>Ga0213876_10000070_pt1 | contig 123986 bp, 124 predicted proteins | sample BarmaccomBMRX_R9_FD_160113 | JGI IMG/M metagenome (GOLD analysis project Ga0213876, IMG submission 160113) | Root-associated microbial communities from Barbacenia macrantha in rupestrian grasslands, the National Park of Serra do Cipo, Brazil - RX_R9 | ecosystem: Host-associated > Plants >... | reverse complement strand
ACCGAGCGCAATCGACGCTCACTCCGAGTGCGAATGGAAGCAGGGTCACGACGAAGCTTCGAAAGTGGTGGCGCCGCTCACGGCGGCGCACTTGACAGACGTGGGCCTTCTCATGGAAGCCGGCGAGACGCCAGCGCTCCGTTGCTGCGCGCTTTTTTATCGCCCCTGAAAATTCGCGGCTCGTTTTTCGAGAAAGGCGCGCATACCTTCTTTTGTGTCGTCGCTGGCGCAGAGAAGGCCGAAGAGCGTGGCTTCGAGGAACTGGCCCTCTTCGAAGGACATGTTCACGCCGTTGTTGACGGCTTCGATGGCTGCTCGTATTGCGAGAGGGCCTCGGGAAGCGATCTTTTTCGCCATCTCTTCGCATGTGGAGAGCAGTTGATCCGCTGGCACCACCCGGTTGACCAGGCCGATTTTTTCGGCCTCGGCGGCTCCGATGCGGTCGCCGGTGCAGATCAGCTCCAGCGCTTTGCCTTTGCCGAGGAGTCTGGCCATGCGTTGCGTGCCGCCGTAGCCGGGGATGATTCCGAGTGTCACTTCGGGAAGGCCAATCTGCGCTTTGTCCGAAGCGATTCGGATGTGGCAGGCCAGCGCCAGCTCGCAGCCGCCGCCGAGGGCGAAGCCGTTGATCGCGGCGATCACGATCTTCGGAAAGCGTTCGATGTAGGAGAGGATGAACTGGCCGCGTTCGGAGGTCTCCTTGCCGGTGATGGGAGTCTTCTGTGCGAGCTCGTTGATGTCAGCGCCGGCGACGAAGGCTTTTTCGCCGCCGCCGGTGACGATGACCGCTTTGACGTTCGCGTCGTCGCGGCCTTCGGCAAAAACTTTGTAGATTTCCTCGACCGTCTGCGCGTTCAACGCGTTCAGGACTTTGGGCCGGTCGATGGTGACGTAGAGAATGCCGTCGCGGACTTCGGCTTTGACGTTTTCGTAAGACATGGAGATCCTTTTATCCGCAGATTACGCAGATGGGACGGAGATGAAATCGTTTACTTTGCTTTGTCGAAGGGGATTGGCGTTCCGGAGCTGTAGTCGTAAAAACCCGTCCCCGTTTTGTTGCGGCCGAGGCGTCCGGCGAGGACCATCTTGCGCAGCAGCGGCGGAGCGGCAAACCTCTTTTCCTGGTACTCGGCGAACATGACCTCGGTGATGAAGTACGTGGTGTCGAGGCCGACGAAGTCGAGCAGCGTGAAGGGACCCATCGGGTAGCCGCAGCCGAGCATCATCGCTTTGTCAATGTCTTCGATCGAGCCGACACCCTCCTCGTACGCGCGGATGGCGTCGAGGATGTACGGCACCAGCAGGCGGTTGACGATGAAGCCGGAGTTGTCGCGCGCGGCTACCGCTTCCTTGCCGAGCGATTTGGCGAAGGCGAAGGCGCGGTTGAACGATTCGTCGCTGGTGAGAATCGTGCGCACGACTTCGACAAGCTTCATCAGCGGAACCGGATTGAAGAAATGCAGACCGACGAACTGCTTCGGCCGCGCGGTGGCCATCGAGAGCTCGGTGATCGTGAGGGATGACGTGTTCGAGGCGAAGATGGCGTCCTTCTTCACGATCCTGTCGAGCGCGGCGTAGGTCTCTTTTTTCAGTTCCGCGTTTTCGATGATCGCTTCGATGACGATGTCGCAGTCGGCGAGGTCGTCGAGGTTCGTGGTGCCCTTGAGCCGGGCGATGCACGCATCCTTGTCGGCGGCCTGCATCTTCCCCTTTTCGACGAACTTGCCGAGCGATTTGTCGATGCCGGCGAGACCCTTGTCGAGAAACTTCTGCTCCACTTCGCGCACGACGGTCTCGTAGCCCGCCTGCGCGGCAATCTGAGCGATCCCCGAGCCCATCAGGCCGCAGCCGAGAACGCCCACTTTCTTGATGTCAGACATGTATTGCTCCTTTGGCGCGCGCATTCTAGTTGAAGCACAGAGACACAGAGAACGCAGAGAGATTTCTCAGTGTCCTCTGTGCCTCTGTGGTGAAATCGGTCCCGCATGGCCGCGCTGAAGCCTCAGGTACGACTCCTCGCGTTCGCTTCGCTGCTGAACGATTCGGCGAGCGAGATGATCTATCCGCTGCTGCCGGTCTTTCTCACCTCGGTTCTCGGGGCGACTCCGGTCACGGTCGGGGTGATCGAAGGAGCGGCGGACGGGTTGGCGTCGATCCTCAAGTACTTCGCCGGATCGATCTCCGACAAACTGCCGCGACGCAAGCCGCTGGTGGTAATCGGATACGGACTCGCGGCGGCGTCACGCGCGCTGATCGCCGTGGCCGGACGCTGGCCCTCGGTGCTGACGGCGCGGCTGATCGATCGGACCGGAAAAGGAATCCGCTCTGCGCCGCGCGACGCGATCATCGCGGACGTCACACCGGCCGAGGATCGGGGCCGGGCCTTCGGGTTTCAACGCGCGCTCGATCACACGGGGGCGGTGGTTGGTCCGTTGCTGGCGCTGCTGTTCCTGAACGTGATCCACGTTCCGATGCGGACGCTGTTCATGATCGCAGTAGTGCCGGGCGCGATCGGGGTGGTGATGCTCGCAGCATTCCTGAAAGAAGAGGAACGCCCCTCGGAACGCGGGCGTCTCGCCCGCATCGTCGATCCGAATCGTTCCCAAAGCGGGCAGGACGCCCGCGCTCCCGGGAGTTTCTACTTCGCCATCACCGCGGTCGCGCTCTTCTCGCTCGCGAATTCGAGCGACGCGTTTCTGATACTGCAGGCGCATGCGGCGGGCGTGTCGACGGCGATGCTGCCGACGCTGTGGGCGGCGCATCACGTGATCAAGTCGCTCTTCTCGACGCGGGCGGGAGCCCTGTCGGACCGCATCGACCGGCGGCTGCTGCTGATCGGCGGCTGGACATCCTACGCGATCATCTACGCGGTCTTTCCATTCGCGCATTCGCTGCTGTTTTTTGTCGTGCTCTTCGTGCTCTACGCGATTCCGTTCACGTTGTCCGAGGGGGCGGAGCGGGCCTGGATCAGCGATCTGGTTCCGGCCGCCGCGCGCGGGAAGAGCTTCGGGATTTACTACCTTGCGAATGGTTTGTGCGTGCTGGTCGGGACGGTGCTGTTCGGCGAGATCTATCAGAATGTATCGGCGCAGGCGGCGTTCTGGGTGGGGGCGGGGTTGGCGGTGATGGCGGCGGCGGCGGTGCTCATCGTTCCGAGAAAAAGCATGACCTGACGGACCGCAGCCGTCTCCACGATGGCGCGCGAAGGCGCGCTTGACAAACGAAGCCCCGGGCTCGGCCCGGGGAAAACGGACGGTGACGTTTTTCGTGGCCGCGCAGGCGGCCACTGCAAATGCTCACACAGCGTAAATTTTTGTAGCAGCCGCCTCCGCGGCCACGCATCCCGCCGCACTTCCGAACCCCGCGCCGAGCGCGGGGCTAACATTGTGGAGCGCGCCTTCGCACGCAACGCAACTGCCGCTGAAGCCGAGCAGCGCGAAGCGGTACGACGCAAGGATGACAGCGCGCTACGTCCACTCCTCCCGCCCGGTCCTCCCCTTTCCGGGTGTCCTTCCCTGCTTGCGGCGTTCGGATTCGGGGATGAAGACTTCGCGGTGGGGGCGGGTTTCTTCGAGTTTGGCGACGAAGCGGATTGCTTCGTCGATGACGTCGTCGAACGACTTCGCGACCGCGCTTGCATTCGCGCGTAGCCGCGCGATGTGATCGCGGAACTTCTGCGCTTTCGCATGCGCCTCGGCCACGCGCGCGGCGACGGCGGTGCTGGTCGTACCGAAGTGCTTCATCGATCGCTGCAGTTCGGGGATGCGTTCGATGTGGCTGCAGAAAAGGACGATGTCGCTGCCGGCCATCAGCGCGCGCTCGGCCAGCGATTCGTAGGAGCCGAGGTCGGAGACAGCGTGCATCTCCATATCATCGCTGACGGCGAGGCCGTGGAAGCCGATGGCGTCGAGGAGATCGTGCGTCAGGCGGCGGCTGAGCGTCGCGGGCGTTTCGGCATCGTCGATCTGCGGATAAATGCCGTGGCCGATCATGATGGCGGCGGCTTCGTTGCCGAGCTTCGCGAATGGGACAAGATCACGCGCGAGCAGTTGTTCGCGCGAGAGGTTCATCACCGTGGCGCCGTAGTGCGGATCGCCGGAGCCGAGGCCGATGCCGGGGAAGTGTTTGAGGCAGGCGGCGGTGCCCGTTTCGTGCAGGCCGCGGATGAAGGCGCCGGCGAGTTCGACGACGGAATCGGGATCGCTGCCGAAGGTGCGGCGCTCGAGGCCTTTGGGCGAATCATCGCCGCGGATGTCGACGACCGGCGCGAGATCGATCTCGACGTCGAAGTAGCGCAGCGCCATTCCGATGACGCGTCCGCTCCAGCGCGACATCTCCGACGGCTCGGCGCCTTCGGCAAATGCCTGCACGCTCGGCAGGCCGGGGATGAGATGGCGGAGGCGATCGACGCGGCCTCCTTCTTCATCGATCATCAGAAGCGGCGGCGCGGATGGTGCGAGCGATTTGATCTCCGCGGTCAGCTCGCGGAACTCGTCCGCCTCGCCGATGTTGCGGCCGAAGATGACGACGGCGTACGGCGGGTTGTCGCGAAGGATGCGGCGTTCGAGATCGCTGAGCGAGGTGCCGGCGATGCCGATGCCGAGGAGGTCAGTAGACATTGGGCGGATCGTAGCAGAGGGCGGGCCAGGAGCTGTTTTAGAAGCGGAAATGTTTAATGTTCAATGTTGAATGTTGAATGGCCCGGTGGGAGCTTCATTCAACATTCAACATTGAACATTCAACATTCAACATTTCGTTTTCGTCTCGCCTACCGCACTGTGATGTAAACCCGATCGCGCTCGCCGCGCGCGTTCGTCGCCACGATCGTGTGTTGTCCCGTTTGCAACGGCCATTCGCGCGCGGCGGGTTTGCCGTCGACGATCCAACTGGCGTCGTGCGTGGCGCGGAGGTGGAGCGCCTGGAACTCGCGGTGGAGCGTCGGATCGACGAGGTAGGTGGTGTCGTTCGCAGGGCTGGTGATGCGGAAGGTGGTGTCGCGTGCGACGGTCGCGCCCTGCGTGTTTCCAGTCGGGCGACGCTCGTGCGCGGCGGCCCATTCGCGATATTCGGCCGGCCACGAGACGCCGCTCGCGTGATGCCACGCGCAGAACTCGACGGCTGCATCGCGCGGAAGCCACTCGGTTTCGGTTGCAGGACACGACGTCGACGGGCGATGACCGGACAACGCGCAGATCGGCTGCTCTTCGAGATCGTCGGGACGATCGACGATCGCCGTGTCGGCGTTGCCGCGGGCACGGCGCATCGCGGCCAGCATGACCGCGTGGAAGACCGGACCGGCGCCGGTGACGCCGCTGGAGTTGCGTAGCGCGGTGCGGTCGAAGTTGCCGACCCACACTCCGACGGTGACGGCGCGCGTGTAGCCGATCGTCCAGTTGTCGTGATAGGCCTGCGATGTGCCGGTCTTGACCGCGACGGGGAACGGAAAGTCGAGATTGCCGCCGCGGCCGAAAATGAATTCGCGCGCTTTGGGATCGCTGAGGATGTCGGTGATCCAGAAGGCGGTGCGTTGCGACACGGTTCGAGTGGCCGGTGCTGCGGATTCGGCCGGAGCACAGACAAGAGTGTCTGTGCCACACCTGCCTGCCGAAGATGCAGCCTTCGTTGTTTGCGCGCCGCCGCATGTGGCACAGACACTCTTGTCTGTGCTCAGCGGCGCAGCCGCGCGAATCATGCTCGGTGAAGCGGAGAGCCCGCCCCGCGCGAAGGTCGCGTACGCGGTCACGAGCTGTTCGAGCGTCACCTCGGCGTCGCCGAGGGTGAGTCCGAGTCCGTAGTAATCGGCGGTGCGGGTCAGGTCGTGAAATCCCGCTCCTCGGAGTAAACGCAACAGCGACGGCGGCCCGACTTTCGACAGCAGCGCCACCGCGGGAACGTTCTCCGATCCCGCCAGCGCCAGGCGCGCGCGCAGCGGTCCGCGGTAGCCGCCGTCGTAGTTTCGCGGCGTGTAGACCACGCCCCCCTCGGCGGTTGGAAAATGCGACGGCACATCGGCCAGCACGGTCGCGGGCGTGAATCCCTGCTCGAACGCGAGCGCGTACGTGAACGGCTTCAGCGTCGATCCCGGTTGGCGCAACGTCGTGACGCCGTCGATCGCGCCGCCGAAGTTTGTGCCGAAGTAATCGCCCGACCCTTCCCACGCCAGCCATTCGCCGGTGCGATTGTCGAGCACGGCCACGGCCACGCTGTGCGCGCCGTGGCGAAGAAGCTCACCGCGCTCGGCGGCGATGATTCCGCGCACGCTGGCCTGCAAGTTCGCGTCGAGCGTCGTTTCGATGCGGCGCGGAGCATTGGGTCCGAGGGACGCGCGGACGCGTTCGACGAAATGCGGGGCGAGCGTCGGTTGGAGTCCGCGATCGAGCGAGAGCCGCTCGGCGCGCGCGTCGCGATATTCAGCGGCATCGATGCTTCCGAGTTTTTTCATGCGCGCGAGCACGACGCGTTGCCGCGCCAGCGCGCGGCGCGGCGTCGACGGACGCTGCGGCAGCGACGCCAGCCAGGCCGACTGAGCGATGGTCAACTCGTCCGGCGCACAGGCGAAGTAGCGCCGACTGGCGCGGGCGATGCCGATGGTCTGTTCGCCGTACGGCGCGAGATTGACGTAGAGCGCGAGGATCTGGTGCTTCGTGTAGCGATGTTCGAGCCGCAGCGCGATCACGGCTTCCCGCACCTTCGCGGCGATCGTGCGCGGCGGATTGCCGAGGAGCATCTTCGCGACCTGCTGCGTGATCGTCGATCCGCCCTCCGCGGCGCGAAGCCTCACGACGTCGTGAACCACTGCACGCGCGATCGCGATCGGATCGATGCCGAGGTGCTGCTCGAAACGGCGATCCTCAGCGGCGATCGTCGCATTCGCAATCGACGGCGGAACTTCATTCAGCCACTCGTTGCGCGTCCCGGTGGACGACAGCGGCTCGTAAAGGACGATGCCGTTGCGGTCGACGATCGTCGGCGTCGTGTCGGGCGTGATCGGAGGAATGGGTCCGAGGCGAACCCAAAGCGCAACTCCGATCACAACCAACAACGCGGCGACGACGAGCGACTTCTTCACGGTTTGACCTCGACGACCTCGCTGGCCGTTCTGCCGAACACTTCCGGCTCGTACATCTCCTCGACGGTCATCGGCGCGGTGATGAACATGCCCGCCGTCGTGGCGCGGACCATGTACGTGAACTCGTGCATCCCTTCGCCCAGGCGTGTGGCGAAGAGCGTGACGCGATCGTCGTGGCGCTCGACGTGATCGAAGCCGCCGCGCTGCCACCACGACATCCAGTCGCCGCCCGTGTCGCTCTTCGCCTGCGCCTCGGCCAGATCGGTCGCGGTCGTGGCGAACCATGACTCCACCGGCTCGGTGCCGGCAGGAATCGGATCGGTGACTGCGACGAAAATCCTCTCCTTCGTGTTGCGAATGCGCAGCGTGACTTTGATCAGATCGCCGGCCTTGAACGTTTTCTTCGAGTACTTCCGCTCGACGTTGAAGCCTTGATCGAGACCGTCGTGCAGCAGTCCGGCGAGCGTGTAGCGGAGACGCATCATGTAGAAGAGCGTCCCTGTCCCCTGCCGGTCGAACGTGACGGGAACGCTGGCAGCAGCGCGCTTCTGCAACTGCAACATCGGAACGTCGTGGTTCTTCGCTTCCGTACTGCGCCCTTTGAAGGAATCGTTGGCCAGGGCGTCGTCGCCGATCTTGACGACGGCGGTGAAATCGGGGATCTCGCTCTCGTACTTGTGGTAGTAGTCGACGAGCGACTCCATGGCCCAGACGTTTTCCTGCGTGTTGCCCCAGCGCCCTTCGACGCGTTTCTGCATGAGCCAGCGCACCATCTGCTTGACGAGCTGCTCGTTCTGGCCGTGACGGGTCAGCGCGCCGAGGGCGATGGCGGTGGAGCGGATACTCGAACTCCAGTAATAGAGAAGGTACGGATCGGAGAGTTCCTCGACGTGCGCAGTGCCGCCCTCGGGCAGGATGGCGTTGTTGATGCGCCGGACGAGATCGTCAACACGTTGACCTTTCTCCCCCTTGGCCATCATGGCGTCGAGCAGATACGACATGCCGAAGACCGGCATGTGATCGACGTATGAGTAGATCCGCGTGAGGTGGCTGTCCTCATTGCGGCCGCCCTCGACGAGCACCTTCACGGCGAAGGCCTGCCACGCCGTGTACGCCGGCCACCACGCCTCGTTCGTGGGCCGCGGCTCCCTCAAGTCGAGCTGGAGGAAGTCGTAGCCGCGCTTCATCACGTCCTTGCTGCCGTCGTACTTCAACTTCTCGGCGCGCCGCATGATGTGCAGGACGTTGGCGGTCAGGTACGGCGATTTTGCGGTGCACTCGCCGGCCCAGAAGGCAAAGCCGCCGTCGCTGCACTGGAACTTGTAAAGCTCGTAGATGGTCTGTTGCGCGGTCGATTTCGCTTTTTTCGAGTCGATGCCGGGCAGCGCGAACGCTTCGCCGAGATCACCGGCGAGCATGAGAGCCATCGCCGCGGAGGAACGCTGTTCCGCGCAGCCGTACGGATACGTGATGAGGTACGACGCACCCTCCGCGAGACCGACCATCGCCGTCGATGCGAGCTCGACGTGCAGTCCGCCGGCCGAGGGGACGATGTCCTTCGGAACGACGAGCGTTTCCTGCGCGTTCGGCTTCGCTTCGCCATACGCGGCGACGGTTTCCGACGGCGCGAGGATTCGCACCGGGAGCGAATCTTCGAACGCGTCCTTCTCGCCATTGAGCGACACAGTGATTTGAATGCGCGCGTTGCCGACCGCTTTCGCCTCGGCATTGAAACGAACCTCGGCCGTTCCTTCCGCGGGGACGTCGATCGTGCTCGAAACCGGCTGCGCGAATTCGACGACCGAGGGATCGAGCGACTTGATCGTCACGGTCGCTTTGCCCGGCTGCTTGAGTTGCGAATGCACGACGGCGCCGAAATACGCCTTGTCGCCGACGGCGAGGAAGCGCGGCCACGTCGGCGTGAGCAGCACCGGCTTGTTGATGCGGATCTCGTTCTGCGCCCAGCCGAAGCGTGACGCCTTGTCGCCCGCGACGGCCATGATGCGATACGTGGTCAGCGACTCCGGCAGCGTGATGTCGGTTTTCGCGTGACCCTTGCTGTCGGTGACGACGGAACCGACCCAGAACGCGAGCACGCGGAAGTCCTTGCGGATGACGCCAGGTCCGGCGTCGCGTCCGCCACCACCGCCGCTGGTCTCCCCTTTCGGCGTCAGCACGCGGCGGCTGACGATCTTCTGCCGCGAGTCTTCGTTGACGACCTGCAGCGCTTTCTCGAGGTAGATCGACTGCAGAACATCAGGCGTCGAATATCCGGTCAGCGAAAGCACGCCGTAATCAACCGCCCACAACGTGACCTCGGACTGCGTCGGTTTGCCGGCAACATCTTTCACATCGACTTCGATGCGAGCCTTCGACGCGGGACGGTACTCGTCTCGATTCGCTTTCACCGCGACTTTGAGCCGCTTCGTGGCGTCTTCGACATTGATTGCGGTGTAGCCGAGGCGGAAGGCAGGCTTGCCGGGATCGCTCTCGTCCTCAACACCTTCCTTCGTGCGTCCCTTCAGCAACAGCACGGAAACGTAGAGATTGGGGATGTCTTTTTCAGTGATCGGAACGCTGACGGTGGTCTGCGTCGATGTCAGCTCGAACGTCTTCCAGGTGCGCACGCCTTCGCGCTCGGTGGTGAGCAGCGCCGTCGCGTGTTCCCACGGCGACTTCACCATGATCCGCGCGGTCTCGCCCGGCTTCCAGGTTTTCTTTTCCGGCACGAGGTCAATTCGGTTGTGGTCGTAGCGTTCCCACGCGGTGTAACCGCCGCCGACGGCGTAGAACCAGGTCCGCGTCGTCGTCGAATGGCCGTCCGCATCCTTGGCCGTTGCGATGATCAGGTACTCGCCGCCATTCGTGATCGGGATGTGCAGCGGCACCGGCGCGGCGGTGGTCGTGACATCGAAATGGCCGGCGTCGAGCTCTTTGCGTTCCGAGGTCCAGTTGTAGAAACCGTGGCCGGTCGACTCGCGGACGGAGTTCCACTGAATGCGATGCAGGTCGATGCTGACTTTGACGTCCGCGGTGAGAGTTCCGTCGAGCGCGGCGGCGATGATGGCCGTGTCGACGCCCTTGGCGGTGTCGGCGAAGTACGGAGGCGTCTTCACGCCGATGTACCACGGCGCGGGATCGACACGGAACGATGTGCGTCCGGCGATCTGCTGGCGCGAGATGTCGGTGACGTTGCCTTCGAGCTCGTAGGTCCACGGCCAGCCGGCTTCCCGATCGGTTTCGAGCGGGAGCTTCAACTCCCCTTTCGAATCGAGCTTCTGCGTCTTCGTGGAGATCGTTTCAGCTTCGCGGCGATGCTCGGAGTCTTCGCCGAGGAACTCCCACTGCCCGTCGGCGTACTTGTCGCGGATCGCGTGAGGCACCTCGTAAATCGGCGCTTTCGAATACGTCCACGCCACCGGCCGCGAGGCCATGGCCGCGCCGAAGAGGTACTTGCCGACGATGGTGCCGTTCAGTTTCGTCCCCGCGATCGAGTTCGGCGCTTTGAGCGTGACGTCAACGCGGAACTCGGGGCGGCGATAGGCGGCCACGAGGAAGTTGCCGCTCGCCTCGAGGCGCTGCGAGGCGACCTTCGCGCTGATCGTGTAATCGCCGAGGACTGAATCCGCCGGCACGGTCCACGTCCACTCGCTGGTGCTCCAGCCGTTCAGCGTGACCGTGCGTTTGTCGACTTCCTTCGAATGCGAGTCGGTCACGGCAACCTCCACGACAGTGCCGGCCGGCAGCAATTGCATGCCTTTCGGCGTGTCGCTGCGCAGGACCACTTTCGCGTGAACTTCCTCGCCCGGCTTGTAGACGCCGCGGTCGGTGAAGATTGTGCCGCGCAGCAGCGGCTGCGTTTCTCTCAGATCGAAATTAGCCCCGAAGTCCCACGGGCCGATTCCTTCGTTCCAATCGCTCGCTGCGTAGGCAGTGTCGCCATCCTTCTCGGCGGTGACCACGAAGTGGATTCCGCTGAGCGCTTCCCACGAGCCTTCGTCTTCCTCTTCACCCTGCGCATTTTTATGCTGGCGATCGACGCGCAGATCGGTATTCGGCGCGATGGCGATGCCGTTCCCATCCGTCGTTCCGGTCCAGAACACTTTGTTGTCCATCGTGCGGATGGAAACCTTCGCGCCCGCGACCGGCGCGGCGTTGTCGAGCCGCGAAACGAGGACGAGCGTGTTCTGCGGTGAGTCTTTGACGGAGATGCCGAGGTTCGTGACCTGCACGATCGTACCGGCGACCTCTCCCGCGTACGGCTTCGATTTCTCGATCGGGATGCCGGGCTGGATGACCGCCCAGACGATTCCGTTGCCGATCGACGGCAGCGCGGATTTGAGATTCAGTCCGTACGACTGCAGCACGTCGGCCTGCGGCGCGAGCTTGCGCTGCACGCCGGGCGTGTCGGGCACTTTGCGGAAGCCTTCCTTCTGCAGCTCGACGATCGACGGTACGAGCTGATCGACAGTCAGTGGCGTCATCCACTGCGTGACGTTCTTGAAGTTGCGCGCGTAGAACGGCAGCGTCGGCCCGCCGCTCGATTCCCAAACGCCATGGCCGTCGCCGAAGCTGATGAACGCGCCCTTGTGCCAGTACTCGACGATCGCCATCCACGTGTAGCCGAGGACCTGTCCCGATTTCGTGGTCAGCGTGGGATCGATGCGGATCGCATAGTTGTGTGCGGGGTGAAGAGAGTATCCGAGCTCGTCGAGACTGAACGTCGACACACTGTTCTCGCCGTCGGTGTCGCCGTCGGTGTCGGCGTCGCGCGGTTTCGCGCCGGGCGTGACCGGAACTTCGTGCGCGGGATCGGTGACGTCGATGACGCTCACCGCTTTCTTGATGTTCGCGAACGGCACGCCGTTGTGCGTGCGGAGGCGGATCGGGTTGTAGGAGTCGGGATTGCACTCGTGCGTGCACTCGATCTGGTCGACGAAAAACATCGGATTCAGCAGGATCGTGAACGTCTGCGTCTTCCCCGTGGCGACATTGGTCGTGCGCCTGGCCAGCGCGTCGTCCATGAATACCTGCAGTTCCGTTTCCGGCGGAACTCCCGGTTTGGTTTCGACCACGACCAGCTCCGGCGCCGGCTTGTAGCGTTTCTTGTCCCAATCGGTCGGGAAGAACGAGAAGACCGGCTTTCCGTTGCTTGCCGCTGCTGCCTGCGCGGCGGCCACCTTCGCATCGAACGCCGCCACCTGCTGCGGCTCGAGCTTCTGCAGGCGCTCGCGCGCAGGCATCAGCGGTACTCCGAATGGATGCTCGGCCGTACGCAGTTGGAGATGCGGTCCGAGCGTTTCCGCGTCGACCGGTTGATTGAACCAGAGCGCGATGACGACGGCGCCGTCGTACTTGCCATCTTTTCGATACCAATCGGTGCGCAGCAACTGGATCGTCGGCGTGGTGAAGGAGAAGTGATATGCGGTCCCGAGCGTCTTCCCGGAGACCGCTTTTGCATCAGCGTCGATGGTCACGTCGAACTTAGTCGCGAACGGCAGTGGCGTCTTCGGATCGGGCGTAAAGATCAGCGTGGCCGTCCCCGACCACCGAAACGTCCCCTTGATCTCGGGCGCGACATGAAACCAGGGCACGTTCAGCACCTTCGGAATCTTGCCGAGCACGATCATCGGCTCGTTGAACACGACCCGAATCTCGTTGGCCTCGGCGAGGTTCGCCACCTCGCCCACCGGCCCGGCTTTGACGATGGTCAGCTTGTCCGCCGCCTGCGCGGAAACCGCGCACACAAAAAGAAGAATCCCCACACCAATTCGCTTCATGCGGCGGAGGTTAGCACGCACGAATCCGCCGAAATGTGATGTGTAATTCATTGTCCGCTCCTCACTACTGAGGGAGGATCGATCCGCAATATGACGCGGCGATCGTTCGCACGAGGCGAGTCAGCGGCAGGATTGTGGCGGGTTCGTGGCGAACGTATCCGCAGATGAACGCGGGTCGGCGCAGATCACGTTACTTTCGCAGGGCCATCCAGTTCGACACGAACGTCAACGGCGCGGCGGACGTGTCCTCCACCGGCTGGTCGACGATGAAGCGCTGGCCGTCGCGGGTGACGTCGTAACTGAAGCCACGGAGGTGGAAGAGCGGCTTGGGAGTGGCGGAATCGCTGGTCATATCGACGCTCATCAGATCGCCCCCGAGGCCGGCGAAGAAGAGCTCGCGGCCGTCACCGCGCCACGCCGGGAGCGTTCCGCCGTTGATCGAGACCTGTCGCCGCGCGGCGTGCGATGGAAAGTGTTCCACGTAGACCTCGAGCCGGCCGGACTCGTCGCTGACGTAAGCGACCCGTGAATTGTCCGGAGAGAGAGCGGCGGACGATTCGTTGAAGCGGGTGGCGAGATACGGCGTCGATTGTTTTGTCTGCACCGAGATCATCAGGATGTCTGTCTGCGTCGAGTGGTCGTCGTCGCAGAGGAGCATTCCATCGCGCGACCACGCCGTCGGCTCGATCGGCTCCGGTGTGGCGGTGAGACGTTGCACGTTCGATGGCGACGACGCATCAGCGAGGTAGAGATCACCGAGCCCCGTGCGCATCGAGGAAAAGGCGACCTTGGTGCCGTCGGGCGACCAGACCGGGTTGCGCTCACTTGCGGGATCGAACGTGAACCGCGTAGCCACGCCGCGGCCGGCGTCGAACATCCAGAGGTCGTCACTGCGGCCGTCGGCGTCATTCTGCTCGGCGATTACGTGTTGCTGATCGGGCGAGATGCGTAGCATGTATCCGAAGCGGCGCGGGTCGCCGAGCGTAGCGAGCGACTTACCGGAACGGTCGACCCACATAAGCTGCGAATCACTGCTGCCGGACCGGTAGACGAGGCGGCCGTTCTCCGAGGCGGTGAACTCGAAGTGGTGATTGGCGTCGTTCTCCAGCACGTTTTCGGCGATCAAGTGCGGCTCACCGGAAAGCGCCATCGATTTCGCATCGAAGGGCTGCGCCATGAGTGCGCCAGCGCGCACGAAGAAGAGCTGGCCGGCGACGTAGGTCACGTTCGTCACCGCTTGCATGAGGTCGCGGCTGCTGCCGTCGCGGAGCGATCCGACCTTCAGGTGATGATTCTCCGTTTTCGCGGCGTCGCCCAGGTAGAGGAAGTGATCGCCATCGGGAAGAAAAGACGGCCAGCGATGGCCTTCCTCCTGCGGAGTGAGTTTTGTGACCGCGCGAGGCGTCCCGCCGTTCGCGTCAACCTGAACCAGCGGTCCAAGGCCGTCCGGACAGAAAACGATGACACCGGCGCGGTTCCACGTACCTCCGGAGCTGCTCGGCGCGTCGGCAATGACTCGCGGCGGGCCGCCCTCCGCCGCGATCCGCTTCAGCTTTCTCTCCGCGAAAAAACCGATCGATTTGCCGTCGGGCGACCAGAACGGTTCCGACGCCCCTTGGGTTCCGGGCAGTAACCGGACGTCGGCGCGATCGATCGTGCGAAGCCACAATGTTGGCGCGGTCTTACCCGAGAAGGTCGGCCCGGTGAGGTTGCCGACGAAGACGAGCGTGCTGCCGTCGGGCGAGAGCGCCGCCTGCCCAAAGGCGTCGAACGCGCGTCGCTGCGGCATGGCGATCGAGAGCACCATCGGCGTTTCCGCGGCCGGCTTGCGAAAGACGATTGCGGCGGCAACGGCAGCAGCGATCACCGCGGTGGCAACGATACCGGCGACCGCGGCGCGACGACGAGTGGTGCGCTTGCCGCGATCGATCGCGGTTTGCTCGACGGTGGTGATTCCGCCGATCCACTCCAGCTCCGAGGCGACGTCCGATGCGCTCTGCCAGCGATGGTCGAGATCCTTGGCCAGGCACTTGGTCACTACGTGCTCGAACGCCGGCGGCGTCAACGGCTGGAACTCGCGGATCGGTTTCGGTTCGCCTCCGACGATGGCGGCGATGAGGCTCGTTTTCGTTTTGCCGTCGAACGCGCGCCGCCCGGTGGCCATCTCGTAGAGCACCGCGCCGAGAGCGAAGATGTCGGTGCGGGTGTCGGCTTCGATTCCTTCGAGCTGCTCGGGCGCCATGTACTGGAAAGTGCCGAGAATGGTTCCTTCCTGCGTGAGCGACTTCTGCTGCGTCACGCCGTCCGGCGATATCTGGATCGTGCCGCCTTTGGCCAGGCCGAAATCGAGCAGCTTCGCGCCCGACTTCGTGATCATCACGTTTCCCGGCTTCAGATCGCGATGAACGACGCCGGCGCGATGGGCGCGGTCGAGGGCCGCGGCGATCTCGCGGCCATAGCGAAGCACGTCGCGCATCGGCAGCGGTCCACGTGCGAGCCGGTCGGCCAGCGTGTCGCCCTCGAGCAGTTCCATGACCAGGTACTCGACGCCACCTTCGTTGCCGACGTCGTAGAGCGTACAGATGTTGGGATGCGTGAGCTGCGAAATGGTCTTGGCCTCGCGCTCGAAACGAATCTTCAGTTGCGCGTTATCGGCAAACGCTGCCGGCAGGATCTTGATGGCGACGCTGCGATCGAGCCGCGTGTCGCGCGCCTTGTACACCTCCCCCATCCCGCCCGCACCAATCGGCGCAACGATTTCATAGGGACCGAGGCGGCTGCCGGCCATCACTTGCATAAATGTTGAGGAGGGATGATCGCACAGCGGCGGGCACGGCCCGCAGCGGTTGGTTGCCCGAGGCTCGGCCACCAGTTAGGCGAATCGCGTCACTTGAGAGGTGTCCTCACCGATCGCGATTCGAGCGACGTCGTGATCGCTCGCTCAACCCACTCCGTCGTGGTGACACCGGCCGCCTCAGCGACGGCGTCGAGACGAAACAGAAGGTTTATCGGCAATCGCCATGTGACCGCGATGCGCGGGGATGTGCGAACTGGCCTTCCGGCTTTCTTTTGCACGGGTCGGAATCTCCTTCGACGGTGCGACCATACCCTGGCGGATGCCGAGGCGAAGCCAGATGTCCTTCAGGACTACGAACAGTGGATCGGTGAGAACTTCCTGACGGTCGTGTACAGCTTTGAATATCGGAGAGCCGAAGGAAAAGGCGAAGTTCTCGAACTCCAGCCAGTCAACGTTGGCGTGAAACTGCTCGATCGCCAAGCGATAGAAGCGCTGCCGGTCAGCATCGAGGCCAGTGAGATCGATTCGAAGGCCAGAATCCGGGTTGTGATAGCGCATGGCGTCTCCGTGACCTAGATGAGCTTGAAGTGAACTCTTACGGCTTCGAAATACATCGCTTCCTGACCAAATACGTCTCGCGCTTCGCGCACGAAAGCCTCCAAGCGTTCGACTTCGGACTCGTCGGTGGTCACGATCTTGACGCACCGATGCCGCTCGGGGTTGCCTCTCCAGGTGCCGCGCGTCGCCAGTTCGTGGTACGCACCGAACGTCAGGATGCTGTCGAGCCACCACTCCCAAGCGCCTGCCGAGAACGGTTCTCCATCGTCCTGGAGAAGAGGAAAAAGCATCGTTACCTTGTTCGCGTTTGGTTCGAACATCATCCGCCGAATCAATGTGGGCCCGGTTCTCTATTTTGTCAATACAAAATAGAACTAGCGCGGCCCCGCGCCCGTGCTGACGTCGAACCGGACCTTCGACGCACCTAACGTATGCAGCAATCCGGCGATGCGCGCCTCGGCGTTCGTCTGCGCGAGCGGGAGGATGCCTTTGCGTAGCGCTTCGTTGCGGATGTTCTGCTCGGCGTACTGGCGGGCGCGGCCTTCCATGCCCACGTCGGCGCGGCGGAAGACGCCGGTGCGGCGGTCGATGACGTGCGTAGCGCGGTTGTCGATGCGCGATAGGAGGACTTGCGGCGGCGGGAGGTGGACGACCACCGTGCCGTCCGGTTGGCGGTAGGCGTCCTCCGTCTTTAGCAGCGAGAGATCGACACCGGCGATGACGTCACCGGCGGAGTAGAGCGTCAGCTCATCGCCGGCCAGCGCGTTCGGGATCAGATCGTACGTTTGCCGGATCGTGCTGACACTGACCACGCGCATCGACGCGGTTTCGAGGCGGTTCAGATCGCGGATACGCGTGACGAGCGATCCGAGGTCGACGGTTTCTTCCTTGCGCGTGACGGCGCGGACGGCCGCCTGTTCGATGCGATGCGCGATGAACCAGGCCGCGGCGGCGATGAACAGCAGCACGATGGCCAGGGCAGTGAGAAGGAGTGCGAGCGCGGGGATTTTGCGCGGCGGTTTTTTGGCAACCGGCGCGGCGTCAACTGCGGGCGGGTCGCCCGCGCTCCCAGGGTTTGTCATTGACTTAACAATATCTATCGCTTTTGGAATTTTCTGCTATCCTGCCGCTCTCCCGGTAGGATTCAAGGAAGCATTCAAGCGCCGGCACGGCCGGCAGCGTGGGTTGCCTCCGGCTTCGCCCCGATAGTCGCCTGCACCGACTGCCGCGCGATATCCCTCAAACTCCACTGTCCCTTCGCAAGCGCCACTGTTTTTCGATGTGTCCGACGAAGCTGGACCTGCCGGTTTCGAGCCACTCCGTCAGAAGATCGACGCTGATCTCGTCGAGCGAGTCGATGATGGAAAGGCTGGCCGCCTGCGCGACGCGCTCGATCGGTTTCTCCAGCAGCGCTACCACTTTCGCCGATCGCGTCAGACGCCACGCCAGCTCCTCGTCGTGATTCATCGACAGGATGCGCGTCGCGGTGAGCGTGAGCAGCACCGCCGCGTTCCAGTTCGTCCGCCGGTCCCAACGCGGCGGGACGACGAAATCCGCGGCACCGATTTCGGAGGCCAGGGCCGCGATGTGGCGTTCCGTCGACAGCCGGATTGGACCGAGGTCGGCGTGGAAAAGCATCTCGTACGTTTCCTCGCTGCCGTCGCCGGTGAGCGTTCGCGCGAGGGCGTTTCGCGCGGTGGCGTCCAGCTCGATCGGGACGCCGGCGAAAAATGACGCGCCGTAATTTTTCGCGAGATCGGAAAGCTGCGACAGCGCCGTGAGATCGGTCGTAACCGGAAAAATGATCGGAACGACCACTCCCCACTTCACGCCGCGTTCCTTCGCATCTGCGAAAAGTGCTTCGACACGATCGAACTCCAGCGGCCAGGTGGCGATGGCGATCACCGCATCCTCCGCTTCCAACTTCGGGATCGCGCCGCGCGTGGAGACGAGTTGCATCGCCGCAACGTGCCGCTCGCTCGCGAACTGCAGCGCTTCCTCCCCGCGGCCGAAGATGACTTCCGCGAACTCGGCGGCATCGATCAGCACCGGCGCATGCAGCGGATGGCGCGTCGTAGTGCGCTCCAGATCGTCGCGCACGTTCTCGCAGACGGAAACCTCGAAGCGCTCGGCGCACGAGGCGCGCAGGTCGATGTAGTCGATGGCGATCGGCGCAGCACGGCGCGGACTGTACGGCGCGATCGTGGTCGCGGCCCAGTACGGCGCCTCGGGCACCTGCGCGCGCGTAAGCCGCAGATGTGGCGTTTTCTTGTAAACGATCACGCGGCCACAGTGTATGCGCGTCTCAGCGTGCGAGATACGGCGCCACCAGCGAGCGGACGTACTTGGCAATCATGTCCAGCTCGAGGTTCACACGCGCGCCGGCGACGGCCTCGCCGAGGTTGGTGCGGCGCAATGTTTCGGGGATGAGTGCAGCGCCGAAACTCCCGCCATCCGGCTCGACCACCGTCAAGGAAACCCCATCGACAGCAATCGATCCTTTGTCGACGACAAGCTCCGCATACTCCTGCGGCACGCTCCACCGATACACCGCGAACTCTCCCTCGGCTTTCATCGACAGCAGTGCTCCGACGCAGTCGACATGTCCCTGCACGAGATGCCCGCCAAGCCGGTCGCCGAGGGACATCGCGCGCTCGATGTTGACTTTCGCACCGCTCGTCAGCGAGCCGAGGGTGGTACGCGCGAGCGTTTCGTTGGAGACGTCGGTGAGGAGCGAGCCGTCGCCCTGCGGCAGGACGGTCAGGCAAACTCCATTGACCGCGACGCTCTCACCGCGAACGAACGGCGTCTCATCGCTCGTCCGCAGCCGCAGCCGCGCGCCCGAGCCGAGATGGTCGAGCGAGTCGATGATGCCGGTATGGTTGATGATGCCGGTGAACATTCAAATCTCCCGGCTCTTGCCCGCGCGATGATCGACCGCGGAGCCTTCGAACAGCCTGTCGAGTTTGCCCGATGCCGCATCGCGTTCGATCTCAGGGTCCCAGGCTTCGGCGTCTCGTTTGAGAACCCACGCGCACAGTTCCGCAAGCTCTTCCGGAGAGAGCATTTCAATCTCTCGCTGCAGCGCTTCAACCTTTGTCATTGCTTCGGAAGTTTACTCGGACGCGGGATTGTCATGCCAAGGCTCGCGTTGCGAATATGCCTGATCTGACATATATTTCGCATGCCTGATGATAGAGAGACCCTTGGTCTGGTTGCATGGCGAGGTGAAGACCCCGCCGTTTTCTCGGATGGGACGCCTGGAGGCGGGATTTCTCCTGCGCCGGCTGCAACAAGGTGAACACCTTTCTCTTCCGTCATCGCGTCCCATGCCTACGATTGGCCCGCAATGTCATGAACTTCGGATCATCGATGAGGGAGCTACATGGCGGATTCTGTATCACGTAGCTGGCGACGCCGTTGTGATTCTCGAAGTATTTTCGAAGAAGACCCGAACGACACCCAACCTGGTACTTCATTCGGCGAGGGCGAGATTGAATAAGTACCTGCGAGATGCGGAGGACTGACTATGAAAACGGAAAAGAGAAAGAAACTTGCGAAGGCAGGCTGGAACATTGGTGATGCGAAGGATTTTTTGAAACTCGATGCCTCGGAAGCGGAGTTCGTGGAGATCAAACTCGGTCTGGCGCGGCGCCTCCGCGAACTGCGCGAGCAGCACAAATGGACACAAGCCGATCTCGCCGGCCGGCTCGGTTCCAGCCAATCCCGTGTGGCAAAGATGGAGGCTGCTGACTCGACGGTGAGCGTCGATCTCCTCGTGCGCTCACTACTTGTAGCCGGCGCGGATCGCAACGACGTGGGTCGCGCGGTGGGATCCCGACGAAGATAAGAGCAGCTTCACGCCGAAGCTGTGTGTTGTTCTACAAAGTGGGTTTCGATTAGTTCTTCTAAGTCTTCGATCATCCGGCGAAGTTCGGGCTTTTCGAACTGATCCCATTGAGCGTGAAATGCTTGATTACGCACTTTCACGTGCGATTTGAGGCGTTCGGCTTTGAGCTTGCTCAGAACGCCCTTCGACTTCAGCGAATTGAGAAGCGGTTCAAGAGTCTGGCCGGTCGAATTAACTCCGTGCTTCCGAGACAATCTCTTCACTGCGTCTTCGAAAACGGCGCAGGCCAGGATCGCTGCGACGTCGCGCTGCCCGCTCTCATTTTTTTCGGCAGCGAGCTTCAGAAAATCTTCAAACGCAAGGCCTACGAAGTGAAACTCTAAGGTGCCAATCAGGCCCGCCGACCACTCCGATGTTGCTGATTTAAGGATACCCAGAATCGCAGCGACCCTCGAAGCTGCGAAACTATCATCGGCCTTCGGCAATAACCGCGTCGCCTCGGTTTTGTATCGGCTCGCCACCGGCATCGAAATCTCCAGAACATGAACCGCCGAGAACATCCAGGCAAGGCATGCCGCGCGCACCTCCAAGCCGATTGAACGATCGTCAGCAATCCCGCGAAGGAGTTGATTGCCCTCCGTGACGAGGTCCTGGAGTCGCTTGGTGATGTTCGAAAGGTCTGTGATCATCGCGCTCTGGGAAAATGCGAGAGTGTTACTGCTAAGCCCGTTGATGCGCAGTAATCATTACATCATCGCCAATGATCTCCACCCCATCAAATCGAAAACGGTACGCGTCCGCCAACTTCGCCGCCCCCTCGCCGCTGAAAATAGAGCGTGCCTCCGCACCCCCAACCACCATCGGCGCAATAAACACGATCAGCTTCTGCCACAACCTTCGCCGGATAAATGAGGACAACACGTTCGAGCCGCCTTCAACGATCAGCGATTGGATACCGCGGAAGTAAAGATCGGCGAGAAGCGTGTCGAGATCGACATCCTCGGTGATGTGAATTGTGTTCCCGCCGTCGGTGAGCACCGTTGCGTCAGGCGGGACGATGCGGCGGCGGTCGAGGACGATCCGCGTCCACGGCGTTGATGCGAGACCGAGACGACGCGTCAGTTGAGGATTGTCGTCGCGGATCGTGCCGCCGCCGGTGAGGATGGCGTCGTATTGCTCGCGAAGCTCAAGACTTTTCTGTCGGGCGGCTTCCGAGGTGATCCAGCGGCTGTCGCGGGTGACGGTGGCCAGTTTGCCGTCGAGGGTCATCCCGGCTTTCAGGATCACGAACGGGCGACGGTGCGTCACGGCCTGGATGAAGACTTCGTTCAGTTTGCGGGCCTCGGCTTCGAGGACACCAATCTCGACTTCGATGCCGGCCTCCCGAAGTTTCTCGACGCCGCCGGCAGCGACCTCGTGCGGGTCGCGCATGGCGATGACGACGCGCGTGATGCCGGCCGCGATGATGGCGTCGACGCAGGGCGGCGTGCGGCCGTGGTGATTGCACGGCTCGAGCGTGACGATCATCGTCGCGCCGCGGGCATCGACATCGCGCAACGCTTCGATCTCGGCGTGCGGTTCGCCGGCGCGGTGGTGCCACCCCTCGGCGATCACGTTGCCGTCGCGCACGATGACGCAGCCCACCATGGGGTTGGGGCTGACGGAGTAACGGCCGCGCGCGGCGAGGTCGAGGGCGCGGCGCATGAGGTCTTCCACGCCGGCGATTGTCCAACAAAAAAGCCGGCGATTGCTCGCCGGCTTTTGCTGTCGATGCGATGGAGGTTAAGGAACGTGGATGAAGCGGAAGCCGGAGATGGCCGCGCCGCCGCGTCCCGAGGAGGTGACGTAGATGCGGGCGATCTGTCCGCCTCTGAGGCGATCGATCGCGGCACGGAACTGCGCGAGATTCGAAATCTTCGTCCCCTGCACTTCGCTGATGACGTCGCCCTCGGTGAGCACGTCGCCGGCGGCCGACACTTCCTTGACGCCCGTCACCACGACGCCGGTGACGTTGTCGGCGATGCCGTACTGCTGGCGCATCTGGGGCGTCAGTTCCTGTACTGACATTCCCAGTTTGTTGCGCGCCGGAGCAACTTCCTCGGGCTGTTTGTCGGGATCGGCCTTGTCGGCTTCAAGCGTGCGCTCGATCGTCGATGCAGTCAGCGTCTGGCGCTTGCCGTCGCGAATGACGGTCAGGTTGATCTTGCTGCCGACCGGAAGGTAGGAGATGTAGTCGATCAGCGCGCGGTTGCTGATGATCGGATGGCCGTCAGCCTCGACGATGATGTCGCCCGGCTGGATGCCGGCTTTGGCGGCCGGCTTGCCGGCCTCGACGGTCTGTACCAGTGCGCCACGCGTATCAGGCGGCAGCTCGAATCCGGCGCGAGCGTCTTCGCTCAAGTCGAGAATGCCCATGCCGAGGTAACCGCGGATGACCTTGCCCTGCTTGAGCTGCGGCAGGAGACGCTTCGCGGTATTGATCGGCGTCGCGAAGCCGAGGCCTTGCGCGCCGCCGCCGCGGATGGCGGTGTTGATGCCGACCACCTCGCCGTTGATGTTCATGAGCGGGCCGCCGGAGTTGCCGAAGTTGATGGCGGCGTCAGTCTGGATGAAGTTTTCGAACGAACGGGTCTGATCGCCGAGGCCAAGTGTGCGGCCCTTCGCGGAGATGACACCAACGGTGAGAGTGTTTTCGAACTGGAACGGGTTGCCGACGGCGATGGCCCAGTCACCCTTGCGGATGCGGTCGGAGTCACCCAGCGGAACGCTCGGTAGAGACTGCCCGGCGTCGATTTTGAGCAGGGCGATGTCGGTGGCCGGGTCGCGGCCGATGATCTTCGCCTCGCTCGTGTGACCGCCGGTGCCATTCTCGTCCGCGCCCCAATGGACCTGGACCTTGCTGGCGCCGTCGATGACGTGGTTGTTGGTAACGATGTAGCCGTCGGGCGAAATGATGAAGCCTGATCCGCCGGCGACCTGCTTGTGCTCGTCATCTTCCTCAGGCGTGCGGTTGCCATGCGGGTTGCGGGGACCGTTGCCGTTTCCCTGGCCCGGGTTCGGGAAGAAGAATTCGAAAGGATCGCCGCCGAAGGGGTTCTGTTTGCGGAGATCGCTGGACTTGATGACTTCGGTCGACGTGATCGAGACGACCGCGGGCATGACCCGGGCGGCGACGTCGGCGAAGGATGGGATGGTGACCGAGGCGACAGGCGCGCCCGACGAGGTGGTCTGGATGACCGACGACTGCGCATGCGAAGGACGCATCAGGCCGAGGTCGGCGCTGACGACGACTCCGAACGTGACCGAGGCGATGATGATCGCGATCGTCGACAGAATGCGTTTGGTGGTTGGATTCATATCTGTTGAAGCTCCTTTGAAACGTTGATTGAATTTGGAAGGCGGGCCATTTGCCCCGCTGCGTTAGACGTGCCAGCGGGTGCGGCTTGGCGCCGCATGTGTCTGAGACGGACGAGGCCACGAAATGTTTCGTGGTCAGATGTTACGCGGTACGAACAACACAGGATGCCGTTGAAGCGTTCCTTCCGTCCTCAAAAAGTGCGTCATTTCGGGATGCGGAAGGCGGATGGTTCGAAGATGGGCTCCGCCGCGCCATTCCGGGCGACGTCGAGCATGGCCCCGCCGAGGATTTCCGTAGTGGTGACGTAGTTCGGAAACAGGCGCAGCAGCAGCGGGAGCAGCGGCCGGGTGATGGCGTAAGCGACGCGATACAACGTCGTCCGCGAGGTTTCGCCATGCATGGGCTGAATGCCTGCCGGCCGGAACATGTACGCGGCCTTGAACGGCAGCCGCAACAGCGCGTTCTCGGTCGCGCCTTTCACGCGCGCCCACATCACTCTCCCCTGCTCGCTGCTGTCCGTTCCGCTGCCGGAGACGTAGATGAATGTCATCTGCGGATTGAGCCTCGCGAGCGTCGTGGCGGCGGCCATGGTGAGGTCGTAGGTGACGCGGCGATATTCGTCTTCCGTCTTTCCCGCTGCCGATGTGCCGAGGCAGAAGAAGCAGGCGTCGTAGCCGGTGAGTTCGCCCTCGATATCGGAGTAGTCGTAGAGATCCTTGCGGACGATCTCGGCCAGTTTCGGATGTTGCTGTCCTGTGACAGTCCGCCCGATTGAGAGCACGCGACGCACGTCCGGTGCGAGGAGGCACTCGCGAAGGACGCCTTGCCCGACCATTCCGCTCGCACCGAAGAGGATTACATCCACTCGTCGAGCATACTCGACGGCGCTACAATCGCCACTTCGTCCGCAACGCTGATCGACAGGAGAATCGCATGCCCGTCACACGCAACATCAAGCCGGAAAAAGGGGACGTCCTGCTGCTGGTCGGCACGATGAAAGGCGCATTCATTCTTCGCGCGGATGACTCCCGCAAGAAGTGGGAGATCGGCGGGCCCTACTTTCCCGGCAGCGCGGTTTACGGCATGGCCTACGACGGCCGCTTCGGACGACACCGCATCTGGGCCGGCCCGGCCAGCATGCATTGGGGCGCGCTACTGCGGTCGAGCGACGATTTCGGCGAGACGTGGACCGATCCCAGCGTGGCGAACGTGCGGTTCCCCGAGAGCGCGGAAGCGGCGTTGAAGAATATCTGGCAGATCGTTCCCGGCCGCGATTCGGAAGCGGACACGCTCTACTGCGGCGTGGAACCGGCGGCGCTGTTCAAGTCGACCGATGCCGGCGATTCGTGGAACCTGGTGGAAGGGCTCTGGAATCATCCGCAGCGTCCAAAATGGCAGCCGGGCGGCGGCGGCCTGTGTCTGCATACGATCCTGCTCGATCCGGCCGACGCGTCGCGCATCCGCGTGGCCGTTTCGACGGCCGGAATGTACGTGACGGAAGACGCCGGCGAAACGTGGCGTCCGTCGAACAAAGGCGTCCGGGCCGACTTCCTCCCCGACAAGCACCCGGAGTTTGGCCAGTGCGTCCACAAGGTGGCGCAGTCGAAGACGCGTCCGGAGCGGATGTTCCTGCAGAACCACTGGGGCCTCTACCGCACGGACGACCGCGGCGAGACGTGGACCGACATCGCGAACGGCGTGCCGTCCGACTTCGGCTTCGCGATGTGCGTCCATCCGACGAATTCCGATACCGCCTGGATCGTGCCGCTGGAGTCGGACGGCTTCCGCTGCACGCCGGAAGGAAAGTTGCGCGTTTACAAGACCGAGAACGCGGGCAAGAAGTGGAAGCCGATGACGAAAGGGCTGCCGCAGGGCGGCGCCTACGAGACGATCCTTCGCGATGCGATGGCGGTCGATGCGCTCAATCCGGTCGGCGTCTACTTCGGCACCCGCAACGGAAAACTCTTCGGCTCTCACGACGAAGGAAAGCGTTGGTCGGAACTCGCGGATGGCCTACCCGCCGTCGTGTCGGTGAAAGCGGCGTACATCTCCTGATGCCGTACACATTCGTGATTCCCGGTCCGCTGCGCGATCTTTCAGGAGGTCACAGCGAAGTCCGCCTCGACGGCGACGCGTCGTCCGTGCGCGACGCGCTATCCCTCCTCGGCACTCACTATCCGAAAGTCCGCGACCGCATCGTGACCGAACTCGGCGAAGTCCGCCCCCACATCAACATTTTCATCGACGGAGACAGCTTCCGCGATGTGGGCGGGTTGTCGGCGCCGATCCGAAGTGGGGCGGAGATCCTGATTCTGCCCGCGGTTAGCGGAGGGTAAGTGGTTAGGTCTCGAACAACCGCCGAGGAAGTTGCGACTGCCGAATGATCGACTGCAGCGTTCCGATACGAAGTACCTTGTGATCCGGCACAGGCACCGTGATTGTCGTAACTTTCGTTCGCTTCTGCATCATGACGTGACTGCCGCGCCGACGCACTTCAACAAACCCGTGCATCGAGAGAATGCGGCAGACGTCAGCGCCCGAGAGGACGCGGAACTTACCCAGCGGCAACCTCGAGCGACGTCACGTACATTGCGCCGCGCATACGACCTTCGATTTCCGAACGATCCGCGGTTTCGATGAAGAGTTCCACCGCTTCGCGAAGATTTGCGGATGCCTCCTCGATTGAATCTCCCTGACTAGCGACGTCCAACTCGGGACATAACGCAACGTATCCGTCGTCTTCGCGGTAGATCATCGCTGTAAAGCGTCGAATATCGGTCATTAGGCCTCCGTCGGATAGCGTTCGATCCCTGACATCGTACGCCTACCCCCCATCCTCAACATTCTTCAGATGGAACGAGAGCGACTCCAGGTTGATGCGGAGATCGACGGATTTCACTTTCACTCCGGAGCGGGAGCGGAGCTGGGTGGGGGCGAAGTTGAGGACGGCGTTGAGGCCCGCGTCGGCGAAGGCGTCGTAGACGGTTTGGGCGGCTTCGGCGTTGACGGCCACGATGCCGATGTCGACCTGGTGTTCGCGGATGATCGACGGGAGCTCGTCCCACGGGAGGACTTCGATGCCGCTGCGGGAACGGCGTCCGATTTTGTCCGGATCGTTGTCGACGAGGCCTGTGATTTCGAAGCCGTGGTCGTTGAAGCCGGCGTAATCGGCTAAGGCCATGCCGAGGTTGCCGGCGCCGGCGATAAGGACCCGGCGGGTGCGGTCGAGGCCGAGCTCGCGCACGAGGTGATCGCGCAGGCGCGTGACGTTGTAGCCGACGCCGCGCGTACCGAACTCGCCGAAGCAGGCCAGGTCTTTGCGGATCTGCGCGGAGTTGAGGTGGAATCGCTCGGCCAGCTCGGCCGAGGAGACGGTGCTCTGGCCGACGGACTCCAGGAACGTCAGACAGCGGAGGTAGACCGACAACCGGCCGGTCGTCAGCTCCGAGATCGTTTCGCGGTCCCCTGTTGGCGAGTTGGTCGGCCGCTCTTTCGACATAAGTCCGGTCTACGGCAGGAGGGCCCGGGCAGCAGCTCCTGCCGCATTGAAAAGAGGCGTCGGGAAAAGGCCGATCGCGAAAATGCCGATCAGCGAGATCAGCAGCGCGCCGGTGCCGAAGAAGTCAGGGTCAATCGCGTGCGAGGTCGCATCGGCTTCCTTCATGTAGAGAAAGTAGACGACGCGCAGGTAGTAGTAGACCGAGATGATGCTGGTGAGGATGCCGATGACGGCGATGGTCATGTGGCCGCTGTCGACGGCGGTCTTGAAGATGTAGAACTTGGCGATGAAGCCGGCGGTGGGCGGGAGGCCGGAGAGCGAGAACATGCAGATGGTCAGCGCGAGGCCGTAGAACGGACGGCGGAAGCCGAGGCCGGCGATGTCGTCGAGCGTCTGCGGATCGTTCTGATTTTTCGCGAGCATCGAGATCACGCCGAAGGCGCCGATGTTCATCAGCGCGTACGTGATGACGTAGATGCTGATCGCCGCGACCGACTCGCCGCGCAAGGAGAGCAGGGCGATGAGCATGTAGCCGACGTGGGCGATGCCGGAGTAGGCCAGCATCCGTTTGAGGTCGCGCTGGGCGATGGCGACGGCGTTGCCGATGATCATGGAGAGGATCGACAGCGCGGCCACCATCTTCATCCACGAGGCTTGCTGGATCACCGGCGTCATCGACGAGAAGATGCGCACGAGAGCGATGAGCGTGGCGGCTTTCGGCGCGGTCGAGAGCCAGCCTCCGATCGGCGACGGTGCGCCCTGGTAGACGTCGGGCGCCCAGCCGTGGAAGGGTGCCACCGCGAGTTTGAAGCCGAGGCCGGACATCAGGAGGATGAAGGCGATCGTGAGAAGCGGATTCGAGGCGTCGGCGGTTGCGAAGTAACGCGAGAAGTCGGCGAGATTCGTCGAGCCGGTGGCGCCGTAGAAAAGAGCGGTGCCATAGAGGACGAACCCGGTCGCGAATGCGCCCATCAGAAAATATTTGAGACTCGCTTCGTTCGAGACGGCGATGCGGCGGTGGAAACCGACCAGGATGAAGATGCAGATCGAGAGCAGCTCCAGGCCGAGGACGATGACGAGGAGATCGAGACCCTTGGCCATCATCATCATGCCGACCGTGCCCCACATCAGCAGCGCGTAGAACTCGCCGCGCTCGAACCCTTCGCGCGCCAGGTAGGCTTTGGCGAAGAGCGTGGCCAGAATCGCGGCCAGCAGGAAGGTGCAGTCGAAGATCACGGTGATAGCGCTGATCTGGTAGGTGTCGCCGAAGAAGTTGCCGCCGACGACGAACAGCTCGCCCCAGCAGGCGGCGACGAAGACGATCACGGCCAGCGGTGCGGTGGCACTTCGCAGTTTCGGCGCGAAGGCGTCGAAGAGGATCAGCAGAATGCCGCCGAGGGAGAGGATCAGCTCGGGGAGGATGGCGTTGATCCAACCGTTTTCGAGCAGCGGGGTCAGGTTCAACGGGTACCTCCGGCGATCGGGAGTCGGGAGTCGGGGGTCGGGAGTCGGAGCACGGCCTCGTCGGGCGGGTTTTGTTCACCAACACCCAACACCCGACGCCCGACTCCCGCGGTGATCGCTTTGCTCGCGTCGGTCTTCTGGACAGTCTGGAGGAGTTGCTTGACGCTCGGCGTCATCTTGCTCAGGAACGTGTTCGGGCGGACGCCGATCCAGACCATGAGGATGACCAGCGGAACGAGAGCGGCGATCTCGTTCCAGGCAATCTCGGGGACGTTGCGGTTTTCGTCTTTCGTGATCGGGCCGAAGAAGACGCGCTGGATGAGCCAGAGCAGATAGATGGCGGCGAGGATGACGCCGGTCGCGGCGACGATCGTCCAGCGCGGGCTGGTCTGGAACGAGCCAGCCAGGATCAGGAACTCGCCGATGAATCCATTCAGGCCCGGCAATCCGACCGAGGAGAGCATGGCGATGATGAAGAACGTGGCGAAGACCGGCATCGTCTTCGCCAGTCCGCCGTAGTCGGCGAGCAGGCGTGTGTGGCGGCGTTCGTAGATGACACCGACGCAAAGGAAAAGCGCGCCGGTGGAGAGTCCGTGGTTGACCATCTGCAGGATCGAACCTTCGATCGAGGTCTGGTTCAGCGCGAAGATGCCGAGAACGCAGAAGCCGAGGTGCGAGACGGAAGAGTAGGCGACGAGCTTCTTCATGTCCGGCTGGACCCACGCCACCAGCGCGCCGTAGACGATGCCGATGACGGCGAGCGCGATGAGCCAACCGGCGTACTTGGCGGTGGCGTCGGGGAAGAACGGCAGGACGAAGCGGAGGAAGCCGTAGGTGCCCATCTTCAGCATCACGCCGGCGAGGATGATCGAGCCGCCGGTGGGCGCTTCGACGTGCGCGTCAGGCAGCCAGGTGTGCAGCGGGAAGAGCGGGACTTTGATGGCGAACGCCAACGCGAACGCAAAAAACAAGAGCGTCTGCGCGTGCGGCGCGAGCGCCGTCCCGTACAGCTCCGCGATGGTGAAGGTGATCACGCCGGTGTCGTGCATGTGCGCGAAGGCGAGATAGATGATGCCGAGGAGCATCAGCAGCGAGCCGGCGATGGTGAAGAGGAAGAACTTGATCGCGGCGTAGATGCGGTTCGTGCCACCCCACACGCCGATGACGAGGTACATCGGCAGCAGCGTCAGTTCGAAGAAGACGTAGAAAAGGAGCAGGTCGGTGGCGACGAAGACGCCGATCATCGCCGCTTCCATGATCAGGAAGGCGATGACGTACTCCTTCGGATGCTTCTTGATCGTGTTCCAGGACGACAGGAAAACCACCGGCGTGAGGAGCGTCGTCAGCAGGACGAGCCAGAGCGAGATGCCGTCGACGCCGAGTCCGTAGCGGATTCCCCACTGCGGAATCCATCGCAGCGATTCAACGAGCTGGAAGCCTGCCACGCCTTCCTGGAATCCGTTGAGGATGCCGAGCGAGGCGACGAAGGTCGCCAGCGAGGCGAGCAGGCCGAAGCCTTTGATCGCGTTCGCAGCCGTCTTCGGGAAAAAGGCGATGATCACCGCGGCGGCAATGGGAAGCCAGAGGGTGATGGAGATTACGTTGTTCATTTGGCCCTCGGGTGTCGGGTGTCGGGTGTCGGGTGTCGGGTACTGCAGACCGAGGGCGGAGCGAAAACGAGAGTCAGGGCTTCCCGACACCCGACACCCGACACCCGACACCCGCCCCTCATGCCAGCACCCACACGAACACGATGACTCCCAGGAAAAACATCAGCGCGTAGTTCCTTACGTTGCCGGTCTGGAAGAAGCGCAACAGGTCGCCGATCGCGGCGACGACGTAGCCGAGGAGCGCGAGGAGGCCGTCGATCAAAGCGTCGATGCCGCGCCAGAGGAATTGCGAAAAGCCTTCGAGCGGACGGACGATCGTGGCGGCGTACAGCTCATCGACGTACCACTTGTTCTCCATCCCGTTCGCCACGGCCGGCATCTTCGCGGCGAACTGTTCGTCGGCGGCCAGTCCGCGTTTATAGAAGCGGGCGTAGGCAGCCCAGATGCCGAGGGCGGCGATGGCGGTGGAGACGAACATCAATCCATATTCGAGGTTCGGCGAGATCTCGTACTGCGCTTCGGGCACTCCTCCGATCTCCGGGAAGATCGGATGGAGCCAGGCCGCGAGGAAGTGACGATGCGGCCAGCCGAGAATTGCGCCACCGACCGCGGAGAGCGTGGCCAACACGATCAGCGGCAGCGTCATCGTCCACGGCGATTCGTGCAGGTGGTGCTCCTGTTCGTGCGTTCCTCGGAAGCTTCCAAAGAACGTCAGGTAGACGAGGCGGAACATGTAGAACGCGGTGCAGAAGGCGGCCAGCGTTCCGAGAATCCAGATCAGCGCGTTGAACCACTGCGGGAAGTATGGGTTCGCCAGCGCGGAGGCGAGGATTTCGTCTTTGGAGAAGAAGCCGGCCAGCGGCGGGATGCCGGCGATGGCGATCGTGGCGATGAGGAACGTCCAGTACGTGATCGGGATCTTTGATTTGAGCCCGCCCATCTTGCGCATGTCCTGCTCGCCGCTCATGGCGTGGATCACCGAGCCCGATCCGAGGAAGAGGCAGGCTTTGAAGAAGGCGTGCGTGACGAGGTGGAAGATGCCGGCGGTGAACGCGCCGACGCCGACGCCGATGAACATGAAGCCGAGCTGCGAGACGGTGGAGTAGGCCAGGACTTTCTTGATGTCCCACTGCCGGATGCCGATCGTGGCGGCGAAGAGCGCGGTCAACGCGCCGATCAGCGCGACCACCATCATTGCGTTTGGCGCCAGTCGATAAAGCGCGTTTGACCGCACCACCATGTAGACGCCGGCAGTGACCATCGTGGCGGCGTGGATCAGAGCGGAGACCGGCGTCGGGCCGGCCATGGCGTCGGGCAGCCAGACGTAGAGCGGGATCTGCGCGCTCTTGCCGCACGCGCCGAGGAAGAGCAGGAGGCAGATGGCGGTCAGCAGCCAGTGCTCGATGCCACCGCCGGCCGCGATCTGCGACACCTTCGCGAAATCGACGCTGCCGAAGTACGCGAACATCAGGAACATGGCGATGAGGAAGCCGAAGTCGCCGATGCGGTTGACGACGAACGCCTTCTTCCCCGCGGCGGGCGCATAGTCGGTCTCGTAGTAAAAGCCGATCAGGAGGTAGGAGCAGAGTCCGACGCCCTCCCATCCGATGAACATGACCAGGTAGCTCGATCCGAGAATGAGCACGAGCATCTCGGAGAGGAAGAGATTGAGATACGCGAAGTAACGTCCGTAGCCGTGCTCGTGGGCCATGTAGCCCACCGAGTAGAGGTGGATCAGGAATCCGACCCACGTAACGACCATCAGCATGACCACGCTGAGCGGATCGAGCTGGAAGGCGAGATCGGCCTTCACCGACCCGGACGCAATCCAGTTGTAGACGAGATCGACGTGGCGCTCGCCGCTCGGATACGCGGCGTGGTACTGCACGACGGCGATCGTCCCGGCGATGGCGGCGCCGAGCGACGCCAGCAGCGCCACGGCGGTCACGAAGCCTTTGCCGAGACGCTTGCCGAACAGGCCGTTTAGCAGGAAGCCTGCGAACGGCAGTAAGGGGATGAGCCAGAGTGTGTTGAGCATGAATTGGGTTGCTGTGGTTCGTTGTCATCCTGAGCCGGCGAAGCGCGGCGAAGGATCTCAAGATTCGCGGTTCCAGCCGAAGCCGCATAACTTGAGATCCTTCGTCGTCCTACGTCGTTCCGTCGCTGCGCGACTCCCGGCTCCGGCGACTCAGGATGACATTCCTCACCACATCACATCTCTCCTCGCATCTTGCCGATGCGAGGAGACCCCGCATCAGCCCTGATCTTTCAACCGTTCCTTGTAATCCTCGGAGGATGCCGGGTCGAGTTCCCAGCGGTGTTCGTCGCGGCTCCGTTCTTTCTCTCCGACTTTCAGTTCTTCGTCATCGGCGTACGAGATGCCCATCGCCGCCGCTGTTTCCTCCGTGTCGTTCTGGCCGGGGGTCTGCTGACTTCCGGTCGCTGCCTCGTCGCCCTGCGACTCAGCCATCTCCCATTGGGCGTCGAGATCGTTTCCGGCCAGCGACGGATCGATGCCGGGGTTCTCGCGAACCCGTTCGGCAAGCTTCTGCGATCCGGTCGTGACGTCGGGAATGGCCGGCTCGATGCGGTCATCGATGCCGTCGCGATTCCTGTCCTTCCGCTCGTTCTCTTCCCAGTCAATGAGCTTCTCGGTCTTGTCCATTTTCGTGCTCCTGTTGAGCCCGGAAATGCGACGTTCGTGCCGTGTATCAGGGTGTCGGGAATCGGGTGTCGGGTGTCGGAGAAAAACCTGGTTGCTCCGACCCCCGACGCCCGGCTCCCGACACCCGTCTTCCTACCACCTCATCAAATTCGCTTCATCTACATCGATCGTGTGCCGGTGATGAAAGAGGGAGATGAAGATGGCCAGGCCGACGGCGGCTTCGGCGGCGGCGATGGCCATCACGAAAAAGACGAAGAGGAGTCCGTGGATCTGATGGAACTGGCGCGCGTAGGCGACGAAGGTGAGGTTCACCGCATTCACCATCAGCTCGATGCACATGAAGATGGTGATGCCGTTCCTCCGCGTCAGCACGCCGCAGACGCCGATCGTGAAAAGGATCGCGCTGAGGATCAGGAACCAATGCGTCGGGATCATGACGTCTCCTCATCCTTGGCCAAGCCCGAACGGTTGCTGAGCAGCAACGCGCCGACGATCGCTGCAAGCAGCAGGATCGACACCATTTCGAACGGGAAGATGTACGCCTGGAACATTCCGATGCCGATCGTCCGCGCGTCCGACACGAACGGTCCGTCGGGCAGCTTCGTGACGCCGTACTTCGCGAGGTAGTAAATCAGCGCCAGTCCGAACGCAGCACTGGTCGTGTATCCGAGGAACTGCTGCACGGGGCGCGTGTGCGGCTCGGCCTGATGCTGCAGGTTGAGAAGCATGATCACGAAGAGGAACAGGACCATGATCGCACCGGCATAGACGATGACCTGCAGCGCCGCGAGGAATGGCGCCTCGAGCAGGACGTACATCACCGCCAGCGCGAAGAACGACGCCACCAGCGACAGCGCACCGACGACCGGATTGCGATGCAGCACCACCATCGCCGCGAAGATCACGGCCACGGCGGCGAAGAAGAAAAAGATGATGAACGAAATCATCAGATCCACCTCCTGGCGATGAACAGCGCCACGATCACGATGTTGATCACCGCCAGCGGCAGGAACACTTTCCAGCCGAGTTTCATCAGCAGGTCGTACTTGAGCCGCGGAATCGTCCAGCGCACCCAGACGAAGACGAAGAGCAGCGCGCTCACTTTCACCGTGAACGCGATTACCGAAAGTGCGAAGCCGAGCGCGTTGGGCGGTTCGTTGTACCAGGGGATATCCCAGCCGCCGAGGAAGAGCGTCGTGATCAGCGCCGACATCGTGGCCATGGCCATGTACTCGGACATGAAGAAGAGCGCGAACTTCATCGACGAATACTCGGTGTGATAGCCCGCCACGAGCTCCGCTTCGGCTTCGGCGAAGTCGAACGGCAGGCGATTCGTTTCGGCGAATGCGGAGACGAAAAAGACCACGAACGCGATCCACATCGCCGGGGAGAAGATGTTCCAGGCCGGCAGCTTGACCGCGTTGAAGAGTACGAACGATCCGGTCTGCCGCCAGACCACGTCCGGAAGCGACAACGATCCGGCCGCCATCAGCACGCTGACCGCGGCCAGCGTCAGCGACAACTCGTACGAGATCATCTGCGCCGAGGCGCGGATGCCACCGAAGAGCGAGTACTTGTTTGCCGAGGCCCAGCCGGCCATGACGATGCCGTAAACGCCCATCGAAGCCAGCGCGAAGATCAGCAGGATCCCGATGTTGACGTTGGCGATGATCGGCTCGAACAACCGCCCGCTCGGAAGAAGAAACGGACGCCCCCACGGCACGACGGCGATGGTGGTCAGCGCCGGGATCAGACCGAACATCGGCGCGATCGTGTAGAGGACTTTGTTCGCCTTCGCAGGCAGCATGTCCTCTTTGAGAATGAACTTGAGCGCATCTGCGAACGATTGGAAGAGGCCGAACGGACCGACGCGGTTCGGGCCGGGGCGGTCCTGAATCAGCGCACTGCCGCGCCGCTCCACCCAAACCATGATCGGCGTGACGTTGAGCATCGCGCCGAGGACGACGGCGATCTTCAGTCCCGAGAGCCCGACGTCAACCCAATCGATCCCGTGCATGCGATCTACGCCTGCGCTCCCGCCGTCTCACCTGCCGGCTCGAATTCGGGGATGTGGTCGAACTGCGCGTTCCCGTAGAGAACCGCGCCGATGCGGCGGTACAACTCGATGTCGGTGACCGCCTGCCCTTTCGGCGGATAGGCCTGATGGATGCGCTGCACGCGGCCCTGCAGATTCGTGAACGTCCCTTCCTTTTCGACGTGAATCGTCGAAGGGAGCAGGACGTCGGCGACGTCGTTGAGCGGATGATTCGCATCCCACGACATGACCACGAGGAACTTGGCCTTGCGGAGGTTGGCGACAACGGCCGGATCGCTTGCGCGCTCGCTGAACATGGCGTCGGTGATGAAGAGGACGTCGATGCCTTCGGCGCCGTTGGTCATTAAATTGTCGAGAAGGGTGTCGGGTGTCGGGTGTCGGGTGTCGGAGTTAGAACCGGAGTCTTGGGCGGAGACCGCTCCGACCCCCGACTCCCTACTCCCAACTCCCAAGGCCGCAGCCACGCCTCGATAATTCGGCGCCGCCTGCGTGCCGAGCAGCCACTCCGTGCGCGACTTCATCTTGATCGGACCGATCGGGTCGACCATTACTCCTACCGTCGCTCCCATCTTTCCGACGAAGAGCTCTTTCGCCAGCCACGCCTCTTCGTTGGTCATGTTCGCGGAGAAGATCGCCGCGGTCTTCGACGCTCCGTTGACCGCATTCGCGATCGCTTCCAGCGCTTCGCTCCACGTCGAGATGCCTAAATAGTCATCCTCGGTGCGCACCTTCGGAACGACGACGCGGTCGGTGTCGTAACGCTCGTACGAGAACCGACCGAAGTCGCACAGCCAGTGATCATTGACCTCGGGATTGACGCGCGGGCGGTAGCGGAAGACCTGCCCCTGCCGGAAGCCGACGAAGATGTTGCAGCCGACGTCGCAGCCGTTGCAGACCGAGTCCGCCGACTCGAGGTTCCAGACGCGCGATTCGAAACGGAACTCGCGCGTGGTGAGCGCACCGGTCGGACAGACGTCAGCAACACACGCCGACATCCAGTTGTCGAGCGGCGTCCCCGGAAACACTCCAACCTCGGTCGACGCGCCGCGCTTGAAAAATGCCAGCTCGCTCGTGCCGGTGATCTCGGAGGTGAACCGGATGCAGCGCGTGCAGTGAATGCAACGGTTCATGTTCTGCACGACATGCGGCCCGATCGGCGTGCGGTCCATGCCGGGATAGGTGCGCTTGAACTCGCCGTAACGCGAGTTCACGGAGCCGTAGTTGAAGGAGTAATCCTGCAGCGGGCACTCGCCGGCCTTGTCGCAGATGGGGCAGTCCAGCGGATGGTTGATGAGGAGAAACTCCATCTGCCCCTTGCGCGCCTCGTCGACCTTCTCGTTCCAGACGTGGATCTTCATCCCGTCCTTGACCGTGGTCGAGCAGCCGGCCTGCAGCTTGGGCATCCCTTCGATCTCGACGAGGCACATGCGGCACTGCCCGACGACCGTGAGCGATGGGTGGTAGCAGAAATGAGGGACGTGGATGTCGGCCGCTTTTGCAGCCTCGATGCAGTTGATCCCTTCCTGCACTTCGACTTCGACGCCGTCGATGGTGATCTTTGCCATACGTGTTCTCGGGAGCTCCGAAGCGGAATGCAGGATCAGCGCCGTGGACGATGCGTATCGAATCGGGCGCTGGTGAATTTTCACGGCAGAGAATCCGTGAAAGTTTTCACAAGCGCGGAGAATACTCGCGGGGTGTGGGCGCGTCAATCACTGCCGAGCGTTATAGACTCTGACCAATTCATCCGACGCCATCCGCGTCCACATCAGCAGGAGCACACTTGAGAAAAGACATCGTTATCGCCATCGCCGGCATCGCTATCGTCGCCGCGATCTGTTTTGGACTGGCCATCTGGAAGTCCGACATGAAGCCGTTCTCGTCGCTGCGTTCCGGAGCGACCGACACCTCGGCCACATCGACCGCCGCCGGCGCGCCCGATCACGTGATCATGCACGTCAACGGCGAGCCGGTCACCGAGGCCGAATTCTCCGCCGCCTTCTCGCAGATCCCGCAGGAGATGCAGCAGCAGTACGCTTCGGAACAGGGCAAGCAGGCCTTCGCCGAGCAGATGGTGCGTCTCAAAATCCTCGAGCAGGAAGGGCGCAAGATGGGCGTCGAGAAGGACCCGAAGGTCGCGGGACAGCTCGCCGCCGATCACACCAACATCATCGCCGCCGCCACAGCGCAGAAGCTGATGCCACCGCCCAACGACGCTGCGGTGCAGAAGTTCTACAACGACAACAAGAAAAACTTCGAGGCGACCGATCTGAGCCACATCCTCGTCGCCTACCAGGGCGGCGCGGTGCCGCCTCGCAACGGCAAGCCGCTCAGCCAGGGCGATGCGTTGAAGAAGGCGCAGTCGATCGCGCAGCAAGCCAAAGGCGGCGCCGATTTCGCCAAACTTGCTCGCGAGAACTCCGACGACGCGGCCTCCGCCGAACATGGCGGCAGCCTCGGCCCGTTCAGCCCGGGCATGCTCCCGCCGGAGATCGAATCGCACATCACGCAGCTCAAGCCGGGCCAGGTCAGCGATCCCGTTCCGTCGCGCTACGGCGTCCACATTTTCAAGGTGGGCGCGCATACGTCGCAGCCGCTCGATCAGGTCCGCGCGGGCATCAGCCGCCGCGTGCAGCAACAGGCCGCCCTCGACAAGGTCGAACAGATGCGCAAGGCCGCGAAGGTCGAATTCGATCCGAAATTCTTCCCCGAGGCCGTCAAAACGCCGCCTCCGCCCGCGACAGCGACCAAGCCCGCGTCATGACCGACCGCCCCGCGCGCGTCCTCGTCGTCGAGGACAACGAGATGAACATGCAGCTCGTCGAGTATCTGCTCGAAGAGGGCGGCTACCAGATCGTGAAAGCCGCCAGCGGCGAGGACGCGCTTTCGATCGCGCGCGGCGGCGAACCGGTCGACCTGATCCTGATGGACATCCACCTGCCGGGCATCGACGGCCTGAGCGTGATCCGCGAAATGAAAGCGGACCCGCAAACGGGATCGATCCCGATTCTCGCCCTGACCGCCCACGCCATGCGCGGCGACAAGGACCGCTTCCTCGAAGCGGGATGCGACGGATACATCTCGAAACCGATCGACGTGAAGACGTTTTTGACTTCGATCCGATCGTATTTGCGCGGGTAGTTTGTTGCCGCGTAGCGGCGCGAAGGCCGCTGGAGGCGGCCCGTACGGTAGCCGGCGGTCGCGTGCGAAGCGCGAGACCGCCGGGTTCACGATCGCGCGTTGGTATCCGACCGCGGCAGCGGTCGCGGAGGGAATTCACGCCGCCTGGTATTTGATCCGCGACGCCGCCGGGGTCGATGACGTGTCGCGAACAATTTCCGGTGGTCTCGCGCTTCGCCGCGACCACCGGCTACCGTCCGAAACGCCTCCGGCGTTGTTAGCGAGCTACAACCCGTCGTACTTCGAATATCCGCGTTCGGCCCAGAAGTCGCGCGGCTCCGTCGCCACGTACGCGATCTTCGTGATCGCTTTGATGTTCTTCAATCCCAACTTCATCGGGACGACCAAACGCAGCGGCGCGCCGTGGTCGGTGCCGAGGGGATGGCCGTTGAGGTGCGTGGCCAGGAGCGTTTGCGGGTGATGCGCGGTGGGGAGATCGATCGAGACGTAGTACGGATCGGGGTTGCCGCGGCCGTCGAGGTTCACGGACGACTCCATCGCAGCCCACTTCGCGCCATCCGCCGGCGGAAACGCGCGCAGCAGGTCGGAGAATCGGATCCCGCTCCAACCGGCGATCGCACTCCAACCTTCGACGCAGCAAAGCCGCGTGACCTGCTCGTGCTGCGCGAAGCGCGCGAGATCGACCTTGCGCAGAATCACGTCCTTGCCGCCGGCCAGGCCGCTGATCGTCAACGTCCAGGTGTCGAGATATTCGGGCGACGGCGTCCGTCCCTCGTAGTTGTTGCGCAGCGGAGTGACGTCGCGCTTCGAATACGTCCGCACCGTTCGATTCGGCGAGTACAACGCTTCGGCGATGTCGTCGTCGAAGGTCAGCGCGCGATTCTGAAAGCGTTCGCTGCGCTCCTTGGATAGACCGAGGCGCGCTGCAACGGTGTCGAGAGCGTCCGTGGCGTGCTCGCCAAGGACGCGCTTCTTCGACGACACCGGCGCGATCCACCACATGCCCGCCATCGCCGCCAGCGTTCCCGCCCCGAAGAGGAGGAAATCGCGCCGGGAACGCTTGCGCAACGTCGCTTCGTCGATCCAGACCTGAGGCAGTTCGTCACTCATTCGGCGCCTCCGGTCGCGGGCGTGGGGAGTAGGGCGTCGGGAGTCGGAGCCGGCGTCGCATCAATCAGTAGCTCGGCGGTTTTCTCCGACACCCCACCCCCGACTCCCAACTCCCCTCTTTCCGACCATCCCACGATCATCGACCGCATCGTGTCCCAGCCGTCCACCAGCACCAGGATCAGATGCGGGATCAGGAAGAGGACGAAGTAGATCATCACGATGAAGTGGACGATGCGCGCGCCGTCGTACGAGCCAAAGATCCGCTCCAGCCACCAGAGCTGCACCGGCTTGTGCATCGCCCACCCGCTCGCGATCGCCAGCGCGCCGGCGACCGGCATCGATGCGTATGCGCCGCGCTGCAGCGCGTTGTATTTCGTCGTGATCTCAGGATGCGGCCACGGACGCCTCGCGATTTTCATCGGCACGACGCCGGCGTAGTAGCGGACCATCGCCAGCGACTCTCCGAGCATGCTCCGCCGCGGCAGCAATGCGCGATAACCGCGGCCGAGAACCAGCCCCAGTAGATAGAGGATGCCGTTGGCGATGAAGAGATAGACGAAGAGCCAGTGCCAGCGCAGCCCGCCGGCCAGATTGAACACGCCGAGCCCAAAGTGGTTGTAGAACCACGACGGATCGGCGGTCGCTCCCGGCACGTGGCGCGCGATGCTGATGCCGAGGTCGGCCAGGTAGTCGCGGCTGTGCGTGACGGGATTCGGCTTGTGCAGGAACACCGGCGAAGCCCAGTAGATCGACAGCCCGCTGACAATCATCCCGAACAGAATCGGCACGTTCAGCCAGTGTGAAAGCCGCACGAGCGCGTGGTGCTTCACGACGACGAGACGCTGGCCCGCGTGCGGATCGACGACTTCTTCGACGATCGGTTCTTCGACCGGCACTTCTTCCACGATCGCTTTTTCGATCGGCACTTCTTCAACGATCGGCTCGTCGGCAACGACCGGAACATCGACCGCGGGTTCGTCTGCGTCGGTCATGTGCGGATAAATTACCATGCGCCCCGCATGCGAATACTTGTACTGGGCGCCGGCCGCATGGGCTATGGCGCAGTCCACGATCTCGTCAACCAGCCCGATGTCGAAGAAGTCACCGTCGCCGACGTTGCCGCCGAGCGCGCGCATCACGTTGCGTCGTCGGTCAACGGCAACGTCACGCCACGAGCGATCGATGTCAGCAACCACGAAGACGTTGTCGCATTGATGCGCGGGCACGACTCCGCCATCTCCTGTGTCAACTACTGGCTCAATGAACGCCTGGCCCGCGCCGCCATCGAGGCCGGCACGAACTTCTGCGACCTCGGCGGCAACAACGACGTCGTCGACGCGGAGCTCGCCCTCGACGCCGAGGCGAAGAGCCGGGGAATCAACATCATCCCCGACTGCGGCCTTGCCCCGGGCATGGTGGCCGTGCTCGTCGCGCACGGAGCTGCGAAATTCGAGAAGCTCGACGAAATCCACATTCGCGTCGGCGGTCTTCCGCTCGATCCGAAGCCTCCGCTCGATTATCAGCTCGTGTTTTCCGTCGAAGGACTGATCAACGAATACATCGAACGCGCCCGCGTGCTTCGCGACGGCAAGATCGCGTTTGTCGATTCGATGACCGAGGTCGAGGAGCTGGAGTTCCCGGAACCGTTTGGGAAGATGGAAGCGTTCCAAACCTCCGGCGGCACGTCGACGCTGCCCGAAACGTTCTTCGGGCGCGTGCGCGATCTCGACTACAAAACGATCCGCTATACCGGCCACTGCGCGAAGTTCAAGACGATGATCGACCTCGGCCTCTGCAGCAGCGAGAGGATCACGGTCGATGGCGTGTCCGTCGCGCCGCGGCGAGTTCTCGGCGATCTCCTCGTTCGCAACTTGCCAGCGGATGAACCGGATGCGGTGCTCGTTCGCGTCGAGTTTGCTGGCGACGGCCGCCAGCTTCGCTACGACATCATCGACCGTTACGACGAATCGACCGGCCTCTCGGCGATGATGCGCACAACGGCCTTCCCCGCTTCGATCGTGGCGCTGATGATGGCGCGCGGTCAGACCACGCAGAAGGGCGCGCTGCCGCAGGAACGCTGCATCCCGCCGGAGCTGTTCATGACGGAATTGGCGAAGCGGAACATCGTCGTCAACGTGTCGTGACCGCGAGCGGCGTTAGATTGCAGCGTCCCGTCGTCTGAACGCGAAGCGCGGCCACGCCGTCCGTCGCGAGCCAGGCCACACGCTGGCTTTCGAGGTCCGCGCGCAAACGCTCCGCAGCGACCTTGAGCTTCGCCGGAGATGAAATGTCGTCGATCTCGCCCCACCCCGGGAGCTCCGGACGCGGTCCTGTGAGCGACCAGACGTAAAGCGGGACGCCAATCGTGTCGAGGTATCTGCGGATCGACGCGGGATCGTGTGAACTGCCGTCGGCCCGGTGATCGAGGACGACGACGACGGCGCGGCGATTGCCGCCGGTGATCGCATCGAGACCCGCCACGCCCGCGGCGTCCGCGAACATCCGCGGCCCGTTCTCGTCGAAGCGGCCGCTGTACGCGCGGGTCAGAATCCACATCATGCCTCCCTGCGTCGCGTCGACATACGTCGATGGCGGGAACATCAATGCGGACGTATTGCTGGTGGTCGTGTGCCGCTCCGCGAGCGGCCAGAGAAGTTGAAGCCACGTGCCGTCGGAGAGCGAGAACAGGTGCTGCTCCTGGACTATGTGGGGACCCTGCATCATCGCCGGACTCATCCGGAGATCGAGCGCCTTCATGGCGTCGCGTGGATCGGGATCGAGGACTACGATCACGAGAGCCTTACCTTTCTCGACCGCGCTGACGCGCACTGGTGAACCGCCGCTGGCAAAGCAACCGCTCGGATTTGGTGGCGGCTTCGAGCCCGATTCGCGAACGGCCACGGGCGTCAGCGGTGAGTCGGCGATCTCCCCTACCCCACCGCCGATGACCAGCTCGCGGCGCGAGACGAACCCGTCTTCGAATTTCATCGACGCCGCGAGCACGTGCGGCTGATCGACATCGAGACGCGGCAACTTTGCGCGAAGATCGGCGTCGAGCGGCAACAGCTTGCCGTCGACTTTGAGCGACGACTTCGCCGGTTTGGCGGCCATCAGATGTTCCCAGCGCAACTCTGCCGAAACCGGCCGTCCGTTGGCGTCGTTCTTCACGGAGATCACGAAATCGGCAAATGGGCGTGGCAGATTGACCGTTTGAGACGTTCGCGCCACCTCGTCGCCGCGCGCGTCGTACCCGATCGCGACCAGATCGCCCGGCACGATCGACGGTCCGAAATCGACCATCGCGCTCCATGGCGCCTTCTGCAACGCCGCAACCTGTTTGCCGTCGAGGAGGATGCGAATCGATTTAACGTCCGGTCCCGGCTGCAGGTCGATCCGCTGCGGTCCGGAGATGAGGCCGAGAAAGAGCGTGAGAAAAACGAGCTGAGTGGCCATCGTGCGCGAATTCTAGCCGCCGTCCGCGCATAATTCACGAATGCACTTACTCATCCGCTGGCTCCTCAACACGCTCGCGCTCTTCGTCGTCGTCGAGGTGGTGCCCGGCTTTCATTACCGCTCCATCGTCTCGCTCGCCATCGCCGCTCTCGTTCTGGGCCTGCTCAACGCCATCGTGCGGCCGATCCTCTTCGTCCTGACGTTGCCACTGACGATCGTCACGCTCGGACTCTTTCTCATCGTCCTCAACGCGATCATGCTCGAGCTGACGGCGTGGCTCGCTCCCGGATTCCGCATCGACAACTTCGTCGCCGCGGTGATCGGCGCGATCGTCCTCGCGATCATTTCGTGGATCACGAACCGCATCGGACGTAAGGAAGAACGGCGGGGCTGACAGGCGCGACCGAATCACCTACACTACGCGCTTCAGGAGCCATCGCTTTGAACATCATCAAGAACCGCGTCGACGACGTGACGGTGCTCGACATCCAGGGAGTCATCAAGCTCGGTGAGAGCGCCCGCGAATTCTCGAGCTACCTCGAGAAGGTCCTCAACGATGAGACCGGCCCGGTCATGATCAACTTCGAAGCGATCAACTACATGGACTCCACCGGCCTCGGCGAACTGATCGGCTACCTTCAGAAGTTCGAAGACCGCCAGCGCAAGATGGCCCTCGTCAAACCGTCGCACCGCATCCTGGCCCTGCTCAAGATCACGAAGCTCGACACCGTCTTCAAGATCTTCGACTCCCGCGAAACCGCGATGGAGTACCTCACCGACCACGCGGCCTGATCGTGTGGCACCGACACTCCTGTCTGTGCCGGTGAGGCTCGGGACGATTGAGAATCCCCAGGTAGCGGCAGCTCAGGCGCAGTGTTAGCATTCGCAGCCTTTGATGACCCACACCCTCCTTCCCGTTCTGCTCATGATCGTGATCGCGATCGTGGTCGGGCTCGTGATGCTGGCGCTGGCCTGGTTCGTCGGCAAGCACGCCCGCACGGCTTCGAAACAGGAGCCGTACGAAAGCGGCGTGCCGTCGCTCGATGAGAATCGCAAGCGCGTCAACGTCCGCTTCTACCAGATCGCGATGCTCTTCATCCTCTTCGACATCGAAGCGGCGTTCCTCTACCCGTGGGCCGTCATCTACCGCGAGGCCACGACCGGGACGCAGGGCATGTTCCTCTTCGGCGAGATGGTCGTCTTCATCGTCCTCCTCGCCGTCGGCTACATCTACGTCTGGAAGAAAAAGGCATTCGACTTTTAGCTATGGCTGATCTGCATCCCGACAATCCGTACGCGCCCGACCGCTTTCCCGATGCGTCGAAGCCGGTCGCGTTTCCACCCGAGGCGAAGAAAAAGTTCGACTACATCCTCACGCGCTATCCGACGAAGGAAGCGTGCCTGCTGCCGACGCTGCACCTGGCGCAGGAAGTGTGGGGGTGGATCTCGCCCGAGACCGTTCTGTACGTCGGCGGCCTGCTCGATCTGTCGCCGGCCACCGTCTTCGGCGTGGTCTCGTTCTACAACATGTACAACCAGAAGCCGGTGGGCAAATACCACCTGCAGGTCTGTACGAACCTGAGCTGCATGGTGCGCCGCGCCTACGATATTTACGACCACCTCTGCGAACGGCTGGACGTGAATCCCGGCGCCACGACAAAGGACGGACGCTATACCGTCGTCGAAGTGGAATGCCTCGGATCCTGCGGCACGGCACCTGTCGTTCAGGTCAACAACGACTATCACGAGAACATGGACGTATCGAAAATGGATGCGCTGCTCGCGGAGCTGAAGTAGCAATGGAACCGATCAAAATCCTCACCGCGAACATCGACAAGCCGAATTCGACGTCGATCGATGTCTACATCGATGGCGGCGGCTACAAGGCGATTGAAACGGCGCTCAAGATGAAGCCGGAAGAGGTCACGCAACTCGTCAAAGACTCCGAGATGCGCGGCCGAGGTGGCGCGGGGTTTCCCACGGGCATGAAATGGAGCTTCGTCCCCAAGAACGCTCCCAAGCCAACGTGGCTGCTCTGCAATGCCGACGAATCGGAGCCCGGCACGTTCAAAGACCGCGTCATCATGGAGAAGGATCCGCACCTTCTCATTGAAGGGATGATCATCGCCGGCTACGCCATCGGCTCCAATCCGATGTCGTACATCTACATACGCGGCGAGTTCTATTACGGAGCGACGGTCTTAGACAAAGCTCTCGATGAAGCGCGCGCCAAAGGCTTCCTAGGCAAGAACATTCTCGGCAGCGGCTTCGACTTCGACATCACGGTGGCGCGCGGCGCCGGCGCCTACATCTGCGGCGAAGAAACGGGATTGATCGAATCCGTTGAAGGCCATCGCGGCCAGCCGCGCGTCAAGCCCCCATTTCCCGCCGTCATTGGCGTTTTCGGCGGACCGACCGTCGTCAACAATGTCGAGACGCTGGCCTGCGTCCCGCTGATCGTCAACAAGGGCGCGGATTGGTTCAAGTCATTCGGCAGCCCGAAAAATACCGGACCGAAACTCTATTGCGTCTCCGGCTGCGTAAGAAAGCCGGGCGTCTATGAGTTCCCGATGGGCATCAACCTCAAGGAACTCATCTACGACCACTGCGGCGGCATTCTCGGCGACCGCAAACTCAAAGCAGTAATCCCCGGCGGCGCCTCCGCGCCGATGCTCCTCCCGGACGAGATCGATCTCCCGCTCAATTTCGACGCGGTCATGAAAGCCGGCTCGATGCTCGGCTCCGCCGGCATCATCGTCCTTGACGATTCGGTCTGCATCGTCGACGCCGTCTGGCGGCTCTCGAAATTCTTCGCACACGAATCGTGCGGCCAATGCACGCCCTGCCGCGAAGGGACGAACTGGCTTGAGTCCGTGCTCGACCGGATCGAACGCGGTGAAGGCCGCAAACAGGACGCCGATCTGCTCCTCTCAATGTCCGACAACATCGGCGGCAAATCCCTCTGCGCCCTCGGCGACGCCGCCATCGGCCCCGTCATCTCCTCGGTCAAAAAGTTCCGCGACGAGTACCTCCACCACATCGAGCACAAGAGCTGCCTGCCCGAAACGGTGCGGTACCGGCGATTGGACGCGCCCGTCGCGGCGCATTGATTGATCCGCAGATGAACGCAGATGTGCGCAGATAAAAGCATCAATCATCTGCGTAAATCTGCGCTCATCTGCGGATTGCTTTTCGCCACCGCGTCCGCGTTGGCAGAGACACCTAAAGGCATCCTCCTCGAAAACCTCACCTGGGTCGAAGCGGAGAAAGTGCTGACGCCGGATGCCGTCGTCGTGATCCCGCTCGGCGCGGAGTCGAAGGAACATGGGCCGCATCTGAAGCTGAAGAATGATTTTCTGATTGCGGAGTATCTGAAGAAGCGCGTGTTGGAAAGCAGCCGCGTCGTGATGGCGCCGACGATCAATTACAACTTTTATCCCGCCTTTCTCGATTATCCGGGGTCGACGTCGCTGCGGCTGGAGACGGCGCGCGACATGGTCGTCGACATCTGCCGGTCGCTGGCGAAATTCGGGCCGAAGCGTTTTTACATCCTCAACACGGGCATTTCGACATTACGGCCGCTTGCCGCGGCTGCGGAGATGTTTGCGGCCGAGGGCATTGTGATGCGCTACACCGACTTGCACGTTACAGAGCCGGTCGAAAAGCAGATCCGCAAGGAAGAGGGCGGGACGCATGCCGAGGAGATCGAGACCTCGATGATGTTGTACATGGCGCCGGAATCGGTCGATATGAAAGAGGCCGTCAGGGACTACAAGGGATCGAAGCCGGGCGGATTAACGCGCGATCCGAATGGCAAAGGGACGTATTCGCCGAGCGGCGTCTGGGGCGATGCCACATTGGCTACTCGCGAGAAGGGGAAAATCGTCACCGAGGCGCTGGTCAACAGCATTGTCAGCGAAATCGAACAACTGCGGGGCACCGCGCTGCCGGCGAAGTGATGTTTACGCAGCCATTCGCGATTCCAGCGCTCGCCTTTTTTATCCTCAGCATCCCGCTGACCCTCGGCCTCATTCCGCGCAATCGCCTTTACGGGTTTCGGACAAGGCGAACGTTAGCGGACGACGCGGCGTGGTATCGCGTCAATCGTTTCGCGGGATTCGCCATCATGATCGCCAGCGCGATCTACGCCGTCGTTGTGAGTGCGCGGCCTTACGATCGCGACTTCTCCGTCTGGCTGCTTCACCTCGCCGCGTTTGCTGGTCCGCTCGCGCTGGCGCTCATTGTGAGCGGCTGGTATTCGCGCCGCTGATCAACGCGGCCACAGCCAGCCGAAGGCGCCGGCGGTCAGAAGGCTGTAGATCGTGCCGTCGATCGTTTCCTTGATGACGATTTTCCACGGCTTGCCATACCAGATTCCTTCGCTGATCGTGCGGAAGGAGTAGGCCAGGACCGCCGCGGCGCCGGCCACACGGAACACCTCGATGTACGCGGTCCCCACGGGGCGCGCGAGACCGGTTACGTATCCGACAAAAATTGAGATCAGCACCGTGTAGAGGAACCACAGCGTCAGCGTTTTCGCGAAGTTGAACGTACCCGGGTTGCGCACGAGCAGCAGTGCGTTCGCGCCGCTCTGCATCTCCGTACGCTGTTCCGGGGTCAGCTTTCTCCAGTCGGCGCATGGAACGATGTACTGGCCGCTCTTCGTTGACGACAGTGCATCGAGTACGGCCTTCTCTTCGGTCAGCTTTTCATAGTCCGACCGGTGCCAGAACGGCAGCGCCATCCACAGGATGTTGCTGGCCACAAAAACGAACGCGGCGGCTGCGAGGATCGGAAGCCACAACAGGGACAGTGAAACCATCTCGACCTCCTTTTGGACTGAAGCGGGTTCAGCCATTCTCGCCGGAAATGCCGTCCGAATTCAACGGGCGGCGGTCAGGCCCACTCGCAGACGTATTCGCAGAAATCGGCGCCCTTCGCGCGGCACTTGGCCTCGGTCACGCGCACATCCTTGGCGCCGCACATCCTGATTGCCCTCTGATGCCAGCCGACGACGGTCAGACAATCGTGACGCGAGAACGTCGGCGCGTCGTATGTGCGGAGAACGGCCTTGTTGTCGGCCAGCCGTTCGTACGTGCGGCGGCCGGCGTCGTAATACATCTGGTAGATCTGCGGCGCGCGCCGGAGCAGGCCGTGCGGATCGCCGGGCGAGAGCATGGCCCGATGCGCGCCGGCGAGGTTGTGCGACGCCGACTTCTCGCCGATGACCAGGAAAACGTCATCGCCCATCCCCATCTCCGCGGCGATTGCGTCGTCCAGACGCTGATTCAATTCGAACGGATACCAGGCGCCGGTGAGGATCGGCGAGCAGGCGCTGCGATCCGCGTCCGGCAGCCGGCCCAGCACCCGCTGCACGCCTTCCTCGCCGCGTTCCTCGCGCACGAACCCAAGCCGGGACAATAGTGCTCCGCCCTTGACCTTGACCGATTTCGCGTTGTCCATGAACCGACAGAATACGCCACTCGCAGCGATGCGCTAGTCTGCCGCATTCGATGCAGGTCATCTCCATCAACGTTGGGCAGCCGCGCGAAGTCGAATGGCGCGATCAGATCGTTCGAACGTCGATCTTCAAGGAGCCTGTGCCCGGCCGCGTCCGAGTCGATCGACTCAACATCGACGGCGACCGTCAGTCCGATCTCACCGTTCACGGCGGAGTGGCGAAAGCGGCCTATGTGTACCCGTCGGAACACTACGAGTTCTGGCGGAAGGAGCTGCCGGATGCCGATCTGCCGTGGGGCGCATTCGGCGAGAACCTGACGACGAGCGGGCTATCCGAGGATGACGTTCGCATCGGCGATCGCTTCGCCATCGGCAGCGCGGAGTTCGCCGTCACGCAACCGCGCATGCCGTGTTTCAAACTCACCATCCGCTTCGGGCGCGCGGACATGATCAAGCGCTTCTTCCGCAGCGGCCGCAGCGGCTTCTACCTGGCGGTGACCAAGGAGGGCGAGATTGAAGCCGGCGACGACATCACCCTTCTGAGCCGCGATGATGATGCGATCACAATCGCCGAGGCATTTGCTCGTTAGCGACGATCCGCGCCGATGGCACGGTGATTCGCGGCGGGTGCGCATCCGTTGGTAGCATTGCGCGATGCCGATCCGTTTCGCGAACTTTGAGCTGACCGATTCCGGCGAGCTGTTTCGCGACGGTGAGTCGATGCGTCTGCAACCGCAGCCGTCGAAGGTGCTGGCCTTCCTGGTGTCGCGCGCAGGTGAGCTGGTGACGCGCCAGGAGTTGCAGCAACACGTCTGGGGCACCGAAACCTTCATCGATTTCGACCAGGGCCTGAACTGGTGCATTCGCCGCATTCGCGAAGTCCTCGGCGACGACGCCGCTCACCCGCGATTCATTCAGACCGTCCCGCGGCGCGGCTATCGCTTCGCTGCCGCGTTGCAGACTGCGCCGGCGATCCGGCGGTTCTGGACGAAACCGGCCATGCGTTCGCTGCTGGTCGCGCTCGCGGCATTGCTTCTCTTCGCCGCCCACAGCCCGGCGCGCAGCGTCACGGTACTCGTGCTCCCCTTTGACAACCTCGGCACATCGCGCCCGGCAGCCGAGGATGTGGCGACGGAAGAGGTGATCACGGCCCTCGGCGCGATCGATTCGCGGCGGCTCAGCGTCATCGATCCAGTCACGGCCATGAAGTTCAAACGGACGAATGAGTGCATCATCCACATCGGCCGGCAGCTCGACGCACAGTACGTACTCCTCGGCGCCGTCCGCCAGCACGGCGCGGCCATGAGGAGCACAGCCCAGCTCTTTCGCGTTGCCGACAACCGGCAGGTCTGGGCTGCCGTGCGCGAGTGCAACGCCGGCGACGATCCAGCAGCCGTGTATTCGGCAATGGCGGCTGACGTCGCCTCGACGCTCGGCGTCCCACGCTGAATCTCAGCGAAATTCAATCATTCGCCAATTGAATTCATGCGCTCCGCGGCCCGAAGTTTCGCGCATGAAACGACTCTGCGCCATTGCCCTGCTGCTGATCGCCACGAGGACTGCGCGATCGGCAACCGTCATCCCCGTCCGAATCTACGAGCGACTCTTTCTCGTTCCCGTTCGAATCGGCGGGAAGAGTTTGACCTTCGTACTGCAGACCGCCGCGGCACACTCGTACATCGACAAACGGCTGCGCGAGCCGTCACCCGTCGTGCTCACGATCGGCAACCAGTCGATCTCAATTCCGCACCTCACGCCGATCGACCTCTCCAATTTTGAACGCAGTGAGGGTCGTCGCGTCGATGGCATCCTCGGAGGCGAGCTGTTCGCGAGGTACGTCGTCGAGATGGACAGCGACGCCGCCATCATCCGCCTTCACGATCCCGCGGCGTTCCGCTACACCGGCAGCGGCGAGACGATTCCGATCACCATGCAGTCAGGCAAGCCGTTCGTGAGCGCGGTGTTGAAGGTTAAGGGGCGCGCCGAGGAGCGGCGCGCATATTTGCTCAACACCGGCTCGGCCGATGCGATCGCAGACGATCTCTTCAAGCAAGCCGGTGGGGATCTCGTCGGTCCTGATCTGACGCGTGCCGAGCAGCTCACCATCGGCCCATTCCGATTCGACGGCGTGAATGGAACGAGCGGCGGTCCAAATCTGGGCGGAGAGCTGCTTCATCGATTTCACGTCATCGCCGATTTTCATCACGGCCGGCTGATCCTCGAGCCAAATCGTTTTTACGGCGACGCATTCCTCTTCGACACGAGCGGCCTCGACATGCAAATGCATCCGCGTGGCTTCGAGATCCTGCACGTGTTCGCGAAGACGCCGGCCGAGGAGTCGCGGCTGAGAATCGGCGACATCATCACGCATATCGATCACACCCCCGTCCGCTCCCTCGGACTGGAGCGTGTGCGGCTCATGCTTCACCAGATTCGCGACTACGACTTGCGACTTGAGCGGGGAGGAAAACCGATGAACGTCACCCTGCACCTCCGGAGGCTGCTGTGATTACCGCGCTGCTGCTGGCCGTCATCTCCCGTTTTCCTGCCGGCGTGCACCGGGCCGAGATCCCCGCAGAATATGCATCTTCCGCCCCATTCATCCGCGTCACCGTGCAGGGAAGTTCGCGTCCGCTCTGGTTCACGATCGATAGTGGTTCGCCTTATACGTTCATCGATCAACGCGTTGCCAAAGAGCTCGGTCTGCGCGTGCAAGGAGCGACGACGATCACAGGCGCGGGCACGGGTTCTGTGACGGTGCAGGTCGTCGACGGCGTCACCTTCGAAACGCGCGGTTTCACGACCTCGGGTCACGAAGTCCGCGTCACCGATCTGAGCGGGCTTCCTCCCCTCTTCGACCATCCCATCGACGGCTTCTTCGGTTACGACCTGCTCGCGTCAACTGTTGTGACGATGAATCCGCGCGCACAGAAGATCACGTTCGTCGATCCGGCCCATTTTCACTACCGGGGAAGCGGCGTCTCGCTTCCGATCCGATTCGGAGGCAAGTCCGGCAAATGGATCTTCATCTCCGGCACGATCAAAGTGGCCGGCAATCGTGAAGCCGCCACGGAGTTCATGGTCGATTCCGGCTCGACCGACGCCGTCAATCACCCGCTCCTTCGCAAATCGACCGCACCACTCCGCCGGATCAACACCGGCAACGGCCTCGGCTCACCACTTCCCGGAGTGGCCGGCGACATCGAATGGATCCGTCTCGGCTCGTACACGCTGCGCGATCTGCCGGCCAGTTGTTGCGGCGCCGCCATCGACCGCCTCATCGGGCAAGGCGTAATGTCGCAATTCATCACGACCTTCGACTACGCGCACAAGCGGCTGATCATCGAGCGGTGACGCCCGGACAGCGACTTTGTTGGCCGTAGCTTCGGCATTGCCTCATCGGCTTCTTTCGGGCAGTATTGGAGTCTCCACTCCGAGGGGCCAAAAATGAAGAAACGTTCGTGCGCAACGCTGTTCGCGTGTGTCTTTTCACTTCTCACTTCTGCGGTGTTCGGGCAGACCACGGCGTCGCTCGCTGGCATCGTGAAGGCCTTCAACGATCCATTGCCGGGGGCGACGGTCACGATCACTTCGCCGGAGTTGCAGGGGTCGCGGACGACCGTGACGGGTGAGACTGGCGCGTACAGTTTCTCGGCGTTGCCGCCTGGCCAGTACGCCATCTCGATCGCGTTTTCGGGGATGGAGACGCGCGTCGTTCGATCGACGCTGCGGCTCTCACAAGTCACGCGCGTGGACGCAGTGATGGGTACCGTCGGCGAGACGATCACCGTCGGCGCGAGAACGCCCTCCGTCATCGAGACGCCGGAAGTTTCGACGAACATGACCCTTCCGTTCATCGAGCGGCTGCCCATTCAGCGCAACCAGCTCGCCACCGCGCAGTTCGCGCCGGGCGTCAACAGCAACACGCTTTCGAATGGACAGCTCTACATTTCCGGCGGACCGGGATACGACAACCTCGTGATGGTCAACGGCGTCGTGGTCACCGAGAACACGCGCGGGCAGATGCGGCCGATGTACGTCGAGGATGCCATTCAGGAGACCACAGTGCTGACCGGCTCGATCTCCGCCGAGTACGGCCGGTTCAGCGGCGGCGTCGTCAACACGATTACGAAGTCCGGCGGCAACGAGCTGCGCGGTTCGTTGCGCGACTCGCTCAGCAATCCATCCTGGTCGGCGCAATCGCCGGCGTTGGAAACGCGCGAGAACAATCTCAATCATGTGGCCGAGGGAACGCTCGGTGGATTCGTGATGCGCGACCGGCTCTGGTTTTTCGGCGCTGGACGTTGGGCGAAGAACGACACGGCGCGGCAGACGCTTTCGATTCCGGCGTTCACCACGAATCCGATCACGCCCGCCTCGCCGGCGATCAGCTACGCAGAGGGGAACGATCAGAAGCGGTATGAAGCGAAGCTGACCAGCCAGCTCGGCGCGCGGCAGACGCTGGCGGCGTCGTGGTTCCGCATCAACACGAAAGGGACGAACGCGCGCTTCTCGAACAACTTTTATGACGAAGCCAGCCTCACCGAGCGGGTCGATCCGGAGTCGCTGCTGGCGGTTCACTACAACGCCAATCTGGCGACGAATCTGCTGGCCGAGGGGCATTACTCGGCGCGCAAATTCTCCGATCGCACCGGCGCGATGACGACCGACCTCATCGCCGGTACCGTGCTCCTCGACCGCGCCAACAACAACACGCGCTTCCACGCGCCGTCGTTGTGCGACATCTGCGACGCCGAACAGCGCAACAACAACGACGTCCTGCTGGAGGTTCACGACTTCTTCGATGCGAAATCGTTCGGCAGCCACGATCTCGTCGCCGGCGTCGATCGTTTTGCCGAGCGGCGCTACGCGAACAACCATCAGTCGGGCAGCGACTTCTCGATTTTCGTGACGCGCGTCCAGTACAAGGACGGCGTTATCTATCCAGTCATCACGCCGTCGAACGCTGCGGGCGGTGGAACGTTCATCCGATGGAATCCGATCCTCGTGCCGGCCTCGGCGAATGATCTGCGCACCGACTCCGCGTTCGTGAACGACACCTGGAACGCGACCTCGCGCCTCACATTCACGCTCGGCGCGCGCCTCGACCGCAATCATGCCGAGGATGCGGATGGCACAGTGAGCTCGAACGATCACCGGCTTTCGCCGCGCCTCTCGGCGCAGTTCGACGTTCGCGGCGACGGGCGGCATCGCCTCAGCGCCTCGTTCGCGGACTACGCGTCGCGTATCGCCGACAGCATCGCTTCGTCGAATCAGTCGGCCGGCAACGCCGCCGCAATCGATTTCGCGTACCGCGGTCCGGCCATCAACAACGGCATGCTGACCGTGCCGATGGATGAAGCGATCCGCCGCATCTTCGATTACTTCAACACGCAGCAGGGCGGCACGGGAAACGTGACGGCGATCAACTTGCGCGCGAACGGCTCGCGCACGATCCCCGGCTACGCGACCTATTTCGACGGCTCGCTCGCCTCGCCCTCGGTCCGCGAGATCACGGCGGGCTACGGCGCCGCGATCGGCAAGAGCGGATTCGCGCGCGTCGATTACATCCATCGCGACTGGCGCGATTTCTACGCCGCCAATGTCACCACGGCGACGAAGAAAGCGAACACTCCGCTCGGCATCCCGGTCGATCTGACGCTGGTGCGCAACAGCGACAATCTGCAACGGCAGTATCGCGGCGTGCAGATGCAGGCGCGCTGGTCGCCGGGGCCGTTCGAGCTCGGAACGCACTACACGTGGTCGAAGCTGCGCGGCAACGACGAGGGCGAAAGCGCCACAAGCGGCGCCGCCACCAACGTCGACCGCACGCTTTTCTATCCCGAGTATTTCAACTACAGCCGCGTGTCGCCGATCGGCTACCTCGCCGGCGATCAGCGGCACCGCCTGCGCGCGTGGGCGGGCTACCGCCTCGCCGTCGGCAAAGGCGCGCTCGAAGCGACGCTGCTGCAGAGTTACGACTCCGGCCTGCCGTACTCGATCGCCGGCGCGATCAACCTGACGCGCTACGCCGGCGCCCCGGCGAACCTCGGCTACGCGACGGTTCCCAACGGTCTCTACTACTTCAGCGGACGCGGCGAGCTGCGCACGGAAAGCATCCGCTCGACCGATCTGGCCTTGCGTTACAGCATGCGCATCGCGTCGCTGGAATTCTTCGCGCAAGGCGATCTTCTCAACGCGTTCAACAACGCATCGCTCTTCGATCCGAAACTCCTCGGCACCACCGTCAGCACCGCGGCGACGTCAACGACGTTTGCTCCATTCAATCCGGCGACACAGACACCGATCGAATGTCCCCGCGGCGCCGCGGCCGCGACCTGCACGGCCATGGGCGCGAATTACCAACTGGCGACGAACTTCGGACAAGCGCTGAACAACCTCGCGTATCAAACGCCGCGAACGGTGAGGATGTCGGTCGGAGTGCGTTTCTGAGCGCTCAAAGACGGAGCGCGGCCAAGTTCGCAGAGCCTCCGTCGGCGAAGCCGGCGTAAGAGCCGTAGCCCACGGCGTTCAGCCGTGGATTAGCGAGTTCGGTCATTTGTGAGCCCGCCTTGGCGGGCGACAGAAAGCTTTCTTTCGCGCGCTGAAGCGCGCTCCAAATGCACGCGAATCGATTTCCCCCGGCTGAAAGCCGGGGGCTACGGCTCTTAGGCCGGCTACGCCGGCAGATCTGCGCGCGGGTTGGCCAGGATGCTGGCGCTCCGGCGCATAATCGTGCCGTGACGTCCCAGGTCGTCTTTCTCTCGCTTTTTCTCGGGCTGACGGCTGGTCCGCATATGGTCGAACTGCAGGTCGGACCCGGCGTTCACACCGTCCGGATGCTGCTCGACAATCGTGGTGTCGCCGTGCTGAACCAGCCGCCGTGGCGTGCGACGGTCGAATTCGGCTCGTCGATCGTGCCGAGTGAGTTGGTGGCGATCGCGTATGACGCGAAGGACAACGAAATCGCGCGCGTGACACAGCTGATCAACGTTCCGCGCCCCGTTGCCGAGTTCAACATCACGCTGCAGAACGATGCAGCAGGTGTCCCGGCGACGGCGCAGTTCCAATGGGAGCATCTCATCGGTGCGAAAGCAGCGTCCGCGACGCTGACCGTCGACGGCAAGCCGGTGGCGATGGACAAGTCAGGCGCCATTGCGCGCCTGCCCCGACTGGACATGAAGCGCCCGCACCTGATCACCGGGGAGATGAAATTCGAAGATGGCTTCGTCACGCGGCGCGAGCTGGTCGTCGGCGGCGAGCTGACCGGCACCATGGAGTCGGAGATGACGCCGATTGCCGTCCGTCAGAGCGGTTCGGCGCCGGCAAACCCCGGCGACTGTTTCACCAGCGGCGGCGCCCCGATTCGCGTTGGTGCGATCGAGAATTCGCCGGCGCTGGTTGTCTTCGTGATCGATCCCGATCCCGAAGACCCGTTGCGCAAACTCAATCCGCAACGCGGGCCGGGCCTGCTGCAGAAGATGGAAGTGCGGCACCTCTTTCCGCTCGACCGCGGCACGACGATGCGAGTGCTCTTCCCGATCGCCGAACGCCACAGCACCACCAACAACGCCACGGCCGAGCTTTTCCCACCATCAAACGATGTCCCATCGGACGAAGGAGGACTGATCTGGTTCCTCACGCGGGCGCTCGAGACGCCCTTCGATCAAACGATTCCGAGGCAACTTACCGATGCCGTCGGCGTGGCCGGTCTCAACGCCATCACAGGCGCCCATCGCCGCGCGGTCGTTCTCGTGCTGAGCGGCCACGCAGACGCCAGCACGCACAGTGCGGCGTCAGTGCGGAGCTATCTCGCCGCGATTGGCGTGCCGCTCTTCGTCTGGTCCGGGAGCGGTCCGCGTCCCGACATGCGCGCCGCGTGGGGTGAGATCGACGACATCTCCTCACGCGAAAATTTGAAGATCGCAGCCGACCGTCTGCGCGCGGAACTGGCCTCGCAGCGCGTGGCCTGGGTTGCTACCGATCCGGTGACGGCGCTTCGCCTTCGGCCGACCGGAAAATGCGCGATCACGCCGCTCGCGTCGCAGTGACTACGCCGTCTTTGCCGCGCCGCTGCTCTCCGCGGCGATCGCTTCTTCCTCGGTGCTGTAAATCTTGAACACCGCGTCGAGCTTGGCCAGCTTGAGCAGTTTCAGGATGCGCTCCGAGGGGTTGACGAGGATCAGCTTCCGGTTCTGTCCGGAGAACTTGCCGAGGTAGCCGACCAGCTCACCGATGCCCGTCGAGTCGATGTAATCGATCTTCGTGAAATCGATGATGACGTTGGTGCTCTCGTTCTTCAGCACGTTCTCCAGAGCCGCGGAAAAAAACTCCGCGCTCTCGCCGAGCTTGATGAGACCTTCCACATAAAGAATGGTGAAGTTCTCGGTGTGCTTTTTTTCGACGATCAAGTTGCCTCCCCGTATTCGCCGCGAGAGTAGCAAATCTGGGACCACAGCCCCGGCTGCTACGTCTTCAGCAACATCTCGATGCTGTCCACCATGTCGCCGAAGGTCTTCATCGCGCGCGCCCGGTCGTCGGGGATGGAGATGTGAAACTCCTCCTCGATCGCGAAAAGGATGGTCAGCGCGTCCAGCGAGTCGATGCCGGCATCGGCCAGCGGCGTCTCCAGCGACAGCTTGTCATCCGGGACGTCTTTCTCCTTGCGAACGATGGCGATCAGCTTCTCTTCGACCTCGGCGCGCGTCATCGGCCCGCTATGATAACCGCGATGCGCCGGCGCTATTGGCTGCTCTACCCCGCGTGGATTCTGGTCTGCGCGTTGCTTTTTTTTGCGATGCGAAACCGCGAGGATCCGTCGCGGCGTCCGGGACGAATTCTCAGCAACGACGCAGCCGTTCGCGCGCTGGCAATCCTGCACCGGCCCGGATACGAAGCGGTGCACATCGCCGGTGAGGGCAATCGCTGGATCGTGTTGTGCGATCGGGTGCCGCATAGCGGACTGGCAGATGCCGTGGTCGTCGAGCTGGACTCAACTGACGGACATCTGATAGCGCTTCGAAGCCCTATCCGCAGATGACGCAGATACACGCAGATGGATAAGCTCTCCCCGTGAAACTCACCCCGATGCTCGAGCAGTACTTCGAGATCAAGCGCCAGGTCCCGGACGCCATCCTCTTTTACCGCCTCGGCGACTTCTACGAGATGTTCTTCGAGGACGCGGAAAAGGCCGCACCGCTGCTCGACCTCGTCCTCACCGCGCGCAACAAGGGGCAGGAGCACGAGGCTCCGATGTGCGGCGTGCCGTACCACTCGGCCGACGGCTACATCGCCAAACTGATTCGCCACGGTCTGCGCGTGGCCATTTGCGATCAGACCGAGGACGCGTCGGCGACGAAAGGGCTGGTGCGGCGCGAGATCGTTCGCATCGTTACGCCGGGGACGGCGACGGAGAGTTTCATCGTCGAGCGGGAGAGTTGTTATCTGCTCGCGTTGGGGAGTCGGGTGTCGGGAGTCGGAGAAAAAGATTTAGGCCTGACTCCGGCCTCTTCTCCGACTCCCGACTCCCGACCCCCGGCTCCCGCAATCATCGGCGCCGCGTATCTCGATGTCTCCACCGGCGATTTTTTCGTAACGACCTACGTCGACACCGGCGACGCGCGGCTCGCAGATGACATCGCGCGCTTTGCGCCGCGCGAGGCGATTTTTCCGCGCGAGACCGAGTTCCGGCTGGAGATTCCGTCCAATCGCGTCGAGCCGTCGTTGTTCGAAACCGCCGGCGCGCACGACTATTTGTCGAAGCATTTCGGAACGCAGTCGCTGCGCGGATTCGGGCTCGAAGGCGATGATCCGCGCATCGGTGCGGCCGGCGCGGCTTTGCGCTATGCGTCGGCCAGCCACAAACGGCCGCTCGATCACGTGCTGTCGCTGCGCGTCGACAACGAAGCGGACTTTCTTCAGCTCGACGCGGCCACGCTGGCCAATCTGGAGATCCTCGACTCGCGCGATGCGACCCGTCCGCGCGCGTCGCTGTGGAGCGTCGTCAACGCCACGCGCTCGGCCATGGGCGGACGGATGCTGCGGCAGTGGCTCACGCGTCCGCTAAAAGTGCGCGGCGCGATTTTCGATCGCCACGATGCCGTCGACGAGCTGACCCGCTCGCGCGCCATCCTGGAAATGATGACGCAACGCTTGTCGAAGATCGCCGATCTCGAACGGCTCGCCTCGCGCGTCACACTGCGCAGCGCCACGCCGCGCGAGTGTCTCGCGCTGGCCGACTCGCTGCTGATGACCGGCGATTTGCGAACATCGATGGCTCCGCTGAACGGACCGTTGTTGAAACGCCTGCGCGATGCGCTCGATCCGGTTCAACCGGTCATCGACCGCATCGCTGCAACGGTTGCCGACAATCCGCCGCTCAACCTTCGCGACGGCGGCGCGATCAAGGCCGGCGTCGATGCCGAGCTCGATGAGCTCCGCTCCATCGCCCGCGACTCGAAATCGATCCTCGTCGAGATCGAAACGCGCGAGCGCGAACGCACCGGCATCGGATCACTCAAGGTTCGATTCAACTCCGTCTTCGGCTACTACATCGAAGTCTCGAAATCGAATGTCGCCAAAGTGCCTGACGACTACATCCGCAAGCAGACCCTCGTCAACGCGGAGCGATACATCACGCCCGATCTGAAGGTGCTGGAGGAGAAGATCGTCGGCGCCGAGGGGAAGGCGATCATCATCGAGGAGCGGCTGTACGGCGAGCTGCTGGAGAACGTCGCGAAGATGACCGGCGCGATTCTGGCGACGGCGCGGGCGGCAGGCCAGGTCGATGCGCTTTCGTCGCTGGCCACGATCGCGGTGCGGCGTCGCTACGTGCGCGCGTCGTTGTCGGAGACAGCGGAAATCTGCATCGAAGACGGCCGCCATCCGGTCATCGAAGTCATCGCCTCGGATCGCTTCATCCCCAATCACACCGACGTCGAGCGCGACCGCAACGGAATCCAGATCATCACCGGCCCGAACATGGGCGGCAAGTCGACGTACCTGCGCCAGGTCGCGCTGATCGTCCTGCTCAATCAGATCGGCAGCTTCGTTCCCGCCGCCAAAGCGCGCCTGGGCATCTTCGACCGCATCTTCACCCGCGTCGGCGCGTCCGACCAGCTCGCGCGCGGCGAGTCGACGTTCATGGTCGAGATGCACGAGACCGCGAACATTCTCAACAACGCCACCGACCGCTCGCTGATCATCCTCGACGAAGTCGGCCGCGGCACTGCAACATTCGATGGGCTGTCGCTGGCCTGGGCCATCATCGAATACATCCACGACACGCCGGCGCGCGGCGGCATCACGCTCTTCGCGACGCACTACCACGAGGTCACCGACCTGGCCAAGACGAAGGCGCGCGTCGCCAACTACAGCGTGGCGGTGAAGGAGTGGAACGAACAGATCATCTTCCTGCGCAAAGTCGTCGAAGGCGCGGCCGACAAGAGCTACGGAATCCAGGTCGCGAAACTGGCGGGCATCCCGCGCTCGATCACCGACCGCGCCCGCGAAATCCTCACGACGCTGGAACGGAAGGAGCGCGACGTTGTCGCCGAAACGCAGAAACGAGTTTCTCCAGTCGCGCAACTTTCCCTTTTCGGAGGCGCGCAACTGGAGGTGCTCGATGAGCTCCGCGGCTTGGCCATCGAGACGCTCTCGCCGATCGAAGCACTGAACGTGCTCGATCAAATGCAGCGCAAGGTGCGGTGACGGCTTTCACCACTGTCATCCTGAGCCGCCCGAGGCGTTGGAGCGCGGAACGCCGGAGGACGGTCGAAGGACCCCCTTCCTGGCAACCTAGGGATGGGCGGTAAATGACGATGCAAGCACTGAGGGGGTCCTTCGACCGTCCTACGCGACGGCGGCTTCGCCTCTGTCGCTTCGGCGGCTCAGGATGACAACGTCTCGCACGAATCCCGCATAATTACCCGTCATGCACAAGCCTCTCATCGGCATCGGTTCGGACGTGGTTCAGAAACCGGGGGAACGCGATCGCGCCTTTGTCTACACGACCTACATCGAATCGCTCAAGCGCGCCGGCGCGGTGCCGGTGCTGATTCCGCCGCAGCCCGAGAACGCTGCTGACCTCGCCGAAACGCTCGACGGCATCCTCCTCGCCGGCGGCGACGATTGCGATCCCGCCGAGTATGGCGAGGAGAAGCATCCGAGCTGCGAGACGATGGATCCGCGGCGGCAGAAGAACGACCTCGGCCTCGCCAGACTGGCGCGCGAACGCGGCATCCCCACGCTCGGCATCTGTCTCGGCGTTCAGGTGATGAACGTCGCCGCCGGAGGAAGTCTGATTCAGGACATCACCTCCGACATCGATCACGCCAGCGAGCCGAGCGACCGTCATCGCCACGACGTCCACATCGATGCATCGACGAAGCTTGGAGGAATCCTCGGCGACCAGGAGTTCAACGTGAACTCGTCGCACCATCAGGCCATCGGCCGCGTCGCCAACGGACTGCGCGTCACCGCCAAAGCGCCGGACGGAATCGTCGAAGGGCTCGAAGATCCGTCGCATCCTTTCTATGTCGGCGTGCAGTGGCATCCCGAGGATATGCCGGGAGAATCGTCGGCCTCGGCGATCTTCGGCGCGTTCGTCGAAGCGGCGCGCAAGTACGCGCGCGAAAAGCAAAATGCAGCGGCGGATTTGTCACCGGTCGGTGCCGCGCCTTCGGAATAGCGACTTTCCCGGTACCGTTTGCCACCGGCGAACGGGAGGACTTACGTGAAACGGATTGCCCTGCTTGCCGCGGTTGCGTTGCTGTTCGTACAGCAAGCCTCCGCGTCGCCGTGGCTGAAAGACGTCGCTTCGGCGCAGAAGATCGCGAAGGAAAAGAACCAACTCATCTTCGTCGACCTCTTCGCCGACTGGTGCGGCTGGTGCCATCGCTTCGAGCAGGAAGTGATCCCTTCGCAGAGTTTTCAGAACGCCACCGACAAGATGGTCCTGCTCCGCCTCAACACTGAGGACGGGAAGGACGGATCGAAATTCGCGCGCGATTTTTCAGTGAACTCGCTGCCGACCTTCCTCGTGCTCAACAAGGACCTGATGATCGCCGGGATCATCAAGGGCTATGCGCCGGCGAAGGAGTTCGCGGCATCGCTCGGCGACGCCGAGGTCAAGTACAACGATTTCATGAAACGCGCAGCCGACGAGGCCTCGATCTCGAAGGACTACGCGAAACGGCTGGCGCTGGCGAAAGAGTTCGAGTCGCGCGCCGCGTACGCGCAGAGCGAAATGCGGCTTAAGAAACTCGTCGCCGAGCCGGGCATCCCCGCGTCGGTTCGCGACGACAGCTACTTCGAACTTGCGCTGACGCAGATCCTGCAGAAGAAGTTCCCCGACGCGAAAGCGACCATCGCCAAATTCGCGACGCTGCAGAACAAAGGCGACGCGTTCGAGCGCTCGCGCCTGCTCATCGGCGACATTTACCTGCAGACCGGCAACGTTCCGGGCGCGCTCCAGGAGTACAAAGCCTTCAAGGCGAAGTATCCGAACTCCACCTACAACGCCAACCTCGACCGGATGATCCCGCAGCTCGAGCGCCAGGTCGGCGGCCCGCGCAAGCAGTAGTTGGGAAAGGCGAAAGGCGGAATGTTGAATGTTGAATGGAAGCACCGCCGCTCCGTCATTCAACATTCAACATTCAACATTCAACATTCAACATTCGCAGTTCTGCGCGCGCTCATCATCAGTGCCTTCGTCGCGGCCAATGCGTTTGCGCAGGTTTCGTTCGGCGGCGCCAGCAGCATTCCGGGACAGGATCTCGTCAAGCTCACCGGCTCCGTCAATGAACGGCATGCCACCGACGTGAAGGGCATCGTCACCGCCACGATCCAGAGCGGCTGGCACATCAACTCGAACAAGCCGCTCGACGACTTCGTCATCCCGACCAAGCTGTCGTTCGACGGAACCGAGCTCGTTTCCGCCGAGTACCCGCAGCACACAGTGCGCTCGTTCACGTTCAGCGGCGGACAGAAGCTCGCCGTGTACGAGGGGACGATCCAGATCCCATTCACTGCGAAACTGCAGAGCGGCGACACGATCAAAGGCAAGCTGCACTACCAGGCGTGCAACGACACGGTCTGTTTGCCGCCGCGCGATGCCGAGGTGACGATCGACGCGAATGCCGTCGCGCCGGCGGCCGCGCCAGCAACGTCGTCGAGCTTCACTCCCCTCTCGGCCGCACCGAAAGGCGCCACGCCAGTTGGCAGCGATCGCCTCTCCGCCGCGTACGCCGAGCACGGACTTCCGCTGACGCTGCTCATCCTTTTCGTGGGCGGATTGGCGCTAAACCTCACGCCGTGCGTCTTCCCGATGATCCCGATCACGGTCGGCTTCTTCGCCATGCAAAGCGACGGACGCCGTTCGCGCCGTTTCGCGCTGTCGCTCGCTTACGTCCTCGGCATCGTCATCACCTACTCGGCCCTCGGCGTCTTCGCCGCGCTCAGCGGACGGATGTTCGGATCGTGGCTGCAATCGCCCGCGGTGCTGATCGGCTTCGCGGTGCTGATGCTCGTGCTCGCATCGTCGATGTTCGGCGTGTGGGAGTTCCGCGTCCCGCAATTCATCACCAATCGCTCGGCAGGCCGCGCGGGTGTGGCCGGCGCGCTGACGATGGGCCTCTTCGTCGGCATCGTCGCCGCGCCGTGCGTCGGACCGGTGGTCGTGGCGCTCTTCACGCTCGTCGCGGCGATCGCGAAACCAACGATCGGCATGGCCATGTTCGCGACGCTCGCGTTCGGACTCGGATTTCCGTACCTGATCGCGCTCAACGTTTTCCCGAAACCGGGAGAGTGGATGGTGCAGGTCAAGAAAGCGATGGGCTTCGTGCTGATCGCGATGGCCTTCTACTTTCTCCGCGCGGTCATCGGCGAAACGCCTTTCCGCCTCGGCGTCGCCGCGAGCCTGCTCATCGGCGCGATCTTTCTCTTCGCAAGCCGAGGTCCGCGCGGACGCGCCATGCGGCTGGCGTGCGCCGTCATCCTTCTCATCGGCGGCGTCGCATTCGCAATCCCGCCGCGCAAAGGGGTCGAGGTGCAGTGGCAGAAGTACGACGCCGCGATCGCATCGGCGACCGGCAAACCGGTCGTGATCGACTTCTTCGCGACGTGGTGCATCCCGTGTAAGGAGCTCGACGAGAAGACGTTCAGCGATGCCGCGGTAGCGAAGGATCTCGATCGCTTCACGCGCATCAAAGCCGATCTCACCAACGGCGACGATCCGGTGGTGAAGGAACTCACGAAGCGCTATGCGATCGTCGGCGTTCCCACGGTCGTCTTCATCGACTCCTCGGGGCACGAACAGCAGCAACTGCGCCTGACCGGCTTCGAAAAGCCGGAGCAGTTCCTGGCGCGCACGCAGCAGGTCAAGTGACCACTCTGACGCTCGAAGCCGTTCGGAACGTGCGCGAACGGATCGCGCACGCTCACGAGCTCGCAAACGCGCGATTCCGCGAGGCCTTCGCCTCGGGAAACGGTCCGTTGCCGCCGAAAGCGCACATGGCCATCCAGGCCGCCGCGCTCCTCGAATGCGCGCAAGGCGTTCGCGTTCGCGGCGAGATTCACTACGACGTGTTCGACGGCGAGAGCACGCCGTACGTCGATCGCGGACGTCCCGTGTACGAAGCGTTCGACGTCGATCGGAACCCCGAGGCAATCTTCGAGTACTGGCTGATCATCAGCGACATCGTCGGGGCGACGTCGTGGCGAATGACGCGGCTGATCGCGACCGCCGAGGACTACGACGCCGCGTTGATGCGCATGCAATCGCCGCAGATCGTGCGCGCGCTGATCGTCACGCATCTCCCATCAGTCGATGCGCGCGACGACGGAACGGCGTTACTCGAAGCCACCGTCTACACCCGCGCCGAGGAGGAACGAATCGAACGCCGTCAACTCCTGCTCGATGTTCACAACGAGTTCCACTACCACGGCCGGGCGTTGCTGGCGGAAGGGCGAGGCGGCGTGCGCATCTGAAAATCTTCACCCGCCAATCACGCCGCCGACAATCTCATACGCCCTCAACTCATGCCCCAAAAAGTTGCGCCGAAAAAAAGCGGCCAACGATCGAACTTCGACCAACGCATCCGGCGCGACAGAGGCGACAGCAAACTCCCCCACCGGCAGAAGCATGATCGCGTCCAGCACGTCGGCGACGTCGTTCGCAATCACCTGCGCATGATCGGCACCGCAGTTCGCGCACACAAACCCATGCGCGCCCGAATCGAACCGCAGCGGACGCCCCAGCGGCCCATCGCACGCGTTGCAGTTACGCAGCGACGGCAACACGCCCGCCAGCCGCAGAATCCACACCTCGGCATACGCCAGCACGCGCAGCGGCGACGCCCCCTCCAACAGCGCCTCGGTGGTCCGATCGAGCAGCCGGTAGATCACCTCCGCCGGATCGCCCGACTGCGCGAACGTGTCGACCGTCTCCGCCAGATACGACGCCGCCACGCTCGCCGCGAGATTCTGCTGCGCTGGAAACAGCGAGCGGATCAGATCGACCGACTCGATGCGCACGATCTCCTCCCCCTCCCGCTCGACGTATCCGATCCGCACCTTCGCCAGCGGCTCCAGCGACGCCCCGAACCGCGTCCGCATCGACCGCGCCCCATACGCATACCCCTTCACCTTCCCATGCTCCGGCGTCAGAAACACGACCAGCTTGTCCCGCTCGCGCGCCGGAAACGTGTGCAGGATGATGGCTTCGGTGCGTTGGAGCCGCATGGGTCTGAGAGTACCTCGTTCACGCGGAGACGCGGAGACGCGGAGAAAAGCCCACTCCGCGCCTCCGCGTCTCCGCGTGAAACCGTTCCCTTGTGGGGCTCGCGATAAGCTTCCTGCGAATGCAACTCGTCGTTACGATTCACGAGAAGACCCCCGAAATCGCGATCGAAGTGATCCATGGATTAGCCGGAGATCACGACGCGATCGAAGTTCGCGCAGATACGTTCGAAGGTCGAGCCGTCGACTGGAGAGCGATCCGTTCGGCGACGGCGAAGCCGATCATCGCTACGAATCGTGGGCGTGGCCATGTGGATATCGACGCCGCGATTGAGGCCAACATCGATTTCGTCGACGTCGAATGGCGGGGAGATGCTGCTGACAGCGATCGCGTTGTCCTCTCGCACCACGACTATGACGGGATGCCGGACCTCGATGTCCTCCTGCGGCGCATGCGGGCAACGCACGTGAAGATCGCGGCGACGCCGCACAACTTCGCGGACAACACGCGGTTGCTTGCGGCGTTGGAAAAGAAAGGCACGACGCTCATCGGTATGGGAGCGCGTGGGTTGTACTCGCGGATCCTGGCGCCATTCTTTGGATCGGAGTTCCAGTTCGTCAGCGTCGATGAGCATCACTCCGCGGCGCCGGGGCAGCTGACGCTGACGCAGGCGCTGGCGATCTATGGGCCGAATCGCGCGGCGTTGAGGGCAGAGAAGATCTTCGCCATCGTCGGAAACCCCGCGTCGCACAGCGGGTCGCCCGCCATTCATAACGCGATTTTTCGCGAGCGCGGAATCGCGGCGGCGTATTCGATTTTCGAGACGGATGATTTTCTCGACATCGCCGCGCCGTTCGCGCGCGGCGAGCGCTTCGCGCCGGATGGGCTTTCGGTCACCGCGCCGTTCAAGGAAGACGCGCTGACGTTCGCCGAGTCGCAGGGCGCCGACATTCGCGACAACGCGCGCGAAGCGGGCGCGGTCAATACGCTCGTCCGCATCGGAGGGCGAATCGTCGCGGATAACACCGACGTCGATGGTTTCGAAGCGCTGATAAAAAAGACTAATGCCCGAGCGGCGGCTGTCATCGGCGCCGGCGGCACCGCGCGTGCCGCACTCGTCGCGCTCCGCCGAGCCGGCATCGAGAGCACCGTCTTCAACCGCACCGCGGACAAACTCGGCGCGCTACAGTTGGATCGATTGCCGGCATTCCGCGGCGATCTCGTCATCAACACGTTGCCGCGGAATGTGGCCATCGCGCTGCCCAATGCCATTACCATCATCGAAGCGGCGTACGGCGGCGAATCGCGCGCGACGTTCAATGGGCTCGATCTTCTCCGCGCACAGGCAGTGCGGCAGAGCGAGCTTTTTCTCGAGGCCTTAAATGAACCTGGATGACCTTCGAAGCGACTACGACATCGTTCCCATCGTGCGCGAGTTGAGCGCGGACGCCATCACGCCCGTCGCTGCATTCGCCGCGCTTTCGGGCGATGGGGAGGCGTTTCTTCTGGAGAGCGTCGAGCGCGGCGAAAACGTCGGCCGCTACTCCTTCGTCGGATTCGAGCCGCGCCGCAGTCTGCGTTTCGACGACGACACTCCCGATCCGATTGCGCTGCTGAACAACGAGCTGCGTCCGCTGCGCGTCTATCGCGAGGAGACGCTGCCGCCGTTTTTCGGCGGTGCGGTCGGCTTCTTCGGTTACAGCGTGGCCGGCTGGAGCGAGCGCATCCCCGACTCGCATCCCAACAACTGCGGCATCCCGGACGCGCGGCTGCTCTTCTTCGACAACGTCGTCGTCTTCGATCACGTCAAGCAGCGGCTCTACGTCATCGTCAATCTCTTCACCTCCGATGCTCATGCCTCGTTCGACGAAGCGAATGCGCGGCTCGATCGCGCCATCGAAAAACTGCGGGGCGCGCGCGTGGAGCTTCTGGCGTTCCCTGACGACGTGCGCGAAGCCGAGTTCACACCGAACATCCCCCGCGACGATTTCGAGGCGGTCATCAACGCCGCGAAAGAGGAGATCGTCTCCGGCGAAATCTTCCAGATCGTTCTGTCGCAGAGCTGGAGCACCGAGTTTCCGGAGCACGACGCGCTCACGCTGTACCGCGTTCTGCGCTCGATCAATCCATCCCCGTACATGTTCCTGTTGCGGACCCCCGAGTGCACGCTCGTCGGCGCATCGCCGGAGATGCTCGTGCGCGTCGACGGCACGCGCGCCGAAACGCGCCCCATCGCTGGCACGCGCAAGCGTGGCGCAACGCACGAGGAGGACGCCGAACTGGAACGCGCCCTCGTCGCCGATCCCAAAGAACAGGCCGAGCACCTCATGCTCGTCGACCTCGGCCGCAACGATCTCGGCCGCGTCTGCGTGAGCGGCTCCGTCTTCGTCACCGACTTCGCGCACATCGAGCGCTACAGCCACGTCATGCATCTCGTTACGAACGTCGAGGCCACGCTGCGCGACGACCGCACGCCGGTCGATCTCTTCCTCTCCTGCTTCCCCGCCGGCACGCTCACCGGTGCTCCGAAAATCCGCGCGATGGAGTTGATCGATGCGCACGAGACCACGCGCCGCGGACCGTATGGCGGCGCCGTGGCCTATTTCGCGTTCAGCGGCAACATGGACTCGTGCATCGCCATCCGCACGATCGTGCTCTCGAAAGGACAGGCCGCGATTCAGGCCGGTGCGGGAATCGTCTACGACTCCGATCCGGCGCGCGAATACGAGGAGACGATGAGCAAGTCGGCGGCGCTGAAGCAGGCCATCAGTGTCGCCAAAGCCGTCACAGCAGCCCGGTCTCCAACGCCTTGAGCACGGCGCGCGTGCGATCGCGTACACCGAACTTCGCCAGGATGCTCGACACCTGATTCTTGATCGTCCCTTCCGCGGTGCCGAGGGCGTGGGCGATTTCTTTGTTCGAATAGCCGCCGGACATGAGGCGAACGACTTCCAGCTCGCGCGCGGTCAGCTCCTCGATCGGCATCGCATCGTCAGCGATCGCCGGTGTCGCGCGAAGAAGACGCTGCGTGATCGCCGGCTGAAACACCGTGCCGCCCGCGGCAATAGCGCGGATCGCATTCATCAGTTGCTGATACGAGATGTCTTTCAGCAGGAAGCCGCGCGCGCCGCTGCGGATGGCGTCGAGAACGACCGCCGTGTCGTCGAAGGTCGTGAGCACGAGCGTCGGCGGCAGCGCATCGATTGCGGACAGTTCGCGCAAAACATCGACGCCGCTCTTTTTCGGCATGCGCACATCGAGCAGCAGCACATCGACTTCCGCTTCCGGCAAGCGCTCGATCGTCTGGGCGCCGTCTTCGGCTTCGCCGGCGATGACGATTTCCGCGCCCATCTCCAGCAGCGTTCGGATTCCCTGGCGGATGAGGAGCTGATCGTCGGCGATGAAGACGCGGATCACGAATGGCCCCGTGCGGGAACGAACGCGGTCAGCGCGAAGCCGCGGCCGGCACCGCTCTCGATGGTCAGCTCGCCGCCGGCACCTTCGATGCGCTCGCGCATGCCGCGCAACCCGAAGCCGTCGCGCACTGCCGCGCGTCCTCGCCCGTCGTCGCGCGCGCGGACCTCGAATCCGTCGCCGCTGCGGCGCACCGTGATCCAGAGATTCTCCGCGCCCGAATGCCGCGCCGCGTTCGTCACCACTTCCTGAACGCAGCGGAGGATGACCAGGCCGCGCGCCGGGTCGTCGATGCGCAAGGCGTCATCGACTTCGAGCTGCAGGCGCGGGCGCGGCAGATCGGCGACGAGCGTCCGGAGCGCGCGGGTGAGGTCGAGGCAATCGTCTGCGTTCTTCTCGCCGACAATCGCGCGGACGTCACCAAGGAGCGTCCGAGCCAGCGACTGAGCGTTCTCTATGGAACCATGCACGACGCCCTCGGTGCGCACGAGCGCCGCTTCGAGGTTGAGGGTGAGCGCGGTCAGGTGATGGCCGAGCGCGTCGTGCAGCTCGCCGGCGATGCGAAGACGTTCGGTGAGGCGGCCACCATCGGCGACGAGATCCTGCATCGCGCGAAGTTGTGCGCTCGTGCGCAGTTCGCGGTCGAGAACCTCGAACGCGAAGAACGCCAGGATCTGAAATCCCAAGTACGGCGGTGCGAGCAGGAAGGCGGAGCGACCGTTCCAGTGGAAGGCGACGGCTCCGCCGAGGAGCAGAGTCTGAACGGCGATCCACAAAAGTCCGCGGCGGCGATCGAGCAGCGACGGCAAGCGCATGGCGATCATCACCAGCAGCGCGCCTTCGAATCCGTCGCACAGGAGCAGCACCATGACCACCACGCAGAGCGCTTCCATCGCCAGCAATGAGAGGCGCGGATGTTTGAGACCGGCGATGAAGAGCGCGCCGAACAGGACGTACGCGACGGCCCAGCGCAGCATCACGCCGGGCGCGTTCGCGCCCTGGATGACGACCGGCAGCCCGACCATCAGCCAGGCCGTCAGGCCCGCGATGCCGAGGATGCGCGTGTGTGGCATCACGCGAGGATGTCATAGCGCCGGCGGCGCGTGAATAGGCCGGAAGTCACATGCCGGACGATGCGCCGAGCGGCACATGCGCCGCCGCCTCGCCGCGCGTACGTTGTGCGGCGGAGGATTTCATCATGCGACTCGTTTTACTCGCTGCAATGATCATCGGCATTACGATTCCCGCCATGGCGGAAGACGATTTTCTGAAAGCGGTCAACTCCGGCGACGTCGCCACGGTGCGGACGATGCTGGCGCGCGATCCCGCGCTCGCCAACGCGAAGAATGCGAAAGGCACCAGCGCCGTCATCAGCGCGCTCTTCATCAACAAGGGAGAAGGCTTCCTCGATCCGGCGAAGAACGAGATGTTGCAGGCGATCCTCGCGCAGAAGCCTCACCTCGATATCTTCGAGACCGCGGCGCTCGGCACAGCCTCGCAACTCGACGCGATGCTGACCGATGCTGATGCGATCCATCGCCGTAACCATTTCGGCTGGACGCTGCTGCACATGTCGGCATTCGGCGGCAACGTCGCCACGACCGAGCTCCTGATCAAAAAAGGCGCTGCGATCGAAGCCCGCGCCGGATCGAAGTTCCGCAACACGCCGCTGCAGACCGCGCTGCTTTCCAATCAGTACGCGACGGCGAAGGTCCTGCTCGAGCACGGCGCCGACGCGCTGGTCCGTCAGTCGAGAGGCTTCACGCCGATGCACGAAGGCGCGCTCAGTGGACGCATCGACATCATCCAGCTCCTCCTCGACCACGGCGCCGAAATGAACTCCGTCGCTGACAACGGCGAGACCCCGCTGGCCTCCGCCATCCGCGGCAAGCACGACGACGTGGTGGCGTGGATGAAGACGAAAGGGGCGGTGGTGGGGATTCAGGTGATCGAGGAGTAGAACTCAACCACAGAGACACAGAGGTATCTCTGTGTCTCTGTGGTGAAAAACGAAGTTAGCATTCCGTCGCAACCTCACCGGCGACTTCCGCATCCGCGCCAGGCCGGAAGAGATGCTGGAAGCTGCGAAGATGCTGAAGTAGTGGATTGATTGTGTGGCACAGACACGCTTGTCTGTGCTGTCGCAAGGTGCAGCGGCTGAAGTTTCTCCGACCACCCAAGCCTCACCAGCACAGACAAGAGTGTCTGTGCCACACAGGCCGCAACTTGAGATCACAATTTGTGATCTCAAAGTCCGCTTACACTCACGCGGTGCAAGTACTTGCGCGCGTCTATCGCGGCGATCAGATCGAGTCGTTTCATACCGGATCGATTGCCGTCGTCGACTCTCTCGGACGTCTGCTCGCGTATGCCGGCGAGCCGGGATTGCAGACTTGCCTTCGCTCCGCCGCAAAGCCGTTTCAGGCCATTCCGCTGCTCGAGTATGGCGGCGCCGATGAGTACGAGCTGTCGAATGAAGAGATCGCGCTGACGTGCGGATCGCATGGTGGCGAGCCGCTGCATGTTGCAACCGCGGCCGCGTTGCTGCGGAAGGGGGAGTTCGATGAGTCCGACCTCCTTTGCGGTGCGCACGTTCCGTACGACGAGAAGGCGGCGGCGGAACTTCGCGCGGCGGGCGACGAGCCGTCGGCGCTGCACAACAACTGCTCGGGCAAACATGCGGGCATGCTGTTGTGCACGCAGGTCATGGACGTTCCGTCGAACGACTACATCGATGCCGCGCATCCCTTACAGGAAACCATGCGCGCCACGCTCGGCGATTTCGCCGATCTCGATGCTGACGAGATTCCGATCGCCATCGACGGCTGTGGCGTCCCCGCGTTCTTCCTCTCGCTGCAGCGGACCGCCTTCGCGTACGCGCGGCTGATGGCGACGACGGAGAGCGGCATCGCCGGCGCGCTGGAGCGTTACGCAGGCAGCGCCGCGCAGATCGTCAACGCCATGACCGGCTTTTCGCAATACGTCGCCGGCGCGTGGAGCATGACCACGCCGCTGATGCAGGCGTTCGGCGGCGAGCTGCTGGCGAAAGAGGGCGCCGAGGGGCTGTACGCGATGGCGATGGCACCGTCGCTGGTGGGGGCGTTGACCGGGCGCCTGCGCGTCGCCGATGATGTCGCGGTCGGCATCGCCCTGAAGATCCATGACGGCTCGATGGTGCGCGGCCGCAATCCAGTCATTCTGAAGACTCTCGAAATCCTCGGCGCCGGCGTTTCCTCGGCTCCGGAGTTGCAACCGTTTCGCCGTCAGCAAGTATTCAATGTGGCCGGAAAAGTCGCCGGCGAAGTCCGGGCCGAGTTCGAGTTGGAGATTCTATGAAGACTTCCGCAGCGCTATTGATTTCTGCGATTTGCCTCCTGCCCTCCTGCCGCACCGTCGGCGTGTCGAAGACCAGCGGCGGCTACGCGGAGATCGCGCCCACCATCGCCGCCGAAATGATTCTCGACAGCCAGCAGATCGTCGTCATCGACGTCCGTCCATCCTCCGCGTATCGCGGACCCGAGGGACACATTCCGGGAGCGATCAGCGCGCCGTTTGAAACCATCGAGATGCGGCTACCCGAATTGCTGCCGTATCAGAACCAGACCGTGCTCGTTTACGGCGAGACCGGCGAGGATGGCGCGGTGGCGGCGCAACTGTTGAGCGTGGCCGGCTTCCGCAACGTCGTACACGTCAACGGCGGCATCAAGGAATGGATTGAACGCGGCTACCGCACTGTTAACGCGCAATGATTTGAATCCGGTCCGATAGGAATTGACGATGAAACGAACGCTCCTGGCCACGTTGCTGGCCCTCCTCCCCTTCTGTGTTCTGGCGCAACGCGCGCCGACGCTCAACGGCGCACTGACGAATTTCGCGTCCCGCTCGCTGGCGAAATGTCCTGAAGCCAAAATCAGCGTGGTGCCACTTGGTCAGGAGGGTCCGCGCGGCTTCACGCTGTACACGCTGACGCAGGAATCGAGCGACCCGAGTTGCCAGCGCAAAACGTACATGCTGCACTCGCCTGTCAGCGGCCAGGTGCTGATCGGCACGATCTTCTCGCTGCCGCCCGACTCACGGCCACTGACGGCGCGCATCGCCGAGGTGGGAAGCGCCGCGCTGAAAGAGCCGGTGTCGGCGACGGTTGCGCCGTTTCCTCTTCCTGACGGCATCCACGCGGTCTCGATCGTCAAGCAGTCGAAGGCTGCCGGCGGCGGATTCACGTATCACGGCTTTGTCGACGCCTCGAATGGCTACCTGATCGTCGGCACGCGCGGCAGCCTGAACGTCGATCCGGGAAAGTCGCTCATCGACACGATCGGCCTCGGCGGCGCGACGCGGCGCGGGAATCCGAAGTCGAAGGTTCAGATCATCGAGCTCTCCGACTTCGAGTGTCCCACCTGCGCGAAGGCTCACAAGAAGGTCGAGCCGATCATCGCGAAGAACCTCGACAAGGTCGATTACTACCGCCTCGACCTCCCGCTCTTCGAGCATCACGAGTGGGCTCTCGCCGCCGCCCTCGGCGCGCGCGCGATTTCGAAGGTGGCGCCGGCGAAGTACTGGAACTACGTGAATTTCGTTTACGAAAATCAGGAGACGATCGGCAAGCAGCCGTTCGACAAGTTCTACCAGAACTGGATCGAAGACCACGACATCAACTGGAAGGCCATCGAGAAGATCTACAGATCGCCGGTCGAGAAGAAAGCGCTGATCGATCAGGTCAGCCGCGCCTTCGACAACGGCGTGCTGTCTACTCCGACCTACATCATCAACGGCCAGGTCCTCGGCTTCGGCCCGGAAGGACAGTTCACGATCGACGCGATCAAGAGCGCGCTCGGGGTGAAGTAGGGCGCCGCCTGGGGTTACGTTTCAGTCGCGCGCGAAGGCGCGCTCGACAATCGTAGCCCCGCGCTCGGCGCGGGGTTAGCAGGTTGAGCGGGATGTGCGGCCGCGAAGGCGGCCGCTACAAAATCTCGCGCTGCCGTTTACTTTGTGGCGGCCGCCTCCGCGGTCACGAAATTTGGCCACGTCCGTTTTCCCCGCGCCGAGCGCGGGGCTAGGCTTGTTAAGCGCGCCTTCGCGCGCGACACGAGCGCTTAGGTCGCGACATTTCCTCACAGGCACTCAGTTGACCGCTAAAACCCGATCGAAATCTTCGCCGCGTAGCTCCGAACCTCGGCTTGTGTCACTTCGACGACGAGCTTTGGCACCATCAGCGACAGCCGCACGCCGGCGGTGTAGCGATTCAGGCTGCTCTTGTCCGTCAGCGTGAATGCCGTCGAATGCGACGTCGCGGGGACGTCGCCGCGCGCGTCGATGCGCATCCGTCCGATCGCCGCGTACGGCGTGATCGGACCGAAGCCTTTGCTGAGGAAGACTTCCGCGCCGTACGTTTTCTCGTGGAAGACGTCGATGCCGGTGAGCGTCGAGTAAGAAAGCCGCAGCGCGAGCTCCGGTTTCAGCAAACCGCCGCGAAGCAGCGGCGTGTCGATCGCGCCGCCCCAGGTCTTGATGCCGCTGTTCGAAACTTTCGCGTACGTGCCGGAGATCGTGCCGAAGCCGAACCCTTTCGACGCCACAAGGCGAGGGACGCCGATGTAGCCGTGCGACGTGAACGTGTTTCCCTGCGGCACCGCGGCGCGCCAGTAGGCGGCGCCTTCGTCAATCTTCACGACCGTCGCCGCAACGCCGGCGTCGAATCCGAGGACGCCGCTGGCGCGCGCGGGCTGCACGGGCGTCGCGAAAATCGCCTGGCCGACCACGCGCGCGAATTGGCTGAAGTTCGCCTGATTGACGAGATTCGGATCGAACTTCACGTCTTGCGCGAACGCAGGCAACGCAGCGAACGCGATCAGAAAAGCTGCGACATGTACTCGTTGCTCAAAAGGAAACCGGAAGGGGTGAAGGCGACGCGATTTTCCACCCGCCGCAGCCACCCGTCGCTCAAGCCTCGATCCATCCATGCGATTCCCTCCTCGCCGCAAAGTCGTACAACGTCCGCATAGTTTATGCCCTCGGCCTGCCGCAGCCGGAGGAAGATGGTCTCGCGCCGCACTTCGCCCTCGCCGAGGACTTCGGCGAACTCCGGCTCGCGCTGGCGGGCGATGTAGCGATGAATGTCGCGCGTGTTCGCAAAGCGGCGATCGCCAATGAACGAATGCGCGCCGATGCCAAATCCCAGGTAGTGCTCGCGGCGCCAGTAACGAAGATTGTGGCGGCACTCCTCGCCCGGACGCGCGAAGTTGCTGATCTCGTACTGCGCCAAGCCGGCGTCTGCGAATCGCTCGATGGCCATCGTGTAGAGATCGGCGACGAGGTCTTCGTCCGGGAGCGTGACGCGTTCGTCTTCGACCTGCCGCGCTAAAGCCGTCCCTTCTTCGAGATCGAGCATGTAGAGCGAGACGTGGCCGGCGCCCGTGTCGATGGCGGTCACCAGCGTTTCTTCGAAACTCGCCGCCGTCTGCCGCGGTAACCCGAGGATGAGATCGAGACTGGTGCGAACTCCGGAGGCCGCCGCGATCCGAACCGCTTCGAGCGCCTGCGCGCGTCCATGCACGCGGCCGAGCGGACGCAGCTCATCATCATGAAACGACTGCACGCCGACGCTGACGCGGTTGACGCCGAGCGATCGCCAGAAGGCGACGGCGTCTTCACTGACATCTTCCGGATTCGCCTCGATCGAGAATTCAACACCGTTGTCGATGACAAACCGCTCGCGAATTTGATTCACGACGCGGGAGAGATTTTCACGCGATGTCCGCGACGGCGTCCCACCGCCGAAGAAGATGCTGTCAACGCGCTCCCCATTCGAACGCGCCTCGATCTCCGCAACCAACGCCTCGGTGTATTGATCCTGCAGACGAATGTCCGTCGAAACCGCAAACGGACAGTACGTGCAGTGAACGCGGCAGAACGGGAGGTGGATGTAGAGGCCGAGGGGCATGCCGCGTGGTTCTGAATTCAGAGGATGACCGGCCGGTCGAGATCCTTGCTCCGCTCGAAATCCTCATCGGACCCGACTTCCGGCATTTGCTCGATGAGTTCCCTGGGCGTATTCGTGACGCGCGCGATTTCGCGAGCGCGCTTTGCCGCGCGAGCCAACGCTCTAGGCACAGCCTGCATGTCGGCGTCGGGCAGTTTCGATTCCCACATTTCACTCACCGTGCGCTCCTTCTTCCAACAGCGTTCCCTTCGAATCGCTGTTGTCGATCCATTGCCAGTAATCGACGCGATGCCGATAGATGTCGAGAAAGTTTCTTAATCCGCTCGCGAAACGCCTGACGATCACGTCAGTCGGCACATTGTGGCCACCATCCTGAACCCGCCTCGCCACGCGCGCGATTGCGTCCTCGGCGGTTGGCAGCGACAGAAACACAAGTTTGACAGTGTAACCAGACGCTCTCCATTTCGAAATCCTGCGCGCGTACGTGTGCCCCGACAGCGTCGTCTCGAACGCGAAGTTCTCGCCCGCGGCAGTATTCCGATCGATCTCAGCAAGCATCAAACGCCCCGCGCGAAACGCCGCGGCGTCCGGATCGAAGGGAGAAAGTCCCGCTGCAATCAAGTCCGCGTTGATGAAGAGCGGGCATCCTGCCTCGAACGGAAGGAACTCCTGCGCGAAGGTCGTCTTGCCCGCGCCGTGGGGACCGGCGATGATGACGATCTTCTTCTCGGCGCTCATCCTCGCCGATTCTCGCAGATCGCCTCGCTATAATCGCCGGCGATGTCCGACGACACCGCAACACTGCCACGACGCCGCGCGCGGCTGCTGTGGACGCTCCTCGGCGCCATGGTCGTCGTCGGCCTCGTGCCGCTGGTCGTCTCCCACTACTTCCTCATCCGCATCAATCGCGACTCGCTGGAGACGCTGGAGCGGAAGTACCTGACGCGGTCCGCGGGCGGCATCGCCACCGACATCCAAAACCTGCTGACCAACAACACGCAGCAGTTGATGAAGATCGCAGGCAACGTGCGGGCGCTCAAGCGCGCCTTGCCCGCGGGCAGCGATCCGTTTATGTACGCGGCGCAGACCGGCATGATCGCCGACTACATCACTCCCGACGGCGACCTCCTCGGCATGCGCATTCTCAATCGCGATGGGAAGGGCGCCGAGGCCAAGCCGGCGCAGCTGGATGCGGCGGTGGCGCAGGAGCTGGATCTGGCGCTGCAGGCCGCGCTCAAAGGTCAGGTTTACACAGGCACGTTCCAGTACGTCACGGCCGCGAACCAACCGGCCGTCGTCATCGCCGTGCCGGTTGTCGACGACGGCACGAACCTCGGCGCAGTTGAAGCGATCGTCAGTCTGCGCCGCATCAGCGAGCGCATTCGCGACGAGGGAAAAGGCGACGTGACCGCGTTCGTCGTCAACCGCGGCGGCAAAGTTCTGCTGCACAGCGAAGCCGCGGTCGAAGTGCAGCATCCCGATTTTTCCTATTTGAAAATCGTGCAGGAGTTTTCAAAAGCGCCCGTCCGCCTCACGATTCCGTACGACGACACGCGCGGCGGCGAGCGGACCACGATGCTCGGAACCGTCGCGCCGGTACCCGGCCGCGACTGGGGCGTGGTCGTACAAAAACCGGAGAAACTCGCCTACGCCTCGGTATCGAAGATGGTCCGCGCAACGATCACCTGGATCTCCATCGCGCTGGCCGTGGCGATCCTCGCGGCGATCCTCTTTGCATCCGGCATCGCTCGCCCCGTTCGTGAGCTGGCCGAGCGCACGCGCGAGATGGCAAACGGCAACTATCACCAGCGCGTCGAACCGAAAACGCACAACGAGATCGGCGAGCTGGCCGAGAACTTCAACGCCATGTCCGGCGCCATCGAGAGTGCCGTCGAGCAACTCCGCAAGGCCGCGCACGAGAACCATCTCCTCTTCATCAACGCCGTGCGCATGCTCGCCGCCGCCATCGATGCAAAAGATCCGTACACGCGCGGTCACTCCGAGCGCGTCGCTCGGTACTCGATCGCCATCGGAAAGAACCTCGCGCTGAGCGAGCAGGACATGCGCAATCTCCGAATCAGCGCGCTGCTGCACGACGTCGGCAAGATCGGCATCGACGACCGCATCCTTCGCAAGCCGGGTGCGCTCAGCGACGATGAGTTCGAAGTGATGAAAGGGCATCCCGCCAAAGGCGCGGCCATCATGAGCGGCGTCGCCCAACTGATCGACATCATCCCAGGCATGAAATACCACCACGAAAAGTGGAGCGGTGGCGGCTATCCGGACGGGCTGACGGCGGAAGAGATTCCGATGCAGGCGCGCATCGTGGCCATCGCCGACACCTTCGACGCCATGACCACGAACCGGCCGTATCAGAAGGCGATGGAGCTGAATTACGTCGTCGAAAAGATCAAGAGCTTCGCCGGCACGCGCTTCGATCCGCATGTGGTCGACGCCTTCGCGAATGCCGTCAAGCGCGGCGACATCACCATCGACGAGCAAGTGCGGGGCGCCGCGTAGGTGAGTTTTCGCGACATCCTTGCCGATTTGCTGCAGACGACGCGCGGCGCGATCGGAGCCGCGTTTCTCGATTCCGAGGGGGAGAGCGTGGAGGTGGCGTCGGCGCGGCCGTTCGATACGGACGACCATGAGCTGCGCGTCATCGGCGCGTACGCCGGCATCTTCCTCTCGCACCTGCGGCGGATCGCGGAGGCCACCAATAGCGGGTCGTCGGCCCGGTTCAAAATCGACTTTGCGGCCAGCAGGATTTTCTGCTGCGCGCTCGGCGACGGCTACTACCTCGTCGCAGTCGTCGACGCAGCGGCCGTCGAAGGCACGGTGTGGCAGGGACTGGAGCGATGCCGCGCGGCGTTGCTCGCGGAAATGTAATGGCCGCACCCTTGCAAAACATGCGAACGATGAATCGTACGATCGTGATGGCGATGCTGGCCGCGGCGCTCGCCGCCGGCTGCGGCGGAAAATCGAAGGCCGCCGCGACGGCGAAGCCGCAGTCGGAAATGCGCACCATCGACTCTTCCGATCTCCGTCCCGCCGCCGTCGATCCGCCGCCGATGCTCACCGACGAAGCGCCGCCGGTCAAAACGGTCACCGGCCTCGCGCAAGCCGACGCTCCCCCTCCGCCGACGCCGGCCGACGAAGCGCTGCGCGCCTCGCTGCCGTTCACGCCTGCCATCGCTATGGACCCGATCGACGGCAGCAAGATTTCCATCCGCGCCTCGATCCCCACCGTCGAATACAAGAACAAGCTCTACTACTTCGCCAACGAAGACCACAAACGCACGTTCATGGCCAACCCCGAGCAATACACGAAGGGGCTGTTCTCGCACTTGTAAGCGGATCATCTGCTAATCTCGCCTTCGAGTGGCCCCGTAGCTCAGGTGGATAGAGCAGCGGTTTCCTAAACCGTTTGTCGGGCGTTCGAGTCGCCCCGGGGCCACCAGAATCCCTCCCCAATTCACCACTTTTGGCGTCGATCTCGCACTAGGTTATTCGTAGTTCGAAGTCGATTTTTCCAGGGGAGGGTGCGATTGAATCCAGCCGCGAAACTCATCAGCCGAGGTCTCGTCGTCGTCAGTTTGGTCCTCGGCGTTTCTGCTTCGGCGCAGACGCAGTGCCATTGGTGGCAGTTTCGTTGTGATGCGGACAAACAGGTCGAAGGGTTGCCAGCCGACGCGCCGCGGACGGGAACGGTGATCACGATCGATACCGGAACGAACCGGCTCTACCTCTTCAAAGATGGCCAGCTAGTCGATAAGTCGCTAGCGGCAACCGGCAGCGAAAAACTTCTGAAGAAGGGCAGCAAGGTGTGGTTGTTCCGCACGCCGCAGGGACATTTGAAGGTGCTGCGGAAGATCGAGGATCCGGTCTGGACGAAGCCGGATTGGGCGTTCATCGAGGCGGGTGAACCGGTGCCGCCGCTGAATTCGCCGCTGCGAAAAGTGAAAGGACACCTCGGCAAGTACGCGCTCGACCTCGGCGACGGAATCATGATCCACGGCACCGACGAGTATGACTCGATCGGGCGCAAGGCCTCGCACGGCTGCATCCGGCTACCCGAGGACATGCTGGAGCGGGTTTACAGGGAGACACCGATCGGCGCGGATGTCTTCATCTTCGAGAGTCAGGTCCCGCAGACGGCGGCAAAGAGGGAGCGGCACAGCGACCTGGATTAGCGTTGAAACGTAGCGCCGACGGCTCGTCGGCTGGACCGCCGGCGGCTCGCCGGCATGGTGGTGTGGCGTAACGTGCCGCCGAGCCGGCGGCGGTCCAGCCGGCCAGCGGCCGGCGCTACATTTTCGAGGGACGTCACGGTGCCGGTTTTTTCATCCGCGCGTAGAGCGTCGAGGGACTGATTTGAAGTTGGCGCGCCGCCTTCCGGACGTTGCCGCCGGCGGCGGTGACCGCGGCGGTCACGTAGTCGGCGACCACATCGTCGAGAGCGCGGATGTCCCAATCGGCAGTGGGCATCCCCCCGGAGGTTTTCGCGAGCGATTTTGTATCCGATTCGAGCAGGAGATCTTCGTTTGCGATCTCCTTCCCCGTCATCGTCAGCATGGCGCGCTCGAGGACGTTGCGCAGTTCGCGGACGTTGCCGGGCCAGGCGTAGCTCTGGAGTTTCTTCAGTGCGCGCGGACTCACCGTCGGCGCAGGACGTCCGAGTTCCTTCGACAATGGGCGGAGGATGACGTCGACGAGGAGCGGGATGTCTTCAATTCGTTCGCGCAGCGGCGGCATGCGGACGCGGACGACGTTCAGGCGGTAATAGAGATCGGCGCGAAAGCGGTTTGCCGCGACTTCGGCGCCGAGGTCGCGATTCGTCGCGGCGACGAGGCGGAAGTTGGCCGTCAGATCGCGGATACCGCCGACGCGGCGGAAACGCTTGTCCTCGATCGCTTTCAGCAGCCGCGCCTGCACCGTCACGTCCATCTCGCCGATCTCATCGAGGAACAGCGTGCCGTCAGCCGCGATCTCGAAGAGGCCCTGCTTCGTGTTCATCGCGTTCGTGAACGCGCCGCGCTCGTGGCCGAAGAGCTCCGACTCGAGCAGCTCCTTCGACAGGCCGGCGCAATTGAGGTCGACGAATGGCGCCCGCGCGCGCGGCGAGCGGTTGTGGATGAGGCGAGCGAAAACTCCTTTGCCTGTCCCGGAGTCGCCCTCGATCAGGACCGGCGATGGCGCTCTCGCGATCTGTGCGAGCAGCTGGTTCAGATTCTGGACGGCGGAGGAGAGTCCGGGCAGACGCTCCTGCTCGTTCGCGTCGCCGCGGCGCAGCGCAATCAACTCGCGGCGGGTAGCCACCATCCGCGACACCTGCTCCAGCGTCAGCGATAACAGGCTGTAGTCGAACGGTTTCTGCAGGAACGTTTCCGCGCCGAGCTTCATCGACTCGACGACCTTATCCACCGTCCCGACTCCCGACATCATGATCACGGAGACAGCCTCGGAGTACATCTTGAGGTCGTGCAGGACATCGACGCCGTCGCCATCAGGCAGGTTCATGTCGAGGAGCACGACGTCGGGCGAGAAGTCGGCGAAGACGGACCGCGCCTCGCGGGCGCTCATGGCGGTCTTCACTTCCCACTCATCCGCGAGGAGGGCCTGGAGACCAGCGACAACGTTCGGCTCATCATCGACGATGAGCAGTCGTTCCTTGATGGAAGGCTCGGTCATGTCCAGAAATCATACAGCCGTATCGATCCGAAACAGCCGCAAAAGCGTCAGACGCACCTAAGTTGCTGATTCTAAAAGGAGTCTTGCGTGGTACCGCCCTTGGACTAAGGGCCAGCCATGAACATCCTGCACGCAATCACGCTCGCCGCTCTCCTTCACCACGCACCGGCCGCTCCCGCCGTGACCTGCCACACGGGGACCGTGTCGTACAAATTCGTCGGCGCGCCAGGCGCGACGTTCACCTACGCCGGAGCGAAGTACTCGATTCCAGCCTCGGGCTGGATTGAGCTGATCAGCGACAACGGCGGCAAGGTCTATCTGGCCGCGAACGGCCGCACGCTGCCGCTCGATGTGTGGCCGATCGATGCGTTCGGAACGCGAACGGTTCCCGTGCAGCCGCCCGCTACGGCCGACAACACCACCCCCACGCTCAACAACTGAGACCACTTCAAACAAGGAGAATCCCATGACACAGATCAGACAGCTCGTAGTCGAAACCACCGCAGACCTACGCTTCGGCCGCCAATCGTGGCGAGTTCTCGGCATGCTGTGGTCCGTCGCGTTGGTGATTGCCGTTGCCGCCGCGGTTGTCCCGCACTAATTCGAGGAGACGAACATGCGCGACCTCCGACGCATCACTCTCATCGCCCGCGGCGCAATGACGGCAGGACGTTCCTGGGACGCTTCGAATCGCGCCACGAACCGCATCATCTTCGTGAACGGCTTCTCGATCCTGACCGGCGCGCTCCATCACGCATCACAGGACGTCGAACGGCTCGTGATCGACGGCGCCGCGACCGAGAGTCAGTTCCTCGATCTCCTCACGACACTGCCGGGCGACTTCTTCGGCGACGTGCTCTTCGTGAGCGGCGACGACCGCGCGTTCCTGAGCACGACCTGCCGGGCAGGCGGACGGATGCTGTACGCGATGTTGCCGGCTGACGTCCAGTTCTATTTCGAGGCGCATCGCCTGGTAACGAAAACATCGATCGCCGCGTGATTCGTTGCGGCCGTTCTCCGCGACTCCGCGACTCCGCGTGACCGTGCTACCTTAACGGCAGTGCAACTCTGGACGTCGTTTCAGCATACGGGATGGGTGGGGAAAGCCGTCCTGGGAGTGTTGCTGCTGTTCTCGATCGGCTCGTGGGCGGTGATGTTCGTGATCGCCCTTCGCTTCAGCCGGTCGGCCGCGGCATCGCGGCGGTTCATGTTCGCCTTCCGGCGCGCGAAGAAGCTGGCCGAAGTTCATGCGATTACCGCGAAGTCATCGCATTCGTCGCTGGTCGGACTGTTCAAGGCGGGTTACGCCGAGATCGAAGCGCAGATCGCGCACGCGAACACGCAGATGATCCGATCGCTCGACAGCGTGGAGCGCTCGCTGCTGCGCGCGTCGCGCATCGAAGCGTCGCGGCTGTCGAAATACCTTCCGTTCCTGGCCACGACCGCGGCCGCGTCGCCCTTCATCGGCCTGTTCGGAACGGTGTGGGGAATCATGGACGCCTTCGCCACGATCGGCGCCACCGCGACAACGTCGATCACCTCCGTCGCTCCCGGCATCAGCGAGGCGCTCATCAACACGGCCGCCGGGCTCTTCGCCGCAATCCCGGCCCTGCTCGCGTACAACCATTTCGTGCAGCGCATGCGTCAGGCGCGCGGCGAGATGGAGGATTTCACGCTGGAGTTTCTGAATCTGACCGAGCGGAACTTTATGTAGCCGCGGTTACCAACCGGAAACCGCAACCGTCTAAGCGACAACACATGGCCTTCCGATTCGATCACGGCGACGACTACGGCGACATGGCCGAGATCAACGTCACGCCACTCGTCGACGTCATGCTCGTGCTGCTGATCATCTTCATGGTCACCACGCCGATGCTGACGCAGGGGCTGACAGTGGCGCTGCCGGCCGCGGAGGGAAAGAGTTTCGAGCTGGCCTCGAACAATCCCGCGAAGATTCAGGTGACGGCAACCGGCGCGGTCTACCTCGACGGCATCGCCGCAGGCTCGTCGAATCTCGATCAAAGCCTCGGGCCGATGCTTCGGGCGCGGCGTGTGAAGCGTGCGCTGCTCGAAGCCGACAAAGCTGTTCCGTATGGACGCGTCGTTGCAGTGCTCGACATCATGAATCGCGCCGGTGTCGAGCAACTCGGGATGGTGACGCAGCCGAAGGAGAGGGATGGACGACCGCATCGGTGATCTCCTCGCCGAGCGCGCCCACCTCGGCGGCAATCCCGCGGGCGGCATCGCCGTTTCGGTGCTCCTCCACGGCGCGCTCGCGGCCGGAATCATCTACGCGGCCCTGCATGCCGCCGCGCCGCAGGAGGTTTCGACGCTGAACATCAAATTTGTGGCACCGAGCGTCGGGAGTCGGGAGTCGGGAGTCGTCGCTCCGACACCCGACTCCCGACTCCCGACTCCCGAGAAGAAACTCACCATTCCGGAGCCGGTGGCCGAAGCACCGAAGCCGCTGGTGAAGAGCGAGCCGAAGACCGTGCCGTTGTCGAACTTCGGACGATCGACGAAGAAAGGTTCGGAAACGCCTCCGGCGCCCCACGTCCAACCGCCCACTCCGCAGATCGCCACCAAACCGGGGGTCGCCGGAGGAATCGACATCCCCATCGGCTCCGCGGGCGTCACTGGCATCGAAGGCGACTTCCCGTACACGATTTACGTCGATCGCATGAAGACGCTGATCGGTCAGCGCTGGCTGCGGCCGCAGGTGGGCACGGGCATTACCACCACGGTTTCCTTCACGATCGATCGCGATGGAACGATCCGCGATGCGAAAAACGAAATCCTCAGCGGCAATGGCACGTTCGACCGGGCAGCGTTGCGCGCCGTGCTCGAAGCGTCGCCACTTCCACCGCTGCCGTTCGGCTACAACGGCACATTCCTTGGCGTACACCTCACATTTCGATGAAACGAACGACCTCACTCCTCGCACTCCTCTTTTCTATCGCCGCGATGCCGCTGGCGTCGCAGACGCAGATCCATCCCGAGATCGATCCGAGCAAAGCGATCCAGATTGCGCGCATCGCCATTCCGCGTCCGGAGACGACGCTGCCGCTTGAGACGATCAACGCGCCGTTCTTTGCGCCGCTGACGCGCGACCTCGCATACTCCGGCGTCTTCGCGATCGCTCCGATTCCGCCGAACATCCCGGCCGGCGTTGATCTCGCCAAAGCGGCCGGCGCGCAATTCGTCCTGTCACTGAAGCTCGATCAGGTGGGAGAAGACTTCAACATCGACGCGCGACTGCTCGACTCCACCGGCGCCACGCAGTTCGGCAAGCGCTATCGCGGTGGATCGGCGGCGTTGCCTCGCATCGCCCACATGCTCGGCAACGACCTGGTGCGCTTCGTCAACGGCAAGCCGGGCATCTTCCTCTCGATGATCGGCTTCGCCTCGAATCGCACCGGCAACTTCGAAATCTGGCTGATGGATTGGGACGGCTCGAATCAGCGACAGATCACGCGTCACAACGCGCTCTCGATTCTTCCGAGCTGGTCGGCCGACAACGAACGGATGGTTTACACCTCCTTCGCGCGCGGCACGAGCGACATGTACATCATCAACCGGCGCGGTGGGGCACGAACCCACGTCGCGACCGGTCTGAACCTCAACACATCCGCGACCTTCTCGCCGATCAGCAACGACATCGCGTTCGTCGGCTCCGTCGCGGGCAATCCCGACATCTACGTCGTCAAGGACGACGGCACGAACCTGCGCCGGCTGACGCACGACTCGTCGATCGAATCGACGCCCGAGTGGAGTCCGAACGGACGGCAGATCTCCTTCACGTCCGGCCGCAGCGGCTCGCCGCAGATCTACACGATGGACGCCGAAGGCTCGAACGTGCAGCGCATCTCGTTCGAAGGCGAATGGAACGACGACGCCACGTGGTCGCCGGACGGATCGCAGATCGCCTACACCTCGCGCGTCAACGGACGCTTTCAAATCCGCATCGCCGACCTCGCCAATCACCAGAGCCGCATCCTGGCCGGCGAGGGATCGAACGAGCAGCCCGCATGGTCGCCGGACGGCAAATGGATCGCCTTCCAATCCAACCGCAGCGGCACCTGGCAAATCTATCGGATGCGCGTCGACGGCACCGACCTTCTGCAACTCACGTTCGAACGAGAGAACAAAGATCCCGATTGGTCGAAGAAGGGCGATTGAGGCTGTATCATCGAAACGCCATCAAGAAGGAGTACACATTCATGAGTAAGTCATTCAAATCATTCGCGGTGACACTGGTTCTGCTCGCGGCCGTAGTCGTACCGGCCTGCCAGAAAAAGAAGCCGGTCGTCGCACCATCGGCAACGGCTACGGTCGCACCGGCGACCATCCCCGACGTCCCGCTCACCGTTACCACCGCCACGGTGCAGACGGTCACCGAGCCAACCGACTTCGTAAAAACGAACACGGACGTCACCACGGAGACTCTTCCGAATGACATCGGCGAGTTGAACCGCGTCGCACAGTCGCGCGGATACATCGCCGATGCCTTCTTCGAATACAACGACTCGTCGCTTTCGTCCGACGCGCAGACGGCGTTGACGAACTCCGCGACCTGGTTGAAGAAGAACGGCCAGTACAACCTCCTCATCGAAGGTCATTGCGACGAACGCGGCACCGAGCAATACAACCTGGCCCTCGGCGACCGCCGCGCGAACCAGGCCAAGGAGTATCTCGTTACCCTCGGCGTCGATGCCGCCCGCATCCGCACCGTCAGCTACGGCGAAGAGCGTCCGTTCGATCCCGGCCACGATGAATCGGCGTGGTCGAAGAACCGCCGCGACCATCTCGTCCTCGTAGGAAGATAAAAATGAGATCCCTCATCCGCATCGCGGTGCTCGCCGCGGTGGCGCTTTCGAGCGTCGCCTGCGTGACGAGCTCGGACGTCGAGAAGCTGCAGAGTCAGATCTCCGACCTCCAGGAGCAGCTTGCGCAAGTCAAGCGCACGGCGTCGAACAAAGAGGAAGTGAACAACATCAATCGCACGATCGCAGAGCAGACCCAGACACTGCTCAAGTCAAACGCCACGCTCGTCGCGAAAGTCGATCAGATCGAAGAGAAGATCCAGTCCGCGCAGGGCGGGACCGAGCAGACCAACTATCGCCTCGACCGCATGACGCAGCAGCTCACGCAGACGCAGCACGACGTCGACGAATTGAAAGCCGCCGCGGCCCGCGCCGCGGCCGCACCTCAGGCAGTCGCTCCGATGCCCGCGTCGGGCGGCGAGATGACCGTCCAGCCACCCGCCGCGCCTTCGGAAGACCCCATGCAGACGTACCAATCCGCGTATCGCGACTACCAGCAAGGCCACTACGATCTGGCGGTTGCCGGCTTCCGCGATTTCGCGGCGAAGAACCCGAATTCGGAGCTTTCGGGCAACGCCGCGTACTGGATCGGCGAGAGCCTTTATTCGCAGAAGAAATATCGCGAGGCGATTCAGCAGTTTGACAGCGTCGTTACCAAGTACCCGAGGTCGGACAAGGTTGCGGGTGCCCTGCTGAAGAAGGGGTACGCGTACATCGCCCTCAACGAAAAATCTCAGGGCATCGTGCAGTTGCAGTACGTCGTGCACGAACATCCCACCTCTCCGGAAGCAGCGCTGGCGCGGCAGAAACTGAAGTCGCTCGGCGTCGATTCGAAGTAGAATACGCGGCCCTAAACCGCAGATAACTTACGTAGGAGCAACATTCATGGCGAATACCCGCTCGGCCGAAAAACAGCAGCGTCAGGCCGAAAAAGCAAATGCACGCAACCGCGCCGGAAAATCGCGTCTTCGTTCGGCGCTCAAGAAGGCCCGCGCGGGCGTCGACACCGGCAGCGCCGACGCGAGCGTCCTCTCCACCGGCTTCTCCGAGATCGACAAAGCCGCCAAGCGCGGCATCATCAAGGGCAACACCGCCGACCGCTACAAATCGCGGCTCGCGGCAGCCTCCAAGCGCGCGTCCGCGAAATAAGCGGCGCACATCGACGCTCTCGAACGGCGCACCTCGGTGCGCCGTTTTCTTTTATCCTTCCCCGATGCCGAAGCAACGCTACGACCCTCATCCCGGCATCGCCATGGTCCGCAACTGGATCGATACGCTCAAAGCGAAGACCGGCCGCGATCTCGATGAATGGACCGCGCTGATCAAGTCGAAGGGTCCGAAGGACAACAAGTCACGCCGCGAGTGGCTCAAGAGAGAACACGCCCTCGGCACGAACTCGGCCTCGTGGCTGGCCGATCACGCCGAGGGAAAAGACGACCTCGAAGAAGGCGATGCGAAGGTCTACGTCGCCCGCGCCGGTGAATACGTCGACGCGATGTTCTCCGGATCGAAAGCCGCGCTCCGCCCGCTCTACGACAAACTCTACGATCTCGCCCGCTCCATCGGCGACGACATCGGCATCTCACCGGGCAAGACCATCGTCTCGATCTATCGCAACCACGTCATCGCGCAGATCAAACCGTCCACGCGCACGCGCATCGACTTCGGCCTGGCGCTGAAAGACACGCCCGCAAAGGGACGCCTCATCGACACCGGCGGCCTCGCGAAAAAAGATCGGATCACGCATCGCATCGAGATCACGTCCGTCGATGACGTCGACGCGTTCGTCGAGAAGTGGCTACGGAAGGCGTACGAGATGGACGCGTAGGATCAGCCACGCAAACTTGCAAGAGCACAGAAAGTGTCTGTGCCGGTGCTCGCGCTGCCTTATTTGCTACACCGACACTCGTCAACGGGTTCATGAAACCGTATTTCATCAGCGCTGACGAGCTTCCAACCGAGCGAAAACTTCATCGGAAGGAATTGCGTTCGCTGTCCCATCGCGCAACTGCCAATAGCGCCGCGCGGCCTCTTCAACCCAGAGACGCTCGAAGTCACCAGACTCCGAGGCGATCTCTTCCAGCGTCCGTTCCATCGTCGAATTCTAGCCGAGCCACGGCACGAATGCGGACATGACGTCCTCCGGCGCGGTCACTGGACGCCGCGTCTCGCGGTCCACCCACACGTGCGATGACGTCCCTGTCGCGTGCAGACGCTCGCCGGATGCGTCGCGCAACTCGTACGCGAAACGCATCATCCTGCTCGCCGCCTCGGCGACCGACGTGCGGATCACCACTTCGTCGTCGTAGCGATAGGGCGCGCGATAGCGGCACACGATCTCGGTGACCACGAGGATCAGTCCGCGATCTTCGATCTCACGATACGGAAAGCCGGCTTCGCGGCAGAGATCCGTGCGGCCGATCTCGAACCAGACCACGTAGTTCGCGTGGTGCGCGATGGCCATCTGGTCCGTGTCTTTGTAGCGGACGCGCGTGCGGCTCTCGGTCGTTTGCATGAGGGGCGATCATAGTCTCCGGCAGAGCTTTTGCTGATGAGCTGCACCGTGAGCCGAAAAAAGTCCAGCGTTCACCTTCCGGATACAGCAAGCTCGCTGCTGATCGGCGGCGCGATCCTTCTCGCGCTCGACGTCGGCCGGCGCATCTTCCGGCGCTCGCAGCTCTTCGAGCCGCAGCGCGAGCCGGTCATCAGCTGGAATCCCGAGGACTACGGGATTCCGCGCGAACGCACCGAAGTGTTGTCGTTCGAGACCGATGATGGCGAACTGCTTTACGGCTGGTATTGCCGCGCGGAACATCCGATCGCATCGGCGCTTTACTGCCACGGCAACACCGGCAATCTCTCCAATACCGCGCACGTCATGCCGCATCTGCTCGACGCCGGCATCAACGTGCTGCTCTTCGACTATCGCGGATTCGGACGCAGCAGTGGATCGCCATCGCTGTCGGGCATCATCGACGACGGCGTGACCGCGGCGCAGCTTCACGAGAAAATCCGCCCCAAGCATGTTCCCTCAATCCTCTACGGCTACTCCCTCGGCGGCGCGATCGCGGCGCAGATCATTCGCAGGCATCCGTTCGACGGCCTGATTCTGCAGTCGACGTTCACCAACCTGCCTGACATCGCGCGCGTCACGTTTCCGCGCGTGCCGCTGCACCTCGTCAGCGGACGCCTTTTCGACACGCTCGAAGTCGTCCGCAACCTCACCGTCCCGGCCCTCATCATTCACGGCACCACGGACGAGGTTTGTCCTTCCTGGATGGCGCAGCAGCTTCACGATTCCTGTGGCGCGGCCTCGAAAAAATTAGTCCTCGTTGACGGCGGACTGCACAAGGATTTGTTCGAACGTGCCGACGCGCAGACGCTGGTGTGGGAGATCAACCGCTTCGCCACCAGCCTGCACTGCACACCGCATGTGGTTCAGTACAAACCGGGAACTGCCGAGCAGTTTCTCGATCACGCGCTGCGATCCATCCGGCGGATGTGGCGGCGGCACTTGGTACAACAGCCGCTGTGATACGTTCCGGAACGCGCCCGCGCTTCACACCGCGCGCGAAATCAGCATTCGAAGGAAGCCATGCTCGCCGTCGTTAAATCGGCCCCAGTTGATGGCCCAGAGGGGACATCAGTCAGCGATTGTCCTGTCCCGAAACCGGGTCCGGATGAAGTGCTCATCCGCGTTGCCGCGGCCGCCGTCTGTGGCACCGACAAACACATCTATCACTGGGATCCATCGATCCGCGACAAGGTCACGCCGCCGCGGATTTACGGTCACGAGTTCTGCGGCTTCGTCGAAGAGCTCGGATCGCGCGCGCAACGCACGTACGAGGGCCATCTCGAAATCGGCGACTACGTCTCCGCAGAGATGCACGTCGTCTGCGGTGAATGCCCGCGCTGCCGCTCCGGCAATGGCCACATCTGCGATCGCACCCGCATCTACGGGCTGCACGAGGACGGCGCGTTCGCCGAGTTCGTGAAAGTGCCCGCCGCGAATGTGGTGAAGCTCGGCCGCTACGTTCCGCTCCGCGTGGGAGCGTTTCTCGACGCGCTCGGCAACGCCGTTCACGCGACCTCGGTCTGCGATATGGCCGGCAAGTCGGTCGCCATCACCGGCTTCGGCCCGATCGGCGCGATGGCCGCCGCCATCGCGGAGCACAGCGGCGCGACCACCGTCATCGTCACCGACGTCAGCGATCACGCGCTCGAAACCGCGCGCCGCTGGGCCGCTAGCCACAATTTTGCCAACCTCCATGCGTTCAACGTCCGCACGATGGCGGCCGAAGAGGTGAAGCGCGAAGTCGATGCCGTCACCGACGGCGATGGCGTTGACATCGTTCTCGAAATGTCCGGCGCGCCGTCCGCGATCAATCTCGCGCTCGACATCGTCCGCATGGGCGGCATGCTCTCGCTCCTCGGCCTCCCCGCCGGACACTCCGTCACGATCAACGACTACACGCGCAATGTGATCTTCAAAGGCGTGACGATGCAAGGCATCATCGGCCGGCGCATGTACGGGACGTGGCAGCGGATGCTGGCCCTGCTCAAGTCCGGCCTGAACGTCGAATGGATCGTGCAGGCCGCGTACGATTCGCTGAACGATTTTCACGAAGGTGTTGCACGTTTCGACCGGCACGAAGCATTGAAAGTGGTTTTCTTTCCCGAGGGAGAGAAAGCAGCGAATCAGCGCTTGAAGTAATCGCCGAGCCGCAACTCGGCACCATCTAATGTCCAAACGAATCGCCATCCTCACCGGCGGCGGCGACGTCCCGGGCCTCAACGCCGCGATCAAAGCGTTCGTCGGACGGCTCCTCGATCACGACGGCTACGAGATCGTCGGCCTGCGCCGCGGCTGGGCTTCGCTGCTCAATATCATTCCCGACGCTGACGCTGACAACTCCGCATGGATCACGCCGCTAGGCCGCATCAACACGCGCTCGATCGACCGCTTCGGCGGCACGATGCTGCACACCTCGCGTATCAATCCGTCGATCAGCAAGCTGGACGACATTCCCGAACACCTTCTGTCCTCAAAAGGTGAGCCCGACGAACGCGGGCGCTACGACCTGACCGCAGCCGCGTTGCGCGTGATCGACTTCCTCAAACTCGACGGCCTCGTTGCCCTCGGCGGCGACGGCACGCTGACCTTCGCACGCCGTCTGCACAAAGAAGGCGTTCCGCTCGTGGCGATCCCGAAAACGATGGACAACGATGTCTTCGGCACCGACTACTGCCTCGGCTTCTCGACCGCCGTCACACGCTCGGTGATGTTCATCAACGACCTCCGCACCGGCGCCGGCTCGCATGAGCGATTCCTCGTCGTCGAGTTGTTCGGCCGCTACTCGGGCGAGACCTGCCTGCTCGCCTCGTATCTCGCCGGCGTCGACCGCGCGGTGATCGCCGAGGTGCCGTTCGATTGCGACAAGCTGTACCACCTGCTCGAGGCCGACCGCAGCGACAACCCGAGCAACTACGCGGTCGTAGCGGTCTCCGAGGGCGCGCGCATCATAGGAGGAGGCACGATCGAAAGCGGCGAAGCCGACGCCTACGGCAACCGCAAACTCGGCGGCATCGGCGGCATCGTCAGCGACTACCTGGAGAAACGCTCACACGACAAAGTCATCTACCAGCGCCTCGCCTACCTGATGCGCTCCGGCGCACCCGATTCACTCGACCAACTCGTCGCCAACAACTACGGCAGCCTGGCCGCCGACCTGATGCGCCGCAACGAAACCGGCAAGATGGTCGCGGTCGTCGACGGCCGCTACACCGCGGTGCCGATCGAAGTCGGCAGCAGCGGTAGAAAACGCGTCGACATCGACCGCTTCTACGACGTAGCGAACTACCGGCCGAAAGTCGCGGACGTGATGGGCATGCCGATGTTCCTGCACTGAGCCACGCTACAATCGAAACGTGAATCAGCCGACATCAACCACGCGTGAGGATTGGCTGCAAGAGTTCGAAGCAGCCGCCCGGCGTCCGCTGGCACAACGCGTCAAGTACGCGTTCATCCGAACGTACAAGCCGGTTCTCGACGACGCCGAGTTTTCGCGCGTTCGACAGGATGGCGGACTATCGCGCGTGGTGCGAAACGAATCTGCCGGAGTGGCTCGGATACGGGAGATAGATGGCCGTGGCATTCGAGTCCCGGCAGGCCGAAGAGATCCGTGACCACTGGAAAAAACGGCGTTAGCGCTCGTCGCCGTCATCGCCGAACGAATCGAGCAACTCATCGGTGTTCTCGGCGATCGTTGGGTCTCCAAGACCGTTTTTGGTCAACGGGACCTTCGGAGCATCGAGCGCGGCGAATACGGCCTCTTTGTCACTCATGTCGATGAGATTACGCATTGGTCGAGAAATCCATTCCATGCGCTCTTACAACAATCATCGTCAGATCATCTTCCGGCGCGCCGCTTACACCGCGCCAGGCTTCAACCTCGGCGATGATCTTTGCGGTCAGTGAAATCGGAGGATCGGAGCCGATCGCGTTGCGCAGGCGTTCGTCGCCCCAAAACTCCTCCGCCCGATTCATCGTCTCCGTTACGCCGTCGGTGTAGAGGACCAGTGTGTCGCCAGGGAGAAATGGTCGCGACACTTCCTCGTAGCGCGCGTCGCGGAAGCGGCCGAGGACGACGCCGGGGGCGATGATCTCTTCGCGAGTTTGGTTGTGGCGAAGAATCGGGGGCGGATGGCCGGCGGACGCGGTCGTGATCACGCCTGCAATCGGATCGATGTGGACGTATGCGGCGGTGATGAACTGGCGTTCGAGGCGGCCGCAGAAGAGCGTGTTGAGATTTGCGAGGATGCGCGCGGGCGACGAGGCATTCTCCGCTTGCGTCGCCAAGGCGATCTTGAGCATCGATGCGACGAGGGCTGCGGGGATGCCGTGGCCGGAGACGTCGGCGATGAAGATGCCGAGGGCGCCGCGATCGAACTCGAGGAAATCGTAGAAATCGCCTGCGACATCCGAGGCCGGCGTGTAGACGGCGGCAACTTCGAGGCCGGGCAGCTTGGGATTTTCTCGCGGCAGTGCGGCCAGTTGAATCGCGCGCGCCGTGGCCAGTTCGCTGTCGACCGCGGCGAGACGTCGTTGTGATTGCGTAGCGTGTCGCATCGTCGTCACGATGATCGTCAGCATCAGGAAGAGGAAACCGGTCGGCTCGCGCGTGAGGCCGTAAGGATCGCCGGCGAAGTGAACGTGCTCGTTCAACACGAAGGCCGTGAAGACGAGCGCGCCGATGCGGACGAGGCGCCAGCTGGTGTCGCCGGATCCGCTCGAAAGAAGATCGATCGCGAGCACGGCGATCAGGACCAGGACCAGCGCATCGATGACCGGCTTCAGCGCAAACGGCGAATGAATGGCTACCTCGTACGGGATGGCAATCGCGGCGCACGCGGCGAGAGCCGTGACGATGATGCGATGCACGACCGGCCGCCGGTTTCCACTGAATGTCTCGAACAGCAACGCCGCCGGAATCGGCACGAGATACTCGAAATCTGCGCGCAGGTAGTCGAGCCAGCGCGGATGCCCATAAAGGATCGTGAACGCGCTGGTGTTGAACGCGAGCCGCGTTCCGTAGGCGATCGCGAACAGGCCGGTGTAGACGAACGAGCGCCGCGACTTTCCCGCGGTCAGCGCGCCGATGAGGAGCATGCCGGCGCCCATCGTGAGGAGGACGACAGCGATGATGCCGGCAATCATGTCGCGATGAAAGACGGCGATCACCTCGGCGGCGCTGTGCTGCATCGCGGCGATGATGACATGACGCGCGTGATGTAATCGCCGCGTGGCGGACTTCCGCAGAACGCTCGAGCGTGCGTTTCGGCGCCGCGTCGTGGTCAAGGACACGGCGGATGCGGTCGTGGCCAGCGGCACGAGCGCGCAGGCCGATGAAGAGGCGTACGGCGGACCGGCTACGACGTCATCGACCGCCGCCACCATCGCCATCATGCTGGCCGGCATCGCGGCGTTTCTGAATCTCTACGCGACGCAACCATTGCTGCCGATGCTGGTGCGGATCTTCGCGGCGTCGAAAGCGGCAGTCGGGATGACCGTCAGCGCGGCGACGATCGGGGTCGCGATATCGGCGCCGTTCTGCGGATTGATCGCGGAACGCGTAGGCCGCAAGCGAGTCATCGTCACGGCCACGCTGCTGCTGACGATCCCGACCGTGCTCGCTTCAACGGCGACCTCGCTGCCGATGCTGATCTTCTGGCGTTTTCTGCAAGGGCTGGTGATGCCGGGCATCTTCGGCGTGGCCATCGCGTACATCGCCGAGGAGTGGCCCGCGGCGAATGTGGCCTCGGCGATGTCGCTGTACGTCAGCGCCACGGTTCTCGGCGGCTTCCTCGGGCGCATCCTGCCGGGTTATGCGGCGACGCACCGGATGGTGGCGTCGATCGCTCCGAGCTGGCGGATCGGATTCGTGCTCATCGCCGGCTGCGATCTCGTTTTCGGCGCGCTGATCGCGCGCTGGCTCCCGCGCGATCGCAAGTCCGCGATCGTGCCGGCGAGAGCAACCGGCGGCATGCTCCGGCATCTACGCAATCCGCGGCTCGTGGCGACGTACGTGGTCGGATTCAACGTCCTTTTTTCGCTCGTCGCGGTCTTCACCTACATCACGTTTCACCTCGCCGCCGCGCCATATCTGCTGACTCCCGCGCAACTGAGCTCGCTGTTCGTCGTCTATCTCGTCGGCTTGATCGTCACGCCGCTCGCGGGCATCGGCATCGGGCGCGCCGGATCGCGGCCGGTGTTGATCGTGGCAGTGATCGCATCGATGATCGGCGTGTCGCTCACGCTGCTCCATTCGCTGCCGCTGATTCTGCTCGGACTGATCCTCTGCTCGTCCGGCGTTTTTGTTTGTCAATCTGCGTCGACGAGCTACATCCAGACCGCCGCCGCTGCGGGCGGACGCTCATCGGCCGCGGGCCTTTACGTCGCGTGCTACTACGCCGGAGGCAGTGTGAGCGGCGTGCTGCCGGGATTCTTCTGGCGCTTTGGCGGATGGACTGCGTGCGTGGTCCTCGTGCTGGTTGTACAGACGATCACGATCGGTGTGGCAGCGTTCGGATGGCGCGAATGATCGACGTCTGCTTCGTCGACGTGAATGTCTCGAATGACGTCATCGATGCGCTCGCGAACCTGCTCACGACGGCAGAGAGAGCGCGCGCGGACCGATATCGATTTCCCGACGATCGCCGCCGCTCCATCGTCGCGCGCGCGGCGACGCGGCGACTTCTCGCCCGTTACCTCGGCAGCGATCCGCTCACGCTCGTCATCGACGAAGAAAAACTCGGCAAGCCTGTTCTCCGCGGACGCGAGATCGAATTCAACGCCAGCCACTCCGGCGATCTGGTCGCACTCGCGTTCGCAAGGGAGACCGCCGTCGGCATCGACGTCGAGCGGCGCCGGAAACTGAGCGACACCCTGGCCTTGACGCGCCGCTATTTTTCTGCGGACGAAGTGGCGATCGTCGAACGGGCCGCGGATGCAGGCGATGCGTTCTTCGCGATCTGGACCGCGAAGGAGGCGATCGTCAAGGCCAGCGGCAAAGGAATCGGCAGCGGCGACCTGCGCGGCTTCACCGTCCCGTTTCGCGATCCGCAACTGCGGCCGGTTGTCGATGGCTGGAGCGTGGCGGCGCTCGATCCGAATCGCGACGGCTATTACGCCGCGGTTGCCGCGCGCGATGCAAATTTGCGCATCGCCGTCAAGTCGATCACCGCCGAGGGTTTGCTTTAGACTTCGCAATCGTGCCGCCCCCGAACGAAGAGCGTCGAAAGTATCAGCGTGTGCGACTGGCGCGCCCGGTAGTGGCGCGCGTCGGTGCTGCGCGCGTTTTTCTGCTCGAAGTCTCGCTGAGCGGCGTGCTGGTCGCGCATCAGGGCAACATCCCGCCCGAGGGCGCTACCGGCGTGGTGATGTTCGAATGGGAAAGCATCGCCGTCGCGCTCGAGTGCCGCATCACGCGCAACACGCTGCAAAAGATGGCGCGCAACGCGACCGAGAAAAGCGTTTATCACGCGGCGATGGAAATCATCCGCGCGTCCGACGTCGCCATGAAGACGTTGCGCGACATGATCTCCGAGGTCGTGGCACGCGCGCTCGACGAGCAGAAAGCGAACGCGCGCGGCATCCCGGCGGTCGCAGCGCAGACGTTCCAGACCGGCAAAGGAAGTCAGTTCCTCCGCCTGGAAATCATCAACGGCGTCTGGCGGCGGACGGAGACGACGCGTCCCGACCAGCCGATGAACGGCTTCACGATTTCCGCCGAGGAACCGCCGGAACACGTCGCGTTGCTTTGCGACACGTACGCGGCGGCCGACCAGGAGAGCCGGAAATTGATCAAGCTGATGGCAGAGCTGAGCATCAGCAAAGCCGAGGGGATTCCGACGCGCAGGTACAGTCCGTAGAGGCTGGAGCGCTGGCGTCTCGCCGGCTGGACCGGCGGCGTCCTCGCCGCCGAATGCGAGGCTTGCGCAGCATTCGTGTTACCAGCGAATGTTGCGGGTTCGGCGGCGAGACGCCGCCGGGCCAGCCGGCGCGGACGCCAGCGCTCCGCCTGCAAGCGTTACACGCCCGACAGACTGCCCGCCATCTCATCCACTACCGGCCACGTCGCAGCGCGCCACTCGTCGCCCATCAGCAGGCCGGCGGAGGCAAGATAGATGGCCACATCGCGGGGCGGGAAGTTGTCGAGCGATTTCACGGCGTCGCGGACCTGATCGATCGATGGCGCGGCGTACTCCTCGACTTCGATCGAGCCGTTCACGTGCGGGATTTCCCAGTGATCGAGGAATGCCGCCAGCAACGCGTTCTGCTCGTGCGTGTGGTAGTGCATGAGGGCTGTATCGAGCGCTTGCTCGAACTCCGGCGCCGAGGCGCGCGACGCGAAAAGGTCGGCCTTCTTTTCGAGCGGCATCTTGCGGATCGACTCTTCACGGAAGTGCAGCGCCTTGGCGATCTGCGCGATCGCGATCAATTTCGCGGTGTCGTCGCCGAACCGCCAGAAGGCCACGAGGATGCGGCGGCGGCGTTCGGGATCGGCGAGGTCTTTGATGATTTTGCGTGCGTTCCACATGGGAGCGGGATCGTACAACGGGTGTCGGGGTGTCGGGTGTCGGGTGTCGGGTGTCAAGGAGGCTAAGGTCGCTTTGCTCCGACCCCCGCCTCCCGACTCCCCACTCCCTTCAGCGTTCTCACTTCATCCGCGGTCAGTTCGCGCGTTTGCCCCGAGGGAAGGTCGCCGATGCGAAGCGATCCGATGGCGATGCGAACGAGCGTGACGACCTCGGCATCGAGCGCTTCGACCATTCGCCGCACCTGCCGATTGCGTCCCTCGGTGATCGTGATTTCGAACTCGCTGCCGTTCATGCGCGTCACGCGCGCGGGACGCGTGGGGCCGTCGCGCAGTTCCATGCCGTTGCGAAGCAGATTCAGATCAGCATCGGTCAGCGGACGATTGGCGGTAACGCGATACGTCTTCGGTACGTGATACTCGGGATTGGTCAGCCGCTCGGCGAATTGGGTGTCGTTGGTCAGGATCAGCAGCCCGCTCGTGTCGAGATCGAGACGGCCGACCGGAAAGAGGTAGCGATCACGGTCCGGCATCAGGTCGTAAATCGTCGGACGCCCCTCGGGATCGCGATACGTGGTGATGTAGCCGGCCGGCTTGTGCAGGAGCAGATACGTGCGCTCCTCACGGCGCAGTGGCTTGCCATCGAACGAAACGCGGTCGCGCTCCATGTCGATCCACGCATCGGGATCGCGAACGACGCGTCCATTGACGCTGACCCGCCCGCCACCGACCCAGCTTCGCGCCTCGGAGCGCGAGCCTAGGCCGGCCTTGGAGATGACGCGCTCCAGAGTCTTCAGCGGGCGATCGCCGGGCGGCGGCTTTGGGACGTTACGCGGCATAGGCAATGTTGAATGTTCAATGTTGAATGTTGAATGACAAAGCGGCTTCGTCTCCTCATTCAACATTGAACATTCAACATTCAACATTCAACATTTACAATCATCGCACTCAGTGAAGCGGTTCCTCCCGATCATCATCCTGCTCCTCGCCGCGGCAACAGCCCGCGCGGAGGACCGTCCCGAATACCGCGCGTACTGGGTCGACACGTTCCGCACGCCGTTCGCGACGAAAGTCGACGTCGAGCGAATCGTCGACGCAGCGAGCGAGAGCAACGCGAACGCGCTCTTTGTCCAGGTCCGCCGCCGCGGCGATGCCTGGTATCTCGATGCCGCGGAGCCGCTGGCCGAGGCGATGGACGGGACGTTCGATCCGTTGCGAGCACTGCTCGACGCGGCGCATGCGCGCGGCATCGAGGTGCATGCCTTCGTCATCGTCGGCGCAATTTTTCATGGCGACCCGAAAAAGGATCCGCTGCCGCGCGATACGCGCCATGTGTTCCTGCAACATTTCTGGGATGCGAACGCGAAGCGGCCGTATCGCGGCGCGCGGCAGTGGGGCACGAAAACGAGCAAGGGCCGGTACCAGTTCGCATCCGACTGGTACGTCGACCTCGGGCATCCTGACGCGGCGGCGTACACGGCGGACGTGTTGCTCCATCTCGTCCGCGCCTACGACATCGACGGCATTCATCTCGATCGCGTGCGCTATCCGGAGTCGACTCGCGGCGACGTCGGCTACAACGACACGAGCGTGGCGCGGTTCCGCGCCCGCTACGGACGGTTGCCGCGCGCGAAGGATCCGCTCTGGAACGACTGGCGTCGCGAACAGGTCACGTCCTTCGTTCGCCGCGTCGCCCTCGGCGCGAAAGCAATCCGTCCGTCGATCACGATATCTGCCGCGCTCATCGCCTGGGGGTCGGGTCCGGCAGCAAGCCACGGGTTTACGAACACGGACTCGTATCGCGTCGCATTTCAGGATTGGGAGAGCTGGCTGCGCGAAGGGATCCTCGATCTGGCCAGCCCGATGCTCTACAAACGCGAACACGCGCCGGTCGAGCGGAAGCAGTTCGACGACTGGCTGCAGTTCGTTATCACGACCGCTCACGCGAACGGGCGCGCCGCGGTACCGGGCATCGGCGCGTATCTGAATTCGATCGAAGGAACGTTGCGCCAGTCTCGCCGCGCGCGGGAGGCAAACGCCGACGGCATCCTCTTTTTCGCAATGGGCGACACGAAGCCGTGGTCGATCCTCGCGAACAGCACGAACAACGCGGTGCGGCAGAATCCGTACGCACTCCCGGTGGCAGGCGTGTTCACGCCGAAACGGCCGAACGAGGAGTTTTTCGCCGCGCTGCGTACGAGCACGGCCACCGATGGACGGACGCCATTCGAGACAATCGAGCATCCGCTGTTTGCGGCGACGACACCGCCACCGCGGCGTCCGGAATCACTGACAGGCGCAGTCATGGGCTCGGCCGATGGCGACGGGACGCTCATCTCGATCGAGTCGCTCGCGACGCACGAGACACGCACGACGCACACGGACGGCAGCGGCTTTTTCGGGATGCTGGGACTCGCTCCCGGCGAGTACCGGGTGGTGGCGGCTGGCAAATCGGCGACGGTGATCGTGAACGCGGGGCGCGTCAGCGAGGCGTTTTGACCACAGAGACACAGAGAACACAGAGGGATTTCTTCGTGTCCTCTGTGCCTGTGTGGTGAAATCAGGCTCCATGTCTGAACTCGATCCTTCCGTGCAGCGCGAGATTGATGCGTTGGGCATCCCGCACGAGGTGCTCGACTGCAATCCCGAGTGGGCCGACACCGATGTCTTCTGCGCGAACTACGACATCCCGCGCGAGAACGCGGCGAACACGATCCTCGTCGCGGCCAAGACCGAGCCGCGGCAGTACGTCGCCTGTCTGGTCACCGCGACGATGAAGCTCGACGTCAATCACAAGATCAGCAAATTGATCGGGATCAAGCGGCTGTCGTTTGCGTCGGCCGAGGAGACTAAAGAGTTGACCGGGCAACTCATTGGCGGCGTGACCGTGTTCGGATTGCCGGAGTCGATTCCGCTGTACATCGATGAGCGCGTGATGGAGCGCGAGTACGTCATCGTCGGCGGCGGCAACCGGTCGACGAAGGTCAAGCTCGCACCGGCAGAACTGCGCAAACTGCCACGTGCCTCGGTGGCCGACATCGCCGTGCCACGGCAGTAACAATCCAAACCGTCCCCAAACCCGTAATTGAGGAAAAGGAGAGGATCGTATGAAGACTCGCTTGTTGGCAGTGGTTGTTTGTCTTGTCACCGTGGCCGCGTTCGGCCAGAGCAATCCGAAACTCAAAGAGATTCAATGGTTCGCCGGTTCCTGGCAGTGCACGGGGACCGCATTCGCGTCGCCGATGGGCCCCGAGCATCCGACCAGGTCAACCGTCAACGCCTCATGGGTCCTCGGCGGGGCATGGTTGCAACTCAACTACACGGAAGCGAAAACCGCGAAGAACCCGCATCCCTTTGCCCTTCGCGCTCTCTGGAGCTACGACGAAGAGCCGAAGGCATTTGTCTCTGGCACGGTCGATAACATGGGTGGCTATTCCACGCAACAGTCTCCGGGATGGGAAGGCGACAAATTCGTATTCACCGGACCGATGCATTCCGGCGGCATGACGGTCAAGAGCCGCGACACCTTCACCCGACTGGGCAAGAACAAAGTGCGCCACGAAGGGGAGATGGAAGATAAGGGCAATTGGATCAAGCTCGATACGGAAACCTGCACACGCTGATGAATTGACCGAGGGCGGACTCGCGCGGTCCGCCCTTTTTTCGCGCCGTTTGACACCGCGCTACTACAACTGTAGTATGCGCGCATGGCCAAAGAACGCATCGCGCTGACGAAGTTCGAGACCGAGGTCATGAGCGTGCTCTGGCGGCTCGGCGAAGCGAGCGTGCGCGAGGTGCAGGACGCGATCGAACGCGCCGAACCTCCTGCGTACACGACCGTGCAAACGATCGTGCAGCGCCTGGAACAGAAAGGCGCCGTGCGCCGCACGCGCAAGGCCGGCAACGCCCTCTACTTCGAGCCCGCCATCACGCGAAAGTCGGTTTACCGGCGCCTCGTCGATGAGCTGATCGATCTGATCGGCGGTTCGCAGCCGCTCGTCGCGCACCTCGTGGAAACGGGAAAGCTGTCGCTCGACGATCTGAAAGCGATTGAGAAGGCAGCGAAGAGGAGCGCGAAATGATCGTGCACCTGCTCGAGTCGACGTTGCTCCTCGCTATTGCCCTCCTCTTCGCGCACCTCCCGCGGCTGGCGGCGCGGACGCGATATGCGATCGTCTTCTCGGCGCTGATGAAGTTCGCCATTCCGTCGGCGATCGTGCCGCGGCTTCTGGCGGCATTCGGAATCGATCTGACGGGGATGAAGGGCACGATCGTGATCAGCGCGCTCGGACCCCTCTCGATGGCGAGCCTTCCGCAGACCGCGGCGCCGGTCTGGCCGATGGCCGCCGCCGCAATCTGGGCGGCGATCGCGATCGCGCTGCTGGCGCGCTCGTTCGTGCGCGGCCGTGCGGCCGTGCGCGTGGCGCTAGCAAACGCAGTCGCTGCTGAGGATGTTGCACTCGTTCGCGCGCGCGGCCGTGCGGGTGTGACGCGCGACGTCCGACTCCTTCGCTCGTCGTCGATCGCGACGCCGGCAACGATCGGGCTGTTCCGTCCGATCATCATCATTCCGGCCGATACGCAACTCGCCGGCGCGGAGCTGGAAACGATCCTCACGCACGAATCTGCGCATATCGCACGGCGCGACAACCTTCTCAGCGTCATCGAAGCGATCGCCGGCAGCGCGCTCTGGTTTCATCCGCTGGTCTGGATCGCGCGACGCGTCCTCGACGCCGCGCGCGAAGAAGCGTGCGATTCCGTCGTCATCGCCTCAGGCGACACCAACACGTACCTCACCGCCCTCGAAAAAGTCTGCGGCGCTGCCATCGCGCCACGTGCCGCGGGTATTTCGTGCATCGTCAGCAACACGATCCAGGAAAGGATGAACGCCATCATGCGATTCGGAACCCGCCGCCTTCTCCCCCACCGCGCAGTTACAAGTGCCGTCATCGCACTGATCGCGATCGCGACGGTTGGAACCGGCGTCGCGCGTGCGTTACCGCAGACGGGCGACGATACCGCCGCGACGCCGTACAAGATCGAAGTGACGGCGACGCGCACGGATCGGTATTTCGGCTTCAGCGTCACCATCCGCAGCCGCGCAGACGGACACGAAATTCACTCCGCTCGTTTAAAAGCGCGGATCGAGGAGTGGGCCACCGTACGATCCGAGAAAAGTGATTCCGATGGTGGTCATGAAACCATCATCCGCGCAAAAGGACAGACCGACGGAACTGCGACCGTCGAGATTGTGATCGACGGCGCAACTCCGATCGTCCGGCGGATTGTGGCGATCCCGAACGAAGGCAAAACCAGCAACGAAACCATCTCTCTCAATCTCAAGGACGCTGAGATTCACGACGTCCTTCGAACGTTCGCACAGCTGACAAAGATGAACATCGCCATCGAGCCAGGCGTGACCCGCTTCGTGACCGAAGACCTTCACGAGATTCCGTGGACTGAGGCGCTGGACAAGATTCTCGACGACGCGAACCTGCAACAGAAGCGCGTCGGCAACACCATCTACATCTCCCGCAAGTGACGCTGTTAGAATCGCGCGATGGCTCTCGCACCGCGGCAGACGCGGTTCCTCATCGTCTTCGCGGTTTTGCTCATCGCCTTCTACGCAATCATCACCATCGAGTGGGTCGACACGCACGCGGTGCTGCCGTTCACGGCGGCGCTGGCGCGTGTCTCGGGCGCGGCGCTGAATCTCATCCATGAACCGGTGCATGTCGACGGCACCGTCATCGCGGGATCGCGGTTCGCGGTCGACATCCGCGGCGGCTGCAACGGACTGGAAGCGGTCGTCTTCGTTTGCGCGGCGATGCTTGCCTTTCACGCGCCGCTGCGGAAGCGCATCCTCGGCTCGCTCGCGGCGGCGCTGATCCTCGAAGCGCTCAACGTGATCCGCATCGCTTCGCTCTACCTCCTCGGCGTTTACCACCGCAGCGTGTTCGAGACCTTCCACCTCGCCGTGTGGCAGACGCTCATGTTCGGCGCGGCCGTTTTTCTGTTCCTCATCTGGACCTCGAGAGTGACTCCGCGCGATGCTCCTTCGAGCACTTAGGTTCATCGCCGGGCTCGCGCTCGGCGTGGCGATCTGGTGGGCGGCAACGCCCATGTACAACCGGGCGCTCGCGCCGCCGACGCAACTGCTGCTGCATGTGGATCGCAGACTTGCGGACGCCGTTCTCGTGCCGCAGGAGCGCAAGATCTTCGTCACCTCGGCCACGCCGCTGCCGACGGCGACGATGCCGGCCGATCAGCTCACGTACAACATCATCCTGTTGCTGGCGCTCTTCGCATCGAACGAGCGGGCGTGGCGATTCGCAAATGTCCGCGGACTGGTCATCGCACTCGCGATTCTTTTCGTCTCGCACTGCATCGGTCTCGTGATCTCGATCGAATCGACATACGCGATGCGGCAAGGCGCGTGGAGCGACCAACACTACGGCGATGCCGCGGCAAATTTCTGGCTGACCGCGGAGCTGGTCTTCCGGATCGTGGGGATGTTCGGCGTCGTCTTCGCGTCGTGGTGGGCGCTCAGTCACTCGAAGAGCGTGTCGACGTAGGCTGACGGATCGAACGGGATCAGGTCGTCCGCGCTCTCGCCGACGCCGACGAACTTCACCGGGATGTCGAATTGCCGCATGATCGAAAGGATCACGCCGCCTTTCGCAGTGCCGTCGAGTTTCGTGACGACCATGCCCGTCACCTGTGCTGCTTCGAGAAACGCCGCGGCCTGACTGACACCGTTCTGTCCCGTCGTGCCGTCGATGACCAGCAGCGTTTCGTGCGGCGCGCCGGGCAGTTCCTTCTCGATCACGCGGCGCACTTTCGACAGCTCCTGCATCAGGTGCGACTTGTTATGCAGACGTCCGGCGGTGTCGATGAGAACGACGTCGGTGCCGCGCGCTTTTGCCGCGGTGACGGTGTCATGCGCGACGGCGCCGGGATCAGAGCCGGCCTTGTGCTTGACCATGTCGATGCCGATGCGGTCGGCCCACAGTTGGAGTTGTTCGATGGCGGCGGCGCGAAAGGTGTCGGCCGCGCCGAGGAGGACGGATTTCCCTTCGCTCTTGAAGCGCGATGCGAGTTTGGCGATCGTGGTCGTCTTCCCGGTTCCGTTCACGCCGACGACCAGGATGACGAACGGCTTGGCGCGCGCGGTGTCGATCGTCGACATCTGCCGCTGCGGAATCAGCGCCCGCGTTTCCTCGCGCAGCACTTCGGTGAAGCGGTCCATCTTCGTGATCCGCTCGTTGCGGACCCGCCCTTCGATGCGATCGACGAGCGACATCGTCAGCTCCGCGCCGACGTCCGCGCCGAGCAGCCCTTCTTCGAGACCGTCGATCGCAGATTTGTCGATGGGCAGGTCAGGAGTCAGCGACTCCTTCACCTTCTCGATGATCTCGGTGTGGGTCATGAAGAGCCCACGTTTCAGCTTGTCGAACAGTGATTTTTTCGGTGTCTCGGCCATGTGCGCCGCGCATTGTAGTCGCCGGGCAACCGCCCAAAACAAAACCGCCGGGCAGTGACGCCCGGCGGTTGCAGATTGAAATCGTCGACGGTTAGTGCCGCGCGGAGCGGCGGCGGTCCGGAGCGGGAACGGCTTCCGCGGCCGGCGCGTAGTCGACATTCAGCAGCACGTACGAGAAGGTCGCGCCGGAAACGTAGTAGCCGCCGTCGCCATTCGCGATCGAGAGGCGGTTCCAGTTCGACATCGAGTCACTGTTTTCTTCGCGGAACGCGAGCACGTAGACGCCGCGGGCGAGCTTCGGTCCGGCCACATTGCCGAGGGACAACGTCAGCGCGGAAGCTTCGGATTCGATCGGAGGCGGCGTCGCAGACGGCTCCTGCGTCGTAGGCCGCTGCCGCGTCACCATGAGCGTCACGCCCGAGGTTGACAGAACCGGCATGTTGAAGCTGATCGGACCGCTGATCGTGTCGGCGTCAGGGCGTCCGTTGACCGAGAAGAAGCGGAAGTGCGATGGGTTGTCCGGCTGGCGATGATTCGTGGCAAAAAGCGCATCGACGCCGATGCCGCCGGCCTCATTGCGATGCCGATCGGCGCGTTTGGCGCCGACCACGGAGATGCGGGCGCCGGTGCTGATGAAGCGCGGATCGGGGCTGAGGATGGAGTCGGCGCTGTTCAACTGGGTGGAGAAGCCGGCCGCCGGAAGCGACGGCGCATAGCCGACGTCCATGAGCGGAACGATGCCTGAGCTGGTCGCGGCGAAGAGATTTCCGTCACTCATCGTGACGATGGCCACGCCTACGGCTGCGACGGAGCTGATGCGGATGAATTCGCGGCGCGGGATACCAGAAGCTACAGCTTTAGCTTTCATACGGCTCTCCATATGGCGTTTTATCTGGAATGCGCCCTGAATCTGCGCGGGGCTGAAGTCGGACTGGACCCGCCGATACTAGCACGGGTCACGGGGCAAGGCGTGATCAGTATCACCGGCAGGTCGCCGCAGCCGCGGCCGGACCTTCGACGACGGTCGCGGCGCCGCCATTTGCCGCACCGAGTGCGGCACCGATCGAGCCACTGCCCGGCGCCAGGCCGAGAATGCGCAGCGTTGCCTGCGCTGACGCGGCCAGATGGATGACCGTTCCAGGGACGCTGCTGAAGCGATTCGCGGCGATGTCGGCGCAGATGGCGGCGGCGTCCGAGGCCGCGGCATCGATCCAGGCGCGGTCCGACGCGAGCGCCACGATCGTGTTGCCGCGCAACGTGATCCGCGCGTTTCCGCTCTGCTTCGCGGCGACGGTCATGATGCCGTGGCCGAAGTGCTGCAGCGAGGAGTTCAGCGTATCGATCGAGAGAGAGCTTCCCTCCGCCGCCGCGGCGTCGATCGCGTTGCCGAGGTTGTCGTGAAGATCGGCGGTGCGGAGTTCGAGGTCGACCTTCGCATTGCCGAACGACCGAAGTTCGATCAAATGCGGCGCGACCTCGGGACGGCCGGTAGCGCTGAAGATGCAGCGATCGAGCACGATCTTTCCATTGTTGAAGCGCTGCTCGACCAGCATCTCGCTTCCGGCGTTGTCGGCGAACGACGATGCGGTAAACGTGATCGTGCCGCCAATTTCCTGCAGCAGCACGCCGCTTTCGAACGTCTCGTCGCCGGCGCGGCGCACATCGATCGTGCTGAAGGTGACGTCGCGAATGTTGTTGGCGTTGATGCCCATCGCGCTTCCGCCGTCGATGACGATGTTCTCGAATGTCGAATCGCTGGTGTGGCGGAGGTAGAGCGCGGCGCGGCAGATGGCTGTCGAATTCACCTCGAAGTTGCCGGCGCAACGTCCGCCGCGCACCGGCTTGTTGACGCCGCTGTCGGTGAGGGTAAGGCCGGCCATGCGAACGTGATCGGCGTGATCGATGCGGATGCCGTTGCCGCGCGCGTGCAGGATCGCGCCGCCGGTACCGATCTTCCCTTCGATGCCTGTGACCGAGACCTTTCCATGCACGCGATCGAGGATGATTCCTTCATCGAGCGTTCCCGGGGTCACTCCCTGCGCGGAAATCGATTCGAATGAGAGATCGACGCCGGAGTCGTGAACTTCGAGCGCCGCGCCGTTTGCGGTGTTCAGCGTCGACGCGCCGCCGATGACGACCTTCGCGGACTTGTCGATGACTACACCCCGACGCCGCCCGCGCACGTCGATCGTGTCTTCGAACACGACCGCCGCGCCGCGTTCCACGCCGGTGATCACGATGGCGTCATTGAACGCATCGCGAACGTGAATTTTCGAACCGCGGCGGATCGTGACGATTCCGGAGCGCAGGCCCTGAACTCGCAGCGCCGTGTTGAACTCGCCTGCCATTGGAACGCGGTCGATGACCACGTCGCCATAACCATTGTCGAGCGCGATCCCACCGCCGCCATTCGTCGCGTCGATCGCACCGCCAGCGACGTTGACGTTGCCCTGTTGCGCCTGGAGATAAATCGCAAATCCTCCGCGCGATGTTTTGAAGTAGACATTGCGAATGGTCAACGTTCCCGTCGCGCCGGCAGATACGACCGCGCTCGGCCCTTCCGCGAGCATCGTGCAACCGGCGATGACGTTGTCGCCGCTCGCGGCGATCGTTCCGCGGATCGTTGGCCCCGGGCCCTGCATCGCGGGAACGCCCTCGCCTTCCAATTCGACATGCAATTCGGCGCGAAGCGCGTCGAGGCCGAAGGCAGAGCCGACGAGGATCTGTCCCTTCTTCAACGTCACACTCTCTTCGTAAGGCTTGTCCGATTCCGCGACGTAGATGATTGTGCCGGTCTGCGCGCCTTGCGCGATCGACGCGAATGGGCGATCGCGCGATCCGATACCTCCGGCGGCGGCGCGGTTGTCGACGAATACGACGGATGCTCCGGCAGCCGCGCCGGTCATTGCCAGCATTCCGAGAACGAAGACGGTGCGGATCATCGCGGCCGGGCGGACCCTTGCTCGCGGCCGGCGATGGTTTGCTTGACCATCGCTTCATCGACCGTGATGACGCGCGTACCGGAGTCGGCGGGATCAAATTCGAGACCGCCGATGACGCGGCGGAACGTCTCGCGCAGGGCGCGCGCGCCAAGCCGCTTCTGCCGTGCGGCGTCCCATGCGATGGCGATCAATGCGCCGCGCGTGATCTGCAGATCGATGCCGAATCGCTCGAAGTACGCGCGCGACGTGCGGAAGATCGACGCCTCCGGCTCGACGAAGATGCGCGCCAGTTCGGCCTCGCCGAGATCATTCAAAACGACGATCGATTCGAAACGCGAAACGAACTGCGGGGTCATGCCGTAGCGGAACAGGTCGTCGTACTTCAGGTAGTCCCGCAGATGAAACGGCAGCTCCTCGCGGACCTCACCCGAGGCCGAGACGACCACGATCGGCTTCATCGGTGCGACGTCCTGCCCAATCGTGGCGCGGCGGAAGACGGCTTCGTACAACTCCTCGAATGCGCCGCCGACGATGAAGAGGATCTTCGAGGAGTTCACGGCGAAGTTCATTCCGTTCGCTTCGAACTCGACGTTCTCGTTCTCCATCAGCGTGAGCAGCGCTTCCTGCGCCACGATGCCGCGCACGTTCGGCTCCCCGCTGACCTGCGCGCGGATCTTGTCGACTTCGTCGATGAAGACGATGCCGTGCTCCACCAAACGGAGCAGGTCGGGCATCGGAGCATTTGCGCCGAGGCGCGTGCGCGCATTCGCGTAGAGCCGTCCGAGCACCGCCCTGCCATACCCCTGGTGCTCCTCGGCCAGCACATTCGCGTTGATGCGAATGATGTTCGCGGAGTGACTCAGCTCCGGCCGGCTGGCGAGAAATTGCTCGACCGCGCGCATGAGCGTGGTCTTGCCCGATCCCGAGTTGCCGATGAGCAGCATGTTCGGCGCGGGATGGCCGACCAGGTGCTTGACGATGGCGACGGAGAGTTCGCGGATGGCCTCATCCTGCCCGACGACAGTCTTGCTCAGCCCCTCGAAAACCTCGCGCGGACGGAGTGGAAAGGAATCCATGGACGCGGCATTGTTGCCAATCGGCAAGCGGCTGTCCATTCAGACATCAATCCGCAGATGACGCAGATGGATGCAGATTCAGGCTCGCGGCCTCATCCCAGTTCGCGTGCGGCTTGCGGTTGAGCACGAGCCAGCGCCAGAGGAGTGAGCCGTACGTCATCGCCGTCATTCCGCGTTTTTCGTAGAACGGCAGCAGCAGCTTCTGCAGGCGCGGGAGGTTGTAGAACGGGACGCCGGGGAAGTAGTGGTGCTCGAGGTGATAGTTCGAGAAGAGGTAGATGACGTCCCAGAACCACGAGCCTTTCACAAGCGTCGACCACTTGGCGGGATCGGTGGGATCGATGTCGTAGTGCTGCCCGAGGCGGTTCAGGGCGAAGGCGATCGGGAAGATGAAAAAGACCGGGACGATGTACAGCTTGAACGCGACGGCCCAGCCGCCGATGAGCGCGATCGCGGCGAGGACGGCGAGCTGGAATCCAATCGTGAACAGGCGCTCGCGTCCGATGCGGCGTCGCAGTTCTGGCTCGTACGCGGCGGTCTCTTTCGCGGCGGCGCGGAAGTAGATCGGGAAAAGCGCCGGAGTGAAGTAGAGCGCCTTCAGCCAGCGAGCGTTGATCTTCGGTGAGAGATAGTGGCGCTTGGGATCGTCGATGTTCGAGCCGAGTGACGCGTGATGATCGAGATGCCAGCGCGTGAATTGCGATGCGGAGATGCCGCTCGGCACTGCGTACAACAATCCGAGGATGCGATACGCCCGATCGCTCGATTCCGAGAGCACGGCTCGATGCACGACTTCGTGCAGCAGCACGGTGAAATCGAAGACCGCGAACCCGGCCACGAACGCGCACGGCAACCAGAAGTACCAGCGGTCGAAGTGAACGATGGCAATACCCGCCGCGATCAACACCGCGACGTTGAGGAACGCGACCAGCGCGTGCAGCAGCGGCCGCTTCGCATGCAGCCGGCGAAGCTCATCCGTCGGCACCTCGGCAGCAAGGTCGCGTTTGAGTTGCTGCGCGTGTTCAGCGTAGTACGCCATGGGAGTGCCGATTACAACCCGCCGCGCCCTCGGAACTAATCCAGCACGACGAAGTCGAGGTTGCCGTACGAGCGCATCTGGCGGCAGACCTCGTGTCCCGAGGGATCGTCGTCGGTGCTGTATGCGGAGTTTCCTTCGATCGTGCGGACGACTTTGTCGAGCGCCTGCATCACGACGCCCGTGTGGTGCCAGCGATCCTTCGCGCGCGACTTGCGGATGAGCATCAGGCTGCCGGTCGGAATGCGTTTCGGATTGCGAACGGCGCTCTCACCGCTGATGAAACGTTTGCGCGCTTTCGCATCCTCGGCCAGACGGTTGCAGTTCGTATGGAAATCGATCGGAAGCTCGCGGCCGAGCGTCGGCGCGGCCTGCGCGATGATCGTGCTGACGAATCCGGCGCACCAGGCATCCGTGCTGGCCGGCAATTTCGGATCGCGCGGACGCTGATTGCCGTGCAGATACAGCCGCACCCACGGCCCGCGATTCTGTCCGCCCGCCTCGCGCGCCCGCTGCCGAAGATGCTGCAGCGCGTATGCGGCAACCATCTGTCCCATCGTGGCATCGTCCGGCGGATGGATCGGACGCAACGCCTCAGTCATCGGCCGGATCAGCATCCCGTATGTCTGCGGATCGACTTCTCCGGTCACCGGCAGCACGCCGGTCCCGCCCTGAAAATCTCTCACTGCCTGCTCCGTGGCGTAGCCGTACTGGCCATCGATCATGACGTCGCAGAGGTTGAGGCAGAGCCATTCCTGAATGAGCGTGACGACGTCGCCGCGCCGCCCTCGGCGATAGGTGTCGGTGACGTGCAGCAGTGGTTTTGAGTCGGTGACGCCGACGACGGCGCGGCGGGCGAGAAGGGTCATGCGGGCTCCTGGAATCGAGGATGAGAAACGGATGTCATCATTGAACGTTTTCGTATGAACGTCTACACAATCGGCCACTCAACGCGCGCCGCTGACGAGCTCAGCGCGTTGCTGCGCGAGCACGAGATCAACCTGCTGGCCGACATCCGCCGCTATCCCGGATCGAAGCGCTATCCGCACTTCGCCAGCGAGGCCATGGCGCAATGGCTGCCGGAGCAAGGCGTCGCGTACATCCACATGCCCGAGCTGGGCGGGCGGCGCAAACCGCTGCCGGATTCACGCAACACGGCCTGGCGAAACGAGCAGTTTCGCGCATATGCCGATTACATGGCCACTGATGAATTTCGCGACGCCATCGACAAGCTGCTGAGGCTAGCGGAGCAGCAGCGCGTGTCGATCATGTGTGCCGAGGCGGTGCCGTGGAGATGTCATCGCAACCTTGTGGCGGACGAACTGACGCGCCGCGGTATCGAGGTCATTCACATCATCGGAGAGGGCGCAGTGAAGGTGCACGTGATGAATCCGCTTGCGCAGATCGAAGGGAATCACCTCGTGTACCCGGGCGAGCAACAGAGGCTGCACCTATAATCGCCGCCTCGCGATGGTCATCCCCGAAGCGGCCGCACCTTCCGACCGAGACATCGTTCTCGCGGTGGACGACAACGAACAAAATCTGCAGCTGCTCGAAGAGTACCTTTCGACCTGGGGCTACGACGTGGTGCTGGCGCGCGACGGCCGCGAAGCGCTCAATCTCTTCCCGAGCATCAATCCCGCGGTAATCGTCCTCGACGTGATGATGCCGGTGATGGACGGCTACGAAGCGTGCGGCTGCATCAAAGACACTGAGATCGGACGGACGATCCCGATCCTGATGCTGACCGCGCTGACCGGCACCGAGGACAAGATCAAAGCGCTCGAATGCGGCGCCGACGATTTCCTCAACAAGCCGATCAACAGGGAGGAGCTGCGCACGCGCATCCGTTCGCTGGCGCGCATCCGCAATCTGCGCAAGGAGCTCGACTCGAGCGAGAACATCATCCTCACGCTCACCAACGCGCTCGCGAACAAGGACCCGCGCAGCCACGGCCACGTGCAGCGGGTGGCGGAGTACTCCGGGCGGCTGTGCGAAAAACTCGGGATGTCGCGCGAGGAGTGCGAGATCGTCGCGAAGGGCGCATTGCTGCACGACGTCGGCATGATCGGCGTACCCGACGCGCTCCTGGCGAAGCGGACGCTGACGGTCGACGAGGCTGCGCTGGTCGCGGAGCACACGCGTATCGGCGCGTCGATTCTGGAGCCGATGAAGACGTTCCGGCCGTTCGTGCCGATCGTCCGCTGGCATCACGAGCGAAAGGACGGCCGCGGCTATCCGGACGCTCTTGCCGGCGACGCAATTCCGCTCGAGGCGCAGATTGTCTCCATCGCCAATCGGTTCGATGAGATCCAGCACGCTGATGATTTGTCCGACAGCGACGCCCTTGCGCGCCTGCGCGCTGAGGCGCGCGATGGCGCGTTCGACGGCGAGCTGATGTCGTTCTTTGCTGCCGCGCTCGATGAGGCGCACCCCGCGCCGGTAACGTCGCGCCACATGCGGCCTCGGCCTGCCGCCGCGGCGCGCGTGCTGTGCGTCGACGACAATCCGATGAATCGCGAGCTCGTTGCGGCGAGCGTGGCCGGAGCCGGTTTCCAGGTCTCGTTCGCGGAGAATGGCGCCGAGGCGGTTGCGATCATTGACCGCGACGGCATCGACATCGTCCTGCTCGATCTGCTCATGCCGGTGCAGGACGGCGCCGAAACGCTGCGCCTTCTTCGCGCCGATCCACGGCATCTGTTCCTGCCGATCATCGTGCTCACCGCGCACGGCGGCGGCAGCATGCGGCAGGAAGCGATCGTGGCCGGCGCCGACGATTTCATCGCCTACCCGCTCAACCGCGTCGAGCTGATCACGCGCATCCGCTCGCTGCTGCGCATCAAGGACTTCCACGCCGATCTCGAACAGACCTACAGCGTGATCTGCGCACTTGCGCTGGCGTTGGAAGCGAAGGATCAGTACACGCGCGGCCACTCCCAACGCGTCGGCGACCTCTCCCGCACCTTCGCGCTTCACCTCGGCCTCGGCGACGCGGCCGGCGAGCGCGTGCGCGTGGCGGGACTGCTTCACGACATCGGAAAGATTGCCGTTCCGGAGTCGCTGCTCAACAAGCAGGGACCGCTCACTCGCGAAGAGTTCCTGCGCGTCATCGATCATCCCGTCATCGGAGAGGAGATGGTTCGTCCGCTGCTGACGATGTCCGCGGTCCTAGAGCTGATCCGCCACCATCACGAGCGCTACGACGGCCGCGGATACCCCGACGGGCTGAGCGGCGAGGCAATTCCGCACGAGGTCCGCCTGCTGTCGATCGTCGATGCCTATGATGCGCTGACGTCGCACCGTTCGTATCGTCCAGCGCCTCTTTCGCACACCGCGGCGCTGGAAACGCTCCGCCGCGAAGCCGCCGGCGGCAAATGGGATCCGGTGATGGTCGATCAGTTCGTCCGCATGCTGGGGGCGAATCCGCCGGATTGGGAAGCGATTACGCAGTCCGTGCCGTCGCTGTATTCGTCGTGAGTACGGATACGAAGATCGCCACGGGACTATTCGTATTGGCGGCGGTGACGTTCGCCTATTTCACCGGCGGCGCCGGCTGGAATCAGGACGCGCATTTCGATCTGACGCGAGCCATTGTGGAGCGGCAGACGCTGTTCATCGATGGGTATGACGTCAACACGGGAGATGTGTCGAAGGGAACCGGCGAACACATATTCATCAACAAGCCGCCCGGCGCCTCGATCCTTCCGGCGGTGCCCTATGCAGTGATCTATGCGATCGAATGCGGCCTGCACGCTCCCGTCGATTCACTGACGCGCATGAATCGCTGGATTTCGACGGCACTGAGTGTGGGATTGTGCGGCGCGCTCATTGGGCCGGTTCTTTATCTGTACGGCCGCAGGAAAATGGCGGCGTCACGGACCGCAGCGCTATGCATCGCGGCGATCATCCTCTTCGGCACGATCGTCTTTCCGTACTCGACCATGCTTTTTGCCCACATACCGGCGGCATTATTTTTGTTGCTGGCCTTTACGCTGCTGGAAACGCGGCCGGTGGCGGCAGGCGTCGCGGCGGGGATTGCCGTGGCGTGCTTCTACGTGTGCGCATTAGCGGCGGCGATTCTCGTTCTGCTCGCCTTTTCGTATCAGCGGCGGACAGCAATTCGTTTCCTGATTGGGATGGCGCCGTTTGGTTGCTTGATGGCGGCCTATCAATGGATCTGCTTCGGATCGCCGTTCAGGACGTCGGTGGAGGCGAGCACACCGTTCACGCACGGCGGCTACCTCTTCGGCGTCATCACGATCCCTTCGACCGACGCGTTGTACGGCATCACGTTGTCGCCATACAGGGGCCTCTTTTTTGTTTCGCCCGTCCTGTTACTCGCCTTCTTCGGACTTGCTGCGATGAAGCGGAACGCTGAGTATTGGTCGCTGGTGGCCATTGTGACCACGTTCGTTCTCGTGATTGCCAGCTTCAATGGCTGGCATGGCGGTTTCGCCTTCGGTCCGCGCTATCTCGTCCCGATCGTTCCGCTGCTGGGCATCGCGATGATGGCGGTAAGACTTCGTCGATTGTGGATCGTCATTGCCATTGTGGCGGCAATCGTATCGTTCGGTCTGAATTTCATCGCGACAGCCACGGACCCGATGCCGTCATCACAACTTCCCCATCCGGTGAGCAGATATCTCGTGCCGGCATTCTTTACGGGACACATTGGAGAACAGACCCGCCGCGACATCGGCTATTTCGAATCGCAATCAGTAGCGAAGGTCGCGCTGGCCCGAGAATCGGGCAACCTCGGCGAATTCATTTTCGGCAAGGGGAAGCTCGCGTCAGTCGTACCGATTCTTTTATGGCTCGTAGCCGGCTTCGCAATTCTCTTGCGAATGTCACTTCGTGAGCCGGAGCGTCTTCTCGTCGAATAGCGGCTCATCCTGCCCCACTCGCACGAACAGCACGCGCCGCGCGCCGGGATGCACTTCGAAATACTGAATGCCGTCCGGCGCATCGCCCCACTCGCCGCATGGCGGATCGCCGACCTCGTTCGGATCGGCTTTCGCATCGAGCTCTTTCTTGTACGCTGCGTTCGGAACGAACGTGTACCGCGTTGCGCCAGCACGCTTGTCGCCGGCGTACGGCGCGAGGACGCATCGCTTGGCCAGCTTGGCTGATGTGTGCGACGCGAAGATGCGTTTGATTGCCGTCTCCGCTGTTTCGCCGGTAAGCAGCGGCAGGACGTCGATCAATGGATCGGGCGCGCCGCCATCCGAGTAGTGAATGTAAAGCGACGAACCCTTCGTGAAGAGATCGATCTTGCGAGATCCGAAGTCGCAACGCTGCACCCACGCATCGAGACCGAGCGCGGCGTCCGACAACCTCTCCCACTTGCAGCCCTTTACCGGCGGACGCGAGGGGTGATCGGCGGCAGCAGCCGAGGTGGCGGCGAGAGCGATGACGAGCAGGAGTGCTTTCAAGCGCACGAGTTTATGACGTTATGCGATGATCCGCGCGCCCATCGCTCGCACCCATGATCCTCATTAACGACCCGCTTCGACAGACCGACCTGCCTCGCGGATGCGTGGCCACGATCGGCAACTTCGACGGCATGCACATCGGCCATCAGGCCATCATTCGCGGCGTCGTCGCACGCGCGAGAGAGACCGGACGGCCCTCTGCGGTCATCACCTTCAATCCGCATCCGCTCTCCATCGTCGCGCCCGACCGCGTGCCGCCTCAGATCCTGACCCTGCCGCAAAAACATGAGCTGCTCCGCGACATGGGCGTCGACACGCTCATCGTCGTCCCCTTCACGCACGACTTCTCGCGCTGGACGGCCGATCGGTTCATCGCCGAGTTCCTCGTGGCCGCGCTGCAGGTCAGCGATGTCCGCATCGGACGCGACTTCTGTTTCGGCGCCGGCCGCGAGGGAAATCTGGCCAGGCTCGAAGCGGCCGGCAAGCAGTACGGCTTCGCGGTGCAGGGCGTCGACGAGGTCAAGATCCGCGGCATCCGCGTCTCGAGCTCGCTGGTCCGCAACGCCATTCAGAAAGGGACGATGCGCACCGTGGCCACGGCGCTGGCGCGCACCTACTTCCTCGATGGCCGCGTCGCCACCGGCCGCCGTCTCGGGCGCAAAATCGGCTTTCCCACCGTCAACGTCGATCCGGCCAACGAGCTTCATCCCGGCGGCGGCGTCTACATCACCACCTCGCGCTTCGAGAGTTTCAGCCGGTCGTTCGAAAGCGTGACGAACATCGGCGTGCGGCCGACGCTCTACGAAAACTACGCCATCACCATCGAAAGCCACATCCTCGATTTCGACTCCGACGTCTACGGCGACACCGTGCGCCTCTACTTTCACCGGCTGCTGCGCCGCGAGCATCAGTTTCAGTCGGCCGTGGAGCTGACCAATCAGATCCGGAAGGACATCGCAACTTCGCGCCGCTACTTTCTGCGCAATCCCGTTCGCTACGACGAGGCCGGGTACTCGTTCCCCTGACGATGTCCGATCCCGTCCTCTGCCTCGTCGTTTACGCCGTGTTCCTGGCCGCCATGGCCGCCGCGCATTTTTTCAAAACGCTCGACAACGACCTCGGCACGGCCTGGCGCACCGCGTTTGCGGTCGGGCTTGCGGTGGCCGTTCTCCTCTTCCTCATCCGTGCGCTCTATCCCGTCGTCGGCGGCATCGCTCTGACGCTGGCGGCGCTCTACGTTCGGCACACCGGGCATGAGACCGAGGCGGTGGACGGGATGATCGTCGGGAGCGTGATGGGCGCGACCGCGGCGGTGCCGTTCGTCATGACGTCGGTCCACGCGGCCTCGGTCATCGCTGCGATGATGCTGGCCGGCGGCGTGGCCGGATACGGCATCACCTTCGCCGTCTTCCACGTCGCCGACAAGCGTAGACAGATCGCCTTCGACGTCGCCACAGCCGCCATCGCCATCATCGTGGCGTGGCTGCCAACGCTCGCGACGCGTTACGGCATTCGCGAGCGCTACATTCTGCTCGCCGTGGCCGCGGCAATGCCGCTGATCGTTGTCGTAGCCGTCTTCCGGCAATGGCCGGACGTTCGCGCCGAGCTCCGGCACGAGTCGTCGCTCGGCTTCCTCAGCGACAGCGACGTGCGCACCACCGCCCATCCCCTGCTCCGCCTCGGCCGCGGCGGTTGGGCGGACCGGCGCGCGCATCGGGAGTTCGTCCGTCTCGCCAATCGCATCGCGCTGCGCAAACGCCAGCAGCGCAACCGCACCGACGACGTGGCCCGCCTCTACCAGCTCGAGATCATCAAATTGCGGATGCAGATCCAGCAAATGAGCGTCATCGACCGCGCCGTCCTCAACGCGGGCGGCGGAGATGAAGGAGCGTCGGATACAATGACGCGCGACGCATGAGGGTTCATCCCGCCCCGCTCCTCCGCACCGCTGCCGCGCTTCTCCTCGCCACCACTCCCTCGCTGCTCTTCGCACAAGCTGCGAAGAACATGGGACCGGCCGGGCAGTACTACAACCAGCCCAAACCGAAGTTCAAAGTGACGCCGGGATTGAAGAAGGATCAGGGCGGAGAAATCAAGATTACGCAGGCGCCGGGCGGAAAAGCGGAGTACGTCCGCGAGGAGTACGCGATTTTCGAGAAGGACGTCCTGGTCGAATATCAGGACATCAAGATCCACGCGGACAAGATCACGGCGAACCTGAAAACGAAGGACGTCGTCGCGGAAGGGCACGTCATCCTCGACCAGGGACCGACACGGCTTACCGGCGATCACATCATCTTCAATCTCGACTCGAAGACCGGGACCTTCTTCAACGCCACCGGGGCGCTGCAGCCGGACATGTATTTCGCCGGCGACAAGATCGAGCGTTTGTCCGAGGACCGCTACCGGCTGACGAATGGGATGTTCACCTCGTGCGAGCTCGACAAGCCGTCATGGTCGTTCCATGTGTCCGAGGCCGACGTCACGCTCGACGACTACGCGCGCATGCGCGACGTCGTCTTTCGCGCCCACCAGGTCCCGCTCTTCTTCACGCCGCGGCTGGTCTGGCCGACCAAGAGCGACCGCTCGCAAGGATTTCTGATTCCGCGCATCCTCTTTTCGCCGACCTACGGCGACCGGCTGGAAGTCGGCTACTTCGTTCCGTTCGGCGACTCCGCGGACACGACCTTCTACGGCGATATCAATGACAAGGGCTACAACGGCGCCGGCATCAACGTTCGCTACCGTCCGTCGCCGAATGTGAAGCACGGCGACTTGAGCGCATACGTCGTTCACGATCAGGAAACCGGCCGCAACGAGTGGCGCTACAACTATCAGCACTCGCAGGACAATCTTCCGGGCGGCTTTCGCGGCGTCGTCGACATGGAGGACATCTCGAACGTCGAGTTCTTCCGCCGCTTCGCGCACGATCCGCGGCTGCATACGCTGTCGCAGATTTACTCCTCCGCGTATCTGACGAAGAACCGCAGCACCTATTCGTTCAACATCCTGACGGACCGCCGCGACATCCTGCTCACCAACGTCGATCCGAATGATCCGTTCAAGGCGCCGCCGCGCCAGCGCTTCGAGCAGCTTCCGTCGCTGCAGTTCCGGCTATACCCGAACCGCATCGGCGAGACGCCCTTCTACTATTCGCTGGAGTCGTCGGCGTCGCATCTGGTCACGAATGGCCTGCTCAACGGACCGACCGCGAACTACTACCGCGCCGATATTTTCCCCACGCTCTCGATGCAACTCCGTACGCCAGCATGGCTCTCGGTGCGTCCGCAGGTTTCCGTACGCGAGACGTATTACTCCGACTCACTCGACGACAACTCGGTCGCCAATCCGTTCGGCAAGTTGACCGCGGTCAACAATCCGGTCGAGCGCTTCTACGCGCAGGGACAGGTGGAAGTCGTCGGTCCTTCGCTGTCGAAGGTCTACAACGACTCGATCGGCGGCTTCAGTAAGTTCAAGCACGTGATCGAGCCGCGTTTCCGCTATCTCTACACGACCAACGTCAACGATCAGAACCGCATCATTCGCTTCGACACCGTCGACTCCCCCTTCCTCCCGATCGTGCGCGACTCCGTCGAATACTCGCTGACGCAGCGCCTGATCGGGCGCGAAGCGGCAGCGGGCGGCTCGTCGCGCGAGGTGGCCTCGTTCTCACTCACCCAATCCGTCTCCCTCGGCCGCCCATTCACCTCGGCCACTGCTGGCGGACTCTCCGGCTCGACCGTCCCGCAGCAGGGACGATTCACGCCGCTCATCGCCGCGCTTCACGTGAATCCGTATTCGTCGATCACGCTCGACGCCGCCGCGACGTTCGGCAATGTCTCGCATCAGCTCGACCAGACCAGCCTCTCCGCCAACTTGATGGGAACCGGCAAAATCGCCGACAAGTACCTGAGCTTCACCTGGTTCTCGTCGTACCGTCCGCCCGCCATCAACGGCGTGCCGTCCACGTTTCCCGGCTCCAGCCAGTTCCGCATCAACACCGGCTCGTCACTCCTCAGCAACCGCATCCGCGCCGACGTGCAGATCAACTACGACGCGAAACAAGGCAAGTTCCTCGAGCAGCGCTACCTGATCGGCGGCAACGCCTCCTGCTACGGAATCGCCGTCGAGTACCGCCGCTACATCGTCTACACGCCAGTCGAGCACACGGAGCCGAGCATCGGGATTTCCATCTCGCTGAAGAACATCGGCGGGGTTGCGGTGCATTAGAGCGAATGCGCTTCGCCGTTTAGAATGCTGGCGTGACGCAGCCAATGACGAAGGACATGGCTCAGCAGTGGATGGCTCGCTGGCGAGCAGTCGACGAGCGTGAAGCGCAGGACCTTCGTAAGCAATCATTCGACGAAAAACTTCGAGCGCTTGCATTTCTCATGGCTTCTGTCGACCTCTTCGACATGTCATCCCTTTCGGCGGAGGACACCGCGGCACGCGAACGGTGGGCACGGCTCCAATCGTTGATGAAGTAATGGACGAGGACCTTGACCGGCTGACTGCTCCGTTGGCGGCGTTGATGGAGTGGTTCCGTGACGCCGGAGTGCGAGGCACGGTGATCGGTGGAGTTGCCGCGTCGCTGCGCGGAAAACCGCGGCTGACAAACGACGTCGACGCACTCGTGCTCGACGTTGACGCCGAGACACTTCTCCAAAGCGGTACGAAATTCGGGTTTACACCACGGATCGCTGATGTCGCCGAATTCTCGAGACAGACGAGGGTTCTGTTGCTCCGCTACCGGCCCGGCGAGGTCGATATCGACATCTCACTCGGCGCGCTACCCTTTGAGGATGAAGTGATCGAAAGATCGACATGGGTTCGCGCCGGCAACGTTCGCATCCGCCTCGCCTCGGCCGAAGACCTGGTGATCATGAAAGCCGTTGCGGGACGCCCGCGCGACATGATGGACATCGAAAACATGATCCGGGCGAATCCTGATCTCGATGTCGAACGGATCCGCCGATGGGTCCGTGAGTTTTCGGCAGTGCTCGACATGCCGGAGATTCACAGCAATCTTGAGGCACTGTTGAAACGCCGCACGCGCTAGCGGCTCGTTTCTGTTGTGTTCCCCCACCTCATCCACTACCCTCCCGCGGTCGTGCCGAACGTCTACACATTCAAGGACTTCGAGGGGAGCAGCCATCGGATTCTGATCGGGCTGATCCGCCGTTTCGCGCCGCGCGGTGGGACGCTGCTCGACCTCGGCGCGGCGGGTGGAGAACTCGGCGCGGCGGTGCGCGAGCATTTCGATCGAACGATCGGATTCGAGTACGACGCGGACCGTCTCGGGCAGCTTCGCGGGCGGTTCGATCAGGTCGTCATCACCGATCTCGAAACGGTCAAGACGCTGCCTCCGAATGTGAACGCGATCGTGCTGGCAGACATCATCGAGCACCTGCGCAACTCCACGAACCTGCTGCGACTGGTGAAGCGGTCGCTGACGGACGACGGCGTCTTGTTTCTCTCCGTCCCGAACATCGCCAACATCACGGTCCGCCTCGGGCTGCTGTTCGGCGTCTTCGAATATCGCGACCGCGGCATCCTCGACTTCACGCACCTCCGCTTCTTCACCATGCGCACGATCCGGCGCGAAGTGGAGAACGCCGGATTTCGCATCATCGCCGTGCGAGGGTCTTCGGTGCCGATCCGCCTGATCCTCGGTTGGATGCCGGACTTGCTGCTGCGCATGGGCGAACGCGTGCTGACCTGGATCACCCGCATCTGGCGCGGGCTCTTCGCGTATCAGATCATCCTGGTGGCGATTCCGAAGTGACCGCGCCGCGCGTCGACGATCGACAGCGCGACGAGCAGCAGCAACGCGATCCCCGAAAGCGGCCACCAGCTGCGGCCGAGGCGCTGCGTGAAGACGACGCGGTGATTGCCGGGAGGGATCGGGACGCCGGCAAACAGGACGTTGATCTGGACCGGATCGACGGCGTGACCGTCGATCGTCACCCGCAACTCCGGCGTCAACTTTTGCGATGACGCCAGCAGCGTCTTTGCGGGCGCGGAGACATCGACGATCTGTTCATCATCCTGGTACGAGCGCAGCGTCACGACGGCGTCGGACGCTTGGACATTTACCGGACGCGGATCGGTGACGATCGCTTCGTCGGCAAAGTCGATGTTCTTCGCCGCCAAGAGTTCGTCGACCGTCATTCGCCGCACGCGTGTTACCGCATGAAACCGCGGCACTTCGGCGACATTGCGAAAGATGCGGCCGTCGGGCAGATCGCGTTCGAAGATCAGCGGGGTGAAGACGCGGTCGTAAAACAGCGGTGCATCGCCGGCGATCTCCGTGGCGCCGGTTAACATCCGCACACGCATTCCGCTCGACGCCAGACGCAGCATCACCGTGTTGCCCAGCCGCGCGTACGGGCGCAGCGGAATGTAGATCTTGCCCAGCGCGGTGATGTCGCTAGCAGTGAAGGCGCGGGTGTAGACGATGGCGCTTCCCTTCGTCAGCGTTACGTCGAGGTGTGGGGCGCGGCCGAATGTAGCCTGCAGTTCCGCCGGCACCTCGATCGCGTAAAACGGCTCTTCGTCGACGCGCACGTGGCGCTGCATGACGCGGCCGGGTTCGAGCACGGTTGCCGCGATTTCTTTCACCGCCGGTTTGGTGCTCTTGAAAATCGTCCACTTCATCACGTCGATCGACCGCTGCTCGACGAAGTAGCGGACGCCGAGCATCGAGACGAGCGGATCGTCGAAGTTGAACTTGAGGCTGTTGAAATTGATGACCGTCGACGTGGTGAGCGCCGCGCTCGGATCGATCCGCTCCAGCAGCCGCCGGTAACTCCCCTCGGACGAAAAATGGCTGCGCACATCTTCGAGCCGGTACAACTCGGAACTGTTGGGCCAGAGGTAATCGAAAAACGGCGCGATGCGAAACGGCTTCGGCTGCGCCTGCAGAAATGCGACGGTCGCACCGCTCGGCGGCGACGCCAGTCGCGGTTCGAGATACGGATAGAAGCGTCCGGCGAAGACCGCAAGATCGCCGGCCGCAGCGACGGCGAGAACGACCGCGATCGCGATTCGAAATCGTCCACGCGAGACAAACGCGGCGCCGGCAGCGGCGAGATACGCCACCGCGATCGGCATCATCATCTCGATGCGCGTCAACGGCGAATACTTGAATCCGGGCAGGCTGCCGATGACCTTCGCGATCACGGGCATGCCGAACATTGCCGCGAGCATGATCGCCAGCATCGCCAGCCAGAACCAACGCGAGCGAGCGCGGCGATTCGCGAGCGCCAGAAAAATCAGCGGAAGCGCGACGATGCTCACGTAGACCGTAGCCTCGATGTAGTTGTTCAGATTTCCCAGCGCGCGATCGCCGCGCCAGTCGCGCAGCGCGACATTGCCGAGGTGGTCGGGATTCACGAAAAGGGCAAAGTGATGAAGCGGAAAGACATGCTCCGCGGCTGCATTCGCGCGGGATCCGAGGTAGCCGCTACGGCCGACGAGTTGCGCGAGCGGGATGAACGACGGCGCCGCGATCATGATGCCGAGGGCGGCGGCGAGCGACGTCATCACGAAGGTGCGAAGCGGGAGTCGGGAGTCGGGAGTCGGTCGGAGCGAAGCGGCAACATTGTCTCTACTCCGACCCCCGACACCCGACTCCCGACTCCCGATCATCAGATACAAAAAATACGCAATACTCGCATACGCGCCGTACGCCATCGTCGCCGGAAACGCGGAGAGCGCGTAACAGAGCGCGACGAGACCGATCACCCAGGCCGGCGTTCGCTTGCCGCGCGCGGTGCGCAGCGCGATCCAGAGCAGCGCGGGATACAGCGGCGCCGCGTTCGTGACGTGCCACCACCAGCGCACGGCGATCGGTCCTGCGGCAGCGAAGAGAATCGCGCCGACAGCCGCGCCGCGCTTGCCGAGTCGCTCTTCGCGAAGCCAGAGGTACGCGAGCCAGAACGCGATATTGAGCTTGAGAAGAATGATGCCGGTGTAGATCCACGGCAGCGGCAGCAGCAGAGCAGGAAGGAAGCTGAACGGCGCTAGCAGCGTCGATCCGAATCCCGGCACGCCGGCGCCGATGAATGGGTTCCAGTGAAACGCGCGCCAGTCCGTTTTGATCAGCGAGAGGACGGTGTAGTACGCCGTCGGCGGATCGTTGAGCAGCGGGTTCTGCGCGCCGGCTTGGCCCACGCTCTTCCACGGCTCGAAGTTGAAGAAGACGTCGTTCGGCGACGCGATCCGCCCCATGAAGAACGTCGGAAAGAAAAAGACGAGGTGATAAACGGCGAGCGCGATGAGAGCGACGCGATGTTTTTTGATGGCGCGCACTGATTCTCGAAAGTCTATCCTGCGGAGCGCAGCGCACGTCAGGATCTCGGGTTAGCCCGCGCTGTCTGATGATAGAACGCGTTCTTTGCGTTCCGGCAGCGCGGTATCACCGGAGATCCTGACGTGCGCTGCGCTCCGCAGGATGGAGTTTGACGAAAATGAAACGCCTCCTCATCGCCGCCGACGTCGATGACTCGCTTCGCACGCGTGCGCGCGAAGACGGCCGCTTCGAAATCATCGACCGTCCCGTCAAAACGGAAGAAGAGCTGGCGTCGATCGCCGGAACCTGCGACATCCTCGTCACCCGTTCTTACAACCGCGTTTCGAAACGCGTCATCGATGCCGCGCCGCACCTCGAGCTGATCGCGCAAGGGACGAGCGGCACTGACAACATCGACACGGAGGCGGCGCGTCAACGCGGCATCGCGGTCATCAACATGCCCGGCGAAAACGCCAACGCAGTCGCGGAACTGGTGATCGGATTCATGATCGCGCTGACGCGAACTGTGCCGCAGTACGACCGCGAGATGCGCAACGGTAAGTGGACGCGCGACGGCTGCGCCTCACGTCACGAGCTTCGCCACCATCGCCTCGGCATCGTCGGACTCGGTCAGGTCGGTATGCGCGTGTCGCGCCTGGCCGCGGCGTTCGGAATGCGCGTGACCGCCTTCGATCCGTACATCAGCGACGACGACTTCGCGCAACGCGGCGCGGCGCGAGTCACGTCGCTCGACGCACTCCTCCGCGAGAGCGACATCCTCACGATCCACGTCCCTTTCACGCCCGAAACGCGGACGATGATCGGCACGAACGAGCTGGCTGGTCTTCCATCCGGCGCGATCGTCATCAACGCCGCACGCGGTGAAGTGCTCGATCTCGACGCCGCGCTCGAGGCACTGAATCGCAGCGCCCTCGGCGGACTGGCCATCGACGTCTACGATCCTGAGCCGCCCACGCGCACCTGGCCTGACGATCCGCGCCTGATCCTCACGCCGCACGTCGCCGGCTGCACCACCGAGGCGAAGAGCGCGATCGGCGCGAAGCTGTACGAAAAGATCGTCGCGTTCTACGATTGACGGACATGTTCTGTCCTGAATGTGAAAGCGAGTATCGCGACGGGATCGCGCGCTGT
>Ga0213876_10000068_pt1 | contig 125977 bp, 96 predicted proteins | sample BarmaccomBMRX_R9_FD_160113 | JGI IMG/M metagenome (GOLD analysis project Ga0213876, IMG submission 160113) | Root-associated microbial communities from Barbacenia macrantha in rupestrian grasslands, the National Park of Serra do Cipo, Brazil - RX_R9 | ecosystem: Host-associated > Plants >... | reverse complement strand
AAGCCGAGCCGGCCCCCGTGCTCCCTCTGGAATTCGAGGGCTTCGCGGAGCTGGTGCGGGGTCAGGAGATTTTCGCGGACGAGGATTTCGCCGAGTTTGGCTGACATCGTGGAGCGTTCCGTGTTTATGAACCGAGAAGGCGGGGCGCGTGCGGTATCCGTCGAACGGGGGCGGCAAGGGCAGGCCGACGACCGCACCGTCGGCATGGGGCCAATGGTTTAAAACACCGTTGGCCTAAAGCATGTTACTGTTTAACCCTGAAGCTGTCAAGATGAATCTGGAAGCGGTCAGAAGTCGTTCAAAAAGCCGCGCCCGGCACAACGGCCGGGCGCGGCTAAGTCTTTAAATGAAGCGTTTTAGCCGTTTTACGGGCGGCGACCGCCGCGGGCCGGGCGCGTAGGAGTCACCTTTTCGGGTTTAACGTTCTCGGCCGTCTTCAGATAGTCGAGCGACTCTTTGGCCGACTGCTTCAAGGGGTCTGTGTCCGGCGCCTTGTCGACGTAGCGCTGAAGGTAGTTTGCCGCCTCCTGGAACTTGGTCTTGTCGCCGCTGGCGAAGAGCGCGAGGCCGAGGATGCGGTTGGCGTCCACGTTCTCGGGGTCTTCCGCGACGACGGCGCGCGCCTGCGTGACCGCGAGGTCGGTGGCGCCGGCGTCGAAGAGCATCTGGAGGGCGTCGGTCTTCGCCTTGGCCTTCTTGGCCGGCTCGGGCTCGGAGGCGATGTACTCCTGGTAGGCGTCCCAGGCGGCCTGCGCCTGCTGCTGGTCGACCTTGGTGGCGACGAGCTTCATGGCGAGGGCGCGGGTCGCGATGGCGGCCCGCTTGTTCTGGTCGTAGGCCGCGGCGTTCACGTTCTCGCCGGCCGGGTTGGCCGCCTTGACCACGGTGACGGCCTTCGCGGCGAAGTCGGCGGCCTCAGACCAGTCCTTCTTCGCGGAGTCGAGCCCTTGAGTCTTGCCGGCGTCGTCGGTCGCCTTCAGGGCGGCGTTGTAGCGATCCACGCCGCGCCGGCGCAACGCCTCGGACGCGTTCGTCAGGAGCGCCACCTCTTCGGGGCGGAGGGCTAGGCCCTCGCGGTAGGCGGTGATGGCTTCGTCGAGTTTGTTGGCGGCGAGCGCGTCGTTGCCCCTCTTGAAGGCGGCGTTGACGGTCTCGTTCGACTCGGTGATCTTCTTGTTCGACTCCTCGATCTCCTTGATCTTCCGCTCCATCTCCTCGCGCTTGGCCTTCTCCTCCTTGCTCTCGCTGCGCGGGGCGCCGCCGGTCGCCGCGGCGGGGGCGCCGCCCGCGGTGGCCTTGTTCACGTCGTCGAGGGTCGGGTGCGCGCCGTCGCCGGGGTTGAGCTGGAAGTCGCGCTTCGTGTCGGACGTGAAGCGCTGCTTGGTCGCGTAGGAAGGCGACGCGCCGGGCGCGCTGACGACGATGGTGTAGGTGCCGACGAAGGGGAGTCCGGCGTGGATGTACTTGCCCTTCTTGTCGGTCTTGGTGTGGAACTCGGCCTTGATGTCCGTGCGGTAGATGTCGATCTGTGCGCCGACGACGGGGACGACGGTGCCGTCGGCCTGCTTGAGCGTCACAGTGCCGTCCACCTGCGTGGCCTGCGCCGAGGCGGCGACGGCCGACGCGGCCAGGACGACGGCGGCGAAGAGCGTGCGAAGTAGTGGGTTGGAACGCATGTTCGGTGGTCTCCTGCTGACTAATGATTGCTGACGCTTCCGAGGGGGAGAACGGAGGCCGCGCTTAGGATGCGAGCGCGCCACCGCCGGTTGTCAGTTGTTGCCCGGTGTCCGATTTTCTGGAGGCCATTTTAGCAGCAAAACCGGGCGGTTTGCGAGCCTCTAGGCGTAAGGTATCGGGTCTGCCACGCCGGCCTCTCGGAAGGCCCGCAGCCGCAGCGCGCAGGAGTCGCAGGTGCCGCACGCGAGCGCTTCCGCGCGGTAGCAAGACCAGGTCAGTTTGAGCGGCGCGCCGAGCGCGAGCCCCCGCCGGATGATCTCCGCCTTGCTCAGGCGTATGACGGGCGTCCTGATCTGAACGCGCGTCTCGGGGCGCGTGCCGGCGTCGATGGCGCGCTGGAAGGCCTCGTAGAACTCGGGCCGGCAGTCGGGGTAGCCGGACGAGTCTTCGGCGACGGCGCCGATGTAGACGCTCGTCCCGCCGATGACCTCGGCCCAACTCGTCGCGGCGCAGAGCAGGTGCCCGTTGCGGAAGGGCACGTAGCTCGTCGGTATCTTCTTCGAAGAGAGGTCGGCCTCCGAGACCGGGATCGAAGCGTCGGTCAGCGAAGAGCCGCCGATGCGCGCGAGGTGTTCGAGCGAGACGACGAGGCGGCGCGAGACCTTGTAGAAGTCTGCCAGCTCCTCGAAGGCGCGCCGCTCGCGCGCCGCCGTGCGCTGCCCGTAGGTGACGTGGAGGAAGGCCAGCCCCTCGTTCTCCTCGCGCGCGACGGCGGCCGTCACACACGAGTCCATCCCGCCCGAGACGAGGCAGACGGCGAGCGCCCCGTCCCCGTCGCTCTCGTCGAAGGCCGTCTCCTCCGGCTCCTCTTCGTAGACGAACTCCTTGTCGCTCGGCGAGCCGCCCATCAGACCCCGTGCACCTCCGGCCCCCAGATGTACTTGTGTAGCTGCAACTGCATCCTGACCTTCTTCAGCCCGCTCCGCGAGACGAGTTCGGCCAGCTCCTTCAAGTCCGCCTCGCCCCACACGGGCGAAATCAGGATTGCGAGGGCGCGCTCCTCGAGCTCGTACTCTTCGATAACCCGGCGCGCGAACTCCCAGTCGGCGCGGTCTTTCAGGACGAACTTGACCTCGTCGCGGTCGGCGCGCAGGCGCCGGAGGTTCGGCCAGTGGTTACGCTCGGCCTCGCCCGACGCCGGGCACTTCACGTCGAGAATAATCTTCGCGCGCTCGTCCACGCCCTCGGTCGAGACGAAGCCGCCCGTCTCTATCAAGACCTCGAACCCCTCTTCGCAGAGCCGGCGAATCAGCTCCGGCGCCTGCTTCTGCGCGAGCGGCTCGCCGCCCGTCACTTCGACGAGCTGGCAACCATAGGCGCGCACCTGCCGCATCACATCTTCGATTGAGACGTGCTCGCCGCCCGTGAACGTGTACTCGCTGTCGCACCAGACGCAGCGCATCGGGCAGCCCGTCAGGCGCACGAACGCGCACGGCCGGCCGGCGTGCGTCGATTCTCCCTGAACGGAGAGGAAAATTTCGGTGACGCGGAGCACAGGAATGAAGGATGAAGGATGAAGGATGAGGGATGAAAAGTAAAGGGATAGCAATGTGCGGTTTCATCCTTCCGCCTTCATCCTTCATCCTTTTTTCGTGGTAGCATAGGCGCGCCGGCCGGCTTGGCATCTTGACTTCCGGACTCTCGGATGCCGACAGACCTCGAACAACTCGTGCGTGAGGGCGCGGAGCGTTTGCTGGCGCGCGCGGGCGAGGTGCGCTCGCTCGACGGCGCGGCGGTCGCGCCGCGCGTACGCGCGACGGTCGAGAAGTACCTCCTGCGCCACAGCCCGCAGGCCGCGCCGGGCGAGGTCAAAGAGTTCATCGACGCCCTGCACGCGGAGGAGTTGCTGCTCGTCATCGCGTGCGAGCGCGGCGACGCGCGCGCCTGGGACGACCTCGTCGCGCAGTTCCGCCCGACCGTGCTCTCGGCCGCGCGCTCTTCGAGTCCGGGCGAGGCCGAGGCCGAAGAGCTGGCCGGCTCCGTCTGGGCGGAGCTTTACGGCCTGCGCGAGCGCGCCGACGGGAAGCCCGCGGGCAAGCTCGCGTACTACTCGGGCTGCGGGAGTCTCGGCGGATGGCTGCGCGCGGTCGTGGGCCAGTTGGCCGTAGACCGTCACCGGCGCACGTCGCGTCTGGTTCAGACCGAAGAGCCTTCGGAGTTCGACCGCGCCGCCGCGGACTCGCACGAGCAGGACGGCTGGCGGCCCGCGGCTCCGCTCGACCCCGAGAGCGCTCTCGCAGAGTCGGACGCCGCGCGCGCGGTCGAGGAGGCGCTCGCGCGCTCTCTGCAAGGGCTGGACGCGGAAGACCGTCTGCTCGTGCGGCTCTACTACTTCGACGGGCTGAAGCTGAAGGAGGCGGGGGCGGTGCTCGGCGTCCACGAGGCGACGGCGAGCCGACGCCTCACGCGCATCCACGGCGAGGTCAGAAAACGCGTCGAGAGCCTGCTCACGGGCGAGCGGCGCTGGACGCGCGAAGAGGTCGCGCGCGCGCTGGCCGACGCCTCGCACGCGCAGACCGACGCCGACCTGCGCGCGATGCTCGCGCCCGGCGCCGCGACCGCCGTCGAGAAGCGCGAAGAGTTGTACGAATGAACGCCCGGAGGGACTAAGTTGAAGGGTTCGGGCGGCGCAAGTTTGCGTCGCGGACGCGTTCAAACATCGGACACGGGGTGGCGTCAGTTCGCACGCCGGCACGCTTGAGATGAGAGAGGGCTTCGACAGAGAGATGGACTCGCTGCTCCGGCGCCACGCGCGCGGGACGGCGGAGTCGCGCCTGTGGGGCGACGGCGGGGGCGCGCAGGGCGCGCACCTCGACGCGGACGAGTTGAACGCCTTCGCCGAAGGGGCGCTGCCGGCCGCGGCCCGCGTGGCCGCCGCCTCGCATCTCGCCGACTGCGCGAGCTGCCGCGGAGTCGTCGTCGGCCTCGCGCGCGTCGCCGGGGCCGAAGTCAAACATCCGGAGGTCAAGCAGGCGCTCGCCGCGACGACCCAGGCAGGGCCGTCGCGCACGCCAGCGTGGAAGGCGTTCTTCGCTTCGCTCTTCGCGCCGCGCGTGCTGCGCTTCGCGGTGCCCGTGCTCGCGCTCGCGCTCGTCGGCGCCGTCTCCTTCGTCGCGCTGCGCTCCAACAGAGGGAGCTTGGAGGCCGCGAGGGGAGGGCTGAGTCAGAACGCCTCGACGCAGAGTGCGCCGAGCAGTGCGGCGGTTGCGCCCGCCGCGAACGCGGACGTGAACGTGTCCGGCTCCGTGGAGAAGAACGGCAACGACTCAAGCCAGACGCCGGCGGCCGTCGCGCCGCCCGCGCAGGCCAAGGGCGGGCACGGCGCGGCCGAAGCGCCGCAGCCTGCGCAGGCCGAGGCCCCCGCCACCAAAGAAGCGCAGCCCGCCGAAGACGCGCCCGCGCCGCCCCCTCCTGCTCCCGTCACTGTGACAGAAGCGGCGGCCGCGATGAGTAAGGCCGGGCCGCCGAAGCCTTCCAAGACCGAAGAGGACGAGGTCGCGCGCACCGACAGTAGAAACGAGTCACAGAGCCGCGACAAGTCTGCGCGCGCCGCCGAGCCGACCGACGACCTCTCCGTGAACGACACGACGCGCCAGAGGAACGTCGCGCAGCAGCAGCGCGGCCTGAACCAGGTGCAGATGCCCGACGGCGGCACGCGCAACGCCAAGCGCGGGGAGGAGGGCAACGCCTCGTCCGGCTACGGCGCGAGCCCCGGCGGCGGGGCGGCGAAGGATTCGGATCGCGCCGCCACGCGCTCGGAGACGGCGGGCCGCTCGCGCCCGAGCCGTGACGCACGCGAGGCCGAGAAGAAGGCCGGCGAAGATGACAGCGCCCGCGACGGCGAGACGCGCGCCGCCGCCGGCCACCGCTTCCGCCGCAAAGGGTCGGCGTGGGTCGACGTCAACTACAAAGAGAACATGCCTTCGACCGGCGTGCGCCGTAACACGGAAGCCTTCCGCGCGCTCGTCGCCGACGTGCCCGTCGTCGGCGATGTCGCCAGGGCCATCGGCGGCGACGTCACCGTCGTGGTCGGCGGCCGCGCCTACCGCATCCATTAGCGAATGGCGAATCGTAAATGGTAAATGGATGCGGGCAGCTTGAGGCCCGGCCATTCGAGGTTGGAGCGTGCGAAGCACGTCTCTTATTCACCATTTACCATTCACCATTTACTATTCACAGACTATGACCTTCCGCAGCCCCTTCCCCGACGTAGAGATTCCGGAAGTCCCACTCGCCGAGTTCGTCTTCAGCGAAGCGTCGGAGCACGCGGACAGGCCCGCGCTCGTCGAGGGCCTGAGCGGGCGCGTGTTGACCTACGCGCAGTTGGCGGCGGCGGTGCGCGCGGCGGCGGCCGGCCTGGCGCGGCGCGGCTTCGCCAAAGGCGACGTGCTCGCCCTCTACAGCCCGAACCTGCCCGAGTACGTCATCGCCTTCCACGCCGTCGCCACGCTCGGCGGAATCGTCACGCCCGTCAACCCGCTCTACACGGTCGAGGAGCTGGGCAAGCAGCTCGAAGACTCGCGCGCGAAGTACCTCGTCACAGTCCCGCAGCTGCTCGAACGCGCGCGCGCGGCGTCGGAAGGGAAGGGGCTGAGAGAGTTCTTCGTCTTCGGCGAGGCCGAAGGGGCGACGCCGTTCTCCTCTCTGCTCGAAGGCGGCGCGGACGATCTGCCGGAGGTCGAGATCAACCCCGCGGAAGACCTCGTCGTGCTCCCCTATTCGAGCGGGACGACCGGCGTCTGCAAGGGCGTGATGCTGACGCACCGCAACCTCGTCGCGAACCTCGCGCAGATACGCGGGGCGGAGCACGACTGGCGCGACGAGACGCTCGTCTGCGTGCTGCCGCTCTTCCACATCTACGGCATGTCCGTGATCATGAACCACGGCCTGCGCTGCGGCTCGACGCTCGTCACGCTCCCGCGCTTCGACTTCGAACAGCTCCTGCGCGTCTTCCAGGACTACCGCGTCTCGCTCGCGCACATCGTCCCGCCCATCGTGCTCGCGCTCTCCAAGAGTCCCCTGGTCGACGCGTACGACCTCTCGGCGCTGAAGACGGTCTTCTCGGGCGCGGCGCCGCTCGGCCCCGAACAGGTGCGCGCGTGCACGGAGCGGCTCGGGTGCACGGTCATACAGGGGTACGGGATGACGGAGACGAGTCCGGTCACGCACCTCACGACGTGGGCGCGGAACCGGCCCGGCTCGGTCGGCGTGTGCGTGCCGAACACGGAGTGCCGGCTCGTCTCGGTCGAGACGGGCGAGGAGGTCGGCGTCGGCGAGCGCGGCGAGATACACATCCGCGGGCCGCAGGTGATGAAGGGCTACCTGGGAAGGCCCGAGGCGACCGCGCAGACCGTCGACGCCGAAGGGTGGCTGCACACGGGCGACGTGGCCTACGCCGACGAGGACGGATTCTTCTACATCGTCGACCGCGCGAAGGAGCTGATTAAGTACAAGGCGTTTCAGGTTGCGCCGGCGGAGTTGGAGGCGGTGCTTCTGACTCACCGCTCGGTCGCCGACGCGGCAGTCATCCCGAGCCCGGACGAAGAGGCGGGCGAGGTGCCGAAGGCGTTCGTCGTCGTTAAGGAGGGGCACGGCCTGACCGAGTCGGAGGTGCTGGGTTTTGTCGCCGCGCACGTCGCGCCTTACAAGAAGGTCAGGCGGGTCGAGTTCGTCTCACAGATCCCGAAGTCGCCCTCGGGCAAGATTCTCCGCCGCCTCCTCGTCGAGCGGGAGCGCGCGCGCGAGGCTTAGTAATACCTCCCGGCTTGACGATTGCGGCAACGGCAGTTCACCACAGAGACACAGAGGCACAGCTTGAAGCAATTAGGCCCGAAGCTGTGCCTCTGTGTCTCTGTGGTGAACTTCGGCTAAGGGGACAGCGCCCGCCTCAGAGTTAAATACTGCTGCCCGCCAGAAAATTTTCCGACCAGTGCCCGGCCGCGTGCGTCTTAAAGCCGTCGGTGGTCATCAAAGTCGCGGGAAAACAGACAGTCTTGAGCGAATCGGGAGCCGTCATGAAAGTCACCGTGTCCGTCCGCAGACGCGCGCCGCGTGCCTTCGCGCTCGTGGCCGCGCTGGCGCTCTTGTCGAACAGCCTCCTCGTCGGCGTCGCGCAGACGAAGGCCGGGAAGCAGAGGCTGACCGAAGAGCAGCGCGCCGTCCACGTCCTCAACCGCCTCGCCTTCGGCCCGCGGCCGGGCGAGGTCGAGCGCGTGCGGAAGATGGGCGTCGAGGCTTACATCGAGCAGCAGCTCAACCCTTCGAAGGTGGACGACCAGGCTCTGGAGGCGCGCCTCCGCAACTTCCAGACGCTCGGCCTCTCGAACTCGGAGCTGCTGGCGAAGTACCCGCAGCCAAACCAACTGCTCCGCCGGCTCGAGCGCGCGGGCGAGCTGCCGCCCGAGCTGGCCGCGCTCGTCCGACAGCGCCAGCAGGGCCAGGCCCAAACACAGCCCGGCGGGCCGGCGCAGATGAACAACGAGCCGCCCAACGGCGACGCCGAAAAGGTGATCGCGGAGGCGATGCGCCCGCCCGCGCCGAATCAGGGCCAGGGGCCGGGCGCGACGCAGGAGGAGACAGACCCGCAGCGCCGTCAATACCGGCAGGCGATTGCGAAGTACATGCGCGAGCAGGGGCTCGAAAACCCGCAGCGCATCATGTACGAGTTGAACGCCTCGCGCATCCTGCGCGCCGTCTACAGCGAGCGGCAGTTGCAGGAGGTGATGGTCGACTTCTGGACGAACCACTTCAACGTCTACGCGCAGAAGGGCGCCGACCGCTGGTTCCTCACCTCCTACGACCGCGACGTGATCCGCCCGCACGCGCTCGGCAACTTCCGAGACCTCCTGGAAGCGACGGCGAAGAGCCCAGCGATGCTCTTCTACCTCGACAACTTTCAGAGCGTGAGCCCGAACGCGCAAGGCCAGCGCGGCATGCTCCAGCGCCGGCAGCAGATGGACGCCGAGGGCGTCGGGCCGATGCGTCCGGGCGGCATCTTCGGCGGCCGGCGCATGCGGCAGGGTGAAGCGCGCCAGCGCCAGATGCAGCGCGAGCAGCAACGGCAGCAGGGCGACGGCCAGACGAACGCGCAGCAGCCGCGCCCGCCGCAGCCCCAGCGCATGCGCCGCGGCATCAACGAGAACTACGCGCGCGAGCTGATGGAGCTGCACACGCTCGGCGTCGAGGGCGGCTACACGCAGAAGGACGTGCAGGAGGTGGCGCGCGCCTTCACCGGCTGGACGATCTTCCAGCCGCGCGGCGGCGGCGGCATCTACGGCGACGACGCGGGCGACAGCCGCGCCGGCACCTTCTTCTTCGCGCCGCGTGCGCACGACGACGGCGAGAAGACCGTGCTCGGCGTGAAGATTCCCGCGGGCGGAGGGCAGTCGGACGGCGAGAAGGTCTTGGACATCCTCGTCGCGCACCCCTCGACGGCGAAGTTCATCGCGACGAAGCTCGTGCGCAAGTTCGTCTCGGACGAGCCAGACCCTTCGCTCGTCAAGCGCGTCGCGGACGCGTTCCACAACTCGAAGGGCGACATCAAGACGACCCTGCGCGCCGTCTTCAACTCGCCCGAGTTCAACTCCTCGGAGGCGCGGCGCGCGAAGATCAAGACGCCGTTCGAGCTGGCCGTCAGCGCCCTGCGCACGCTCGACGCGGACGTGGAGGCGCGGCCGGCGCTCATCCAGTGGGTCGGGCGCATGGGCGAGCCGCTCTACGGCTACCAGGCGCCGACCGGCTACCCGGACGAGGCGAGCTACTGGGTCAACACGGGCGCGCTGCTCGAGCGCCTCAACTTCTCGCTCGCGCTCGTCTCGAACCGCATCCCCGGCGCGCGCGTAGACCTTTCGCGCTTCGTCGGCGAGGAGGCCACGAGCAGCCGCGCCGTAGACCAGAAGGCCGTCGTCGAACGCTTCCTCGACGTGGCCCTGCAGGGCGACATCTCGCCGAAGAGCCGCGAGGTCTTGATGAAGCAGTTGACGGCGCAGACGGACGCGCCCATCACGACGACGCCCGAAGACCAGGAGACGATGGATAAGAACGTCCGGGCCGCGCGCCGCGAGCGGCAGCAGGCCGGCGCCACGGTCGGCAACCCCGAGGTCGCGCGCATCGCCGCGCTCGTCATCGGTTCGCCGGAGTTCCAGAGACAGTGAATGGTGAATGGTAAATAGTAAATGGTGAATGGTTGAAAACCGATTCTTCTATTCACGATTTACTATTGACCATTTGCGCGAACGGAGTGAGTAATGAACCGTAGATTCTTCTTAAAGGGTGGCGGGCTGGCTTTGGCGAGTGTGGGGCTCGTCGGGGGCGCACCGTCTTTCCTGAGGCGCGTGGTCGAGGCGCAGGGCGTGTCGGCGGCGCCGAACGGGAGGCGTAAGACGCTCATCACGATCTTCCAGCGCGGGGCCGTGGACGGCTTGAACATGGTCGTGCCGCACGGCGAGCGCGGCTACTACGATCTCAGACCGCAGATCGCCATCGCGCAGCCGGGCAAGGGCGGCGCGGGCGAGTCGGCCGTCGACCTCGACGGCTTCTTCGGGCTGCACCCTTCGATGTCGCCGCTCAAGCGCCTGTGGGACGAGAAGCGCCTGGCGATAGTCGACGCCGTCGGCTCGCCCGACAACACGCGCTCGCACTTCGACGCGCAGGACTACATGGAGTCGGCGACGCCGGGCGTCAAGTCCACGCAGGACGGCTGGCTCAACCGCTACCTGCAGGCGCGGCCCGACCCGAAGGCGACGCCGTTCCGCGCCATCTCGATGACGCAGAACCTCCCGCGCGCGATGCAGGGGCGCGCGGGGGCGGTCGCCATGCGCAACCTCTCGGACTTCCAGATACGCGCGGGCGCCTACACCACGTCGGTGCAGGGAGGCTTCGAGGGCCTGTACGAGCAGGGCGTCAACGACGTGCTGCACGGGACGGGCAAGGAGACGTTCGAGGCGGTCAACTTTTTGAAGAAGGTGAACCCGGCGCAGTACAAGCCGGAGAACGGCGCGCAGTATCCCGCAGGCGAGTTCGGGAACGCCTTGCGGCAGATCGCGCAGCTCATCAAGGCGGGCGTCGGTCTGGAAGTGGCCTTCACGGACGTCGGCGGCTGGGACACGCACCGCGGGCAGGGCGGCGCGCGCGGGCAGTTGGCTAATTTATTAGGCCAGTTCGCGCAGGGGCTCTACGCGCTCGTGACGGACTTGGGGCCGGCGCGGATGCAGGACGTGCTGGTGTTGACGATGAGCGAGTTCGGGCGCACCGTCCGGCAGAACGGGACGGGCGGCACCGACCACGGCCACGCCAACGCGATGTTCGTCATCGGCGGCGCGGTGCGCGGCGGGAAGGTCTACGGCCGCTGGCCCGGGCTCAAGGACGACCAGCTCTTCGAAGGGCGCGACCTCGCCCTGACGACCGACTTCCGCGACGTGTTCGGCGAAGCCGCTTCGAAGCACCTCGGCGCGGTCGATTTGAAGAAGGTCTTCCCCGGCTACACGCCGGAGGGAAGGGTGCGGGGGCTTGTGGGCTAAGGGGTAACTTCGCCCGTCGATTTCCAGACGTACTTGCCGGCCCTGTTGATGTAGCCCCACTCGTTGTGAAACCCGGGCGAGGGGGAAGGGATGCCCCGGAACTCCGAGATGTTCTGGCGCGCCAGCCCCCTGTCAAAAACACCGGCGGAGATGAACTGCGGCTCGATGACGAACCGGCCTGACTTATCGACGTAGCCCCACAGGTAGTCAACTCTCCCGCCCGCCTGCACGGCCGTCTTCACCGCCGCGAGCCCCTCCGAGAAACGTGTGGCTTCGTTGAAACGCGGCGCGATCACGAGCCTGCCGCCCCGGTCGATAAACCCGTACGTCCTGCCGTCGAGCGAAACGACGGCCAGGCCTTCCGCGAAACCCTCCAACTTCTCGAACCTCGGGGGCGCGACGAACTCGCCCCTTCGATTAATCAGCCCCCACTTCCCGTTGACGGAGACTTTGGCGAGGCCGCCCGTGAAAGGCTCCGCCCTGTCAAACTTCGGCGGGATGACAAACCTCCCGGCCCTGTCGATGTAACCCCACTTCCCCCCGGACTTCACCGGCGCCGCGCCGTCTTGAAAGACCCCGTAATAACGATCCTCGTAATACCCATCGATGTCCGGGTCGAACTGCGGCGCGATGACGATCCGCCCCAGCGTGTTCATGAAGCCCCACCTGTTCTGCACCTTCACGGCGACGAGGCCCTCCGCCAAGGTGCCGAACTCTTCGACCTCGTCGGGCGTGGGCATGAACCTGCCCGTCTTGTCGACGTACCCGCGCCTGACGGAGCGGACGTTGACGAGGGCGAACCCGTCGCGGAACGAACCGGCGTCGTCGAAGCGCGGCGGGATAACCATGCGCCCCGTCGCGTCCGCGTAGCCCCACTTCCCATTAAGTTGGACGGCCGCGAGCCCCTCCGAGAAATCCTCCGCCCGGTCGAACCGGGTCGGGATGACCAGCTCTCCGGCCTTGTCGATAAATCCGGTCTTGCCGTCGCGGTCGTCCACCCGCGCCAGACCGTCCGAGAAGTGCGCGCGCGGGAAGAAAGGCCCCTCGATGACGAACCTCCCCGTCCTGTCGATGAAGCCGCCGTGCCCATTCTCGAAGGCTATCGCCAACCCTTCTTTGAAATACTGCCCCTCCTCGAAGTAGCCGTTCACATCCAGCATCGAGAATCTCAGCCCGATGACGACCCTCCCGTTAACGTCTATGTAGCCGAACTTCCGGTTGACGGCGACGGGGAAGAGTTCGGGGTCGTGTGTCGTCTGCGCGGACGCGGCTGTCGGCCAGACCGCTAGTGCGAGAGAGACCAGAAGGATGTATTTCATCGCGGCTCCTAGTAGGCGACTCGAAAGCTACCCATAGAACCCGCGCTTCGGCATTTCTTGCGCCGGGCGGCGCAGTCAGGATTGATTAACCACAGAGACACAGAGGCACATCTTGAAGAGATATTTCGCTCCAAGCTGTGCCTCTGTGTCTCTGTGGTTAACCTTTGTTACCAGGGGTTCGGGGCGGCGACCGCCTCGGGGGCGAGTTGTTTGTTCTGCTCGTCGAGCCACGCCTTGAGCGGGGCGTAGTAGTCGATGATGGCGGTGGCGTCCATCTTGTCCTCGCCGGTCAGCTCCTTCAGGGCCTCGGGCCACGGTCGGCTCCGGCCCATCTCAAGCATCTTCTTCAGGCGCGCGCCGACCTCCTTGTTGTTGTAGACCGAGCAGCGGTGGAGCGGCCCCTGGAAGCCGGCCTGCCGGCACATCGCGCGGTGGAATTGATACTGGAGGATGGCCGCGACGAAGTAGCGCGCGTACGGCGTGTTCGCCGCGACGTGGTACTTCGCGCCCGCGTCGAAGTCCTGCTCGCTGCGCGCGGCGGGCGGCGCGATGCCCTGATACTTCGTGCGCAACTCCCACCAGGCCTTGTTGTAATCGCCCGGCCCCACCTCGCCCGAGAAGACCTTCCAACGCCACTGGTCGACCAGATACCCGAAGGGCAAGAAGGCGACCTTCGCCAGCGCGCTCTTGAGCAGAAGTCCGGTGTCGGCACTCGCGTCGGGCACGCGTTCGATGAAGCCGAGCTGCTTCAGGTACTCGGGCGTGACCGAGAGCGCGATGGTGTCGCCGATGGCCTCGTGGAAGCCCTCGTTGGCGCTGTCCTGGAAGAGGAAGGGCTGCGGGGCGTAGGCCATCTGGTAGTAGTTGTGCCCCAGCTCGTGGTGGACGGTCTGGAAGTCCACGTCGTTAATCTGGATGCACATCTTGAGGCGCACGTCCTTCTGGAAGTCTATGTCCCAGGCGGAGGCGTGGCAGACGACGTCGCGGTCTTGCGGCTTCACGAAGAGCGAGCGCTCCCAGAAGGAAGGGGGCAGCGGGTCGAAGCCGAGCGAGGTGAAGAAGCCCTCGCCGTAGCGGACGAGCTGCTTCGGGTCTGTGTTGCGCCGCTTGAGAATCTCGGTCAGGTCGTAGCCGGGGTCGCCCGCGGGCGGCGCGAGCAGGGGGTAGATGTTCTCCCACTCCTGGCTCCACATGTTGCCGAGCAGGTGCGCCGGGATCGGCCCGTTCTTCGGCACGACCGCGTCGCCGTACTTCTGGTTGAGCTTCGCGCGCGTGTAGATGTAGAGCGAGTTGTAGAGCGGCCTGACCTGCTGCCAGAGGCGCTCCATCTCGGCGGCGAACTCGTCGGGCGGCATGTCGAAGTTCGAGCGCCACATCGCGCCCACGTCCTTGAAGCCCATCTCGCGCGCGCCCTTGTTCGCCAGCTCGACGAAGCGCGCGTACTTCTGCCGGTAGGGCGGCGAGACGGTGTGCCAGCCCGTCCAGATGCGCTTCAGCTCCTCGGGGTCGCGGCTCTGGGCGAGGATGGGTTCCATCTCGTCGAGCGTGAGGCACTTGCCCTCGGGGCCGTCGGGGCACCACTTGCCCTTGCCGTAGTCGCTCTCCATCGAGGCGGCGATCTTCGTCAGCTCGTCGCGCTCGGCGGGGTCGGCGGGCGCTGGCAGCACGAGCGCCAGCTTGAGGAGCGCGAACTTGCGCGCGAGCGCCTCCGGCTTCTGCAAGGGGTCGAAGCGGCGCGCCTGCTCGGCCAGCTCGGTGACGGCCTTGATGTACTCCTCGTTGGCCTCGGCGTTGAGGGTTTCGGTGTCGTCGGTGATGTAGGTGCTCTGCACCCAGCCGGCGCGCTGCGACTTGAGGGCGAGGTCGGACAGACGCGCCTCCGCGTCGGCCATGAACTTCTCGGCCTCGGCGAGCGTGGGTGGCGCGCCGGCCGGCGCGTTCGGCTGCGTCGCGCAGGAGAGCAGAAGGGTGAAGAGAACCAGCAGGAGCGCGGGCGCGAGCAGTCGCCCCGGCGCGCGTCTAAACGGACTCATCGCAGACCTCCGGCGGAGAGTGTTTGGCAGAGCTTCGGCTTCGGGGGAGACTCGTTTAAGTTGCGCGGCTCCGGCGATTGTAGCGCAAGCGCACGCGGTCTGTCGTGTCAAAGAATTGGAGCGCGGCGCGGGCGCGTGCTAATATCGGGGCACCGATTCCCCCGAAAGAATGTTTTGTCCGAAGACGTGGACGTGAAGTGTCGCCCGTGCGTCTCGGTTTGTGTTGCTTTAGAGACATTATTTAATCGAGGGGGAGAAGAGCATGGCACAGAGTGGTGCAGCCGAGAGTAACACTTTGGAGGGAATCATCGACAAGCTGGCGGCGTTCGAGCCCGTGGAGGGGCTCCCCGTCATCAGCCTCTACCTGAACGCGCAGGCCAACGAGCACGGCCGGCAGGACTTCGAGCGCTTCCTGCGCAAAGAGTTCTCCGAGCGCGCGCGCGCCTTCCGGGCGCACACGCCAGAGCGCGAGAGCTTCGAGCGCGACGTGGAGCGCATCAACGAGTACCTGCGCGACGAGCTGCGGCCCGAGACGAACGGCGTCGCCGTCTTCGCCTGCCACGGGGCGGAAGAGTTCTTCCAGGCCGTCCAGACCGCCGCGCCGATTGAGAACCACCGGCTCTACCTCTACAACCAGCCGCACCTCTACCCGCTCGCGCGCCTGATGGATCAGTACCCGCGCTACGCCGTGCTCGTCGCCGACACGAACCGCGCGCGCCTCTTCGTCTTCGGCCGCGGCAAGGCGCTCTCGTCCGACGAGATCAAGAACGTCAAGACGAAGGGGACGAAGGTCGGCGGCTGGTCGCAGATGCGCTACCAGCGCCACCTCGAACAGTACCACCTCCAGCACGCCAAGGAGGTCGCAGACCAGTTGGAGCAGGTCGTGCGCGAAGACAACATCGAGCACGTCATCCTCGCCGGCGACGAGGTCATCATCCCCAAGCTCAGGGAGCAGTTCCCGCAGGCCGTCGCCGACAAGATCGTCGACGTGCTCAGCCTCGACATCAACGCGCCCGAGCACGAGATTCTGTCGGAGTCGCTCGAGGCCATGCGCGAGCACGCCGCGCAGACCGACGCCGAGAAGGTCGAGCAGTTGCTGAACGACTACCGCGCGGGCGGCCTCGCGGTCGTCGGCTCGACCGACACGCTGGAGGCCCTGGCGATGGGGCAGGTCGAGGAGCTCGTCATCGTCGCGCAGCAGCAGAACGTCGAGGGCGACCGGGAGGACGTGGCGATCCTTTCCGAGGCGGAGGTCGTCGAGCCGGTCGTCGGCGGCCAGGACGGGGCCGTCGCCCACATCGAGCCCGACTCGGTCATCGTCGCCGCCGACCTCGTCGCGCGCGCCCGGCAGACGAGCGCGCGCATCACCTTCGTCGAAGACCCGGCGCTGCTCGAAGAGGTCGGCGGCTGCGGCGCCTTCCTGCGCTACCGCATCCGGCCCCAGACGACCGACAGCGCCCCGCAACCTCAGCACTCCTGACGCCGTATGGTGCGGGAGGGTGCTGGGTGCTGGGCGCTGGGTGCTGGGTTAAGGCAAGCGGCTTTAACCCAGCACCCAACACCCCTTCCAAATTCTTCCGCGAGGGGGAAGCATGTTCTGTCCGCGCTGCGGCCAGCAGGCCGCCGAAGGGGTCAGTTTCTGCTCGCGCTGCGGGTTCTCGCTCGGCGCGGCGGCCGAGTTGGTCAAGACCGGCGGGGAACTCGCGCGGCCGGGGGCGAACGCCGGACTCACGCCGCGGCAGCGCGGCACGCGCAAGGGGCTGACGATAGCCGGCGGCGGCCTCCTCTTCTTCGGCGTGGCCGCGCTCCTGACGGCCTACAGGGACGAGCTGTTCCCGTTCCTCATCATCGCCGGCGTCATCCTCACCGTCGGCGTCATGCGCATGCTCTACGCCCTCCTGCTCGAAGGGCACGCGCCCCCGAAGGAGGCCCCGCCGCCCCCCGCCGAACTCGCCAGCCAATACTCGCGGGCCGCCGAACTCCCGCCCGCCCGCGCCGTCCCCATCAATGTCTACGCCGAGCAGGGCGCCCGCACCAAAGACATGGCCGCCCCGCCCACCGTCACCGAGGGCACGACCCGCCTGCTCGACGAAGACGAGGGTTGAATGTCGGCGCGGTGTGAGATAAAAGGATGACGGCCGGGTCGCCGATGAGCAGCGAAAGAGACATCACCGACGGCGGCCGGACTGTCGCCAACAAATTACTCGTACCGGGTATGTTCTTTCTGGTCGCGCTCGTGGGCAACATCATCCTGCTCTTCAGCGAAGGCGGCGAGGAAAGGTTCTTCTTCCTCTTCTTGACGGCGGCCACCGCCTTGCTCCTCCGGGACGCCTCCCGCCTGAAGTGGGTCAGCGTTGACGAAAACTTTATCTACGCGTCCGGCTGGAGGAAAAAAATACGGATACCCCTCTCGGCGGTCGAGAGCGTGGATGTCTCATACATGCGGAACCCGAAGCGGATAACGCTGCTGCTCAACTCGCCCACCGAGTTCGGCCGGAAGATCGTTTTCCTCCCGCAGCAGCAGAGGTGGTTTGAGAGCATGAGGGAAGGGCACCCGCTCGCCGAGGAGTTAAAGGCGATGGTACAAACACATGCCGAGAGTTATAAATTACCCCGGCCATGACGAATGCCTTCTCCCGCACGCCCCTCAGCCTAGCGCCTTTAGCATCCCGCGGTAGACGAGAGAGATGAACGGGCGTCTGACCCCGACCGTCCTGCGCTTCGAGTCGCTGCCTTCGACCAACACGGAGGCGGCGCGGCAGGCCGCGCTCGGCGCGCCGGAGGGTTTGTGCGTCGTGGCGCGCGAGCAGACCGCGGGCCGCGGGAGGCGCGAGCGCAGTTGGGTCTCGGCGAAGGACGCGGGGCTTTACGTGAGTATCGTGTTGCGGCCGGCGCTGGAGGTGAGGCACTGGCCGCTCATCACGCTCGCCGCGGCGCTGGCCGTGCGCGACGCGCTCGAAGAGGCGTGCGGGGTCGAGGCGGACATCAAGTGGCCGAACGACCTGCTCGCGGGCGGGCGGAAGCTCTGCGGCATCCTCGCCGAGACCGCCGAAGGCGCGCGCGGCCGCGCCGTCGTCCTCGGCGTCGGGGTCAACCTCCGGCGCGGCTCGTTCCCACCGGAGATTGGCGACACGGCCACCTCCGTCGAAGAGCAGACCGGCCGCGCGCCCGACGCTGAGATTTTGCTCACATCACTTACGCGCTCACTCGCGCGTCATTACGAGACGCTCCACACGCCGGACGGCGCCGCGGAGATTCTGCGCGAGTGGCAGCGCCGCTCCACCTACGCACGCGACCGGCGCGTCCGCGTCGCGCTCGCCGCGGAGACCTTCGAAGGCACCACCCGCGGCCTCGACCCCGACGGCGCCCTCCGCGTGGAGACGGACGCGGGTGAGGTCAGAACGGTCAGGGCCGGCGACGTGATGGGTGTAAGGCAGGTGATAAGCGACGGGTGCTAGGTGCCGGGTGCTGGGTTTTGGTTTTACCCAGCACCCAGCACCCAGCACCCAAAACCCGACACCATGAAAAAAATCGTCATCTCGACGTTCGGCTCTTTCGGCGACGTGCACCCGTACGTCGCCATCGCCCTTGAGTTGAGGCGGCGCGGGCACCGGCCCGTCATCGCCACGTCGGGCATCTACCGGGAGAAGACCGACGCGCTCGGTTTAGAGATTCACCCCGTGCCGCCCGACCTGCCGAGCTACGACCGGCCCGACGAGGTCGCGCGGATGATTGAGGAGATGATCGACCCGAAGAAGGGGCCGGAGCGCGTCTTCACGCAGTTCATCAACCCGCACCTGCGCGGCATGTACGACGCGTTGGCCGACGCCACGCGCGACGCAGACCTACTCGTCACGCACGTCCTCTCGCTCGCCGGCCCGCCGCTCGTCGAGAAGACCGGCATCCCCTGGGTCTCGACCGTGCTCGCGCCCATCTCGATGTTCTCCAACTACGACCCGCCGGTCTTCCCGCAGATGCCCTGGCTCTATCACGTGCTCAGGCTGCACCCTTCGGTCTCGCGCGCCGCGATGCGCGTCGGGCGTCTGAAGCTCGACCAGATGGCCGCGCCCGTCTACAGGCTGCGCGCGGAGCTGGGCCTGAAGCGCGGCGGCAACCCGATGCTCGAAGGGCAGCACTCGCCGCGGATGGTGCTCGCGCTCTTCTCGCCCGTCTTCGGGCCGCCGCAGCCCGACTGGCCGCCGCAGGCGCGCGCCACCGGCTTCCCCTTCTACGACCGGCGCGACCGCGCGGGCGACGAGGAACGTCTCGACCCCGCGCTCCTCAAGTTCCTCGAAGCGGGCGAGCCGCCCGTCGTCTTCACGCTCGGCTCTTCGGCCGTCTACGTGGCCGGAGACTTCTACCGGCAGTCGCTCGAAGCGGCGCGCGCGGCCGGCGTGCGCGCACTGCTCCTGACGGGCGAGCCCTGGAACCGACCCGAAGGCTTGCCCGAGTGGGCCGCGGCCTTCGACTACGCGCCGTACGGCGAGCTGCTGCCGCGCGCGCGCGCCGTCGTCCATCAGGGCGGAGTCGGCACGACCGCGCAGGGTTTGCGCGCGGGCGTCCCCGCCATCGTCGTCCCCTTCAGCCACGACCAGTTCGACAACGGCTCGCGCGTCGAGCGCCTCGGCGCCGGCCGCGTGCTCCCGCGCGCGAAGTACAACGCCGCCGCGGCCGCCAAAGAATTAGGCGCGCTGCTCTCCGAAGCGAGTTACACCACGCGCGCCGCGGCGGTCGGACGACAGATACGCTCGGAGCACGGCGCGTCGGCCGCGGCCGACGCCATCGAAGAAGTGTTGAGAGGGTAAGAGCGAGATGCTGCTTGTCATGGACGTGGGGAACACGAACACGTCTCTGGGCGTGTTCGAGGGGGAGCGTCTGGCGTGGCACTGGCGCCTGACGACGGAGCGGGCGCGGACGGTGGACGAGTACGGCGTGCACGCGCGCAACCTGTTCGCGTTCGCCGGGCTCGACTTCAAGGCCATCACGGCCATCGCCGTCGCCTCGGTCGTGCCGCAGCTCAACTACACCCTGAAGCGCATGTCCGAGGTCTACTTCCACCTCACGCCGCTCTTCATCGACAACTCGGTGGACACGGGCCTGACGATCCTCTACGACCCGCCCTCGGACGTGGGCGCCGACCGCATCTGCGACGCCGTCGCCGCGATGCACAAGTACGGCACGCCCTGCATCGTCGTGGACTTCGGCACCGCGACCAACTTCGAGGTCATCGACGACGGCGGGCGCTACCTCGGCGGGGTGATTACGCCCGGCATCTCCATCTCGACCGACGCGCTCTTCGCGCGGGCCGCGCGCCTGCCGCGCGTCGGCATCGAGCGCCCGCACAACGTCATCGGCACCTCGACCGTCTCGGCCATCCAGTCCGGCCTCTACTACGGCTACGCCGGACTCGTGGACGGCATCCTCCGCCGGATGGTCGAAGAGCTGGGCCGCCGTCCGCGGGTCGTCGCCACGGGCGGCCTCGCGCCCCTCATCGCGACCGCCTCCGAGTTCATCGACGAGGTCGACCAGACGCTCACGCTCGACGGCCTGCGGCTTCTGTATGAGCGCAACCAGAAGGAGGTGCCGGGTGCTGGGTTCTAGGTGAAAACCCGGTTCCTTCCCCAGCACCTGGAACCCGACACCCAACACCCTCTTAAATATGCCTCCCCAAACAATCGAAGAGGTCATCGCGCGACTCGAAGGGATGATTGACGAGGCCTTGCGCGGGCGGAGTCGCATCGGCTACTTCGCGGCGCTGTACGAGCGCGTCACGTCGAACGTGCGGCGGGCGCTCGTCGCCGGGGACGTGTTCCGGGACAACCCGCGGATGGAGCGTCTGGACGTCATCTTCGCCGACCGCTTCCTCGCCGCGTGGGACGCGCACAGGGAGGGTGGCGAGCCGACGGCGTCGTGGCGCGTCGCCTTCTCGATCCTCGAAGACGCGAACGCGCTCGTCGTGCAGCACCTCATGCTCGGCATGAACGCGCACATCAACCTCGACCTCGGCATCGCCGCCGCCACGGTCGCGCCGACGCCGCAGGAGCTTCAGTCGCTCAAGCCGGACTTCATGACCATCAACGACCTCCTCGGGCGACTGCTCGGCGTGGTCGAGCTGGAACTCGGGCAGATCTGCCCGCGCTTCTCGCGCGCGCAGCGGCTCACCTTCTTCGCGCCGCACCTCGAAGAGAGGCTCTTCGGTTTCGGCATGGGCGCGGCGCGCGACCTCGCGTGGCTCTTCGCGGAGCAGCTCGTCTCCGCGAACGAGGCCGACCGCGAGCACCTCATCGCCAAGCGCGACGCCGAGACGGCTGTCGTCGGCCGGACGCTCTACCCGCTCCGAGGCTTCGCCGGACACGTCGCGCGCTGGATACAGGCCTCCGAGTGCAAGGAGGTTCGCACGAACATCCAGATTATTGCCGAATGACAGTAGGCAGTAGGCAGTAAGAAGGTTTTGGGTGTTAGGTGCTGGGTGCTGGGTAGGAGAAGCCGCTTTCCCCCAACACCTAACACCCAGCACCCAAAACCCTCTGCACTGCCTACCGCCTACTTCCTCTTGACTAATCAACGTCGCCTGTTCATTCTTTCCGGGCAGGCGGGTGCCGGCGGCCTCCGCAATCCTTCTGTAGAACTTACCGTCCAGTGTACAGCCGATGAACAAAGCGGAGGCGGCGCGCGCCGCCGCAGAGCCAGAGGGGCGGGCGCCCCTGAACTACTTCAACTACTTCACAGAGATCGAGGACGCCTTCATCCGTCGGCGCGGGCGCCACCTCCTTCTGAGTCCGATGGACTGGGCGCTCATCGAGAGCTGGAAGGAGATGGGCGTGCCCCTGCACGTCGCGCTGCGCGGCATCGAGAAGTCCTTCGACTCCTACGAGTCGAAGCCGCGCAAGCGCACCGTCAAGACGCTCTTCTACTGCCAGGAGGAGGTCGAGGCGCAGTTCGCCGAATGGGTCGAATCGCAGACCGGCGCGCACGCGCCCGCGGCCGAGTCGGGCGCGGCGGGCGGGGCCGCGGACGTTAAAGACGACGAGGGCGGCCGCGGCCTTCCTTTCCCGCGCGCGGTCATCGCCGCGCACCTGGCGGACTGCGCGGCCGGCCTGGCGCGCGCTTTGGAGAAGAGAAGCGCCGCGGGCGCGGACGCCCTGACCGAGGCGCTCGCGCGCTCGGCCGCGCGGCTCGCGGAGCTGGCCGAAGACTTCGAGCGCGCGGCGCGGCCCGACGCGGAGCTGCTCGAAAGCTCGCTCACAGACCTCGAGTCTTTGATCGACCGCGCGCTGGGCGCGTCCCTGTCGGACGAGGAGGTCGGGGCGGCGCGCGCCGCGGCCGCGGAGCAGTTGCGGCCCTACAAGGCGCGGATGGAGCGCGCCACCTACGAGCAGACGCTCGACAACCTTCTGGCGAAGTCCCTGCGCGAGGCGGCCGGCGTCCCGCGCCTCAGCCTGTTCTACCTCTAAAACCGAAAACTCCCCCGAGGGGTGAAGGAGCAACAGATGGCGAAAGTGCAGATCAAGCGCGTGGGCGTTCTCTCCTGCGCGAAGATGTACGCGATAGTGTTTGCCGCGATGGGCCTGCTGATCGGCATCATCTACGGCCTGATCTTCATGGTGCTCGGCGGGGCGATGCTGGCCGGCGGCGGGAGCAACTCGGGCATGGCCGGCGGGAGCAGCTTCGCCATCGGGCTGGTGATGATGATCCTCTTCCCGGTCATGTACGCCGTCTTCGGCTTCATCGGGGGCATCACCGGCGGCCTCGTCTACAACGTCGCGGCCGGCATCGTCGGCGGCATCGAGATGGAGCTCGAAAACATGGACGGCGGCGCCGGCTACGCCCCGCCCGCCCCCCACTTCGGCGACCAGCCGCCCTACACGCCGGGCCAGCAGCAGCAGTATCCGTACTGAAGGGGTAAATCGTTAATAGTAAATGGTGAATGGTTAAGGCAGGCTCTTACCATTCACCATTTACTATTAACCATTCACTACTCATGAAGAGTCGATTTCGTCGGCCGCGGCGCGAGGCGGCCGCAGGGGCGGGCGGCGCGGGCGCTTTGCTCGACGTGAGGGTCGAGCGCATCCTGCCGGGCGGCGTCGGGCTCGCGCACGCCGAAGGCGCGACCGTCTTCGTCTCTCTGGCCGCGCCGGGCGACCTCGTGCGCGCGCGCGTCGAGTCGGCGAAGGGGCGAGTCCTCTTCGCTTCCGTCGTCGAAGTGCTTGAGCCGTCGCCGGCGCGCGTCGAGCCGCCGTGCCCGTACTTCGGGCGCTGCGGCGGCTGCGACTTCCAGCAGTTGAGCTACGGGGCGCAGCTCGCGGCCAAGGCCGAGATCATACGCGACTGCCTACGCCGCATGGCGCACGCCGAGCCGCCCGCGGAGATAGAGGTCGTGCCTTCGCCCGAGGTCTGGCGCTACCGCTCGCGCGCGCGCTGGCAGCACGACGCCGTGCGCAGGCACCTCGGCTACTACGAGCGCGGCTCGCACCGCGTCTGCGACGTGGCCGACTGCCCCGTGGCCGCGCCGCCCGTCGCGGAACGTCTGACGCGTCTGCGCGGACGGATGTCGGAGGGGACTCTGCCGCCGGCCGCGGAGTTCGAGGCGGTCGCGGGCGACGAGGGCGTCGCGCTCGACCCCGCGGTCGAACCCGCCGACGAGCGCGAGCAGGTGCGCCGCATCGGCGGCGAGACCTACCGCTTCGACGCCGGCTGCTTCTTCCAGATCAACCACACGCTGCTCGGGCCGCTCGTCGAAGAGGGCTTGCGCGGCACGGCCGACGGGGGCGAGACGGCGCTCGACCTCTACAGCGGCGTCGGCCTCTTCACGCTCCCGCTCGCGCGCCGCTTCCGACGGGTCGTCGCCGTCGAGGGTAACCCCGCCTCCGTCCGATACGCCCGCCGCAACCTCTCCGACGCTTCATTAACCAACGCGCGCGTCGAGACTTCGTCGGTCGGCGAATGGCTCACTGACAACTCTTCAAAGTTGAGCCGCGCCGACTTCATCCTCCTCGACCCGCCGCGCGCCGGCGCCGAGCCCGAGGCCGTCCGCGGCATCATCGCCCTCGCACCCGCGCACGTCTCCTACGTCTCCTGCGACCCGGCCACCCTCGCACGCGACCTCCGCCTGCTCCTCGACGCCGGCTACCGCCTCGACTCGCTCCGCGCCTTCGACATGTTCCCCCAGACCCACCACGTCGAGACGGTCGTCCACCTTTCCGGCTCTTAAGTAAGAGATGCGGTAGAATAATAGATACACCGGGCCGGTCTTCAGTGTTGAACTCGTTATGGGCGTGACAGACTTGCCGGCCTCGGAGCCGCCGAGGTGATGTGTCGAAGGTCGTCCGGATTCGGGAGAGATGGGGGCAACAATATGGCAGAAAATATACCTCTGTTGCTGCTCGTACTGGTTCTCGCGATGGTTCAGGGAGGCCCGCCCCCCGCGAAGGGGGCGGGCGGCCCAAATAGCGCCGGCGATCATAAAATCGAAATAATCCCGCTGGACAAGCCGGCCGAGAATCCTGAACCTGTCTTGACCTTGAAAGACGCTTCGAAGGTTTCGCTGGTCAATCTGATACCGCTTGAGCACAGCGACGAGACGAGGCAGGACAGCCAGACGGTGCTGGCCGTCCACCCAGACCGACAACTGATGGTCGGGGCCGCGTACGACCCGAGCGGCGGGCAGGGCGCGGCCACCCTGCCCTTATACCTGAGCGCGGACGGGGGATCGAGTTGGCAGCTCAAGCAGCGCCTTCCCGTCGGCTTGCTGGGTGGTCAATCCTACTGCTTTTCCGGGGACGGGAAAAAAATGTACGGGGCGATCCTGCATCCCCCGAAAGCGGGGACTGAGCCTTCGGCGACGGGCTTCGTCATCTCGATATTGCAGACGGACGACCCTACGGCCGACGCGCCGATGCGGGTCATCTCCAAGTTGGACTCTGAAGGCAACGGGGAGGCCGACGAGCCTTTCATTCAGGCCCGCGCTTTCGACAAGGATCGCATCTACGTCGGGGAGAACTACTTCGGCCCCGAATTGGGGGGCGGGAGGACTGCGGCGGTACGCGTCTCCACGGACGGGGGGCGAACGTTCCGTCTGCTGGGCGTCGAGTCACGCGTGACGGCGCGCCAGGACGGGCCGCCGGTACGCCCCTCCGTGGCGAAGGACGGGACTGTCTACGTCGCTTTCATGCGGTATACCGCAATATCCCAAGACCGTAACGGCGGCCGCCCGGGGATGAAGATGACCGGCGACATAGTGGTCACTCGCGATGACGAAGGGGCGGTAGGGAAGACTCCCTTTCTCTCGCTGGTAGACCCCTCTGACGGGAAGCCCGGCCGCCTGGTGGCACAGGGCCTACGGTTCTCCCTCTTTAAGTACCTCGGCCAGCAACGAATCGGCGCAGACCTGGCGCTGGCGGCAGACCCGACCCAAAGCTCAAACGTCTACGTCGCCTGGGCCGACGAGAACCCTTCGAACGGCGTCTACACCCTCCACGTGCGCAAGTCCACAGACCGTGGGCAGAACTGGTCGGACGATCTGCTCAAGGTCGAGTCGGCGGCGGCCTGCTCCATTGCGGTCGCCGATAACGGGACGGTGGGCCTGCTCTACTATCAACTGCTCAACCAGGGCTCGCCTCAGGCGCGCTGGGAGACGCACTTTCAGACGAGCGAGGCCGGGCATGAGGGCTGGAGTGACATGGTGCTTACCACCTTCGCCGACGGCCGGCCTGACAAGCAGTACGACCCCTACCTGGCGGATAGGACGCAACTACTTTCGGTTAGCAATCACTTCTACGGCTCGTTCTCCGCGCCCAACTTTCCCGACCCGAACAACTTCCCGCAGGGGGTGAGTTTCCAGCGCCGGCACCAGATCGGCCGGCTGCTCTCCGGCGACGGCAAGACCGAGGTGGAGCCTTCGATTGACCCCTACGTCTTTCACGTCCCTCCGAAGGCGGAGGCTGTTGCGGCGCTCGTCCCGCCTCAGGACACGACCTTCGCTGCCGCCGCCCCCACCTTCCTTTGGCTCCCGATAGCCGGCGTGGCCGGAATCGCTCTCCTCGGCGTCGGCTTCCTTGTCTGGTGGGCAAGGCATCGCGTCCCGGAGAACGTGAAGGGGACGGTGGATCGAATCCTCGAAGAGAAGATACAAGGCCCCTCGCTCACTAACTACACGGGGTACCTCACCGCCGCGCTCACGGACGAAAGGGGGAGGGAGGTCGAGAGGGTTGAGCCGGGGGCGGAGTGTAAGCTGTTGGTTCGGTTCGCGCCGGAGCGCCCGGCTCACACGGCGGCGGAGCCTATACGTATAACCGGCGGTGAAGACGCGCCCGAGGTTGTGTTCAAGGTGGTGGTGGACGGCAACGACTTCACGGTCACGCCCGAACTGGACAGGCCGGGCGGAACCGTCCACAGGATGATTTCCGTCCCGGTCGGAAGCGCCGCCGAACTCAGCTTCGCCATCGCCGCCCCGGCGGCGGGGGGCAAACACTCCCTGTTCGTCCAACTCTTTCAGAAGACCCGCCTGATACAGATCGTGACCCTGACGCTGGCGGTCGGGGGTCTCGCGGAAGGATGACCTGATGAGTACCCGAAGGGGGCCGAACTTGCGGGTTGATTTCGCCCGGGACGGACGCTCCGTGAAGCTGACGGATGCGGAGGAGGGGGAGACCACCATCCCCTGCCGCCTGAGCGACACGGAAGCCACCGAGTACCGCAAATTTTTGAAGCGTAGCCTGGATCAGGTCAAAGATTTTGTGAGGGGGCAGAACCTCACCATCGAGCACGCGGCGCAGGCGCTGGACAAGCTGAATGAGCGCGGGCTAACCCTCGTCTGGCAAATCTTCGGAGAGAACAGCGAGCAGGTCGTCGGCCTCTTTCAAAAATCCTTCCCGCTGTGGCGCGCCGGCGGAGACCCGGCGGTGATTAGCGTGACGGCTGAATTGAGCCGTTTCATCCCGATTGAGTTTCTGCCGCTGTTCGAGTTGGCCGAATGGCCGGCGATAGAAGACTTCGCCACTCTGGAACGTGCCGCAAGACGCTTCCCCGGCTTCTCGGCGATCATCCGGAGAGAATTCCGAAACATCAGCATCAGCCAGGACACCGTTCTTGAGAACGAGCCGAAGCTGCGGCTGAAGTGTTTCGTCAATCGCAGCCTGCGCGGGGCCGAGACTGAAATCAGCTTCTTTAAGAGCAACGAGAGTTACATCGACATCGACGGGCCGTGGCCGACGGGCAGGTTGTCCAGCCGCGACGAGTTTACGAAACGGATGGCGGGCTACCTGCGGTACGCGGACGAACGCTTCGACGGGCTGCCGCGCACCCCGGCCGACCAAATCCAACACTTCATCTGTCACTGCGAGATAGACGAGGTTGTCTCAAGCGATTCGATCCTGCGCCTCTCCGACGGTAACGAGGTGACGATCTCCGCGCTCGAAGCTAAATTCGCCATCCCCGGTCGCGAGAAGCCTCAGTTCGGTCCGCTCATTTTTCTCAACGCCTGCGGGACTTCGAGGGTCGATCCGATGGCCGTCACCTCGTTCCCCCGATTCTTTCTTGAGGAGAACCGAAACCGCGGCTTCATCGGTACCGAGACGAACGTGCCGGACAGTTTTGCGGCCGAATTTTCGCAACGCTTTTACCAGGGGTTGCTCAGCGGGAACAGGCTCGGGAAGGCAATCCACGACGCGAAATGGTCTATGTTACGAGACAGGCTGAGTCCGCTCGGCATACTGTACACGGTCTACGCCGACCCGGATTTGCACGTCAGCAAACCGGTCGACGTCGCGGGCCGCTGACCGTCAGCCATAAAAGAAAGGGAACGGTTTGTATGAGTAACCTTCGGCCGGAAGAGACGAACGTACTGAGTATTTTAGGGTACGAGGGTGAGGAAGAGGAGCGGGGCATCCTCGACAACCGCTTGGTTCGCGGCGTTGTCGACGTGCAGAGACTCGAAGAGGAGGTCAGAGCCTTTCTGGGTACGATGGAGAAGGTAATCAGCAATTTGTCTCAGGAGATGGGGAACTACAGGATGGAGACCATCTCCGTCACCGCCGAAGTGAGCGCCAAGGGGCAGGTTAGCCTGCTCGGTAGCGGCGGCGAGATGGGCGGCAAGGGTGGCCTGACTTTTACGTTCAAGCGGTCGTCCGCGACCTGAATATGACCGCTCCGCCGCCGCCGCCCGCCTCACCCGCGGCTGAACCGGGGCGTCCGCCGGCACCCGCCCCGGGACGGCAGTTCAAAAGAGGTTCTGGAAAGTGAGCCGGAAGACGAAATTGCCCTTCGGCTCCCCTGCGATTCGCGGCAGCGACCTCACGTAGCCGAACTCCGCGCGCGCGATGACGAGGACGAGTTGAGCCCCGGCCCCCGCGGCGAAACGCACGCGGCGGCGCTCCCCCGCGTCCCCCCCGAGGGAGGCGGCGTCGAACATGAGCAGAGGCTTTACGGCGAAGATGTTGGCGTGCCGGGAGATGTATCTGATGGACGGCGCCAGCTCGCGCTCGACGATCTTTCTGGCCCTCGCCTCGGCCAGCGGCGCGCCCTTCCTCTCGGCCTCGTCGTCCGTCAGCGTGGGGTCTTGTCGCTTCAACTCCTCCACGATGCCGTCCAGCAGGTCGTCCCCGATCCCGCCCACGGCCATGCCGATGCTGAAACATTCGAGCTTCTGGCCGAGCGTGATCTCCTGTCGGGCTCGGTTCTCGTCGCTGATGTTGGCACACCTTGCGAGCGAGGCGGGGTCTTCGACCTTGATGAGCTCCCGCGGGATGAGCGGCTTCGACCACGCGCGCACGGGGATCGAGACGTTAAGGTTGGCGTGCCGGTATGACCTGCCGCCGCGCGCCGAGCCGGACGCGTTCGTCCCGGCCCCGGCCTGCGCCTGGCCGTAGCTGCGCAACAGAGGGCCGGTCGGGAACCCGTTCATGACGGGGGAGTCGGGCGCCTCGTAGAGAAAGTTTGCCAGACTGTTCCCGCCGTAGAAGCGCGCGTAGAGCGGAACCTCCCCCCAGGACTTGCCGGCCCCGGCCAGCGCCTCGACGCCGAAGGTCTGCGTGCCCGACCCGACCTCCTTCTGATACCCGAGCATGCCGGACACCCGCTTGTAGTTCGTCGAAGTCCGGCCGACTTCGGTCGCGTCGAGCCACACGCCCGCGCGCGCGAAGCCGCCCCACAAACGCCCGTCGAACACCGACCTGAAACTCCCGCGCCGGTCGCGCTCGCTCAGGAGTTGCGGCCCGCCTTCGAAGACCTTGTTGACGTTCCTGCCGTAGTCCCCCGACAGGTAGACCGCGTTGAGCGCGCCGAGGCGCGGGCGCAGCTTGAGCCGCCCGCCCGCCCGCAGACCTTTCTCCACGTGGCGCATCTCGCCCAGGGGCTCGTCGGCGGCGTCGAAGCCGAGGAAGGCGTCCAGCTTCTCGACAATGCGGTTGGGGCGCAGCCTCGACAGCGCCAGCGACCCCTTCGTTTTGTAGAAAGGCTCGGACAGGGACTTCTTCCCTGTGAAGTCGAGGTCGGCGCGCCACCTGGGGCCGTCCTCGCCTCCGTCGCCGCCCGAGGTCTTGGCCTTTCCGGACAGCAGTGTCGGCAGTTCGGCGAGGTTGGTCGAGAGGTCGACGGCCGCCGAAGGCCCTGTGCGCCGGTCGTACGCGAGGTCGAAGTTCGGGTTGAAGGCGCGGAGCGCGGCCGGCATGTGGTCGTAGAAGGAGGGGGCCAGCGAGCGCGGCAGCATCAGCAGGTTGTTCGCAGGGTTGCCGAGGTCAACCCGCAGAAACAGCACCCGCACCAGGACGTCCGCCTCCTTCGTGGCGCTGTTAACGTCGGCGCAGGGAGTCGTGTAGATGGCGGCCACGCCCAGCTTCGTCTTCCGCGCCCCGCCGATGATCCCGAGTTGTTTCTCGAAAGCCTGGTTGGCATCTTCGGTCAGGGCCGACTCGACCGTCTCCATGGCCTTGCGGTGAAAGTCGACCGTGTACAGACGGCCGTCGAGCTTCTTCGCCTCGGCTTCGAGCTTCTCGTTCACGGGGCCGACGCCGCGGCGGCCGAGGGCCTTCACGGAGCGAACTTTGTAGCCGACGAGCCTGGTCATCTCGACGGGGCAGATTCGCTTGAATCCGTCCGCCGTCCCGCCGGCCTGCGCGGCGGCGGGCGGGGCGGAGAGGAGAAGGCAGGACAGTGCGGCCCGGAGTAAGAGAGCACGGCCTGCGGGAGAAGGGGCTTCCATGCTCGATGGCTACTGCAGAACGGCTTTGCTGATCTCGTTGTGAATCTTCGTCGGGTCGTCCCCGGCCTTGACGCTCGGGTACACCTTCTTCCTGAAGGCCCGGGCCTGGAGCACGCTGAGGCCAGCCGTGCTGATGCCCTCGACGGCCTTCTCCTCCTCCTTCTTCTCGGCCTCGAACTCCACGCCGACGATCTGGTCGAAGTCGGTTCCGGCCGCCTTCTTCTTGAAGAGGTTGAAGATGATCAGCCACTTGGTGGGGAAGCACTTCTTCTGAACCGTCACGTCAAACTTGAAGCCCGCCTCGGGGCTGAAGATCATGACTTTGAGGCGGAACTCCGTACACGTCTCCGTCGTCACGGAGTCGGGGGAGGTCACAGTGGTCGGCATTCTTTAGCTCCTTTGCCGTGCGGCGCGGGGTGGAGTGATAAAGCTGTGGGTGTCCGTGAAAGGAAGGTCATAGGGGGAACTCGCTGACGTGCGCGGCACATGATAGACGATGCCCCCGGCGCGACAACAAACAATCGGCGGCTCCTAGCGCAGGCCGGCGGAGCCGAAGATGATGCCGCCGGGGACGTCGGCGTCCTCTCCGAGTTTGTCGGAGAGGACGCTGCGGGCGACGATGAGGCGGGCCATGAGCCGCGCCTCGTCGCGGTTGAAGTGGTCGGCCGTCTGGCGCGTGCGGTCGAAGTCCACGCGCGCGAGCTCAGCGAGCGCCTTGACGTAGCGCGCGTACATGCCGCCCAGCTCGCCCATGCCCGGGCCGAGGATCAGCTCGCCCTTGCGGAACGCCCCGCCCCCCGCGCCGAACTTCTCCAGCAGCGCCGCCGCCGACATCATGTCGTTCGCCTGCTCGACCAGCGGGTCGAGCAGCTCGAAGGTCTTCGCGGGCTCGACCAGGGCGTAGCCGCGCGCCACTTCTAAGAGCGCCTCGATCTCGCGCTCGTTGTCGGGCTGCCGGTCAAGGAGGCCGCGCGCCTCTTCGAGCAGACCGGCCGCGGTCTTCTTGTCGCCCTTCGCGGCGAAGACGGTCGCCAGCCCGGCCAGCGCCGAGGCGCGCCGCTCCTTCGACTTGATGCGCGAGACGACGGCGCGCGCGTCGTCCACGCTGCCCTTCGCGACGGCGCGCCCGACCTCCATGTTGTCGAGGTAGGCCGTCATCTGCTCGCGCTCCTGCCCGCGCAGGTTCTCGTTGACGATTGCGCGCGCCCGCTCGGCGTCGCCGGCCTGGATGAGCTTCGAGGCGGCGGACATGTATATCTGGGTGCGCATCTCGGCGGGCGCCTTCGCGGCCTCTTCGAGCATGGCGTCGGGCGGCTTGCTCATGACGGAGTCGTACTGCGACCACGCGCGCGCGCGCGGGTCCAGCTGCTTGTCCATCTCCGCGAGCTTCAGCTTCACCTGCGCGGCGCGCGCCGGCACGCGCTTCTCAAGCTCCGGCAGGAGCGGGCGGAGCACCGACAACATCATCCCGTAAGGGTCTTTGAGCGCGGCGGAGGCGACGATGTCGGCCAGCTCGCGCACGTCCGAGTCCTCCATGACGAGCGGCTTCGACTTCGCGGCCTCGCGCGGCGAAGGGAAGGGCATGTTGCCGTAGTAGACGAGCTGGCTGCCGGACTGCGGCGTCAAGACCATGTTGAGCAGGGAGACGCCCACCATCAGGGACTCGCGCCCGCTGCTCAGAGTCTCGCCGCGCAGCCGCTCGACGACCTTGCCGGCGAACTTGGTCGCGGCCTCCGAGTCCTTCTGGCCCAGCCGCTGGAGCGTGGCGAGCACGCCGAAGGTGACGCCCTTGCCCAGACTCTCCTCGGCCATGCGCAACGCCGCCTTCGGGTCTTGCTCGGCCGCGAGGCCCGTGAGCGCCTGCTCCAGTTGCAGCTCGGACTCTCCGTCGGCGGGGGGCGGGTTCGAGCCGTCCTCCGCCGCCGGGCGCGACACGCGCAGCAGTTCGAGCGCGAACTGCGCGTCGCGCGCGGCGACGGTGTAGAGCAGCTGCGAGCGCATATGCGTCGCCAGCCAGTAGTCGCGGCCGCCGCGGTTCGGGTCGCCGGGCTTCATCGCGGCGAGGTCGGAGGCGGCGTCGCGGAAGAGGGCGCGGGCGCGCTTCTCGTCGCGCGTCCAGAGGAGGTCGGCGGCCTGCGTGCGCAGCGCCACGCGGTTCTCGGCGAGCTTGAGCACCGCCGCCCCCTCCAGCGTCTCGTCGAGGAGCGCGAGCGCCTTGCGCTCCACCTCCTTGCGCGCCTTCGCCTTCTCCTCCTCGGACTCCTGTTTGCCGGCCTGCGGCAACTGCGCCGCGGCGTTCGTCGAAAGGATGAGCAGGCAGAGCGTGAGTGTTCTGAAAGACGGTCGGAGCGGCATGGCTTTACTCCTCATTGCTGGCTTTCAAGGGGAGGTTCGCTTCGGCGGGATTGTACACGAGTTTGGGACGGTAGGCAGCAGGCAGATGGCAGTAGGCAGTTCGGTTGATGTAGTGGCCCGTTCCCATTTACAGAGGCGCATAGCGGAAAGGCGTTGGACACAGAGACACAGAGGCACAGAGACACGGCTTGAAGTCTATAGCTCAAGAAGCTGTGTCTCTGTGTTAAGTAGCCAACGCTACCCGGCTGTCCGCTCACACCGACAACTGCCTACTGCCTACTGCCTACTGCCTACTGTTGCCTCTTGCCGCGGCCACGCGGTGTGTAATAAAGTCCTGACGCCGCAGTTCATCCGCCCCAGCCGAAATTTTACCGGAGGTCTCAATGCGTCCGATTCATCCGCGTCCCCTCGTCGTACTCTTTCTGCTCTGCTCCCTGCTCACCGCACAGGCCGCGCCGCCGCCGCCGCCGGACGGGAAGTCGATGTCCGGCTTCGGCCCCTTGCGTGCGGAGCAGCAGCGCGCGCTCGAAGCGCGTTTCGACGCCCTGCTGAAGAAGGAGAACCTGCGCGAGTGGATGCGCCGCCTCTCCTCCCGGCCGCACCACGTCGGGTCGCCGCACGACCGCGACAACGCCGAGTTCATGGCCGGCCTCTTCCGCTCCTGGGGCTACGACGCGCAGGTCGAGACCTTCGACGTGCTCTTCCCCACGCCGAAAGTCCGCGTGCTCGAACTGACCCAGCCCGAGCGCTACGCCGCGCGCATCAGTGAGCCGGCTTTGAAGGAGGACGCGACCTCCGCGCAGACCTCGGAGCAACTCCCCGTCTACAACGCCTATTCGATTGACGGCGACGTGACGGGGCAGCTCGTCTACGTCAACTACGGCGTGCCGCGCGACTACGAGGAGCTTGAGCGGCGCGGCATCGACGTGAAGGGGAAGATCGTGCTGGCGCGCTACGGCGGCTCCTGGCGCGGCATCAAACCGAAGGTGGCGGCCGAGCACGGCGCGGTCGGCTGCCTCATCTACTCCGACCCGCGCGACGACGGATACTTTCAAGGGGACGTCTACCCGAAGGGCGCCTACCGCAGCGAGTGGGGCGCGCAGCGCGGCTCGGTCGCGGACATGCCGCTCTACCCGGGCGATCCCTTAACGCCCGGCGTCGGCGCGACTAAGGACGCGAAGCGGCTCGACCTCAAGAGCGCGCCGACCTTGACGAAGATTCCCGTCATGCCCATCTCGTACGGCGACGCGCTGCCCATGCTGCGCGCGCTCGGCGGCCCCGTCGCGCCCGCCGCGTGGCGCGGCGCGCTGCCCGTCACGTATCACCTCGGCCCCGGCCCCGCCACGGTTCACCTCAAGCTCGAATTCAACTGGGACACGAAGACCATCTACGACGTGGTCGCGCGCCTGAAGGGCGGCGAGCGCGCCGACGAGTGGGTCGTGCGCGGCAACCACCACGACGCGTGGGTCAACGGCGCCGACGACCCCATCAGCGGCATGGTCGCGTTGTTGGAAGAGGCGCGCGCCGTGGGCGAATTGGCGAAGTCGGGCTGGAAGCCGAAGCGCACCATCGTCTACTGCGCGTGGGACGGGGAGGAGCCGGGCCTGCTCGGGTCGACCGAATGGGCCGAGACTCACGCGGATGAACTGCAACGCAAGGCGGTCGTCTACATCAACTCCGACTCGAACGGCCGCGGCTTCCTCGGCGTCGGCGGCTCGCACACTCTGGAGAAGTTCGTCAACGAGGTGGCGCGCGACGTGGTCGACCCGCAGAAGCAGATAACCGTCTGGGAGCGCGAGCGCGCGCAGAGGATTCTGGAGGGGAGCGCCGAAGAGCGTAAGGAGGCGCGCGAGCGCGCGGACTTGCGCATCGGCGCGCTCGGGTCTGGTTCGGACTACACGCCCTTCCTGCAACACCTCGGCGTCGCCTCGCTCAACGTCGGCTTCGGCGGCGAGGACAACGGCGGCTCCTACCATTCCATCTACGACTCGTTCGACCACTACACGCGCTTCGGCGACCCCACGTTCGACTACGGCGTCGCGCTCGCGCAGGTGGCCGGCCGCCTCGTGCTCCGCTTCGCGGAGGCCGACACGCTGCCGCTCAACTTCGGCAACTTCACGGACACGGTCGCGCGCTACGTGACCGAAGTGACGAAGCTCGCCGAGACGACGCGCAACGAGATCGCCGAGCGCAACCGCATGCTCGCCGAAGGGACTTACAAGGCCGTCTACGACCCGACCGAGACCTACGTCCTGCCCAAAGAGGAGGCGCTCCCCGCGGCCGCGCCCGACCTCGCGCCCCTCGGGCGCGCGCTCACAAAGCTTCAGGAGAGCGCGAAGAACTACCAGGCGGCCTTCGACTCGCCCGACGTTCGAACCCGGCTGAATTCGTCGGCCGAGACGCAGGCGAAGCTCGACCAGATTCTGTTGGGCTTCGAGCGCTCGATGACGCGCGACGCGGGTCTGCCGCGCCGCCCGTGGTTCAAGCACCAGGTCTACGCGCCCGGCTTCTACACCGGCTACGGCGTCAAGACTCTGCCCGGCGTCCGCGAGGCCGTCGAGCAGCACAACTGGGCCGAGGCGGCGGAACAGATCACCCTCGCCGCCCAGACCCTCGAACGCGCCGCCTCCGAAATCGACCGCGCGACCGCGCTCTTGCAAGGCAGGTAGTTGAAGAGCGTGCGAAGGTTCTGTGCTGGTACGCCGCGTGAGCGGCGATTAATGCAGGTGTGCTAGAGCTTCCGCCAAAGCTCCGGCGTGGTAAACGTCGAAGCTATGTCCGGGAGCCCTCCCACTTCGAACTTCAGCGAGCACCCGCTCGTCGCCCTCGCCGCGGCTTTCGCCTTGGGCGTGCTGTTCGCGCGGCTCACACACGTCGCCCCTTACCTTTGCGTCACACTCGCCGCGCTCACCTCCGCGGCGGCCTTCGTCCTCGCGTTCAAGAGAAGGGAGGTGGCCGCGCGTCTCGTCCTGCTGGCCTTCGCCTGCGCGGGCCTGGCGCTGTCGTCGGTCGAGTCGGAAGCGTCGCGCGAAGGGACGCGGCTGCGCAGTTTCTACGAGGGCGGCCGCATCGCTTCGGGCGAGCCCGTCGAACTGACCGGCGTGCTCGAACGCGCGCCGGAACTCGCGCCCGGCGGCCTCATGCTCTCGCTGCGCGTCGAGGCCGTGCGCCACAAGGCGTCTGAGACTTCGTGCGCGGGCCGTGTCGAACTGTTCGCGCCGGTGCGCGACGCGAGCGCGGCCGGAGCTTACGACTCGCTTGAACTGAGACGCGGCGCCCGCGTGCGCGTGGCCGCCGCGCTCACGCGCGATGAGCGTTACCGCGACCCGGGCGTCCGGCCCCTCGCGGACTACCTCGACGCGCGCGACGTGGACGCGCGCGGGACGCTCAAGAGCGCGCTGCTCGTCGAACGCCTCGACGACGAGGCCGTCCTGCTTCCGCTCGCGTTGCTCGACGAATGGCGCGCGGCGTTAGTCGGAAAAGCCGACGCCCTCTTCTCCGCGGACGCGGCCGGCGTCTTCAAGGCCGCGGTGCTCGGCAACCGCTTCGGCCTCTCGCGCGAGGCGTCCGAGCGCTTCCGCGAAGGCGGCACCATCCACGCGCTCGTCATCAGCGGCCTTCACATAGCCTTCCTCGGCGGACTCGTCTGGGCCTTGGCGCGACGACTCACGCGCAGGCCGGCCGCGCGCTGGGCCGCTTCGGTCGCGTGCGTGTGGGCCTACACCCTCGGCGTCGGGGCGGAGGCCTCGGTCGTGCGGGCGGCGCTCACCTTCACCCTGGCGGCGCTGGCGCCCGCGCTCGGCCGCCGCTCGGGCGCGCTCAACGCGACGGGCGGCGCGGCGCTCGCGCTGCTCGTCTGGCGGCCCTCGAATCTTTTAGACCCTTCGTTCCAACTGACGTTCCTCTCCGTCCTCGCCGTGCTGGCCTTCGCGCTGCCGCTGCTCAACAACCTCAGAGCAATTGGCGAATGGAGGCCCACGCGCGCGACGCCTTACCCGCCCGCGTGCCCCCTTTGGTTTCGCTCAGTGGCCGAGACGCTCTACTGGCGCGAGCGCGCGTGGCGGCGCGAGACCGCACGCGAGACGCACAGCTACGTGCTGTTCAAAAGTCCCTGGGCCTCGCACCTCGAACGCTGGCGTTTGCAGCCGGCGCTGCGCTTCGTCTTCGCAGCGCTGTTGACGACGGCCGCCGTGCAGCTCGTCCTGCTGCCGCCGCAGGCCGTCTACTTTCACCGCCTCTCGCTCGCCTCGCTCGTGCTCAACCTCTTCGCGGGCGCCCTCCTCGTCGTGCAAGCCTTCGCCGCGCTGGCCGCGATGTTGCTTTCTGAGGTGAGCACGAACGTCGCCGCGCCGCTCGTGCGTATGACCGAACTCGCGTCATACCTTCTCGTCCACGGCGTCGACCCTTTCACGCGCGCCGGCGTTGCGAGTCTAAGGATTCCGTCTTACGCGGGCGCGGCGTCGGCCGCCTACGCGCTCCACTACGCGCCGCTGCTTGTGCTCGCGCGGGCGCTGCTGCGCTGGCGCCCGCTGGCCGAGCCGCCGCGCGCACGAACCGCGTCGGGTCATGGGCGGCTGTTGAAGGGCGCGGCCCTGATGTCCGCCGCGACGGCCTTCGTCATCGTCGCGCACCCCTTCAGCGCGCCGCGCGCGGACGGCCGCCTGCGCGTGGACTTCCTCGACGTGGGGCAGGGCGACGCCGCGCTCGTCACGATGCCCGACGGCTCGACGCTGCTCGTGGACGGCGGCGGCCGCCCCACCTTCCGCGAACGCCGCGCGGGCGTGGACGACGAACGGGAGGAGTTCGAGCCGGACACGCGCGGCGTCGGCGATGCGGCCGTCTCCGAGTACCTCTGGTGGAGGGGGCTGTCGCGCCTCGACTACGTGCTCGCGACGCACGCCGACGCGGATCACATCGACGGCCTTAACGACGTCCTCAAGAACTTCGGCGCGCGCGCCGCGCTCGTCGGCCGCGCGCCAGAGAGAGACGAGGAGTTCACGCGCTTCGCCGCGACCGCGCGCGAGGAAGGCGTGCCCGTCTACGTCGCCGGCCGCGGCGACCGCCTGCGCTTCGGCGTGGTCGAAGTGGACGTGCTCTGGCCGCCGCCCGGCGCGACCTCCGCCAACGACGACTCGGTCGTGCTGCGCCTGCGCTACGGCCGCCGCACGCTACTCCTCACCGGCGACATCGAGTCGCGCTCCGAGCGCGCCCTCCTAGCCTCCGGCGAAGACCTGCACTGCGACGCGCTCAAGGTCGCGCACCACGGCAGCCGCACCTCTTCGACCGAAGAGTTCGTCGGCGCGACGCGTCCCACGTTGGCGGTCGTCTCCGTCGGCCGCGACTCGCCCTACGGCCACCCGCACGCGGAAGTCCTCGCGCGCTGGCGAGCCGCGGGCGCGCAAGTCCTGACCACGGCCGAGAGCGGCATGGTCACCGTCAGCACCGACGGCGACGACCTGAAGGTGGAAACGTTTGTGAGACCGTAAGGCGAGTGAAGGGGAAGATAAGATTTGAACTTTCGAATCAGACGGCAAGGAGAATCCGCAGGTCGCGCACGTTCGTGCCGGTCGGGCCCGTGATGACGGCGTCGCCGAGTTGTTCGAAGAGAGTGTAGGCGTCGCTCTCTTCGAGAGCCTCGCGTGCGCCGAGGCCGCGCGCGTGCGCACGCCCGATGGTCGTCTCGTCGGCCAGCGCGCCCGCGGCGGGGCTGTTGCCGTCTATGCCATCCGTGCCGGCGCAGAGCGCGACGACGTGTTTCGGGAAGTCGTCTGCCGAACGCCTCTCAAGCTCGAACGCGACACGCAGCGCTGTCTCCGAGTTGCGCCCGCCCGTGCCGCCGCCGCGCACAGGACAGGAGAACTCGCCGCCCGAGACGAGGCACACTCCGCGCACGCCCGCGCGGAGAGTTAAGAGTCTTGAGATGAGTTCGGCCGCGCCCTCTTCGACGTGCTGCTCCACGACGTCTCTCGCGTACTCGACGGCGAAGCCGCGTAGGTGTGCGGCACGAACCGCGGCCTCGCAGGCGTTCGCGTTGTCGAGAAGGACGCTGAACGTCCTCTTCGCTACGGGCGCGGTTCGGGCGGCGCCGTGCGTGCCTTCCTCTTCGAGAGTTCGGAGGACGGACGCGGGAAGCTTCGGAGCCAGCCCGTAGCGCGCGACCGTTTCGGCGACGTCTGGTGCGTCGGGCGGTGCCGCGAGGGTCGGGCCGGAGGCCACGTCGTGGGCGCGGCCGAGCGCCACGTCCGAGACGACGAGCGTGGCCTGCGCGGAGCGGGGGGCGTGCGCCGAGAGGCCGCCGCCCTTCACGGCCGAGAGCGCGCGGCGCACGGCGTTGACCTCTTCGATGGGGGCGCCGCACGCGACGAGCAGGCGGTTCGCTTCGCGCAGGTCTTCGAGCGTGATGCGCCCGTCGCGCGGAAGCTCCAACATCGCCGACCCGCCGCCCGAGACGAGAAAGACGACCGGCGCCTCCGCCTCGTCCGCCTCGCGCAGAAGCTCGAACGCGGCCCGCGCGGCTTCCAAGCTCTCCGCGTTCGGCAGCGGGTGGCCGCCCGCGTAGACGCGCCAGCGCTCCGACAGTGTGAAGTCGGAAGGCGGCGCCGAAAGAACGCCTCCGGCCAGCGCCCCTCCGAGCCTTTCGTCGAGCGCGGAGGCCATTGCCGCCGCGGCCTTGCCCAGGGCGACCGAGTAGACTTTTGAAGTGTTGTCACGCGGCTCGAAGTGAGAGTCGCCGACGCGGAGCCGCGCGCCGTCGAACTCGACCGCGTCGAGCACCGCGCGGCGCGCGTCAACCGCGGCGAGCGCTTCGTCGAAGATTTCGCGCGCGGCGGTTCTTAACTCTGGAAGCTCGTTCAAGGCGTCTGCGCTTCGGCGGTGACGTAAGGGCGCAGTTGCAGGAAGCGCCGCTCGCTAATGCCGCGCACGAGCAGAAGATGTTCGGCGCGGCGGAAGCGCCCGAAGCGCTCGCGGTGTTCGACGATGCGCGCGGCGAGCGCGGGGCCGACGCCGGGGAGATGCTCCAACTCTTCGCGCGAGGCTTCGTTGATGGAGACGAGCGGACTCTCTTGCCGTGCCTGTTGGGAGTGTGTTGGTTGTGAGCCGCGGGCGACGGTTCGGCGTGGCAATTTGACGCAGGAGGTGAGTGCGGCGGCCGCGAGATAGCACAGGATGATACGCAAGAGTGTCGTCGGCGCCGTGAGCGCGGGCCGTTTTTGAAAAGGCTTTGTGAAGTCTGCCGCTTGTTTGTGCAAAATGCTAGAAGTCTAAATTTTTCAGAAACTTGTAACGTGAAAACGGGACTTTTTCACAGGGTTTTCCACAGAAACTGTGGAAAAGTTGTTGAAAGCGTGTCTTGGCAAAAAGCTTACGAAAACTAACGATAAACTATGAGTGATGAGTGATGAATGAGAAGCCCGCTGCCTCTCATTCATCATTCATCACTCATCACTTTCCTAAAGCTCCTCCGCGCTGTTCTCCTGCAAGTCGTCCCAGTGGTTGACGGTCTCGAAGGCGCGCGCGAGGACGGGGCGTGGGCGCGCGCCGTCGGCGGCGCCGATGAACCCTTCGCGCTCCAGGCCGTCGAGGATGGCGGCGGCGCGGCCGTAGCCGATGCGCAGGCGGCGTTGCAAGACCGAAGTCGAGGCGCGCTTCATCTCGCAGCAGATGCGGAGCGCCTGCTCGAACAGCTCGTCGCGCTCGCCCGAGCCGCCCTCGCCGTTCGCAGAATCCTCCTCGGACTGCGTGATGGTCTCGTCGTAGACGGGCGCGCCGCCCTGCGCCTTGATGTGCGCGACGATCTTGGCGACCTCGTTCTCGTCGAGGAACGCGCCGTGGACGCGCAGCAGGCGCGAGGTGCCGGGCGGGAGGAAGAGCATGTCGCCGCGCCCTAACAACTGCTCGGCACCGTTGGCGTCGATGATGGTGCGCGAGTCGACCTTCTGCGAGACGCGGAAGGCGATGCGCGAGGGGAAGTTCGCCTTAATCAAGCCGGTGATGACATCCACCGAGGGGCGCTGCGTCGCTAACACGAGATGGATGCCGACGGCGCGGGCCATCTGCGCGAGGCGGGTGATGGCCTCTTCCACGTCCGCGCCGCAGGTCATCATCAGGTCGGCCAGCTCGTCGATGATGATGACGACGTAGGGGAGCGTCTTGTGCGGGTTGCCCTCCTCGTCGAAGTCGAGGACGTTGTTGCGCCGCTCGACCTCCGTGTTGTAGCCGTCGATGTTGCGCACGCCCCACTGCGCGAGCTGCTTGTAGCGCTGCTCCATCTCGCGCACGGCCCACTTCAGGGCGTTCGCGGCCTTCTTCGGCTCGGTGACGATGGGCGTGATGAGGTGCGGGATGTCGGCGTAGAGTCCCAGCTCGAGCCGCTTCGGGTCGATCATGACGAACTTCACCTCGTCGGGCCGGGCCTTATACAGGATCGAGACGACGAGCGAGTTGAGGCAGACGGACTTGCCCGTGCCGGTCGCGCCCGCGATGAGCAGGTGCGGCATGCGCGTGAGGTCGGCCGTGTAGTTGATGCCGTCGATGGTCTTGCCCAGCGCGAGCGTGAGCTTCGACTCGGACTCGCGGAACTGGCGCGACTCCAGGACCTCGCGCATGAAGATGGTCTCGCGCTCGGGGTTCGGCACCTCGATGCCGACGTGCGGCTTGCCGGGCAGGCGGTCGATGCGGATCGACTCGGCTTCGAGCGCGATGCAGAGGTCGTCGACGAGGCCCGTCACGCGCGAGTACTTCACGCCGGGGTCGGGCTTGAATTCGTAGGTCGTGACGACGGGGCCGGGGCAGATGTGCTTGATCTGCCCCGTCACGTTGAACTCCTTGCACTTCTCTGCGACGCGCTGCGCGATCTGGAGCAGCTCCTCGTCGGCCTGCTCTCGCCGCGGCGGCGCGGGGTTGAGGTACTCCATCGAGGGGTACGCGTAGTCGAGCATCGCCGCGGCCACGGCCTTCGTCTTGCGCGGCGTGGCGTGCGCGCCCTCCTTCACGGTCGCGGGCGTGTCGCGCTCGAAGGGCATCTCCGCGTCCGCTTCGGGCGCCTCCGTGCGCACGACCGCGGCCGTGGACATCATCTCGGTGACGTCGGGCGCGGAGGCGCGCGCGGGCTGGCGCGGCGTCGGCTCTACGTACTCCTCCTCGACAGGCGAGACGGAGACGCGGCGGGTCGTCGTGACGGGGGCCGCGGCCTCTTCGACACGCTTCGAGCGCGTCGGCGCGGGCGGCATGTCCCCCGAGGCGGCCGCCGGGTGGATGATGATGGAGGCGAGGTCGGCCTCGGCCTGCGCTAGCTGCGCGCGTATCTCCTCCTCGCGCGTCGGCTTCGACTCGGCCGCGGCGGCGTTGCGCTTCATGGCGGCGGCCGGGCCGGACTCGGTCTTCGCGCTGCGCCTCGCCGCGCCCGTCTTCACAACCAGCTCGGCGGCCTCGGCCGCGGCGGCCTCCCGTGCTGCCCGCTCTTCGGCCTCGCGCGCGGCCAGCGCGGCGCGGCGCTCCTCGGCGCGCGCGAGTGCGGCCGCGCGGCGCGCGGCGCGCCACGCCTGGAAGCGGTCGAAGGTCTTGCGGAACGTGCCCGAGGGGTTCATGACGGCCGCCGCCGTGCGGTCGTAGGCGGAGACGAAGGAGAAGTTCGTGGCGAGCAGCAGCCCGACCGCGGCCGCGGCCGCGAGCATGACGGTCGCGCCCACGGTGTTGAGCACGCCCTTCAGACTCTCGGCGATGAGCACGCCGACGAAGCCGCCCGCGTTGAAGCTGCGGTCGAAGAGCGGCTCCGAGACGTAGAGCGCGAGCACGGACGCCGCGGCGAGCGTGAGCGTCACGAGCCCTATCACCTGGCTGAGGGGCGCTTGAATCCGGCGGGTGCGAAAACGCCGCCACGCGGCGGCGACGAGGAGCAGCGGCAGGAGCGCGGCGGCCAGCCCGAACGTCTGGAAGAGCGCCGCGGCGACGTTCGCCCCGGCGCGCCCCGTCCAGTTGCGCGCCGACGCCGCGCCCGTCGAGACCCACGAAGGGTCATTCGGGCTGTACGAGACGAGGCAGAGGGTGAGGAGCGCGCTCAGCGCGAACAGCGCGATGGCGACGATCTCGTTACGCCGCGTGTTGCGCGGCGCCGCGGGGCCGCCCGCCTTCAGACGCGCTTCAATCTGTGCAGTTGCCATTGCTCACTCCGGTTCAAGCGCGGCGCGGCCTTCAGTCGCAGCACTCCTTGAAGACGGTGCAATACCGCCGTCCGTCTTCAAGAAACTCGAAGATGGCGTACCACGCGATGCGTCCTCTAATTAAGTTGACGCGTTTGTTGATTGCCGGGGGGGCAATACGTTGCGGCGTGCCGCTGTGAGAACCTGGACGCTATCGCCCGGAACGGCACCACCGGGCGAGAGTCTTTCAGACGCGGATGATAACCGAAAGACTCTCCCTCTTTCCACGAGAATCATTCGCCCGCTCTGATTTTCAAGCCGCGCGGCGCGCGAGCAGGTACGCCTTGATGAAGTCGTCGATGTCGCCCGCGAGCACCGCGTCCACGTCGCCGCGCTCGACCTTGGTGCGCGCGTCCTTGACCATGCGGTAGGGCGCGAGCACGTAGTTGCGTATCTGCGAGCCGAAAGAGATGTCCGCCTTGTTCGCTTCGAGCGCGGCGGTCTCGGCCCGGCGCTTCTCAAGCTCGAGCTCGTAGAGCCTCGAGCGCAAGACCTGCATCGCCACCGCGCGGTTCTGGTGCTGCGAGCGCTGGTTCTGGCAGGCGACGACGATTCCGGTCGGCAGGTGCGTGATGCGCACGGCCGAGTCGGTCGTGTTGATGTGCTGGCCGCCCGCGCCGGTCGAGCGGTAGGTGTCGACCCGCAAGTCCTTCTCGTTGACCTCGACCTCGATGTTCTCGTCGATCTCGGGCGAGACGAAGAGCGAGGCGAACGAAGTCTCGCGCGTGCCCGTGCCGAAGGGCGAGATGCGCACCAGGCGGTGGACGCCGGCCTCGGCCGACAAGAGGCCGTAGGCGTACTCGCCCTCGACGCGGAAGGTGGCGCCCTTGATGCCCGCCTCCTGGCCCGGCTGCATGTCGAGCACCTCGGCCTTGAAGCCGCGCTTCTCGGCCCACCTCAGATACATCTTGAGCAGCATCTCGGCCCAGTCCTGCGCGTCGGTGCCGCCCGCGCCCGACTGGATCGTGCAGATGGCGTTCGCCGCGTCGTGCTTGCCCGAGAGGAGCATCTCGGTCTCCGCCTCGGAGACTTCCGTGTCGAGCCGTTCGATCAACTCGCGCAGCTCGCCCGCGCTCGACTCGTCCTCGGCCGCGAATTCAAAGAGCACCTCGGCGTCGGAGACCGACGACTCGAAACCCTCCTGCCGCCTGATGACTCGCTCAAGGCGGCTGCGCTGTTGCTGGACGTTCCGCGCGGCCTCCTGGTCGTTCCAGAATTCCGGCTCCGACGCCCGCGCTTCGAGCTTCTCTAGCTCCTCGCGCTTCGCCGCTACATCAAAGAAACCTCCCGAGCTGTTCGACGCGCGTGCGCAGCTCCTCGGCGCGGGCGCGCAGGTCGCGGTCTTCACTGTCACTCAACTGCAAGGCTCTCGACATTCAACCTCCAAAACTCTTCTCTTAAAAGTCCTGCTGAAACCTCTTCCGCCTGAACGTCAGCGCGACCGACGCGAGGCCCAGGAGCGTGCAGGCGGCGGCGAACGCGTCGCCGTGCTCGACGTAGAAAGTCCTTCCGCCCGCGGAGCGCGCGACGGGCCACGCGCGCACTGCCTCGACGAAGCGGCCCGTCTCGTCCGACACCCGGCCGCGCTCGTCGATGCGCGCGCTGACGCCGGTGTTGGTGACGCGCAGCAGCGGCCGACCCGTTTCGACCGCGCGGAAGACCGCGTTCGAGAGGTGCTGCCGAAGGATCGACGTGTCGCCCTGGTACGCGTCGTTCGTCATCTCGACGAGCACGTCCGCGCCTTCCAGCGTGAGCCGGCGCGTGATGTCCGGGTACGCCGACTCAAGGCAGATGAAGGCGCCCGCGCGCGGGCTGTCTCCGGCCGAACCTAAAGGTATCAAAGTGTACTGCTCGCCCGGCGTGAAGTCGCCGACCACGCCGCCCAGCATCCCCGCGCCGGGCAGCCAGCGCGGAAGCGGCACGTACTCGCCGAACGGCATCAGGCGAATCTTATCATACTGCGCGGCGGGCAGACCTCTTTCGTTCACGAGCACCGCCGCGTTGTAACCGCCGCCCCCGGCCGCGGGCTCCAGGGAGTTGAAGAGCAGGGAGACGCCGCGGCTGCCGACGTAAGCCTTCAGCTCTTCGCGGAACTTGCGGTCGCGGTCGAGCGAGAAGTTCATCGGCGACTCGGGCCACACGACGACCTTCTGACTTCCGTTGTCGAACGCGCCGGCCCCGCGCAGCCCTTCGTCGCTCAGCTCGAAGTGCCTGTGGCGGAGTGCGTCGTATTCGTCTTCACTGCGGTCGAAGTCGGGGATGACGTTCGGCTGCACGGCGACGACGACCGTGGAAGGCTCTGGCCCCGCCCCCGCGACTTTCGTCAACGAAGCGCCGTAGACGACGAGCGCCACGCACGCGGCCGCGGCGAGCGAGACCAGCGCCGCGCGTGCGCCCCTCTTGACGAGGGTGTATGCGGCCGCGGCGTTGAGGGCCACGACGAGGAAGCTCACGGCGTAGACGCCGCCGAAGCGCGCCGACTGTATGAGCGCGGGCTCGAACGCCTGCGAGTAGCCGACGGCGTTCCAGAGCTGACCGATGACGTTGAGCCTCGCCCACTCGCACGCGACCCACAGAGCGGGCGCGAGGAAGAGAGCAGCCGCTCCTATCTTTACGCACAGACGAGACAGCGCGAGCGATGAGAGGGCGGGGAAGAGACCGCCCGCGGCGGCCGGCGCGAGCATCAGCACGTAGGCCAGCGGCGCGGGTATCCCCGCGTAGTGAATCATCGGGTAGGTCAGCCAGTAACAGCTCGCGTAGAAGAAGAGCGTGCCCGCGAGCCAGCCCGTGAAGAACGAACGCGCGGCGCTCGTCTCGCGCGCGACGTTGAAGAGCACGGGGACGAGCGCGACCCACGCGAGCGGCCACACGCCGAAGTCCGGGAAGGCGAAGAAGAGTAGGAGCGCGGAGGCGACGGCGCAAGTGATTCCCGAAGGCGTCGGCGTGAGGGCGCGCGCGCGCGCGGGCCAACGGTTCGGGCGCGTGGCGGACGCCGCGTCAGTTGAAACAGTCTCCCGCACGCGGCGAGTTTAGCAGAGCCGCGCGCGGCGCGTCACCGCCCTGCCGGCCTTGTCCGAAACCGGGAAGACCGTTGCGAAAAATTTTTCGGGGATGGGTGAAGTGCTGCGGCAAATCGTCAAGTCGGGAGGGCCGAAACGACGTAAAACGTCACCCCCCGGGTGACAATTTTTGTCGAGGTGACGCGGCCGCGCACGAGCTTGTTGCCGCCGAGAGACAGCCCTTGGGGCTTTGGTTGACAGTCTGTCGCCGCGGGTTGACAGCTCAAAGACTATGGAAAAACGGGAGAGCAGAAAACTTTGCCCCAAAAGCGAGAGAACCCGGCCGGGAGGCCAGGTTCTTGATAGGCGGGAGAATTGTAGGGACGCTCGGCGGGCGGCTGGCGTAGCGGCAGGCCACGCTCAGAGAAGTGATGGCGGCGGGGTCACGGTTCAACTTCCTCCGTGCTTGCCGACATTCTCTAAAGCAGTTCGCGTGCCACAACGGACGCCGCCCCGCACGCTTCCAGGAAAGCCGTCTCAACATTTCAGGAAGGCGGCCCCGCTCGGCCGAGCGGCTCGACCTCCAGCACACAGCCGCTCGCCCCGACCACGCGCACCTTTCGGCCGCCGTTCTCGAACGACTCCACGCCGCGCACACGCGCTCGCCAAAGCTCGCCTTCGATTAAGACGAACCCTTCAGGTTCGAGCGCGCGCTCGACCGAAGCGACGCGGCCGACGAGGTTCAGAGGCAGGCGCGAGTGTCTCTTCTTTTGTCTCGAAGCGTGAGCGACGTATGCGAGAAGCGCGACGGCCGGCGCGGCGACGACGAGCAGTGAGATGAGCGGCAGCAGTCGCATCCTTTTTAACTTTCACCACAGAGACACAGAGGCACGGCTTGGAGCGGAAATCTCAACAAGCCGTGCCTCTGTGTCCCTGTGGTGAATCCCCGTGTAACCCGGTAAACCCCTAAGCTACCTAATGCCGACTTGCAGCTCGCGCTGGAGGGCGATGGCCTCCTGGTTGTTCGGGTCGATCTGGAGGGCGCTCTGCATGTAGGCCGTCGCCTGCGAGCGGTCGCCGCGCTCGAGGAAGATGCGGCCGAGCAGGATGTGCGCGTCGATCAGCTTGTGCTCGGTGTCCCAGAAGATCGAAGCCTTGAGCTGGCTGATGGACGGGGCCAGCTCGCCGCGCCGCATGTAGATGCGGCCCGTCAGGAGGTACGCCTCGGCGTTCATCGGCTCGACGCGGACGACGTTGCGCAGCTCCATCAGGGCCTCGTCGTCGTGGCCGGCCGCGTAGAGTTCGCGCGCCTTGGATAACAAGTCCTGCGCGCTCGTGCCCGGCGCCTCAGCCTGCGTCGGCCGCTGCGAGGCCACGTAGTCGGCGCGGTTGAAGTTGTTGCTGAGCTGGACGGAGAGCTGCGAGACGGTCTGCGACTGCTCCCACTCAGTCTGCGCCTTGCCGTAGGTGGCGAGGAGCTTGCGCGCCTCGTTGTCGTTGGCGGCGGCGGCCTCGGCCTGCCCGGTCTTCTCAAGCATCTTGGCGAGGAGGAAGAGCGCCTCGGCGTGGCGCGGACTCTCCTTGACGACCGCGCGGAGCTGCTCGGCCGCCTCGGGGAACTTGCCCGAGAGGGCGAGCGCGTAGGCGTAGTTGTAGCGGACGGTCGGGCCTTCGATTGACTCCTCGGGCGCGCTCTCGACGGCGCGGCTCAGGAAGTTGGTCGCCTGCTTCAGGAGCGCCGCGTGCTTGTCCGCGTTCTTCTCCTTGATGGCCGCCTGCACCGAGATGGCGCCGGCGTTGTTGTAGATGCTCGTCAGCGGCGCCCTCGTCGAGAGCGGCAGGAGCACGTCGAGCGCGCTCTGCAACTCGCCGGCGCGCCAGTAGGAGAGTGCGGCGTAGAAGGCCGCCTCGGCGTAGTGCGTGTCGTTGGGTTGGAGCAGGGAGAAGTTCTCGGCCGCCTTCTTCTGGTCGCCCTGCGCGTAGTAGAGCTGCCCCAGCTCGAAGGCCGCCTGCTTGTAGACCGAGCCGGGGTTGGCCTTCTCGTACTCGCGCATCGCGTTCTGGAGGTACGCGGGCTTGTCGGGGTTACTGTTCGGCAGCATCGCGCCCTTGACGTACGCCTCGAAAGCCTTGGGCGGCACCTTCGTCGCCTGCTCGACGATGAGGTTCTGCGAGAAGGGCAGCTTGTCGTCCTGCTCGTAGAGGATCTGGTAGGCGAGCTTGCCCTGCACGGCCTGGAGGTTGATGAGCGCGTCGCCGAAGAAGAATTCGTGCGTGGCCCAGCGCCCGCCCTCGATCTGCTTGCCGGCGATGCGCCCCTCGTTGACGCGGATGATGCGGGCCGAGCCGCGCACCTCGGCGACGGTCTTCTCGTCGCGCGGCGAGACCTCGTAGTTGCCGACGACGACCATCGTCGCGCCCGACTCCTGCGCGAGCTTAATCGCCGTGGCGCGCGAGGGGATGACCGTCAGCGGCAGGCGCAGGCGCCCGTAGGCCAGCTCGCGCGCGTCCGAAGAGACGACCCGCAGGCCGTGCGCGCCGAGAAGCTCCGAGAGCTGGTCTGAAAAACTCTCGCCGATCCAGTTGGCCTCGCGGTTGCTCGAAGTGTTCTCGAAAGGGATGATGAGCACCACGTCGCTCAGGCCCTGCGCGCGGGCGCGCGCGGGCGCGAGCAGGCAGCAGAAGGCGAGGGCGGCGAGGAGCGCGGCGGCGGAGCGTCTGAACATCGAAGTCACCATAAGAACTGCAAAAGCGGAGAGGCCGTCGGCGCTCCCGGTTAAAAACCCACGGCGTCGGCGGCCTCGCTCGAATGCACACCCGAAGGAGCGTCTTCCGGTCAACGCCCGCGCTCAACCGTCGGGTCTAAAATGAAGGACGGCGACAATTCTACAGGCAAAAGCCTCAACCTCAAAAGCGCGCGGGACGCCCGAAACTTTCGGGAAAAGTCCCGCCGGGGTTAGACGCGCGAGCCGGCCCCGCGGTTGACCGCCCGCGCCTCATTTCACGCCCGTAAAATGGCCCCGTTCCTGGATATTCGCCGGCAGCCCGCAGACGAAGCGGAGGCCATCGGCTAAGCTGCGCCGCACCTCGATGCCGGAGAGGTCTGCGCCGACCGAGACGAGCGTGCGCGCGACCGCCGCGCCGATGCCGGTCAGGACGCACTCGGCGCCCATCAGGCGGACGGCCGCGGCGGCGCGCGTCAGGTGTTGGACGACGTCCGCGCCCAAGCGGCGCGCGCCGGTCACGTCGAGGATGACGACGCGCGCGCGGCGCTCGACGACGGCGCTGAGCAGCGCGGCCGTCAGGCGGTCGGCGCGCTCGTGCGTGAGGCCCCCGATGACGGGCGCGAGCAGCACGCCCTCGGCGACGTTGATGACGGGAGTCGAGAGGTCTTCGATCAACTCGTCCTTCAGGCGGTTGGCCTCCTCGGCCTCGCGCTTGGCGGCAAGCAGCTCGTCCTCGAAGCGCCGGCGCTGGCGCATGGGGACGAAGACGCAGTCGTTGACGGCCTCGTCCCCGCGCTCCCGGCGCGCGGCGTTGACGAGTAAGGGCACGTCGCCGCCGTCTCGCGCGCGCAAAGAGAGGTAGACCTCCTCGGCGCGGCCCTGCAGCTTGAGCAGGGGGAAGAAGTGCGTCTGGTAGAAGATGCGCCCGCCGGGCGGGAGCAGCGTCTCGAAGTGCCGGCCGTCGATCTCGCCCGCCTCGTAGCCGAGCCAGTCGAGCAGCGTCGCGTTCGCCGCCAGCACGCGGCCGTCGTCGGCGAGCGAGAGGAAGCCGCACGGTGCTCTGTTCAAAAGCTCGTCCATGCGAACGGTCTTCGGCGCGGGGTCAGGCGTCATCGTCGCCGAGGTACTCCTTGATGACGCGGATCGTCTCCTCGGGGTGGCTCATGTGCGGGCAGTGGCCCGTGGCTTCGAGTCGGCGCAGGGTGCTGTGCGGGAGGTGGCGCGAGAGATACTCGCCGACTTCGGCGGGCGCGATGGCGTCCTCCGAGCACTGCATGATGAGCGAGGGCACGGACACCTTCGACAGGTCGCCGCGGTTGTCGGAGAGGAAGGTCGCCTCGGCGAAGCGGCGCGCGACGCGCGGGTCGGTCGAGCAGAAGCTCTCTTCCAACTCGCGCGCCAGTTCGGGCCGCTCGGGGTTCTTCGTGACGACGGGCGCGAGGAAGTTGGCCCAGCCGATGTAGTTCCGCTCCATCAGTTCGAGCAGCCCTTCGATGTCCGCGCGCTCGAAGCCGCCGCGGTAGTCGGGCGGGTCGTTGATGTAGCAGGGCGAGGGGCCGACCAGGACGAGGCGCGAGAAGAGCCGCGGCTCTCTGATCGACGCGAGTAGGCCGACGACCGAGCTGACCGAGTGGCCGACGAAGGTCACGTCGCGCAGGCGGAGCGCGTGGCAGATGTCGAGCACGTCCCGCGCGTAGCCTTCGAGCGTCGAGTAGCGCGCGGGGTCGTAGGCGCCGAGGTCGGACTTGCCCGAGCCCACGTAGTCGAAGAGGATGACGCGGTAGTCATTCTCAAACGCGGGCGCGACGAAGCGCCACATGTTCTGGTCGCACCCAAAGCCGTGCGCGAACATCAGGGGCCGGGTGCCGCGCCCGGTCACCCTCACGTTATTCCGCTTCAGAACGTCAGAGGCCAACTTCAACTCCCCTCCGTCAATCGCCGCGGCGGACGAGGCTCGCGGCGACGGCCGCCAGCTCGGCCAGCTCGACGGGCTTCGGCACGTGCATCTGGTAGCCGACGCGGAGCGCCTGCATGCGGTCTTCGACGCGCGCGTAGGCCGTGAGCGCGATGGCCGGGACGCGCCCGCCGCGCTCGGGCGGGAGGCCCCGGATGCGCTTCATCAGCTCGTAGCCGTCCTCGTCGGGCATGCCGATGTCGCTGATGAGGAGGTCGGGCGGCGACTGCTCGATGGCCTCCAGCGCCTCGGCCGCGGAGGAGGCGGCCGAGACCTCCGCCCCGCACTGACGGAGTCCGGCCTTCAGCATCTCGCGCGTGTCCGGCTCGTCGTCCACGACGAGAACCTTGAGGCCGTCGAGCCGGTCGCAGGATTCGAAGTTGGGCAGCGTGCTCCGCGCCGCGGGGTGGACGCGCGCGGCCTCCTCCTCGCTGTGGTAGACGGCGGCGACCGGGAGCAGCACGGTGAAGGTCGCGCCCCGCCCCTCGCCCTCGCTCTCGGCTTTGACGGTGCCGCCGTGCAGCTCGACGAGGTGGCGGACGATGGCGAGGCCGAGGCCCATCCCGCCCTGCTGGCGCGTCGTCTTCATGTCGGCCTGGCGGAAGCGGTCGAAGACGTAAGGCAAAAACTCTGGGACGATGCCGGCGCCGGTGTCGCTCACCGCGACCTCGACGTGCGAGTTGACGCGCTCCAGGCGCACCTGCACGCGCCCGCCGCGCGGCGTGAACTTGATGGCGTTCGACAGGAGGTTCCAGACGACCTGCTGGAGGCGGACGGGGTCGCCCGAGACGGATGCGGGGCCGGTGTCCAGAACCTTCTGCAGGCGCACGCCCTTCGCCTCGGCCGCGGGGCGGACGGCCTCGACCGCCGCCTCGATGAAGGAGTTCGGGTCGACAGGCCGCACGTCGATGCGGAGCTTGCCGGTGATGATGCGCGACACGTCGAGCAGGTCGTCGATGAGCTGCGCCTGTGCGCGCGCGTTGCGCTCGACGGTGTCGAGCGCGCGGCGGGCCGAGTCTTTGTCGAAATCCCCTCTGCGGAGCATGTGCGCCCAGCCGAGGATGGCGGTCAGCGGCGTCCGCAGCTCGTGCGAGACCGTGGCGAGGAACTCGTCCTTCAGGCGGCTCGACTCCTGCGCCTCCTGGTAGAGCCGCTCGGCCTCCCCGCGCGCGCGCTGCGCCGACTCGAAGAGGCGCGCGTTGTCCATCGCGACCGCGGCCTGCGCCGCGAGTCCTTCGACGATGCGCTCGTGGCGCGCGGTGAAGACGGCGAGCTCGGGCGAGCCGAAGAAGAGGCCGCCCATGACTTCCCCCGAGCGCGAGATGACGGGGACGGCCAGGTAGCTCACGACGGGGAGGTGTCCCTCGGGCATGCCGTAGTAGGGCGAGTTCTTGCCGTAGCGCGGGTCTTTGTGCACGTCGTCGATGCGGACGGTGCCTTCGCCGCGGAAGGTCGGCGCGAAGATGTCCGTGTTGCGCGGCATGGGGAAGTGCGCGAACGCCTCGCGCGGCACGCCCGAGAGCGTGTAGAGCATGTAGCTCTCGCCCTTCGCGTCGAGCACGTTGTAGAAGAAGGAGCCGAAGCGCGCGCCGGTCAGCTCGGTGGCGGCGTCGGTGACGGCCTGCACCACGCGGTGCAGGTCGAGTTCGGCCGAGATGACGCCCCCCAGCTCGTTGATGATGGCGAGCGCCTCGGTCTGCTCGCGCAGGGCCTCCTCCGTGTTCTTCCGCTCGGTGATGTCCTGCACGACGCCGAGCATCCCGAGCACGCGGCCGTCTTCCGCGTAGAGGCCGCGGCCGCGCGCGAGCACCCAGCGGGGCGACCCGCCGGGTTTGACCACGCGGTACTCGATGTCGTAGTCGCCGCGCGAGGCCAACGACTCTTCGACGGCGGCGCGCGCCCGCTCGGCGTCTTCGGGTTCGAGCAGCTCGCGCATCGCCGCCCAGGTGACGGCCTCGCCGGGCTTCAGCCCGAAGATGTGCGCGGCCGTGTCGGAGAGCGTGACCAGGTCGGAGGCGGCGTCCCAACTCCAGTCGCCGAGGCGCGCGGCCGACATCGCGAGGTTGAGCCGCGTCGAACTCTCGTCCAGGGCGCGCTGCGCGCGGCGCTGCTCCGTGATGTCGCGCGCGATCTTCGAGGCGCCGATGATGCGGCCGCTGGCGTCGCGGATGGGCGAGACGGTGAGCGAGATGTCTAAGAGCGTCCCGTCCTTGTGCTTGCGGACGGTCTCGTAGTGCTCGATGCGCTCGCCCGCGCGGATGCGCGCGAGGATGGCCGGCTCTTCGTCGATGTGGTCGGGCGGGAAGAGGATCGTGACGGGCTGGCCGATGACCTCGTCGGCCGTGTAGCCGAAGATTCTCCGCGCGCCGGCGTTCCAGCTGGTGATGACGCCTTCGAGCGTCTTGCTGATGATGGCGTCGTCGGCGGACTCGACGATGGCCGCGAGCCGCGCCTGCGCCAGCTCGGCGGCGCGGAACTCTTCCGACTGCTGGTTCGATGCTTCGGCGAGAGGCTGCTCCTCCCGCGAGGTCTCCATGGGCATAGGTACACTTATCCGTTCCGAACGGGCGAAGGGGGCGAAGGGGAATCCGGGGGTGGGGTGATTATACAGAAAAAGGGAACGACCGCCATCGCCGCGGCCGACACCCCGGCGCTACCGGCGCGCGAAGAGGCCGCACGCGAGGGCGGCGAGCAGGCTCAGCAGGCAGCCGAGCGCGAGCCACGTGCCCCACGACGGCGGGACGAGGAGTCCGCGCAGGGCGCTGAAGAGCGCGAGCCCGAAGCCGAGTCCCGCGACGTACGCGCCGCGCTCCAGAGCACTTTTGAGGGCGGGCTCCGGCGGCGGCCCGGCCGCCCCCGCGGCGCCGAGGCCGAAGAGTCCGCGCAGGCGGTCGTAGTCCCAGAGCAGCAGGTAGACGGTCGCGAGCAGCATCAGGCCGGTGACGACGGGCGTGCCGCGGAAGTCGTAGGAGAGGGTGATGAAGAAGACGTTGAGCATGATCGCGAAGAAGGCGACCGCGCCGAGGGCGGCCGTCGGGCGCCAGAGGACGAGCAGCCCCGCGAGCACCTGCGCCAGCCCCAGGAAGCGCCAGTAGGGGCCGGAGCGGTATAGCGTCTCGAAGAAGGCGCCGATCTCAGACTCCGTGCTCATCGTCGTGAAGCGCCGCCCGAGCAGCTTCACCGTCCCCGTCGGGATGAAGCCGACGGCCAGGAGCACGCGCGTCCCCAGCGTCAGGCGGTAGAGCAGAGGGCGGCCGCGCGCCCAACGCTGCAACCCCGACAGCCTCCGGTCTACGTGTCGCGCGAAGTCGTCGTTCATGTGACGTGAAAGTCCGAGGCGAACTGCACGAGCCCCAACTTCCTCGCGACCGACTGCGAGGCCGTGTTCTCCCACGAGGTGCTGTAGAGCGGCGCGGCGCCCGACGCGGCGACCAGACGCGCCCAACCGGCCGTCACGTCCCGCGCGAACAACGCTCTGACCTGCATGTCTAGAAGCTCTCTGTCGTCGGTCGGGTTCATCACGTCTTTAAGTGTCGCGCGCGGACTCGAAGGAGAAGACGCGCCAGCTTCGAGCGTCTCCGGCGAGAGGGGTCGGCTCGACCGGTCGGCCGACGAATTCGCTGACGGCGTGCTGCCAGAAGGCCAGAGCCTTCTCGTTCCGTTCGATGACGCGCACCTCCCAACGGCCCGGGAACTTTGACCAGATGTCGTGCGCCGCCTTCATCCCGACCCCGCGTCTGCGCAGGCCGCGGACGATGAAGAACTCCGCCAAGTCCCACACGTCCGCGTCACCGGAGGCGGCCGAACCCTTACACACGAACGCAAAGCCGGCCAGGCGGCCGCCGGCCTCGATGATGAAGGGGTAGCGGCCCGGCTCCTCCCAGTACGCGTGCAGGTGCTTGTAGCCGAAGCGCCCGTCCGGCCCGAGTTCCAGCTCGACGATCTCGCTGAAGTCGTGCGCGTAAAGCTCCAGCAGGTTCGCCAGAACCGGCTCCTGCTCAGGCGACGCCGGGATGACCTTGACCTCCATCATTGAGTCCCGGGGCCGCCTCGCCGGGCGGCCTCCTCGTTGGAGTTGTATTCGACCTTCGGGCCTTCGTGCTCGTCGAAGAGTCGGCGGTGCTCGCGGAGGGAGAACTCGTCCGCGCGCGTCTCGTACTCCCTGACCCAGGCGATGAGCATCCGCAGGTTCGCGTCCTGCGCCTCGCGGGTCGCGTACTTGTGCGGCTCCCACGGGCGCGCCTCGCAGTTCGCGACGCACGCCTCGACGCCCGGGTTCAGGAAGATCATCTCGGTGCAGTGGCGGGCCGCGACCCTCAGTAGGCCGGAGTAACAGCCCTCGATGACCCAACTGTCCGACGCCCGTATGAACCGCAGCAGCGCGCGCTCGCTCTCCTCGAAAGGCGCCCTGACGCCCGGCCGTTCGGCCTCCCAGGCGATGACGTCCAGGTCGAGGTGCTCCGCCTCATACAACCCCGAGAGCGCCTTCGCCAGGCTCGACTTCCCCGACCCGGAATTGCCGAAGATGAGAACTCTTTTCATATAAAGCGAGACCTTAGTTACGCCGACGCGCGAGGGTTTGGCAAGGGCGGCAGGCCCAGGGCGCGAGCGGCCCAGGGCAGGGCCGTCTCAAGCTGCCGCCGCTGTACGTGACGGACGCGCGGGGCGTCCGCGATGCCGGGCAGGCCGGCGCGCGCGGCGAAGAAGCCGGAGACCCGCGCCGCGACCTCGGGCGCACGGGGCAGAATCTTTTCGGGCCGGACACCGCTTTCGTACGCGAGGCTCGGGAGCCAGAAGCCGAGGTCGAGCCGCGGGTTGGAGAGGCAGGCGAGGTTCCAATCGACGAAGACGGCGCGCTCGCGCGTCAGGCAGATGTTATCGCTGCGCAGGTCACAGTGCGTCAGGCTCGCGCCCGCGGTCGTGCAGCCCTCTTCAAACTCGACGAGTGTAGGCAGCGCCGCTTCGAGCCAAAGCGCGTCGGCCATCCCGAGCGCGAGGAAGGGCGAAGGGTCTTCGGCGACCGCGCGCCAGCCCGCGCCCAAAGCCCCGTGCGTCTCCTCGAAGGTCTCCAGCGACGCGGGCGTGTCGTGCATCGCTCTAACCTGCGCCAGCGTCAGCTCGATCTGCCGCTCGTCCCAGGGCGGCGGCCAGTGTCGTGTGGAGAGGTCTTCGATGACGAGGACGGGCTCGGACTCTGCGTCCTCCGCCGCGACGAGGCGCGGCATGAAGTCGCCGCGCAGGTTTTCGTAGACGCGAATCTCTCGCCTCACAAACTGACACGTCAGGGGCGTCGTCCCGACTTTGACGAAGAAGCGACCGCCGCCGGCCGTCGCGCACACCAGCCGCAGCGCGGGCGTGTAACCGCCCTCGGCGCGCCTGTACGACTCGACCCGCGCGCCGACGAGCCGCTCGATGCGCGCGGCCAACTCCGGGCCGGGCTTCTGGCCTTGACTCATCGCCTGAAACTTCCGACGCTGTAAGTGTCCGCGAATGACAACAGCCACCCGTCCGGTGGCTGCCAGTGATTTTAGAGATGTGGCGTCCCGTACGGGAATCGAACCCGTGTTACCGCCGTGAAAGGGCGGTGTCCTAGGCCGCTAGACGAACGGGACTTGAAGTGTTTCGTCGGTGTTTGACGGCGGGGTTAAGTTACCGTACGACCCCTGGCCTGTCAAACGAGGCGGGCCGAGGGGCGTGCATCCCTCGCGCCCCGTGGGGGCATCGGAGTGTGAAAGCGCGACAACCCCTCAAGCCGATTTCGAACGGAGAACACGCCCGGAGGGTTACTCATGAAGAAGGTTTGGCCGCTCCTCCTGCTCACACTGCTCACGCAGCTGCCGCCGGCGTACGCGCAGACGCCTTCCGAAGCGGGCGCGACCCCCGAGGCGGCAGAGGCCGACCGCGCGCTCGCAGAGGTTCGGCGCAAGGCGGTCGGACTCGTCGGCGAGGCCCTGGCCGACGCGGGGGCCTTGAAGCTCCTGGAGAACCGCGTCCGCATGCAGACGTGGGCCGCGCGCCTGCTCTGGCCGCGCGACCCGAAGGCGGCGCGCGCGGCCTTCAAGTCGGCGGCCGACGGCGTCGCGCAGTTGAACGCGGCCGTCGACCCCGAAGACGCCCAGCTCTACGCCAACGCGCAGGTCGCCACGCAGCTCCGGGGCGAGCTGATCAACTCCGTCGTGCAGTTCGACGCGAACCTCGCGCTCGACTTCCTGCGCGCGACGCGGCCGCCCTTTGCCGAGGCGCTCCAGGCCGCCGGCTTCGGCTCGCCCGCGCAGGAGCAGTCGCTTGAGATGGGCGTCGTCTCCAACCTCGCGGCGCAAGACCCGCGGCGCGCCTTCGAGCTTGCGGAAGAGAGTCTGGGCAAGGGCGTCTCCGTCACCCTGCTCAACGTACTGCAGCAGTTGACGGCCAAAGACCCGGCCGCGGCCTCGAAGCTGGCGTCGGACATCGCGCGCAGGCTCAGCGCCGAAGACCTGCGGCGCCAGGGCGAGGCGGCCTCCGTCGCGCAGCAGCTCATCGTGCTGACGCGCCCGGCCGAGAGCGCGGCGCAGAACCCGTCCGCGAACTCGACGGGGCCGGTCGTCTCAGTCGCCGACGCGGGGGGCGGCGCGCTCTTAGACGAGCAGACGCGGCGCGAGCTGATCGAGAAGGTGCTCGCGGCGGTCGCGGCCGGCGTGCAGAGGGACGGCGGCGGCTACAGCCTCTTCTACGCCTTCCAGGCCCTGCTGCCCGAGCTTGAGAAGTCCGCGCCGGCGCGCGCCGCGGCGCTGCGGCGCAAGGCCGAAGAGATGGAGCGCACCTTCAACCCGTACCAGCAGCGCATCAGGCCGTACCAACAGCTCATGCAGGAGGGCACGGTCGAGGCCCTGCTGGAGGCCGCGCGCAAGGCGCCCGCGGAGGTGCGCGAACAGCTCTACACGCAGGCCGCCTGGAAGGCTTACAACGGCGGGGAGGGCACCGAGCGCGCTCTGCAGATTCTTGAGAACGTAAACCCGCAGCAGCGCGGGCAGGTGCGCAGGGAGATGGAGCAGAGGGGGCAGTGGCGCGCGATACAGCAGGACGGCTACGCCGAGGCGCGGCAGGCCGCGGCGCGCCTGAAGAGGCCGGAGGATCGCGTGCAGGCGCTCCTGCAGATCGCCGGGCGCGCCGCGGCCGCCGGTGAGGAGGAGACCGCGCGGCAGAGCTTGGAGGAGGCGAGCGGCCTCGTCGAGTCGCAGACGCGCGGCCAGCAGCAGTTCGCGTACAGGCTGCAAGTCGCAAACCTCTACGCGCAGTTCGACGCGGACAGTTCGTTCGAGATCGTCGAGTCCGCGGTCGGCCGGCTCGACGCGCTGCTGGACGCGGCCGAGGCGGTGGACGGCTTCGGCCAGGACGCCTTCAGGGAGGGCGAGCTGCGGTCGCAGCAGGGCGGCTACGTCTGGAACGAGATGATCAACCAGTGCGCGCAGGTGCTGGCGCTGCTCGCGCACACGGACTTCGAGCGCGCGGCCGCCGCCGCGAAGAAGTTCCGCCGCCCCGAGGCGCGCGCGAGCGCGCAGCTCATCCTCGCGCAGAACCTCTTCGGCGGCACACAAGCCCCGGGTCGCGGGCGCGGCCTCGGCCCCGCGACGAGCGTCGTCTTCGGCAAAAGGTAGTCTTAAGAAACTCTGATGAGGTGCGGGCCGCGCCCGACGACGCGGCCGATGACGGCGGCGTCCGTGTAGCGCGCGCGCAGGGAGGCGAGAAGCTGTGGGGCGCGCTCGGCCGCGACGGAGATGAGCAGGCCGCCGGCCGTCTGCGGGTCGAAGAGGAGGGCAGAGAGTTCCCGTCTGACCCCTTCGGCAATCGTCACGTCCTCGCCGACGTAGGCGCGGTTCGACTTGTCGCCGCTCGTCAGCAGCCCGGCCGCGGCCAGCTCCAAAGCGCCCTCGATGAGAGGCACGCTCGCCGCCTCAATCTCAAAACTCACGCCGCTCGCGCGCGCCATCTCCCAGGCGTGGCCGAGCAGCGCGAAGCCCGTCACGTCGGTCGCCGCGTGAGCGCCCGCCTCCGACATTAGGCGCGCCGCCTCGCGCCCGGAGAGCAGCATCGTCTCGAGCGACGCGCGCGTCACCCCTTCCGAAGCCTTGCCGAACTTGATGCCGGTCGAGACGACGCCCGTCCCGACGGGCTTCGTCAAAACGAGCGCGTCGCCGGGGCGCGCGCCGCGGTTGGTGATGACGCGCGCGGGGTCTATGACGCCGGTCACGGCGTAGCCGAACATGATCTGCTGGTTGTCCACGCTGTGCCCGCCGACGAGCGCGACGCCGTTCTCCTTCAAGACCTGCAACCCGCCGCGCATGATCTCGGAGAGGATTTGGAAGTCGACGCCCTTCTTTGGGAAGCACGTGACGGCGAGCGCGGTGACGGGCGTGCCGCCCATCGCCCACACGTCGTTGATGGAGTTGAGCGCGCTGATGCGCCCGTAGTCGAAAGGGTCGTCGACGATGGGCGTGAAGAAGTCCACGGTCTGGACGAGGGCGAGGGTCTCCGAGAGACGGTAAACCCCCGCGTCGTCGGCCGTCTCGATGCCGACAATCAGATTCGGGTCGCGGGGAATGTCCAGCCCGCCCAAGACCTGGGCGAGTTCGCTCGGCGCGAGCTTAGCCGCTCAACCTGCGCACGAGACCATCTCTGTGAGACGCATCACGACCTCCGTCGAAAGGATGAAGGCGGAAGGATGAAGGATGAAGGGAATGCGGTCTGCCGTCCCTTCATCCTTCATCCTTCATCCTTCCGCCTTGCCTTTCATCGTACCACGAACCTCGTCGGGGCGACGACGGTGCGCGCTTCGGGGTTGTAGTAGTCGTAGAGTTGCGAGGGCGCGGTCAGTGCCCTGAGGCCGTAGCGCGGGCGGAACTTGAACTGGAAGTGTGCGCCGCCCGCGCGCGGCCAGAGGTAGACGACGAGGCGGTCGGGCAGAACGTCGTAGCTGCTGAGCGCCCAGTCCGACCCCTTCACCGCGCGTTCGAGCGAGGCGCGGTCGACGTCCGCGCCCGGCGGGAGTCCGACCTCGGCCAGCATCATCCCGTAGCCCTCGTGCCCCACGCGCTCCGCCTTCACGTCGCAGGTCACCTCCTGACTTATCTCGCCCTGCGTGCGGTCGTATGCGACCGACAGCCTGAGCGCGGAGGCCTTGGCGCGCTTCGGCTCGCCGCCGCCTTCGGCCGGCGCCGCGGGCGTCGTGCCCCAGGGGACGTAGAAGGTCGTGACGAGGTGCGCCTGCGCCGGGCTGGCGTTTGTTCCGCGCCGCAGCTCGACGCGGTTGGCGCCCGCGCCGAGGAAGGGCGAGAGGTCGAGCGTGAGTGGGACGGAGAGTCTGTCCGAAGGCGGCAGCGTGAGCCGGCCCGCGCGCCGGCCGTTGACGAAGACCTCGGCCACGTCTTCGGCCTGCGGGCCGGCGGCGCCCGTGCGCGCCGCGACCGTCGAGAGCAGCGCGTCGAAGACGTTGACGGTCGCCTGCGTCGAATACCACACGCCGTAGCGATCCTTCTTCCGCAGAAGGAAGTCGAGCCCGCGGACGATCAAGTTGTTGTTCGGGCCGCAGTCCGCGTCCGCCATTCCGCAATGGCGGTTGAGCGCCTGGATGGCGAGCGCGGTCGTCTCGACGCGGCCGGCGAGGCCCCAGCCGTAGAAGGGCGTGTTGGTTTCGAGCGCCCAGTAGGTGCCCGTGCCCTCTTCGAGCGCGAGCGCGAGCAGGCGTGCGGCGGCGCGCGCGACCAGGCCCGTCTCGCCCGCGTCCGACGCGGCCAGCGCGAGCGAGGCGATGAGGTACGGCTCGTCCGCCTCGTCGGCGCGCGCGGCCGTGTAGGCGAGCGCGCGGCGGAGCGGCGTCTCCGGCACCTGCTTTGAGCCTGCCTGTGTGGGCGAGGTCTGGGCGAGTATCGTTCGCGGGACGGGGTTATTCGTGCCGTGCTCGAACTTCTGCGTGGCGGCGAGGACGCGCGCGACGAAGGCGGTCGTGAGCGTCGTCTGCCGCTTGTCTTCGCGGCCGTCCCAGGTGTGCGCGGCCCAGCTCCCGTCGGCGCGCTGCTGCCTGAGCAGCCACTCGCGCGTCTCGCGGATGACGTTCTCGTCAACGTCGACGACGCCGCTCGCGTCCGAGAGGAACCGCAGCGCGTAGGCCGTGAGCGCGAGGTCTGCGTCGCCGCGGCCCCAGTAGGTGAAGCCGCCGCCCGGCGCGCGGTAGCCGAGCAGGCGCTCGTAGCCGAGCCGCGCGTATGTGCGCGCGCGGCCGACGACCGGCGGCTCGTCCCCGCCGCCCTTCAGCTTCGCGTGGTAGTTCAAGACCATCACGCTCGGGTAGGTCGAAGAGATGGTCTGCTCGCCGCAGCCGTACGGCCGCGACATGATCGCCTCGACGCCTTCGAGCACGTGCGCCGCGAGGTTCGGGTAGAGCTTCAGCTCGCCGCGCAACGAGCCGCGCAAGGCCTCCGCGGGGACGTTGACGGAGAGCGCGCCAGCGTCGGTCAGGAGCGCGCCGTCCGTGGCCGAGCGCTCCTCGCCGTCTGGGTGGACGGTGACGGGCTTCTCGATGGCGTCGCTCGCCTCGGGGGAGTCGGAGCCGAGGGCCGTCACGCGCTGCTTCCCGTCAATCACCGACGCGACGGCGCGGAAGTCGAAGACGGGGCGCGCGGCGTCGCCCGCGGGCACCTCTGCGCGCTGGTGCGCCGCGCCGTTGAGCGCGAACCAGCTCTCGGGTTTCATCTCCACGTCGACGCCCTGCGCGCGCGGGAGGTAGTTGCGCAGCACGACGGGCAGGCTTATCTCGTCGCCTTCGGTGAGCACGCGCGGCGGGTCGTGCTCGACGAAGAAGGGCTGGAAGGCGAGGAACTCCGTCTCGGCCGTGCCGAGCCTTCCGTCCTCGGTCGAGGCGATGACCGACATCCTCCAGGTCGTGATGTTGTCGGCCAGCCTGAAGCCGAGGTGCGCCGTGCCGTCGCGCGCCGTCTCAAGCTCCGGACTCCAGACGAGCGTCTCGGGGAAGAACTCGCGCAGGCGCGGCGTCGAGAGCGGCGGCTGCGGCAGCGCTGTCTTCTTCGGGGGCTCGGAGACATTGGCCTTGGTCATTTGGAACCTCGGCTCGCGCGACTCGGCCGCCGTCACCTCCACCGTCTCCGTCGCGGCGCCGACCGACAGCACCGCGTCCACCTTCGTCACGTTGGCCGAGACGACGCGGACGGAGTCCGCAGTGAACTGGTTGAAGCCGGGCGAGTTGACCGTCAGCGTGTAGACGCCCGAGGGCAGGTTGCGCAGGAGGTAGACGCCCGCGTCGTCCGTCGTCGTGCTGGCCTTGAAGTCCGCGAAGTTGTGTTTGGCGACGACCGTGGCGTTGGCGACGACGGCGTCCATCGGGTCTTTGACCGTGCCGGTGATGGCGCCCGTGCCGCCGGAGAAGGTCGTGGTCGAAGTGGACTGCACGGGCGCGGCGTCCTGCGCCGTCTGCTCCGTGCCGACGCTTGAGAAGGAGGCGAGCGTGAAGTCGTCCTCCGTGCCTTCGCGCCCGTCGGGGCCGGCGCTGCGCAGCGAGAGCGTGAGGACGGTCTGCGTGACGGGCTGCGCCGAACGCTTCACGCCATTGCCCCCGCGCGAGGCGATCTCGACGTGGTCGGTGAAGCGCGCCGCCGTCCCGAAAGTCGCGTAGGCGGGCCGGCCCCAGCCGTCGCGCAAGGCGTCGAGGCTGAGCGAAGAGTTCGACAGCGCCGCGGCCAGCTCCTCGCGCGTGCGCGGGAACTGGCGCCCCTCGCGCCGGTTCTTGTCGAGCGCTTTGTCCAAGGCCCCGCGCGTCTTCTCGAAGTAGTCGCTCAGGAGGTTCCAGATGTCGAAGTCGTCCGAGATGTCGCCGCGCCGCGGCGCGAAGACGCCGTCGGGGCCGCCGCTCTCGACGGTAATGACGTGGTGCGTGCCGCTCGTCTCGAAGTGAAAGCGGTAGGGCCGGCCCCAGCGGTCGCGCAGCGCGTCGAGGTCTAGGCCGAGGCCGGCCGCCTCCGCGCGCAGCGTCGCGTAGTCCTGGACGTATCGGCCCGTGCGCGCCTGGTAGACGGCGGCGGCGTGGTTGATGACCTCGCCGGTCTTGCGGAAGTAAGGCCACTCGAAGACCGCGCAGCTGAAGTCGTCGTCCGTGCCGGGGCGCTCGTCGGCGCCGCCGGAGAGGATTGCGAGCCGGTCGTTCTCGCGCAAGGAAGAGAAGAGCACGTGGTAGGGCTGGCCCCATGGGTCTCGCAGCGCCGCGAAGTCGATGCCGTCCTGCGCGAGCGCGCGCGCGAGCGCCGCCTCGTCGGCCGGGTACTGGCCTGTGTTCGCGTAGCGCGCGCGCAGCGAATCGGAGAGCGGCGCGAGCTGCGCGTTGACGAGGCTGCCGAAGAGGCTCGCCTGGTTGCGCTCGAACTCCGTCCCGTGCGTGATGCGGTAAACGTCGTCGGGCCGCTCGCTGTTGTAGAGCATCTCCGCGACCGTCTCGAAGCCTGCGGGGGGCGTCCGCCCCGGGGCGAGCCGCTCCACGTCGCGGCGCGTGACGCCCGCGATGTCCCAGCCGCCGTACCAGTATTCGGAGACCGAGTCGGCGAAGCCGAAGGTGCCCGCCGTCTCGCCGTCCGTGCGCGCGCGCTCCTCGACCGCCTTGTCGAAGACGACGACGCCGAGCGCGCCCGCCGCGCGCCGCCCGTCGGCCGTGCGCACGGCGAACTCCGCGCCCGCGTCCTCGCCCGGCTTGTAACTCTTCTGCGAGAGCCTCACGTCCAGCTTCAGCTCGCGGTCGCGCGGGAAGACGACGGTGCGCGCGCCGAGGCTGTAAGACTCTTCGTCGTCCTTCAACGGCGCGGCGCCCGTCGCGGTGAAGTTGACGGCGCCCTTGAACTCGCGGGTCGTCGGGACGACGAGCGAGGCGCGTCCGCCCGACAGGCGCACCGCGCGCGAGAAGAGCACGCGCCCCTCGGAGACCGCGTCGACGACGACGCCCAGGCGCTCTGCGTCTGACGTGAGTTCGACCTTGACGGCCTCGCCCGGGGCGTAGACGGTCTTGTCCGTCTCGACGCGAATCTCGGGCACCGCGTCGTCGCCGAGCCAGAAGTCTTCGCTGTGGTGGCCCACGCGCCCGGCGCGGTCGCGCGCGACGAAGCGCAGGGGGACGTTCTGGCCCGCCCGCTCGCGGGGGAGCGCGGGGCCGATCACCTTCGCCACGCCGTAGCGGTTCGTGCGCACGTTGACGAGCGCGCGGTCGGGTCGCTTCGTCTCGCGGACGCGGCCGTCGGCGGCGACGGCGCGCGCCGTCTCGCCTTCGCCGTAGACGGTCACGTCGCACACGGCCGGCGTGCCGTCGGCGTAGGAGGCCGAGAGGTAGAAGGCGAGCGGCAGCCCGTCCGCCTGCCGGTAGCGACCTTCGGTGACGTAGAGGTGGACGGGCTCTTTCGTCAGGCGCACCTGGAAGCGGCGCTGCTCGGTGCGGTTGGTCGTCGGGTCGTTGACGTAGGCGACGAAGGTCAGGTCGCGGAAGCGCTCGTAGTCGGACTCGGACAGCTCATTCTGCTCGCCCTTCAAGTCGAGCCGCGCGACGTAAACCCCTTCGCTCAAGTCGCCCTCGACGGCCGGGTGCTCCTCGGTCTCGTACTTCTGCTCCTTGTAGTTCCAGCGCCGCTCGGTCTCGCGCACGACGCGGACGCGCCCGCGTTTGACGGGCTGGCCGAAGAGGTAGTCGGCGCGCACCTCGACCGAAGGGCTCTCGCCCGAGAGGTAGTAGGGGCGGTCTGGCTTCGCGCTGACGGAGAAGTTCGGCAGGTCGTAGCGGCCGACGCGGAAGTCGCGGGTCACGTTGTAGTCGCTGCCGTACCGGTCGTCGTCGAACTCAAGCTTGACGGTGTAGGTGCCGAGCTTCGCGCTGTCGGGCAGGCGCCAGTCGGCCGAGGCGACGCCGAAGCGCGAGGTCTTGAGTTCGGTTTCGAAGGCCGCGTCGCCCTCCTCGTCCTCCACCTTGAGGGTCAGCGCCTGGCCGGCGAGGGCGCGTTCGCCCTTGTCGAAGAGGAGCGCGCGCATGTGTACGGTCTGGCCGGGCTGGTAGAGCGGCTTGTCGGTGGTCAGGAGCGCGCCCGGCTTCTCGTCTAGCGTGACTTCCGTCTCGACCTCGTCGACGAAGGAGCCGCGGCGCGCGCTGACTTTGAGCCCGACCTCGTCGTCGTACGCGTGCGCGCCCGGCGGCAGCTCGAAGTCGAGCGTGACGAAGCCGTCGTCGCCGGTGTTGCCCGCGGCCTTGACGACGGTCTTGTCGTCGTCTTCGCCCTCGAAGGAGAGCGCGGCCTCGACGGCGACGCCCTTGAGCGGGCGACCGCTGACGGGGTTGGCCGTGCGCACGCGCGCGCTGTAGTGCGCGCCGGGCCGCGTGGCCCGCGCCGAGATGACGCTCAGCTCGAAGAGGTCGGGCGCGGCCTCCGAGACGGAGACGATGCCTTCGAGTGCGGGCGGCGCCGCCCCCGCCGGTGTCGGCTCGACCTTGTAGCGGAGGCGATACCAGGGGAACTCCGCGCGCTCGGCCGGGAGCAGGTTCTGGTAGCGGAGTTCGAGCGGGACTTCGAGCGCGTTCGCGCCGCGGCGCACGCGCACGTCCGCACGGGCGTCGGCGCGCACCTTGTCGTGCGGGTCGAGCAGCTCGACGGTGAGGCGCGCGGGCAGCTCGCGCCCGGTGCCGTTCGAGACCTCGACGCGGACGCGCGCCTGCCGCTCTTCGAGCGTGAGGCGGATGCGTGACTCGTCCAGGTAAAGGGCGGGGGCCGCGCTCGAAAGGTGGGCGGCCAGCAGGCACACGAAGAGTCCCAGAAGGGCGGGGGCAGACCTCCGTAGCATCAGACGTTTCCCTCCTAAAGTTGTGCCCCTGTGATGCGAACTCGTCGCCCGATGGTTGTTCTGGGGGGAGGGGGAGGGATGGGTTTTGGGTGCTGGGTGCTGGGTGCTGGTTAAAAACCGGTTCTTCACCCAACACCTAAAACCCAGCACCCAGCACCCTCCTTCACGGTCGGGCCGAGTCTTGCAGCTGCTCGCGGCGTTCGAGGATATATTCGATGAAGGCGCGGGTGGGCGAGGGCTGGAAGCGGCCGAGGGCAATGATGGCGACGGCGCGCGTGAGGCGGTGGCCCGCGACGCGCAGCCAGCCGAGGCGTCCGGCCTCGACCTCCTCGCGCACGGCCCACGAGGGCATGACCGAGACGCCGAGGCCGTGCTCGACCATGAGCTTGATGAAGTACGTGTCGTTCGATTCGAGCGCGAGGTCGGGGCTGAGGTCGACGCGCTTGAAGAAGGCGTCGGTCGCGCGGCGGATCGAGGCGCCCTGCTCGAAGAGGATGAAGCGCTCGCGGCGCATCTCGACGACGCTCGTCTCGCGCTCCTTGAAGTGCTTGTGGCGCGGGCCGACGACGAGCCCCAACTCGTCCTCGAACAGCTCGGTCACCTGCAGCGCGGGCGAGTAGACCGGCAGGCTCGCGAACCCGACGTCGGCCGCGCCGTTGAGGATGTCGGCCACGGTCTGCTCGGTGCTGACGGTCGTGCGGAAGGAGAGTTCGACGCGGTCGTGGTCGCGCATGAAGGACTCGAAGAGGTGCGCGAAGAGGTGGACGAAGGCCTGCGTGGCGGCGGCGGCGCGGACGCGGCCGCGCGGCTCGTGCTCGTCGCCGCGGATGCGCTCGCGCAAGGCGTCGGCCTCTTCGAGGATGCGCTCGGCGTAGGAGAGCGCGAGCTGGCCGGCGTCGGAGAGGCGCACGCCGCGCTTGGCGCGGATGAAGAGCGGCTCGCCCAGCTCCGTCTCCAAAGCCTTGATCTGGTGGCTGACGGCCGACTGCGTCATGTTAAGTTTCTGTGCCGCGCGTGTGAACGAGAGCGCCTCGGCGACCTCGCGGAAGGTTCTTAACTGCGAGAGCTCCATCGTTTACGCCTCTTCGGGAAATGTGGATGAATATAGTTAATCCGGTGGATGAACACAATGCGTTAGACGCGTGGGCAAAGGCGTGCTTATCATGTCGCGTCGAACTTACGCGACACAGACGAGGGGTTATTTAACGTCGCGGCCGCGGGGCCGCGTTTTAAAAAAAGGAGAAGTTAAGATGATCCCGTTTAGACTCGACTACGTGATTGAGAAGACCGACGGCGAGGGCGCGTGCGAGGAGCAGAAGGTTCTGAAGGAGCTGGCCGGCGTGCGCCTGAAGCCTTCGGAGGCGCGGGCCGAGTGGCCGCGCGTGCTCGAACACAAGTGGCTCGTCAGCGAGCGGCTGGGCCGGGACGTGGGCCTGCGCGTCGCCGCGCTCGACTACTTCGAGAACGTACGCCTCCCGCGCCACACGCGCACGTCCTACCGTCCCGACGCCTCAAGCCTCCGCCGCTTCACGCAGGCGCGAAGGCTTTTGGCTTAAAGCGCTCGACGTAACTGCGGTAAGCCTCGACCTCACCCGAGGCCTTGCCGTCATCCCACCCGAGAAACTTCCGAGCAATAAGAGCGGCGTGCTCTGCGGCGTCCAGCCCGAGTTGGCCGTCGAGTCCGACCATGGTGCGCCGCATCAGGCAGTCGGCCAACGTCTCGGCCAACTCCTCGCGGAAGGAGTAGACGACCTCCGCGGCGATGGAGCCGGTCTCTGCGCTGATGACTTGTGAGAGTTCCGCGTCCGCCTGCGCGAGCCGCAGGACTTCCGCCGCGCGCGCGCCGTAGACTTTCAAGAGCCTCTCGTTGCTTTTCGTCGGGAGCGTACTCCGCGCGTTGAAGTCGCGGCGGAAAGCTTCGAAGTCTTCGACGGCCGCGCCCGGCAGGGGCACGTCCGCGGTCTGACAGGCCGGAGGATTCCTGCCCTTCGCGCGGAAGATTAAGGCGACCGCCTCGTCGGCGAGCGAGCGGTAGGTCGTAAGCTTGCCGCCGACGACGGAGAAGAGGCCGCGCACGCCCGCGGGCCTGATGAAGTGCCGGCGCGTGATGCCGCCCTCCCGCCCTTCGGCGACGCGCGGCAGCGGCCGCACGCCGGAGTAAGTGTAGAGCACGTCCGCCCGCGTGAGCCGCGCCGCGGGGAGCACGCGGTTCGTCTCGCGGAGAAGATATTCGACCTCACGCCCGTCGGCTTCAACACGGTCGAGGTCGCCCGCGTAGCGTTCGTCGGTCGTCCCAATCAGCAGCTTGTCGTCCCACGGCACGACGAAGAACGGGCGGCCGTCCTCCAACGCCTCGACGTAGACGGCCGCGCGCGGCGCGTCTTCGAAGGCGCGGACGACGACGTGGCTGCCCTTCGTCCCGCCGATCAGTTTGTCACTCTCCGCGGAAGAGCCTTCGAGCAGTTCATCGACCCACGGCCCGGCGGCGTTCAGGATGACGCACGCGCGCGCCTCGTGCGTCCCGCCGCCGAGAAGGTCTCTGAAGAGGACGCCGCGCGCCGCGCCCTCCTCGACGAGCAGGCGCTCGACTCGCGCGTAGGTCAGCACGGACGCGCCGCGCGCCTTCGCGTCGAGCGCGTTCTCGACCGCGAGCCGCTCGGCGTACTCGACCTGCGCGTCGTAGAAGAGCGCCGCGCCGCGCAGGCCCTCGCGTGCGAGACCGGGCGCGTGCCGCAAAGCCTCTGCCGCCGTGAGCATTCGATGACGCGGCAGGGATTTGGACGAAGAGAGCAGGTCGTAGCCGAGCATCCCCGCGCGGACGGTGAGGCGGCCGCGCCTGCGCCCCGCGTAGAAGGGGAAGAGCATCGGCAGCGGGCGGACGAGGTGCGGCGCGACCTTTCGCAGAAGCGTCTCGCGCTCGCGCAGAGACTCGCGCACGAGTCCGAACTCGCCGTGTTCGAGGTAGCGCAGCCCGCCGTGAATCAGACGCGTCGAGGCCGCGGTCGTCCCCGCCGCGATGTCCCCCTTGTCGAGCAGCAGCACGCGCAAGCCGCGCATCGACGCGTCGCGCGCCACCCCGCACCCGTTCACACCCGCGCCGACGACGACCAAGTCGAAAGCATCACGGCAGATGTTTTGTGGACTTCGCCTTTGCATTAAAAAGAAGTGATGAGTGATGAATGATGAGTGATGAATGAAAGACCTGCTGCCTTTCATTCATCACTCATCATTCATCACTCATCACTCATTCCTTCTCCCAGTCTTTCGCGCGCTCGACGGCGCGGAGCCAGCGGCGGTGCAGGCGCTCGCGTTCCGGCTCCGGCATCCGCGGCTCGTAGCGGCGCGCTATGCGGAGGCGTTCGGCGATCCCCTTGCGGTCTTGCCAGAAGCCGACGGCGAGGCCAGCGAGGTAGGCGGCGCCCGCGGCCGTCGTCTCGGTGAGCTCGGGCACCTCCACGCGGACGCCGAGGATGTCCGACTGGAACTGCATGAGGAACGCGTTGCAGACCGCGCCGCCGTCGACGCGCAGGTCTCTGAGCGGGACGCCGGAGTCTCGCTCCATCGCGGCGGCCACGTCGCGCGTCTGGTAGCACATGGCTTCGAGCGCCGCGCGCGCGAGGTGCGCGCGGGTCGTGCCGCGGGTGAGTCCGACGACCGCGCCGCGCGCGTACGCGTCCCAGTGCGGCGCGCCCATCCCCGCCAAAGCGGGGACGAAGTAGACGCCCTCGTTCGAGTCGAGCGAGCGCGCGAGCGCCTCGGTCTCGCCGGCGCTCTCGATGATGCCGAGTCCGTCGCGCAGCCACTGCACGGCCGCGCCCGTCACGAAGATCGAGCCTTCGAGCGCGTACTCCGCGGGTTCCTCATTCAACTGCCACGCGACCGTCGTCAGAAGTCCCGCGCGGCTCACGACCGGCTCGCGCCCCGTGTTCATCAGGAGGAAGGAGCCCGTGCCGTACGTGTTCTTCGCCGCCCCCGGCTCGAAGCAGCCCTGCCCGAAGAGCGCGGCCTGCTGGTCGCCCGCGAGCCCCGCGACCGGCACCCGCGCGCCGAAGAAGCTGGAAGGGTCTGTGTGGCCGTAGACGAAAGACGAGGGCAGGACTTCGGGCAGCGAAGCGCGGGGCACCCCGAAGAGCGAGAGTAGCTCGTCGTCCCACGCGAGTCGTTTGATGTCGTAGAGCAGCGTGCGCGAGGCGTTCGAAGGGTCTGTGACGTGGGCCGCGCCGTTCGTCAGCTTCCAGACGAGCCACGAATCGATTGTGCCGAAGGCGACTTCGCCCGACGCCGCACGCCCGCGTAAGCCTTCCGTGTGGTCGAGCAGCCAGCGCAGTTTCGTCCCCGAGAAATATGGGTCGAGCACGAGGCCCGTCTTCGCGCGGATCGAATCTTCCAGCCCGCGCGCCTTCAACTCGTCGCACATCGGGGCCGTGCGCCTGTCCTGCCAGACGACGGCGCGCGCCACCGGGCGCGAAGTCGAACGCTCCCACGCGACCACCGTCTCGCGCTGGTTCGTGATGCCGACGGCGCGCAAGCTCCGCGCCTCAACGTCCGCCGCCTTCAACGCGTCGGCCACGGCGCCCAGGCTGATCTTCCAAATCTCCTCCGCGTCGTGCTCGACCCAGCCGGGGCGCGGGTAGTGCTGCGTGAACTCCGAGTAGCCGCGCCCGCGCACGCGGCAGTCGCGGTCGAAGACGAGGACGGTCGTCCCCGTCGTCCCCTGGTCTATCGAGAGCACAAAACCGTCCATCTTTCTCCCTCCGCCGGCCGTTGTCCGCCGTCCCGCGAGAGTGTAATATACGCCCACGCGTTTTCGGACAAGGCTGCACGAGTAACCTCATCCGTCACGGGAAACATAGTGTTCGGAGAAACAGGATTCACGCATGAAAGACCCCAACGATTTTTTTGACGAAATGATTGACGTCGACGACGAGGCGGACGGCGAGACGGCCGAATTCCTCGAAGAAGACGAAGACGACTACGATTTCGACGACGACGAAGAGGAGGGCGAGGACGACGCCGCGACGGTCGTCCGCACGGCCGTCCTGCACAAGAACGACATGCTGGCGCTGCTCTCTCTGAAGGCCGCGCCCGACGGCGGCCAGCTCGTCCGCTACGACCCGCGGCAGAACCTGCCCAGCCTGCGCCGCTACGAGTCCGAAGAGGAGGCGCGCAAGTGGTACGCGCGCAGCCTCGCCACCAGCCGCAAGAACGGCTGGGCGGTCGTCTACGACGGCGAGCCGCTCATCGGTTAGAGGCCAGAGGCCAGAGGCCAGAGGCTAGTTGGGAAGTACCTTCCTGACTAGCCTTTTCTATTAACTTTGGAGGGACGATGATTCTCATCACGGGCGCGACGGGGACGACCGGCAGGGAGGTCGTCAAGGAGTTGAGCAGGCTGGGCGCGCGGGACGTGCGCGCGCTCGTGCGCGACCCCGCGCGCGCAGACTTCATCCGCGAGGCGGGCTTCGAGACGGTCGCGGGCGACTTCGAGAAGCCGGAGACGTTGGGCGCGGCGCTCGAAGGCGTCGGGCGCGCGCTGCTGCTCACGCCGCCCACGCCCGACACCGTCACGCACCACCGCGGCTTCATCGAGGCCGCCGAGGGCGCGGGCGTCCGGCACGTCGTCAAGCTCTCGGCCATCGGCGCCGACGCGGACGCGCCCGAGGGCTTCGGCAAGTGGCACGGCCAGGCCGAAGACTTGTTGAAGAGTTCCGGGCTGGAGTGGACGATGCTCAGGCCGAACTTCTTCATGCAGAACCTGCTCGGCCAAGCGCAGCAGATCGCCGCGACGGGCAGAATCTTCCAGCCGGTCGGCGACGCGCGCGCGAGCTTCATCGACGTGCGCGACATCGCCGCGGTCGCCGCGCGCGCCCTCACCGAAGACGGGCACGAAGGGCAGACCTACACGCTGACCGGCCCCGAGGCGCTCTCATTTCACGACGTGGCCGCGAAGCTCTCGGAGGCGACGGGGAAGAGCATTGCGTACGTCCCCGTCTCGCCCGAACAGTTCCGCGCGGGCGCGCTCGGCGCGGGCCTGCCCGAGTGGCTCGTAGGCGCGCTCGAACGTCTCAACGAAATCTTCGCCGCGGGCCACGCGGCCGCGGTGACGGACGCCGTCCAACGCGCCGGCCGCAAAGCGCCCACGACCTTCGAACAGTTCGCGCGGGATTACGCAGAAGCATTTAAAGAGTAGTAGGCGGTAGGCAGATGGCAGTAGGCAGTTGAAAACTCTGCCGTCGAAGATTCACTTTAACCTCTCAACGCTCTTAAGGCGGAGCGGCTGCCAACTGCCTACCGCCTACTTTTTCAGGAGAAGCGATGAAAGCGATTCGCATACATGAGTTCGGCGGGCCGGAGGTTCTGAAGTTGGAGGACGTGCCGGAGCCGCGGCCCGCGGCGGGGCAGGTGCTCGTGCGCGTGCGCGCGGTGGGCGTGAACCCCGTGGACACGTACATCCGGGGCGGCGCGCACGCGGTCAAGCCCGCGCTGCCTTACACGCCGGGGCTCGACGCGGCGGGCGAGGTCGAGGCCGTGGGCGAGGGCGTCACGCGCCTCTCGGCGGGGCAGAGGGTCTACACGGCCTTGAGTCTGACCGGCACCTACGCCGAACTCGCGCTGTGCGACCAGTCGCAGTGCCACCCCCTTCCGGAGCGCGTGACCTTCGCGCAGGGCGCGTGCGTGAACACGCCCTACGCGACCGCGTACCGCGCGCTCTTCCAGCGCGCGAAGGCGCAGCCGGGCGAGACCGTCTTCGTGCACGGCGCGAGCGGCGGCGTGGGCACGGCGGCCGTGCAGCTCGCGCGCGCCGCGGGCCTGCGCGTCATCGGCACGGCGGGGACGGAGGAGGGTCGCCGGCTCGCGCTCGAACAGGGCGCGCACGACGTTCTAGACCACCGCGCGCCGGACTACCTCGAACAACTCGGCGCGCTGACGGGCGGGCGCGGGGCGGACGTGATTCTGGAGATGCTCGCGAACGTGAATCTCGATAAGGACCTTGGCGTACTGTCGAAGGGCGGGCGCGTGGTTATCATCGGCTCGCGCGGCACGGTCGAGATCAACCCGCGGCAGGCGATGACGCGCGACGCGGCCATCTTGGGCATGACGCTCTTCAACGCGTCGCCGCAGGAGTCGGCCGCCATCCACGCGGCGCTCGGCGCGGGGCTGGAAGCGGGGACGCTCAGGCCCGTGGTCGGGCGCGAGCTGCCGCTCTCCGAAGCCGCGCGCGCGCACGAAGAGGTCTTGAAGCCCGGCGCCTACGGCAAGATAGTTCTGATTCCCTGAACGAACAGGCGGAGGGCCAGTCCGTAAGGATTGGCCCTCATCTCTCAACAACCCGCCCCGCGACAGTGGCAACGCCCTCCCTCACGGACTGGCCCCGCCACGCTAACTCGACGTGTGAACCCTATGGAACAGGGCGGCGACAAGCCCGCGCGTCGTGCGCGCGCGTACGACAGCTACGCGGTCGGGAGGCGTCTGCTGAAGCTCGCGCCCGCGTGGCTGCTTTTGATAGTCGTGGCCTTCGGGCTGGCCCTGGTCTTCTTCAGGTGGGTGACGCCGCGCGGCGCATCGGAAGAGGAGTTCAGGAACGAGGCGACGAATCAGCCGGCGGCGACGCCGGAGGTGGGGCACACGGCGGCCGCGCCTCCGAAGCATGTGCAGGCGGAGGCCACTCCCGCGGCGACGGCCGAGGTGACGAACGACGTGCCGGACGAGGCCGACTCTTATTCGGTTCAGGTCGGGGCGTACGCGGAACTCTCGCAGGCGAACGAGCAGGTGTCGCGGCTGCGCGCGGCGGGCTTCGAGGCGCGCGTCGTCGAGTCCGAAGGGACGACGCACTTCCGTTTCCAGGTGCGCAGCGGCCACTACGCGACGCGCGAAGAGGCCGCGCGCCTCGCCTCCGACCTGCGCGCGCGGCGCGCCGCCGGCGAGGCGGTTATTGTCGAGCCGGAGAAGAAGTGAGTCGGGTTTTAGTTCAAGGCTTGAGCGTCGCGAAGATTAAATTCACCACAGAGACACAGGGGCACGGCTTGGGGCCTATAGCCCAACAAGCCGTGCCTCTGTGTCTCTGTGGTGAAAAAGCGTTACGCCAGCCCTCAAGCAACGAGTGCTAGGCGACGAAGACGCGCTTGCCGTTCGCCTGCGGGTTGAGGGCGCGGGTGGGGGAGGTGAGCGCGCCGTAGGTCTCGGCGATGATCTTCTCGGCGCCGTCGGAGTTGACCGGCTTCGAGAAGAAGTACCCCTGGCCGTTCTCGCACCCGAGCTTCTGCAGGAGGACGAGCTGCTCGTTCGTCTCGACGCCCTCGGCCACCACGTCCATCCCCAGATTCTGCGCGAGCACGACGATGGTGCGGACGATCTCCGTGTTCTCGTTGTTCTCGGACATCCTCGTGACGAAGGAGCGGTCGATCTTCAGGGTGTCGATGGGGAAGCGGTGCAGGTAGGAGAGCGAGGAGTAGCCCGTCCCGAAGTCGTCGATGGCGAGCTGCACGCCTAAGCTTCGCAACTGCCGGAGCATGTCGGTCGCCGTGTCGATGTTCTCCATGACGACCGACTCGGTGATTTCGAGCTTGACCGACTGCGGCTTGACCTTCGTCTCCTGGAGGATCATGGCGAAGGTCGAGATGAGCGAGTTCTGGCTGAACTGCTTGCTCGACAGGTTGACCGTGATGAAGAGCGGGTGTTCGAGCGGGAAGCACTTCTGCCACTGGTGCATCTGCCGGCACGCCTCGCGCATGACCCACTCGCCGAGCTGGACGATCATGCCCGTCTCCTCCGCGACGGGGATGAAGTCCATCGGCGAGATGAAGCCGCGCTCCGGGTGCTGCCAGCGCACCAGCGCCTCGAAGCCGCGCAGGCGGAAGTTGTCGAGCGCGACGATGGGCTGGTAGTGGAGGATGAACTCCTCGCGCTCCAGCGCGCGCCGCATGTCGGTCTCCATCTGCAGGAGGTTGATGGCGCGCGCGTGCATCGCCTTGTCGAAGATTTCGTAACGCGCCTTGCCCATGGACTTCGCGCGGTACATCGCGGTGTCGGCGTCGCGCAGGATGTCTTCGGCGCGCTCGTAGCCGGTGGCCGAGGGCGCGATCCCCATGCTGACGGTCGTGAAGACCTCGCGGCCGCTCAGGTTGAAGGGGATCGAGAGTTCCTTCTGGACGCGCTCGGCGACCTGCACCGACTCGGTCTCGTCGGTGATGTCCTCGATGAGCACGGTGAACTCGTCGCCGCCCAATCTGGCGACGGTGTCGCCGGGACGCAGGTTCCGCTTCAGGCGGTCGGCGATGCCGACGAGGAGTTGGTCGCCGATGGTGTGGCCGAGAGAGTCGTTGATGACCTTGAAGCGGTCGAGGTCGAGGTAGAGGACGGCGAACTTCGTCGTGGAGTTACGGCGCGAGCGCGCGATGGCGAGCTTCAGGTGATCCATGAAGAGCGCGCGGTTCGGCAGCCCCGTCAGGGCGTCGTGGAACGCGTCGTGGTGGAGCTGCTGCTCGGCCACCTTGCGGTCGGTGATGTCCTGAATCTGGAAGATGAGGTGGACGGACTTCGAGTGCTGGTCGCGCACGAGCGAGACGCTCCAGTGCACCCAGACCTCGTGCCTCGACTTGTGGATGTAGCGCTTCTCCATCTGCGACGCCTGCACCTTGCCCTTGAGCAGTTGCCCGATGTTCGAGAGCGCGGTCGGCAGGTCGTCCGGGTGCGTGACCGAGAGGAAGTCGGTGAGCAGTAACTCCTCCTCGGTGTAGCCGAGGATGTGACAGAGCGAGCGGTTGACCTGGAGCCAGCGCCCCTCGGTCGAGACGAGCGCCATGCCGATGGCCGCGTAGTCGAAGGCCGAGCGGAAGCGGTCGACCTCGGAAGCCTTGGGCTGCGCCGGCTCGCCCGCGTGGTTCTCGCGCCCGGAGTAGAGCTTCGCGCGCAGCGCCGTCGCCACGATGCAGGCGAACGCCCCGGCCGCGACCGAAATCTCCACGCCCGCGAAGCGCACGCCGAAGGCCGCGGCGAAGGCTGCCGACAGGGCCGCGGCGTTGCCAACCACCTGCCAGAAGAAGAGGCGCGCGCCGTCCCGCCACGCCGAGAGGTTCATGCGGTACGAGCCGCCGAAGGCCGCCACGCCCGCGTTCCAGAGGGAGAGCAGGAGCACGGCCGCGCACGCGCCGTTGAGCGTCGAGGGCGCGGGCCAGCCTTCGGTCAGGCCCGAGAGCGGCCCCGAAGTCAGGCGCATCGTCCAGACGGCGAGCGTGGCCGCGACCGTGGCCGAGCCGGCGCGGAAGCCGACCGCCCACCACCCGCGCCCGCCCGCCAGCGCGCAGCAGAAGGCGACGAGCGCCGCCGCGATGACGGCCACCTCGCCCTCGAAGAGCAGCATCGAGAGGAAGATGAACCCCTCCGTGAAGGGGAAGTGCCAGCCGCCTTTGGGGCGCGAGTCGTAGCGGGCCGAGACCTGCACGGCCAGCAGCGCCAGCAGCAGGACGGGGAAGCCGAGTTGCGAGAACGGAAGGAAGACCGCCGCCAGAAGCAGCGCGACGCCGCCCACGGCGGCGACCGCCTGTATGAACTGCTGTGGGAAACGCTGCCCTTCGTTGATCTCTATGGTCATGTCTGTAAAGAGGGGTTTCCGTTGGTTCTCTATCGAGGGTTCTGCGCGCAGAGCGGCCGGCTGGGGTAGCGCGGCTGCCTCGGTGGAAAGTCAAATCCGGTGCCAGAAGGGGCGGGGGCGCTCTCCTTGTAAATAACCCGGAAAAGGCCGTTACGGTCTGACGCGACTTCGCGCGGCGAGTCAGTCTTCGGTCAGTGTGACGGGCAAGGGGCAGGCAATCTGACGGCTTCTCTGAGAGCTAAGTTCAGACTGCCGACGTGGTGTGAGTCGTCTGCAGGTAGCGGCAGGACATCCGCACGGGCGCAAGACCCCGAAAATCATCCTAGCACACGGGTTGGGAGTTTGAGGAGATGTTTTTTTTGGACAGTAGGCAGTAGGCAGTTAAGGCGAGAGAGAGAGGGGCTCTTTTCATTGGCGGATGCGGATAGCCGGGAGGCGTCGGACACAGAGACACAGAAGCGCAGAGACACGGCTGATTGACTTATACCGACTTGCAACTTGAAATAAGGCCCCTTCACGCTGGGAGCGCGGGCATCCCTGCCCGCCTGAGCGCCGCAGGCGCGAATGAGACGACGCGCTCAAGCTCAAGGTTGAGGTGAAGCGTCAGACGGTCAGCGTGCTGGCGCACGCTTGCGGGCAGGGATGCCCGCGCTCCCAGCGAAGAGCCGGCCTTATTTCTATTTGCTAGTCGGTATAACTGCCCACTGCCATCTGCCTACTGCCTACTTCCTTCACTTCATCGTCTCGAAGGCGTAGTAGAGCCCGAAGAGAACGCTGGCCGTGCCGGCGAGGAGGCGGACGGGGGTGTCTATGCTCCGGAAGCGCTGGGCGGTGAGGACGAAGGGCAGGCCGACGAGCGTGCTCATCAGGAGCATCCCGCCGATTGAGCCGACGCCGAAGATGAGGAGGTACGCGAACCCGAGCAGCCTCGACCCGCCGCGCAAGACCTCCGTCAGCACGAAGAGCGTCAGCGCGGCCGACCCCGCCAGCCCGTGCACCGCGCCGACCGCGACGGGGCGCCAGCCCCAAAGCCCACGGTGCCACGCGTGCGAGACGGCCCCGGCTTCGGCGGGCGCGTGCGCGTCGCGCCGGCCGTGGAAGTGCAGGTGCGTGTGCGTCCGCTCGCCGTGCGTGTGCGCGTGGACGTGCACGTCGCGGCGTCCGCGCAGCACGAGGTAGAGGATGCGCGTGCCGAGCAGCACGATCATCAGCGCGACGAGGAGTTCGAGCGCCGTCGCGACCCGTTCCGGCACGCGCACGCGCAGGGCGATGATCGCCGCGCCCGCGACGAAGAGCGAGGCCGTGTGCCCCAGGCCCCACAAGGCCCCGACCGCGGCCGAGCGCCAGAGGGAGCGGTGTTCGCTGACGATGGTCGAGACGGCGACCAGGTGGTCGGCCTCGGTCGCGTGCTTGAGCCCGAGCAGGAAGCCGAAGCCGAGAAGGGGGAGCGCTGAATCCATGCCGACATCTTAAACTCTGTCCCGGCTCAAAGTAAGTACGCGCGGCAGCCTTCCATAATTCCCGAGACTGAAATCCTCTCAAACTGACCCGCGCGACTCCAGCCTGACCGGACGCCTGACCGCCCGCCTCCGCTCGTCCGGCGCATTCCCTCAGAGAATTCGGGGTTTCGTCTCGGGCACGGCCATTGCCAAAGTCCGTGTGCGTGGGCGGTGCCCTCTGCGGTCAGCCGCCTCCGCGGGTTTGAAAGTTTCAGATGCGTAAAATTTCGTCCTCGGAGAACCCGATGAATTACCGTACCCCCTCGCGGGTCGCAACGCTGCTGGCAATCTTCTCGCTGCTGGTGCACATGTGCGTCGGCACGCCTGCGGGCGCGGCAGGCAAGACCAACAAGGCCGCGGCCCCGCCGCCGCCGCACAGCAAGGTCTCACACACGCTCCGCGACCGGCTCCGCCAGCAGGGCGGGTCGGCGCAGAGGTCACAGACTTCGCAGCCGACGCAGGCGGCCGAAGTCATCCTGCAACTGAAGGGCAAGCCGTCGGGTCGGCTCAACGCTCTGCTCAACCGCGCGGGCGTCCACGTCCGCTCGAAGCATGACAGCCTGGGCACGATGGCTCTCGACCTCCCGCTCGACACGATAGAGGAGCTGGCCTCGTTCGACGAGGTGAGCTTCGTCTCGCCGGACGTGGAGGTCGTCTCGACCGGGCACGTCACGACGACGACGGGGACGGAGCTGGTGCGCAACGCCGGCCTCATCTCCGGGCTTACCGGGCAGACCTTAGACGGCGCCGGCGTCGGCATCGCCATCGTCGATTCGGGGATGGACGTTTCGCACAAGGCTTTCGGGGCGAAACTCGACCTCTCGGGCAGCCGCGTCAGATTCAAGAAGGACTTCACCCCCGAGGGCAAGGCCGACAAGGACTTCTTCGGGCACGGGACGCACGTCGCCGCCTCGGCCGCCGGCCTGAGCACGGTCTCGGGCGGCGCCTACGAGGGCATCGCCAAGGGCGCCGACCTTATCAACCTGCGCGTGCTCGACAAGGAGGGCCGCGGCCGCGCCTCCGACCTGCTCGCCGCGCTCAACTGGATTCTCAGCCCCGTTGACCCGAACAAGCCGCTCAGTTCTGCCAACCCGACGAACGCGACGAAGTTCAACATCCGCGTCGTCAACCTTTCCCTCGGCGCGCCGGCCGTGGACTCGTACCGCGTTGACCCGCTGTGCATGGCCGTGCGCCGGCTGGTCGACGCCGGCATCGTCGTCGTCGCCGCCGCGGGCAACAACGGCAAGGACACTTCGGGGGCGAAGCTCTACGGCGCCATCCACTCGCCGGGCGACGAGCCTTCGGCCGTGACGGTCGGCGCGACCAACACCTTCGGCACCGACACGCGCTCGGATGACGGCATCGCCACCTACAGCTCGCGCGGGCCGACCCGCGGCTCCTGGACGGACGAGGCCGGCGCGCGCCACTACGACAACCTCGTCAAGCCCGACCTCTCGGCCCCCGGCAACAAGCTCATCTACGCCGAGGCCGACGACGGCGGTAACCCGAACACCCTCGTCAAGCAGAACCCGCAACTCGACTCGGGCCTCGTCGATACCGACAACAAGCGCCTGATGTACCTCTCGGGCACTTCGATGGCGACGCCGCTCGTCGCGGGCGCGGCCGCGCTGCTGTTGCAGGCCAACCCGAAGCTGACGCCGAACATGGTGAAGATGATCCTCATGTACACGGCGCAGCCGCTCGCGGGCTTCAGCACCCTGGAGCAGGGCGCGGGGCAGTTGAACGTCGAGGGCGCGGTGCGGCTCGCGCGCCTCGTCCGCACCGACTTGAACTCTTCGACCGCGCCGGGCTCGCCGCTGTTGACCGCGGCCGCGCCGACGCCGCAGACGACCGTCGCGGGCTACGCCTTCAACTGGTCGCAGGGCATCGTGCTCAGCTACGGCTACGCGACGGGGAGCGACCTCATCACGAAGTACCAGAAGGTCTACGGCCTCGGGTGCCTCATGGGCGACTGGATGATGCTGGACGCCGACGGCCATCTCGTGCCCGACGGCGCGGCGTGGACGGCCGGCGTCACGTTCGGCGACGGCGTGTTTCTGAGTGACGGCTCGCCGCTCGGCGGCGGCGAGAGGCTGTTCGGCGACGGGCGACTCTTCGGCGACGGCTTCCTCATGGGTGACGGCCACCTGATGAACGACGGCCACCTGATGAACGACGGCCACCTGATGAACGACTCGGCCGTCTTCGCGGACGGGATCATGATCTCGGACTCGGCCCTCTTCGCCGACACGCTCATCTTCGGCGACGCCAGCCTGCAGGCGCAGTCGGCGCTGCTCGGCGGCGACAACACGACCTGCATGCAGTAGGCGAAAAGCCGTAAACGGTAAACCGTAAACCGTGACAGGAAGGAACTGCCTTCCTCCGGTCACGGTTTACGGTTTACCGTTTACGGCTTTTTTAGTTCGCCGCGGGCTGCGCGGGTTTGGGCGCAGGCGGTTGGGGTTGAGTCGGGGCGGCAGCAGGGGCCGGGCGCGGCGCTTCGGCCTTCGGCGTTTCAACCTTCGGCGCTTCGGCCTTCGGCGCTTCGGCCTTCGGCGTTTCGGCCTTCGGCGGCTTGACGGCCTCGGGTTTGGGCTGCGTGACCATGCGGCAGGTGCCTTCGAAGACGGCGCCCTCTTCGATGACGAGGGCGGGCGTCTGGATGTTGCCGTGCACGCGCGCGGAGCGGCCGAACTCGATGCGGCCCGTGGCGACGATGTCGCCGTTGACGGTGCCGTTGATCTTGGCGGAGGCGACCTCGATGTTCGCCTCGACCACGCCGCCCGCGCTCACGATGAGCGAGCCCTTCTCGGAGCGCACGCGCCCGGTGAAGCGGCCGTCGATGCGGAGCATGCCCTTGAACTCCGCGTCGCCGGAGACGACCGTGCCCGCGCCGACGAAGCCGCTGACCACGCCCTCGCGCAGGTCGCGCGCGAGCGCCTCGGACTCCGTCACCGCGCGCGGCGTCGAAGGCGTCGCGGCGGCGGGCGTCTGCGGGGGCCGCGCCGGCTGCTCGTAAAGTTGTGCCGCGGGCTGCGCCGGCTGGTGGCCCAGCGCGGGCGGCAAGGGTTGTGCGGGCGCAGGCGCGGGTTCGTTAGACTCGACTTTAGGGGAACGTCCCATTCTCAACATCGAAGTATTCCTCCATCCGAAGGGGTCGGTTCTCGGCGCACGCGTGCCTCGGCCGTGCGGAGTGTTCCGCGGCGCGCCCGGGTTGTCGGCAGAGTTAAGAGAGCTTCTAACGAGGCAAGAGCACTCGGGAAGAGCCTGGCCATCATATGTCGCGCGCGCACGCCGTGCGTTGCGATGAGATTATCTTTCGGTTGCGGCGCGCGCGGGTTATGATGACGGCGAACCGTTGTGAAGAAACCGGAGGCACTGTTTCAGACTTGAACGTCATCGAGACTGAACGTCTCAACCTGCGCGAGATGTCCGAAGGGGACGCGGGCTTCGTCCTCGAACTCCTGAACGACCCCGGCTACATACGCTTCATCGGCGACCGCGGCGTGCGGACGAACGAGGAGGCCGCGCGCTACATCGAAGCGCGCTTCGTCGAGAGCTACCGGCAGAACGGCTTCGGCCTGTGGCTGGTCTTGACGAAGGGGGGCGGGGAGCCGGCGGGCGTCTGCGGGCTTTTGAAGAGGGGGGCGCCGGTGCCCGGCGTCGAGGTCGGCTACGCCTTCCTCCCGGCGTTCCGCGGGCTGGGCTACGCGTACGAGGCGGCCGCGGCGTCGGCCCTGTACGCGCGCGAGGCGCTCGGCCTGCCGAAGCTCTACGCCGTCGTGAACCCGGACAACGACGCCTCGATTCGCCTGCTCGAAAAGCTCGGGCTCAGGTTCGAGCGCCCGGTCAGGCTCACGGGCGAGGAGTCTGACATCAGCCTCTTCTCGGCAGACCTTTAGGGCCACGTCCGCATGGTTCAGAAGCCTCGTCGCAGGGGAAGAGTTCGAAGGGTTCGAGACGAGCGTGCGGAAGGCCGACACGCGCGCCGTCGCTCTGTACCGCAAGCTCGGCTTCAAGCTGGAACCGAACCCGCGCAACGAACTCTCCCTATCGGGAAGGGCGGGCCGCGAGCTGCTCACGGACTCGCCCGTCTTCACGCTCCTCGACCGCTGGCGCGCGCGACAGTCGCGCCGCCGGCAGCTTTGACTCATGATAAGAAAACTCCTGCTTGCATCCTTCGCATTCCTTCTGCCCTTCGTCAATCTTCCGGCCGCGGGCGCGCGCGCGAAGTTCGTGACGACGCGGGGCAGGGAGTTCGTCGGGCCGGACGGGCGGCCCATGCTTTTGCGGGGCATCAACCTCGGCAACTGGCTTCTGCCCGAGGGCTACATGTTCAAGTTCAAGACGGCCAACTCGCCGCGCCTCATCACGGCGGCCGTCAACCAGCTCGTCGGCGAGGAGGAGGCGCGGCGCTTCTGGAAGGCGTACCGCGACAACTACGTCACGGCCGAAGACATCCGCTTCATCAAACAGTCGGGCTTCAACTCCGTCCGTGTCCCCTTCAACTATCGCCTGCTTGTGACTGAGGGCGAGCCGCCGCGGCTCGAAGGCCCGGGCTACGAGCTGCTCGACCGCGTCGTCGGCTGGTGCAAGAGCGAAGGCCTCTACGTCATCCTCGACATGCACGCCGCGCCCGGCGGCCAGACCGGCGACAACATCGACGACAGTTGGGGCTACCCCTTCCTCTTCGAGAGCGCGGAGGCGCAGCAGTTAACCGTAGACGTCTGGCGCAAGCTGGCCGCGCGCTACGCGCGGGAGCCGGCCGTGCTCGGCTACGACCTGCTCAACGAACCCATCGCGCACTACTTCGACGCCACCTACTTCAACCCGAAGCTCGAACCCCTGTACAAAAGAGTCGTCAAAGGCATCAGGGAGGTCGACCGCAACCACGTCGTCTTCCTCGGCGGCGCGCAGTGGGACACGAACTTCAAAGTCTTCGGCCCGCCGTTCGACGACAAACTCGCCTACACCTTCCACAAGTACTGGATGGACGTGAAGCAGGAGGCCGTGCAGGAGTACGTCGACTTCTCGGCGAAGTACGACGTGCCGGTCTGGCTGGGCGAGTCGGGCGAGAACAGGGACGAGTGGATCGCCTCGTTCCGCGAGCTGCTGGAGCGCAACCGCATCGGCTGGTGCTTCTGGCCCTACAAGAAGCTCGACGCGGCCTCGTGCGTCGTCTCGATCAAGAAGCCCGCCGACTGGGACGCCGTCGCCGCCTTCGCAGACCACCCGCGCACGACCTTCGAAGACGTCAGGAAGAACCGGCCGCCGCGCGAGCAGGTCGAGCGCGCGCTCAGGGACTATCTCGAACAGGTGAAGTTCAGGAACTGCAAGGTCAACGAAGGTTACTTGAAGGCGCTCGGGATGCATCAGTGAAGTTAACAATTTTGTCCCCGCGCGATTAGCACGGCTAATGTGCGCGATTGAAATTTATACGGCGAGACATAACAACTTTGACACACACGGTTCGTAGGATATTTCGTGCGTGGCGGTGAAGCCGCGCGGCGTGATATCGAAAACGGATCGTGTTCAGGAGGAGTTTATGTCGACCAAAATCGAGCTTCGTCGTATCGCAAGCGAGTTACTCTCAAACTATCTAAAGCACCAGAGCTGGAAGGCGCACGACGGTCTGTTCATGCCCGTCTCGTTCGAGTCGGAGAAGCCCGCGGCGTCCGCCGCCGTCGAGCAGGGCGCGCGCCGCCTGCGGCGTTCGCTGAAGCGTTTGGCCGGCGTCGAGCTCTCGGCGCGTGAGGCGAGCGCCGTGTGGCCGAGCGTGCTCGAACACAAGTGGTACCTGGGCGAGCGGCTCGGGCGCGACGTGGGCCTGCGCGTCGCGGCCGTGGACTTCTTCGAGAACGTCCACCCGGCGCCGCGCCGCGCGCCCGCGCGAGTCTTCGGCGGCGGCCTCCCGCCGCGCCTGCCGATGATGATGCCCCTCGGCCAGAGGTCTTAAGGACGTCGTCAGTTGAGGGTGTAGCTCCAGCATTTCACCACAGAGACACGGAGGCACAGCTTGAAGTTCATAACTCAACAAGCTGTGCCTCCGTGTCTCTGTGGTGAACAGTTCTTAAAAAAAGTTCTTGTGTCCGGCCGCGCGCAGGTGCTAAGTTCGATGTAGCTCTCGCCGGGAGGGTCTCCTTCGGCCCGCCCGCAACCCCGTCCGAAAGGCCGCCAGGCCGCACGTTTTCGGCGCTTCACCCAGCGGTCACGCCGCACGAGCGAGCCCGCAGAACAAGCTGGAAAGATTCAGTCCATTCCCCTTGCCCAAGGAGGTTGCCCCGATGCAGCCCCAGCTCATCTCAATCTTAGAGAGTATCCAGCACGGCGCCACGCGCGAGATCGTCCGCGGCGTCTTCGAAGACCTCAGACGCCTCCTCGGCTACCTCGACGGCGTGAAGCAGGCGGCCGGCGTCGCGCCCGAGCAGGCGCTCTTCATCTTCGAAGCCGTGCGCTGCGAGGCGCTCGCGACGGCCGGCGGCCTCGACTACTTCTGCGCCTGCCGGGAGGCGGACGACGCGCTGTCGGAGGAGTTGGAGCGCGCGAGCTTCGCCGTGCGCCACGAGCTGCGCGCCGTCTTCGAGCGCCTGCTGCCCGCCGCGCAGACCGCCGGGGCGGGGGAGGCGCGCGCCCTCATCTCCGAGGCGCACGACCTCCTGCGCAACTGCTTCGAGCAGACGACGGTCTCGCTCGCGCGCACGTTCCGCCCGGACGTGGACGCCGCCGACCTCTTCGAAGACATTCGCGCCAAGCGCGACAACTCCCTGCGCCTCTACGAAGACCTCGACGCCCTTCTGCGCAGCGCGCGCTACGCCGAGTGGCACGACGGCGCCGAGGCGTTCGTCAACTTCTCCGAGCGGCTCGAACTCTTCCGCGCCGACAGCATGCGCCACCTGATGCAGAAGGATCAGGAGACCTGCCGGGACTTCATCGCCGGCCTCACCCTCCCGCTGCTCAGCGACCGCAAGTCCGCGCGGCGCTACATGCACCGCTTCACCTGCTACCTCGAAATCCTCCTCAAACACGTCTCCATGCGCTCCGTCCTCGCCGAGACCCCGCTCAGCGTGAGCGCCGCCGCCTGACCACGGGCGCGCGGGGGCTCAAGATTCGGGTTTGAAGCATTCGGCGAGCTCCTGCGGAATGCCGTGGCTCGCGATGACCGCGTGCAGGTACAGGTGCACGAGGCGCCTTTTCAGGAACAGGTACGTCAGGTACAGAAAGAACATCTTGCCAACCCAGCACACGAAGAAGACGCCGTTCGCGAAGATTCTCGGGTCGCCAAAAACGTTCACGTCGAAAGAGCCGAAGAGAGGTTGGGCGAGGGCGTATATCGGTAAGACGTAGATGGTCATAATGTGTATGACCTCGTTATATATCCGGCTGTCGTACACGCCCGCCCGCATGTTGTATATCGCCTGCTCCATCGAGACGTACCTCCCGAACAGGAGCGCCATCGCCAGCCCGTTGAAGCTGCCGATGAAGAGCTGAAACAGCTTCAGCAGAACCACTTTGAATTCTGAAGGGTCGCCGACCGCCTCCCCCTCGCTTACGTCGATGCGGCTCCTGATTCTGGTCAGCAGTTCCGCCGCGGGTTTGTCGGTGTCGGCCTCGTAGCTAGTCAGCGCGGCCTTAACGTCGCCGAGCACCACCTGCTCGGTCTTACCTCCTTGTCTCGAGGCCTCGATGATGCCGCCGACCTCGGCGACGAATTTGCTCGCCGCCGGGCCGTGCTCTTTCTCGAAGGCGCCGATATCCTTCCCGATCTGCGAGAGTAGAGTTGACCGGTCGGCGCTCTTCGGCGAGACGGTGATGATCACGACGGAGGAAATGACGTAGACGGCGAGAAAGAGGCCCGAGAGGATGGTCACCTTGTCGTAGTAGTCGAGCGGCTTGTTGTCCTCGGTGTTGACCGTCTTGGCGTATAGGACTTTGAACGCCAGGAACAGAAACACCGCGCTCAGGAAGTTGAAGGTGCCCGTGGCTATGTTCAGATACAGGTGCGCGTACTTGTAATAGCTCAGGCCGCCCAACACGGCGTCGAACACCGGCCCGTTGTCCAGCAGGTACAACAGGTACACGATGATGAGGAAGAACGCATACCACTTAATGTTCGCGTGGAGTTGCCGCACCAGTAGGTTCACCTGCACTAAATTAGTGTCCGGGTCGACGCGGGGGGCGGGCTCACCCACTTTGGCCGTGCGCTCCAGCAGGGTGCGGTAAAGTTGCTTCTTCTCATTGTCCAAGTACCCCTGCCGGGTGGGTTTCGTCGCGAGGCAGAAGAGTAGCAGCGGGATCAGGTTGAGTACGGAGAAAAAGATCTGGCCCACTTCGGGGGTTAAGTGTTTGTTCGGCCAGAACGCGTTGACCGCGGCGGCGATGGCGACCAGCGCGGCGGCGCCGGTGCCGAGGCGGATGAGGACTCTTTCGGCGCGGCTGTTTTGGACGGCTCGGGTTGTCATGATTGCTCCACCTGACTTCACGGCGCGTTGAGGACGTGAATATCTGCGAGTGCCCTTTCGGTGTGAGGCACTCGCCTGTTGAGTTGAGCCGGTGTGACTTTAAGTCTCGCGCGAAGTCCCACCGGGGACGCCCGGAGGGTCTCCGCGGGGCGATGAGAAGAGCGCCCGCTTGTAGAGAGAGCCGCGGCGATGAAGTTCGCCGAAACGCGCCGCGAGTCAGGCCGAGGAAAGGGGCGGGTCGTTCGAGGGGTTCGCCGGTCTCGACGAGGGAGGCCGGACGGCCCGGGCAAATTTGGTGGTGCACCCGGTAGGATTCGAACCTACAACCCAACGGTTAAAAGCCGTTTGCGCTACCATTGCGCCACGGGTGCACACGCCCTTTCGGCACTGACTTGCCGGCGATTATAGTCGCGGGGAAATAATTGTTCAATCACTCGTCGGGCGGCTGGGCCTGGTGGCGGCGCATGAGGGAGCGGAGGGTGGCGGCGTCCTCGTCGGTGAAGTCTGTGAACTCGACGCCGAAGCCCACGTCGCGGAGGTAGTAGAGGACTTCGCCGCGCACCTCCCACCACTCGCGTTCGGGCAGGGCGATGCGGATGTGGATCGTCTTGCCGAAGAGCGGCTGGATGGCGCCGGTCTGCAGCAGGCAGCCGCCGCGGCTCAGGGACGTGACCTTTCCGTGGTTCTCGTAGCGCGGCGTGAGCCCCCACTCGACGGGGAGGTCGACGCCCACGCGCACAACTTTTCTGCGCCCTTGCTTCAAAGGGGACGCGCCTCACTTTCAGGGTTCGAGCCAGCGCGCCAGCGCCGAGTCGCGGACGATGATGGTCTGGCTGCGCTCCGGCCCCGTGGAGACCAGGCCGACGGAAACGCCTATCTGTTTCGAGATGAACTCGACGTAGTCGCGCGCGGCCGCGGGCAGCTCGTCCAGCTCCGTCACGCCCTCGGTCGAGGTGCGCCAGCCGGGCAGAGTCTCGTAGACGGGCTCGACCTCGCGCAGCTCCTGCGAGACGGCGGGGAAGGACTCGCACGCCTGCCCGTTCCGCTTGTAGCCGACGCAGACCTTGATCTCGTCGAGCGCGTCGAGGATGTCGAGCTTGGTGAGCGCGACGGTGTCGAAGCCGTTGATCTCGGCGGCGTAGCGCGTGGCGAAGGCGTCGAACCAGCCGCAGCGTCTCGGCCTGCCGGTCGAGACGCCGTACTCGTGGCCGCGCTCGCGGATGAGCTGGCCGATCTCCTCCTCGCCTTCGAGCATCTCGGTGGGGAAGGGGCCTTCGCCGACGCGCGTCGAGTAGGTGCGCACGATCCCGAGCACGCCGCCTATCTTCTGCGGCGCGAGCCCCAGCCCCGCGCAGACGCCGCCCGAGGTCGTGGAGGACGAGGTGACGAAAGGGTATGTGCCGTGGTCTACGTCTAACAGAGTCGCCTGCGCGCCCTCGACCAGAACGCTCTGGCCCTCGCGGACGGCGCGGTTGATGAAGTGCGTCGTGTCGGTGACGAACGCCTGCATGCGCTCGGCGAGCGGGGCGATCTCTTTGTAGACCTCGTCGGGTTTGAGTTCCGTGCCCCGGTACTCGCGGATGATGAGGTTGGCGTCGGCGATGTTGCGCTCGATGCGCGAGCGCAAGACCTCGGGGTTCATCGCGTCGGCGACGCGGATGCCGCGGCGGCCGGCCTTGTCTTCATAGGCGGGGCCGATGCCGCGCAGGGTCGTCCCGACCTTCTCGTTGCCGAGGCGCTCCTCGCTGGTGTGGTCGAGGGCGCGGTGGTAGGGGAGGATCAGGTGCGCGCGCGAGCTGACCTTGACGCGGTCGGGCGTGACCTGGAGGCCCTGCGCCGTCAGGCGGTCGGCCTCGGCGAAGAAGGCGATGGGGTCGATGACCATGCCGTTGCCGAGGACGCACGTCTTGCCCGGGTGGATGATGCCCGAAGGGATGAGGTGCAAGGCGTAGGACTTGTCGCCGACCTTCACCGAGTGGCCGGCGTTGTGGCCGCCCTGGTAGCGCGCGACCACGTCGAAGCGCTCCGCCAGCAGGTCGACGATCTTGCCCTTGCCCTCGTCGCCCCACTGCGCGCCGATGACTACGATGACTTTAGACATAAGAAAAGGTTCTAGGTTCTGGGTTCTGGGTTCTGGGTAAATGCCTTCAACCAGCACCCAGCACCTAGCACCCGGCACCCTTCTTAGCTAGCGCGTTCCAGCTTGACCGGCTTCTCGATGAAGTAGAAGCTGCACGTGCCGCGCACCTCCGCGAGGTCGCGGGCGTCGATGGGGAAGAGGCGGCACTGCGAGGGGCGGTCTTCGTAGATGCCGCAGGTCGTCGTGCCGTCGCCGTGCTTCTTGAGGAAGGGGCACTTGAAGAGAATCTCGCAGCAGGCGCCGCAGCGGTTGCAGTCGCCGCGTCTCAAGGCGAGCGCCTCGACGACCTCGTCCTTCTTGAAGCGGATGCGGACGAAGCGGCGGAGCTTGCCGTGCGCCTGGCGCGCGCGGAACTTGGCGTCCGCGACGGCCTCGGCGCGCTTCGCGGCGAGCCGCTCCTCGAACGAGCGGCGCTGCCGTGCGGCGCGGCTGGCGGTGGTCGGTCTCATCACTCGCGGCTGGCTCGGGAGAACACGCCGACGGCGCGGGCGCCCCCGCCCGGAGGGTTTCGACGCCCGCGCCGTCCTGCAAGTTTAGGCGCTGGCCGCGCCGCTCTGGACGTGCTTGTCGATCATGCGCGAGATGGCCTCCTTCGAGGTCGCGCCGACCACGCGCTCTTCTTCCTTGCCGTTCTTGAAGAGGATGAGCGTCGGGATGCCCTTGATGCCGTAGCGCTGCGAGACCGCGGGGTTGTCGTCCACGTTGAGCTTGACGACCGAGGCCGCGCCCTCGTAGCTCTGCGCGACGGCCTCGACCGTCGGGTGGAGCATCCGGCACGGCGCGCACCACGGCGCCCAGAAGTCCACCAGCACCGGCTTGTCCGAGTTGAGCACGTCCGACTCGAAGTTGCTGTCGGACACTTCCTTGATGATGTCACTCATGAGTTCAAATCTCCTCTGACTGCTTTTAACTGACCGCCGACTAAACCTTCACGCCTCACAGGTCGAACAGCGCGTGGTAGACGCGCACGTACTTGCGCGCCGCCGCGCCCCACGAGTTGTCCACGCGCATCCCGTTCAACTGTATCTGCCGCCACGCGTCCTTTTGCGTGTACCAGTAGAGCGCCTCGCGCACCTTGTCGAGGAGCGCGCGCGCGTTGTAGGGGCCGAACTTGAACCCCGTGCCCTCGCCCGTCTCGGGGGCGAACTGCTCGACCGTGTCGTCGAGCCCGCCGGTCGCGCGCACGACGGGCACGGTGCCGTAGCGCATCGAGTACATCTGGTTCAGGCCGCACGGCTCGTAGAGCGAGGGCATCAGGAAGATGTCCGCGCCGGCCTCGATCTGGTGCGCCAGGGGCTCGTTGAAGCCGCGGTAGATGCCGACGCGGTTCGGGGCGCTGTCCTTGAGCCACTGGAAGAAGCTCTCGTATTCCTGCTCGCCCGAGCCGAGCGAGACGATGTAGGCGCCCGCCTGCAGCACCTCCCACGCGACCTGCTTGATCAGGTCGAAGCCCTTCTGCGCGACGAGGCGCGAGATGGAGGCGATGACCGGCCTGTCCGGCTCCTCCGGCAGCCCGAAGCGGCGCAGCAGCTCCCGCTTGCACTCCGCCTTCCCCGAAAGGTCTTCGGCCGAGAAGGTCGCCGGCAGGTGCGGGTCGGTCTCGGGGTTCCAGACGTCGTAGTCCACGCCGTTCGTGATGCCTACCAAGCGGTCGCGCCGCTGGCGCATCAGCCAGTCGAGGCCGTAGCCCTGCTCCGGCCCCTGTATCTCGAACGAGTAGCGCGGGCTGACGGTCGAGATGGCGTCGCACGTCATGAGGCCGGCCTTCAGGGAGGAGGCCGCGCCGTTCGACAGGAAGACGTTCGACTCCTCGCCGCCGCGGAAGCCGAGCCGGTACAGGTCGCCCGGGTCGAACAGCCCCTGGTAGGCGAGGTTGTGAATCGACATCAGCGTCCGCGTCTGCCCGAGGAACCCGCCCCACCTGCGGCCCGCCCAGAGCCAGGTGGCCGCGAAGCCGCACGGCCAGTCGTTGCCGTGCACCACGTCGGGCGCCTGCCCCAGGCGGCCCATCAAAGAGAGCGCCGCGCGGCTGAAGAAGGCGAAGCGGTAGTGGTCGTCCCCGTGGCCGTAGACCTTGCCGCGCGAAAAGTACTCCGGCGCGTCGATCAAAAATGCCGGCGCGCCCGCCGCCCAAGAGAGGTAGACCGAGACCGTGCGGCGACCGCCCAGCCAGTCCACTTCGAGGTTGTCAAAGACCCTCTCTGCTATCAGCCCGCGGTCGGTCGTGTCGTAGAGCGGGTGGATGAGGCACGCGTCCACGCCCTCCGAGACGAGCGCCTTCGGGAGCGCGCCGGCCACGTCCCCGAGCCCGCCAGTCTTGGCGAAAGGCACTGCCTCCGAAGAGAGAAACGCGACGCGCACTTATCCCTTTAACCACACCGCGCCCAGACACCGGGCGCGAGTCCTTACACCAAATTTGACTGCTAAATCAGGGGATAATATCGCGAAGGGGCGCGGGGTTTGTCAAGAAAGGGGTGCTGGGGGCTGGGTAAAAACATCTTGCCTTTAACCCAGCACCCAGCACCTGGCACCTAGCACCCTCTTCGCTAGGTCTGCATCGAGGCGAGGAAGTCGGAGTTGTTCTTGGTCTTGCCGAGGCGCTCCAGGACGACCTCCATCTGCTCGACGGGCGAGAGGGGGTTGAGCACCCGGCGCATGACCCAGATGCGGTTGAGGTCTTCCTTCGAGATGAGCAGCTCTTCCTTACGCGTGCCAGACCTCTGGAGGTCGATGGCGGGGAAGAGGCGCTTATCACTGAGGCGGCGGTCGAGGTGAATCTCGCTGTTGCCCGTGCCCTTGAACTCTTCGAAGATGACGTCGTCCATGCGCGAGCCGGTGTCGATGAGCGCGGTCGCAATGATGGTTAAGCTTCCGCCCTCCTCGATATTACGCGCGGCGCCGAAGAAGCGCTTCGGGCGCTGGAGGGCGTTGGCGTCGATACCGCCCGAGAGAATCTTGCCCGAGGGCGGGACGACGGCGTTGTGCGCGCGCGCGAGGCGCGTCAAGCTGTCGAGCAGGATGACCACGTCGCGCTTGTGCTCGACGAGGCGCTTGGCCTTCTCGATGACCATGTCGGCGACCTGCACGTGGCGGGTCGGCGGCTCGTCGAAGGTCGAGGAGATGACCTCGCCCTGCACCGAGCGCTGCATGTCGGTGACCTCCTCGGGGCGCTCGTCGATCAGCAGGACGATGAGCGTCACCTCGGGGTGGTTCTGCGAGATGGAGTTGGCGATGGCCTGGAGCATCATCGTCTTGCCGGTGCGCGGCGGGGCGACGATGAGGCCGCGCTGCCCCTTGCCGAGCGGCGTCACCAGATCGACGACGCGGCCGACGATGTTCTCCCCGGCGGTCTCCATCCGGAGCTGCTCGTCCGGGTAGAGCGGCGTCAGGTTGTCGAAGAAGACCTTGTCGCGCGACTCGCCGGGGGCCTCGAAGTTGATGGCCTCGACCTTGATGAGCGCGAAGTAGCGCTCGCCCTCCTTGGGGGGGCGAATCTGGCCCGAGACGGTGTCACCGGTGCGCAGGTCGAACTTGCGGATCTGCGACGGCGAGACGTAGATGTCGTCGGGGCCGGGCAGGTAGTTGTACTCGGGCGCGCGCAGGAAGCCGAAGCCGTCGGGCAGCGTTTCGAGCACGCCCTCGCTGAAGATGAGGCCGCTCTTCTCGGTCTGCGCCGCGAGGACTTTGAAGATCAGCTCCTGCTTGCGCATGCCCGTCGCGCCGGGCACGTCCAAATCTTTGGCGATCTGCGTCAGCTTGGAGATGGACATCTCCTTGAGCGTGGCGAGGTTGAAAGTGTCGCCGTCGCCGCGGAAGTTCGCGGTTTCATCGGCGGCCTCGTCCACCTCTTGCAAATCGATGTCGGGCATCGGCTCGACGGCGACGGCCTTGTTGCCGGTGTCGCGGTCGGAGGCGCCGTTGGTGCTCGATCTGCTGCTTGTGCGTGTGCGTGTTGTGCGTTCTCGTGACATCTCAGTTTGTTCTCTTCGTTCGCGCGAACTGTTCACGTCCGCGCGCCCTCGAATCAGCCGCACGCGCACGCGCCTTGGAACGAGCGGGGCGGCGGCGTTGCCTTCAGAATCTGGTCAAAATTAGTGCCGATTGTATGTCGGGAATGATGCCTATCGGTGCCCCCCTGGGGGGCGCGCTTGAGGTGCGCGGCCTCTGCCTTCCACATTAGTTGGCGGGATTTCCGTGCGCCCGTTGGATGCCCGGCCGCCCCGCGCGGTTGCGCCAAATCCTTCCGTCAGGTTTCTAAGCCTCAAGGGGGGATTGTGGTGAGGCGGTCAGTGCCTCTTCGATGGCGCGCCAGACGCGTTCACGCCCGTGCCCGGTGGTGGAGGAGTACGCGACCAACTCCCCGCCTGCGCCCCGACCCACGGCGTCCAGCACTTTGCGGGCGCGCGCGAGGTTTTTCTGCGACTCGTTGTGCGAGAGCTTATCGGATTTGGTGGCGACCGTCAGGAAGGGCTTCCCGTTCGCGAGTAGCCATTCGCGGAGCTGCAAATCCAATGTCGTGGGTTCGTGGCGCGAGTCTACGATGTGAATTGATAGCACAAGCGAGTCGCGCTTGGCAAGGTAATCGGCGACCAACTGCCCCCACGACTCGCGCACCTCGCGCGGGACGCGCGCGAAACCGTACCCCGGCAGGTCGACGAAATAGAAGCGTTCATTTATCTGGAAGAAGTTCAAGGCCTGCGTCCGCCCCGGCGTCGAGGAGGTGCGCGCCAGCCCTTTGACCCCGAGCATCGAATTAATCATGCTCGACTTGCCCACGTTCGAGCGCCCCATGAAGGCCACCTCCGGCCGGCGGTCGCGCGGCCACTGCGACTCCTCGAACGCGCTCTTGACGAACTTCGTGCTGGTGACCTTCATTTAAGCGTTCGCGGCGTCGGCGTCGGCCCGTTCGGCGGAGGCGGCGGCGCGCGCCGCGGCGATGCGCTTGGCCATCTCGCGGACGCGGGCGATCCGCTCCTCGGCGTGCGGCATCGCGAGCACGGCGCGTTCGAGGTGCTGCATGTAGGTCGGGTTCCCGACGGCGCGAATCTCTTCGAGGAACGGCTGAATCTTGGCGAAGACGAAGACCTGCTCGCCGGTCGCGTCGTTGAACATCTCGGCGTCGATGGCGCCGTGGTTGACGAACGAGCAGGCCATGTCCCAGTAGGTCGTCACCATCCGGAGGTGGCCGCCGTGCTCGCCTATCGACGTCTGCAGGATGTGCTCGGCCGACTCGGGGTTGAAGGCGCTGAAGAACCAGTTGCGCGCCTCGCGCATGACGGCCTCGCGGCGCAGGTCGTAGAGCTTGAGGATAAGCTCGGCGCTCTGGACTTTGTCTGTCATGGGGTTTGTCTCCTCGGGCAGAGAATTGAAGTAGAGCGAAACCGTTTGGCGAGTCTTAAGCGCGGAGCGGCAGGTGGGGGAGTTAAACAATCCGCCTTCGGTGCTGCCTGCTGGTTTGAGACGCCGGGAAAGGCGAACTTTACAGGCGGGGGGCTGGGCGTGTCAACTACCGCCGATATAAGTTTGTCTTTCAAATTAACCGCAGAGACACAGAGGCACAGCTTTGAAGTCATAGCTCTTCAAGCTGTGCCTCTGTGTCTCTGCGGTTAACCTTCCTTAGCCCTTAGTCGGCGAGCGTCTGCGCGCCGCCGGCCGAGGGCTGGTCGGTCGTCCAGACGGGCGGCGCCGAGTCGGTCGCGCCCGCGTCGGTCGGGCAGGCGTCTTCGAGCGCGAGCGACAAGACCTCGTCGATGGTCTCGACGAACTGGATGGTCATGTCGGCGCGCACCTCCTCGGGCACCTCCTCCAAGTCCTTCTCGTTGTCCTTCGGGATGAGCACCGTCGAGACGCCGACGCGATGCGCCGCGAGCAGCTTCTCCTTGATGCCGCCCACGGGCAGCACGCGGCCTCTCAACGTTATCTCGCCCGTCATCGCCACGTCGCGGCGCACGGGGACGCGCGCGAGCGCCGAGGCCATCGCCGTCGCCAAGGTGACGCCGGCCGAGGGGCCGTCCTTCGGGATGGCGCCCTCCGGGATGTGGACGTGCAGGTCGCGCTTGCGGACGAATTCGAGGTTCATCCCCAGGCGCTCCGCGCGCGACTTGACGCAGGTGAGCGCCGCCTGCGCCGACTCCTGCATCACCTCGCCGAGCTTGCCCGTCAGGGTCACGCCGCCGCGCCCGTTCGTGAGCGTGGCTTCGATCTGCAGGACTTCGCCGCCGACCTCCGTCCACGCGAGGCCCAGGGCCAGACCGACCTCCGACGTGGCGGCCATGTCGGCCTGGCGGAAGCGGACGGGGCCGAGCATCTCGCGCACCTGCTCGGCCGCGATGGTCACCTTGAAATCTTCGCCCTTGCCTTCGGCGACGAGCTTGCGCGCGACCTTGCGGCAGCACGAGCCGATCTCGCGCTCAAGGTTGCGGACGCCCGCCTCGCGCGTGTAGTGGCGGATGATTTCGAGGATGCCCTCGTCTGTGAACTCGACGTGCTCGGTGTTGAGACCCGCGCCCTCGGCCTGCTTCTTCACCAGGTGGCGCTTGGCGATCTCCAGCTTCTCGCGCTCGGTGTAGCCCGAGAGCCTGAGAATCTCCAGGCGGTCTTGCAACGGCGGCGGGATGGTGTGCAGCACGTTCGCCGTCGCGATGAAGAAGACCTTCGAGAGGTCGTACTCCACGTCCAGGTAGTGGTCCTGGAAGGTCGAGTTCTGCTCCGGGTCTAAGACTTCGAGGAGCGCCGCCGACGGGTCGCCGCGGAAGTCGGCGCCGAGCTTGTCCACCTCGTCGAGGAGGATGCAGGGGTTGACCGTCCCGGCCTTCTTCATCATCTGGATGATCTGGCCGGGCAGCGCGCCGATGTACGTGCGGCGGTGGCCGCGTATCTCCGCCTCGTCGCGCACGCCACCCAGAGACAGACGCACGAACTTCCTGCCGGTCGCGCGGGCGATGGACTTGCCCAAGGAAGTCTTGCCGACGCCCGGCGGGCCGACGAAGCAGAGGATGGAGCCCTTCGGGCTCTTCACCAGCTGCCTGACGGCGAGGTGTTCGAGGATGCGGTCTTTAATCTTCTCCAGGCCGTGGTGGTCTTCGTTCAAGACCTCCTCGGCCTTCGTGATGTCGCGAATCTCCTTCGACTTCTGCTTCCAGGGCACGCTCAGCAGCCAGTCGATGTAGGTGCGCGAGACCGTGCCTTCGGCCGACATCGGCGGCATGGCTTCGAGGCGGTGCAGCTCCTGCAGGGCCTTCTCCTTCGCCTCCTCGGTCATGCCGGCCTCTTCGATGCGCTTGCGCAGCTCCTCCATCTCGGCCTTCTCGTCCTTGCGGCCGAGCTCCTTGTGGATGGCCTTGATCTGCTCGTTGAGGTAGTACTCCTTCTGCGCCTTCTCCATCTGCCGCTTGACGCGTGCCTGGATGGTGCGGTCGAGCTGCCGCTTGTCCACCTCGACCTCAAGCAGCTCGACGAGACGCTGCAGGCGCCCGTGCGTGGAGAAGATTTCGAGCAGGCCCTGCTTGTCCTCGACCGAAATCTTCAGTTGCGAAGCGAGGGCGTCGGCGAGGTGCGAAGGGTCTGTGTTGCGCAAAGCCGTCTGCAAGGCGTCGGTCTGCATCTCGGGCGCGAGGCGGACGTGCTGCTCGACGAGCTGACCGACTCTCTGCATCAAGGCGTCGATGCGCGGCCCCGCCTCGGGCGCCGAAGGGGCGCGGCGGACGGTGGCCGTGAAGGCGCCGTTGTCGTTCTCGACGCGGATGGTCGTGGCGCGCTCGCGCCCCTCGACGACGACCTTCGTCTGCCCGTTCTCCTGGCGCTGCGCCTGGAGGATGCGGGCGACGGTGCCGACCGAGTAAATCTGGTCGGGGCTGGGCTCGTCGATGGAGGCGTCGTGCTGCGTGGCGAGGAAGATTGTGCGGTCGGTGGCGAGCGCGTCCTCGAGCGCGCGCACCGAGCCGGGCCGTCCGATCTTGAAGGCGACCTTGGTGAAAGGGAAGATCACGACATCGCGGATGGGCACCATCGGCAGCCGCACGATGTCTGCTGGTGTGCGATCAGAATATTCTTCCATAAATCGAAAAAGCTTCAGCGAACCTTAAAGGGCGCAAAGGGCGAGCCGCTTGGAAGCTCCGCTCGCCCCACTCCTGTTAAGGAATGATTTTAGAACATTTCGCGCGGCCTTGCCACCGGCCCCCGAAAATAAGCGCGAACGCCTCGGCCCGAGCGCCTTCAACGTCCCTGCTCGGGGGCGGCCCGGCCGAGCCTCTTCGACAACTCCGCGGCCGCCGCGGGGTCGAGCGCGCGGAGCCGCTCCTCGTAGGCCGCCGCCGAACGGGTCTCGCCGAGCGCCGCGTGTGCGAGGGCGAGGCCGTAGACGGCCCCCGCGTCGTCCGCCTTCAGTTCGAGCGCGCGGCCGTAGGCCCTGGCCGCCTCCTCGTAGCGCCCGAGTTCGTAGAACATCGAGCCCGACCAGCCGTAGGCGCACTCGTCGTCCGGGTTCAGCTCGGCGGCGCGGCGGAAGGCGCGCTCGGCCTCTTCGTAACGGCCCGTCCGGTAGTAGGCCGCGCCGAGGCCGCAGAAGGCGCACGAGTCCTCCCGGAGGCCGAGCGCCTTCCTGAAGGACGAGCGCGCCTCCTCGTACTGCCCCGTGTGGAGGAGCGCGTCGCCGAGGTCGACGTAGGGGCGCGGCTCTTTCGGCATGAAGAAGTTTGCCTCGCGGAAGGCTTCGGCCGCCTTCCGGTACTGCCCGGCCTTCAGGTGTTGCACGCCCGCTTCGTAGGAGCGCTCGCCGAACATGCGCGGGATTTTCTGGAGGTCGAGCGAGACGAGCGCGAGCAGGGAGACGCTGGCGAAGACGACGGTTCGTGTCTTTAACAAAGGGTTTACCTCGGGCGTACGCGGACGCGACAGTCGAGGGGGCGGGTCGAGAGGTGCGGGACTTTGTCTGAAGGCCCGCGCGCCGTGTGGCAGGGGCGGCGGGGAAGGTGAGAGTTGAACAGGCTCGGGCGGAACCGGAGAGGCTTTCGGCCCCGCCCGAGCGTTGCGTTAATGCTTTAGGCGGCCTCGTCCACCCCGGTCAGAATCTCGCCGGGGACGGCGCGGCGGCGCTCGACCATCTCGCGCGTGATGACGAACTCCTTGACGCGCTTCTGCGACGGCAGGGTGTACATCGCGTCGAGCAGCAGCTCCTCCATGATCATCATCAGGCCGCGCGCGCCGACCTTGCGCTCGACCGCCTGGTGCGCGATGGCTTTGAGCGCGTCGTCGGCGAAGCGGAGCTTGACGTTATCGTACTCGAACTTCTTCTGGTACTGCTTGATGAGCGCGTTCTTCGGCTCAGTCAGGATGCGCATGAGCGCCGCCTCGTCCAACTCGTGCAGCACGCCCGTCACGGGCAGGCGGCCGACGAACTCGGGGATGAGACCGTACTTGACGAGGTCTTCCGGCTGCACCGCCGAGAACGCCTCGGAGTAGCGGCCCGAGGAGGACTTGATCTGCGCCTGAAAGCCGAGCGACTTGTTGCGCATCCGGCGCTCGACCACCTTCTCCAGCCCGACGAAGGCGCCGCCGCAGATGAAGAGGATGTTGGTCGTGTCGACGGGGAAGAACTCCTGGTGCGGGTGCTTGCGGCCGCCCTGCGGCGGGACGTTCGCCACGGTGCCTTCCAGAATCTTCAGGAGCGCCTGCTGGACGCCCTCGCCCGACACGTCGCGCGTGATGGAAGGGTTCTCGTCCTTGCGGCAGATCTTATCGACCTCGTCGATGTAGATGATGCCCTGCTGCGCGCGCTCCACGTCGCCGTTGGCGGCCTGGAGGAGTTTGAGGATGATGTTCTCGACGTCCTCGCCGACGTAGCCCGCCTCCGTGAGCGTCGTCGCGTCCACGATGGTGAAGGGGACTGAGAGCATCCGCGCGAGCGTCTGCGCGAGCAGCGTCTTCCCCGTCCCCGTGGGGCCGATGAGGAGGATGTTCGACTTCTGGATCTCGACGTCCGAGCGGCGCCGCGCCAGTTCGATCCGCTTGTAGTGCTGGTAGACGGCGACGGCGAGGCGCTTCTTCGTCTCCTCCTGTCCGATGACGTACTCGTCGAGGAAGGACTTGATCTCGGCCGGCTTGGGGAGCGGCGGACGAGAGGCGACGGCCTCGGCCTGCTGGTCGTCGGTGATGATCTCGTTGCAGATGTCGATGCACTCGTTGCAGATGTACACCGTCGGGCCGGCGATCAACTTCTTGACTTCGTTCTGCGACTTGCCGCAGAAGGAGCAGCGCAACGTGTCGTCAGTTCGGCGTACCATAAATTTTTCGAGGGCGGACTTACTCTTCCTGTGTGAAACCTGAGGGGTTCAGGGCTTCCGTCACTGGTGCGACGCGCCGCAAGTCTTCTAGACGATTACGAGGGGGTTGTCAACGTTCGGCGCGCCAAGGCGGTGCGGCCGATTCGACGAACCTTAATGTATCACAGAACCGGCGCGGGCGCGCACCGCTGAAGCGTCGTGTGCGGGCGGAGGCGGCGCACACTGCAAACGCCGAGTCCGTGTGTCGGAAAGAACGGGGGCGGGAGACGGCGAGAGCCTCCCGCCCGACCCTTTCGTGAACCGTCCGCGCGCGGGGCTTCGTGCGCGGACTCGCTGCTGCTACTGCCGGTGCGTGATGACCTCGTCGATGAGGCCGTACTCCTTGGCCTGCGTCGCCGACATGATGCGGTCGCGCTCCACGTCGCGCTCGACCTGCTCGAAGGGCTGGCCCGTGTGCTTGGCGATGATGTTGGAGGTCAGCTCGCGCATGCGGATGATCTCCTCGGCCTGAATCTTGATGTCGCTGGCCTGGCCGCCGATGCCGCCGGAGATCGAGGGCTGGTGGATGAGGATGCGCGAGTTGGGCAGCGCGAAACGCTTGCCCTTCGCGCCCGCCGTCAGCAGGAGCGCCCCCATCGAGGCGCACTGGCCGAGGCTGATCGTCACCACGTCCGGGCGGATGAACTGCATCGTGTCATAGATCGCCATGCCGGCGGTGATGGAGCCCCCGGGCGAGTTGATGTAAAGGTTGATGTCCTTCTCCGGGTCTTCCGCCTCGAGGAAGAGCAACTGCGCGATGATGAGGTTCGCGACCGTGTCGTCGATGGGCGTGCCCAGGAAGACGATGTTGTCGCGCAGGAGGCGCGAGTAGACGTCCGAGTAGCGCTCGCCGCGCGGCGTCTGCTCGAAGACCGTCGGGTTGGGAATGTACTGACTCATCTTTGGACTCTCCGTACTGCTTTCTGAACAGAAAGGAAAACCGGAGAGTTGAAACTCCAAACTCGCATTTGAAATTTCAAATCTCCGGGTTTTGAACTTTACGCTCCGGCTACAACGCGGAAGCTTTAACTTCCCTCGGCGCCGGCCGCCTGCTCTCCGCCCGCCGCGGCCTCTTCCGGCTCCGGCTCGGGCGACTCCTCGCGCCACTCTTCGTCGCGCACCTGCGCGTGTTGGACGAGGAAGTCGAGCGCCTTGCGGTTGCGCAATCTGTCTCGGATGCTACGTTCGCCCCCCTGCTTTGTCAAGGCGGCCCGCACCTGCTCAACCGACTGCCTGGAGCCCTCCGCGAGCGACTCGATTTCGGCGTCGATCTCCTCCTGCGTGACCTCTATCTGCTCGGCGTCGGCGACCCGTTCCAGCAGCATCGAGCCGCGCACGTCGTCGCCCGCGCGCTCGCGGACGAGGTCGCGCATCGCCTCCCAGTTGATGTCCTGCGTGCGCGGGTCGGCGCCGCGCGAGATCATGTCGCGGATCATCGACTGGAGCATCTGGTTCGCCTGGTAGGAGACGATGGTCTCGGGCACCTCGAAGCGGTGGCGCTCGATGAGCTGGCCCAGAACCTCGTCGCGCAGGCGGTGCTCCGACTCGTGCTCGGCCGACTTCGTCAGGTTCTCGCGGACGCGCGCGCGCAACTGCTCGACCGTCTCGACCTCCTCCTCGCCGAGGCTCCTGACCCAGTCGTCTTCGAGCGCGGGCACCTCTTTGCGGCGGACGGCCGTGACGGTGGCGGTGTACTCGACGGTCTTGCCGGCGAGACCTTTGCGCTCCTCGCCCTCCTTCGGCTGGGGGCCGAAGTCTTCGGGGTACTTGACCGTGAAGGTCTTGGCCTCGTCGGGCTGGACGCCGGTCAGGTTCTCGTTGAACTCGGGCAGCACGCCCTCGCCGCCGAGCAGGATGTCCACGTCCGAGACGTTGATGTCCTCCTCCCCCGCGGGTTCGAGGTAGCGGCCCTGGATGTCGGCGGTGACGGTGTCGCCCTCCTGCGAGGGGCGGTCTTCGACCGGCTGGAGCGAGGCGGAGGCTTCGCGCAGGTTCTCGATGACGCGCTCGACCTCCTCGTCGTCGACGGGGCGCGTGCGGCGCGCGGCCTCGATGCCTTTGTACTCGCCCAGAGCGTAGTCGGGCATGACCTCGACGTGCGCGTGGAGCGTGATGGGTTCCTGGCCGAGCTTGTCCAGATTCTCGTTGTCGAGGTGCACGTCGGGCTGGCCGATGACCTGGAGGCCGCTCTCGTCGATGGCCTGCTCGACGGCCTCGGGCACGAGCCGCTTGAGCACGTCGCCCTGGATGTCCTTCTTATAGCGCGTGCGCACGACCGCCGCCGGCGCGTGCCCCTTGCGGAAGCCGGGCACGCTCACGGCGCGCGCGTACTCCTGCGTCACGCGCTCGAACTCGGCCCGCACGTCCGCGGCCTCGATCTCAATCTTAAGCTCCTTGCGCGTCGGGGAGACTTCGACGATTTCACTCTTCATAAACACGAATCCCGCCGACTCTCATCCACCCCGAAGGCTCCGAGAGCGCGGGCGTCCTTCCTTAATTAAATGTTCCGCGTTAACAAATGCCGGGGGCGGGACTCGAACCCGCACGCCTTTCGGCACGGGCTTCTAAGACCCGCGCGGCTGCCGTTACGCCACCCCGGCGGCATTCTCACGAACAAGCGAGAGTAAAAGATTGACAGGTGAAAAGTCTAGCGGGTTACAGGTTCGGGCTGCGCGGGAACTTGAGGAAGGGGAGGCGTGTGCCGCGGACGATGACCTGGTCGGCGCGGATGGCGGCGGGGGGCTCGAAGCCGTTGGCGCCGGCCGCGGCGATGAGGTCGTCCTGGTCTACGCCGTCGCCGCTGATGCCGATGGCGCCGACCAGCTCGCCGCCCTTGTAGAGCGGCACGCTGCCCGGAAAGATCTGGATGCCGTTCGGGATGTTCGGGATCGAAGTGCAGTTGACGCCCGCGCCGCCGAGGGCCGCGAGCAGGTTCGTCTTGATGAGGTCGAGCTGCAACCCGTCGTTGAAGACGCTCCACTCCGTAATCTCGCGGCTGAAGGGGCCGGCCGGGTTCGGGTTGAGGCCGTCCGGGTAGAAGGGGCGCGAGAGGAAGCCGCCCGCGCGGTCGGAGAAGGCGATTGAGCCGTCGAGCCGGAGCCCGTCGGCGTTGGCTCGGTCAACGTAGCTGCCGAACCCTGCGGCTCTCAACAACGTCGCGGCGTTGCGGTTCGAGTAGAAGGCAGCGGTGCGCGCCTTCTGCACCGACACGTCGAAGCCGAAGACAGGCGCGTCGGTCGTGCGGAAGATGCCGAGGACGTTCCCGTCCACGTCGACCACCGAGATGGAGACGCGCGCGGCGCTCCCCAGGGGCTGTCGTATCGCCGCGCGCGTGATGTCCGCCTGCTGCGCCGCCTGGTTGATGATGCGCTGCACGTCCGCGGCCGTCAGCCTGTTCGGCGACCCGGAGGTGCTTCCGACGAAGGGGAAGAAGCGCGTGTCGGCCGCGCCGTTCACGCCGCCCGTGGTCGCGGGCACGAACTCCGAGGGCTGCGCGGAGAGGACGGGCGAGAGGAGCGTCCCCGAAAGAGAGCCGAAGGGCGTCGTCGCGGGCCGCGGCGCGTCCGCGTCCGTCACGTTCAAGTAGGCGAGGCGGACGCCGCCCGCGATGATGTTGTCGCCGCGGATGAGGTCGGGCGGCTGGAAACCGCGCTGTGCGGCGACGGCGATCAGCTCTTCCAGAGGCTTGTCGGAGTCGGCCGGGTCTCTGTCCAGAGTGTAGAGGCCGTCGCCTTCGACGCCGACGCCGCCGACCGCGACGCCGTTCTTGTAGAGCGGCGCGCTGCCCGGGTCGGCCGCGAGGCCGAGCGGGAGCGCCGGCCTCTTGATGTCGCTGCAGGGCAGTTGCGAGAACTGCACGCCGAAGAGCGGGCCGGAGGGCTGGAACTGCGTGCCCGGCGGGAAGTGCTCCTGGATGATGAAGCTCGCCGTGCGCGAAGTGAAGGCGTTGCCCTGCGTGCTGAAGACGCTCGCGGTGCCCGCCTTCGAGACGGCCGCGAGGTTCGCAGGAACGTCGAGCCCTTCCAAACCCTGCCCGCTCAGACCGCCGCCGCTGATGCGCGTCGTCGTCGTCGCGCCCGCCATGCGGAAGACGCCGAGCACGTTCCCTTCACGATCCGTCACGGCCACGGTCACGGCGCGGTTCAGGGCGGCCGCGGCGGAGACGGCCTGCGCGATGACGGTCTGCACGTCCGAGGTCGAGAGGTTGCCGGCGGTAAGGGGGTTTGTGTTCGGCGTCGGCGTCGGCGCGGCGAGCGCGGGCGTCGGCACCGAGCCGGGGTCGTCGGGCGGGCCGCCGCCGACGTGGCCGAGGCCGACGCGCACGCGGTTGCTCTGCGCGCCCCTGTAAGTGACGCGCACGAGCACGTCGCCCGCGTCCGGCGAGAGCTGTTCGCTCAGGCGGACGACGATGGAAGTCATCCACTCCTGACCCGGGACGGGGCCGGCGTGCTCGACGGCGAGCGCGTACGTGCGATGCGCGGCGTCCTCGGCGTCGGCCGTGACGGCTGAGGCGTCTTCGTCCGGCGCGAGGTGCAGGTTCATGGCGAAGAGCATGACGCGCGTGCGCTCGTCGGGGCCGAAGCGGACGGGCGCAACGGGCGCGAAGGGTTCCGCCACGCGCGTCGTCGCTTCGAAGGCGACGGCGCGGGTCGAGCCGGCCTGGCTGATGAGAACCGGGCTCACGGACTGTGCCGCGCCGCGCCGCGCGGGCGACGACGCGAGCGCCGCGGCGCAGACGAGGACGGCGGCCGCGAACAGCAGCGCGCGTCTGACGCTCGAAGGATTGGAGGTTCTCATCGTTCGGATTTAAAGGTACGCGGCTCGGTCGGCCGCGTGGCCGACAATGTATCACCTCGCGGATTTGAGTCAAGATAGTTTTTGGCAGAAGCCCGACCGTGAGGGAGGGCGTCTGTCGTAAGGCGGAAGGATGAAGGCGGAAGGATGAAGTGAAGGCAGCAACGCCTTCCGCCTTCATCCTTCCGCCTTCATCCTTTTCCACGCCCTCCCTCACGGTCGGGCTTCTGCCACGAAGATAAATTTTATTGTCGGGCGGACGCGGGCGTGCTAAAAGAAAGGCCACGCCGTTTCTTTTGATTCAGACGCAAAGATGACTCCCTTCATCCCCCGGATTCTGTTGACCGCGTGCGCCGCCTTGCTGCTCTGCGCGCCCGCGGCCTTCGCGCAGGAGCGCGGACGCCTCGCGGGGCGCGTCCTCGACTCGCCCGGCACGATGCCCAAAGGCGTCGAAGGCGTTGAGGTCGTCGCCGTCAACCAGGTCAGCGCACGCGTGTACCGCGTGCGGACGAAAGGCGACGGGTCTTACTCTCTCAGCCTCCCCGCGGGCGCGTACCGCGTCCGCCTGGAAGCGCCCTTCAAGGCGCTCTTCGACAGCAAGATTAAGTACGGCCCCTTCGCCATCGCGCGCGGCGACCGCGTAGAGAATATAGGCGTCGAGCCGGGGCGCGACACGAAACTCGACATCGTCATCGCGCCGAAACCCGGGAGCCCCGCGCCCTCGACGCCGCCGCCGGGCAAGGGTGACGAGGGCGAGCCGAACGGCTACGCGGGCGCTTCGAGCGTGGCGACCGAGGCGCCGTCCGCGCCCGACCGCGTGCCCGTGCGCGACCGCTGGCGCGTGGGCTTCCCGGAGTATCAACGCTACGGCAACGTCTCGCGCGGGCGCGACATCATGTTCCGCACCGGCAGCGCCCTCAACCCTTACGACCAGTCGCTCCTCAAAGGCGACTACCCCATCTTCGGCCAGCACGTCTTCATGATCCTTTCGGGGACGAGCTTCACGGCCGTCCAGCAGCAGCGCACGCCGATTCCTTCGAACCCCAGTAGCGCGCGCCCCGGCAGCGGCGAAGTCTTCGGCAAGCCCGAGGTGCTCGCCTTCAACCAGTTCGTCCAGTTCTCGTTCGAGATGTTCAGCGGCGACACGACCTTCAAGCCGCGCCAGTGGGCGATAAAACTCTCGCCCACCTTCAGCGTCCCGAACTACGTGCGCGCGCGCGAACAGGGCGTCCTCAACATAGACCCGCGGCGCGGCACGACCCGCACCGACTGGCACTTCTCGTTCGAGGAGGCCTTCGCCGAATTCAAGCTCGAAGACGTGAACGCGAACTACGACGCCGTCTCGGTGCGCGTCGGCATCCAGCCTTTTGTCTCGGACTTCCGCGGCTTCATCTACACCGACAACAACCTCGGCGCGCGCGTCTTCGGCGCCTTCAAGAACAACAAGTATCAGTTTAACCTCGCCTACTTCGCGCAGCTCGAGAAGGACACCAACAGCGGGCTGAACCGCTTCGACCGGCGGCGGCAGAACGTCTACGTCGCCAACCTCTTCAGGCAGGACTTTCTGGCGAAGGGCTACACGGCGCAGGCGAGTTTCCATTTCAACGACGACCGCGCCGGCATCGAGTACGACCGCAACGGCTTCAAAGTCCGCCCGGCGGTCGTCGGCGACGTGCGGCCACACTCTTTGAAGGTCGGCTACATCGGCCTTTCGGGCGACGGGCATTTGGGCCGCATCAACCTCTCGAACTCTTACTACTTCGCGCTCGGCACGGACTCGCGCAACCCCATCGCGGGGAGGAAGACGCGGGTCAGGGCGCACATGGCCGCGGCCGAGGCGTCGCTCGATAAAGACTTCCAGCGCTTCCGCGCCTCCTTCTTCTTCGCCTCGGGCGACAAGAACCCGACCGACGACAGGGCGAACGGCTTCGACGCGATTCTCGACGACCCGAACTTCGTCGGCGGCCAGTTCTCCTTCTGGAACCGCGTCGGCATCCCGCTCGTCGGGACGGGCGTGGGGCTGGTGCAGCCCCTGAGCCTCCTCCCCTCCTTGCGCAGCAGCAAGACGCAGGGGCAGGCGAACTACGTCAACCCCGGCATCCTCATCGGCAACCTCGGGTACGACATCGAGCTGACGCAGCGCATCAAGGCCGTCTTCAACTTCAACCACCTGCGCTTCCACCGCACCGAGCCGCTCGAATACCTCCTCTTCCAGAACCGCATCCGCCACGACATCGGCGAGGACTTGAGCGTCGGCGTCGCGTACCGGCCGCGGCTCATCAACAACGTCACGCTCAACTTCGGCGCGTCGATGCTCAAGCCGGGCCGCGGGTTCCGCGATATCTACACAGACCGTTCGCGCAACTGCCCGCCCAACGTCGCCAGCTTCTGCACGCCCGACGACACGGTCATCAACCCGTCGAAGCCGCTCTACGCGCTCTTCGGCACGCTGCGGTTCAACTTCTGACGGGCAGGATAGGGTTAATGAATTTAACCACGGAGACACAGAGACACAGCTTTGAAGCCAATAGTCAACAAGCTGTGCCTCTGTGTCTCCGTGGTGAACTCCTCTTACTTAAAAGACGAGGCACATCGAAGAACGCATGCGCCGGCTCAGCCCTGTAGACAGGCTCAAAGTCACCCTTGTTCTCGTAACCTTCGTCGCGTTCGGCCTCGTCGCGTCGGGCGGCGTCCGCTCGTCCGCACGCGCTGTCAAACAGACTCCGGCCCGGACGACTCCAACTCCTGCCCCAAGTCCGGCGCAGGCCGAAGCGCCGAAGGTCGAGGGCTGTCTCAGTTGCCACGCGGGGAGCGAGCCGATGCACAACACGCGCAGCGGCAAGCTCAACGACGACGGCACGGATCGCATGAGCCTGACCTGCACCGCCTGCCACGGCGGCAACCCTTTCCCGAGGGTTGGCGAAGGGGCGAAGCTCCGACGCGGCGACGCGGAGTTCGACAAGGCGATGCGCGCCGCGCACGTCGCGCCGAAGTACCCGGAGCGCTGGGAGGGGAAGGACGGGAAGTATTCGAGCGCGAACCCCGAGCGCACCAACGCCCTGATCGCCGCCGAGAGCCGCGAGTTCGTCCGCTTCATCAACCCCGGCGACTTCCGCGTCGCCGAGTTGACCTGTTCTTCTACGGGGTGCCACACCGCCGAGGTCGCCGCCGCGCGCAACAGCATGATGCGCCACGGCGCGATGCTCTGGGGCGCGGCCCTCTACAACAACGGCGGCTTCCCTTTAAAAGACTCGCGCTTCGGCGAGAGCTACAGCCCGGAGGCGGGCGCGCCCGAGCGGATGATTCAACTCCCACAGCCCTCGCCCGCGACGCGGACGTGGATGGGCGCGCTCGACTACCTCGACCCTCTGCCGCGCTGGGAGATTTCGCAGCCGGGCAACATCCTCCGCGTCTTCGAGCGCGGCGGGCGCGGCCGCTCCGAGGTCGGTCTGCCCGAAAGAGAGAACGACCCCGGCAAGCCGGACAAGGGCTTGAGCGCGCGCGGCCTCGGCACGCTGAATCGCACAGACCCCGTCTACCTCGGCTTGCAGAAGACGAGGCTCTTAGACCCGACGCTCAACTTCCTCGGCACGAACGACCACCCGGGCGACTACCGTTCGTCGGGCTGCACCGCCTGCCACGTCGTCTACGCCAACGACCGCTCGCCCGTCTATTCGAGTCCCGAGTGGGCCAAGTACGGGAACCGCGGCACGACCGCGACCGAAGACGAACAGCTCAAAGCCAAGAAGGACGAGCCGGGCCACCCCGTCAAACACCAGTTCACCAACCGCATCCCGACCTCGCAGTGCATGACCTGCCACATGCACCCCGGCAACAACATGGTCGCCACCTACCTCGGCCTGCTCTGGTGGGACAACGAGACGGACGCGCGCGCCGCCGGGATGTACCCTTCGAAGCAGCGCTCTATTTCGGCAGAGGAGGAGTACGCGAAGTTAGACCGCAACCCCGAAGGCTCTTCGGTGCGCGGCAACTGGTCTGACCCCGACTTCCTGCAGAAGACCGGCTCGGACGAGTTCAACTCGAAGATGACGCGGACGCAGTTCGCGGACTTCCACGGCCACGGCTGGATGTTCCGCGCGGTCTTCAAGCGCGACCGCGAAGGGCACATGCTCGACTCCGAGGGCGCGCGCGTCGCGGACGTGACGCCCGACAAGCTCAAGCGGGCCGTCTCGTACCGCGACGACTCGAGCGACAAGACTGTGCCCCCGCCCGCGGGCGTGCCGGTGCACCTGAAGGACATACACCTTGAGAAGGGGATGCACTGCGTCGACTGCCACTTCCGGCAGGACGCGCACGGCAACGGCGTCCTCTACAACGAGCCGCGCGCGGCCATCGAGATCGACTGCATCGACTGCCACGGCACCGTCAAGGAACCCGCGAAGCTGATCGCCTCCGGCCCCGCCGCCGGCTTCAACCTCACCGACCCGGCCGAAGGCCAGAGCACGAAGGACGGGAATTACGTGAAGGGTCAAGGTCGCAATCTCGTTCGCGACCTCAAGACGCCCTTCACGCGCACGAGCGGCGGGCGGCAGGTCGCCATCCCCGTCTTCGAGCGCATCGCGAGCGACCGCGACCGCCCCGACTCGAACGGCAAACCCGTCCGCCTGCACGCGGGCGACATCGTGCAGAACTCTCTGGTCGAGCCGGGCCGCTGGTGGCGCGTCAAGCAGACGGCCTACACCGTGACGCAGACGAAGGGGCACGAAGCCGACTACAACTGGCGCTCGGCCTACGCCAAGACCGTCCGCATCGACGAGAACAAACAGGAGGTCTGGGGCGACGTGCCCGCGGACGAGAGCAAGCTCGCGCACCAGAACTCGCAGATGAGCTGCTACACCTGCCACTCCTCCTGGATGACGAGCTGCTTCGGCTGCCACCTCTCGATGCGCGCCAACGCCAAGATGCCGAACCGCCACTTCGAGGGCGAGACCTCGCGGAACTACACGACCTACAACTTCCAGGTCTTGAGGGACGACGTCTTCATGCTCGGCCACGACGGCACCGTGACCGGCAACCGCGTCGCGCCCGCCGCCTCGCGCTCGGCCATCCTCGTCAGCTCGCAGAACCAGAACCGCGAGTGGATTTATTCTCAACAGCAGACCATCTCGGCCGAAGGCTTCTCGGGCCAGTCCTTCGCCACGCACGTCCCGCACACCGTCCGGACGACCGAGACGAAGACCTGCTCGGACTGTCACGTCTCAAGGCGCGGCGACAACAACGCGTGGATGGCTCAGGTCTTGATGCAGGGGACGAACTTCGTCAACTTCATGGGGCGCTACGTCTACGTCGCCGCCGAGGACGCGCTCGAAGTCGTCCCCGTCACCGAGCGCGACGAGCCGCAGGCCGTCCTGGGAAGCACCCTGCACGAACTCGCCTACCCCGACGACTTCAAGAAGTTCGTCGCGGGCGGGCGGGAGTTGAAGACCGTCTACGAGCACAAGGGCAACCCCGAGGTGCTCGGCGTGCAGTTGCGCGGCGAGTACGCCTACGTCGCGGCGGGCGAGGGCGGCCTGCGCGTCTACGACGTGGCGCAGATCGATCACAAGGGCTTCTCCGAGCGCATCACGACCGCGCCCGTCTCGCGCTTCGGGCAGAAGTTCTGGGTGGACACGAAGTACGCGACGGCCGTCGCCTCGCCGACGACTCTGGGCGTAGACCCCGCGCGCTGGCGCATGACTTCGGACGGCCGCTCGGTCTCGCCCGCGGACGCGAAGACGTTGTGGGACGCCTGGCAGAAGCTTCCCTTGAAAGACAGGGAGGGGAAGCCCGCGCCGCTCGCCAACGAGGAGCAGCCGATACATCCCCTGTACGCATACCTCTACGTCGTCGACCGCTACGAGGGGCTGATCCTCGTCAACGCGGCGACGCTCCTGGACGGCGACCCGCTCAACAACTACCTGAAGCGCGCGACGCTCAACGTCGACGGAAAACAGGAAGACCACTTCAACCCGGGCGGCGTGCTGACCGACGCGAACGGCATTACCATCGCCGGCACCTTCGCCTACGTGACGACCGCGAGCGGCCTCGTCATCATCGACATCGACGACCCCCTATCGCCGCGCGTCGTCAAGGCCATCGGCGCGCCCGCGCTCCGGCAGCCGCACGCCATCGCCGTCCAGTTCCGCTACGGCTTCGTCGTGGACGACGAAGGGCTGAAGGTCATAGACCTCACGCTCGTCCCGCCCGGCCCCTGCAGCGGCCCCGTCGCCGTGCCGTGCAAGTCGCTCCCGCGCGGCGAGGTCGTCAAGGGCGCGAACGTCCCGCTCCTGCACGCGCGCGACGTGTACGTCGCGCGCACCTACGCCTACGTCGCGAACGGCCCCGAAGGCGTCGCCATCGTGGACGTGACGCGCCCCGAGGCGCCGCGCCTCCAACAGAAGTTCGACGCGGGCGGGGAGCTGAACGACGCGCACCAGGTGAAGGTGGCGATGACGAACGCGAGCCTCTTCGCCTACGTGGCCGACGGCAGGAACGGCCTCCGCATCCTGCAGCTGACTTCGCCCGAGACGATGCCGACCTACGGCGGCTTCAGCCCCGCGCCCGAGCCGCGCCTCATCGCGACCTTCAAGACGAAGGGGCCGGCCGTCGCCGTCTCCAAAGGTCTCGACCGCGACCGCGCCGCCGACGAGAGCGGCAACCAGCTCGCAGTCTTCGGCCGCCGCGGCGCGCGCCCCTTCACGCTCGCCGAGACGCAACGCCTCTACCTCCTCGACGGCCAACTCAGAACCGTCCTCGACCCCGAAGACCTGAAGACGCCGCCGCCCCACGCGCGCGACCCTTTGAAATAAGTAGGCAGTAGGCAGATGGCAGCAGGCAGTTGAAGACTTATTGCCTTCAACTGCCTGCTGCCATCTGCCTACTGCCGGCTGACTAGAAGCACCAGTCGGGACAGAAGCCGCAGCAGCTACAGCATTCGCCGTCGAAGCTCTGGTAGTACGGCGTGACCGTGCCGGTGGTGATGATCCCCTGGTTGCAGGTGAGATACTTCTCACCCACCTGGTTGGTGTGCGCGGCGTCGTCGTAGTAGTAGGTTGTCACCTCGTGGCAGGGTTTTGCGGAAGCGCCCTGCGACCTGTACAGCGTGAAGGCCGTCGCGCACAGCAGGGCGACCAGAACGACCAGCCTCCCGACGAGGCGGAAGGTAACTCGTGAAGTTGTCATGAGAAGTTCTCCTTGACGAAGCAGACCCGGTGAAAGGTCTTGGCCGGTGAGGGGACAAACCCTTTGCTGTTGTTGGGGCGAGAGGAGGATATGCCCGGCGGCGGGTCGTGTCAAGCTTTTCGGCCTTGTTGACTTCCGCGTCGCGGCGGGGCTATGTTGCCCACGCGAACGACGCCTTGCCCCGGCCGGCGCGCCTTCAACCACGGCGCCGGAGGAAGACTCACCGAACAGGGACGCAAAGGGAGGCGACCCTCGCCGCGGCCGCGCGCCGCGCGGGGTCGGAAGAGGAGTCAAAGCCATGACCGGAACCCTCACGCGCAAGCTCGAAATAGTGGCCAACGTCGCGATCATCTTGGTCGCGGTCGTGCTCTCGGCCGTGCTCGTCAAGACCTACCTGCTCGCCCCGACGCCGCAGGCGCAGCAGCAGTCGCTCGTCGGCGCGCGCGTGCCCGTGCCGGAGGTGGACTGGCGCGCGAACGGGCGCACGCTCCTGCTCGTGCTCCAGAAGGGCTGCCGCTTCTGCGCCGAGAGCGCGCCCTTCTACCAGAGGCTCGCGCGCGAGGCCGGGCAGGTGCGGCTCGTCGCCGTGCTGCCGCAGCAGGTCGAGGAGTCGCGCGAGTACCTGCGCGAGTTGAACGTGCCGGTCGGGGAGGTGCGGCAGGCGCCGTTCAAAGACCTCGGCGTCAGGGGCACGCCCACGCTGCTCCTGGTCAACGGCGAGGGCGTGGTCACCGGCTCCTGGTTCGGTAAGCTCTCGCCCGACAAGGAGGAGGAGGTCCTGGGCCGCCTGAAGTCTTAAAGACATCACCACCTCGAAGCCGTGAAGCGGTATCGAGTGCGGTGTGATTAACCACAGAGACACAGAGGCACAGCCTGTCGAGTTATTCCGTATGGGGCTGTGTCTCTGTGTCTCTGTGGTTAGTTGCTTTTACCCGACTGGCTCCGACGCGCCCGCGGGTTCGAAGACGTGGTCGCGGATGTCCTGTTCGACGCGGAGGAGGGGCCAGATGTCCACCTTGAGCTCTTCGGCGTAGTGGAGGAGTGGGGCGTTGGGCGGCGTCGAGAGGCCGAGCGCTTCGAGCATGGTGGAGTCGAAGTCGGAGACCTCCGCCGAGCGCAGCGGCCAGGGCGCGTGGTGGATGCGGCAGCGGTAGAGCTGCTCGTCCGAGACGGAGTAGAGGCAGTAGCGCTCGGTGAGGAAGAATTCGAGCGAGTCGGGCTCCGGGGCGGGGAGCGCTCCGCCTATCGTCCAGCTCGCGCGGAACGAGGCGGGCGGCGCGTCCTTCTGAACGCGGGAGGAGGAGTAGTCAATCGAGTTCGCCTGCTGGCGCAGGCTCAGCTCGGCCTGCTGGTACGGAAGATAGAAGAAGCGGCGCGCGCCCCAGGTCGCCACCGCGCTGTCGATGTCGAGCGAGTGGAACCAGACGCCGGGCACGCCCCGGTGGTGGACGTAGGTGCGGACGTTCAGTTCGAGGAAGTCGTGCAGGCCCGGCACCGGCGGCGCGAAGGAGGCGCGCACGCCCCACATGCGGAACGGCACCACGCCGACCCACGCCTGCCCCTCGTAGGTGTCGATGGAGAGCTGCGGCGGGACGAGCGGCCGGAGCGCGCTCACCGGCACCGGCCAGTGCATGAAGAGCAGCTTGCCCCACCACTGCCGCATCAAGGGCAGCCCGCGCGGGCGTCGTCGGATGGAGAGTCGGTCGAGCGTTCTCGCGGTCATGCGCGGTCGAGAAAGGGGTGTGGTTTGACAACGCGTCCGGCCGAGTCGAATAATGCCCGGGCGCCGGAGGCGTCCCTCGCGGGCGCGGCGGATTCGGGCGCTTGAACTCGAACGCTTTTTTATCATCAAATCACGCCCGTGAACAGCGCCCGTCGTTTTCCGAACCAGATGAAGCTCCTCGCCACGTTCGCCATCTTACTCGCACTCTTTCTCGGCGGCGCCGCGGCGCAGGTCAGGCGCGGCAACGGCAAGAAGACATCCGCCCCGCCCAAACCCGCGTCAAAAGTCGCGAAGCCGGCCGCGGCCAAGCAGGCGGAAGTTAAGACGGGGCCGCCCGACTCGGGGCGCACGGTCGTCTGCATCGACCCCGGCCACCCTTCGGAGGTCGCCAGCGGCCGGAACGTGCAGAACGGGACGAACGAGGCGCACGTCGACTGGGCCGTCGCCACGAGGCTGCGCGAGTCGCTGGAGTCACGCGGCTACGAGGTGGTGCTGACGAAGTCGAGCGAGGAGGAGCTGGTCAGGAACCGAGACCGCGCGCTCGTCGCCAACCGCGCCCGCGCCGCCTTGATGATCCGCCTCCACTGCGACGCGAGCACCGAGCGCGGCTTCGCCGTCTACTACCCCGACCGGCAGGGGCGCGCCAAGGACGGAAACGTCGGCCCCTCGGCGGACGTGATAGAGGGGAGCCGCCGCGCGGCCGAGGCGATCCACGCCGGGCTGGCCGAGGGCTTGCGGGGCGCGCTCGAAGACAACGGCGTGCGCACGGACTACCAGACGAAGGTCGGGCGCGAGCAGGGCGGCGCTTTGACCGGCTCGATCTTCTCGGAGGTGCCGGTCGTGACCATCGAGATGGTCGTGCTCTCGAACCCGGACGACGCCCAGTTCATCAAGACCGAGGAGGGGCTGAGGCGCATGGCCGACGCAATCGCCGAAGGCGTCACGCGCTTCGTCGCCCCCTCGAAGAGCGTTTCGTCAGACTCGTCGAAACCGTAACGCCCGCTAACCCAACCCCGAAAGGACGCACAGACAAGGAGCGTTCCCCCTTATGAAGAAAATCCCTGACAGACTCAGACTGGCGGCGGCCGCGGCGGTAATCGCGCTGCTCTCCGCCGCCGTCTGCACGGCGCAGGACGACCCCTTCAAGAAGATGGAGGCCTTCGACTACGCGAGGCAGAAGGTGGCCCGCGAGCAGTTGAAGGACGTCGACCTGTACAGCCTGAAGCTTCTGCGCGGCGTCGTCTTCGGCCGCCACGGCCGCGTCTTCAAAGACCGGGACATCCAGGGCTACCTCAAGGAGCAGTCCTGGTACAAGCCGGACGCGAACTTCAGCAACTCGATGCTGAACGAGACCGAGCGCGCGAACCTCGATTTGATCCGCGAGCTCGAGGCCGAGCAGCACGACGTGATCGAGCCGGGCGACCTGCGCTGGTGGCAGGCCAGGGAGATGACCGACGAGAAGCTCGGCACGCACTCCTCGGCCGAGTGGCAGGTCTTGCGCGCCGAGGTCGAGGCCGTCCGCGGCAAGACGTTCGGCGACGACCCCTGGCTCCAGAACTACTTCGAGGAGCGCTACTGGTACAAGTCAGACCCCGGTTACGACGCGCGCCAGTTGACGGCCGTCGAGCGCAAGAACCTCGCCACCATCGACGCCGCGATGCGCAAGCAGCGCAAGGCGGCCGTCTCGCCCGGCGACATGGAGCACTTCGAGAACCGCCTCGTCACCGAGGCGATGCTCAAGGGCCTGAGCCTCCACGAGCTGCGCCTGCTCCGCAACGAAATCTACGCGCGGCACGGCCGCCAGTTCAAGACCGAGTGGCTCGCGCAGTACTTCTGGAGCCAGCCCTGGTACGAGGCGCGCGAGGACAACAAGGAGCCGGAACTCTCCGAGACGGACAGGAAGAACATCCAGACCATCGTCGCCTACGAGAACAAGCTCAAGGAGAGCCTGAGCACGACGCGCGTCCCGGACGCGCTCTTCGAAGGCATGTTCCTCGAAGACGCGCGCAAGCTCCGCAACGAGATTTACGCGCGCCACGGCAAGGTCTTCAAGGACAGGTGGCTCCAGAGCTACTTCAAGAGCTTCGACTGGTACAGGGCCAACGCGAACTACTCCGACGCCGTGCTCACGGCCGTCGAGAAGCAGAACATCGCCGCCATCGCGGCCTACGAGAAGAAGGCGACGAGCGTGCTCGACGCCGTCGAGGGTTGATAAGGCACTCTGAGTCCCGCGTGACGGGACAAGAAAAGCAAGGATGAAGGCGGAAGGATGAAGGATGAAGGGGAGGCTTTACAGTCTTTCCTTCATCCTTCATCCTTCATCCTTCCGCCTTTGATTTATGAATTGTCCTCAATGTGATCAGCCTTTGCGCGAGGGGGCGCAGTTCTGCACGCACTGCGGCGCGCGCACAGCGGACGTGTGGGGCGGGGAGTCGCCCGCGTCCGCACTGTCGGCCGAGACGAACGAGAGCGGGGCGCCGACTGAAGTTTTCCAGGCGGGCGAGTCGCTCGTCGGGCGCGTGCTCGACGGCAAGTACGAGATCGTCGCGCCGCTCGGGTCGGGCGGGATGGGCGCCGTCTACCGCGCGCGCCGCGTCCACATCGGCGACGAGGTCGCCATCAAGGTCTTACACTCGCGCCTCACGGGCGACGAGAAGCTGGTCGAGCGCTTCCGCCGCGAGGCCCGCGCCGCCGCGCAACTCCACCACCCGAACGTCGTCACCATCCACGACTACGGCGAGGCGCGCGGCCCCGGCGGCTTCGCCTACATCGTCATGGAGCTCGTCCGCGGCGAATCCCTGCGCGACCTGCTCAAGCGCGAGGGGCGGCTTGAGCCGCGCCGCGCCGTCTCCCTGATGCGCGACGTGTGCGCGGGCGTCGGCGCCGCGCACCGCCGCGGCATCGTCCACCGCGACATCAAGCCCGACAACATCATCGTCACGCCCGCCGACGAAGACCACCCCGTCGAGAGCGTCAAGGTCGTCGACTTCGGCATCGCCAAGCTGCGCGACCTCGCGGCCGAGGGCTCGACCCTGACGGAGGCGGGCATGATGGTCGGCACGCTCTTCTACATGTCGCCCGAGCAGTGCAAGGGCGAGCCGCTCGACTCGCGCGCGGACGTCTACTCCCTGGGCGCGATGCTCTACGAGATGCTCGCGGGCACGCCGCCCTTCACCGCCTCGAACATCACGAGCCTCATCTTCAAGCACGTCGGCGAGCCGCCGCCGCCCCTGCCCGAAGACCTGAACGTCCCCGCGGCCCTGCGCGCGGCCGTGTTGCGCGCGCTCTCGAAAGAACCGGACGCGCGGCCGCGCGACGCCTCCGAGTTCTCGCGCGAGATACAGGCGGCGCTCACGCCGGCCCCGCCGGAGGTGAACGCGGCGGACGCGGCCGGCACGGACGCCAAGCCTTCGTCGGAAATCTTCTTCCCGGCGACCGCGCGCCCCGTGCCGGTCACGCCCTCGGCCCCGCCGCAGCCGAGCGCGCGCGCGGCCGACACGACGCCCGACGCCTCCACGCAGGAGGAGGTGACGGTCGTTCACGACCCCTCTCGCGCTCAGCCGCGCCCGTCGGCCCCGCTCCCCGCGCCCGCGCCGCGCACCGTCTCTTACCCGCGGCGTCCGCCCGCGCCCGCCGCCGCGCCGCCGCCCGCGCCGCGCTCGCGCAAAGGCTACGCGGTCGGGCTGGTCATCGTCTTCCTCGTCGGCGCGAGCGCGCTGGCGGCGCTCGGCATCTTCCTCTACCTGACGCGCGAGAAGGGCACGACCGTCAACGTCAACGCGGTACGGACGCCGACGCCCACCCCGCGCGCCAACGCGAACGCCAACGCGAGCCCGACGCCCACGCCGCTCGCGGAGGCGGTGCAGCTCGCGGAGGTCAAGCTGCTCGGCGGGACGCTCCTCTCCCCCTCGGACTTGATGGGGATGACGGCCGCGCAGCTGCACCTGCTGCGCAACACCGTCTACGCGCGCCACGGCCGCACCTTCTCGGACAACGACCTGCGCGCGTACTTCCAGTCGCGCCCCTGGTACAAGCCCGACAGCAAGTACGACGACGACCAGCTCACGACGAACGACAAGGCCAACGCCGACCTCCTCAAGGCGTTCGAGGAGAACGACGGCCAGCCGCCGCGCGCCGACGCCGAGCGCGTCCGGAAGGACGTCAAAGACGCGGTCGAGGAGTGGGCCGACGCGACCCGCGACCGCAACCTCGACAAGCTCATGGGCCGCTACGCCGACATGCTCGACACCTACTACAGGAAGCAGAACGTCGGCTCCGCCCAGGTGCGCAACGAACGCAACGACGCCTTCACCCGCTACGACCAGATAGACGTGAAGCTCGACAACATCGTCGTCACGCCCGACCCGACCGGCCTGCGCGCCACGGCCGTCTTCGACAAGACCTGGGAGTTCGACTCGCCCGACAAGAACTCCAAAGGGGCCGTGCGCCAGCAGCTCACCTTCGTCAAGGCCGGCGGCCGCTGGCTCATCAACGGCGAGAAGGAATTGCAGGTCTACCGCACGGACAGCCAGGACTACACGAAACAGTAGGCGGTAGGCAGATGGCAGTAGGCAGTGCGCTCCGCGTAATGAATGTTGAAGGTATAATTCGAGCTTTTCGAGTCATGTTTCTAACTGCCTGCTGCCATCTGCCTACCGCCTACTGACATGCGTCTCATCATCACCGAAAAGCCTTCGATGGGGCGGGACGTGGCCGCGGCGTTGGGGGCCGCGCGGCGGGGCGAGGGCTTCATCTCGGGCGAGTCGGACATCGTGACGTGGTGCGTGGGGCACCTCGTCGAGCTGGACGACCCGCAGGCTTACGACCCGCGTTTCGAGAGGTGGCGGGTCGAGGATTTGCCCATCCTCCCCGAAGAGTTTAAGTATCACCCTTCCGAGAGGACGCTCGAACAGTTCGGCGTCATCCGCGCGCTGCTCGGGCGCGAGGACGTGACGGCGGTCGTCAACGCGGCCGACGCGGGGCGCGAGGGCGAGCTGATCTTCGACCTCGTCTACACGCTCGCGGGCAGTCGCAAGCCGGTGCAGCGCCTCTGGATTTCCTCGCTCACGCGCGAGGCGATTCAGGAGGGCTTCCGGAACCTGAAGCCGGCCGAGGAGTACCGAGGGCTGCGCGACTCGGCTCACGCGCGGCAGCGCGCCGACTGGCTCGTCGGCATCAACGCCACGCGCGCGCAGACCGTCCGCGCGCGCAGGGCCGGGCACGAGGGCGTCTTCTCGCTCGGCCGCGTCCAGACGCCGACGCTCGCGCTGATCGTCGAGCGCGACAGGGAGATTTCGGAGTTCGTCCCCGTGGACTACTTCGAGGTCGTCGCGGACTTCCGCGCGCCCGGCGGCGAGTACCGCGGCCGCTGGTTCGGCAAAGACGGGAGCCGTTTCGATAAGAAGGAAGACGCCGAGGCGGTCGTCGTTAAAGTCCGAGGGAAGACGGGCGCGGTGCAGTCGGTCGAGAAGAAGGCCGCGCGCGAGAAGCCGCCCCTGCTTCACGACCTGACCTCCTTGCAGCGCGCCGCCAACGTCCGCTACGCCTTCACGGCGGCGAAGACTCTGGAGCTGGCGCAGTCGCTCTACGAGAAGAAGTTCATCACCTACCCGCGCACCTCTTCGCGCCACCTGTCGAAGGCGGTCGCGGACGAGATCGAGGCGCACGTCCGCGCCGCAAGGGTCGGCCCTTACGTCCCCTTCATCGAGAAGATTCTCGCGGGCGGCAAGCCGCCGAAGTTGACGAGTCGCCACGTCGACGACAAGAAGGTCACGGATCACCACGCCGTCATCCCCACGAAGCAGCAGATCAAGCCCGACGCGCTCTCGCCCGACGAGAAAAGGATTTACGACCTCGTCGCGCGCCGCTTCCTCGCGGCCTTCTACCCGGACGCGGAGCTTGAGCGCACGACCGTCGTCACCGAAGCCGAGGGCGAGCGCTTCATCACGCGCGGCACGGTCGTCCTGAAGGCCGGCTGGCGCGAGGTCGAGCCGCCGGGCCGCGGCGGGAGGCCGGAGGAGACAAAGAAGTCAGGCGAAGAGGAAGAGGACGAGTCGGCGGAGCTTCCCAGCCTGAAGGCGAAAGACCCGGCCGAGGTCTTGAGCGCCGAGGCGCAGGCGAAGCAGACGAAGGCGCCGCCGCGCTACTCGGAGTCGGCGTTGCTGGGCGCGATGGAGACGGCGGGGAAGAAGGTCGAAGACGAAGAGTTAAGACTGGCGATGAAGGAGGCCGGGCTCGGGACTCCCGCCACGCGCGCCTCCATCATCGAGACCCTGTTGAAGAGGGATTACGTCACGCGCGAGAAGAAGTCGCTCGTCGCGACGGCGAAGGGCGCGGCTCTCATCAAGATGCTGCCAAGTCCGCTCCTGAAGTCGGCCGAGCTGACGGGGCGCTGGGAGCAGAAGCTCTCGCGCATGGCGCGGCGCGAGTACGAGCTGGACGCCTTCATGGTCGAGGTGCGCGCGATGGTCACCGAGCTGGTCGCGCAGATCGCCGGCTCCGAGGTCGAGCGCCCTGCGAACGGCCCGGCGCCCGCGCGGCAGCTTCCGAGACCCGAAGGCGCGCTCGACTGCCCGAAGTGCAAAAGGGAAGAGCGTGCGGGCTTCTTAGTCGAGCGCGAGGGGGCGAACGGAAAATTCCTCGCCTGCTCTCTGGGGCGCGAGGCTTGCGGGTTTTTGAGTGACGTGCCGAAGAACGCGAAGCAGCGCAAGGCGCTCGTCCAGACCTCCTGCCAGACCTGCGGCGGCGCGATGCGCCTGCGTCTGCCGAAGGAGAAGGGCAAGCACGCCTTCCTCTCCTGCGTGCGCTACCCGGACTGCCGCGGCGCGCGCTGGTTTGACGAGAAGGGCGTGTTGGAAGAACCCCGCCCCGCGCCCGAACAGGGGCCGCCCTGCCCCGTCTGCAACACGCCGATGCTCAAGCGCGGCCCCACCTCCGCCGGCAGCTACTTCTGGTCTTGCCCGCGCTGGCGCAGCGACGGCTCCGGCTGCAACGCCAAGCCCGTCTGGATCAACGAGCGCTGAGCGTAATTTGATAGTCTTAAAAGCCCCGAAGGGGCGGAATACGTTCGATGGTTATTCCGCCCCTTCGGGGCTTTGAGGCTAAACATCCTCAATTGTCAGCGGGCGCGGCCGCTTGCCGTCGATGTCGGTGAAGCCGTACTCGAGGGCCAGCGCCGCCGCGACGAGTGCCTGCCCGGACTTGTCGATGACGTGCGGGTCGGCGGCGAGCGCGGCGACCGCGCGGCCGAGGAACTGCGGCGACTCGGAGTTGCCGAGGTCGAGGAAGGCCGCCGCCTCCAAGACCTTCTCCGTCCTCACCAGTCCCGGGTAGAGCGAGACGGCCGCGACGCCATGCGCGCGCAGCTCCGAGGCCATGTCCTCGGTCAGCTTGTCCGTGGCCGCCTTCGACACGCCGTAGGCGACGTTGCCCAAGTGCTTGCGTGCCGCCCAGAAGGAGATGTTGACGATGAGTCCCGAACGGGCCGCGACCATCGCGCGCGCGGCGTGTTGGCTCGCGACGTAGGCCGCGCGCACGCCCGCCGCGAACATCGAGTCCCAGCGCCAGGCGGGCTGCTCCCAGAAGGGGCGCGCCCAGGTGAACTGGCCGTCCTCGACCATCCGCTCGTAACCGCCCCACGCGCTGTTGACCAGCACGTCGAGGCGGCCGCGCTCTTCGGCCACGCGTTTGAAGACGGCCTCCGCCTCGCCGTCGTCCGTGTGGTCGCAGCGCACGGGGACGATGCGGCCGGCCGGCGCCGATTCGGCGAAGCAGTCTTCCGAGACCGTGCGGCCGGTCGCGTAGACCGCGGCCCCTGCCTCGGCCAGTCCCAACGCCACGCCCTTCCCGACCCCCTTGCTCGCGCCGGTCACGACCGCAACCTTTCCGCTCAGGTCAGGCATCGTCTGTCTCTCCTTCAGATTTTGGACGGGGCGAAAATAGTGGTTGATTAAACGAATCCCAATCCGCTAATGTGAATGTACGGGCCGCTTCCCGAAGCGGTTCGCGTCCGCGTTGTTCCGGCCCTCACGCCCCGTTCAAAAAGTTCAGCCCGCCGCCCCGGAAGGAGTCCCGCACCCGAGCCATGATCGAACCCGGCACACTGCTCCAGAACCGCTACCGCGTCACCAGACAGATCGGGCGCGGCGGCATGGGCGCGGTCTACGTCGCCACGGACGAGCGCTTCAACAGCACGGTCGCCGTCAAGCAGACCTTCTTCCAGGACGACCCGGCGCTGCGCCGCGCCTTCGAGCGCGAGGCCGTCCTGCTCAACCACCTCCGCCACCCGGCGCTGCCGCGCGTGAGCGACCACTTCGTCGAGGGCGAGGGGCAGTTCCTCGTCATGGAGTACATAGAGGGCTTAGACCTCGGCGAGCTCCTGAAGGCGCGCGGCGGCTGGTTCCCCCTGGCGGACGTCCTGGCTTGGGCCGACGAGCTGCTCGACGCGCTCGAATACCTGCACGCGCAAGACCCGCCGGTCGTCCACCGGGACATCAAGCCGCAGAACATCAAGCGGACGCAGCAGGGCCGGATGGTTCTGCTCGACTTCGGGCTGGCGAAGGGGTCTGCCCCGAGCCTGACGGCCACGGGCAGCAGCATCCTCGGCTACTCGCCGGTCTACGCGCCGCTCGAACAGGTGCAGGGGACTGGGACGGACGTCCGCAGCGACATCTACTCTCTGGGCGCGACCCTCTACCACCTTCTGACCGGCGAGCCGCCCGTCGACGCCCTGACGCGCGCCGCGGCCGTCGTCAACAACGAGGCAGACCCCCTGCGCCCCGCGCACGTCGTGAGGCCGGAGGTGCCCGTCGCCGTCAGCCGCGTCATGCGGAGCGCGATGGCGCAGAAGGCCGCGCTCCGCCCGAAGTCCGCCACGGAGATGCGCGAGATGCTGCGGCAGGCGGCCGGCGCCGCCGCCCAGACTGCGCCCGCGGCCCGGGGCTTGACGCGCGAGCAGAACTCAAACGTCGAGGCGACCGTCGTCGATTCTTTGACGAAGGCCGCAGGGTCTGTGCCTTCGTACTACTTCGGCGAGACGACGCTCAACGCGGCGCGGCGCGGCGGGAGTTCTTACTCGACAAACCTTCCTTCGGACTTCGACGCGGAACCGGAGCAGCGCTCGTTCGGCGCGACGGCGAAGCTGCTCGTGGCCGCCGCCGTCGTGGCCGTCTGCGCCGCGGTCGCGTTCCCTCTGCTGAGAGCGAGCAAGCCGGAGAGTAAGCCGGCCCCTGTTGTTTCCGAGACTCAGACCGCAGAGCCGAACGAGAGCACGGAGACAACTGCGCCCGCCGTGCAGCGTCCGGGCGGGGCGAGCGGGATAACGTCTGCCGCCGCTTCGAACACGCCGACACCACCCACGTCGTCGTCGGTTTCTGAATCGCAGACGACTTCGACCGCGGCCGAAGAGCCGAAGCCGGCCGCGACGGCGCAGAATCCTTCTCCCGTCATCCTCGTCGTCAACCCGACCCCCACACCCTCGAACAACGCGGCGGCCGAATACGACGAGGCGCAGCATCGCGCGCTGGAGGAACGCAGCAGGCAGCAGGCGGCGCCGCCGAACGGCGGACAACAACCACAGCCCGGCGGACAGCCGCAGCCCGGTGGCCCCCCGCCGTTCGGCGGCGGCCCACCGCCTCCTCCGCCGCCACCCGGAGGCGGCCCTCCGCCGCGCCGGCCGCCGCAATAGTGAAGAGCTTCAGTGTGTGATGACGAAGGCGTTCGGGCGCGTGAAGGCGTAGAGGAAGAAGCCCGCGCAGGCGAGCAGGAGCACGAGAAAGGGAGCCAACGTCCGCCAGCTCAGCCAGCGGAAGAAGCGGCCGGACTTGAGCCGGTAAGCGACGTTGACCAGCGCGAGCAGGACGGAGTAGGCGGGCACCGCGACGACCGAGCCGAAGATCAGCGCCCACATCACCAGGAAGTAGTAAGTGTCTAAGCGAGTTCCCAACGGCATGAAGTCAGACGGCCCGGGCCGTCGCGCGCTTGCGGCGGAGCCAGAGTGCGATCCCGCCCAGAGTCAGAGACACCAGCGGAGGCAGCAGCAGCACCGCCGCGAGCACGCCCTCGAACATCGCGCCCAGGTAAAGGTACGCGGCCGCGGCGAGCACCACGCCGACCGCCCCGACGAAGATCGCCGTTAGTGCCGACACGAACCCGACCCCGCGCAGCCTCCCGCCGACGAGCGTGCCGACCACCGCGAGCGGGCCAATCAGGAACGCGCCCAGCAGGCAGAAGCCCACGAACACAACGATCACGATGGCAATGCCTTCGATCCCGTTCATGTTCGAAGCCGGCATCAGAGCCATAATCTCTCACCTCCGAACCAGAGCACGGAATCAAATACATTAAAACGCGCCGGTCTTCAAGGGTTGACCGCCGCGTGGAGCGAGCGCCACGACCGGTGCAGCAGTTCGTCTATGCGGCGCCAGTCCTCTTCGGTGACGCCGCCCGCGTCGGCCTTGTCGTCGCGGATGGTCATCGCCTCCGCGCGCAGGCGCGCGTGCTCGGCGAAGTGCTCGGCGGGAAGGCGGAAGATTTCGGCCTGCAAGTCCGCGAGTGCGCGCGGGAGGTCTTCCGCGCCGTGCGCGCGGCGCTCGCGGTGGACGATCCACCATTCGAGTTCGAGGCGCGCGGCGCGCTCCACGTCGAAGTCGGTGTCGGAGACGGCGCGGACGGACTGGTAGAAGCTGACGAGGTCGGGCAGGGCGCGCTCGTAGTCCGCGCGCGAGTGTCCGTCCTTGAAGACGAAGGCGGCCTTGGCGGCGCGGTAGGCGACCGCGTTCGAGCGCAAAAGCGGCAGGCGGTACTGCGTGCGCAGCAGCTCCGTCATCTCGCGGAAGAGCTGCACGCGCCGGCGCGAGTAGTAGGAGCGCCACATCGCCGTCTCGAGCCGCGCCACCTCGTCGGCGTCGAACTCGCGCAGCGAAGTCCGGCGCGGCGCGTAGAGGTCGTAGGCCGCCCACGCGAGCAGCGCGACGAAGAGCAACGCGACGTACTTCATCCGGCGCCCGCGGCGGCGCGGCGCGGGCGCGACTCGTGGGGCGGTGGTCGTCGAGGTCGTCATACTTAACTCCGTTTGACTCGCCAGAGTTCGAAGCACTCGTTGTCGAAGCCCTTGAGCGAAGCCTCGGACGGCTCGGCCGCGAGGCCGCTCGCGGGGTCTGAGAGAAGCTCTAAGACTTCCGGGTCGCGCCGCACGTCCTCGGTGATGACGCAGTCCTCGCCGGTCGAGAGCGGCTCCAGCCGCGCGGCGATGTTGACGTTCGAGCCGAAGTAGTCGAGCCGCGCGTTGAGCGTGACGGCGATGCAGGGGCCGGCGTGGAGCCCGGCCTTGACGGTGAGCGGGCGCACGCCCTCGGGCGGCGAGGCGAGCGCCGCCTGCGCGTTGGTGATGGCGCGCAGGGCGGGGGCGGGGCGCGGGAAGACGGCCATGATGGCGTCGCCGATGGTCTTCACGACGGAGCCGCCCTCGCGCGCGATCTCCTCGCGCAGCACGTCGAAGTGGTTCATCACGGCGCCGAAGGCCACGGCGTCGCCGATCTCGCGGTAGAGGCGCGTCGAGTTACGCAGGTCTGTGAAGAGGATGGTCATCTGCCCGACGTTGATCTGGTCGCCGGGGCGCAGGGCCTCCGCGGCGAAGAGGTCGCGGAAGAGTTGGAGCGCCGTGACCTCGGCGGCGGTCGCCGCCTGCCCGCCCCAGGCCTCGCGCTCGATGCGGAAGAGACGTTCGGCGTCGGCGTCGTTGCGGAAGTGGATGGAGGGGCGAGCCGAGACCTTCAACTCTTCTTCGACGTCCACGTCTTCGGCGCCGAGCGTCAGCTCCTCCAAACCGGAGGCCGAGACCAGGAGCGTCCGCGCGTCTTCGTTCGCGCCGGTGCGCAGGCGGTGGCGGCCTTCTTCGAGGAGCGGCGTGACGGTGCGCGTCTCGCCCGCGGGGACGAGCTGCTGGACGACGACGTGGGGCGTGACCTGCGGGCCGCCCATGCAGAAGTCGCGCGCCTCGACGCGGCGGACGGAAGGGTTCGGGCGGAAGACGACCTCGACCGAGCGGTCGAAGGCGACGGTGAAGTCCACCTGGCAGGATTCGCAGTGCTGATCCGGTTGCACGTCGCGCAAGGTCTCGGCCGACTGCTGCGCGCCGCGGCAGACGGGGCAGAGCAGTTCCCAGCGCAGGTCGAGCAGACCCGCGCGCGTCGCCCTCAGACAGAGCTCGAGCACCTCGCGCCGCGGCGCGCCCCACGCGTCCGCGAGCGCGTAAGGTCGCAGGCGCGCGAGCGTCAACTCGTCGGCCGTCGCGACCGTCTCGCAGAGCCGCGAGGCGAGACGCGCGTCCGCGCCTTCGTTGGCGAGTTTCCCGCGCAGGGAGGCGAGCAGCGCGCGCTCGCTGGCGCCGAGTCCGACCGCGCGGCTCTCGTCGATGCTCCGCGCGTCTTCGTCGAAGGCGAGCTGGTCGTAGCGGCGGAAGACCTCCGCGAACCTGCGCGCGCTGACGCGGCCGACCTGGTAGGGGATGACCGCGCGGCCGAGGGCGTTACGCGGCCGAACGCGCACGTCGTAGACGAGGTGCGTGCCGCCGCCCGCGCGCTCCTCGAGTTCGGCCGCGACGCGCATCTCCGCGACGGGGCCTGTGTGGTAGCGGCGCACGACGCCGAAGCGGAAGGGGCGCACCCACTCGAAAGGCTCCTCCTCCCACTCGACGCCGACGCCGAGCCTCTTCAGGCGCAGGCGTCTTCGGCCGACCCCGTCGTTGACCTCGGACGCGCCGCGCGCGGAGACGTCGGGCAGGCCGGCGTCGCGGTTGAAGCGGTTCGTGTCGGAGACGAGCGGCCAGAGCGCCTGCGGACTCGCTCGCAGGTCGTACTCCCAGCGGTAGTGGAACTCTCTTTCGCTCACGCCGCCCCGCTTCAGGAAGGGAAGGTATCGCGCGGCGCCGACCGGGGACGGGCCGGCGCCCTGCGGGGCCACATTCTTGACGCCGCGGCGCGGCGAGTCAACAAGTTTCTCGACCACGCGTTAATCTACGCTCCCCTTCGCGCGCGCAGATTTTTGGACGGAGTCGGAGAGAAAAGTTGATGACAGCGCGTGCGCCATTTGCTACAAGATTTCAGAGCTGTACGAAGACCAGGGAAGAAGGAGAAAAGTGAATGGCTTCGAAAAAGTCCTCGAAGAAGTCGTCAAAGAAGGACGACGAGAAGACTTCAAAGAAGGGCGGCGGTAGGAAGGCTGGCGGTGGCGCGAAGAAGTCCGGCGGTAAGAAGTCCGGCGGCGCTTCGAAGGGCGGCGCCAAGAAGGGCGGGGCCAAAGGCGGCGCCAAGGGTGGTGCGAAGAAGGGCGGCTCTGCGAAGAAGGGCGGCGCGTACAAGGGTGGCGCCAAGAAAGGCGGGGCCAAGAAGGGCGGAGCTTCGAAGGGCGGAGGCTCGAAGAAAGGTGGAGGCGCCAAGAAGGGCGGAGCCAGGAAAGGCGGTTCGAAGAAGGGCGGCTCGAAGAAAGGCGGCGGGCGCTCGATTCTCAGCCAGGCCAAAGAGGTCGCGGCCGACATCCTCGTCGGCGCAGGCGTGGGCGCGCTGATTGGCGCGGTCAAGGGCGGCGTCGAACAGATTGACCAGAAGGCCGAGGCCGCCGAGACCGAACTCAAGAAAGCCGACGAGCAGGGCGGCAAGTAAAGGCAAAAGTAAAAAGGCGAAAGGCAAAAGTGAAGACAGGGAGCGTGCTCCTCGTCCTTCACTTTTGCCTTTCGCCTTTTGCCTTCTTCAGTCTTTCCGTCGCTTGAAGAAGATGGCCGTGGGCGTGTTGGCGCCGGGGCGCGGGTCGAAGCCTGGGTCGAGCGGGCCTGCGCCGACCATCTCCCAGCCCTCCTCGCCGAGCTTCGCGATGGCCTTGACCTGGGAGTTGCCGCCGAGCCTGGCCTCGATCAACTCGGGCCTGATGACTTCGTCCTTGTCCTTGTCCCTGATGTACACAATCGAGTAGAGGAGGCGGGGCGTACCCGTCTGCGCCTTGACGACCGCGCAGTACTCCCACTCCGCCTCGCCACGGGGCGCGGCGGCCGCGCGCGCCGCGGGCGGCGCCGCGAGTGAGCCGTAGAGCGCGTGCCCCGCGAGTCCGGCCGCGAGCGACAACGCGACGGTCAAAAGGTAGTGCCTTCTGTTCATTCTCACTCTCCTTTAAATAAAGCAGGGGCGGGAAGGGGACTGACGACTTACACGAACGAGGTACACGCTCAGAGGCGTGTGGTGTTCCCCTTGTCGCGCGCGAGCAGTTTGGTGATGAGGTTGCGCAGGCGGTCGAAGTCGATGGGCTTGGTCAGGTAGCCGTTGAAGCCCGCGTCGAAGGCCGCCTGGCGGAAGCCGTCGGTGTCGAAGGCCGTGAGCGCGACGACCGGCACGTCCTGC
>Ga0213876_10000067_pt1 | contig 126770 bp, 129 predicted proteins | sample BarmaccomBMRX_R9_FD_160113 | JGI IMG/M metagenome (GOLD analysis project Ga0213876, IMG submission 160113) | Root-associated microbial communities from Barbacenia macrantha in rupestrian grasslands, the National Park of Serra do Cipo, Brazil - RX_R9 | ecosystem: Host-associated > Plants >... | reverse complement strand
CGTTCCGTTTCGGGCTCTGCTCCCGTTTCGGTATCTCGTACGAGATGTTGTAGTGCGTGCTGTACGCCTTCAGCCGGACCGTGTGGCCGTTCGCCTTCTCCCACTTCGTCAACTGGTCGCGGACGAATCCGATCTGCTCCCACAGGTTGCGCACCATCCGCGCCGTGGAGTGCGGAGCGATCTCGATGACCGGCGTCACCACCTCTATGACCCCGCGGTCGAAATACACAGCCCCTCCGGTCGGCAGTTGCAGCGACGACTTCTCGCGCGGTAGAAGGGGCCGGTCGATGAACGCGCCCGGATGGCCCCAATACTCGCGCGGATCGACCTCGATCTCGTCGATCCAGACGTTGAATTCCGACTCCATCCCGATGGCCGGCATCTCCAACCGGGTCTTCTGCAGGAGCTTGTCGGCGACGCTCTCAGTTTTCGAATTTGGCGTTCGGGGCATGCGAACGGGTTCCAGCTTTGATTGTGGATTTGTCTGCGCTACTGCTGAGGTGAGTAAGCAAACGGTGGGCCGGAAAAACAGGGGTGAGGCAGGGACGAGGGACGAGGGACGAGGGAGCGAAGCGGCAATGGAGCGCTGGCGTCCTCGCCGGCTGGACCGGCGGCGTCCCGCCGCCGAACCGCCAAACCCTCTACCTACAACTGCTGCGCGAGCCCTCGCATTCGGCAGCGAGGACGCAGCCGGGCCAGCCGGCGAGGACGCCAGCGTTCCGGCTATGGATAGGTGAAGCTCACGGCCGCCCGCGTCACCCCCGGCGGGAGGGTCATCGCCAGATTCGGGCTGAACGCGTAAAACGGCCGCAGGTCGATCTCATTGTTGAGGATCGTTCCGCCGGCGATGCCGCAGCGGTCGCCGGTCGTGAGGAGGCGTTCCACCGGCTTGCGGACGCGCATGTCGGGATAGAGCGTGGCGATCTCCTGCCGTTGCATCCCGTACGCTTTCTCCTGGTAGGTCTTCGTCATCGACGCAACCGCCAGCTCTTCTTTCGTCAGGCGCGTGTGCGCGTCATACGCGTACGTCACATTCGCTTCCCACTCGGCATGCGGCGAACCCTGCACGGTCGGGCCGGTGTAGTTGCCGCGGATTTTCAGGGCCGACAGTTGATCGTTCGCGTAGGACGGCACCGCGGTCATAGTGATGACGTCGTTGCAGCCGGCTGCGTTCTGGTAGATGACCTGCTGCCCGGCGATGCGGTTCTGCGCGTCGAACAGGTAGTGCGACGTGTACTTCTGGCCGTCGATAACCTGATCTTCGCGATCCAGCAGCCAGATGTCGCCCGCGCGATGCGCCGCAAACAACAGCACGTCGCCACCGCTTGGCGAGACGATCTTCTCCAGGTAGTCCGCCCCCTGCACGTAGCGGATTTCATTGCCCTGCCGGTCGTGCCATCCCTGAATCACGTCGCCGCTGTACGTCCAGCCTTCCGCCTTCCGCGCCTCCTGCACCTGACGCTGGCGCGCGGGCGTGTAGCGGAGCGCGTCGAGCATCGTGCCGGTGAACAGACACGGCAGCGAATCGTTCTTCGCGAAGCGGTTATCGGCGTAGTACGTAGCGCGAGTCGCCGTCGCACCGTCGCCGCACGGGCGCGAGTTCCACGGCGCCTGCGACGTCAGATACGGACCGTGCCAGCAGTGCGGACACCAGAGCGCGCCGATCGGAAGCCGCCAGCCGCAGAACGGGCAGACGATCTTCGTCTTCATGTCCGACATCTCGCTGTCGATGCCGAGGATGCGCTGGTCGGCGGAGGACTTGGCGGTGGCGTCCGGCTCCAGTTCTTCGTAGCGGTGGAAGCGTTCCGACGCTTTCGCGAGATCGCCGAGGTGTTCGTAGACGACGGCCTGGTTGAAGACGGCGGCTGGATCGGTGGGACGTTGCTGCTCGGCGTCCTGGAACAGTTTCAGCGCCGCGGGGAGGTCGCCCTTGCTGAACAGAAAACGGCCGCGGGTGAAGAGGCCGGTGTACTCCTCGTCCGCCTGCCGCTTTTTCTGCAGCTCGCGCTCGAATTCGAGATCGAGCTGCAGTTTCATCACGAGCGCTTTTTCCGCGCCATTCGGAAACAGCTGGTTGTATCGATCGACCTTCGCCTGCGCCTCGGAAAACCGCCCCGCGCGCGCGAGCAGGACGCCCATGTTGTACAGCACGCCCGGCACGTCCGGCTGCAGCGCGTCGGCCTTCGCGTAGTTCGTGTACGCGGCGGCGTAGTCCTTCCGGTCGGCAAACTTCTTCCCGAAATAGACCGCTTTGACGAACTCCTCGCTCGGCGGCATCGCCGCCGTTGCGGCAGGTTGCGGGGCGGGAGCCGGCGCCGGTGCTTGCTGCGCCAGGGCCGCGGCGAAAAGGAGAGCGATCATTTCAGGAGTCCCTCGATCACGGTGCTCAGCCACATCTGCTGCTGTTCGGTGGGCGACGACGTCGCCAGCAGCGCGTAAAGCGCGTGGCGTTTCTGCTCATCGGACGCGCTTGCGTCGCGCAGCACGCGTTCGGGTTCGGTGACGCCGGGGTCGAAGATCACGTCCGCCGCATTCCGGGGCGCCCAGTGCGGACCAATATCGCTGCCGAAGAGTTTCGTCGCCACGGCAAGCCGGTCGCTCTCCTTCTTCGCGCCGTTCGCCGCGGCCACGAGCCGGCTCTTCGCGCCCGAGCCGACGATGATCGAGCGCAGGTTCGAGAGAAGCTGGATTCGCTGCGTACACGCTTCGAGCACCTGCGCTTTGATCGCTTCGTCTCCGATCTTATTGCTGACTTGCAGCACGTTCTGGATCTGCTGCGACTCGTAGCTGACAAACCGATCGGCAACGTCCTCGGGCACAGGCAGATCGGGATCGTCGGCGATGATCGGCGCCGGTTCGGCCGCAACCTGGACTGCCGGCTGAGGCGGGGGCGCCGGAGCCGTCTGCTGCGGGGATTCCGGAGGAGCAACGGTTGCAACCTGCGGCGGCGGAACGCCGCCGAGCATGGCGGGCGACATCTGTGGCGACAATGCCGCCGTCTCCGCAACCGGCGTGATCCCCGGCAACGGGATATCGGCCAGCGGCAGGTCGAGCGACGTCGCGGAGGACGGCGTCGCATCGACCGCCTTCGTGATCTGCAAATCGTCCGGCGAATTCGAAGCGGCCAACGCGACCGGCGCCGGCATCGGCACCATCTTCGGTCCACCGATCAGCGGCGTCGCGCTGAGCGGCGGCGCGATATTGCGCATCACTTCCGAATCGGGCAACGCCTTCGCGTCGATCAGCCGTTCGCGTACGCGCTGCCGAACTTCCTCCGCATCGCGCAGCTGCTGCGTCCTCGCCTCCTCGGACAAAAAATTCGGGCTGGCCTTTTCCACCGTCATGTCGCAATGACACGGTCCGAACTTGTCGGCCTGCCACCAGTCGCGCCGCTGCGCACGCATGAACTCGACGATGCTCATGTTGCGCTTGAACTGCGCATCGCGCGCGCGTTCGCACGCCGCCACCGACGCGAACTGATTGACGCCGTACAGCTCGAGAAAATCGCGCGGCTCCGGCCGGAACAGCTGGACATGGAAATGGAACAGCTCGCACGGTTTCCCGGCAGCCGAGGCGACAGGAGGGCATAGGAGCGGCTGCGCGAGAGCGGGGCGGACGACAAAGAGTGAAGAGTGAAGGGCGAAGAGTAAAAGAAAGTCAAAAAACCGCCTCTTTTTACTCTTCACTCTTCACCCTTCACTCTTTTATTTTGCCGATTATACGTTCAACGTTCCCTCACAAACGTCGTAACGCATCCAGCTACACAAGGAGACTCAAATGAAGAAACGCACTCGCATTTTCGCAGCCGCGGCGCTCGTCATCGTGCTCGCCGCGGTGCCGTTCGCGATGGCGCAGCACATGCGCGGACATGGACACGGCCGCGGCGGCATGATGTTCGGTCTGGAGCGCGCCAAATCCGCACTCGGGCTTTCCGATCAGCAGTCCGCCGACATCAAGCAGATCTTCACCGACCTTCGCACGCAGAACGAGCCGCTCCGCACATCGATGCGCGGCGGTCGTCAGGCGATCGCGCAGGTTCTGCTCGCCAATCCGAATGACACCGCCGGCGCTCAGGCGCTTCTCGACAAACAGCTCGACGCCGAGCGCCAGATGAAGCACAACGCGCTCCTCGCCGCGTCGAAGGCACTCAACGTGCTCACTCCCGATCAGCGCGCGAAGGCCTCGGCATTCCTGCAGCAGCGGATGGCGAAGCACGACCACAAGTAGGAAGATGATGAGCACCTTGCCGATGTTCGAGGGAGCCGGCGCCGGCCCCCTCGGCTTCGATCGGCTGGTTTTCGGTGTGGAGAAGGCGCGGACGAGAAGCGCAGCAAACGAAGACCCGATCGAGGCGCGAGCAATCGCCGCCGTCAAAACCGGCGACGCCGCCGCATACGACTACCTCGTCTCGAAGTACATGAAACGCGTCGTCTCGATCGCGTGGGGCGTCGTCCGCAACGCTGCCGACGCCGAGGATCTGGCGCAGGAGGCGTTCGTCAAGGCGTTCGAAAGTATCGGCCGCTTCAAGACCGGCGAACCGTTCGGGCCGTGGATCTACCGCATCGTCACGAACCTCGGCCTCGACGTGATGAAGCACCGGAAGCGCTTCCGGCACGAAGAGATCACCGACTCCGCGCCGGCCGCGCGCGGCGACCGCGCCGACCTGCCGGCGATTTCCAATGAACTGGCGGAACGGATCGATCGCGGCATCGAGTCGCTTCCGGAAATGCAGCGGATCGTGGCCCGTCTCTACCTCGTCGAGGAGTTCGGGCACGCCGAGATTGCAAAGATGACCGGCCTCAGCGAAGGGACAGTGCGCTCGCATCTGTCGCTCGCCCGAGGCAAACTGAAAGAAAAACTGGCGGACCTGCACGGAGGCAGCAATGACTGACAACGACAACTTCCTCGATCGACTGCGCGCCGACGCGAGGCAACTTCGCTTCGAGCCTGACGAGATGATGTCCACCCGCATCGCCGCGCGCGTCCGCGAACGCATCGCCGCCGACTCGCAAACCGGCATCGCGCAGATGCTCGCGCGCTGGTTCCGCCCGGTCATGGTGTCGCTGGCGACGCTCGCGCTCGTAGCAACCCTCGGCATACAGTGGGCCGAGCAATCACACGATGCGTCCGCCGCATCGCTCGATTCGATGACGAGCACACAGTCGGTCGACATCTCAGTGGGAGGGGATACGTTCAGTGTCGAGTAACACCCGCGCCGCGGCAGTCGCGGTCGTCGTCGTCGCCTTCATCGCCGGCATCCTCGTCGGCGTGGCCGGCGACCACTTCTACCTGCTCCGCAACGGACGCCTCTCCCCCCGCCACTCCTCCTCGCGCTTCGCCGCCGACCGCATGGCCGAGCGCCTTACGAAAGAGCTCGACCTCTCGCCCCAACAGAAAACGCAAGTCCAGCAAATCATCGAACGCCACCGCGCCAAAATCGACGCTACGATGGCGAACGTCCGTCCCCAAGTCCGGCAGGAGCTCGACGCGACCAACGCGGAAATCGAGAAGGTCCTCACGCCCGAGCAGAAGACGAAGTTTGCAAATCTGCGCATGCGCATCGGCGCGAGGCGACGCGATCGCAACTCAACGCATCAGTAAGCTTCGCGATCGCTCCGCTGCGCTCACCCCCGTCGGCGTAGCCGGCGTAAGAACCGTCCCACGGCTTTCAGCCGTGGGATCGAAAACTCAGATTGCGTATTCACGATTTCGCGGCCAGCTCTGGTCGCATGGCCCAGTTGTTCGAAACCAAGCGGCCCTCGATGATGAGGCAGTACGTTCCGCACCAGCTTCGTTGCCAACGCCATCCTTTTCGAGTTCCCGGAGCGTTCTTCTCGATGTAGGTCGTCGCATGTTCAGCCGAGAGGGCGCTTCGACACCTCGGACATCGTGGTGAGGAGTCGGCGCGAAAACGGCCGCCGCACTCGCAGGGCCGGAGCCAACGTTCGGTTTCCTGCTGAATGGGTCCCTGAATCCTCAAAGGAGCTTCCCGCGGTTTCTTGTCGTCATCCCAGCCTCCGACTAGAGCGGTCATGCCGCAAGAATCGCAGTACGCATACGCAGTGTCGCCAAAGCCGTTATGAACGATTTGGTAGGCAAACTTGAACCTGCATGCCTCACATCGACCTACGCTTCGCATTCGTGCCTTCTACAACAATTCCGCGGAGCGATGCGCGACTTTCAACCGTCGAGGCGACGAGGCGCCACGTCGGCCAAGCATCCGTCGGGGGAAGCCTGCCCAACGCCCCGCGTCGATTTGACTCGCGGATCGTGACGAAATGACGCATTCTTTGCGTCTGCCTGCCGGGACGTTCGTGGCACAGCGCTTCTAATGGCCGGACGTACGTTTTATCGAGGAGTCATCACATGCGGCGTTTCACGATTGTCGTTTTCTGCATCTCCATCGCGCTCGTTTCCTATGCGCAGGTAAGGCGCCACGCGGTTGATGGAAACGCGGGCATTACGCAGACCGTGCCGCAGTTCCCTGGCAGTTTGCTCGCCGGCCTCACCCCTGCGCAGACCAGTTCGTTCAATGCGGGCCGCGTCCAGTTCCTTCGCGCTTGGAACAACATCGACGGCCTGGGGCCGGTGTTCAACGAGCGGGCGTGCACCGACTGTCATAACGCGCCTGCGGCCGGCGGCGGCAGCGCGCGAAACGTGACGCGATTCGCTACCCGTGTTGGTGGGGTCTTCGATCCACTCACGTCGCTTGGTGGTTCGTTGCTACAGGATCACGCCATTACCGGCGGGCCGGGGGCGCAGCACACCTTCCTGCCGGAGCACGTGCCGGCGCAAGCGACGATCGTCGTGCAACGCCGTAGCACTCCCCTTTTCGGCCTCGGCCTGGTCGACGCCACGCCCGATTCGGTGTTCGTCACGCTGGCGGCGCTTCAGGCAGCGCGCGGCGACGGCGTGGCGGGGCGCGTCAATATGACCGACAACCTTCGCGCGGGTACGAAGACAGTCGGCCGCTTCGGCTGGAAGGCGCAGGTTCCGACGCTCGTCCAGTTTTCCGGCGACGCACTACTGAACGAGGTGGGCATCACCTCGCCGGACTTCCCGAGTGAAAACTGCCCGCAAGGCAACTGTGCGGAGCTGGTGTTCAGCCCGGTGTCTGCCATGAACGACGACGGCAGCGCTGTGGCGATGATCACGAATTACATGATGCTGCTGGCCGCCCCGAACCGCGGACCTTCGACCCCGGACTCGATCGCGGGCGAGCAGATCTTCGAGTCGATCGGTTGCAGCGAGTGCCACGTGAGCACGCTCACCACCGGATCCAACGCCATCGCGTCACTCGATCGGAAGACGTATCATCCCTACTCCGACTTTCTCCTCCACGACATGGGCACTCTCGGCGACGGCCTGGAGATGGCAAGCTCCACCGGCGCGGAAATGCGAACCGAGCCACTGTGGGGTCTTCGATTCGTGACGCGCTACCTCCACGACGGCCGCGCCACGACGCTCGAAGACGCCATCACCGCGCACGACGGCCAGGCAGCAGCCGCAAAGAGTCGTTACACGGCGCTCGCGGCGAGCGAAAGGGCGCAGCTCATCGCGTTCCTGCGGTCGCTTTAGGAGAAGGGACGAACGTAGTCCTGCTTGAGCTGGACGTAGCCACCGTCTTCCGTGACTCCGCTACGGTCAATCAGGCGCTGCGGCAATTTCTCTCGGAACATGGCGCGCCATCAACGCACAAGCAGTGATTTGCGCGCTGTCTACAACAACTCCTTCAGGCGCTGATATCCGCTCCGGCTTACAGGTAACCGCGTTCCATCGCGGAGGATCGCGACGCGGCTGTCTTTCGCATACAGCTCGATCTTCTCGATCCGTTCGATGTTGACGACGTACGCCCTGTGGATGCGGACGAAGCGGTCGGGGTCGAGTTGGCTGGCGATTTCGCTGAGGGGCTGTTGTTTGCGGAGTTTCGTGCCCGAGGTCGCGAGGAGGATCGCGTCGTCGGCGGCTTCGATGTAGTCGAGGCGGGAGACGGGGACGACCTGGATGGCGCCATCCTCGCCGCGGACGACGATCCGCTGTAGCGGCTTTGCGCGCAGCGACGTCGCGAGACCGGCCACCGGTTGCCGATCGTGGCCGGCGGCGCGTTTGACGCGTTCCATCACCTGTTGGAAGCGCTCGTGCGAGAGCGGTTTCAGCAGGTAATCGAGGGCGTGGACTTCGAAGGCGCGTAGCGCGTGCTCGTCGTGCGCGGTGACGAAGACGACGATCGGGGAACGGTCGAGGAGCTCCAGCACTTCGAAGCCGTCGAGCTTCGGCATCTGGATGTCGAGCAGGAGGAGGTCGGGATCGTGCTGGGCGACTGCTTTCACGGCCTCGAAGCCGTTCGCGCATTCGGCGACGATCTCGCAGTCCTCGTCGGCCGCAAGGAACTCGCGCAGAAGCTCGCGCGCGGGGAGTTCGTCGTCGACGATTACGACGCGGATCATCGCGGCAACTCGATGACGACGCGGAATTGCCCTTCCGCCTCGGCGGCCTGCAGCATGGCCCGGCCCTCGGAGACGGCGCTGAGGCGGCCGCGCGCGTTTTCGATGCCGATGCCTTCGCCGCGCGCGTCGGCGCGGTCGGGATCGGCGGGGTTGTCGATGACGATGCGCAGCATGTGATCTTCGAGCGTGGCTGTGATGTCGATCGTGCCTCCCTCGACCATCGACGCCACGCCGTGACGGACCGCATTTTCCACCAGCGGCTGGAGCAGCAGCGGCGGGACCATGCAGCGGGCGGCGCCTTCATCGACGTTGATGTGCGTGGTCAGGCGCTCCCCGAAACGGACCTGTTCAATGGCCAGGTAGCGTTGCACGAGGTCGATCTCCTCGGCCAGCGTGATGCGTTCGAGCGCGCCGAGGCGGAGGATCAGGCGAAAAAAATCTGCGAGCCGATGCGCCATCTCGCGCGCTTCCAGCGGACGCGAGCCGCACATCGATGCGACCGCATTGAGGCTGTTGAACAGAAAGTGCGGATCGACCTGCGCCTTGAACGCGCGCAGTTCGGCTTCGCGGGCCAGGACGCGGTAGCGGAGCACTTCGTCTTCCGCTTCGCGCAACGCTTCGATCTCCAGCACGAGGTAGTGCACCGCAACGGCGGCGATGTAGAGGACGACGCCGAGGCCGAAGAGGAGCGAGTAGTCGGGCGCGAGGTGGGCGGCGAACTGCTGATTCAGCGCCGGCACCCACGACTTCCACATCAGCACCCACAGGCCGCTCGCGGCGGCGGCCGAGCCTGCGTGACCGATGGCGATCGACGATCGCGACGCGCTCCGCAGCGGCAGCGCGTTTGAGAGAAATCGCGAGGCCAGCGCGATGATGCCGAGAAGCAGTGACGGCGGCAGCGATGCGGCGATCGCCAATCCCGCCGAGGCGCCGCGCGCCCAGAGAAAGAATGAGGAGCTGGCCGCGGCGGCAGCGGTCACGGCCGCCACCGCGTACAACGCCAGAGCTCCACGGCTCAATGCAGTTCGCGTTGTCGCCATCACAGTCCCTTCGGATGCCGAATTTCGACCCCACCCATGATCGCGCTGCCGCGAAGGATGAGCGTCGGCGCGCCTGCGGGAGCGTTGCCGTCCGTCTTGTCGACGACGCCGCCGAGGATTGCCAGGACCTGATTTTCGATGCGCCAGCCGCGCGGGACGTGAATCTCGATCCCTCCCCAGAACGCCAGCACGTCGATCACCGTCTCGGACGCAATCTTCGCGGCCGCGAGGTTGATCTCGCATCCCCCCATGACCGCAACGGCGTCGCCGCCGGCGAAATCGCTCGACGCCACGCCGCGTCCGACGCCGCCCATGACCGCGACCGAGTGAAACGAATTGTCGCGCCGTGCATTCGTGGCCGTTTGTCCGAGCGCCTGCCGAATCAGCGTCACGCCGCCCGCGCTGATCAGCAGCGGCCAGACGCCGAGAATCATCGAGAGGCGCATGTGCGGGAGAAACGGCAACTCCGGCAGAAACAGGATGCCGAGTGCACACATCACGGCCGCCGAGACCCATTGCCGCTGCGGCAGGTGCGCGAGGCCCATCGCGATCAGGATCAGCGGCCACCATTCGAAGTAGTCCGACGCGTGAAGCTGTCCCGTGTGATCGAGCCAGCCGATGATGCCGGCGGCGAGAATCGCACAGCCCCACACCAGGCGCGCCCACGGATTGTCGCCGCGATTGCGCCGCCTGGTGCTGCGCGACGGATTCCGGTCGTCAAACATGGCGCTCTCCTTTCTCGGCATCGCGGCGCCGCGCCGATTCCGCAATTGTCCGGAGCACGATTCCGGCGCCGAGGACGATCAGAAGGATCGGCCACGATGAGCCGTAGGTGAACCCGTAAATGTGCAACGTCACCATCTGCAGCCAGCCGCCGATCGTCATCAGCCAGAGGCCCCCCCATATCGTGCGGCGGTGAAAGAGTTTCGACGCGCCGATGACGATGACGATGAGCGGCCAGTAGTGACGGATCATCCATGAAGGGTTGGCGATGCCCAGCCGGCCCACGAGCAGAATCGAGCCCACGGCGACGAGAAAAAGACCCCAGAAAATCTGATCGCCGTCGATGGAGCGTTTGTCGTTGTTCATATCGCCTCCACAGGAACGCTCTTGATTTCGACGCCGGCCATGATCACCACTCCGTTGACGATGAGCTTCCGTCCGCCCGGCACGCCTTTGGTGCGGATGTCGGCGCCGCCCATGACCGGCAGGATGTTGCCGGTCACTTCCCAACCTTCAGGGACTTTGATCTCGACGCCGCCCCAGATCGCGACGATCTCCAGCTCGGCGGGAAGGTTCTCCATGTCCGCGCGGGTGAGATCGAGCTCGCAACCGCCCATGAACGCGATGATGCGTCCGCCGCGGTAGTTGCGCACAGTGACCGCTTCTTTGCGCACGCCGAGGACGCACAACAACGTCGAGTCGGATCCGGCCGCGAGCGCCGGTGCGCGAAATCCGAATGCGTGCGCGACGATGGCCAGTCCCGCCAGGATCAGCGCGACCGGCCATAGGTCGAAGATGGAGAAGCGCACCCAATCGGTGGTGAACAGCAGAAGGAGTGCGCCGGCGCCGATTGCGAAGCCTGCCGGAATCCTGCTGTCGCGATCCTGCAGTTTGATCAGGCCGATGGCGATGAGGAGCAGCGGCCAGTAGGGGAGAAATCGATCGGCGTCGGCGAGATCGAAGTTGTCGAGTGTGAGCAGGATGCCGAGGAGCGTGAAGAAGACGCCGACTACGAACTTCACGCTGAGCTTCGGTTGCTGCCGTGCGGTGAGTGTTTGCATGGCGGCAAGATACGGAGGGTTCTTCGTTTCGTCTGCTGGCTATCGGTGAATGGTGGTTTCGCGTCGGCGAACAGCGCTTAACCACAGAGACACAGAGAACACAGAGGTCAATCTCTGGGTCCTCTGTGCCTCTGTGGTTCAATGCCTTCCATGAAAAAGCTGCTGCTGGTCCTTCTCGCCGCGACCCCGCTCGTTGCGCAGCATCGCCCCGTCAACACGTTCTCGATCGTTGCGCGCGATCCCGCGACCGGGCAGATCGGCGTGGCCGTGCAGTCGCACTGGTTCGCTGTCGGCCAGATCGTGCCGTGGGCCGAGGCAGGAGTGGGCGCGGTGGCGACGCAGAGTTTCGTCGATCCAGCGTACGGCCAGCTCGGGATCAGTCTGATGCGCAGCGGCAAATCGTCCCCCGACGCGCTTCGCGATCTCCTCGGCCACGACGTAACGTGCGAAGTGCGGCAGGTGGCGATGATCGATGCGAGCGGGAGCGTGGCCACATTCACCGGCGCACACGACATCCAGGCCGCGGGCGGCGTGGCGGGCGGCGGCGCCGCGGCGAAACAGATCGCGTGTGGCAAGGCGGGCGGGATGCTGTCGATCGGTCACGACTTCTCCGCGCAAGCGAATCTGATGGCGAACGACAAGATCTGGCCGGCGATGGCGAAGGCGTATTCGGAATCGACCGGCGATCTCGCCGATCGCCTGCTGGCCGCGCTCGATGCCGCGCAGTCCGTTGGCGGTGACATCCGCGGCAAACAGTCGGCGGCACTGATCGTCGTCAGCGCCAAATCATCGGGCAAACGCTGGCAGGACGAAGTCTTCAACCTTCGCGTCGATGACAACCCAACGCCGCTCGTCGAGCTGCGCCGGTTGGTCGCTCTGCAGCGCGCCTACAACCACATGAACGCCGGCGACCTGGCCACGGAACACAACGACAACGAGGGCGCGCTGCGCGAATACAGCGCCGCCGAGAAGATCGCCTCGACGACCTCCGGCGTCCCGCAGAGCCGCTACGCCGAGATGATCTACTGGCACGCCGTCGCGCTCGTGAACATGAAGCGCGTCGACGAATCGCTTCCGCTCTTTGCGCGAGCCTTCGACATGGAACCGGGCTGGCGCGAGCTCACCCCGCGCCTGCCGCCCGCTGGCCTCCTGCCGGACGATGCGAAATTGATCGAGCGGATTGTGGCGGCGAAGAAGTAGTCGTCGACCTACATCGCGTCGAACAACTTCAAGATCCGCTTGTACTCGTCCGCCCAACTGGTTGGCTCGACGAATCCGTGATTCTCAACCGGATACGGCGCGATCTCCCAATTCGTTTTTCGCAACTCGATCAGGCGCTGCACGAGGCGGACGCTGTCCTGGAAATGGACGTTCGTATCGACCATACCGTGGCAGATCAGCAGGTGTCCTTTCAGACCCTGCGCGAAGTAGATCGGCGATGACTTCCGATACGCCTCGGCGTCCGATTGCGGGACGTTGAGGATGTTCGAGGTGTAGCCGTGGTTGTACGCCGCCCAATCGGTCACCGGACGCAGCGCGGCTCCTGCTGCGAAAACGTCCGGCGTCGTGAACATCGCCATCAGCGTGATGAAGCCGCCGTAGCTGCCGCCGTAGACGCCGATTCGTTTCGGATCGGCGCCGTGCGCTTTCACCAGCCATCGCGCGGCATCGACGTTGTCTTCGAGATCCTTCCCGCCCATGTGCCGGTAGATGGCCGTGCGCCAGTCGCGCCCGTAGCCGCGCGAGCCGCGGTAATCGATATCCAGCACCAGGTAACCCTTCGACATCAGCAGGTGATGAAACATGTACTCGTGCGCGTAGCTGGACCAAAAGCGATTGACGTTCTGCAGATAGCCGGCGCCGTGTACGAAGATGACGGCGTGCCCGCCCTTCCAGTTCGCGGGCTTGTAGATGCGCGCCGGAACCTCGACGCCGTCGCGCGCGGGCACGCGCACGATGGGAACGTCGAGCCACTTATAGTTCGCAAACTCGGGTGCGGGCGACGTCGTCACGCGCTTGCCGCTCACGTACAACTCCGGCGGCTTGTTCGTGTACGAGTAGACGTTCGCAATCGCGTTGCCGTCGGGGGAAACGACGGCCTCGTTGTCGCCGTCCATCGAGGTCAGCTTCGTCGATGTCCCGCCGGTGACCGGAATCCGATAGAGGTGCCGGACGAATGGACTCTCCTCGCTGGTGGTGAGATGAAACGACTTTTTGTCGTCGGAAAGGACTACCGAATCGACTTCCCACTTGCCGCTGGTGAGCTGTTTCGGCGCGCCGCCGCTGACGGGCACCTCGTACAGATGCATGAAGCCCGTGGCCTCGGACAAGTAGTAGATGGTGTCGTTGTTCGCCCAGCCGAACGACTGCGCGTCGGCGAAACGAAGCCATGCGTCGTCATGCATCGTCACGATCGGACGGCCCTTCGCGGTGGCCGGATCGAACTCCATGATCCACGCGTCCTTGTTGTCGGCTGAGCGGACGACCACAAAGGCGTGCTTGCCATCCTCCGACCAGACCGGTGCGCGCAGGTTGACCTCGCGCTCCTTCGGTTCCGTACTCTTTTCCGTTTTCTGTTCGCTGGCCTTCCCCTGCTCCTCGACCGCGGCGCTGGTGACGGCTTTCTGCGGCTCGGCCGCGGGCAGAGGTTTCAGCCCATGATCGAACCACTTCACCTCGCCCGTCGTTGCGCTGACCACGGCGACGCGCGTCGGAAGGAGCGCATCACCAACCTTCTCCCGGCCCGGAATCGTGTCGGTGTAGACCGCCTCGGTGATGTAGTTCGGAACGATGGTTTTCTTCGCTTTGTCGGATTCGTTGTTGATGACCAGGACGATCGTCTTCCCATCCGGCGAGAGGCGCGCGTTGACGACGGTCTGTTTCTTGTCGAGTTTGAACGGCTTGATGGGATGCTCGCGCTTCCGCTTGGCCTCGTCCTCCTCGCGTTTCTTCGCTTTGCGGTCGACGATATCGAGCAGCTTACGCTCCTCGGCCTTGATGTACTCCTGACTAGCCGTCCCCTTTTTCGCGGCGTCGTCCCACAGCGTTACGTTCGGCCCTTTGTCGTCCGGTGCGACGATGTTCGTGAGCTGCGCGATGGAGCCGTTGCCGAGGTCGATGGCGAAGACGTTGTTTGAGCGCACGAAGGTGACGCGTGTTTCATCGAACGTGAACTGCGGCGCCGACTCGACGTCGTTCGTCTGCGTCAGCGCGCGCCGCTTGTTGGTCGCGGAATCCCACAGATACACGTCCGCATCGTCGAGATAGACAGCGCGATGTTTGTCGCGCGTCCACTGCGCATTGGCGGGCGGCGCGTCCTTCTTCTCGTCATCGCTCAGTTTTCGCAAGCCGCTGCCGTCGCGATTGACGACGTATGTGTCGCGATCGTGTTCCAGCGTGTCGGTGTAGAGCTTCCACGAAAAGTAGACGTGCTGGCCATCGGGCGACCATCGCACATCCTCGGGTGTCCAGCCGTAAAGGCCGGGCCCGCGCATGATGTTGTCGATGGAAAGATCGAACTGCTGCGCGGCGGCAGCAAGCGCAATGACGGCAAAAAGAAGAGCGGTCGCGATCCGTTTCATGCCGCGTATCGTAATCGGTGCGGCCGTCAGGGCTTGGTCCAGATCAGTGAATAGCGCCAGATCAGATGCCGGCGGATGCGTGCTCCGGGCAGAATTTCGCGGAGCCCGGGCAGCGTGGCGGCGGACTCGTAGCGCTCGCCGCGGCCGTGCGCGTTCCAGGCGGCATTGAGTTCTCGCGACCACCGCTGCCTGAACAGGATCCGGCGCGAAACCGAGACAGCAGCAGCGAACGCATTTACGGGCAGATTCAGAATGCCGCGCCGGTCGAGGATGTCGAGGATCAGGAGCGTTCCACCGCTTCGCAGCGCGGAAGCCATCAGCGGCAATGCCGTCGCGGCGTCAACGTGATGCAGCGCGGCCAGGCTGATGATGCAGTCGAACGACTCAGGATGCGCTGGCAGGTACTCGAGGAAATCGGCCACTTCGAAAGTGGCGCGGTGGCCGTAGTCGCGCCGGGCGCGAGCGATCATGACCGGCGAGAGGTCGATACCGGTCACATGTGCCGCACGGTCCGCAGCGATGCTGGCAGTCAATCCAAGGCCGCACCCGGCGTCGAGCAGGTCGTTGCAGTGCGGGATCTGGCGCAACAACCAACCCGCGTGCGGCGCGAGCCGGTCGCGGGGCGTCAGCGACGCGATGGCGTCGAACTCGCCGGCGACGTCATGCGGAGTCACGCCTCAAACGATAGCGCCAATCACCACCGGCAACTCGAGCGCCACCGCCGCCGCGTTGATCACCGCCGCAATCCGCACCGCATCGACGACGTGGTCCTCAGTCAGACCACCCTCGATCACGGCTGCCTCGTGCGAGCGGATGCACACCTCGCAGCCGTTGATCGCGCTCACAGCCAGGCAGAAAAGCTCGAAGTCGATCTTGTTCGTGGCCGGCTTGGCGATGCGTTGCATGCGCAGGCGCGCCGGCTTCGCGTCGTACGACGGCTTGCCGACCATGTGGCGGAAGCGGTAGTAAATGTTGTTCATCGCCATCAGCGACGCGGCGGCGAGCGCGTCGTCGATGACCGCGTCACCGGCTTCATCGCGCGCATCGGCGAGCATCGCGTCCAGCAGCTCCGGGTTGCGGGCAGCGGCCGCCGAAGCGACCGCCACCCCCCACCGTTGCGCCGCCGTGAGCGTGACCGACTGCATCACGCTCTGCAGGTTCAGTTTCGTATCGCGCGCGTTTTCAGGCAGACGCGCGCGCAGCAATTCGGCGGCGCTCATGACGCTTACGCCGCTCCCAGCGTTTCCTGGCCGGGGCGCCAGTTGCACGGGCAGAGCTCGTCGCTTTGCAGCGCGTCGAGCGCACGGATCACTTCGTCGACGTTGCGGCCGACCGAGAGATCGTTCGCATTCACCCAGCGGATGATTCCGTCCGGATCGACAATGTACGTCACGCGGATCGCCGCGCCAGCCTGCGGATGAAGAATGCCGAGCTGCATGGCAAAGGCCGGCGTGATGTAGACCAGCGGCGTCTTCACATCCTTCAGATCGGGATGCGAGACGCGCCACGCGAGGTGCGAGTGTTCGTTGTCGGTGCTGCCGCCGAGAACGACGGCATCACGGTCGGCGAAGTCGCCGCCCTTCTTGCCGAACTCCACGATTTCAGTCGGGCAGATGAACGTGAAATCCTTCGGATAGGCGTAGAACACGAGCCACTTTCCAGCGTTGTCCTTCGTGCTGATGGTCGTGAACTCTTTTCCCTTCTCCGTCCCGACGGACGCTTTCAGTTTGTACTCCGGAAACTTGTCTCCAACGGTAAGCATGGGCATGTTGCGTTTACTCTCCTTCTTTGATTTGGATCTACTTCAGGACTTGCGACGGGCGCTCTTCCGCACCCCGCGCATGACCACCTGGTAATCGTGAATCTCGAATCCCTTCAACGTCTCGATATTGCAAACCTGAACCTTGTCCCACGGTATGTCGTGAATCGCGCCGCTTTCGTCGACGAGATGATGGTGCCGGTCGACGTTTGGATCGAACACCACGCTGTCCTCGGCGAGCGCAAGGGCGCGCAGCAAACCCTTCTCGACGAACAAGTTCAGCGTGTTGTAGACCGTGGCGCGCGAGATGTAAGGCACGCGCGCCTTGACCCGTGTCCAGACGAGGTCGGCCGAGGGGTGCTCGACCGTCTTGAGCACGTAGTCCGCAACCGCGACGCGTTGCGCCGAGGGCTGGATACCGTGTTCCTGAAGAATGGTCACGCTGTCGCGCATGGGTGGTTAGACTAAGTCTAAATGTGGATGATGTCAAGAGGGGCTTTCGCGCATGTCGAGGTACACTCGACCGGCATGCGAACCGTGCAGCTAAGTGAACTCAAGGAACGGTTGGACGACGTGATCGAAGCCGTGAGAAACGGCGAGACCGTGGAGCTTTGGGAGGGCGAGGTTTGTATTGCGGATTCGTCCCGAAGGTGAGAGCCGTCGACCATTCGGTAGAGCATCCCGATCGCAGCGGTTGACATCTCCTGCGGGTGCGATCCCGCAAGGGAGACGGTTCACGCGGAGACGCGGAGGAGCGGAGATTATCTAACTACGTCCCCGCCTCCATGAACATATCCTCCAGATCGATTTTCTCGATGTCGCCGTCGTCGACGACGGCGCGGACGACGGTGCCGTCGCGCTTGAGGGTGATGATGGTGGGGTCGGGGGTTTCGCCGACTTCCTGGCGGAGCGACGGGGTGATGGCGGCGTCGGTGGTGACCTGGACGGCGCAGCGCGGGATCGAGCCGAACGACTCGCGGCCGCTGATTTCGCCGGCGAGTTCGGCCAGTTCCGTGGCGCGGCGGCTGGAACCGACGATGAGCATTCGGACTTGATCGGCGGCGAGCACCTGATCTAAAGACTTATCCCGTGGGACGATGACGGGAGCGGGCATGGGCGCTAACCCTCCTTCGGGGTGCAAGAGTACACAAGAGGCCGTTCGACTGCGTCCGTAATTACGCGACCGCCTGCCGCAACATGTCGGTGGAGATACCTGGTGATTTCAGATTCCCGATTAGTGTCAGCGAAAGCGAGTCTGGATCCACGATCGTGCCGGCTACGTGTGCAATATCTTCGAGCGTAACGGCATCGATGGCCGCGATGATTTCGTCAGGTGAGAACTGGCGGCCGAAGTAGTACTCCTGCCGGGCCAGGCCGGACATCCGGCTGACCGTCGATTCGAGTGAAAGGAGGATCGATCCCTTGAGGTGCAGCTTGGCCGAGCTCAGTTCCTCGGCGGTCGCGCCGCCGCTCTTGATCAGCCGCATTTCGGCGAGGGTCATATCGAGGACGCGCCTCAGATTCTTCGGCGCGCAGGCAGCGTAGATCGCTTCGTAGCCGCCGTTGACGTAGCCGTTGTGGTACGACATGACCGTGTAGACCAGGCCTGCCTTCTCGCGAATTTTCTGGAAGAGCCGCGATGACATGCCGCCACCGAGGATGGCGTTGAAGAGCGCCGCGCCGTAGCGTTCATCGCCTTGCTGGGGGAAGCCGCGCGAGCCGAGGCAAAGGTGAACCTGCTCGAGCTCCCGCTTCTCGCGCAGGATGACGTGTTGCGCAGGCGTCGGAGCGGTCCACGTTTGCTGAATCGGCGGCTTCGTGTCGTTCGCAAACGTCGCCTCCAGAAAGGGGAGAATCTCCTCGGGACGCACGTTTCCGGACGCGCAGAAAATCATGTTCGAGGGATGGAAGGTCTCGTCGTAATGCGCGAGGATCTGCTTTCGTCCGAGCCGGTTCACAGTCTCCTCGGTGCCGAGGATCGGACGTCCGAGCGGGTGGTCGGGCCAGAAGGCGGTCACGAAGATTTCGTGGACGAGATCGTCGGGCGTGTCTTCGACCATTTTGATCTCTTCGAGGATGACGCCGCGCTCGACTTCGAGATCGTCGTCGGTGAAGCGCGGCGCGATCACGATGTCGGTGAGCAGGCTGAGCGCGACATGCACCTGCTCGTCGAGGACGTGGCAGTAGAACGAGGTGTACTCCTTGCCCGTGAAGGCATCGACATCGCCGCCGAGGATGTCGATGACTTTGGCGATGTCGCTGGTCGAACGGGTGGCCGTGCCTTTGAAGACCAGATGCTCGAGGAAGTGGGAGGAGCCGCTGTGCTCCTCGGACTCGACCGCGGATCCGCTACGCAGGTAGTAGCCGAGCGCGACGGAGCGAACGTAGGGGAGCGTTTCGATCAGGATCGTCAGCCCCGAGGGGAGGACGTAGCGGCTGACGTTCTGCATGTTGGATGACATTCGTACCGGGATTGTAGTTCGCCTTCTCCGCACCGTGTAGGATCGCAAATCTGTGAAGACACGCGACGAAATCGTCTCGCCACCTGACCCGCCGCCACATTTGATGGGCGGGATTGGATCGGGCGACTTTTGGCAGATCGGCAATGAAATCGTAGGCCTGACGATGGCGGCCGCTCGTGTCTACCCTGACGACCGAATTCTTGACGTCGGTTGCGGCCTCGGCCGCGTGGCCTTGCCACTGTCGCGATTGCTCGACCAACGCGGCAGCTACGACGGATTCGACACTTCGCGTGAATACATCGAGTGGTGTACCCGCAGCCTGCCGGTTGATCCGGCGCGATTTCGCTTTCGTCATTTCGACATTCAGAGCTCGCACTACAACGAGACCGGGGCAATCGCCGCGGAAGCCTTTCCGTTTCCGTGGCCGGATCAATCATTTAGTCTGGCCATTGCTGTGTCGCTGTTTACCCATCTCTCGGCCGCGGCGGCGACCAACTACCTGCATGAAATCGCGCGGACGCTGCAGGCGGACGGCCGGCTGTTCGCATCCTTTTTTGTTCTGGACGAACAGTCCCGGACTCTGGCCGAAAGCGACACGACCGATCCCCGATTCACGGCCCGCTTTGATGAAGGGATGATCGGGGATCCATCAAACCCGGAGGCAGCGGTCGCCTTCAATGCGGAGTGGCTGGCGGACACGTTGGCGTCGGCCGGTCTCGTGTTTGATGCGTTTTATCCGGGACGGTGGCGGCACCTGCCGGTCATGTCGCACCAGGACATTCTGGTTGCGCACAAACCCTAGTGGGCCGTGAAAACAGTATTGGCGGCCTGAAGGCGCGCGGCTTTCTCCTGGTCGTAGTCGAGCGTGGTGTAGACCCACGTTTCGTACGTGTCGGCCGCGAAAAGGGTCATGAGCGATTTGCCGTGTGCCGCGGGGCGGACGCCGATGAAAGGACCGCCCGCGTAGTCTTTGATCGGAATGCCGGGAAGGCCGGCCGCGGCGTTGGTATTCTCCGAGCCGTTGCCCGGCGAGCCTGTTGAAGGAGGAGGCGGCGGCGGTGGTGGCGGCGGTGTGACACCGGGAGGGGTGTTCGTTCCCGGCAGGGTGTGCGCCGGAAGCGAGGCGCCGGCGGCCTGAGGGATGACCAGCCAGTCCACTTCGCCCGTGAGCGGATCGACGTACTCCCCCTTCGGTCCGCGGATCATGCGCGGCTGACGCGCGTCTTTGAGCTGCTGGATCGAGGTCGGGTACGACTTGTTCTTCTCCCGGAACTCGACGATGGCCTTGGCGTACTGCTGCATCGCGTAAATCGTCTCTTGTTCCCGCTCGCGCTTCATGACGGTCGACCACATCCGCGGGACCGTGTACGCGACGACGATCATCATGATGGTCATGATCACGATGACGCCGGCGAGGGTAAAACCGGATTCACCGGCTCTACCAGGTCTTGTACGGAGTCCCATCAAGTCCATTGCCGGGAGCCTGGCTGTGCACGTCGTAGATGCCGGGTACAGGGTTATCGGTCGAAGCTGCCGGATCGGTCGGCACCGCATTGGGATCGGACGGGTCGGGCGTGTTCTGTACTTCTTCCCAATCCGCCTTCATGGTGATCGGGTCCTTGGGAACGGCGCGGAGGTAGTGCTCCTGCGCAAGCGCCTGGAGGCTTTCGGGATACTTCTGCTTGTCGGCGTAGTAGTCGTCGATCGACTTGCGCATCTCGAAGAGGTCGTGGCGCAGCGCCGACTCGCGGGCTTTCGTCTGCGCCCACTTGACGTTGGACACGGCCACGGCCGCGAGAATGCCGATGATCGTGACGACGACTATCAGTTCGATAAGGGTGAAGCCGGATTGGCGTTTCGGTCGTCTCATGGTTTGCCTCGGAGTGGTCAGTGGCCAGTGGCCAGTGGTCAGTTGCCAACTCGGTTCTCTCTCGACTTCTGGCCACCACTGGCCGCTAACCACTGGCCACTTTTCATCACCATTCGTTGTAGTGCGTCTTGCCGTCGAGGGCGGGCGCGGTTGATTTCGAGTGAATCTCGTACACGTTCTTGTCGCCGCCCGATGTGGTGTCGGGATCGTCGTCGCTCGTAAGGGTGGTCCATTCGGCTTTTCCGGTCATCGGATCGATGAGGTCGCGCTCACGGAGCAGGCGCACTTTCTGCCCGCTATTGAGCTCGATCGGCTTGGTCAGATCTTCGAGGGTTTTCGGCCAGGGTCCCTGTTCGAGATTGAGTGGGTCCTTGATCGCGCCTCCCGGAGAGGTTTGCGTCGGCATACGCAACTCGTGATACCGGTCGATCGCCTCGGTGATCTTGCGCAGGCGTTCGTGCAGCTCGATTTCCTTCTGACGGCGAATGCCGAAGTTGGCGAGCGGCAGCGCCACCGAGGCGAGGATTCCGACGATCGCGACGACGGTAATCAGCTCGGCGACGGTGAAGCCGGAACTCGCTTTGTGGTGGCGGGCATTCATCAGTCGACCTTGGCGCGGCCTCCCGAGACCGAAGCGTTCACGACGCCGCCGGCGCCGTTGGTGAGGTGCGGATCTTCAAGTACGAGATAGGTGTCGCCGGGAGCGCCGCCGCGGACGCGCAGCGAGGCGATGGAGCCGCCGCCGTTGTTGAACTGAAGCGGCTTTCCGTTGGATGACGTAATGCGCACCGTGCCGTGCTCGCGGTCGATCGTCGCCACCGGCGGTGTCTTCAGATCGATCGAAATGGCCGGTCCGAAAACGACCTCGCTGACGTCGATCGTCATCGGGTTGTAGTGCAGGAGGATCTGCTTCGTGGTCAGACCGTCGAGATCCATTCCGACGACGTCCCACATCTTCTCCTCGCCAGGCTTGAAGGCGAGATGCATCGGCTGCGGCTGCATGCGCGGCGAGAGGCCGGCGTTGTCGGTCGTGTCGGTGACCGCGACCGACTGCGCGACCGGTGAACCAGTAACCGGCTTGCCGATCTGGCTCTGCGGCACCGGAGTGGGCGGTGGCGGTGGAGCATTGGGGTTCACCGGCGCCGAGTTCGGCGTACGGCGGAAGGGATCATTCGGCGCGCTGCCCGGCGTGACGACCATGTTCGACGACGGAATCGGATTGCCGTCCGCATCGACGTTGCCGGCGCTGAACTGCTGCGCGCTACGCGGCGAGAAGGGATCGGCCGTGCTCTGCGACTCGAGGCGCGGCGAGAGTCCGCGGAAGCTCAGGTTGCTCTGCGTACCGACCCACATCGGAGCCATGTCGTCTTCGGTGATGTCCGGCATGCGAACGATGTGCGGCGTCATCGTCAGCATCAGGTCCGTGCGGTGATGGAGGTTGTGATCCTTGGTAAACAGGCGGCCGAGAATGGGGATGTCGCCGAGGAAGGGCGTCTTGTTGCTCGAGGTGAGCTGCGTGTCCTGAATGAGGCCGGCCAAGAAATTCGTCTCGCCGTCTTTGAGGCGGATGGTAGCTTCGATCGTCCGCGTGTTGAACGACGGCGGGGCGTCGGCGCTGGCGGCGGCCGCGATGTCGGAGACTTCGACAGTCAGCTTGAGCGTGACCTCGCCGTTGTGATGGACGCGCGGCTCCATCGAGACCTTGATGCCGATGTCCTGATACTGAAATGACGTCGCCGGGAGGCTTCCCTGCGTACCGCTCTGCACGCCGGTGACGAAGGTGGTGACCGGTACGGGCACGCGCTGACCGATGTGCAGCGTCGCTTTCTCGCCCTCGGAAATCCGCAACTCGGGATTGGCGAGCGTCTCCGTGTTGCCGACGCTCTTGATCAGGTTGTAGGAGATGGACGGAATCGTGAAGAGCAGGTTTGCGCTCTTCAGGCCGCGGAGCGTGTCGAGATTGGTGGGAAGGGTGTTGCCGTCTTTGTCTTTCGGAAGGTCCATCGTGACCGTTCCGGGCGCGGCGCTGGATCCGAGACCCTGCACGACCGCGCCGATGTCGCGCTGTTTGTCGAGATCGATCTGCAGCAGCTCGACGTCGACGACGACTTCCGCCTTTGCTTTGTCGTTCGCTTCGATGATCTTTTCAGCGATGCGAACCTTGTCCGCAGTGTCGCGGATGGTGATGGCGTTGAGCGCTTTGAGCGGGAAGACGTTGCGCGCCTCGATCATGGTCCGGACGACGTTCGTGACCTGCTCGGCGTCGCCGTTGGACAGATAGAAGGTGCGGATGACCAGGTCTTCGTAGTCGCGCCGCGCCTGCGGATTGTCGGGGACGATGATGATGGTGTGCTCGTCGAGCGCTTTGTAGAAATGGTTGGCGGCCTGCATGACGCGCTCGAGGGCCTGCTGGGCGGTGACGTCCTTCAGCTCGATGGCAATGCGGTCGTCCTTAACGGCCTGGTCGAAAAGGATGTTGATGCCGAAGGCGCCGCCGAGAGCTTTGTAGATTTCTTTGACCGGCGTCTCATGCGGAAACGAGAGCGTGATGGGCTGGTCGGAGGTCGGGCTGAGCTGCGGGGGAGCGGACTTGGTGATGTTCGCCTTGGCGCGTTTCTTCAGCTCGTCGATCGTGGCGGGCTGTCCTGCCAGCTGGGCTTCGCGCAGCGTGTTGACGGCCTTGCCGTATTCGACGGCGGCGTACTGGTTGGTCGGATCGAGCTTGATGACCAGCTCCAGCTCCGTGGCGGCGAGCTGGGTGAGCCGGATCTGATCCTCGCCGCGGGCGTTGAGGGCGGAGGCGCGCAGCGACTTTCCTTTCTGAAAGTGAACGCGCGACGCTTCCAGCTTGGCGCGGGAGAGATTGATCTGGTAGAGCGAATTCGTAGGATCGACGTCGAGCGCTTTCTGGTACTCGGCGACAGCCTCATCCCAATCCTTCGTCTGCTCCGCGGTCTTCGCTTTCTGGAAGGCGTTGTAGCTGGTGCAGGAGAACAGCGTCAGCGACAAGGCGATGGCGGTAATTCCGAGTTTCGTCTGGTTCATTCGTTTCAATCCTGGGTGGCCAGCATGGGTTATCTGCTGATCACTCTGACGGTAGCGTTTCGTAAAGGTCACTGGCCGAGCGGTATGCGCGTTTTCACATCCGCCGGGAAGCCGACATAGCCGATCTCGACCGATTCGATGCCGATGCTGCGCAGCACGAACTTGCCGTCGATCGTCTCGCCGATGCGTACGTTGACGATCTCGCCGTTGCCGTTGAACGTCGCGATCGGGTTGTTGGCCGGTCCGAAAGTGCCGATGTATTTCATTTGGAATTGCGGCGGAACGGGAGGCGGCGGCGGAGGCGGATGAATTCTCATCTCCTCAATCCACGCGGCGTCGCACACATCGCCTTTGCCGTTGCTGTCGCTGTCCTTCTGGTCGGGGTTGGCGTCGTTCGGACAGTTGTCGCGGAAGTCGGGGATGCCGTCTTTGTCCTTGTCAGGAGGTGGAGGAGGGAGCGGCTTGACAACCGGCGGCGGCGGAGGTGGCGGTTCGACGTAGCCGAAAAGATTGCGCGCGCTTTTGTAGCTGCCGCTCTGCGCGTCGAGCCATTCGGTGTGCAGTATCGGAACGCCAGGCGTGCTGACAGGCTTGGCGACGCGAGGTGCGCGCGGCGAAGCGGCCGGCCGCGATGCCGCCGGCAGCGGATCGACGGCCCTCGAGGTCGAGGCGAACGAATAGATCGCAAAGATGGCGATCAGAATCACGCCGACGACGGTCCAGGTTTTCCAGTTCATCCAGTCCATCACAACTGTCTGTTCGCGGCGGGCGCGGGCGTGCGCACGTCTTTGAACAAGGTCTTGAGTCGAATATTGAGGGTGAGCATCTTGTCGGTGGCCGTTCCGTTTGCACCGAGGCTGATGCTGTCGATGATCACGAACTGATCGGACAATTCGAGGAGATTGATCAGCCGCCGCACCTGTTCATACGTTCCCTGAACCGTGAATGCTATGCCCACCGTGTTGGTGCCGACCGATCCCTTCGTTGACGGTACGGTCGAAACCTGTTTCGACTCGCCATTCGTGAACGAATACGACGGCGGCTGCAGGTGACTGGCCGCGGCAAGCCGTTTGACTTCATCGATCAGCGCGGTCAAGCGCTGCATCGGTGTCGACCAGCGCTCGTTGTAGAGCACCTGCAAGTCCGCTTGAACTTTCTTGTAGGCGGCGAGCTGCTGTTCGGCGGTGATGCGCGCGTTGCGGGCCTGATCGAGCTGGGCCTCGCTCTGTTCCTGGCGCGCGTCGAGGTCCTGCAAGCGGCTGACGTACTGGACCCGGTAGGTAAAAAAGAAAAGCGTGTTCGCCAGCAGCAGCAGGCCGAGAACGATCAGCAGTACCCGCTTCTCACGCCAGATCATTCGACCCTCCGTGCGATGGACGGCCGATAGTCGACGCCGAGCGTGAAGTGGTACTCGGTGCCGTTGACGGTTTCACTGGCCGGGAAGGCGTTGGCGAAGTGCTGGTCACCATTGAAACGGTTGATCGTGGCGGTAAGACCCTCGCCGGTCTTGGCGATGCACGTCATCGAGAGGTGGACCAGTCCGTCTTTCTCGAACGACGGTGAGACCGAGAGGAGCCGCACGTCCGTCGGCAGCACTCTCTCGAGGCGGTCGAGCAGTTCGCTCCAGGAGAAGGCGCGCTCGGCGAGTTGCGCGTTGGCGAACTCGGTCTGCGACGCGAGGAGCTTGAGGTCGACGCCGCGAAGGCGCTGCGCGAAACTCTCCGTGCGGCGTTGTTCGTCGGCGATCTGCTGTTCGAGCTTGGCGATGTTCGCGCGGGTGGTCTTCGTTTCGGTGCGGTAGCGCAGAAACGTGTCGACGTTGTTGAGCGCGAGAAAGGCCGTCAGCAGCGCCATGATCACGACCGCCGCGTAGACGGGCCGGTAGTCGCGGAAGGGGCGCGACGCGAGGTTGAGATGGATCGGCTTCACCCTGTGAATACTCCCGTGGCGGCGGTCAGCTCCGCCTCGTATGCACCAACGTCGCCCGGCGCCTGTTCGGCTACGTCGCGCAACGAGATTTTCACGACCGGCGCCGAGAACTCGCTGCCGATCGTGCCGGTGACCTCACCATTGATGCCGTTGCCGGCCACGTAGCACTTTTCGACGGACGTGGTCTGGAACGTGTCGCGAAGATAGGTCGCGGAGAGCCGGATCTCCTGCTGGAGGGTCCGTTCACCGTTGAGATTGCGCGAGCGGATGAAGAGCGGCTGCGCGCCGCGAAAGACGGCGGTGGTGAAGTCGTGATCGCGGATGTAAAAGAAGATGCGGTCGCGCGTGGTGGCGGCTTCACGCGCGGTGATCGCGTTCCAGACGTTGAGGCCGGCCGGCTCGATCAGGATGACCTCGATGCCGGCGGCTTCGAACAGACGTTCGATCGCGGTGATGGTTGCATCCACGGCGCTGACGGCGAGAATTCGCGGCGGCGTGCGGCTGAGCACTTCATACGACAGCCGCAACTCCGAGGGATCGACCGGCATCGTGCGGCGCAGGCTCCAGCGGATCACTTCCGCTGCCTCACTGGCTCGCTCCGGGAGCGACTGCAGCTCGATGATGTTCATCCGGAACCAGGAGTCGGGCAGGAGCAGCGAGACTTTGTCCCATCGTCCCGTTTCGAGCTTCATGCGGCGAATCGTTTCGGCCAGCAGCGCTTCGTTGCGCAGCTCGGGCGTGACCACGCCGGGCGCGAAGATGTCGTCGCGCAGCGGATAGCTTTTCGCCTGCAGGATCTGCATCTCCTTGCGTCCGCGGCCTACACGGGCGTGGACGAGGGAGTCGCTATCCAGCACGACGACGTCAGGTGGGAAAGAACGCGCCATATCACTCCACGAAGGTGACCTTGTTGATTTCGCGCAACGTGGTCTGTCCGTTCAACACTTTCCGGAGCGCCGATTCGCGGAGGAACAGCATTCCTTCTTCTTTCGCAGCTTTCTTGATTTCGGAGGCTGGACGGCGGTCGAGAATCATGGTTCGGATACGGTCGGAAAGGTCGAGAAGTTCCGAGATGGCGGCGCGGCCGTGGAAGCCCGTCCCGTTGCAATCGATGCAGCCGACGCCTTCGGAAAACTTCGTTCCGCGGAACTCCTTCGGGTCCAGCCCCGATTCGATGATGAAGGAGTCGGGATATTCAACCTCGTGCCGGCAGGAGTCGCAGATTTTCCGCACCAGCCGCTGCGCCAGGACGCAGTTGAGCGCCGAGACGAAGTTGTAGAGATCGACCTTCATGTTCAGGAAGCGGCCCAGAACGTCGACGACGTTGTTGGCGTGGACGGTGGTGAAGACGAGGTGGCCGGTGAGCGCCGACTGCACGGCGATGGCGGCGGTCTCTTCGTCGCGGATCTCGCCGACCATGACCTTGTCGGGATCGTGGCGAAGGATGGCGCGCAGTCCGCGGGCGAAGGTCAACCCCTTCTTTTCGTTCACCGGAATCTGGGTGATTCCGCGGAGCTGATATTCGACCGGATCCTCGATGGTGATGATCTTGTCTTCCGAAGTCTGAATCTCGGAGAGTGCCGCGTAGAGCGTCGTCGTCTTGCCCGAGCCGGTCGGACCGGTGACGAGCACCATGCCGTACGGCTCTTTGATGAACTTGCGGAACTTGAGCAGCATCTCCTCGTCGAAGCCGAGGACGTCGAGGCGCAGGCTCTTGAAGTCGGAGTTCATCGACTCCTTGTCCAGGATGCGGATGACCGAATCCTCGCCGTGTGCCGTGGGGACGATGGAGACGCGGAAGTCGATGGTGCGGCCGGTGATGCGCAGCTTGAAACGGCCGTCCTGCGGCACGCGCTTCTCGGCGATGTCGAGTTCCGACATGACCTTGATGCGCGAAATGATGGTGCTGTGGTGGCGCTTGTCGATCGGCTCGAGCGCTTCGTAGAGGACGCCGTCGATGCGGTACTTGACGACCACTTCGTTGTCGCGGGTCTCGATGTGAATGTCCGAGGCGCGGCGCTGAATGGCGTTGAAGACGATGGAGTCGACCAGCTTGATGATGGGCGACGACTCCTGCTGCGTGATCGAATCGATCGTCAGCGTCTCTTCGCCTTCCTCGTCTTCGCCGACGAGGGTCATGCGGAAGCCTTCGGTGGCTTCGTCGAGCACGCGCTGCGTCGACTCGGACTTCTGCAGCTTGTCGCGGATGGCGGCGGCCGAGGCCACTTTGACCTTCAACGGCGCGCCGAGTAGCAGCTCCAGTTCGTCGAGCTTGAGGACGTCGGTAGGATCGCCGACGACGACCGCGATATGGCCGTTCTCGCGCTTCTCCGGCAGAAACTGGTAGCGGATCATCAGTTCCAGCGGGACGTCTTTGAAGAGCTGGTGATCGACCTGGAAGTGCTCGAGGTTGACGAACTCGAAGCCGTACTGGTCGGCCAGCCGTTGCGCGCGCGCGGCTTCACCGGTGGGATCGGCGTTCTTGTAGAGGAGCGTGCGTGGATCGGCGGCCATGATGGTCTCTTATTGCTGGGCGACGTTGCTGAGCTGGAACAGCGGGAGATAGAAGGCGTAGAGCAGGATGGCGATGACGCTGCCCATGAAAACGAGAATCATCGGCTCGATGGCCGATACCATGCGCGTCAGCCGCGATTCGATTTCCTCGTCGTAGAACTCACTGACATTTCCGAGCATTTCCGTCAGCGCGCCGGTCGATTCGCCGACCTTGATCATCTCGACGGCCAGGTCGCTCATCGCTCCCGTGTTCTCCAGCGAGCGCCACAGCGGCTCTCCCTCGCGAACGTTCTGCACGATGCCGAAGATCTTTCCGGAGATGGACTGATTGGTCACCGACTGCGAGGCGATCTCGATGGCCGGAACCATCGGCGTACCGCCCGCGAGCAGCGTCCCGAGCGATTGCGTGAACTGCATGATCGCGAAACGGTGCAGGATGCCGCCGGCCAGCGGGAGCTTGAGTTTGATTTTGTCCCACGCCACGCGGCCGCTGCCCTTCGTCCATCGGCGGAACAACAGGTATGCGCCGACGAGAACGATGACGAGGATGGGGAGGTTCGTATTCAGCGTCTTCGATACGCCGATCATCAACGTCGTGAACCACGGCAATTCGGCGCCGAAGCCTTGATAGAACTCGGCGAACTTCGGGATGACCTTGACGAGCATGATGAAGACCATGCCGATGGAGAGGAGGATCAGGACGCTCGGATAAATCATCGCGCCGATCACGCGCTTGCGCAGGTTGACGATGATCTTCTGATAGCGAAGGAAGCGGCGCAGGACGCCTTCGAGGTCGCCCGAGCGCTCGCCCGCGCGAAGCGAGGTGGAGTAGATCGGCGGGAAGGCGTCGCCGTACGCGGCAAAGGCGTCGGAAAGCGCGATTCCGGACTTTAATTTCTCGCGTACATCCGTGAGGACTTCCCGGAAGCGCAGGTTCTTCTGCCGCTCGAGCATGATGTCGAACGACTGCAGGATCGGCAGGCCGGCTTTCACGAGCGCGAGCAGTTCCTGGTTGAACATCAGGAACATTTCGGTGGAGATGATTTTCTTGCCGCGCGGGAGAAGATCGCGGAGTTTCACGGTGCCGCGGCGCGCCTCGAAGACGTGCATGCCCTGCTGGCGCAGCTCGTCTTCCGCGGCGCGCACGCTCATCGCCTGGATGTGGCGTTCGGTGATGGCTCCGTCGGGCGTGCCGACTCTGACAATAAATTCGGGCATTGCAATTCTGAGTCTGCCCTCTACGACGGTTGACGCCGTGAAACGTTCCGGACTCGGGCAGGGTGCTTACAACGGGGTGGGGGCGGAGCGGATTCCGCGATTTCGTTGAAGGCGCGAGGGTTGGGCGGCAGGCGTTCGGCGAAGGACGACAAGCCAACCTCGATGGGCCAGCGCCCTCGGGAGCAGCAGCGTTCCGGCGCTTGTGCCGGACTCATCGTCACGTGCTACACTCCCCGCTTCTACCCTTAATTCCATGTTTCCTTTTGGCGAGCCGCGCCCGGGTTCGCACATCCGTGGCCGCTGCTCCCTGAGAACGAAAACGAGGAGGAGCAATGGCGATCCAGCTGATGATCCGCATCAATCGGAATTCCACGGTCACGTTCAGTCCCGATCCTTTGGCGGCGAACACCCTCGATCAGATCTTCTGGGTAAACAACGATGACACCGAACCGCACTGGCCCGGTTTGGTGAAGTCGGATGGCAGCATCAATCCGACGTTCTTCATGCCCAACCAGATCGCGCAGGGCGGCGATTCATCGCCGATCTTTTCGCCGTCGACGGCCGCCACGCTGGACTACGCCTGCTCTCTGCATCCGGGCGAGACCGGCTCCATCGTCATCACATAGACGTCAAACAGAGGAGGAACGCAATGCGACGATTTCTGTTGATTGCCACTGTTGTTGTCCTGTCGACGGTCAGCGCATACGCGCAACAGCAACCGATCTGCGCGCCCGGCCGCGATCTCCTCACGGTTCCGGAGATCAAGAGCAAGAACGGCAAGCTGCAAGGGGTGGTGATGCTCTCCGACGAGCAGCGCTCGCTGGCCAGCGCAGCGACCGGCAGCCCGTGCAACCTGCAGCAGCTTCGGTTTTTCTGGGGCTACAGCACGCAGGATCCGATGACGCCGTGGCCGCACACCGGCGACATCCTGCCGGGTCCAACGCTGCGCGCGCACATCGGCGACATGGTCGAGATCGCGTTTCTCAATCAGGTCAACACGAGCAACTTTCCCAACACGCTCGACCAGGGCGAGCAGGGGAAGACCGGTCCCTGCGACATCTCGACCGCCACGCGCACGAACAATCCCAATCAGACCAGGCAGATCTATCCGCGCAACGACAGCTATCCGAATTGCCTGCACGGATCGAGCACGGCCAACCTGCACTTTCACGGCACGCACGTGACGCCGAGCACTACGGGCGACAACGTCCTTCTGTTCATCCGCCCCGCGTTGCGAAGCGGCAATACGCTCGAGCCGAGCACTGACTTCGTGATGCAGCAGTTCGGCGAGGTTTTTAAGCAATGCGAGGCCTACGGCTCGCCGCAGCAGTGGAGCCAGCTCCCGGCGACGTGGACCGACAGTCAGAAGCAGTTGCTGCAGAAGTACGACTCCACCGCTCCGTACAAAGGGGTGAACGGCGCGCTGCCGGCCGACATGAAGCTGTGGCCGCGCAACGAGGCCAGGCTGGCGAAGAATCAATGGCCGCAGTATTCGGTCGGCGCCTATCCGTACTGCTTCAAAGTGCCCGACTACGCTTCCGGACAGGTGAAGATGGGACAGGCTCCGGGCACGCATTGGTATCACGCGCACAAACACGGCTCGACCGCACTCAACGTCGGCAACGGGATGACCGGGGCGTTCATCATCGAAGGTCCGTACGACGAGTCGCTGCGAAACTTCTACAAGGAAACAGCTACGCACCATAACTGGGGACTGCGCGAGCAAGTGCTCGTCATCCAGCAGTTGGAGACAGCGCTGAATCTTCTCAGCCCGACGAATCGCGGCGGTCCCGCGCCGCTGTCCGTCAATGGCCGCCTGACTCCCGTCGTTTCGATGAAGCCGAACCAGGTGCAGCTGTGGCGCATCGTCAATACGTCCTCGCGCAACTTCGTCGAGTTCGACAGCTTCACAAAGCACGGCCAGGGAGGTCAATCCGTTTCATGGCGGCAGATTGCGCAGGACGGCGTGCAGTTCTCGTATCCGAATTACCAGCGCATCGGCACCGTCAATGGAAAGTTCAATCTCGCGACCGGCAACCGCGCCGATCTGCTGGTCAAAGCGCCTGCGCAGGAAGGCGATTACGCGCTGCAGGTCGTGCAGTCGGTGAGCGATCTCCCCACCGGTACGGCCACGATACTCCTGACGGTGCGCGTCAAAGCGGACGACAAGAAGATTGACCCGCCGATGGATTTCATCGTTCAGGAAAACGACTTCCCGAAGTTTCCGGCGTTCCTCGCGGACATCACCGGTCCGATCCACATGAAGCGCGATCTCGACTTCGATACCACTCCGAGCTCGGGGAGGTCGGGCAAAGGACAGATGCCGCTGCATGAGATCAACGGAAAGCTGTTTGACGGCCACGACGTCGATCAGACGATGTTCCTCGACTCGACCGAGGAGTGGACGATCAGCAATCGCACGATCAACATCGCCCATCCCTTCCACATCCACGTGAATCCGTTTCAAATCATCGAGGTGTTCCAGCCGAATACGGCATCGGCGAAAGATCCCGCCAATCCGTGCTACGCCGATCCGACCAAACCGGCCACGTGGAAGCCGTGCACGAAGATCACGCCGCCGTACGTGTGGTGGGACGTCTTCGCGATTCCGACGGCTCGCCAGGACGCGCTGCCGTCGACGGTGTGCACGGAGCTCGACAAGTGCCCGGCCGACATCAAGGACTTCACGGCGTGCAGCAGTGGTACGTGCACCGTGACGATTCCCGGCTACTTCAAAGAGCGCAGCCGCTATGTCGACTTCACCGGGCAGTACGTTCTCCATTGCCACATCCTCGCTCACGAAGATCGCGGCATGATGGAACTCGTACAGGTGATTCCGGCGCTCCCCAGCTAGCTCGATCACCACTAGAGACTTTCCAACGCCGGCCGTCTGTTTTCAGGCGGCCGGCGAACTCGATCCTGTGACCGGCGTCACGGCCACGGCCGAGCATGGCTCCGAACGTGAATGACCTCGCAGCGCGTGACGACCCCCCAGCGCCGGCGTAACGATCTGCCCCCCGACCCACCCGCGGAGCCGGTCCGCGTACTGATCGTCGAGGATGACGAAAACTTCTCCGTCTGGCTCGCTTCCATCGCGCGCCGCCTCGGGCTCACGGTCACGACGGCGGCAAATGGTGTGGAAGCGCTCCGAAAACTCGCCGCCGAACACTTCGACCTCCTCATCTCCGATTTCGAGATGCCGCGCAAGGATGGCCTCGCGCTGATCGCCGAGGTCCGTGCGAATTCGGAGATGAGCGGGTTATACGCAGTGATGCTGACGGCGCACGACGAGCTTTCGGTCAAAGTTACCGCCCTTACCCTCGGCTACGACGACTTTTTGGCCAAGGGCTGCACCGAGGTCGAGGTCGTGGCGAAAGTCGCGGCGGCGCGACGCATCCTGGCGCGGCAGCGTGCTCTCGATGCCGACGCGCGCGAGTGGCGCGACATCGCCAATCACGACGAGCTGACGCGCGTGGCCACACGCCGCTATTTCTTCGAACAGGCGGAGCGGCATATCGCGCAGAAGGACAACATCGCCGTCGTCCTCTTCGACGTGAACGACTTCAAATACATCAACGACAACTACGGACACTTGATGGGCGACCGCGTGCTGAAAGACATGGGCGGCCTCTTTCTGCGCCGCACGCGCAGCGACGACGTCATCGCGCGCTACGGTGGGGATGAGTTCGTGCTCCTCGTGCTGAACCTGACCGTCGACGAAACGCGCGCCGTTGCCGAACGGCTGGCCGCGGAGCTGTCGTCGCTGCAGTGGCACGAACGGGATGCGACGTTGCAGGTTGGTGTAACGATCGGGATGGGTTGCTCGTCGCTGATGCCCGCAGGGGCGACCATCCAGCAACTGCTCGAGGTGGCTGACCAGGAGTTGTACGCGAACAAGTGGCTGAAGAAACATCCAACCACGACGCCGCCAGAGGTCTACGAGTATCCCGTGGCCGCCGCGTCAACCGTTCCGGTTACCGCGGCGCATCGTGCCGGGACTACATCGGCGGCTTATGGGTCATCTCCGAAGGAATCGTTTCGAGACGGTTCGTCACGTGGTCGTCGATGACTTCGCTGTACGGCTCATCGTTCTGCTGCGCCATGTACGACTGTTCCTGACGCAGAGCAGTCTGGCGTGCCTGCTCAGCCGCTGCGCGCATCTCGCGTGCACTCCGTTCCTGCGCGGCGATCGCGCCGGCATCGCCGGAGTTGCCGGAAGCCCATGAGCGCCCTTGCGCCTCCGGTCCTCCGGAGGTTGCAGCCACCGGCGCGGACGGCCAGCGCGAAACGACGAGCGTGGTGGAGTCGATCACGACTCGAGACTTCGGATGGAGGCGAGCCTGATAGCTGATCTTCGCAGCGCGGACGAGCGGAGAATCGTTGTCCGACGCCGCTGCCGCTGCAACGGGCGGCCGGGTCGGTGCCGGCTTCACATTCGTCGCCTTCGTTTCCGCCGCGGAGGCGATGCTGACCACGAAAACCGCAGAGACGGCAATAACCACGTTTCCGATACGTCGCATCGGCTGGTGCCTCCTGAATGGAAAGTACCGGTTGCAACGGACGCCCCGCGGGGACTCATTCCCTGATGTTTTCGAGCTCTACCGTTCAACCCACTTCTGCCCCTTCCCGGCGTAGTAAAGCTTCCGGATGTTTCCATCCGATCCTGAGGAACGCACCGCGGCGCCCAGGCTGCCGCCATCGGTGAGGAAGATCGTGCCCGGGGTACCGGCACCGATCTGCGAAAACGAGCAGATGAAGGAACTGTTGAACGCGACCGGGGAGGAGCCGGCGGTGAACGGCGCCAGCGTGTCGGGATCGGTGAAGCCGTTCCCGATCCCGACCACGACCGGCGCAGTCGTGTTGAGGAGCGGGTACGGACCTTCGATGCGCCGGTCCACGCCGCTGGCGATCTCGCTCCGCAGCACGCCGTTGCCGTTCTCGTCGGTGTAGATGGCGGACATCCACTCGCCGTTCGTCTGGAAGTAGTAGACGCCGCAGTTTTTCGAGAGGGCCGCCGCCGTGCTCTGCGCGCGCACCATCTGCCGGCGCACCCGGTCCGCGGCGGTCGCCAGCGCATAGCGTCGGTGCATGTTGTCGAGCGCCGGTGCCGCGGCCAACAGCAGACTGGCCATGATGGCCATACTCACAGCGCATTCGAGAAGCGTCATCCCCTTCGATGTTCTCTTTGGTTCCATTGCCGTTCTCCTTTTTCGGGAGAAGGCCATTGCAAGAGAACGAGGGCAGACGCGTTTTGCGCGAAGTCGCTGAAACGAAGTGAGTTAGCGAAGTAGACGGAGCGCGCGGGCCGTCAAAAAGATTGGCGGCGTCGCCGGTTTTTCACGCGGCGACGCCGTGGCGCTTACGAAGAGCCGGAGGTGATGACGAGCGACTCCTTCGAGTCGATATGGCCTATGTAGCTGGCCAGGATGACGATGCGGCTGAGGATGCGCCGCGATCCGGCCGGACCGACGATCAGAAACTCCATGCCGGACGGAAAGGTCGGTACGTTGGAATCGAAGACGGCGTATTTAGGAATCGGGTCTCGCACCTGGATCGAGCCGTCGGCCTTCTTGACGTCCGTGTTCACGTTGAAGCGAGCGCCTCCGGTAGTACGAAACCCGATGGTGTAGTCCATCTTGCCGGAAACACGGCCGCCGCTAAGACCCTTCACGAGGCTCGCCGAGGTGGGCAGCGCGATGGTCGGACTGTTGATGGCCGTGAAGCCCATGGACGCGGTGATCGTGTAAAACGCGACGGGCGCGGCCACACCTGAATTCCATGCTTTCGTCGTCGGCTGCGAAGCACCGGTGATCGGATCCGTGTACGCGCTCAACTGCGTGGCGACTTTCGTCTTGTCCGCGGCGATGGTCGTTCCCAGCGCTGCCCATTGCGTCAACTGGGAGTAGTCGGCGTAGATGTCGCTCTTCGCCTGGATCGCGTCGATGAAGTAGTTCTGTCCCGCAAACCCGTGGTTGAATCGCTGGGTCAGGTAGAAGACCTGGAACTGGTAGCGGTCCACGAGTAGCGATGTACCGCCGGTCCCCGTCAACCCTGTGATCAGCGCCGGCGGGAGTTGCTTGGCGACCAGCAGCACGTTGCCGGTGTAGCGGGTGGCAGGATCATCGGGGACGAGCGAAGTGCTGGCCGGATTCAACACCGGCATCTTCGAACCGGTCAGCAGCGGAAATGCCGCGGGAAACGTGAGTGCCGAAAAATAGCCCGGACCGGTGCTGGCAGCGGAGCCTTCGAAGACGACCCGCGATTGCAGCAACTCCCGTTGAATGGCGTTGACCGCCGACTGACCATAGATAGGAAGGTCGTTGTGCTCCTCTACAAAAAGGCTCGTCTGTACGCTGTCCTCGAGCAGTGTGTACGAGATAAAGAAAAGGACGGTGAATAGAGCAACAACCACCATCATCTCCATCAGCGTGATGCCACGCTGGCCTCTCGATCGGGATCTCGTCTTCATCTTCATCATGGTGATCTCTGTAAGAAGGCGCGGTACTGGTGGAATGAGTAGTGTAACGGGTAACCCTCTCGGTAGCCCTCAACGCGGATCAGATAGTTGCCTTGCGGAAAGGTCCCTGCCGGTGTGTTGAAGGTCGTCGACGTACTCGTCGTGGCTGCCGATACAGCAACGGCGATCTCGTGCGCCGGGTCCGGCTTGACGCCGGGATAGGCGACGGTGCCATCCTGGATGTATTTCCAGCCAGTGGGATTTCCATTGGCCGGATTCTTATCGGGAACGCCGTTGCTGGGGCTGTAGAGCACCGCATACTTCATCGTCAGCGTTTCCGTCCAGTTGGCGTACGCCGGGTCGGTCGTGTAGGTGAGATTATCCCACCGTCTCCACGTCGTATTCCACCCGACGGTGATGGAGCTTTTGTTCTTCAGGTCGGTGTTTTCATTCGGGTCGGTGATCATCACGCGAGGCAACTGGCGGATATGCTTCGCTTTCGGGCTGGCTGATGCATCGGTATAGAGGCCGCCATTCATGTAGCTCTGAATCAGCGTCAGGAACGACCATTTCGCAATGAAGGTCGTGCCGGCCACACCGGTCGGTGAAAGGCCATTGACGGCAATGAACGCGGGATTATTACTGCTCGGATCCGTGAGAGCCAGGAGGCCGCTCCCTTGTGTCTCCGAGCCCGAATGCGTGTAGTAGGTATTCAGCACTCTGGCCACATAGGCATTCGGGTAAGCCCCGGGCTGGAGGAAGTTCTCGGGGTTATAGCCGGTATTGTTGACATTGATGTCAAAGGGACGCGCGTTGTCGATCGTGTCCGGAACGGGCAGGGAGTAGTTGTCCGCGATGTCCTTACCCGGACCGGGGCTGGTGATGGCGGCTTGGTCGCCGTCGTGGTACGTGTGGTGGAACGTCGCGCCGGCGTTGCCGTTCCAGAAGAACGTCGTACTGCCCATCTCCTTCGTACGGCGGACCGAAGCAATCAGTTTCGTACCGTTGAACGGCGGGAACTTGGAGCGGTCATCGCGGACGAACTTGGTTGCGCCGGTGCCGGTCGGGATATTGCCGTTGGCAAGCCAGGCCGCGTAGGCGGAGTCCGGATAGAGCTCGCCCATCCACGGTTTCGCCCACCAGACCGGCGGCGAGGCGTTGTCGCGGACATATTTCACTGTCCCGGTGATGGAGTTCTCGTAAAGGCTTCCGCCCGATCCCGTAAACGGTTTTGTCGACACCGGAACACTGTTCGGAAATCCATTGGCCGAGTCATAACCGATCTCGTTGCCGATGCCGATGTAGTAGTAGGAGAAACCGGTCATTGTGGTCCAGATGGCATTGGATCGTGTCAGTGTTGACCGTAACATTTGGAAGAGCCGGTGTACGTCGATCTCGAGAGAGCCCGCACCGGTGTCCCATCCAGGGTCGGCGACATTGCCGTTGTTATTGATGCCGTACTGCTGAGCGCCGACTTGATAGACCCAACCCGGCCACCCGGCCATCCTCCCAATAGAATTGTCAAAACCGACGGTTGGGCCGCAGTCATTCGCGATGGATGTGTCGAACTGTACGGAGCCGGGCCGCGCCGCGATTGCCTTTGTGGTCACTCGCACGCGGCCGCTGACTGCGTCGGCATTCGCCACCGCGGTGAACGTCACATTGGCCATGAGCTTCGCAACGATTTGCGCCGCGGTCATATCAACGGTGGAATTGGCGAGAGTGGTCGTGATGGTCGCGCCGCCATCGATCTTGACTGCGAAGAGGTTGTTCTGGCTGCCACCGCTGGCGACGATGTGGAACGGTTCGACATTTGCGCCGGTGATCTCAGCGGCTCCTCCCCGATTGCGGTTCCCGTCCTCCATATCATCGAAATAGCGGTTGTAGCCCATACCCAACGTGCTCTCATACGCTCCAGCCGCAACGGCCGGCGGACCAACGATAGCGGCCGCCGGAAATGCCGAGGGAGCGAAAACATTCGGCCGTTTCAAATCCGCATACGGGCAGTGACGCGGATCGCCAATCACCTGAAAACGCTCCGTCAGCGGCAGCTTGGGCGGTGTAGCGGCGGTGCCGTAAATGTACGAATTGGGTCCGCACCATGCGAAGGTTCGGCTCTTGTTTTCAGGGTCCACGGCGGTGGGATAAAGATAGCCACTCGTTTCCTGATCGCCAATGCGCGTTTCAACTGAGAGAACCGCGCCGGTAACCGGGATCGCCGCCGCAGGAATCTTGATGATCCAGCGGGCTGTATTCTTCGGGCGTACGGCCGTGGACGTCAGATCCGTAGAGAATTGAACTGCACCAGTCGTGAGATCTTCGACGGGCGATGGAATGTAATCAAGGCCATAAAGCCGATCCTCGGGCGCCAGGCCGCGGCCACTCGCCTCCGTTGGAGTTTTCAGCGGCGAACCGTATAGCTTGAGGACCGTGTCGCCTGTAGCCGCGTCGATATTGTAGGTCCACGCCATCTGATTCGGTTGTCCCACCACTGGATAGGAAGCAGCGGCGACGGGAGCTGCATCGTAAGCATCGACGCCTCCCGATCCGTCATTGTCAACCCCGCCGTGAATTGCCTGAACGTTGCAGGTGCTGCCGGCCGGAGGTGGAGCGATCGGGGTGCAGCCGGCTGGATTCGACGGAATCCACGAATTCAAGCCGTTGATCCGAATCGTTAGCGGTACCGGCATGATCGCGGTCGCCGAGGCAGGATCCGTATAGGTATAAACCCGGAGCGTCACCCAGCTGTTCGCCGCATAGACCAGTTGCTCCGGATGCGTGACGGCGCGGACATTCACCAATGCCGCGTTTCCAGGGCTCTTCGCCGCATCCGAGTAATTGCGCACCGGCGGGAACGGCATCAACTCGCCGTGGAGATTGATGATCAGCGCGTTGGTGTAGTTCTGCGGATTCATGTACATGTCGTCCATGAGCAGACGCCATGTCATCTCCTCCGTTTGCGGTGGGTCCTGATTCGCGGCCGCTTTCTTACGGGCGTCGTAAAGCGCCTTTTCGTCGTAATACCGCATGGCGTTGTTGTACTGATCGGCGATCGCATACGGTTGCGGGTTGTCTTTGGCGTCGTAACCGTTCGTATCGACGCCGTCGACGCTCATGCGGCCGCGGAAGAAGAACGACGGATAGTAATAATCGTCGCCGCAGTTACCGGCACTTATGCACGCGGTCGGCATCTTGCCGGGATAGAAGTAGACGGAGTTGATGTCCGCGTTGGAATCGGCAGCGTCATTGATGAAAGGTTTGTAGAGCAGATCGCGGCCATAGGCCAGCGACGTGATCCAGTGCGCGCGGAAAATAAGTCCCGGATTTCGGGCTTGCAAATCGCTGATGGCGCTTTTGACGAACGGGACGACGTTCGACATGTAGACCCACCAACCCGGCACGTTCTCGATAGCGAGACAGTAGACGTCGTACACCTGCGTGGGGGGCATATCTCCCGCCAGTGTGCGAATGACGCTGGATACCTCGGCGAGAAGGATTTGTCCTCCCCTCGGCAGGTTCTCAAAGACCTTGACGTTGACCAGGCGAACGTCGTTTCCCTGCCCCTTGATCTTGCGGACCGTGATCAGACGCTCATACTGCCACGTGTCCGGCGTCAGCAGAACGTTACCGCTCATTACGTCGTCCGGAAGCGGCGGAGTCAGCGGAGCCTGGTTTTTTTCGCCGATGGTCGTGAGCACCATGTTGTTCTTCACGCCGTCGTCGTAGTCGTCCAGCGTGACGATTGTGCTGCCGGCATTCGTCTGCACGAGCGATTTGAGCTCTTCGATCATCGAGATCGCTTTTTCCGTTGCGAACTGTTTGCTCGAGGTCAGGCGCGTGAGGTTGTGTGCGTTGCTCATCACGGTCACCGTTCCGAGCACCATCACGGAAATAATCGCGAAACCGGCGATCACTTCGATAAGACTCATGCCGGCCTGCCGGCTACGCGTCGTCACTATCATTGTCTTTCCCATGTTATTTCCCGACCCAGTACTTGCTACGGCTGAAACGGTACTGACCCATTTGTGAATTGATCTGGCTGATGATGGCGGGGTCGTAGTCAGCCTCGGAAATGTCGGTACCGCTGTTGATCGCAACCGTTGCGCTGCTGGAGTTGTTGGCCGCGATGATGGCACCGCTCACCTGTGTCACTTCGTTGATGACGAGGTTGCCCGTGCAGTAAATGACGCCACTCCAGTTGGAGTTCGATCCGACTGAGACCGTCAGATCGCCATACACAACCAGGATTCCGCTGCCTGTGAGCGGCCGCTTGTTATCAAACACGGCGGCACCATTGATGATGATCAGGTTCATCGCCGGCAATGGATTGGGAAGGTCGGTCACGGTCGTCACATTGACGTCGGCAAGCCCCTGCAACTCCTGGGGGGTCACCGCAAATACCGCCTGAATGTCGTACGGCGCCACGGAGTTGGTCTTCGTAGGCGTGAGACCGCGCACCACGCCGTTATTTTTCATACCAAGACCGCCGCCCGGCCTGCACGAGACACCGATACCCGCGCCGCCCTGGATCTTTGTCTTGGTATCGATCGTGACGTTGTCGCAATTTGCACTGAAGAGGGCCGCGCCGCCGTCAGGAACATTGACGCTCATCTTCTGAATCTCAGTGCGGAAGGTCTGCTTTGAAAGTACCTGATTGGTGCTCTGATCGTAATTATTGTTGGCCGGATCGTTCTGCACCCAGATATATCCGATCGACTCCAACTGCCACACGGAGCCCTGGCTCGCGTTCGTTCGGCCTTTCTGGTTCGTAACGTCGACGACGCCCGCCCCGGCCGCGCTGAACGCAGGGATACCTTTCCTCACTTCGTACCGGGCCATCAGCCGCCCCGGACCGCTGACCTGATAGTTGCGGACGATTCCCATGTTGGGACTGTTGGTGTCCTCGGTCTCGTTGATCGGCGGAGTGGCGGAGGCGTCGTAAATAGGATTGAACGCCTTTACGGGCTGTACCTGCTGCTTCCGGAACCACGATAGCGCGTCGACCAAGCCTGCCTGCGCGGCGTTCGCGGCCTGTCCCTGATAGGTGAGTTGCCGCGAGACAAGACGGTTTCCGAGTTGAACCTGAGTCAACATCGTCAGAAGCGTGAGCAGGACGAGCGAGATGATGATCGTCGTCGCAAGGACCGCTTGTCCTCTTTCTCTGTGGCGGTGCTTCATTCGTCCTCCCGGCAGCATGGTGGGCTCGCTATGAGCAATGGCTGAGCCATGCACCGCATGGCAATTAAGTGATTGATGCCGATGAGGTTATCCGGCCAGCTCGAAAAACGCTGAACGCGACTGCGCCCAATTCTGTTACAAAATGTAACGGCTACGCAGTTGCTCCGACAAGACCTCGGCGGGCGAAGTGCCGGTGCCGGGCGGTTCATCGAACTCGATCTCGGCCACCGCCCCGCCTTCGGGGCGCGGCTGAAGTTGGATGGTGCCGTGGTGCAGAAGAATGATTTTCTTTGTTAGCGTCAGCCCGAGGCCGAAGCCGGCGGGCTTTCCGGATTGAAAGGGGACGAACAGCCGCACTGCCGGATCGAGACCCGCTCCGTCGTCTTCAACTGTGATGCGTTTTCGCGGATGCACGCTCGTGCGGATGACGATGCGCCCCTCGCCTCCCCGCAACTGAATCGATTCGACCGCATTGCGAATGATGTTGTCGAGTGCGCGCGCCAGGAGCGCAGCGTCGCCGCGCACGGAGAGATCGTCGCCACTGACGTCGAACGCGATGAGCGGCGCGAGTGGCGCGATCCGTTCGACCACGTCGCGGACGAGCGCGGTCAGCGCGACATCATCGTGCCGCGCGGAGAGCGGCCGGCCGAGGGCGAGGAGACGCTCGACAGCATCCGAAAGCGCCAGCGCCTCCTGTTCGGCTTTCCTCAGCCGCTCGTTGCTCGCTTCATCGGCTGTACCGAGCCGGGCCAAACGGAGGTAGCCGAGAATCGCCGCGAGCGAATTTCGAAACTCATGCGCGATGCCTCCGGACATTTCCCCCAGATCGGCAAGCGCCTGCATGTCGCGCACACGCTGCTCGAGCTTGCGGACTTCGGTCAGATCTGCGAAGAGCGCGAGCATGCCGAGGTATCGCCCCTCCTGATCCATGAGCGGAACGGTCGAGACGCCGATGTGGACCGGTTCGGTGCCGCCGCTCGTCACCTCGCGCCGCTGCACCGCGATTCGCCGCTCGTGCGCCATCGCCAGCGTCTGCGCGAAGGTCGAGGTGCCGAGCGCTTGTTCGACCGTACGGCCGGTGACGGCCGCGCTGCCCGGCAGACCGAGGATGTCGCAAGCGAATTGATTCAAATCGACGATCAAGCCGGCTTCGTCGAGCGCGATGAATCCCGAGGTGAGACTGCGCACGAGCGTGCCGGTCAGTCGGGCCAGCTCGTCGGCGCGCTCTTTCTCCTGCCGATGCATCCGTTTCAGCTCGTTTTCGCGCTGCTTCAGAGTTTCCAGAGAGCTGCCGAACGTATGGAGGAGATACGCGGTGCCGCCCTCATCACCCGCCGTTGCGCGCTCGGCCGGCGCGCGTCCTCGGATCGCGTCATTGACGTAAACCGGCAGCAGGAGGATCGCCGCGAGACCGGCGATGACGCCTGCCACGAGCGCCAGGCGCACCGTTCTCGCGATGTGCTGGAGCGCCTCTTCCGCGAAGTGAATGCGGACGATCACCGGCCCTGCGCTGCGCGTTTCCACGTGAGACGGAGTGCCCGGCGACGGCACGATGCCCGATCGCACGACTGCACCGCTTGACTGAACTTCGATCGCTTCCAGCCGGTAGCGCTGCCGGAGGACGTCCAGCGCGGCAAGGTCGGGAGCCTGGCTGGCGAGCATCGCCGCGCACGCGTCACTGATTGCCGCCTCGCGTGCGCGTTCGGATCGTTGCGCAACGATCCAGAGCGCCGGAACGGTGCTCGACAGCACGACCGCGCCGGCTGCGAAGAGCGCCAGAAGCAGCGACGAGACGCCGAGCAGCGACCTGCGGGACGCGGATCCGTTGGACATTCCGGACAGGATAGCGGCTTCAGCGCGGCACGAAGCTGAGATACCAATTTGCCATCTCGTGACCGAAGAAGAGAACGGCGAGAAAGCCGATGCCGAGGAAGACGCCGAACGGGAGCGCCGTGCGCATCCCTTCGCCGCTGCGAATGGCGAGCGGCACGCCGATGATCGATCCGACCACGGAGCCGATCATGAGCACGGGCACGACGCTTCGCCAACCGGTGACGGCGCCGATCATGGCCAGAAGTTTGATGTCGCCCTGCCCCATCCCCTCGACGTTGCGCAGCAGCCAGTAGATGCCGATGATCGCCAGCGGAATGGCCGCGCCGAGGAGCGCGCCGAAGAGGGAGTCGAGCAGCGAATCGGCCAGCATTAGCGAGGGATGCAGAATGCCGAGGCCGAGCGCGCCGGCGCCGAGTCCGATGGCGATTCCGGGGAGGTCGATGATGTCGGGCAGGATCTGGATGTCGGCATCGATGTAGATGAGGGCGATGGTCATCGAGATGATCGCCGCGACGATCACGAACGCGACCGTCGGGCCGGTGCGTTGAAAAACGGCGAGATAGAAAAGCGCGTTCGCCAACTCGACGAGCGGATAGCGCCACGCGATGCCTGCGCCGCAAGCGCGGCATCGTCCGCGAAGAACGATGAAGCTAAGAACGGGGATGTTGTCGTACCAGCGGATGGCCGCATCGCACTGCGGACAATGGCTGCCCGGGAAGACGACCGACTCCTCGCGCGGATAGCGGTGGATGACGACGTTGAGAAAGCTTCCGACGATCGCGCCGATGGAAAAGGCGTAAATGCTGAGGAGCAACGTCATCGGACTGGATTGTACGGGGCTTTACAGAAGGCTTTTCACGCGGAGACGCGGAGACGCGAGGAGTTACGACGACAGCATCTCTTCACCCAGGACCTCGGCGCGCGCGGTTTCGACGGCGAGCAGGATTTCCTGGTAGAGGTTGAAGGCGAGGTCTTTGTTCAGCGGCTCGGCGGCGCCGCGATTGACGATGTCAGCGATCTGGGCGGCGTAGTACGAGGCGAGCGGGAGGCGTTCGCCGGAGTTGTGGATCTGGCGGAATCCGAAGAGCAGCTCCTCGCGCAGCGACTCGCGAAAGAGACCGCTGGCGACGTCGCCTTCGAGACTTTCGTAATCGACATTCATCGGACGAATGACTCCATGAGCTTCGCGTCCGCTCCATACGCGGCGCGGACGCGGACGCCGTCGAGCGCGATCCTCGCTTCGAGACCGCGTCCGCGAAGAAATGCGGCGTAGGCGTCGCGGAAGGCGTGCGCGCGATCGGCGCTTTCCCAGCGTGTGTCGACGAGTACGGTCGGGTCGCATTTCACGTTCTGCACGACGGTCACGCGGTCATCGATCCATCCCGCTCCCGCCTCGCCGACGAGGAAGCGCCAGTGGAACTCGCCGAGGTGCTCGACGGTGAGCGCGTGAGGAAGTGAGGATTTGTCGTCGAACGCGACCATAGGCGTACTCGTTGCGGCGAGGCGCGTGAAGTACTCGGCGGGATGAAGAACCTCGCGCGTAGAACGCGGCGGATTCTCGTCCATGCGATCGACCATCTTCCAGCCACCGTGGCGATATCCGTCGATGACCAGCTTCAGCCCTTCCGCGTAGGGAAACTTGAGCGACTCGGCGAAGTAGCGCGGCGTGGACGAATCGATGGTCTTGTCCGCCGCTCCCAGCGACGACGTCAGCATCGACAACACTTCCGGATTGCCAAGGACGTCGTCGAGCTTCTGGCCGGCGCGGTCGAGGACGTAGTCGATCATCACCAGGGTCGCTTCCCCTTCGAGCAAAGCGTGCAGCGCGAGACCGCCGTCGGTGTCTTTCTGCAGCGCCAGGTCGCGCGCGCCGGCCCGGAAGCGCTGGTCCTGGAGCGCGTGCGTCAGCTCGTGGATGACGACGGATTCGCGGAGCATGTCGCTGTCGCCGATTCCGGCTGCGGCAGACGGCAGCTTGTCGATGGCAAAGTAGGTGTGGGTCAGCGGATCGTAGAAAGCCAGCACCTGCGACTCGTAGAGATCGAGCATGCTTCCGACGAGATCGGTATTGCCGGCGTCGACGAGCTGCAGCGCGCGGAGAACGAGTGCGTAGTCGTCTGGCGAATACGGCAGCGACTTCTCCATCTGCGCGCGCAAAACCTTAGGCAGCTCGGCGCGGGTGATGGTCTTCGAGACGACGGGGCGAACGAACGTCAGTCCGCGCAGCTTCTCGACCGCCTTCATCTCGGCGTCGAGCGACGCGGCGTGCGCGGCGGACGCGGCGAGGACGAGTGTGGCGATGAAACAGGGGAGCCGTCGGGACATGGCGAATGGAACGGCAGCGTAGCGCTCGCGATTCCGTAGAACAAAGAGTGAAGAGTGAAGGGTGAAGAGTGAAAAGAGGCGCCCCCCTTTCACTCTTCACCCTTTACTCTTGACTCTTTGTCTTACAATGCGCGGCGGTTCAAAATTGATGGAACGTGACGGCGAGCGGATCGAGATCACCATCAGCAGTCGGTTCGAGAACATCGAGCTCGTGCAGGTGATCGCCGAGCATCTCTGCGAAAACGCCGGGATGGATGAAGACGGCTCGCACTGGATCGGCATGGCCGTCCGCGAGGCGGTCGCGAACGCCATCAAACACGGCAACAAGCTGGACGTGAAGAAGAAGGTCAATGCCACGTTCGAACTGCACGGCCACGAGCTGGCCATCACCATTTCCGACGAGGGAACCGGCTTCGATCCGGAGAAGGTCAGCGATCCACTGAACCCGCAGAATCTGATGAAGACGAGCGGCCGGGGCATCTTCTACATGCGCACGTTCATGGACCAGATCCGTTATTCGTTCGAGGCCGGCGGCGGGACTTCCCTGGTAATGACGAAAAACCTGGCAAAAGGAACCGGTATCGCCAGCGGCAAAGCCTGATATCTTCCGCGTCCGCGGCCACCTGCCGCGGGGAAGCAGACAAAGGAGAAGAGAGATGAAAGCCACCACTCGCGACGTAAACGACATCGCGATCATCAAAGTCGATGGCAAGATCACGATCGGCGCGGGCGACCAGCAGCTTCGCGATGTGATCGCAGGCGCCTCCAGCAAAAAAATCCTGCTCGACCTCTCCGGCGTGACGACGATCGATTCGTCCGGAATCGGCGAACTGGTCGGCTCGTACACGACCGTGACGAACAAGGGCGGCAAGCTGAAACTGCTGCACCTTCCTGCCAAGCTCAACGAACTGCTCCACGTGACGCAGCTCATCACCGTGTTCGAGGTCTACGAGAACGAACAGGAAGCGATCAACAGCTTCTGAGGTCGGGTCGGCACGGCCGACGGCGTTGGTTGCCCCAGGCTCCTTCAAGAGCGCGTATTGATCGTTCGCCCGCGCTGTTCAAATCAGAAATCGCCGCGACAGAACATTGAAGGTGCGATGGGGTCGGAGCCTTGGGCAACCCCAACGCTGCCGGCCGTGCCGGCTCAGCCTGGTCCGCGGCGGCGGCGTGCCGGTACGCTGTCGTCCATCCCTGACGAGCGCGTGTCCTGCCAGCGCATCGGCAACGCGTTCGTGGTTACGGTCTCGTTCCGTTCAACCCACTTCGTGAACAGGTCGTCCGCGAGCTTCTTGTCGCGCACCGCCCGCTCCGGAATGCCGACCAGCATCGCGAACGGCGCGGGATCGCCGAGGAAGTTGACGCGGAGCTGGAGGGCTCGGGGCTTCGGAGTCCAGGGGGAGTTGGCCGGCATGTGGATGTTGATACCCGCGCCGGCGTTGAACGTGCGCCGCTCACCCGATGGAATCGAGATCAGCCGCGGCAGGTACTCTTCGCCGGGAATCTCGGAGCCGACGTCGATCGTGACGGTGCGCGTGTCGGGATCGTAGTTCGACTGCGCGATCAGATCGGCGACCAGGATCGGGGTCGAGCGCTGATTGGTGATCTCGTACTTGATGGCGATGCTCGATCCCTGGCGCATGTCCTCGCCGTAGATTTCAGCATCGACGCGGACGTTATTCTCGGTGCCGACCATCCGCCGCGCCGCTTTCATGTTGATCTTGCCGGGCGCCGTCGCCGGCGTGGGCGGCGGGGTCGAGTTGCACGCGGCGGCGAGCAGCAGCGTCATTACACCAAAGCCTCGGGTGATCGGGGTCATCGCACGAAATTACTACCGTTTGCTTGCCGAAGATGAAAAACAAACGGAGAAAAGGGTGTCGGGTGTCGGGTGTCGGGTGTCGGGATGAGGCGTACCAGCCTAAAAGCTAAACCCTCGACCCCGACCCCGACCCCGACCCCCGACCCCCGACCCCGACCCCCGACCCCCGACAGCCGACACCCGACACCCGACAGCCGACACCCGACCCCCAAAAACTAAGGCCTCCCGAAGGAGGCCCATTTGGTTTCGATCAGAGGCCGCGTTTTTTTGCGCGGATGTTGCGCCGGCTGCCTTTCGGTTTTCCGCCGCCGCCACCGTAAGCGCCACCGCCACCACCGCCGCCGTAACTACCACCACCACCACCGCCGCCGTAGCCGCCACCACCTCCACCACCGTAGCCGCCACCGCCGCCGCCGTTATAACCACCACCGCCGCCGCTACCACCGCGGCCACCGCCACCACCGCCGAACGAACGGCCACCGCCGCCGCCACCAGCACGCGGCGGACGATCCTCGGCTGCATTCACGCGCAGAGCGCGGCCGCCCAGATCGTGGCCATTGAATTTCTCGATCGCCTTCGCGGCGTCTTCATCCGACTCGAATTCGACAAACGCGAAGCCGCGGGGCCGTCCCGACTCGCGATCGGTCGGAAGAAACACGTCTCGTACCGTTCCGACCTGCGCAAACAACGCTTCGACTTCGTCGCGCGTTGTGTTGAAGTCGAGATTCCCTACGAAAACCTTGGAAGCCATCAACATCTCCTCTTCTGCGGCTGATGCCTGCCAGTTGTGGCTTCCGGCCTGCCGCGCGCGAAGTGTATCGCGTTGCATCATTCGTGCGCGCGAAAACTCAATATCGCTGAAACCAGGAAATCGTGGCCTGGGACAAGGCCCGGCCGGCTCAAAATCCCGAGTGCGACATTTCCGCTGTCACTCCCTGCCGCTCGTTGCTCCAGCGGACCGGCAAGACGTTCAGCTCGACCGACGAAACGCTGGCAACCCATGTGTCGAAGAGACTGTTCGGCAATGGCGGCGCGGAGGCAGACTTCATCTGCTGCGCGATGAGGTTCGCGAATGGCTTGAGGTCGCGCAGGACATTGACCGTGATCTGCACGAAGCGCGGCACATGCGCCCACGGACTCTTCGCATTCGCGACCGTGACTTGAGCTGACGCTCCGATGCGAAAGGCGTGGGTCTGCCCCGGCGAAATCACGGTCAGATGCGGCATGGCCGTCCCCTCGGGGATCTCCGCGCCGATCGAAACGGTAATGGTCTGCGAGTCGGCGTCGAAGGTCGCATCAGCGACTTTGTCGGCGATCGCGATCGGCGCCCCGGTCAGATTCTCGACCTGGTACGTGACGCTGATCGGGGAACCGGGGGAGAGCGTCTCCTGAAGCATCTGCGCATCGACCCGGATGTCGTCCTCGCGGCCGAGCGCTCTGCGCGGATCTTTGAAATTGACTCCGGCGGCGCGGGCGGTGGAGCTCACGAGAAGGAAAACTGTCACTGCAACTGCGATACGGCCTGAAGATTTCACGAGAACCTCCTGCGCGGAGGTGGTCTCAGTCAATCTTCAACACTGCTAAGAAGGCCTCCTGCGGAATCTCGACTTTCCCAACCCGTTTCATCCGTTTCTTTCCCTCTTTCTGCTTCTCGAGGAGTTTGCGTTTGCGCGAGATGTCGCCGCCGTAACACTTGGCGAGGACGTCTTTGCGCATCGCTTTCACGGTTTCGCGAGCGATGACTCGATTACCGATTGCTGCCTGCAGGGCCACTGCGAACATCTGGCGGGGGATGAACTCTTTCATCTTCTCGACGAGAAGTTTTCCGCGCGCGTACGCTTTCTCTTTGTGCACGATAAGAGAGAGAGCATCGAGCGGTTCCCCGTTGATCAGAATGTCCATCTTCACCAGATCGCTTTCGCGGTAACCCACGAACTGGTAATCGAGCGAGGCGTATCCGCGTGAGATCGATTTCAGCTTGTCGAAGAAATCGAGGATCACCTCATTCAACGGCATCTCATACACGATCATGACTCTGTTGGTGCTGACGTACTCCAGCTTCTTCTGTACGCCGCGCCGGTCCGTTGCCAGAGCCAGAATCGGGCCAACGAATTCGTCGGTCGTGATGATGGTCGCCTCGATCATCGGTTCTTCGATCGAATGGATGTATGCGGGATCGGGCATTTTCTGCGGATTTTCAATCCACAATGACTCGCCGTCGGTCTTTTGCACGCGATAACGAACGCCCGGCGCCGAGGTCAGCAGCTCGAGGTTGAACTCGCGCTCCAAACGCTCCTGGATGATCTCCATGTGCAACAGCCCGAGAAAGCCGCAGCGGAATCCGAATCCGAGCGCGAGGGACGATTCCGGCTCGTAGCTGAAGGAGGCGTCGTTGAGCTTGAGCTTGCCGACGGCATCGCGCAAGTCTTCGTAGTCGTCGGTGTTGATCGGAAAGATGCCGGCGAAAACCATCGGCTTCACGTCCTCGAATCCGGGAAGCGGCAGCGGCGATGCGTTCGCGTTCGTGACGGTGTCGCCGATCTTGGCCTGGACGATGTCTTTGATGTTGCCCGAGAAGAATCCGACCTCGCCGACGCCGAGCCGGTCAACGAGCTTGATCTTCGGCGTGAACACGCCGACTTCCGTGACCTCGTAAATCCGGTCGGTTGAAAGGAACTTGATCTTCATCCCCTTGCGCAGTTCGCCATCGACGATGCGCACGAGACAGACGACGCCTCGGTACGAGTCATACCAGGAGTCGAAGAGCAACGCGCGCAACGGACCGTTCGCATCGCCCGCCGGCGCCTTGATGTTCGTGACGATCTTTTCGAGGATCTCGTCGATGCCGATGCCCGATTTCGCCGACGCCAGCACGGCATCGTGCGCGTCGAGCCCGATCACGTTCTCGATCTGCTCGCGCACCCGCTCCGGCTCCGCCGACGGCAGGTCGACTTTGTTGATGACGGAGAGAACGTCGAGATTGTTGGCGATGGCCAGATAGCTGTTCGCCAGCGTCTGCGCCTCGACGCCCTGCGTGGCGTCCACCACGAGCACCGCCCCCTCGCACGCGGCGAGGCTGCGCGAGACTTCGTACGTGAAGTCGACGTGGCCGGGCGTGTCGATGAGATTGAAGACGTACTCCTGCCCGTCTTTGGCCTTGTACTGCAGATTGACGGCGCGCGCCTTGATGGTGATCCCGCGCTCGCGCTCGAGGTCCATGTCATCGAGCATCTGCTCGTGCATGTCACGCGACTCGACGGCACCCGTCTTCTGCAGTAGACGATCGGACAGCGTCGTCTTGCCGTGGTCGATGTGGGCGATGATCGAGAAATTACGGATGAACTGAGGGTCAGGCATCTGAGGGCGCGCTGTCTAACACCAACGGCGGAGTTTGTCATCCCTCAAGGCTGCAAGGGGACGGCGGCGCGGTAGATCGTCCCGCCGCCATACGTGTTGGAGACTCCCGCCTGAAACTTTCCGTTTGCTCGGATCGTGATTTGATGAATCGCATCAAAAACCTGCGGAATCCCGCCGCTTGGTATCGGTGTCGGAATCGGCGGGACGAGAGTCATCAGAAACGACCGCGGTTCAAGCTGCAGCGTGCTATCCACCACCTTGCCGAGCTCCTGCCGCTCGACGTGGAGCCTGACGATGAGTACAAAGTCATTCGGATTCACAAGGATGATGTTTGCTTTGTCGGGTGGGGTGAGAATCCTGACCAGCGGAATCATCGCTTCACGCTCAGGCGCAATCCAGTCCGTTGCCACTTCAATCGGTTCCAGTTCGGAGCGCCCGAAGGTGTTTCCGGTCGCATCCTTGACCAGGAAAGTGGCGAAGACTTCTTCGACGACCCGCAACGGCTGATCGCTAGTGACAACGAGCGCGTGAAGACCAAAACAAGCCGGACCCAAACCAACCAGGCCCCGAGGCAGAACGGTAAGGGAAGACGGCAATCTGCAGTTGGTGGTTCCTGGGGCTGGATAGATCGCTTCGTATCGCAGGGTGACCGGGGCAAGGGTGGGATTGAATGCGATGACGCTCGTAAAGTACTGACTGTTAAACCCGGACGCAACCCCGGATACCGGGACGATGTACGTGTATTGCGCAGCGACATTTGTCGCGGAAATGGCGAGGAGAAGAAACAACAGTCCAGAGCGACGCATCGGTCAACAAGGTCTGCGATGCCGATGCCACTTAGGGTGAATGAGCTGTCGATGGAAGCGTAAGCAACTTCTCCACGATCACCACATCGCGCCACACGCCGTCGAGTTGCCCGTGCCGCTCGTAAGTACCCACCTCGCGAAAACCGAGATTCCGCAGCAACCCGCGGCTGGCGTCGTTCTCGACGAAGACGCGTGAAACGAGTTTCCAGAATCCCGCGTCGCGCGCGGCGACGAACAGCGCTTCCATCGCCATCCGTCCGGCGCCGCGTCCGCGCGCAGTACGCGTTGCGTAAACGGAGAACTCGGCGATGCCGGCGTAGCAATCGCGCGGACGGTAGGTTGACGTCGCAGCGAACGCGATTACCGCGCCGTGATCATCCTCAACGACGACGACCGGATGGCGTCCGTCGAACCACTGCACCACATCGTCCGCGGTGCGGTGGCGCGTCTCGAACGTGGCCACCCGGTCGTCGATGCCCTCGTTGTAAATGCGAGCGATGGCCGCGGCGTCGGCCGCCGCGGCATCCCGCGTCTTCATTTTCCGGTCAGTTCCTTGACCAGTCCCGGGACGCTGTAGACCTTCTTCAGCGCGTCGAGGATGCCGGCCGAATGCACGGCCACGGCGCGGCCCTGGCGCTCGTCGAACTGGTAGTCCCACGGCAGCGACTGGATGTTGCCGTCGAAGATGATGCCGACGAATTCGTTGTTGCGGTTCACCACCGGGCTGCCGGAGTTGCCGCCGATGATGTCGGCGGTCATGACGAAGTCGTACGGCGTCTTGTCGTTGTCGAGGATTGCTTTCTTCGCAGTCCACGACGGCGGCAGTTTGAATTCGCCCTCGTTGCCATGCTCGGCGGCGTGCTCGAACGTGCCGCCGATCTCGGTGGCCCACGGAACGTTGGCGCCGTTTTCTGTGAAGCCTTTCACCGTTCCGAACGAAAGGCGCAGCGTGAACGTCGCGTCGGGATACGTGTCGCCGCCGCTGGTCTTGAATTGGGCGTTGGCGATCTTCGCGTATGACTGGCGCAGCGGCTCGGCGATGTTGTTGTCGTATTGCGTGCGCAGTTCGCGAGCGTGGGCGTCGACCATGCGTGCCACCTGAATCATCGGATCGTTCGATGCGTCGACCGCCGCCTTGCCGCCTTCGCCGAGCGCCTTGCGCACGGCGACGTCCTTGAGCTTCGTGCCGTGGACCAGTTCCGCGGCGCGCTCCTGCGGCGATTTACCGGCCAGCACCTGCTGCACGAGCGGATCGGCCGGCGCGACTTCCAGCCAGTTCGACAGCGAATCGGCCAGCGTCACGATCTCCAGATCGTCATAAATCGGAGCTTCTGAATATAGACCTTGCTTGAGCGACGGCAGGTTCGACTCGCGATACTCCCGCAGCCGTTCGCCGTTCGGCTTGGTCGATTCATCGCCGAGGCGGAGCAGCGTCCGCGCCGTCTGAAAGAGGTGGCTGTTGAAGGCAATGCCGCCTTCGACAAAGCGGTAATCGACGTAGATCGGACGGTACGTGTTGATGGCCGCGTCGACGTTCTGCCAGGCCTCACCGTAGGCGCTGTTGAGCTGCGCGTCGGACGTCACTTTCTGACGCAGCGCGGTTTCGCTGGCCGCCTTTGCCTGCAGCACGGCCGGATCCTGTAATCCGGCGATGCGCCCGAGATAGGCCTTGCGCGAGTTCTTGACGCCGAAGAGATCATCGTGCGCGCGGCGGTCGTTTTCGAGGCTGCGTTGCGCGTAATTGGTGAGCAGCACTTCGCGGCGCCGCAGCAGGTTGAGCGTGAATGGATAGGCGACGTCGCGGTAGAACTGAAGATGCGACATCGTGTTCAGCCGGCTCGTCGATCCGGGATGACCGGAGACGAAGACGAGGTCGCCATCCTTCGCGCCGGTTTCGCTCCACTTGAGGTAATCGGCCGGATGCACCGGCTTGCCGTTCTCATACGCGCGGAAGAAGCAGACGTCGAGGTCGTAACGCGGATACTCGAAGTTGTCCGGATCGCCGCCGAAAAAGGCGATGGCCACTTCCGGCGCGAAGACGAGACGCACGTCGGTATAGACCTTGTAGCGATAGAGGTGGTACTCGCCGCCCTGAAACAGCGTGACGACGTCGCTGCGAAGTCCGGTGGCTTTCACCGACTCCTGCTCGATCGTGCTCATCACACCGCGCCGCGCCGCCTGCGCGGCCGCGGTGGTCATGCCGGGCGTCACGGCGGCGTTGACCTTCGCGGTGACGTCCTCGATCGACTGCAGCACATTCAACTCGAGGTCGACGCACTTCACCTCGTCGGCCTGCGTCTTGGCGTAGTAGCCGGTGGTGACGTAGTCGTGATCCTTGGTGGAGATCTTGGCCAGGCAGTCCAGCCCGACGTGATGGTTGGTCAGCGCCAGCCCATCAGCCGAGACAAACGATCCCGAGCCGCCGCTGTTGAACCGAATCGACGACTTCTGCAGATGGTCGAGCCACGCCTTGGTCGGCTCGAACCCATACCGCTGCTTGAAGATGGCGTTCGGCGTCCGGTTGAAAAGCCACATCCCCTCGTCCGCAACGAGCGGAAGCGCGAGGAGCAGGACGAGGATTGCGAGGAAGGACTTACGCATCAAAATTACCTCCAGTTGATTTGCGGACGGGATTCTATGCACAAACTGCGCGAGACTGGTTTCACGCGGAGTCGCGGGGACGCGGAGAGAAGGCTTCGTTTTTTTTCTCCGCGACTCCGCGACTCCGCGTGAAAGGCTTCTATCTCCAATTCGCGACGACGGTGACCGGCGACGGGTCGGCTTCGCCTCCGTTGGCGATGACCCTTCCGTCCGGCGCCAGGTCGTAGTCGGATGAGGAGACCGGGTTGACGTCGAGTCGGTAGCGCGGGCGGGTGGCGGTGATGGCGAAGGTTGTCGCGGTCTGTACATCCACCTCGGTCAACGTATTGTCGGCGGTGAGGTAGTCGAGGTGGGCGCCGTCGGGAGACCAGCGGGAAGAATGGCCGCCGGTTGTTGTCACCTGCCATTTGCCGCCCGTGCCGAGGAAGGGGATGACGTAGATTTCGTCGCGGCCGCTTTCGTTCGAGGTGTAGGCGAGCCAGCGGCCGTCGGGCGAGATTCGTGGATCGTGTGCGGCGAATTGGCCGGCGATGATCGCGTGCGGCTGAGCGCCAGCAATCAACGGTACGGCCCAGATCTGCGGCGCGGCAGGGTTTTGCCAGAGTGAGACGGCTACCCAGCGGCCGTCAGGAGAAACCGCTCCGGGATCGGCATCGCCGGCAAGGCTGGCCACGAGTTGGCGTGGACCGTTGCCGTCGGCGCGGCGGCGATAGATCGCGGCGCGTGCTTCCGGCTTGTCGCGAGCGGCGTAGATGATCTCCGTGCCGTCGTGACTCCAGACCGGGGCCTCGTTGATCGAGCCTTCTTCGAACGTGAGCCGCGTTCGGACGTCGCGCTCGGCATCGATGACCCAGATGTCGGCGCGCGGCTCGCCGGCATTCGTGACGAGGCGATGGCCGTCGGGCGAGAGTTTCAGGTCGTAGTACTTGGCCACCTCGCCGAGCGTGCCGAGGTTCTTGCCATCGCGTCCGAACCAGACCAGGTGCGTGCCGGAGAGCGTGCCGCCGGGTTGGTAGATGAGCGTGCGGCCGGCGGCATCGAAGACGCCGTGCCACGTCGAGGCATCGAAGCGGACGTTCTGCGCGACGATCGACGGACTGCCGGTCAACGCGCCGCGGCCGGCATCGAACGGCTGCGAGACGAGCGTGCTTTCGCGCAGCATCAGCAGGCGGCCATCGATGTAGGCGACATTCGCCAGCGTTTGCGCGACGACGTGATCATCGCGTCCGTCGAGCGAGCGGATGTGCAACGCGGTGGCGCGTGAGCCGGGCACGAAGTGATTCGCGGCGAGGTAGAGAAACGACTTGCCGCCGGGGAGGAACAGCGGCCAGCGATGCGTGGTGATGCCGCCGCCGGGAGTGGTGAGCGCAACCGGCGTGCCGCCGTTGGCGTTGACGCGATACAGACCGGCGCGCGTTTCGGGCGTGTAGACGATGACGTTGTCCTCGCTCCACGTTCCGCCGCGGGCATTCGGCGCCTCGGTGACGACGATGGGCACGCCTCCGGCGGCATCGACAGTCTTCAACTTTCCGTGCGCGAAGAATCCGAGGGCGTGATTGTCGGGCGACCAGAAGGGAAACATCGCGTCATCGCTGTTCTCGATTTCGCGCGCTTCGGCGGCATCGAGCGCGCGCACCCACAGCGTCCGCTTTCCTTCGGGCGAGGCAGCGACGAAGGCGACGCGGCGGCCGTCGTGCGACAGAACGGGCGAGCCGGCGTAGTCGCCGGTGAAGACGAAACGAAGTCCACGCGGAGGGCCGATGGACGCAACTACCGGCTGGCGCAGCGAATCGATCTCGCGCTGCGACCACATCGCGATTCCAGCTGCGGCGCCGATTGCAAGCACGAGCGCAATCGCCCACGCGGCGCGCTCGCGCCACATGCGCCCGCGCGCGAGTGCGACCGGCATCGGAGCGGAGGGGTAGGACTGCTCGTCGCGGATCCACTGCAGCGCGAGCATGACGTCGTGCGCGGTCTGGAAGCGATCGTCCGGATTTTTCGCGAGACACGTGCGGACGATGCGGTCAAGCGACACCGGCGTCATCGGACGCAGCGTCGAGATCGGCGTTGGCTCGCCTGCAATGATCTGCGCGATCATCCCGGCCCGGCTCCCGGCGTTGAACGCGCGGCGGCCGGTGAGCATCTCGTACAGCATGCAGCCGAAGGCGAAGATGTCGGTGCGCGCGTCGCTGCGGGCGTATTCGATCTGCTCGGGCGCCATGTAGCAGAACGTCCCGACCAGCGTCCCCTCGGCGGTCAGCGGCTCGCTCGGCAGCATGGCGGTGATGCTCTGCGGCGAGGTGGACGCCACCAGCGCCGCATCCATCGCTTTGGCCAGGCCAAAGTCGAGCAGCTTCGAGCCGCTCCGCGTGAGGATGACGTTGCCCGGCTTGAGGTCGCGATGAATGATGCCGGTGCGATGCGCTTTGTCGAGCGCGTCGGCGATCTCGATGCCGTGCCGAAGGACGTCCGAAACCGGCAGCGGCCCGCGCGCCAGCCGCTCGGTCAACGGCTCGCCATCGAGATACTCCATGACCAGATATTCGACGTCGTTCTGCGAGCCGACGTCGAACAGCATGCAGATATTCGGATGATTGAGACTGGAGATCGCCTTGGCTTCGCGCTCGAATCTCGCCCGCAGTTGCGCATCGCGCGCGAACTCCGCCGGCAGCACTTTGATGGCCACGTCGCGCGCGAGCCGCGTGTCGCTGGCGCGGTAAACCTCACCCATCCCGCCCGCGCCAATGGGCGAAGCGATCTCGTACGGGCCGAGCCGGGTGCCGGGAGGAAGGGACACGGTGATCGGAAGTGTAGATCAGTCGATTAGTAGATTAGTGATTAGTAGATTCGTGGAGTAGGCCGTGGTTGATGACCGATCCACCGTCTTCCTAATCTACTAGTCCACTGATCTACTAATCGACTAGATTCACTCCCACTCCGTGTCGTTCATCTTCGCTACGATCTTCGCCACCTCGATGTAGTCGGCGCCGTCGCCGAGCTGGTTCAGCGACGACGTGAAGAGGTGTTGCGTCAGCGCGAGCATCGGCGTCGCGGCGTGCTGCTGATGGGCGATCGATGCGGCGATGCGGATGTCTTTGTCGTGATGGGCGAGCTTGAAGACGAGCGGCCATTTGTGATCGAGAAGCCGCATCGGCAGGAGGGTTTCGGATGCGTTCGAACGGCCGCTGCCGGCGTTCGTCACGGCCAGCGCGGTCTTCAGATCGATGCCGTATTGCTTGGCGAGGAGCAGGCACTCCGAAGTGATCCAGACCGTCGCGCCCATGATCGTGTTCGTGAGGACTTTGATGGCGTGGCCGGAGCCGACCGGACCGACGTGAATGATGGTCTTGCCGCAGAGCTGCAGGATTTCGCGCGCGCGTTCAAAATCGGCCGCATCGCCGCCGATCATGATGGTCAATGTCGCGTTCTCGGCGCCGACCGTCGCGCCGGTCACAGGCGCATCGACGAACGCGACTCCCTTTTCGCCGAGGCGAGCAGCAGTTTGCTTCGAAGCATTCGGATCGCCGCTGGTCGCATCGATCCACAGCGTTCCGGGACGCAGCGATGGAAGCAGCTTGTCGACGATCTCATCGACCTCGACGCTCGTCGGGAGCATGGTGATGATGACCTCGGCGTCCGCACACTCGGCAAGATCGTTCGCGAGCGTCGTCCCGTGCTCGCGCGCATGGCGCTCCGCCTTTTCGCGTGTGCGATTCCAGACGACGAGCTCGTGTTGTTTGGAGAGATGGCGCGCCATCGGGAAACCCATGGCGCCAAGTCCGATGAATGCGATCTTCATCGGCGCATTCTAGTCGGCACGGCCGACGGCGTTGGTTGCCCAAGGCTCCGTCACCAGTAGTGGCGACGAGGGTTGTGCCGCGCGGAGTTCTGAGGTGGGGAGTTGAAGCCGAGCTGGCTGATGTGAAGTGGCGCTCACACACGCCGCGTCCCTGCGCCTGCTTCACATCAGAACAGCAGCTCGATCGAGACCCTCCGGCACGCGTTGCAGAGAGAGAGGTAGCTTCAGCAATTGTCGACGGAGGCACGCCCATTCGCCCGCTCTTCCGTCGTTTGGGTCCGAGGTGGGCACGTAACTGAAGGGCCTCGATCCAACGGCTGTTCTCAGATTTTCAAGGAAAATAAAAAAGGGGCATTACGCCCCTTTGTTTGCCTCTCGGCCAATTGCTGTTCGATGAGTCTAAGTTTGCAGCTTCCCCGATTTCGTGACGCAGCTCACATTCTCAGGTTTTCTTGTACCACGCCGCGTTGATCTCCGTGTAGTGCTTCCACTGCTCCGGCACAAGGTCCTGCGGGAAGATGGCTTGCACGGGGCAGGCCGGTTCGCACGCGCCGCAGTCGATGCAGACCTCGGGATCGATGTACAGCATCGTGTCCTCGGCGAATCCGTCCTCGTCCTTGCGAGGATGGATGCAGTCGACGGGACAGACGTCGACGCAGGCAGTGTCCTTGGTTCCCACACACGGTTCAGCGATCACGTAAGTCATGGCGCGCGCATTTTAAGTGAAGAAGTAACGGGTCAAGTGAAAAAAAATCGGTCCGGCGAAGCAGTCGGACGGATGCGCGCAGAGGACGACGATCCGTGGGAAGGGTGAAGAGTGAAGGGTGAAGAGTGAAAGCGCAAGTCCTTCACTTCCGGCTTTCACTCTTCACTCTTCACCCTTCACTCTTTCGTTTCCCACATGCGGATCGATTCGATCTGGTAGTCGTTGCCCATGAACGTGACCAGATCGCCGGTCGCGTGGCCGAGGAGCGCTTTGGCGACGTCGGATTGATTCGAGTAGACGCCGTGTTCCGGCGCGGACTCCCACGGACCGAGAATCGTGACCTCGCGGCGTTCATCGCCGTTCGCGAGCGCCACTTTCGTCCCGACGCGCACGATCGACGTATCGACCTGCTCGGGATTCAAGACCTGAACGCGCGAAATCTCCGAGGCCAGCTCGCCGACGCGCGCGGACAGATACTCGGCGCGAGCGCGGGCGGCTTTGTATTCGAAGTTTTCGCGCAGATCGCCCATCTCGCGCGCGGCCTGCAAGGCGCGCGAGTTCGCCGGAATCTCTACGGTCTTGAGGTTGGCGAGCTCGGCGCGCTTTTGCTCCAGCGACTTCGCCGTCGCGTACACCGGCTCGGCCTCCGGCTCGCGCAGCGTGGGGAACTTCATCAGCGCCGCGCCCTTCGCGGTCTCGCGGCGATACTCCTCGATCGCGCCGTAGCGGTCGATCGTGTCCACGAGCTTGCGGGCGCCCTCTTCGTTGTCGACGCCGGTGATGATACGCAGCGCGAGGCCGCCGTGATCGAACATGTCCTTGAGCCGGGCACGCACGGCTGAGAACTCGTCCGAGTTGATGGCGTCGATGATCTGAAAGAGCAGCGCGTAGTTCGCCTTGTCCGAAAGCGTCTCCTGGTCGTTGAGCTGCTTGGTGAACCAGTAGAACGCGCGAGGATGCCGGCGCGGATAACGCAGCGTTTCGTCGATGAGGCGGTCGCGCAACTCCTTGTTGCCGGACTCTTCGAGCGAATTGATGATCCGCGAGAGGATGCGCGGATCTTCGTCCAGGAAGAAGACTTCGCTGTAAACCTTCGGCCAGTCCGGATGCATCTCGCGGACTTGCACGAGCGCGCGCTCGCGCAACGTTTTGTCGGTCACGGCGACGATCACGCGCGACGCCAGCGGCCCGGTGATCAGCGATTTCGGATCGAGTAGCGCCGTGTAGGCGCCGGGGAGCGTCTCCAACGTCGCCGCGATCTGCCACGCCGCGGCCGGATCGCGCGGCGCAAGCCTCGCAGCCTCGGACGCAAGCTTCCCGGAGATGTAATCCGCCAGATCTTTGCTGCGCGCGCTGTGCTTCCGCGCGAGGTCGAGCTTCCCTTTCGGATCGGCCCGATCGAATGCGCGCTTGATCGCTTCGTCAGCCGCGCCGGTCGACGCGCTCCAGGCATACGTCGCCTTGGCGCCACTTCCGCTGATTACGATCTGCGCATTCTTCCTCGCCGCCGTCCACCACGAGCTCCACTTCTCCTCGGGGACGATGCCGATGACCGCGTCGCGCACTTCGCCCATCTGCATCGGACGTCCGAAACTCTGCAGGATGCGCGCGAAGAATGCCGACGGCGATTTCTTCGCCTCGGCACGCAACGCTTCGCCGTCCGTGAACTTCTCGCGAAGCACATGTCCGGCCGGAAGCGGGGTGAGGTACTTGGCGGCCGCGCCGATGGGAACCGGAACGCGCTTGTCTTTTTCGAAATCGAGCCGAGCGATGCCGAGGTCGGGATTGAGTTCCGTGACGATGCCGGCGCCGCGGCCGGCCATGAAGTACATCTCACCTTCGTCGTACTTCAGCCACGTCTCGATCTTCTCTGCCTTCTCGACCGGATTGCTGGTCGGCTCGTTGAAGGCGGCGAACTCATAGATACGCTGGAAGTTCTTGTGCGTCCCGTGCGCGCCGCGCAGCGCCTGCTCGATCTGCGGCCGCAGCGTGGCGGGGTGTTTCGAAAGACGGCCCAGCTCCTTCAGCACCTGCAGCCGCAGCGGCCACAACTTCTTCTCCAGCAGCGTGTCGGAGAGGAGGCCGAGGAGCGTATCGGACTGCGTGCGCTGCTCCGACTTGCGAAGGGCGCGGGCAGTGGTGATGAACGAGTCGACGTCGCTCGGGTCGCGGTCGAGCTGCGACATCCAGAGGGACTCGAGCTCGTCGAATTTCTTTTGGTCGATCAGGCGCTGAGCATCGTCGCGAAACGGCAAAGTCGAGGTCCCCCCGGGCGGAATGAGCGGGACATTGTAGCGGTGTTGCCCGGCTGCCGCGCCACTGATCGTTTAGTCCGCACTTTGGCGAGCCTGGACAACCAACGCCGCCGGCCGTGCCGGCCTAGCGGCGGAGTTTGACGATGGCTTTGAACACGTCGAAGGGCAGCTCCTCGGCGTGAACGATGTGGCGAAGGTGGTGCAGCGTCGCACGGCGCTCCTTCACGTCTTCGAGCGAGATGTTGTGCTTCCGAAGTACCTCATGTGCTTTCTGGTCAGGCATAGTTCTCCCGTGTTGAAGACTGCGTTGGAGCATGGGCAAACCGAGGCGGCCCAAAAGCTATTTCGCTTAGTTTTATAAAGTACTTGACATTGCTCTGGCATGGGCGCATCTTGATGGGCATGCGACGCCTTGCACTGCTCATCCTCTACATCACGTTCTCGCTCGCCTGCCACTACGGTCCGAACTCTCCCGCCGCCGCGGCCGCGTCCGGCGGCGACGTCGCCGGTATGAAGCGGATGCTCGACGCCGGCCTCGATCCGAACGCGCACGATTCGGCCGGCTACACGCCGCTGATCGCCGCCGCACGCGCCGGCAACGTGGAAATGATCCGGCTGCTGACCATCCGCGGCGCGAATCCGAATCTGAGCGACACCGCTGTGAACTCCTGGACGCCTCTGCTGCACGCAGTTCACAAGTCGCAGCCGGCTTCCGTCACGGCGCTCCTCAACGCGGGCGCGAACCCGAACGAAGCCGACCCCCACGGGACCACACCGTTAATGTTGGCGGCCGGCTACGGCGACACCGATATCGTGAAAATCCTTCTCGCGCACAAAGCCAACCCGCGCCTCGCCGCCAGCGACGGCATCACCGCCCTCGACCTGGCCCGCTCCGGCGTCCCCGACATCGACCGCTTCACTGTCTTCCATTGCCAGCAGGACACAGTGAACGCGCTGCTCGCCGCCGATCCCAAACTTCCGGATCACACCGACAAGCTGCCCGGCATCGCGCGCATGCTGATGCGCACGAAGCGCTGCGGCGCGTAGAGAAAGAGACCGTTTTCACCACAGAGGCACAAAGGGAACAGAGAAAATCTCTCTCTGTGTCTCTGTGGTTTGAACGGTCACACTCGCAGTGCGATTTTGCCGAAGTGGTCCTCTTTCATCGCGCGGTGCGCTTCGTCCGCGTCGGCGAGATCGAAGACGCGATCGATGATGGGGCGGATGCGCCCGGCGCGCAGGTCGTCGCCGAATCGCGCGACGAACGACGCCACGATCTCTTCCTTCTCCTCGACTGACCGCGCGCGCAACGTCGATCCGATGATCTGCTGCCGTTTCGAGAGCAGCGCATTCACGTTCAAGTCGATCGATCCCGGGCCGCCCATCGAGCCGATGATCACGACGCGGCCGCCGGCGGCGAGGCATTCCAGATCGCGCGAGAGGTACTTAGCGCCGATGTGGTCGAGGATCACGTTCGCGCCGCGCGCGTGTTCGACGTAATCCTCTTCGTTGTAGTTGATGGCGACGTCGGCCCCATGCGCGAGGCAACGCTCGCATTTCTCGCGCGAGCCGGCGGTGACGATCACGCGCAGCCCGGCGAGCTTTGCCAGCGTCGTCGCCGCCGTGCCGACGCCGCTGCCGCCGCCGTGGATGAGCAGGGTCTCGCCTTCTCGCGCACGTGCGAGCTCGAAGACATTCAGATACGCGGTTAGAAAAACCTCCGGCATCGCGCCCGCTTCGATGTCGCTGAGCACATCGGGAACGTGCATCGCGGAACCGTGATGGACGACGACTTCCTCGGCGTAGCCGCCGCCGGCGAGGAGCGCCATCGCTCGATCGCCAACGTTCCAGCCGCGAACGTCCGCTCCGATCTCGATCACCTCGCCCGCGCATTCGAGCCCGAGGATCGGAGAGGCGCCGGGAGGTGGCGCGTAGCGGCCTTCGCGCTGGAGCAGATCGGCGCGATTCACCGCTGTTGCGCGAACGCGGATGCGCAGCGCGTCGGAAGTCATCGGCGGCGATTCCACTTCGCCGATGGACAACCTCGATTCGTCGAAGACGATGGCGCGCATGTCGGTCGGGAGTGTATCGTCTCGCCTCCCATGGCCGACGTCATCGCCTGCCGCAATCTGCGCAAGTACTTCGCCGACGTAAAGGCGGTGGACGGACTCGATCTGTCCGTTGCCAGCGGCGAATGCTTCGGACTGCTCGGACCAAACGGCGCGGGAAAAACGACGACCATCGAGATTCTGGAAGGACTGACGAAGCCCGACTCCGGCGACGTCGAAATCCTCGGGCTCGACTGGCGTTCGCACGACCGCGAGTTGCGCGAACGCATCGGCATTTCGCTGCAGGAAACGCAGCTCACCGAGAAGCTGACAGTGTTCGAGACGGTGCGCCTGTTTCGATCGTTTTATCGGGATGGGTATGACCCAGAGGAGTTGCTGCGCGATCTGTCGCTCGATGAGAAGCGAAATGCGCGTGTTGGCAAACTTTCGGGCGGTCAGCGGCAGCGGCTCGGTGTCGCGTGCGCGCTGGTCGGCAACCCGGACGTGCTTTTTCTCGACGAGCCGACCACCGGACTCGATCCGCAGAGCCGGTTGCAGTTGTGGGACATCGTGCAACGTTTCCGCGTGAAGGGCGGGACGGTGCTGCTGACGACGCATTACATGGAGGAAGCGCAGCGCCTCTGCGATCGCGTGGCCATCGTCGATCATGGCCACCTCATCGCGCTTGGCACTCCCGCGGAACTCATCGCCAAACTCGAAGCGCGCAACGTGATCGAGTTCACGAGCGAGCCGCCGCTTTCACAATCGGTCGTGACGGCCATCGACGCGTGCGCCGGTGCGAGCGCGCACAAAGGCGGTTGGCTGCTGCGCGTCCATTCGCTCGCCGAGGCCGTGCCACAGTTGATCGCGGCAGTGGAGCAGGAAGGCGCGAAGCTCGTATCGCTGTCGACGCACGAAGCTTCGCTCGAGGATCTCTTCGTCTCGCTGACCGGAAGGGAGCTTCGCGATGCCTGAGAAAACGCGCATCCGTCCCGCCATCGTCGAGCTGGCCATCACGCGGGCGAAGGAGTTCGTCCGCGAAAGCGAAGCGCTCTTCTGGGTCTTCGGCTTTCCGCTGATCCTGGCGCTTGCCCTCGGGTTCGCGTTCCGCGAGAAGCCGCCCGACCGCGTCCCGGTCGCCGTCGTGGCCGGACCGAATGCCGCGCAACGACTCGCTGCGCTGCAGAAGTCGCCCGTCCTCCTGCCGAGCATCATGAGCGAGCAGGACGCGCGCGATGCCTTGCGTCGCGGCAAAGTCTCGTTGCTGATCGAAGGAGCGGACACCGTAGTTTTCCGCTTCGACGCGACGCGGCCCGACGCGCAGAGCGCCCGCCGCGAAGCAGACGATGCGCTGCAGACCGCCGCGGGACGCCGCGACGTCGTCGTCACTCGCGAGGAGCGCGTTCACGAGCAAGGCGCGCGCTACATCGACTTCCTCATCCCCGGTCTCCTCGGCATGAACCTGATGGGCACGGGCATGTGGAGCATGGGCTTCACGATCGCCAACGCGCGCATGAAGAAATTGCTCAAGCGCCTCGTGGCCACGCCGATGCGCAAGACCGATTTCCTCCTCGCGCAGTTTCTGTCGCGGCTGATCTGGCTGCTGATCGAGGTCACGGTGCTGGTCGTTTTCGGCTGGCTCGTCTTCGGCGTGCGCGTGAATGGATCGATCCTGCTGCTGGCGATCCTCTGCATCATCGGCGGCTTCAGCTTCTCCGGCATCGGGCTGCTCACCGCGTCACGGGCGCGGACGATCGAAGCCGTCAGCGGCCTGATGAACCTCATCATGATGCCGATGTGGCTCTGCTCCGGCGTCTTCTTTTCTTACGAACGGTTTCCCGACTCGGTGAAGCCAATCATCCGCTTACTTCCGCTGACGTTGCTCAACGATGCGCTGCGCGCAGTCATCAACGACGCCGCAGGTTTGACGCAGATCGCCCCGAAACTGGCGCTGCTGGCGGCGTGGGGCCTCATCACATTCATGATCGGATTGAAAGTGTTCCGGTGGCAATGAAACGACTCGCGACAATCACCTTCCTGTTTCTCGCCGCCTGCGCAACGACGCCGCAGAGCACGCCGAACGCCGATGTGCTCCTGCAGCGCGATCGCGAATTCGCAAAGCAGTCGGCGGCTCGCGGTCATCTCGCCTGGCAGGAGTTCATGGCTCCGAGCGCTGCCAAGCCGGCCAACGGCGGCGTCATGCTGCTCGGGCCGCAGGAGATCGGCGACAACATGCTGGCAGCGTTCGCAAGCGGTTTCACACTGTCGTGGGAACCGACGCGCGCCGAAATTTCGCGCGGCGGAAAGCTCGGCTACACGTGGGGCCGCTACCGCTCCGTGTTCAGCGGCAAGACGCGCGAAGGAACATACATGACCGTCTGGGAAAAACAGCCGGACGGAACATGGAAAGTGCTCTTCGATACGGGCGATCCGGACTGAGGAAGCGGGGAGCTCGCACTCCCCACTCCGGTTCTCAGAATTTGAAATACAGCCCGATGTTTGCCTGCCCCTGAAACAGATCGCGGTTGTACGTGTAGTTGCACAGAAGGCAGGTCGTGTCGTTGGGCAGCGAGGTGTAGAAGCCTCGGATTTCGCCGCGGATCCCGGCGTGACTCTGAATCGGCACTTTCACGCCAACGCCTAACGATGCGGAAAACCGCGTCGCCGTCGAAACGTCGCTGCGGCGAGGATCGAGCGTCGCCACACCGGCGCTGCCGATGAAGTACGGAATCGCCGCGTACGACTGATTGAACGGCACCAGGATCCCGGCGTGGTAGTACGTGATGTCGAAGTTGCCTAGACGATGGCTGGGATCGAAGAGTCCGCCGCCATTGCCGTTCGTGAAGTCGGTGCTCTGATGATCGATCATCAGCTCGACCTTCATGCCGTTCGGCTGAATGGGGATGCCGAGGTTGATGCCGAAGTTCGCGGAGCTGGCGACGTCCGCGTCCTGATTGAAAAGGCTGGTCTGGCCGGAGTAGACCGTCCCGCCCCACGTGTAGCCGGCAAACGGCGTGACCTCGAACGAGTTGTCGTTGAAATAGCGGTAACGGTCGCGAGGACCGCGGTCGCGCCAGCCCTGAGCAAAGAGCGACGCGGGAACGATGAGAAGCAGCAGAACAAAAACGTATTTACGCATTGGTGTCCTCCATTGACATGGCCGCGCGGGATGCAGAAATGGCGCCTTGAAAATCAATCGGGTTCAGCCGTCACCAAGCGTTTGCACGTCCATGCCGAAGGACAGCGTGTTCGATCGGGTGGACAACTGCGTAGAATCACCGCCGCATGAAAATCGCCACATGGAATGTGAACGGGATTCGCGCGCGCGAGTCTCAGTTTCAGGAGTGGGTCGCGACTGCGCAGCCGGACGTGATCTGCCTGCAGGAGATCAAAGCCTCGATCCCCCAAATCCCCGAGTCGATCTGCAATCTCGGAGGTTACTGGTGCTACTGGCACGGCGCCGCCGCGTATTCAGGCGTCGCTCTGCACATGCGCCGCGAGACATTTCCGGAGGAGCCGAAGTTCACGCATCCAGAGTTCGATCACGAGACGCGCATCGTCGAAGCGCGCGCGGGCGACACGGTCTTCGCATCGGTCTACGTCCCGAACGGCGGCAAGGACTACGCGGCCAAGATCGCGTTCATGAATTCGCTGATCGCCTACGCGCGCACGCACCGCGAGCAGGGGTTGAACCTCGTCATCTGCGGCGACTACAACGTCGCCCGGACGGACATGGACGTGCACCCGAAAGAGCGCAAGCCGAACATCATCGGCCAGCGTCCCGAGGAACGCGACCTCCTCGAAGCGATGATCGCTGAGGGCCTGGTCGACGTCGGCCGCAAGCTCTATCCCGATGCCGACGACTACTTCACCTGGTGGGCGCCCTGGCGCAACCTCCGCCAACGCAACATCGGCTGGCGCCTCGACTACGTACTCGCCAGCGAGTCACTCGCGCAGCGCGCGGTGTCGTGTCCATCGTTCCGCGAGATCGGAACGAGCGATCACGCGCCGGTGGTGGCTACGTTCGAGTAGGGTTTGATGCGCTCGCACACACTCGACGATTACCTCTCCTTGCAACGCGGAATCGAGATCAAACTCGAATACTTCAAGGGCGACATCTGCGTCATCGCCAGCGGCTCTGCCGGCCACAATCGAATCAGCCGCAATGTCCTGAAACTCTTCGACGCTGCGCTCGCCGGATCGTCGTGCGAAGCGTTCGGCAGCGACATGCGCGTGAGCACGCCATCTGGCCTCTACACATACCCGGACGCAACGATCGTCTGCGGCCCGAAGGTCAGCAACGCCGCGGAAACCGTGACGAATCCGATCGTGATCGTCGAGGTGCTCTCCGACTCGACGCGCAACTACGACCGCGGCGAAAAGTTCGAGCTGTACCGATCGATTCCGACGCTACGTCATTACCTGTTGATCGAGCAGAACTTCCATCATGTCGAGCAACGGCATCTGGAGGCGGATGGTTCGTGGTCGACTGAATCGCCGGAAGAGAACGTTCATCTCTCTGAGGTCGGAATCGATCTCCGCGTCGCCGAGATCTACGAAGGCGTGGAAACAAACTAAGAGGCTTCAGGGGCTACACCGATCCCCCGAGGCGTTAAACGCCGAGAACCTTCAGAAGTTTGGCTGTCGAGAAGGTGCCCGTCGGAAATTCGTCGAAATCTCGATCATTTGACCAGATCGGGATACCGAGCTTTAACGCGAGAGCTGCGAGCGGAACGTCATCCGCATCGCGTTCGGCTAGCAGCGATCGAGCTTCGAAAAGATGCGTTGAATACCGATGCTTCCCGAAGACTTCGATCGGCAATAGCTCGAAAGCTTCCAGCAGGGATTCTTCGGAAACTCCGTATCTCTTCGCAAACTCGGGCAGGTACTCCCGGACTTCTGCGGCATTGTCTTCCGTCGTGACAACAATGAGTTCCGGATGATTGAACACGCGGCTGGCGGCCTTCCCGACGATCGCGGAGAGCAGCACGTTGCTATCGGCGGCGACGCTTCTTAAATTCGGCGAAGTCACGCTCGATATCTTCCTCAGTGATGCCCTTGGCGTCGAGCTGCTTCGCGATATCGCCCGCTAGCGCGAGAAACAGCTTCCGGCGCACTTCCATCGGAACCTTTGATGGGTCATGAAGCGGATAAAGGACAGCAGCCGGTTTGCCGTGTTTCGTGACCAGCACGGATTCGTCACTGTCGATGAGCTTTGCGATATTGCTGCGAAATTCACGGATGGTTGTGGTCTTCACGATTCACAGATTGTACACCAGTGTGTACACATTTCGATCCCAAAAAAGGCGGACCAAAGTCCGCCTTCGTGAAGTTGCGAAGTAATCGAACTATTCGAGAACCACGATCACGACGCGCCGATTTTCTGCGCGGCCCTTTCGGGTCTTGTTCGGCGCCACCGGCAGCGTGTCGCCGTAGGAGATCGTCGACATGCGGTTCAGCGGGAGTTGGGCGCCACGGGAGAGGTAGCGGCGGACTTCGTCGGCGCGGCGCTCGCCGAGCTCGTCGTTCAACTTGCGGCCGCCGGTGTCGTCCGTGTGGCCCTGAATCTCGATGTAGTACTGCTCGTTGAGCGCCTTCACCTTGCCGGCGAAATCATCGAGGGCGGCCTGCGCGTCCTTGTTCAACTCATACGAACCGACCTTGAACTTGATGCGGTCTTCCTTGAACGTCTGCTGGAAAACCACCTTGCCCTTGGCCAGCACGCCGGCGTCCTGAGCGCGCTTCAACGCGTCCTTCGCTTCGGTGCTGAGCTGTGCGATGGCAGCGTCGTTCTGCTGGAGATGCGTGTCGGTGGCCTTCTGCTTGTTCTGCAGATCTTCGACCTGACCTTCGACCGACTCCACCTTCTTTGCGGTCTGCGCCTGCGCTTCGGCGATCTTCTGATCGACCGATTTCGACGTCGCGCATGCGCCGAGTGTGGCGGCCAACGCCGTGGCCGTGAGGATGCGGATTCCAATCGTCTTCATAAACTTCCCTTCCTTTCCGTCTGTTTGTTTCGGGAGGCAACCATGGGTGGCTCGGTGCCGAGGTACCCCGCGCGGACCCGGACGGCGCGCGCGCGACCCGCGAGTTTCAGCGAGATCGTGCGGTACTTTACTGCACCTTTTCCCGTGGGGGCGAACCCGATCAGGTACTGCGCGCGGAGGTCATCTTCGATGTGCGAGACGGCTTCCGCGATCTGTTGCGGCGTGTTTCCGAGGTAGAGCTTTCCGCCCGTAAGTGTGGCCACTTCGTTGAGCAGTCCGATATCCGACAGGTCCTCGCGCGGACGCTTCTTATTGTCGACGGGCTGCTCCGGCTGACGCAATCCGAGTGAATAGATCGGAACCGAGATGCCCTGAAGCTGTTGCGCCAGCGCACCGCGCGTCAGTGACGACGCGTTGTCGATGCCGTCGCTGAGGAGAATGATGGCGCGGGTCGGATTGCGTCCGAGTTTGCTGCGCTCCGGCATCGTCGCCAGCGCGTCGAAGAACGCGGTCTTGCCGTACGGTTTGACGTGACCGAGAGCGCGCGTGATGTCGTTCGGATTCTCGGTGAACGGCGCCACTTCGATTGCCTGCGACTCCGCGAAAACGTACAGCGCGAAATCGTCGCCGGGACGTCGATGGCCGATCAGCGCGCCGATCGCCGCGAACGCCGAATCCATCTTTCCCGCCAGCGCCATCGAGCCGGAGCCGTCGAGCAGGATCGTGAACGACACCGGCGCGTTCTGCGACTTCTCGAACATATCGCTGCGCACCGGCGCCCCGTCCACCGTCAGATTGACCTCGGCGTTGCGCAGGTCGGTGATCGGACGTCCGTGATCGCCCAGGACCGTGAACGGGATCATCACGTAGCCGACGGAGACCGACTCCGACATCGGCGCGACCACGCTCTGCGCGAGCAGCGGCAGTGCGACAAACAGCGCGGTGCAGGCGAGTACCCGGCTCATGCGGACAATGAACAAATAACTAGTTACCCCGCATTTCGAACTACTTCCAGCAACTACTTCCAGGTGAGGGGGATGAACTTCTCGTCGCCCTGTTGCGTCCGCTCCCATTTCAGGAAGTCGTAGTACCCGCAGCGCTTGAAGTCGGGGTACTCGTGGCAGACGCCGGGCCGGGCGTTGTAAATCGTGCAGCGCCGCTCTTTGATGTCGAGAAACATGCAGACGCTGCCGTAGATCTTGTCCTTCTGATGGCGAAGAACCTGCTCGCCTTCGACGACTTTCGTGAAGCGCTTTTGCGCCACTTCGACATCGACGTCGAAATGTTTCGCCAGGCGAGTCACGTCGCGCTTGTTGACGATGATGCGCGTGTAGCTGCAGCAGTACGCCGGGCACTTCGTGCAGTCATAGGAACCCATGGCGAGAGTGTACGGGAAGTGGTGGCCGCTATCCACTGTCCTATGATGCCGCCATGGACCACGCCGTCGCCCTCGTTCAGGCGTATCTGCAGCTCAATGGGTATTTCACCTCCGCCGAGTATCCGATCATTGCCGCCGCGGGACGCAACGGCTTCCGCACGTTGACCGACATCGACGTCCTCGCGTTCCGCTTTCCGTCCGGGCTGCCGTCGCCGGCAAGTTCGCCGAAACGCGCACCGCGCGCGCTGGACATGAGCGATGTCGATCCTGGCCTCGGCATTCCCCCGGATTCGATCGACATGGTCATCGGCGAGGTGAAAGAAGGGCGCGTCGGCATCAACAGCGGTGCGCGGAATCCCGAAATCCTCAAGACCGTCATCAGCCGGCTCGGCGATTCGACGATCGACAGCGATGCCGTCGTCGCCGATTTACTCGAGCACGGATCGGCGACGTTGCCGTCCGGTTTCGCGATCCGGTTGATCGCCTTCGGCTCCTTCCCGCCCGGCGCCCCCGTCCCGCCGTGCCGCATCATCAGCCTCGGGCACGTGCTCGATTTTCTGCAGCGTTACGTGCGCAAACACTGGAGCATGCTGCGCCACCTGCAGTTCAAGGATCCGGCGTTCGGATTTCTGATGACGTTGGAGAAAGCGCGGCGCGGCGGCGCGGGACGTCGTGGCGAAGCGGGCGTCGAGATCGTCTCGTCGAAGCCGCGACCGGCGCATGACCGCCCGCTGAAGAGGTGACGCATTTCACATCTGACTGACGACCCGATCGATGCTGCCGCGCTCGTGAAGCGCGCGATGCGTCCGTCCGACGGCGCGTACGTGTTGTTCGAAGGCGTCGTGCGCAATCACCACGAAGGCAAGGCGGTGGAGTCGATTTTCTACGACGCGTATCGGCCGATGGCCGAGAAGGAGATTGCGAAGATCGTCGATGACGTTCGGAGCACGTACGCCGAGGTTGCAGTTGAAGTTGTGCACCGTCTCGGGCAGCTCGTCGTCGGCGATTCGTCGATCGCGATCGTGGCCGCATCGCCGCATCGCGCCGAGGCTTTCGAGGCGTGCCGAATGATGATCGATCGCATCAAAGAGACCGTCCCGATCTGGAAAAAGGAACGCGGACCCGGCGGCGAAGAATGGGTCGGCTGGCAGGGCAAGTGCTGACATGAGCACTTCGCACAACGTCTCCGACCGCCAGCTCCCGCGCGGCGCTGGCGAGGCGGCCGAAGTGCCGCCGATTTCCGCGGCGAGCGTGATCGTGTTGCGCGATTCGCCGCTGGAAGTGCTGATGATCCGGCGGCATTCGAAATCGTCGTTCGTACCGGATGCGTGGGTTTTTCCCGGCGGAGTCGTCGAACCGAGCGATCACACCCTCGGCGATGGATCAGAACTCGCCACGATGCGCGTCGCTGCCGCACGCGAGTTGTTCGAAGAGAGCGGCATCTGGCTCGGTGCGTCGCTCATCGATGCCGAAACAAAACGTCGCAAACTGCTCGCTGCCGAGATCACCTTCGCATCGCTGCTCAATGAATCGCCGCTCGATCTCGAACAACTCGTCTGGACCTCGCGCTGGATCACTCCGGTCGGCGTTCCAAAACGATTCGACACGTACTTTTTCCTCGCTGCCGTGAATCGCGATGCCGTCGCCTCGGCCGAAAACGTCGAAGCGGTCGAAGTGATCTGGATTCCGCCGGTCGAGGCGATCGAGAAACTGCAGATCGTTTTTCCGACGCAGAAGAACCTCGAAGCGCTGACCGGATTTACCGCGGCCGAGGAGTTGCTCGCATCCCGCCGAGGAGTGGAGGTAGCGACGACGCGGCCGGTGCTCGTCGTGGAAGACGGAAAGAAGAAGATCATCCTGCCGTGATCATTCGTGACATCACCGCTCCGAATCCGGGCGCGTTCACGTTGAGTGGAACGCGGACGTATCTCCTCGGCGAGTCGGCGGTGATCGATCCGGGTCCGGCCATCGATTCGCACATCGAAGCGGTTCGAAATGCGATGCCGAGGCTGACCACGATTTTGATCACACACCGGCATGGCGATCACGCGCCGGCGGCAGTGCCGCTGAAGAGAATGACCGGCGCAAGAATCGTCGCGCCGCGCGGGGTGTTCGATGACACGCTCGTCGATCAGCGCGTCTCCGGCGGCGACACGATCCCGATCGAGGATGAATCGCTGGAAGTGATCGCCACGCCCGGACACACCGCCGAGCACGTTTGTTTTTTGACATCAGCCGGCGATCTCTTCACCGGCGACACGGTCCTCGGCGAAGGGACGACCGCGATCTTTCCGCCGGACGGATCGATGCGCGATTACATCGCGTCGTTGCGGCTTCTGCTCGCGCACAATCCGAAACGGATTCTCCCCGCTCACGGACCGACACGCGATGATGCCGCCACGTTGATTGAGCAATATATTGCCCACCGCCTCGAACGCGAACGGCAAGTGTTCGACGCGCTCGCAGGCGGCGCGACCTCCGCGGCTTCGATGCGGCAGCGCATTTATCCCGATCTCGATCCGCGGCTCCACGGCGCGGCGGAGATCCAGATCGCCGCGCATCTCATCAAGCTGGTCGAGGATGGAAGAGTCATCGAACGCGGCGACTCCTACGCCATACAATCCGCACCGCAATGACGCACAAAGACTTCATCGAAATTCACGACTACTCCGCGGACGAGGTTCGGGAGATCTTCGAAATCGCGCGCGACATGAAGGCTAATCGCGAGAAATATCGCGACGCGCTGAAGGGCAAAACGCTGGCGATGATCTTCGAGAAATCGTCGACGCGCACGCGCGTCTCCTTCGAAGTGGGCATGTTCCAGATGGGCGGCCACGCGCTCTTTCTTTCGTCGCGCGACATCCAGATCGGGCGCGGCGAACCGATCTACGACAGCGCGAAAGTTCTCTCGCGCTACGTCGACGGGATCATGGCCCGCACGTTCGCGCACAAGACCGTGACGGAGCTGGCCGAGTACGCGAGCGTGCCGGTGATCAACGGACTGACCGATCTCTCCCATCCGATGCAGGCCATGACCGATTACTTCACCGCCTGGGAGCACCTCGGCGATCTGAAAGGCCGCAAGCTCGCCTACATCGGCGACGGCAACAACATGGCCCATTCGTTGATGTTCGGCGCGTCGAAGGTGGGGATGAACATTTCGATCGCCACGCCGCCGAGCTACGCGCCCGATCCGATGATCATCGCGCAATCGCAGGGCGACGCCGACTACGCCGGAACGAAAGTCACCATCACGACGTCGATCGACGAAGCCGTGCGCGACGCCGACGTCGTTGAAACGGATGTCTGGGCGTCGATGGGTCAGGAAGCCGAAGCGAAGCAACGGCAGAAAGACTTCGAAGGATGGATGGTCGATGCGCGCGTGATGTCGCTCGCGAAAAAGGACGCCATCTTCATGCACTGCCTTCCCGCGCATCGCGGCGAGGAAGTAGCCGGCGAAGTCATCGACTCGCCGCAATCAGTCATCTACGACGAAGCCGAGAACCGGCTGCACGTGCAGAAGGCAATCATGTACGTGTTGATGAGGAAGTAGATTCGTGGATTGAATTGCCGCGGAGACCAGCTTTTCTAATCCACTAATCTACTGATCGACTAATCCACTAGAACATGCCTGACGCACAAACCCGGCACACGCGCGGCCTGACCGTCGTCATCATCCTCGGCGTGATTTTTTTTGCGCTGCTGGCGCTGCTGATTCTACGTAGCGGAAAGCATGGCGACGCGCCGCCGCCGGCGTCCGAAAACCTGTCGGTGCTTGCGTTGCGACTCCGGCTTCGCACGCAACCGACGGCGAATGCGCCCGTCGTCGCAACCGCTACGAACGGCGAAAAGTTGATCGTGCTCGAAGACCGCGGCGCGTGGGTTCGCGTTCAGGACGATGACGGCATGACCGGCTGGGCGGAGCGCAACTCGCTCGAGCGCACATCCGAACGCGAGCGCCGTCTGGCGCGCTACGAAACGATCCGCAAACTGCCCGCGCTCAACGCCATCGTCAGCGCGCGCACGCCGCTTTACGCCGGCCCGGGCATCTTCTATCCGATCATCGGCGAGCTGTCCGCGGAGACGCAGGTGAAGGTCTACACCCGCGATCACGATTTCTACGCGCTCGATCACGACAACCAGATTGCCTACGCGGACGTCGATGCGATCGACGTCAGTTCCGCCGGAACGCGTCAGGTCGAAGTGCATACCGACACGACTGCAACGGACACCGCGGCGACGACGTCTGCAGCTTCGCCGACGGAAACTGCGCCAGCCGAGGTGCATGTGGCGACGGACAACGGAGGCGTTTACTCCGCGGTACCGGCCGGTGGCACGCAGCCGGAGGAGACCGATCGCGTCGTCCCGCGCTATCCGATGATGGCGCGCCGCGCCGGGATCCAGGGACCGGTCGTCGTCCGCGGGATCGTCCGCCGTGACGGGACCATCGACAACGTTGAGGTCATCCGCGATCTCCCCTACGGCCTCGGCGACGCCGCTCGCGACGCGGTGATCCAGTGGCACTTCCGCCCGGCGACCGTTCGCGGCGAGCCGATCGATGTGTATTACACGGTGACCGTGAATTTCCGACTGCAGTAGCGGGTCAGCAGCGGCAGCTCGGGCCGGAGATCTTTCATCGGGCGGCGCGGCGCGCACCTGAAGCCCCTCGCCATCCGCCTCGGCAGCCGACAGAGCCCGAGGAGTAGAATCCGACCAGATGATCATTCACAACGAGATCGTGCACGCCGATCCAGAGATCCTGGCGGGCGAACCTGTGTTCGTCGGAACTCGGGTACCGCTCCGTAACCTGTTCGACTACCTTGAGGCAGGCGATTCGCTGGATGTCTTCTTAGATTCCTTCCCAGACGTTAGCCGGGAACAGGCCGTCGCAGCGCTGGAGCTCGCAAAGGAGACAATGTCCGCTGCGAGTTCTCATTGATCAATGTCTTCCACGACCACTCGCCGCGGAGCTTACCGATCACGAGGCAACGACCGTTCGTGCTCAGCGCTGGCTCGGCCTCCGAAACGGCGTTCTCCTGCGCGCTGCCGTCGAGGCCGGGTTCCAAGTCTTCATCACGAACGACTCCAGTATCGAATTTCAGCAGAACGTCAAGAAAATCGGAATCGGAGTCATTGCGATTGTTGGGGTCCGACCGCATTCAGGATCTCCGGCCTCTCATACCTGAACTTCTCGAGAGTCTTGCGGTGATCAAGCCGGGCCAGGTGATTACGATCGCCGGATAGCTACACTGACGGCGTGACAGGTCAACTTCAAATCACACCTAAATCAATCGCCCGCAACACCGCGCGCGTCCGATCGCGCACGCCTAACTTCGACAGCAGATTCGAGATGTGATTCTTCACGGTGCCCTCGGTGATGTTGAGCAATTCGCCGATTTCGTGATTGCTGTAGCCGCCGGCGAGGAGGCGGAGGATGGTTCGTTCGCGGTCCGTCAGCGGCTCGGGCAGGTCTGCGGATTCGAACGATGAGTCGCTCTTTTCCAGCGCTCGCATGATCCGTTCGGTGATGACCGGCTCGATGCACGTGCCGCCATCAGCGAGAGTCCGGATCGCGCCGGCGAGCCGTTCGAGCGAGACATCCTTGAGCAGCCAGCCTTTCGCGCCGGCGCGGACGGCTTCAAACAAAATCGCGTCGTCGTCGAATGTCGTCAGGATCAGCGTCGGACGCGCGGCGTTTCGTTCGCGCAGCGCGCGCAGGACGCCGACGCCGTCGAGCTTCGGCATGCGCAGGTCGAGCAGGACGACGTCGGGTTTCGCGCGTTCGATCACCTCGACCGCTTCCTCGCCATCGCTGGCTTCGGCGACGACTTCGATGTCGGGCACGAGCGCGAGAAGGCTGCGCAGGCCCTGGCGGACGATGGTCTGATCTTCGACGATGCAGATGCGAATCATGCCGCGGCTCCGAGCGGCAGCGTCACGTGGAGCGAGAAACCGCGGCCGCGCATCGACGTCACTTCGAACGTTCCTCGCGCCTGCTGCACGCGTTCGCGCAAGCCGAGGAGGCCGTTGCCGAAGGTGACGTTGTCAGCGCCGACGCCGTCGTCGCGCGCGTCGATCGAGAGTGTGTGATCCGCCGTGCCGAGGTTGAGCCAGAGATTGCGCGCGCCGGAGTGGCGCACCGCGTTCGTAACGATTTCCTGCACCGTGCGCAACGCGACCTCGGCGATGTTGGCGTCGGCAACGGCAAGCTCGCGCGGGAAATCGAGATGGAGCGACGGCGTCACGATCACATCGCGCAACGATTCGAGCGACGACGTCAGATCGACCGGTTCATCGTTGCGAAGCCGGCTGACGACGTCGCGAACGTCAGCGAGCAGATGCTTTGCGATCGACTTGCTCTTCTCGATCGATTCCTTTGCATCACCCGAGGCGAGATGGCCGGCCACTTCGAGATTGAGGCTGAGCGCGGTGAGGTGATGGCCGAGGAGGTCGTGGAGATCGCGCGCAATGCGGAGGCGTTCCGAGGTGCGGCTGCTGATCTCGAGCAACTCCGTGGTCATGCGCAGTTCCGCGTTGGCCTCGGCCAGCGATTTCCGCGCCTCCATCTCCGAGTGCGCGACGTGCATCGAAAAAAGCGAGAACAGCGAGAAGGCGAAATAGACGAGCGCGTAGATGACGGGCGATGCATCGGTTTGCGAAACGATGACGCCGAGGACGATGCAGTTGATTGCGATGACGATGATGGCCACGCGCGGCCGGTAAGCGCCGAGTTGGGCCGCGATCATCACCAGCAATACCGGTTGAAAACCGGTGGGCTGCATAGCGACGCAGACGTACGCCGCCAACGTTTCGACGACGACCATCGAAATTTTCGTCGGCGTGCCGCAGCCGGGACGCGTGCCGAAGATGAACGCGACGATGAAGATGATGAATGCGGTGAACAGCAGCGCGGCGCGCGGACCGGCCAGCGAGCGGTACTGCGCCTGCCACAGCACGCTCGGAATCCCGATGATGATCCAGGTCAGGACTCCGACCCACTTCATCTTCTGTTCGTTCACGTTCATGGAAAGGCTTAAACCACCACAGAGACACAGAGGCCGCAGAGTTGAAGCTGTAATTCTGTGATCTCTGTGTCTCTGTGGTGAAGGGTTTTCAGAAGTAATAACGCGCGCCCGCTGTGGTCACGCGCCGCACCTGCATGTACGACAGCTCGCTGCCGCGCGCGCCGGCGAATTCGGTATCGATGGCGTAGATGCTGACGTTGGGGCGCACGCGAAGCGACAGCGTAGCGCGCACGAGCAGCGATCCGTCGCGAAGATTGGAAATGGCGATCAGCTCAAGGTCGAGTTTGTCGTGCGGGATGTCGACGCGGATGAAGCCGTAGGTGCGCGCCATGCGCAGTGGCGAGTAGGCGGCGTTGACCGCGCGGAAGGATTTGGCGTCGTGGGCGAAATCGGCCGCGGATTGAAAGGCGTGGAACGCGTTTTCGTCGAGTCCGTCGCCGCCGTGGTACAGCTCGGCGACGAGGTTGACGTTGCCGCGGAAGGTGTACTGCCCGCCGATCAGCGCATGTCGCCGCGCGATTTCGCCGTGCAGTTCGAGTGCGTCGCCGAAGACGCGCGCGGCGCTGATGCCTTGCTTTGTTCCGTCGCCGTCGCGATGGAAGTGGAGGGAAACGTCGGTGCCGGCGATGAGGCGATAGACGCGTCCGGCGACCGCGCCGTCATTGAGTGCGTAGAGCGAAACGTTCGTGCCTCGGATGAAAAGATCGGTGCGGATCATGTCGACACCAACGTTCGCGGAACGGCGGTCGGACGGATCGGCAGGATTCTTTTTCGGACTGACGAAGGCGGTCGGATTCCAGGCGTAGCCGGTCCCCCATTTTTCGATGACGCGTCCGATGGTGATGTCGAGCCACGGCTTCGGATTGAGCTGGACGAACGCTTCGCCAGCATCCGCGCGCTGCGCTCCGCCCTCGGCGGCATCGCCGCGAAGCTTGACGTGAAACTTCCAGACGCGGCTATCGGGCGCTGCGTCGAAGAACGCGACAGCATCGCCGGAGCCGCTGCGGTACGGGAGGCCGGCGATGTTGCGCGGGTTCAGCGTGGACGCAGCGTTGGCGGGTGTGAGCTGCCATTCGGCGCCGGCGGAGCCGAAGAATTTGAAGGTTTCGGCATGGGCTGATGTCACGACGAGCATGAAGAGAAATGCGCCAATGATCGCATTGCGGAACGGAGCGCTGGCGTCCTCGCCGGCTGGCCCGGCGGCGTCCCGCCGCCGAACCGCCAAACCCTCAACGTCCGCTGGGAACAAGACGGCGGCGCAAGCCTCCCATTCGGCGGCGAGGACGCCGCCGAGCCAGCCGGCGAAACGCCAGCGCTCCAGCCGTGAGATCTTCACCATTTGCCCAGCGCGTCCTTCGTGAACATCTTCTCGGCGTTTTCTTTTGGCGTCAGGTTCGCGTAGCGCATCACTGTGCGGTTGCCGGGACGGAGCAGGTCGTCGATTTCGATCTCCGTCACCACGCGGCGGCCGGCCATCGTTCCGTAGGCCTTGTACGTCGCGCGCTTGATCAGCTTTCCGGAGACGACGTAAAAGTCGGCGCGGCGCGGCTCGTACGACTGCTTGTCGATCCACAGCCGCACGCGGTTGTAGGCGACGGACGGACCCTTCGCTACGAGATCGATCACGAATGCATCGCCATCGTCAGCCACGGCCGTCGCGTTGTAATCGACGGTGAAACTCGTTCGCGCGACGTCGCCGTTCGATGCCTGGCCCATCAATCGTTGCAGCGGCGAGATGCGGATCGGCCGGCTCGCGCTCGGGATGTAGATCCACATCGCGTCGCGCAGCATCAGCAGGTATTTCCCTTTCTCGGTCTGCGGGAAGGTGAACTCGACGACGCTCCGGTCGCTGCTCTTTCCGTAAACGCGAAAGCGCGAGGTGTCGGTTTTGCCGCCGGTCGCGAACGAAGTCAGCTCGACATCGACGGAAAAGCTCTCGATCGGATTGCGGAAGACGTCGGCGCGAGCGAGAACTGATGCGGCTTTGTCATCGGCGATCAACGGCAACGCGAGGAAAAGAAGTGCGATGGCAAGGAGTCGTTTCATGGTCAGCCTAAATGTGTCCCAGCGCATCGACGATCTTCAGCCGCGATGCTTTCAGCGCGGGGAGGATCGACGACAACGTCGAGGTGATGACGGCGATGAGGAAGGCGGTGATGAGGATGCCCGGCTGCAGCATCACGCGCAGCGGGTAGCCCTGCGTGTAGCCGGGCGGTGGCGGCAGCATGATGTGCACGCGGTTGATGAGGTTGGAGATTCCGAAGCCGAACAGCAGCCCGGCCACGCCGCCGATCACGCCGATCATCAGCCCCTCGGCCAGAAACATCCGCCAGATGCTGGAGCGAGTCGTGCCGATGGCCATCATCGTGCCGATCTCGCGCGTGCGTTCGAAGATCGACATCACGATCGTGTTCGCAACGCTGAAGATGACGATGGCGAAGACGACCATGCCGATGAAGCCGAAGATGCCGTTATAGAGCGCCACGACCTGGTGGTAGAACGTGGCGAGCTGCGACCAATCCTTCATCTCCAGCGCCCAATGATTCTTCGCGAAGAGCGTGGTGAGGCTGGCTCGGACGGCGGCCGTGTCGTCGGTGTCGTTGAGCATCACCAGCAGGCGCTCGACTTTCGTCGTCTGGAGCAATTGCTGCGCGCCGGCCAGCGGCATCTTGATGGCGCGGTCGTCGTACTCCTTCACGCCGCTCATGAAAATGCCGGCCACGCGCACGTCGATGGCGTTGAGCGAGCCTGAAGTCGTCGTCGACATCAGCGTCAGGTAATCGCCCGGCTTCGCGTGCATCGATGCGGCGAGGCCGCGGCCCAGGATGACGGCGTCCGATTCGTTGGCGGGGAGATCGGTGCCGGAGACGAGGCGCTGGGCGTTCATGGCCTTGTCCTCCTTCGGCTCGACGCCGGTGGCCATGAACGTCTCGGACTTGTCGCCGTTGCTGACGAGGCCCATCAGCGTGATCTGGGCGGTGGTCATGCGCACGCGCTTGTCTGCCTGGATCGCGCGCCGCAACTGCGCAACATCCTCCAGTCCGTATTCGAGCGGCTTCCTGGCTTCGGCGCGCTCGAAGCCGGCCTTGTAGATCTGCAGATGTCCCAGCCGGTTGCGGATCGTGCTCTCGCGCAGACCGTGGAAGGTGATGGCTTTGTAGCCGCCGAAGAGGATCAGGCCAACGGCGCCGAAGACGATGACGAGCAGCGTGATGGCCGAGCGGCGGCGATTGCGGAAGACGTTGCGAAGGGCAAGTTTGGTCAGCATGTTCGTTCCTTTTAGGAAGCGCGCGCTTCGAGGATCTGCTCGGTTACCAGCGCTCCGTCGTGCATGCGCACGCAACGGCGGGCGCGCGACATCAGCGACGGATCGTGTGTGGCGAAGATGAACGTGCAGCGGGTTCGGGCGTTGAGCTCTTCGACGAGATCGAGGATCTTCGCGGCGGTGACGGAGTCGAGATTCGCGGTCGGCTCGTCGGCCAGAACGAGCTTCGGCTGGCCGGCCATGGCTCGCGCGATGGCCACGCGCTGCCGTTGCCCGCCGGAAAGCTGATCGGGACGCTGGCGCGCCTGATCGCTCAAGCCGACCTGCTCCAGCCAATCGAGTACGCGCTTGCGGCGCGCCGCCGCCGGGACTTGTTGCAGCAGCAGCGGGTACTCGACGTTCTCGTACGCCGTCAGCACCGGAATGAGGTTGAAGGTCTGGAAGATGAAGCCGAGTGTGTCGCGGCGGGTGGAGGCGAGGCGGTGGAGCGGGACGGGCGTGACATCGACTCCATCGATCAGAATCCGGCCGGAGTCGGGTTTGTCGATGCAGCCGATGAGGTTGAGCAGCGTGGTCTTGCCGCTGCCTGACGGGCCCGCCAGCGCCAGGAAGTCGCCGCGGCCGACGTCGAGCGAGACTCCGGTCAGCGCGCGGACGTTCACGCGTCCCAGCGGGTAGGTTCGCGTCACATCGAGCAGTCGTACGAGAGGTTGTTGATGCATCGGGTTCTCCTTCGCCGCCCAATCTAGGCATCCGCCGGAGGCACCGCATGTGCAGGAAGAACGGAGTCCGCATCATGACTTTCGGCATACACGCCGAAAATCGCCGTTTGACGCGGAGAGTGCGGTAGAGCACAATCGCGCGAAAACGTAGTAGCGAAAAACGTAGTAGGAGAGGAACAACTGATGGCGACAACGAGCAAGAAGAAGAGCGGCGGCAGCGGACTGTCCGCGTTAGTCACCCCGAGCAGCGACCTGGCGGCAATCGTCGGCAGCAACCCGATGCCGCGCAGCGAGATCACCAAGAAGGTTTGGGACTACATCAAGGCCAATGGTCTTCAGGACCAGACCAACAAGCGCATGATCAACGCGGACGACAAGCTGCGGAAGATCTTCAACGGCAAGAACCAGGTCTCGATGTTCGAGATGACTGCTCTGGTCAGCAAGCACCTGAAGGCCTAACTTACCGAGTGCAGCGACGACAAAGGCCGGCGTAATGCCGGCCTTTTTGTGTTTTGTGCTGGGTAGACCCTTTTCACCACAGAGACACCAAGAGCACAGAGGTCAACTCTGCGCCCTCTGTGCCTCTGTGGTGATTTTGCACTATCGAATGCCGGTATCGATGTTCACGTCCACCTTGGCGACGGTGTTTGCGTGAATGTCGACCACCTTCGGCAGATCGGACGTACGGTCGGCGCCGTTCGGCTTCAGCACCACTGTGTACGTCGCTGGCGTCAGATCGATCAGGTAACTCCCCTGCGAATCGATATCGACCGTGAAGAGCAGATTCGTCTTCGCCGCGTCCCACACCTCGATCTTCCGCGCAGCGTAGGCGGACGGCGGCGTCGGGCATGGGTGGGCGTCGCTCTGCGGGCCCGGACAATTCGGACCGATCGTGACTACGCCCGAAAGGCGGCCGTGCTCCGCAACTCCTCCCGATCCCGCGGTCTTGCCATCCGTCGGCGACGTCGGACTGTGGCAAGCGATGACGACGGCGAGAAGAACGGCCGCGAGTGCAGGACGTGGGGAGCGCATCGCGCTATTGTAGCCATCCACGCGGCCTTAGGCGCCGTATCCATCGAAGGAGGAGCCATGAAGCGCTTCATTTTGGCAACCGCTGCCGCAATTCTCACCGCCTGTTCGTCATCCCCGCGTATCTCTTCGGACTTTTCGCCCGGCGACGCGGAGAACGCCATCCGCCGCGCCAACGCCGATTTCGCCGCGAATGTACGTTCCGCAAATGCCCAAATATTGGTCAGCAATTTCTACGCGCCGGATGCCGTTGTGATGGCGCCGAACTATCCGGCGCTGCGCGGCCGCGACGCCATCCAGCAGTTCTGGACCGGCTTCCTCGCATCCGGCGCCGTCGATGTCGCGCTCACCAGCACGAACGTGATGCAGCCTTCCAGCGACGTCGCCATCGAAAGCGGCCACTACGATCTTTCGCTTCGTCCTGCCAGCGGTCAGGCCATCAAAGACGCCGGCAAGTACGTGGTCGTGTGGAAAAAGTCGGATGGCCGGTGGTGGGCAGTCGAGGACATTTTCAACTCCGACATGCCGAAGTAGACCGGGTACATCCATTGCTCTGCACGATCTGTTTGCGGAGCGATTGATGAAGAAATACCTCGGTATTTTCAAACAGACCATCAGCGAGTTCATCGCGGACAAGGTGCCGCGCCTCGGCGCGGCGCTGGCCTACTACACGATCTTTTCTCTGGCGCCGCTCCTGCTGATCGTCATAGCCATCGCCGGACTCGCCTTCGGCCACGACGCCGCGCAGAACAAGATTTTCGAGCAGCTCCACGGCGTGCTCGGGGCGAACACCGCCGCCGGCGTGCAGGAGATGGTGAAGAACGCCTCGAAGCCGAAAACCGGCACGGTGGCCACGGTCCTCGGCATCGTCACGCTGCTCCTCGGCGCGTCCGGCGTTTTCGGTCAGCTCAAAGACGCGCTCAACACGATCTGGGATGTGAAGCCGAAAGAGGGCCGCGGGATCATGGGAATGGTCAAGGACCGCTTCCTCTCCTTCGCAATGGTCTTCGGCCTCGGCTTCCTGCTTCTGGTCTCGCTCGTGATCGATACCGCGATTGCTGCGATGGGCAAGTACGCCGGCAACCACCTTCCCGGCGGCGAAGCGATCTGGCACATCGTCGAGCTGGCCTTTTCATTCGTAGTCATCACCGTGCTGATGGCCGGGATTTTCCGGCTGCTCCCGGATCTGAAAATCGAATGGCGCGATGTCTGGTTCGGTGCGGCGCTGACCTCACTCCTCTTCGTGATCGGCAAGTTCGCTCTCGGGATTTACTTCGCGAAGAGCGCCGTCGGCTCGACCTTCGGAGCGGCCGGCTCGCTCGTCCTGGTCCTGCTCTGGGTCTACTACTCCGCGCAGATTCTCCTCTTCGGCGCCGAATTCACGCAGGTCTACGCGCGCTCGCACGGCAGCCTGAAAGCGGAAGGCGACGCGAAACGGACCGTGAAGGAGAAAGAGGAACAGACGCCGGCGCCGGCGGCAAAGGCAGTCGTCGTCTACAGGACCGCGCCATCGAAAGGCGGCGGAGCGGGACTTGCGAAGATGGCCGCGGGCGGCGTTGCCGGACTGTTGATCGGCGCAATTGTCGGCGGCGTCAGCGCCACGATCGTCGTGGTGAAGTCGGTGAAGAAGCTGTTTACGCGGTAGCCGTCACTTGCGCGTCGCCTTCGTCATCAGGCCGATGCCGATGACGATTGCCGCGGCACCGGCGGCGACCCACGACGAATTCGACCTGGCGTTCTTCACGCCGCGTTTGATCGACTTCGCCGCCTCGTGCCTCTTCTTGTACGCGATGCCATCCAACTCCATCACGCTGCCTTTGACGCTCGGCGTCTCGAGAATCTTGCCGATGGCCCAAACCGTCAGCGGCGGGATCAATCGCTTGAGGGTCTTGTGGGTCGGCGACTTGACGTTCATCACGTCCTCCTGGGACGTGAGAGAGCAAGGTCCGGGCCTGTCGCGCCTGTCATCCTGAGCCGCCGAAGGACGGTCGAAGGACCCCCAACGTGCTCGCCTCGTGAAAAGCCCGCCCTTCCGGTTATCAGGAACGGGGTCCTTCGACCGTCCTCCGCTGCGTCGGCTTCGCCTACGCAAGCTTCGGCGGCTCAGGATGACAAATCCACGTCCCGCACCGCCTCCGCTGCGCCGCAGACGTAGAGCTGATCGCCGGACTGGACGACCGTGTCCGCTGTCACCGCGATGAACGCGCCGTGGCGTTCAATCGCCAGCAGCGAACAGCCGTACTGACGCAGCGGCATATCGCGCAGTGCACGACTCGAACGCACGGTAAAGCGTTCCACGCGGCGGTGCTCGTCGCGCGAACGCGCCACGTGTCCGAGCAGGCGGGAGGAGAGCATCTCGCCGGAAATGTCGCTGATGGAGAGTGCGAAGTCGGCGCCGGCGCGGTAGATGTTGTCGATGTTGCGCGAGTGATTGACGCGCGCGATGACCGGCACGTCGGGGGCGGCATCGCGCGCGATGACGGTCGCGAACAACGTGGCGTCGTCGCTGTCCAGCGCCAGCACGACTGCGCGGCATTCGTGCAGCGACGCCCGTTGCAGCACCGAGGAGTCGAGCACATTGCCGATGATGTCGACGCCGGGAGCGGACTGCCGCTCGACGACGCGCACTTCCTCGCCCGCATCGGTGAGCAGCTCATGCACCTTGCGGCCGACTTCGCCGAACCCGGCGATGAGATACGGTCCGCTGCGGCGAAGAAAGTTGCTGCCGATCATCGCCGCGGCGCGATCGAGCGAGGCGGCATCGCCGGCGATCTCCAGGATCGAACCCGGCTCGACGACCATCGCCGCATCGCAGCGCGCGTGGAGGCGGTTGCGCATCCACTGGCCGACCACGATCGCGCCGCTGGCCGCACCGAGGTTCGAGGCCCCGAGCGTGAGGCCGGCGAGGGGACTCGTTGCGGCGACACGGATTTCGCGTCGTTCGAGCGGCAGATCCTCGGCGCCCGGCATGCGCGGACTGATGCGATCGCTCGCATGAGCCGCCAGCGCCGCCGCGACGATGTGCCGCGGCGTGTACGCGGCGGTTGCGCCGGCCAGCTCCATCGGCTTCCGGTGTGCAGGCTCTTCGACGAACGCGAACATCTCGCCGCGAAACCCCATCTGCCGCGCGCGAAGAATCAGCGCCGCGTTTTCTTCATCGCGTCCATTCGCAACGAGCGCACGCGCAAACGGCAACCGGCAGACATCGAGCGCATCCTCTTCGGCGCGGCTGAAAACGGCCGGCAGTCCGCGCTCGAGCACCGCGCGCGCCGCGGTCTCGTCGGTTTCGACGACGATCGAGGCGACGTCGTGCGCCGCCAGGTTTTGCAGCAGCGTCTCCACCGCCGGTCCGTAGCGATAGACAATCACGTGGTTCGCCATCTTCGGAGCGATGCGCGGCACGCGTCGCTCGAAGCGCTCCTCCAGAAACGGCACAAGGAAAATCGGCACGATCAGGAAGACGAGAAAGACGCCGGCGAACTGCACCACCACCACCAGCACCACCATGGCCGGATGGCGCCAATGGCTGTCGGCGCCGTAGCCGGTCGTGCTGAGCGACTCGGCGGCCCACTCGAAGCTGTCCCAGAACGTGCGCGGCTTTCCTTCCAGCCGCGCCATGCCGGCTTGATACAGCAACGCCGAGGCGATCAGAAACAGGAGCAGACCCGCGACGAGCCAGAGGAGGCGCCGCGTGGAACGGTGCATGGTTGCGGAGCAGTTTACCCTGCGCGAAGACGCAGGATCTGCGTCTTCGCGCAGGATAAACTTCTGGGAAACCTCATGCTCCTCTGCACCGTTCGCACGTGTCACCAGCCGCTCGTGCGCGACGAACGGCGCGTGATCTGCGCGCGTGGACATTCGTTCGACGTCGCGCGCAGCGGCTACATCAACCTGTTGCAGCCGCAGGACAGGCGCTCGAAACTGCCCGGCGATACGGCGGACGCGGTGGCGGCGCGGCGGCGTTTGCACGATCGCGGCGTGACGTCACCATTGCTGGATGCGGTCAAGACGATGGCGAATGTGACGACGGACGACGTCGTCCTCGACGCCGGTTGCGGCGACGGTTTCTATCTCGGTTCGCTCGATTGCGATGCACACGGCGTCGACATCTCGCTCGCCGCGATCGAAGCAGCCGCGAAGCGTTATCCCGATTGTGAATGGATCGTCGCGAATGCCGATCGCTTCGTTCCGTACGCCGGCGCAACGTTCACGCGAGTGCTGACAATCACCGCGCGCATGAACAGCAACGAGTTCCGGCGCGTGCTTCGCGACGACGGCCGGCTGCTCGTCGCCATTCCGGCGCCGGACGATCTCGTCGAACTGCGCGGCGCCGGACGCGATCGCGTGCAGCGCACGATCGACACGTTTGCAAACGACTTCTCGATCATCGAACAACGGCGCGCGACCACGACCGCCGATCTCGAGCGCGATGCCGTCCACGACGTCCTGCTTTCCATCTACCGCCCGCGCGACATCGAGCGCGTGGAACCGATGCGCGTCACGTTCAGCCTCGACCTCCTCCTCTTCATTCCACACTGACGCTACAATCCGCCGCCCGATGTCCGACCCGTATTTTTCCGTTGTCATCCCGACCTACAAACGCCTGCCGATGCTGCTGCGCGTCCTCGATGCGCTCGACGCACAGGACGGAGCGCCGGAGTTCGAGGTGATCGTGATCGACGACGGTTCCGGCGACGGCACGGCAACGGCCATGCTCGAACGCAGCGCGAAAAGTTACGCGATCACCTTTCGTTCCCAGCCGAATGCCGGTCCCGGCCGCGCGCGCAATCACGGCGTTTCGCTCGCGTCCGGCCGCTACGTCCTCTTCATCGGCGATGACACTGTTCCCGAGCCGCGGTTTCTTGCCGAGCACGCGCGCGTGCATCGCGCTGCGAACGACGACCGGCTCACCGCCTGCCTCGGCTACACCGGCTGGCCACCCGGCGAACGCGTGACCGCGTTCATGGACTACATCAACGATTACGGCCTGCAGTTCGGCTACAAACTGATCCGCGATGGCGAGATTGTTCCGTTCAACTTTTTTTACACATCGAACATCTCCATCGATCGCTTTGTCCTCGGCGACGAGCCGTTCGACACGACGTTTCCCGCGGCAGCCTGGGAAGACATCGAGCTCGCTTTCCGCCTCGAATCGTTCGGCTTGAAGATCCGCTACAACGCGAATGCGGTCACGCGCCACTATCACCCGATGACCGTCGATTCGTTCGCGCGGCGTCAGTACACCGTCGGACACTCCGGCGCGATCTTCTACCGCAAGCATCCCGAGCTCGCAGGCTTCCTCGGCGTCCACGAGCTCGAGACGCGAACGCTTGCCGACGAGCGGCGCCTGTCCTACCTCCGCCGCCGCGCGCGCCTCGGCGAACGCTTCCGCGTGCTGGCCACGAACGGCGTTTTCGAAACGCTGATGCGCGAGCACTACCTGCGCGGCTTGCGCGATGGTTTGGCAGCGGTCAGTTAACCTATCGCCTCGCGCATGTTCCCAACAACCCGCCGCAGTGTGATCGCCGCGCTGGCGAGTGATGACGACGATCAGCGCCGGCGCGCGTTCGATACGTTCGTCGCGCTCTACTGGAAGCCGCTGTATAAGTACCTGCGGGTCGCGCGCGATCGCGAGGTCGCGGATGCCGAAGATTCGACGCAGGCGTTTCTGGCGAAGTGTTTCGAGAACGGATCGCTGGCCGCATACGACGCCGGCAAAGCGAGCTTCCGGACGTTCTTGCGATTGTTGTTCGATCGATTCGTCGCGAACGAATTGAAGGCATCGTCGCGGCAGAAACGCGGCGGCGATCTCGCCCGGCTCGATTTTGAAAATGCCGAAACGGAGATCTCGCGCGAGCACGATCGCGGCGGAAGTCCGGAGGATTACTTTCAGCGCGAGTGGGCGCGAAGCGTTTTTAGTCTCGCCGTCGAGCGGCTGCGCGCGGAGGCGGATGCTACACGTTTCGCGCTCTTCGAAACGTACGATCTCGACGATGCGAACCGCGCCACCTATCGCGAAACCGGCGAACGATTCGGAATCAGCGAGACGGCGGTGACGAACGGGCTGGCGGCCATGCGCCGCCGCTTTCGCGCAATCGTTCTCGATGTGCTGCGTGAGGCCACGGCCTCCGAGGGCGAGTATCGGGCCGAGGTTCGCTCGTTGTTGGGAGTCGACGCATGACCTGGCTGTCGGACAACGCGGTCTCGCATTTGCGCGAGGTCGCGGAGTTGCCGGATTTCAGCCACACGCGCTACCGCATCAAAAGCGAGATCGCGCGCGGCGGGATGGGCGTCGTCTACGAGGCCGAAGACGTCGAGCTACGCCGCCGCGTCGCGATCAAGGTGCTGGCCAGCGACCTGGCCTCGGAACACGCCGCCGAGCATATGCGCGATGAGGCCAGAACGATCGCAAAACTCGAACATCCCGGCATCGTTCCGCTGCACGACGCCGGTCTGCTGCCGGACGGGCGGCTCTGGTACGCGATGAAGCTCGTTCGTGGATGGCGTCTCGACGAACTGAACGCTCCAATCGCCGAACTGCTGCGTGTTTTTCTGCGCATCTGCGAAGCGGTGTCGTTCGCGCACGCCAACGGCATCGTTCATTGCGATCTCAAACCTGAGAACGTGATGCTCGGCGACTTCGGCGAAGTGCTTGTGATGGATTGGGGCGTTGCGCGCGAGACCGGTGCGAGCGATGCAACGATCGCCGGCACGCGCGGCTTCATGGCTCCGGAACAGGAGCAGGGCGCGATCGTGGATGCGTCGACGGACGTCTTCGCCCTCGGCGCGATGATGCGCGCGATCCTGCCGTCGAATCTTCCGCGTCCGCTCGCCGCCATTTGCGCGAAAGCGTCCGCGCCGGCGAAGAACGATCGCTACGAATCCGTACGCGCGCTCGCGAACGACATTTCGAACTGGCTCGGCGACCAGCCGGTGAGCGCTTACCGCGATAACGTCGTCGAGCGCATCTCACGGTGGGTCTCACGCAACCGCGCGCTCGTGACCATCGTGCTCGCGTACCTGATCATGCGCGTCATCGTCATTTTGTGGGTCCACCGTTAAAGGATTCGCGGCGAACGTTGAATACGCTCTTCGGAGGAACACCATGAACAAGATTCTCGTAGGACTTCTGCTCGGCGCCATCCTCGGCGCAGTCGACGGCGCGACGGCGTGGTTCACCCCCGCGGTGCGCGACGGAATCATCGGCATCGTCATCGGCTCGACCATCAAAGGGATGATCGCCGGCATCGCCGCGGGCTGGTTCGCTCGCAAGGTGCAGTCGGTGGCGTGGGGCATCGCCTTCGGACTATTCGTCGGCGCGCTGCTGGCGTACGGCGTGGCCGCGATGCAGCACGGCTACTACTTCGAAATCATGCTGCCCGGCTCGATCGTCGGCGCCATCGTCGGATGGGCGACGCAACGTTATGGCAGGAGTCTTCATCCGCGGGTGACGCAGATTTAGCGCGTCATCTGCGGATGGACGCCGTCTTCGGCACTGCCGGCACGGTCGTGTACTCGAGCGCGATGGCCGGCGTGCCTACTTCCTTCCCATCCGCCTCGGCGTGCGGGTAGATGAAGTAGTTGAGCGGTTCGGCGGTCGGCGGCGATAGGACCAGGTCGCGGCCCATCGTGAACTGGACGCGGTCGGGATCGAGGTTGCCGAAGAGGTAGGCGCGGCGTGTGGCATCCGTCGACTTCGACGCTTCTGACGGATCGACCGGAATCCAGCCTTTGCCCTTCACGTAGAACTCCGCCCAGCAGTGGTAGCCGGTGACCGTGCCGTGATCGGAGGTCATGGGGAAGCCGATGACGAAGCGCGCCGGAATCCCTTTCGCGCGCGCCATCGACATGAAGAGCGAATGAAAGTCCGTGCAGTTGCCGGCTTTGATGTCGCAGGCGCGCTCCGTGTCGCCGTGGCCCCATCCCGGGATGGTCTTGTCGTACTTCATCGTCGCCAGCAGGTAATCGTAGATCGCGTGCGCCTGGTCGACCGTCCCCGTTTTTCCGGCGGTGACTTCGTTCGCCAGTTTCTTCACGCGCGGCGAAATCGTGACGAGTTTGTCCGGCCGCAGCGCGCGGGCGAGATCCGCTTTCGACGCGCGCGTCTCGGCCAGCTTGGCCGTCGTCACTTCATTGCGTGTTCCGCGGAAGTGCACCTTGACCATGAAATCGCCGGCCGGCGGATTCCAGACCTTCGCGTACGCGTAGCGGTCGCCGAATGCGCCTTCCGAGGTCTGCATCCATTGCAAAGGCGAATCGATGCGGACGTCGCTGATGGTCTGACCGCCGCGGCTGACCGGCAGCGGAATCCACACGGTCATCTTTTTCAGGCCCGCAGGAACGTCTTTGATCGTGGCGACATAGGTCGCGTTGAACGTTTTGTCCGAGGCGAACAGCGGAAGAGCGGCGGCCGCGAGGAGGAGGAAAAAGAGCTTGCGCATGGTGGAGCGCAGTCTATCCGACCAAACATTTGCAAGCAGCCTCTTGACAATCGGAGTATTGGACTCCAATGTTTCGTTTCCACGCTTCACCAGGAGCCAAGCCATCATTACCGTAGACCAGCTTCCCGACAGTCGCCGCGCCATCCTCCTCGCGCTCAAACGCCAGGGACCATCCACGATCGCGCAGCTCGCCTATCAGTTGCAGCTCACGGGCGAAGCAGTGCGACAGCAGCTGCTGCAGCTTCAGCGCGAAGGATGGATCGAGTCGCGCGTGGCGCGCGGCGACGAACGCGGAAGGACCGGCCGGCCGGCCACACGCTACAACCTCACCGAGGCAGGTGACCATCTCTTTCCGAAGAGCTATGACCTGCTCAACGTCGCCGTCATCGATGCGGTCGCCGAGGAGCTCGGGCCTGACGCGGCTGTGCGCGTGCTCAAGCGCGTTTGCGACGATCGCGTCGCGGTCGAGGGGAAGACGCTGCAGGGCATCCCGCTGGAAGACAAAGTGGAAGCGCTCAAGGGCCTTTATGCGTCGGCCGATCCGTACATGACCAGCGAGAAAGTCGATGACGGGTTCCTGCTCGTCGAGCGCAATTGCCCGTTCTTCAATACGGCCATGCGGCGCCCCGCGCTATGCAGCGTTTCGGTCAACGCGCTCACGCGGCTCCTCGGTGTTCGCGTCGAACGCGACGAGACGTTCCAGGCCGGCGCCGGACGTTGCGTCTTCCACATCTACGCGAACGAGCCGATCGACGCGACGAAGTGGGAGTTCCAGCTCGAGAGCGAGCTGCCCCACCATCCCGCTGGCTCCTAGTCCGAACCTTCCGGCCTGACCTGCTGTTGCACGATTTTCTGCAGGCTTCCCGCGGACGAGTCAAACAGCGCGACCGCTCGGATCTGAATGGGCGAACGTCCGCTGTAGTTGCTCGGATCATTGATGTAGGCCGTGGTCACGAATTCCGCTGATTGCGACGTGTGCGGCTCGATGACGATGTTGTATGGCCGGTTCTTGGCCTGGATGGCGATGCCGCCTCCGCCGAGCGTGTCGAGGTCGATCCGCCGGAGCGTGATCGGGATATCAGCCTGATTCATGATTCGAAATTCGAAGTTGGCTGCGACGCCCGAAGCGACCGTCGGTACGTTCGTCAGGTCCGAGCGGCTGATGATCGTAATCTCGGGCTCCGGGATATGCGCGGCGTTTTGGGACAGTTGGGTCCCGCTGCTGCAAGCCGCGGCGATCAGGAGAGCTGCAAAAGTGAACGCGTTACGCATGACGTCGATCTCCATTTCGAAAGGTACGCACGATCGTTAAAACAGAACGGGGAGCGTTTCCGCCCCCCGTCAGGTTGTCATATCGAATTGGTGAAGTTGTTTCACTTCACGTAATTCAGCATCTCTTTCGCCGTGGCGGCGTCCTTGCCGGTCGGTTCGAGCTCCAGGTACTTCTGGAGGTTCGTCTTGGCGTCGGCGTTCTTCTGCGTCCTTACATACAGCATGCCGAGCTCGTAGTAGGCCGGCGCGAACTTGTCGTTCGCTGCGATCGCTCCCTTCAGGAGAGGTTCCGCTTCGCTGTCCTTGCTTGCGTTGATGAGCCGGGCCGCTTCGTTGAACATCGCCACGGCGTCGGCGGGAAGCTTCTTCTGATACTCGGCTGCCTTGGTCTTGTCGCCCTTCGCCGTGTATGCCTGATGCAGGACGCTGAACATGTCCTGGTTGTCGGTGTCGACCTCGAGCGCTTTGTTGGCGCGTTCGATGGCTTTGTCGTAATTCTTCGTTCGGAGATACAGCTTGGCGAGCGCTTCGTAGCCGGCCGTAAGGTCAGGCTTCGCGGCGACTGCTTCCTCCATCTTGGCGATGGCTTCGGGAAGTTTGCCGTCGTTCGCGAGTGCGGCGCCTTCGTTGAATGCAAGCACGGCCGGATTCGCTTTCGCCGCAGCCGCGGGGGCACCCGCAGCAGGCGCGGGGGCGGCGGAACCCGACTCCAGCGCTACGTCTTTGGTGGTGACCTCACCGAGCTTCGGTTTGAGCGTGTACTCGGCCGGCGCATAGCCGTCGGCCTTGTACGTGAACTTGTAGGTGAGTGTGCCGTCAAGGATGAGGAAGCGGTACGTGCCGTCCTTGTCCGCCTTGAACTCTTTGTGGACGGTGTGGCCCGCAGTCGCGTCGATGGTGATGACGGCGTTCGGAATCGGCTTGTTCGTCGCAGCGTCAGTGATCTTTCCGGCCATCCGGGCTTCTTCGCCCGCGAACGCGCTGCCAGCCACAGCCATGATCGCCAGCACGGCGACGGCGAATTTTCTACGCATCTGCATCTCCTGTCTGGTTGATTGTTCGTCGGAAGTTAACGCCTCGCGGCAGAGACCCATTCCGGTGTTATTCAATGCTGAGATAGGTATGATCCTTGAGCCCGCGCTCGAATTCCTGAAGCAGGCGCATCCCCTCGTTCGGGCGGAGGATGTCCTGCTTGATCGCGGCATCGATCTGGGCCTTCATCCGCTTCTCCAGGTCGCGCCAGTCGTACTGCGTCATGGCCAACACCTCGCCGATGGTGTTGCCGGCGATCTCTTCCTCGATGTAGAAGCCGCTCTCTTCGTCTGCGTCGAGGAAGACGTGAACCTCGTTGACGCGCCCGAAGAGATTGTGGAGGTCGCCCATGATGTCCTGATAGGCGCCGGTCAGGAAGATGCCGAGGTAGTAGGGGGCGCCGTCGCGAAGCTCGTGGAGCGGGAGCGTTTCGCGGACGTCGTTGCGGTCGATGTACTTCGAAACCTTGCCATCGGAGTCGCAGGTGATGTCGACCAGCGTCGATTCGAGTTGCGGCCTCTCATTCAGGCGATGGATCGGAACGATCGGAAAGAGCTGCCCGAGCGCCCAATGATCGAGCAATGACTGGAAGACGGAGAAGTTGCAGATGTGCTGATCGGCCAGTTCGATGTTGAGCGTGCGCAGATCCTCAGGGACTTCATCCGGATCCATGTGCGTGATGATGCTCTGGAGCTTCTCGGCGATTTCCCAGTAGAGCGTTTCGATGCGCGCCTTGACGTCCAGCGGCAACAGGCCGAGCTCGAACATCTGCTGCGACTGCTCCTTGATCTGCTGCAGGTCGTGCCACGCTTCGTTGACGTTGTCGGGGCTGAGGTCGCGGTCGATCTCCAGGATTTCGCGCGTCAGTTTGTGATCGCTGGCGCGTACGGCGCGCGGCTCGATGGGCGTCTTCTCGATCGCGCCGAAGGCCTGCACGACGAGCACGGAATGGTGCGCGACGATGGCGCGGCCCGACTCCGAGACGATGTTCGGATGCGGCACTTTCTCGTCATCGCACACATCCATGACGTTGTAGATGATGTCGCTGGCGTACTCGTCGAGCGTGTAGTTCATCGACGAGTGGAACTCGGAACGCGAGCCGTCGTAGTCGATGGCCAGACCGCCGCCGACGTCGAGATATTCGAGCGGATGTCCGAGCTTGTGCAGCTTGGCGTAGTACATGGCCGCCTCGCGCACGGCCCGCTTGATGGTGAGGATGTCCGGAATCTGCGAGCCGATGTGGAAGTGGAGGAGCTTGAATGCCGACTCCATCTTCGCCTCGCGCAGGATCTCGATCGCTTCGAGGATTTCGGAGGTCGACAGCCCGAACTTGGCGTGCTCGCCGCCGGAGGTCGCCCACTTCCCTTTTCCCTTCGACAGCAGGCGCACGCGCATTCCGATCCACGGCTCGACGTTCATCTCCGCCGCGATCTTCGTGATGGCCCGGACTTCCGAAAGTTTCTCCGCGATGAGGATGACTTTCTTCCCCAGCTTGCGTCCGAGAAGCGCCATGCGGATGAAGCCGTTGTCCTTGTACCCGTTGCAAACCAGCAGCGCTTCGGGATCGTTGTGAATGGCCAGTCCGGCGAACATCTCCGGCTTCGATCCGACTTCGAGCCCGTAGTTGAAGGGCCGCCCGGCATCGAGGATCTCTTCGACGACTTCGCGAAGCTGATTGACCTTGATCGGAAAGACGCCGCGGTACGAGCCGCGATATCTGTGCTCGGCGATGGCGTCGTTGAACGCGCCGTTGAGCGTCTCGACGCGATGCCGCAGCAGATCCTGAAACCGGATCAGCAACGGAGAGTTGAGGTTGAGCGCCTGCGCCTCGCGAAGCACGTCGATGATCGGAACGGCGATGCCGCCTTCCTGCAGCGGCGCGACCGTGAGATCGCCGGCAGGATTCACATCGAAGTAGCCGGTGCCCCAGCGATCGATCATGTACAGCGACGACGAATCGTCCACCGTCCACGGCGGCTGTTCATCGAACTGTTCAGGCTGCGCTTCCATCAGTTTGGGAAGAATAGAACAAGGAGCGGCCAAGGGTATTGCGCGTTTTTGTCATCCTGATCCGCCGGAGCGCGTAGGCGCGCAGCGCCGAAGTCGCGAAGGACGGTGAAGGATCTCAAGTTACGAGAAATGCGTTGAATCCGCGGTAAGCGTTAGGCGGCTCCGGCTGGATTCGCGCATCTTGAGATCCTTCACCGTCCTGCGCCGCTTCGCCTTCGGCTACGCGGCTCCGGCGGATCAGGATGACAGCGCCCGCACCGACGGCCGCATCGAAACCTGGTCAGTGCTTCTGCGTGTCCGTCTTCTTCACGTCGTCCTCGGCTTTCTTGCCCGCTTTCTGCAGACCGGCGCCCGCTTTCTGCGCCACCTGTCCGAGTCCTTCTTTGACGCCGCGGCCCAATTCGACCGAGCCGTTTTTCATCTTCTGCACGGCGTCGGACTTGCCGAGGTCTTCGGTCGCTTTCTTGATCTCATCGCCCGATTTCGCGGCGTTGTCGTGCGCCTTCTTCGCCGCATTCGAGGTGTCGTTCGTGATGCGATACGTCCCGTCCGGCTGCTTCTGCATGCACGCCAGCGCCAGGAAAACGATCGCAAATGTGGTGAGTCGCTTCATGGGAACCTCCGATTACGTTCGGAGAAGCAAGCACCGAGCCGTGTATGCTCCCGCATCGATGAGAAGCGTGATCACCGGCAGCGGGATCGGCATCCCGAAGAACGTCGTTCCGAACGAAAAGCTCGCCCGCATCATGGACACGAGCGACGAGTGGATTCAAACGCGCAGCGGCATCACGCGACGCCACTACGCCGATCCCGGTCAGTCCTCGTCGGACCTCGGCATGATGGCCGCCGAGGCGGCGATGAAGGCCGCCGGGCGGACGCAGGACGACATCGACGCGCTGATCTTCGCGACGATGACGCCTGACCATTTCTTTCCCGGCAACGGCCCCGTCGTTCAGGCAAAGATGGGCTTTCGCGAGTCGATGCCGGCGTTCGACATCCGCCAGCAGTGCTCCGGCTTTCTCTACGGTCTCGACCTCGCCGACTCGCTGATCCGCAGCGGCAAGTACGCGCGAATCCTGCTCATCGGCGGCGACGTCCACACGCCGTTCATGCCGTGGCAGAACGGCTGGGATACGACCATCGGCCTGGAAGACCGCGAGGTCACCGCCAAGGAGCGCGAGGACAACACGAAGATCCGAGATCGCGTGGTCCTTTTCGGAGACGGCGCCGGCGCGGTGGTCGTCGAAGCGATGGACGACAATGGCCGCGGATTTCTGGCCTCGAAGCTCTACACGAATGGCTCGAACATCGAAGCGCTCTACACGCGCGGTATCGGCTTCCGCCTCCGCCCGTTCGTCACGCACAAGCAGATCGACGATGGCGACATCATCCCCGACATGGATGGCCGCGAAGTCTTCCGCCAGGCGCTGTCGAAGATGCCGGAGTCGGTGCGCGAGGTCTGCGCTGCGTCAGGCGTGAGCGTGTCGGACATCGACGTGCTCTTGATCCACCAGGCCAACCTGCGCATCGTGGAAGGCGTTGCCAAACAGCTCGGCCTCGGAGCCGACCGCGTGCCGCACAACATCGAACGCTACGGCAACACGACCGCCGGCACGCTGCCGATCCTCTATCACGAGTGCGTCGCCGACGGCCGGGTCAAGCCCGGCATGCTGGTCTGCTTCACCGCCCTCGGCTCCGGCCTGCACTGGGGCGCCGCGCTCTACAGAGCTTGAACTAGGCGGCGTCGTCGGGTTGTGGGATCTCGAAGTGAAGGCCGGGATCGTTCGGCGGCGTCAGGAACTTCGAGACGCGCGCGTCTTTTTTCACGGCAGCCTGGAACGCGTTGACGTCGGCCACCGATGACGGCGCGACGTCGAAGACGTTGAGCAGCTTCGGATCGGCGGCGTGATGGGAGACGTTCATCGGACCAAGCTCGTTGATCTTCGCCGTCATCGCTGCCTTGATGGCGTCGGACGTCTTCCCCGCCGCTTTGCCTGCTTCGTAGACGTCGATGACGGCCTGCCCCGGCGCTTTGTACAGCCGCCGCTGCGCCGCGATGCCCTGCGTCTCGAGATTGTTGAACATCACCCGCGCCTGATCGGCGGGACTGCGCTGCGTGCTGGAGATGATCAGCTTCGCGACGTTAGCCGCGGTCATGACATCGCGGAGAACGCCGAGGGAGTACGACGTGACGTCGGATGACTTCGCGTTCGGACCGAAGACGATATTGTTCTCTGTAGGCATGGCGGGAAGTATATCCCGCCGCGTCAGCCATTCCACTCCGCATTCACCGTGGCTGTGTCTTCGCTCATGACGTTCCTCCGGCGGATGTGCGCGCCGCACGCGGCGGTGGATTGGGACGCGCGCCGACTATCATTCGCGCCGTGTTCGTCCTCTATGACGTGCTGCTCTACCTCGCGGCGATCGCGGTGTTGCCGTACGTCATCGTCGCCGGCATGCTGCGCGGGAAGTACCTGGTCAACTTTCCGGAGCGGATGGGCTTCTACAAAACGGCGCCGGCCGCACACGATCTGTGGATTCATGCGGTATCCGTTGGCGAAGCGCTGGCGGCGCGGCCTGTGGCCGACGTGATTCTGCGCGAGCGTCCGGCGACGACGATCGTCGTCACCACCACAACGATCACGGGCCAGGTGCAGGCACGCCGGCTCTTTCCAACGGCGACGGTTACGTACTTTCCATTCGATTTTTCCGCGAGCGTGAAGCGGTTTCTGCGGCATCACCGTCCGCGCGTTTTCGCAACGATGGAGACGGAAATCTGGCCGAACGCGACGCGCCTTTCGCGCACGGCCGGCGTGCGGTTGCTGCTGGCGAACGGACGAATTTCGGACCGATCGTTTCCGCGCTACCGTTACCTTCGCACGTTCGTCGCGCCGGTGCTGCGGCGCTACGACCGCATCCTCGCGCGCGAGGCCACTGACCGCGAACGGTTCATCGCCATTGGCGCGCCGGCGGAGATCGTCGAGACCAGCGGCAACGTGAAGTTCGATTACGTTCCTGACGAGCGGCCGCTTGAAATCGCGCCCCGTCTGCTCTCGCTCGTCGCCGGCCGGAAGGTCCTGGTCCTCGGGTCGACGATGCAGGGCGAGGACGAATCGATGATCGGCGAGTTGGAGCGATTCATCGCCGGGAAAAACGCGTTCGTCGTCATCGCGCCGCGCAAGCCGGAGCGCTTCGAGATCGTTGCGGCGATGCTCGCGGCCGCAAAGGTCCGCTTTGTGCGGCGCAGCGACTGGAACGACCGTCCGGCCGGCGTCCTGCTGCTCGACACGTTCGGCGAATTGGCGAAGGTCTATCGCTTCGCCACGGCGGCATTCGTCGGCGGGAGCCTCGTGCCGACTGGCGGGCACAATCCGATCGAACCGGCGGCGGTTGGTGTGCCGGTGTGCTTCGGACCGCATATGTCGAACTTCCGCGAGATCGCCAGCGTCTTCCTGCGCGACGGCGGCGCAGTCGAGGCGAAATCCGCCGCCGAGGTCTTCGACTTCGCCTCGCGGATGTTCGATAGCGAGGCCGCGCAACGCGACATGAGCGAGCGCGCGCGGAAAACGGTCGAACAGAACCGCGGCGCGGCGGCGCGGACCGCGGCACGCATCCTCGAGTTGCTGTCGTGACCATCCTTCTGAAACCTTTCGAACTGCTTTGGCGCGCCGTCAACCGCCTGCGGCGCGCGCTGTACCGGCGCGGCATCCTGAAGGGTAAGCGGCTGCCGCGTCCGGTGATCTCGGTTGGCAACCTCGCCGCCGGCGGCGCCGGCAAGACGCCGGCCGTCGTCACCATCGCCCGGTATCTGGAAAAACGCGGCTTCCGCGTGGCCGTGCTGACACGCGGCTACGGCCGCGCCGGCAACGTGTCCGGCCTGGTTACGTCGCTCGATGCCGCCAAGTTCGGCGATGAGCCGGTGCTCTTGAAAAGCAAGCTGAAAAACATAGACGTAATTGTCGGGTCAAAGAGATATCAAAATGCGGTGCAGTATCTAAACTCGAATGAGTGCGACTTATTCATCCTCGATGACGGATTCCAGCACCTGAAGCTCGCCCGCGACACCGACGTGGTCATCGACTCCGGCCGCGGCGTCATGCGCGAAGGCCGCTCCGCGCTGGCCGACGCTGATTTCGTCATTCAACGCCGCCTCCGCCTCGTCGTACCGGAGGAATTGACCGGACGCCGTGTCTTTGCCTTCGCCGGGCTTGCTTACAACGAACAGTTCTTCGCGTCGTTGCGCGAGAACGGGCTGGATATGATTGGAACAAGGAGCTTTCGCGATCACCATCGCTACACCGCCGGCGATATCGACGCGATCAAAGAAGCCGCACGAACCGCCGGTGCCGAGGCCATTGTCACGACGGAAAAAGACGCGGTGAAGATTGATGACCGTGACATCATCGCCATCGCCGCGGAGATGATGATCGAGCCCGAAATCCTGGCGAGAATCAGTGGATTAGTCGATTAGTGGATTAGTAGATTAGTGGGGTCAGTAGGCGTATTGCCTGGTGACCTCTTCCAGAATTCAGCGTCTACTAATCGCCCGTTCACCGACCTACTAATCCACTGATCTACTAACCTACGAATCCACTGCCTCCCATGAGCCGCCGCCGCAAAAACGCGCTGTTGCAGCGTGTCGAGTACCTCCTGTATCGCGCTGCCGCGCGTGCCGTGCGCGCCGGCTCCGAGGACGCGCTGCGCCGCTGGGGAACGCGGATCGGCGCGCTGTCGCGCCACGTCCTGCGCGGACGCGACCGGCTGGCCATGCGCAATCTCGCGGAAACGTTCCCGGAGAAGAGCGGGGCCGAGCGGCGGCGCATCATCGATGAATGCTGGCGCCACTTCGGGCGTGAAGCGCTCGAAACGATTCGCATGCAGCACGTGCCGATCGAAGAGATCCCAACGCACTGTGTTTTCGAAAACCCCGAGGTCTTGCACGATGCGATGGCCCTCGGCCGCGGAGTGGTGATCCTCAGCGCGCATTACGGCGGCTGGGAGATCGCCGGGCTGGCGGTCATGGCGTACGTGCAGAACGTGCACACGGTGGCGCGGCCGCTCGACAACGCCCTGCTCGAACGTGACCTCGCAAGCATTCGCGCACGCACCGGCGTTGAGGTGGTCGACCGCCAGCGTGCCGCGCGCCCGCTGCTCAAAGCGCTGCAAAAAGGCGGCGTCGTCATCCTCCTTCCCGATCAAGCGGTACAGCCGCGCGAAGGCATCCTCGTCCCATTTCTTGGCCGTCCCGCGTGGACCACTGACGCCCCCGCGAAAATGGCGTTGCGGCAGGAGTCATCGATTGTGTTCGGTTTTTGCATCCCGAGCCCAACCGGGCACCGACTTGAGTTTGAGGAACCGATCCGGATCGATCAACTGAGTAGCGACGAGAAGAACGCCGAGGCGCTGACCACGCGCATCAACGACGTCATTTCCCGCCGTATCGCAGCTCGCCCGGAGTTATGGTTGTGGATGCACGATCGCTGGAAGGGGAACGCGCCGGGTGAAATCGAAAGTGAAACAACAGATGACCAGTGAGACGGTCGTAGTCGGCCTCAATTGGGTCGGTGACAACGTCCTCGCGCTTCCAACCTACCGCGCTCTCTACCATCGCTTCCGCAGCGAAGGCGGCATCACCGTGGCCGCGCCGGAGCACATCGCCTCTCTCCTCGCGTCGGCCGGCATTTTTCGCAGCGTCATTCCGTGGAACGGCGATACGCGCGAGCGCATCCGCATGCTGAAGGCTGGACGCTTTCGCCGCGCGGTCATCCTTCCGAACTCGTTTCGCGCGGCGATGGTCGCCTTCGCGGCCGGCATCGGTGAACGTTGGGGCTACTCGACCGACGCGCGTGGAATGCTGCTCACGCACGGCGTCCGTCCCGATTCGTCGCGTGGCCATCAGCTCGATGACTACTCGATGCTGCTCGCGGCGATGAATGCGCCGCGCGTCGTCGATGAGATTCCGACGATGTCCATTCCGTTGCACGTGCGCGAGCGCGCCGGCCGGCTGATGCGCGACGCCGGCGTCCGTCTCGACGAGCCCCTCTTCGGCCTGCACGCGGGCGGGCTTTACGGCCGCGCCAAACATTGGGGCGATCAGCGCTACGGCGAACTGGCCGCGCGCCTGCGTGCGGCGGGCTTCTCCGTCGTGCTGCTCACCAGTCCCGGCGAACGCCATCAGGCCGAGGCCATTTCCGCGGCCACAAAAGGCCTGCCGATCGTCGGCTACGACGGCGATGTTCTGCATCTCGCCGCGGCCATCTCGCATTGCTCCGTCGTCGTTACGAACGACAGCGGTCCTCTCCATCTCGCCACCGCCCTCGCCATCCCCTCGGTGTCGATCTTCGGCCCGACCGATCCCGATCGCACGGTGATTCCCGGCGCGTCGCGTGTGGTCCGCAAACCGTTCGCCTGCCAGCCTTGCTACAAGCGCGAGTGCCCGCTCATGCACCACGGCTGCATGAACGAGATCTCCGTCGACGACGTTTTCGCGGCCTCGGTCGGCCTCTTCAACGAGATCGAAGGGAAGATCGAATCAGACGGCGCGGGCGCGGTCGCATTCGGGACGGAGTAACGCCGCCTATAATCGCCGTCAATGCCTGTTGATGACGAAGGCCGGCTGTACAAGATCGGCGAAGTCTGCAAGATGGCCGAGGTGCAGCCGTACGTGCTCCGCTATTGGGAGACAGAGTTTCCGCCGCTCGCGCCGAACAAAAGTGGCGGCGGCCAGCGCCTCTACACCCGTCACGAAATCGACATCATCCTGCGCATCAAACAGCTCCTCTACTCCGAGGGCTTCACCATCGCCGGCGCGAAGAAGAAGCTGGATGTGGAGATGTCGGCGCCGGTGGTCGAGGTTGCGGCGCCAGTCGCTGCCGCTCCGTCGAAGGATGTATCGAAAGCGCTCGGCGATGTGAAGAAAGAGCTGACGGCGATTCTCGAACTGCTCGACTCGTGATCTATCCGCAGATTACGCAGATAAGCGCAGAAGAAGCTCGCCGGACCTACGCCGGCTTCTCCGTCGGCTCCGGCTCCGGACTGGGATTCGTCGCGCCGGGCGGCGTATCGCTGCCTTGCTTTTCCGGTACCTTGAAGCCGAGGTAGGTGCCGGAGCTGATGCCCATCAGGCCGAGCAGAGTCGCGCTGAACTCGGGCATCTCCAGGTTCTTGTAAACCGACCCGATGAAGATCACGCCGAGAACGAGCGTCCAGACGAACATCTGGAACCGATGGAGACTGATGCCGGTCGGATCACTCAAAACGTCGTTGAGGAAGCCTTCCGACTTCCCGCCCGGCTCGTCAGGCATCGGCGCGGTCTTGTTCTTGTCGATCAGCGCGGCGCCGAGTGCGGTGGCCGCCCCGATGCCGATCAATCCGAGAACGGAGTCGGTGATCGTGTCCAGCTCATCGTTGATCAGCCACATGAAAACGTAGGCAGCGATGACCAGGAAAAACCAGAACGTCATTTGGAAAAGCGAAAGCGAATACGGGCGCTCGTTCGGTACCGGATGCGTTCCGCTGCGGACGAGGCTCGTGGTGCGGCAGAGGTGGATCAATACCGCGAGGGCGAGCGCAATCAGGCCGATATAGATCCGGAACTGCACCGCCGGAATGACCTCGAAGTTGAACGTGGCGCTGCTGGGAATCGCGAACTGCGTATCGGAACCGACGCTCACGTCGACCGTATGCGCGTAGCCGTGCGGACTGCCGAGAAGCAGATGCCATGCATCGTCGTCCGTCTTGTCGCGAAGGAGGCGGTAGCGAACATGTCCATTGACCGTGTCGCACGACTCAGCCTTGTCACCCTTGAGCGGCATGCCTTCGATAAAAAGGACGATGGCCTTGCAGTTGCCGTTGGCCTGTTTCAAGAGCGTGCCGAAGTTCTGAACATGAATCGAGAGCCGATCGTCAAGGCCGACCAGGTTTGGAGTGTCCTTGTCGTACCCGTGCGCGAAGTAGACCCGCGGAGGACCGCCGTCATCCGGAACGATCGGCGTACCTTCGGGTTCCCACGGCGGCGTCGGCGGTTTGGAAACCGTCGCTTTGATCGGTGGCGCAGGCGTTCCCGTGGCTACAGGCTGCTGGGCCAGCAGCGCCGCGCCCATCAAGAGGGAGAGAACCGCGACGATCATCGATCGCATACGCACCTCGTTTCTGCCGGATTTGTGGACCGCGAGGGATTTTACGGCAAACGTCACACGTCCGCTTCAACAGCGTCCGATCGAGGTCGTAGCCTCGTTCGCATGAAACGCACATTCGTCATCGCGCTCTCACTTCTCGCACTCGTCTTCGCCGCCTGCACGTCCGACATGGACGATCGCGATCGCCGTCCGCCGCAGGGCTATCCGGGCGGAGGCGACCGCGGTGGTTTCGGGCGAGCAAGAGCCGAGGGTGCCGGCGATGGACTGGAGATGATGCCGCCGTCCGACTGGTGGCACGATCCGCGGATCAGCGTGGCCGTCAACCTGACGCCCGATCAGGCAGCGTCGCTCGATCGCATCAGCAGCGAGCAAAGTGGAGAGATCGCGAAGCTCGAGCGCGACAGCATGGTGGCCGCGCGCGATCTGCGGCAGACCGTCGAGGCCAATCAGCCAGCTGCGGCCGACATCACCGGCGCGGGCCAGCGCCTGCGCGGCATCCGCGACGCGCTCTTCGATCGCCGCATACAACTCCTCGCCTCCGAACGAACGCTCCTCACCCAGCAACAGTGGACCGCGCTGCAGGACGCGATGACCGCGTCACGCCGCGACACCGACCGCCCCAACCGCGGCTACGGAGGCCGCGGCGGTCGGGGCGGGATGGGCGGGCGGGGACGCTTCCCGGGGTAGCGGCGCAAGCTCGTCTGAAAAGGCACTCACCACAAAGGCACAAAGGACACAAAGAAACTCTCTCTTTGTGTCCTTTGTGTCCTTTGTGTCTTTGTGGTGAGAAGCCTTCCGACGAAACCTACTTTCCCATCTGTTTGAGAATCGCGTCCATCTCGTCCATGACGCGATTCATCTTCTTCATCGTCAGGTCGAGCGGTTCGGACGTCGTCATGTCCACGCCGGCGTCTTTCAGCAGATCGATCGGATACTTCGATCCGCCGGCCGAGAGAAACGCAAGGTAGCGCTTCGTCGCGTTGGCGTCGCCGGACATGACCTTCTCCGACAACGCCGCGGATGCAGTCGCCGAGGTCGCGTACTGATAGACGTAGTAGGTCCGGTAGAAGTGCGGGATGTACGCCCACTCGTGCTTCACCACGTCGTCGACTTTGCATACCCCTTTGTCGTCGCCGTAGTAACGCTTCACGATGTCGAGGTACATGGTGTCGAACGTGTCGCCCGTCAGCGGCTCGCCCTTCTCCGCCGCCTGGTGGATGCGCAATTCGAATTCGGCGAACTGCGTCTGGCGGAAAACAGTGCCTTTCATCCCCTCGAGGTAATTGCCGAGCAGCGACAGACGCGTGGCCGGATCCTTGATCTGTTTGAGCATGTAGTCATTCAGCAGCGCCTCATTGAACGTCGACGCTACCTCGGCCACAAAAATCGGATAGCCCGCGGTCGGATACGGCTGCGTTTTGTTCGAGAAGTAGCTCTGCATCGTGTGGCCGAGCTCGTGCGCGACCGTGCTCATGTCGTCGTAGCGGCCGTTGTAGTTGATGAGCATGAACGGATGCACGTCGTACGCGCCGCCGTTCGAATACGCGCCGGTGCGCTTGCCGGCATTCGGGTAAAGATCGATCCAGCGATCGTTGAACGCACGTTCGATGACGCTCGTGTAGCCCGTGCCGAGCGGCGCGACCGCGCCGAGGAGGTTCTTCTTCGCTTCGTCCAGCGAATACTCCAGCTTCGTGTTGGCCACGAGCGGCGCGTAGAGATCGTAGTAATGCAGATCGCTCAGTCCGAGCATCCGCTTGCGAAGGTTGAGGTAACGATGGAACGTCGGCAGGTTCGCGTTCACGCCGTCGATCAACTTCGTGTAGACCGAGGTCGGGATCGAGTCGGGTTCGAGGGTGGCATCGAGCGTGGTCGGATACTTCCGTGCCCGCATGTAGAACAGATCCTTCTGGACTTCCGCGTTCAGTGCAGTCCCGATCGTGCCGCGGTAATCGCCGAGCGCGCCGAAGAAGGCGTCGAAGACTTTCTTGCGGTCCTCGCGATTCGGCAGCGAACGCGAAACGGAGAACGTGGCCAGGTCGAGCTTGCGCGTGGTGCCGTCGGCGAGCGTGATGGTGGGGAAGGGGAAGTCAGCGTTCGTAAAGACGCCGTAAACGTCGCCCGGAGCGGACGACATCAAGCCCGCGTCGGCAATGATTTTCTCCTCCGGCTCCGACAACGTGTGGGCCTGGCGGCGAAGCAGGTCGTGCAGGTAGAACGTGTACGGCGCCAGCTTCGGCTCCTTGGCGATGTACGAGTCGATGGTGGCGCGATCGATCTTGAGAATCTCCGGCTCGACGAACGCGATATCGGCGCCGAACGATGACCCGAGCTGATCCATCTCCTGCTTCATGGCCCGGTACTTCGTGACGCGCGTGTCCTGGTCGGCGATGAGGCCCGCGTAAACGTAGACGCGCGAGAACTCTTTGTTCAGATCGTTGAGCAGGGTCAGTCCGGCCGCCAACTGCTGCGGCGACTGCCCGAGCGTCCCCTTGTACTTTTTCATCTCGGGGATGCGCGCGACGAGCTTGTCTTTGGCAACGCGCCACGCTTCATCGCTCGGATACAAATCCGTGAGCCGCCACTTCGACTGCTCCGGAATGTCCGCCCGTTCCTTCGACTGCGCGAAGCCGGCGCTCGCCGTCAACGCAACGACGACCACCGCCACTGCCACTCTCATCATCCGCATGAACACACCTCGATCGTGATTTTGTCGGTGGTGCTACGGATGATTCTCTCCGAGGTTTCTCCGCCGCTCCGCGAGCCCCGCGTGAAAGGTCATCCCTTCGCCGTAGCAATGAACCACTGGTTCTCGAACGGATCGATCACCCAAGCTCCCCGCTCGCCGTAGGGCTTGTCCGCCGGCGGCTCGACCGAGGTCGCGCCGGCGCGAAGAGCGCGTTCGTAGACCGCGTCGACGTCCGGCACGAAGAGATGAATCGCGGAAGGCATCGGCTGCGACTCTCCGTGCGCTTCGCCGAGCTCGATCAGCGAATCGCCGATCCGCACCGCCGCGTGCGCGACTTCGCGGTCGGGCATGTCGGTGATGTGCGCCGTCGTCCCGCCGAAGGCATCGCCGAGGAATTCGATGAACTTGCGCGCGCCGCGCACGTGGAAGAACGGCGTCACCGTGTGGTACCCCTCGGGACGCGGACCGACGCCCGGCTGCTTCCGCGGCTTGCTTCCGCCGCCGCCGAAGCGCTGCATCAACTCATCCTCGGTGACCTCCTCCTGATGCGTGGCCAGGTACCAGGCGTTTCCCCACTGATCCTTCACGCCTCCTTCGCGATCGCCATACGCCTGGTCCGTGATCGGGAGAGTCGAGGTCGCGCCGGCGGCGCGCGCGCGCTCGTATGCGCCATCGACGTCATCGAGGTAGATGTGCAGCGCCATCGGCTTCGGTCCGGATTCCGGCTCGCCCATCTCGATGAGCGAATCGCCGACGCGCATCGACGCATGCATCACGCGCCCGTCCGGTGCCGGATAGCGTCCCAGCAGTTCGGCGCCAAGGGTCTCCTGCAGGAACGCGATCATCCCGTCAGCATCGGGCACCAGCAGATATGGCCGGATCGAAGGGAACTCCGTTGTCGTCATCTCATCCTCCATCGGTGGAACCAGCTCCGCCAGCAATTGCGATTTGAATGCGGGATCGGGCAGCGCGCGCAGATCGTCCGCGGCCATCAGCAGCGTAGCCAGTTCCGGCTCGGACAGCGCGAGACCAGCACTGCGTCCGGTCAGGATCGCCTCGATCGCATCGTCGAGCCGTTCGATCAGATCGCGCTCAGCCATGATTCGTACCCATTCGCGCCCGCAGCGTCTGCAGGCCTCTCCACTGAAGTTGTTTGACGGCGCCTTCGCTCCGCCCGATCGCCGAGGCGATTTCGCGGATGCTCCTCTCCTCGGCGAACCGCATCACGATCACGTGCCGCTGGTCCGCCGGAAGCCGATCAACGAAGCGATACAGCGACGCGCGCCGCTCGATGTCTTCGATCTCGCGCGGCGGTGCGGTCGTCTCGGCCTGCGTACCCTGCTCACGCGCCGATTTCGCGAAGTGATCGGCGATCGCATTCGCGGCGATCCGATACAGCCACGCCGCGAACGGCAGTCCGCGCCACTCGAAACGTCCCAGATTCGCCAGCGCCTGATGAAAGACCTCGGACGTAATGTCCTGCGCGACTGCTCGATCGTTCACGCGCCGGATCACGAACGCCCACACCCGACCGAAGTTCTCCTCGTACAGCTCCGCGAACCGCTTCGGGTCCTTCTGCGCCGCCTCGATCAGCAGCCGCTCGCGATCTTCGATTGCGCGATCCATGAATCGGTCATTAAACCGCCGAGGAGGCGAAAAGTTACGGTGGATAATCGCCGCCGATGAAATCGCCGAAGTGGATCGACTCGCCGCTGGCGCCGGCGATCGTGATTGCGATCTGCTACATCGCGTTTTTCGTTCGATTGCTCGAGACCCGCAATGGCGACGTCTCGCTCTTCGTGATCGCCGGCGGACAAAATGTCGACGCCGCGAAAGTGCCGCCGGAGCTGACGGTGATCCCGGAGATCGGCGGCTACGATGGAGTCTGGTTCTACCGCCTGGCCATCAACCCGTTCACGCGGGTGCAGGCGGCGCATGGAATCCGGATCGACAATCCGCCGTACCGGCAGCAGCGCATCGGCTATCCCTTCATCGTCTGGCTGTTGTCGCTGGGCCGGGTCGCATGGATTCCATGGCTGCTCGTGATCGTCAACATCGTTGCCGCATCGGTGATGGCCGCCTTCGGCGGAGCATTCGCGAAGAAGTACGGACTGCACGCGCTGTGGGGCGTGATCGTTCCTCTCTATCCCGGATTCGTGCTGACGTTCTCCCGCGATCTGTCCGAGATTGTGGCCGCGGCGTTTGCGATGGGCGCGATCTGGGCGGCGGCCTCGCGCCGCAACGTTACGGCCGCGTTGCTGCTGACGGGCGCGGTATTGACGCGCGAAACGACGCTGCTGCTGGCCGTAGCGCTGGCCGCCGTCTGGCTGGCCGATCGGCTGCTGCGCCGCGAGCGCCGCATCGGCGTCGTGATGTTCGCGCTTCCGATGGCTGCCTACGCGCTCTGGCAGTTGGTTCTTGCCGCGGTCTGGGGCGTCTCGCCCCTCCGCGCCGGAGTGCCCGACCGGGCCTTACCCTTCGTCGAGTACGCGCGATTCCTGGGCGCCGCCTCCATGCGCCGCGATCACCAGCAGCGTCTGTACTTCCTAGAGAGCCTGTTTCTTGCTGGCGTCGTCATCACGATCGTGCTGGTGTGGCGCCGGTCGCGCGCGCCGCTGGAGTGGCGGCTGGCCTGGCTCGGCTACCTGGCCCTCTTCTCGATCCTCCCGCACACGATCTGGCTCGAGGACTACGGCTTCCTGCGCATCTTCGCCGATGTTTTCCTTGTCAGCGCCGCGCTGATCATCCCTTCATCCGCGCCCGCGAGGTGGTTCACGCTCATCACCTCCGCCAGCCTCTGGTACTACCTCGCCAAGCACTTGGTGCTGGTGTGGTGATGCAGGGGGTAAGGCAGGGAGATGAAGCAGGGACGAGGGATGAGGTTTGAGGTTGAACGATCGGTTTCCCCTCGTCCCTAATCCCTCGTCCCTGCTTTACCGGTACTGCTCTTTCAGCGCTTCCAGCTCGGCCACGGCCTTGCGGAGGATGCTGACGACCTTGTGGACTTCGCTGCCGTACAGCTTCAGCTCCGCGTCGCAGTCGGACATCGAGTAGAGCGCTTCGTCCTTCTCCAGGCGTTCGCGCTCGAAGCGGAGGCGCTCGGTCAGCTCCTCGATCTCGGAGATGAGGATGAAGTTGAGATCCTTCTCGCCGAGGTAGCGCTTGCACTGCGGGCAGTAGATGGAGCGGTCGTCGGCGTTCTCGACGAGCTCAAAAACAAACTGCCGCTGGCACTGCGGACACTCGAAAACCTCGGGTAACACGTCTTCATCCTCGCCCGGCGATTGTCGCACGAATCCCGGAATGAGGATGTTGACCCTGGCGTTTCCCGCCGTGTAGCATCCACCGCCCGCCAGCACTGGGAGATCGTTCAATGGTAGGACAAGCGGCTCTGAACCGCTCAATCGGGGTTCGACTCCCTGTCTCCCAGCCACCGGCGACGCGCCGGTGCGTTTGTTGGCCCGGCCTCGGCCACCAGTAGCGGATTCAACTCCCTCCGGCGAACACTAAAGTTCGAATACCAGCGAATCCTCACTTGCCTTCATTTTCGCGAGCGCGTCGTAGGGCGAACGCCTGCCGTGAACGTGCGCTTCAGGTATTCGCTCTGCTTGACGAAGCCTCGCAGCGTACGGAACCGCTCCACCGCATCCCGCCCTGTGCCACCGCGGCACCATTCGCCGCCGACGGCGACACCGACTTTGCGCGCGCGACAGCGCGCTAGGAAACGGCGGAACTCGCGCGTGTGGAACGGTTCGCCGCTCCTGGCCGTGAAGGCGACGAGGTCGACGCGTGAAATCGCGCCCTCCAGCGCTTTCCACGGAGTGTTCGCGCCGACGAAATCGGTTCGCCAGCCGCCCCACTCGAGGACGAGACGAACGAGATGGAGCGGCAAGTCGTGCAGTTCTCCCGGCGGACATGCCAGCAACGCGACACGTGAATCAGCGGGGAAGACGGCAGGACGAAGGTGATCCACCGCCGCTGCGATGAGGTGTGTAGCGCGATGTTCTTCAGCAACGGACAGCGACCCCTCGTGCCATCGGTCGCCGATCTCGCGCAACGTCGAGCCGACCACTTCGTCGAGAAAGGCCGCGCGCGCCGCGAGATCGTTCGTGACCGGCGTGACGAGTCCGCGGACGGCCGCGGCATCCCCTGATCGCGCAGCGTCGAGCAACGTGGGGCGGCGCCTCGTTCGAGAAGGCTTCACCGCCGGCGCATCGAGTGGCGGAAGAAGGTCGGGCGGCAGTCCGCGCGCGGCCGCGAAGGCCCGCAGAGCGTCGATCGTGTAGCGACGATGTGCCCCGGGCGTCTTCACCGCCTGCAGCGCGCCGCTGTCCGTCCAGCGCTTGATGCTGGATGTCCCGACCCCGAGGGCGCGTGCCGCTTCCGTCGAAGTCCAGAGGCGCATGTGGCAAGGGTATCGCTTCCCGGTGTTATAAGCTACGATTCGACCAATTCGACCAGAAGGGACCACCATGAACGATCAGCAACCCACCGCAGAGGCTCTTGAATCCATCACCCGAATGAACGAGCAACAGCTCGACTCGCTCCCGTTTGGCGCCATCCGGCTCGACGCGAACGGCACGATCCTCAGCTACAACCACGCGGAGTCGCAGTTGACCGGCCGCGATCCGAAGAGCGTCATCGGGAAGAACTTCTTCACCGACGTTGCGCCCTGCACCAACGTGCAGGGATTTGCCGGGCGCTTCCGCGAAGGGATGGCCAGGAAGCAGCTGCACGCCATCTTCCCCTATCGCTTCGACTTCAAAATGGCGCCGCGCGACGTGAGCGTCACGCTCTTCTATTCACAGCAGACCGATTCGGCCTGGGTGTTCGTGCGGGAAGAGAAGCGATGATCGATACCGCACGCCGTTCGAAGTCGTCCATTACTCCCAGCTAATCCTAAATTGGCCGGCAGTCGCGCTGAACTGCTCTCGGGCTTCGTTTGTGCACGGTCGCCCCCATGAGTCTCCGCCAGCTCGATCGCAAATACCTCGGGCGCGAGTCCGCGGCGCAGGACATCGAGGTGGCGCGAACGAAGGGTGCGTTTGTTTATGACGCCCGCGGCAAACGCTACATCGATTTCCTGTCGGGCTGGTGCGTCGGCAACTTCGGGTGGGACAACACCGCAATCGCGAAGCCGCCGGCCCGGCGGCGTCCCGATTACGTCTACCCGGACTTTTTGTACCGGCCGTGGGTCGAGCTTGCTCAGCTGCTCGCCCGGATCACCCCGGGCAAACTCGAAAAGACGTACCGCGCGACGGGTGGGTCGGAAGCGGTCGACATCGCGCTGCAGATCTCGATGGCGTCGACGGGCCGCCGCAAGTTTGTCTCGCTCGAGGGCAGCTATCACGGCAACACGATCGGCACGGTCAGCGTGGCATCGACGGAATGGCGCGAGCCGTACCCGAATCTGCTGTCGAACTGCATGACCATCTCGCCGCCGCTCGGCGAGCGTGCCATCGCGCGGCTGGAGACGCTCCTGAAGAAGCGCGACGTCGCGGCGTTCATCATGGAGCCGATCAGCTGCAACCTGGCCGTGTTGATCCCCGAGGACGCGTTCATGAAGCGCGCGCAGCAACTCTGCCGGCGCTACGGGACGCTGTTCATTGCCGATGAAGTAGCGTGCGGATTCGGCCGCACCGGAAGGCTGTTTGCGTCGGAGTACTTCGATCTCGAGCCCGACATTCTGTGTATGGGCAAGGCCATCACCGGAGGATTCGCGCCGATGGGCGCCACGATCGTCACGGCCAGGGTCGCGAAATCCGTCGAAGGCGAAGTGGGCTTCTATTCGACCTATGGCTGGCATCCCTCGACGGTGGACGTTGCCATCCGCAACGTTCGGTGGCTGATTCGCAATCAAGCCCGGCTTCTCCGTGATGCCGCCGAGATTAGTGCGTACTTTGGGCAGCGTCTCGCGGCCATGAATTTCGACGATCTGAAAGACATCCGAATCCGCGGCATGGCCATCGCGGTCGAGGCAGGCGATGGCGATTACGTCTCCGCCATCACCGCTCGCTGCAGCAAGAATGGCCTCATGGTCACCACCGCCGGGAATGCGATCACGATGTTTCCGCCGCTCACGCTCGATCGGCGCACCGCGAAAGCGGGACTCGACATTCTCGAGAAATCGTTGCGTTAGTCAGACGCGCCCCAATTCGCGCTGCGCGTGAGCTCGTGAACATTCCACTGATGCGCCGATTCGCCTCAAAATCTCATTCTTTATCGAAGCATGTCATGATGCCCAATACTTCTCCATGGAACCGCGGCATCCCTGTACCAAGGCTGCGGCGGAACGAGGTGCTGCGTGCAGGGTCAAAAAAAAGCCGCCGAAGCTGTTTCTCGTGCAAGAGAGGAACTCGATCGGGCCCTCAACCATCTTGAAGTGCTGGCGAACTCTGACAGGGAGCGCTTCAGCTACTCCGTTCACGCTCTCAACAACTACCTCATGGTTGTAAATACGACGCTCGACCTCCTGTCGCGGACGCCAGCGATCATGGCCGATCGGAACGCGAAACGCTGGCTCGAATCTCTGAAGCAGGCGACGAAGCTGATGAAGAGCACGGCGCGGGGAGTCCTGACCTCGATCAACGATTCGCTGCCGCCGCTTCTTCTGGCGTCGGTCTCCATGAATGAAGTGGCGGAAAGCGCGTGTGATGCCTACCAACCGAAGGCGCTCCGCAAGAAGATCCGCCTCATCTGGGAGCCGACGACGGGAAGAGACACGGTACTCACGGATGGAGTTGCCGCCGGCGTGGTTCTGGACAATCTGGTCTCGAATGCAATCAAGTATTCAGAGCTCGGGACCGAAGTCTCCGTCGAAATGACGACCGAAACCGAAGCCGTCGTTTGCTCGATTCGGGACTCCGGCCCCGGGCTGAGTGTGTCTGATCAAGAACGTCTGTTTGAACGAGGTGTCCAGTTGTCGCCGCGTCCGACCGGCGGGGAACCCTCGAATGGCTACGGGCTCGCAATTTCCCGTGATCTCGCTTTGGCCCTGGGTGGACAACTGCATTGCAGGAGCGCGCTCGGCAAGGGAACGTGTTTCGCCTTCTCTCTGCCCTTTGATGTCTCCCCTATGCCGTCGTAGCCTCGTTGCCGCTCCCACCTTCCAACATTCTTGCGAGTGCGCTCGACGTTTGATCCACAATGCCCTTCCGTGCGGGAGGACCGGGTTGCGATCGCGTTGCTCGCGTTGCTGGTCGTGGCGGCGTTCGCGAACGTCATCTTCGACGGCAGGTCGCTCGTCGCGTCCGACAACCTCAATCCTCTCTGGCCGGACTTCAAATCTCCCGACGAGTGGCGGCGTCCGGATCTGGTCGGGTATCCCAATTACCGCGACATCACCTCCGCCATCATGCAGAGCGATCCGTCGCGCGAGTTTCTGCGGCGCAGCCTCCTGCGCGGGGAGTTTCCCTTCTGGGATCCGTACCTCGGCGGCGGCGGCCCTTCCTTCGCCTCGATGTGGCCGGCGTACCTCTTTCCCCCGTCGCTACTGGTCGTTCTGCTGGGCAACGGGAGTCTGATCAGAAACATCTACATCCTGCTCCTGATCCTCTGCTCCGGCACATTGACCTACTACCTTCTTCGCCGGCATGCGCTGCGATGGCCGGCCGCGCTGGCGGGGGCGCTTGCGTTCAGTTTTTCCGGCGCGGTGATCCAGACGGCGCCTTCCGTCATCGGACAACCGGTCGCATTCTTTTCCCTTCCACTGCTCGTCACGGCGCGTCTGATCGACCGGCCGGATGCACGGCGCGCGGCGCAGGTTGCTCTGGCGTTTGCGTTTGTCGCGCTCGCGTCCTTCCCTCCGGTCCTTCTGCAGATTTTCGGGATGTGCGCCGTGTACGCCGTCGTAGCCATCATCACGAAGTCGAAGGAGCGCGTACGAACCGCGGCGTGGTTTGTCGGCGCTGCGGTTGTCTCGCTCGCCATCGCCTCCGTTGTCTATCTGCCTGGCTGGAAGGCCATGACTGAGATGTCGCACGTGCGCGTGTACTACTCGCACGCGGCCGAGGAGACGATGCCGGCCAATCGGCTGGGACAGGCACTCTCTCCGACGATCATGGGCGGGGTACCCATCTACGCACATCCCGCCGTCATGGGACCGGTGGGAATTCACCTTTACTACTCGGGGGTCGTCGCGCTCTTCCTGGCGGGCATCGGCGTCGCCGCCGGCGGCGGAACCGACACCCGCATTCTCCGGATCACCGCCTCGCTTTGTGGCGCGCTCGCACTGGCGAAGACGATTGGCCTTCCGCCGGTGCAATGGATCGCCTTCGTTCCGCTCCTGCGCAATTTCCACTATGCCGCCTACCTCGGAATCCTCATCGCGTATTCAGCGGCCATCCTCGCGGCCCTCGGCATCGATGCGTTGCTGGCCGGGAGGGCTCGTGCCTGGCACGTCGCCGTTGGCGCGTCCGTCCCGGGGCTTGGGTTGCTGGCGGTGCACATCCAGGCCTGGCGCCGAGGAGTTGCGTTCCAGCCGGAGGGATGGCGGTGGCTCGCCGACTTTCGAATCCTGATCGTCTTCTGCGTGCTGGCGGTCCTCGCCGCGTGGGCCGCCTACCGCTGGCCGCGCGCTCGAACCGCGGCCGTGATCTTCGTGATGGTTCTGCTTGCGGCTGAGGGTCTGCGAAACAGCAGTTACCCGCGTCCGCGGCGTGGAGACGTCTGGACCCATCCGCCGCGTTACGTCGACGTGCTCGCCGAAAAGAACAGCGGAGGCCGCGTGCTGCCGATGCCGGTGTACCCGGCGAACACCGAGTCGGTGTTCCGCCAGCCGACGCTGGATGTGATCCTTTCCGCTTCGACGCGGATGTACCGTCTCTACAATCGCTATTTCGGGCCGATCCCCGATCCGATTTTGCGTGAGGCAAAACGGATTCCGCCGGAGCGGGTTCTCGACGTCGCAAATATCGAGTACATCGCCATCGCCTCCTCGGACGTGCAACACGTGGCGGAAGCGGTGCAGCGAGGCTACGAGCCGCTCTACGCCGATGCGCTCGTTCACGTGATGCGACGGCGGGCCGATCCTCGCTACTCGTTCACGTCGACCTATCAGGTGGCAAAGTCAGAAAGTGATGCTCTCGCGGCGCTGGAGACGCTTCCCCGCGGCAGCGTGCTGCTCGAAGCGCCGCCATCGTTTCCTTCGGCCGCAGGCCCGAGTGCTGATGTCCAGCCACGCTTGACGAAGTTCTCGCTCAACGAGGTGGAGCTGGTCGTCCGGACGCCGCGCCCCGGGCTGCTCGTCTGCTCGGAAAGCAACATGACCGGCTGGATGGCGACGATCGACCACCGCCCGGTGCGGATCCTCGCGGCGAACTACGCCTTTCGTGCCGTCGAAGTGCCTGCCGGCGCGCATACGATCCATCTCTCGTACGATCCGCCCGGCCTCACCGGAGGTCTGTCGCTTGCGTTCTTCGGACTCCTCGCATGCGGATGGGGTGCGTTCGCCCGACGATAAAAAATCACTCGCGGACAATCACCCGCCACTCACCTTGACACCATCTCCCCGCGCAGAGACGATACGCGCCGTTCCGTGTCCAACCCCCTCCGCAGAACTGCGTTTGGCCTTGCCGTGGTCATTGCCGCGTCAGCGATTCTGTTGCTTTCCGACCTGCAGCATCGCGGGCGCGCGCAGGCCAGAACTGCGAGCCACAAGTGGAAGCTGTACTTCGTTCAGTACAACGACGTGATCGACGTCAAGGACGCCCAGGCCGGGGTGCTGGAAGGCTTGGCGGAATCGGGCCTGGTCGATGGCCGCGACTACCAGGTCGAGATTCTGAATGCGCAGGGTGACATGGCCACCGTTTCCGCGCTCGTCGACGCCGCGATCACTGCACATGCGGACATGCTCATCACCTTCTCCACGCCGACACTCCAGGCGGCGCTGCGCCGGGCGCAGAACGTTCCCGTGGTCTACAACTACGTCTCGTCGGGCCTGAAGGCCGGAGCGGGGAAGAGCAATACCGATCACGCCCCGAATGTCACCGGTGTCAGCCTGCTTCCGGCGAATGACGAGGCACTGACCATTCTGAAGACGCACTTTCCCACCATCCGGCGATTGGGCACGCTCTACTGCCCCGCGGAAACGAACATGGTCAACGCCAAAATCGCGCTCGACGAAGCGGCGAAACGAGCCGGGTTCGAGATCGAGTACGTTCCGGCGGAAACGGCCACCGACGTTCCCGACGCCGCCGCGGCGCTGATGTCGCGCGACATCGATGCCGTGCTGCAGCTTCCCGGAAACCTCACCGCCTCGGCGTTCGGGAGCATCGGCGAAGCGGCGCGGCGCTCGCACATCCCCGTCTTCGCTTTTCAGAAATCGCAGGCCATCGGCGGTGCCATGGTGGTCGTAGCCCGCGACTATCGCGACAGCGGCCGCCACGCGGCACATCTCGCAGCGCGGATCATGCGAGGGGCGAATCCGGCAACGATTCCGCTGGAGGACTTCGGAAAGACCAGCTTGATCGTCAACCTCGATGCTGCGCGCTCACTGAATATCCCGCTGCCGCCGGTGCTGGTGCGATCGGCCCGGGAAGTCATTGGAGGCACCGGTGGAAATCGTTAAGGAGCGCTCCGGCGGCATCGCTCACCTTCGGCTCACCGGCCGTCTGGACAACCACTGGTCGCAGTCACTCGATGACGTGCTTCACGAAGTGGCGCGGGAAGGTGCGAGGCACGTGCGGCTCGATTTCTCAGGCGTGACCTACCTCAGCTCGGCTGCCGCCGCCGTTTTGCTGAAGCATCAGAACGATGCGATGGCACTTCAGGGATCGCTGGAGATCTCCGCGGCCTCGGAGCGAGCGCGCAACACACTCCGGCTCATGGGCTTTGTGGAGCTCCTCATCGCAGGGGCGGGCAAAGGCGGGTCACAGCGAAAGACGCTGTCCATTCCGCTGCCGCTCGAGTCGGAGAGTGCGTCATACGAAAGCCGCGTGCTCGATGGGAAAAAGTCCGTGTGCTCCGTGATCGGCAGCCCGGACCTGCAGTCGCAGGCCTCACCGATCTCCGTCTACCGCGATGTCTTCGTGCTTGGTGTTGGAGCCCTCGGCGCAACGCAGGAGGAGTGCGGCGACTTGTTCGGCGAGTTCGTCGGGGCCGCCGGTGGCGCCGCATTCATGCCCACTGACGGTACGGCCACACCGGATTACATGCTCAGCACGGCCATGGGACTCGTTCCGACGGTTCAGGCGTTGAGCGCGATCACATTTCGGGGCTCGCCGAGTTACCAGCTGCGCTTCGAGGCGAATACGCCGGACGTGGGCGTTCCGCTGAGCGACATCGTGCGCGCGTCCGTTTCGCTGGCCGGCACGCCCACCGTGGGAATGGTCATGGCCGCGGACATCACCGGTCTCGTGTGCGCGCGCTTGCGGCGCTCGCCGGCGAGCGGCGGGGCTATGCAGTTCGATTTTCCTGCAGTGCGCGAATGGTTGTCGTTCACGCCCGAAAAGGAATTCGCGCGCTTCAGCTCTCTCGTCGTCGGAGTCGCGTCCGCATCGCCGTCCTCATCGATCGCTCCGTTCCTCCGTCCGCTCAGCGACGATTACCAGGGGCACTTCCACGCCGCCGTGACCGCGTTCCGGCCGCTCCCCCGCGGAAAACTGCCGGTCGCCGACATCGTTTCCGCGTGGCTTCAACCACGAAGCGTGATGTCGGTCGTTCACCTCCTGCGCGATGACAGAGCGGTCGAAGGCGCGGGTGAGAGCGCGTTCCAGCGCGGGCTCTGCTGGATCTTTCCGATCGCCGCGCGACAAGAGTCGCTTCTCGATGGAGGAGCCGCATGACCCTGCTGCTGTCCGCCTGGACGATCGGCCTGATCCTCTCGCTGCTCGCGCTCGGGATCTACATCAGCTACCGCGTATTCAAGTTCGCCGACATCACCGCCGACGGCTCCATCACCTTCGGCGCGGCGGTGGCGGCGGCGATGCTCACGCACGGCCGGCATCCGCTGGCGGCCAGCGGCGCTGCGTTTGTAGCGGGCGCCCTGGCCGGCACCTGCACCGGCGTCCTGCACACGCGATTCAAGATCAATCAGCTGCTCTCCGGAATCCTGGTCATGACCGCGCTCTACTCGATCAATCTGCACGTGATGGGTCAGAGCAACCTGCCGCTGCTCTCTGCAACGACGCTGGCCACCTATGCGCAGGATCTCGGGCGCTGGATCAGCGGTCATGATTCCGCGACGCTGATGGGCTGGCCGGTGAGCGCGCGCGACCTCGGATCGCTGCTGCTCGCGGCGGCCATCGTTCTGGTGATCGCCGCGATCCTCTGGCTTTTCTTCAACACCAACCTCGGCAGCGCCATGCGCGCCTCGGGCGACAACGAGCAAATGATCCGCGCGCTTGGTGTCAGCGTCGGGAACATGATCGTCATCGGACTCGCGATCGCGAATGGCCTGGTGGCATTCGCCGGCGCGCTGCTGGCCCAGTACCAGGGTTTCGCGGATGTTCAGATGGGAATCGGGATGATCGTGTGGGGCCTGGCCAGCGTCATCATCGGCCGGGCGCTCATCGGATCAGATAGCGTCGGCGCCGCGCTGACGGGCACGATCCTGGGGTCGGTACTCTTCCGGCTGATCATCGCGCTTGCCTTGCGCTGGGGTCTGAATCCGAACGACCTCAAGCTGGTCACGGCGATCTTCGTCTTCGCCGCGCTGGTGCTGCCTTCGGCAATGCAGAAAGTGAGACGGCATGCTGCAGCTTCGTGAGTTGCAGAAGACGTTCTTCGCCGGTACGCCGAACGAAGTGCGCGCCCTTCGCGGCGTATCGCTGCAGATCGAGGAAGGCTCGTTCGTGACCGTGATCGGCACGAACGGCTCCGGAAAATCGACGCTGCTCAATGCCGTTGCGGGCAGCTTTTTCGCCGACGGCGGCGCAATCACCATCGCCGGACGCGACGTCACCCGCTGGCCGGAACATCGCCGCGCCGCAATGATCGGCCGCGTCTTTCAGAATCCGTTCAGCGGCACAGCGCCAACGATGACGGTGTCGGAGAACCTCGCGCTCGCCGCCCGCCGCGGCCTCGCGCGCGGACTGGGAAGTCTGCTTCCGGTACGCCTCCAGAACGAATTGCGCGACCGCGTGGCCACGCTGAATATGCAACTGGAAACGCGCATGCACAACCCCATCGGCACGCTCTCCGGCGGCCAGCGCCAGGCCTTGACGCTGCTCATGGCCACCTGGCGCCGCCCTGAGCTTCTCTTGCTCGACGAGCACACCGCCGCCCTCGATCCGAAGAGCGCCGACCAGATCGTCCGGCTCACCGAGCGGATCGTGTCGCAGCATCGGCTGACGACGCTGATGGTGACGCACTCGATGCAACAGGCCGCGACGCTCGGCGACCGGATCGTGATGATGAATCAGGGCCTCATACTGGCCGATTACGCGGGCACGCTTCGACGCCACATACGCGCGGAAGATCTGGTGCGTCGTTTCGACGAGATCCGGAGGGACGAGCAACTCGACGCCTCCGCCGCGGAGATGCTGCGCGAGAACTACGTGTAGGAAGTCTTTGAACAGGGGAGGCAACCATGTGCAAGACCATCAAGCAGCGCGTGAAGTTCAAGTCCGATCCGGTCACCGTCTACGATCTGCTGGCCGACTCACGAAAACACGCCGCGGTCACCGGCAGGCAAGCGATCATCAGCCGGAAGATTGGCGGGACATTCACCCTGGGCGACAGTGATGTCACAGGGGTCAACGTCGACCTCGTGCCCGGGCGACGCATCGTTCAAGCGTGGCGCCACCGCCGATTCCCCGAGGGCGTCTTCTCGATGGCCGCGGTCACGCTGACGCCGACGGCTGATGGCGGGACGGATCTGGTGCTGACGCATCGCGGCGTTCCAAAAGACCTGATCCCGGAGACCGAACAGGCCTGGCGTGATCAGTATTGGACGAAAATCAAGTCCTACCTCGCAGATGCACGCAAAAACCGTCCTCCATCTGTTATCTCTGGGTCATCTGCGGATAATAGATGACTCGAAATCGCATGCGCCTCGCCGACTTCATCCTGTCGAACGTAGAGCCAATCCTCGCTGAGTGGGAAGAGTTCGCGCGCAACCTCGCGGCAGGCTCCACGCTGAGCGTAGTCGCGCTACGCGATCACGCCGAGATGATCCTCCGCGTGACCGCACGCGACATGCTTTCTCCTCAAACGCTGCAGCAGCAATCCCGGAAATCCAAAGGCCACGGCGGCGAAGGAGCGGAGAGCGACCGTTTGGACGGTGCGTCCCAGGAGCACGCCATCGCCAGGCTGGCAGATGGCTTCAACCTCATCGAGGTCGTATCCGAATATCGCGCCTTACGCGCCAGCGTGCTACAACTTTGGCGGGCAGCAGTCCATGAGGCCGACGAACACGACCTGCAGGACCTCACACGATTCAATGAATCCATGGACCAATCGCTTGCCGAGGCGGTCAGAAGTTACACGAAGCGAGTCGACGAATCGCGCGAGCTCTTTCTCGCTACGTTAGGTCACGACCTGCGTGCGCCGCTGAACGCGATGGTGCTTTCGGCCGAGGTGCTGGCGCGATCGGGACAGCTCGACGACGAGAACACGCAAATCGCTTCCCGGATGGCGGGGTTCGGACACGTGATGAGCCGGATGATTCACGATCTGCTCGACTTCACGCGAACGCGCCTCGGCGCCGGCATGCCGCTTTCTGTCGCGCCGGTGGATCTCGAAAGTCTTTGCGACGAGGTACTCGACGAGTTCCGAGCCGCGTATCCCGATCGCACCCTGCACTTCGCCTCGGCCGGAGACCTCAGCGGGCAGTGGGATGCTGCGCGGCTCCGGCAAGTTCTGTCGAATCTGGTCGGTAACGCCATCGAGCACGGAGATGAACGCGGTGCGATCGAAGTCGCGGCCAGAGGCGAGGGATCGGCGGTTCTCCTGACCGTCACGAATCGAGGGCCTGTGATCGCGTCCTCGACGCTTCCAACGCTGTTCGATCCCTTCGTTCGCGTCGCGTCGATGCCCTCATCGAACACTCGTGGCGGAGGAATTGGTCTTGGTCTATACATCGCGCGCCAGATCGTGATTGCACATGGCGGAACGATCGCCGTGGCATCGTCGGAGGAGACCGGTACCGTTTTCACCGTCCGTCTGCCACGGCAGAACGAGAAGGAAACGCGCGCGTCGAACGCGTAGCCGTCTCAGCCGCGCCGCGCAGCCTCGATGGCGGCGACGTCGATTTTCTTCATCGTCATCATCGCTTCGAAGGCACGCTTTGCCTCACCGCCACCAGCCGCGAATGCGTCGGTCAGCGCGCGCGGCGTGATCTGCCAGGAGAGACCCCAGCGGTCCTTGCACCAACCGCACTGGCTTTCCTGCCCGCCGTTGTTGACGATCGCGTTCCAGTAGCGGTCCGTCTCTTCCTGATCGTCCGTCGCAATCTGGAACGAAAAGGCCTCGCTGTGCTTGAACATAGGGCCGCCGTTGAGACCGATACAGGGAATGCCCAGAACCGTGAACTCCACGGTCAGTACATCGCCCTTCTTGCCGTCCGGATAGTCACCGGGCGCACTGTGGACAGCGGTCACTTCACTATTCGGAAAGGTCGCGGCGTAGAAGTGCGCGGCCTCGGCGGCGTCTTTGTCGTACCAGAGACAGATCGTGTTCTTCGGGGTCATATTCGTGGGCTCCATTCCTCTCGCGTTCTACGTCCCGCTCTTCCACCCGGCTACGCGCTTCTCGAAGGCAGTCGTGTCGACGCTGTCGGCTTTCCCTTTGGCGATGGCCTGATCGGCGGCGGCAAGCGCTTCTTCGTTCCTGCCGGCGTTGTGCAGGATGGTGGCTTTGGCGGAGAGACCTCGAAACGTCGGCTTGGTTTTGAGCGACTGCTCGACGTACTTCAGCGCTTCGTCCCAATTTTTGTCGGCGGCGAATGTGTTGGCCGCCTGGAGCGGGAAGACTTCGTTCGCTGGATTTGCGGCGATCAGGGCGTCGGTCCTCGCGCGCCACACCGCCTTCACGTCTTTCACTTCGACGGTGAACGGCACGCTCACCTTCTCCCAGCGCAGATTGACCGTAGCCGTATTCGCCGTGACCGGGTCGAAGTTGTACGCCAGCAACTCCTGGCTCTCCTGGACCGCTTTCGGCTTCGCCTTTACGCGGAGCGCGTCCTTTTTCGAGTCGTAGGAGAACGCGCCCCACTGTCCATAATCGTTATTGAAGATGATGGTCCACTCGTCTTTGCCGGGGATCGCCGACAGGCTGTACGTGCCGGCTTTCAGAGGCTGACCGTTGATCAGGACATCGTCGGTGACCTGAAACACCGTCGCGTCATTCGCGCCGGCGCGCCAGACGTGGTTGTACGGAACGATCGGCTCGCCGGGCTTTCGCTCGTTCTGATTGTCGAGGGTGGCGTCGCCCTTTGCGCGCGACTCCATCGAGGGAGGAGCATCGGCAAAAATCGTGCGGCCTTTGATCGCAGGACGATAGTAGGTAATCGTGACGTCGGTGACGCCGATCGTCTGCATGACGCTGGCTTTCTGGCTGGGATAGAGCGGTTTGTATTGCGCCTGCGGTTGTTGCGCGCTGGCGAACGCCGAACCGAGGAGAATCAAGAAGACTACGAGCGAAAAGGCCGTCAATCGTTTGCTAGAGATCATCGCGGTACTCCTTCGGTTTCAAACGTGAACGCGCATTATCGTACGAACCGCTTCCGCTGCTACGGCTTGACCCGCAGCACCAGCGGCATCGGCCTGTCGGGCGCGGCGGTTGCGATCTCGTGGGTGAACCGCAGCGTCGTGCCGTCGAAGGTCCATGCGCCGTCACTGCAGCGCGAGGTTGGTTCGATCGGCTTTCCCTCGCGGGCGCGCAGCGCGTTCGATGTCGCTTCGCGTTCGGCGCGGTAGCGGAAGGCGCGGCGCCACACGGTGGACACGTCGACTCCAAGCTCGTTTGAGCCGGCGTTCACGTCGCAGCGGGTCTCGTTGGCCAGCGCTTCAGCGATTCCGCGGTCGCGATCGACGGAGTCGGCGAGCATCTTCGTCGGAAAGATCCGCAAACCGTCTTGGGCATACGACGCCGTCTGATGCTGAAAGGCCTCGAGCAGTGGCCGCAGGCTGTCACGCTGCTGCAGATCGGTGAGCCATGCGGGGGCGGGCAGCGGCATTTTCCAGGCGACGGCATTGATCATGCGCGCCATCGACAGCGCGGCGGTCTGCACCATCATCTGCGGATGCCTGTCCAGCGAGAGCGCAAGGTTCCACACGGCGTGCAGCTCCTCCCATGCCGTCGGATCGTTTGCGCGCGCTTTTACGAGCGCGCTCGCGATGAGGGCCCTGGCCACCGTGAGCTGCGTCGTCCGGTCCGCGTTCGAGTCGTTGCCGCCGCCGATCCCCTCGCGGCGCTCCCAGACCACCTGCTCGCGCAGCAGCAGCTCGCGGATCGCGGAGACGTCGGGGAGCGCCGGCGACCCGCCGATGGTGAGCTCGCCCCGCGCGATCTCGCGCCGCACGAATTCGTCCGCGGCTTCGTTCTTCGGTAGCGCGTTGGCGAGCGTCATCAGCTTTATGGACGCGCTGTTCGCCTGCGACTGCGGGAACCGATTGGCGACGGAGTCGAGCGATCCTCCTCCCGGCCAGGGCCGCGCGGCCGAGGCGGTGACGGCTTCCGGGACGCGGAACCAGGAGATGACCCAGACCACGAGGGCGATCAGCGCTACGGCTACGAGGGTTTTCTTCATCGTTCCGCAGATTAGAACAAGCCTTGTGTCCGCGATAGCATCGCGCCGGAGGGATCCGTGAGACGACGTTTCCTGGCGTGTGCCCTGCTTTTTTTCTGCGCCGCTGTTTTCGCCGCGGAGCCAACTGACCTGACGAAACAGCCGGCGCTTTACGTCGTCGGCTATGCGCATCTCGATACGCAATGGCGATGGGAGTATCCGCGCACCATCGGTGAATTCATTCCTCGAACCATGCGCGACAACTTCGCGCTGTTCGAAAAGTATCCGCACTACATCTTCAACTTCAGCGGTGCCAATCGCTATCGGATGATGAAGGAGTACTACCCGGCCGACTACGCGAAGGTGAAGCAGTACGTCGCCGCGGGCCGATGGTTTCCGTCCGGCTCGGCCATGGAAGAGGGCGACGTGAACTCGCCGTCGGCGGAATCGATCGTGCGGCAGATCCTCTACGGCACGCATTTGTTCCGGCGCGAGTTCGGCCACACCAGCGCCGAATACATGCTCCCCGACTGTTTCGGATTTCCGGCCTCGCTCCCCAGCATCCTCGCTCACATGGGACTGCGCGGATTCTCCACGCAGAAGCTGACGTGGCATTCTGCGACGAACGCCGGCGGTCCGGAGTCGCCGGAGAGGACGCCGGAGGGCATCCCGTTCAACGTCGGCGTATGGGAAGGGCCGGACGAGCGCGGCATCATCGCCGCATTCAATCCCGGCAACTACAGCGGCGATCTCTGGTACGACGTCAGCCGCAGCGAGCCGCCGCCGAATGCGCGCAACTTCGTCGACTGGCCGGCGCGCGTGCAGCGCAACGGCGAGGTGAGCGGGATCTATACGGACTATCACTACTACGGCACTGGCGACGTCGGCGGCGCGCCGCGCGAGAACTCCGTCAAGCTGCTCGAGTCGATCGTTGCCGGCGGCGGTGCGCTGCACGTCATCTCGTCGACTGCGGAGGAGATGTTTCTCAATATCAAAGATGAGAAAGGGTTGCCGCGATACCGCGGCGATCTGGAACTAATCGAGCACTCGGCGGGATCGCTGACGTCGCAGGCGTATCACAAGCGATGGAATCGCAAGAACGAACTGCTGGCCGACGCCGCGGAGCGCGCGTCCGTTGCGGCGATGTGGCTCGGCGGACGCGCCTATCCGCTGGCGCGGCTGAATGACGCCTGGACTCTGGTCATGGGCGGCCAGTTTCACGACAACCAGGCCGGCACCGCCACACCCAAAGCCTACGAATTCACCTGGAACGACGACGTGCTGGCCATGAATCAGTTCGCCGCTGTGCTGACCAGCGCGGCCGAGGCGGTGGCGTCGTCGCTCGACACCAGCGGCGAAGGAGTTGCGCTGGTCGTCTACAACCCGCTCAACATCGCGCGTCAGGACATCGTTGAAGCGACGCTTCCCGGACACGCGAAAAACGTACGCGTGGTGGGACCGGACGGCAACGACACGCCTGCGCAGTTGGATGGCGACAAGCTCCTCTTCCTCGCGCGCGTCCCCTCGGTTGGTTACGCCGTTTACCACGTTCGGCCGGCGACGGCGGCGAAGACCTCAACACTGACGGTCACCAGGTCGAGCCTGGAGAACGCGCGCTATCGCATCCACATCGACAACGCCGGCGACATCGACAGCATCGTCGACAAGCGCCTCGGCAAGGAGATTCTCGCCGCGCCGATTCGTCTCGCGCTGCAGACCGAAAAGCCGCACGACTGGCCCGCGTGGAACATGGATTGGGCCGATCAGCAGAAGCCGCCGCGCGCGTATGTCAGCGGTCCGGCGGAGATCGAGGTCGTCGAATCGGGTCCCGCGCGCGTGGCCGTGCGGATCACGCGCGAGACGGAAGGATCGCGATTCGCGCAAACCGTCCGACTCGCCGCAGGCGACGCCGGCAATCGCATCGAGATCGATAACACGATCGACTGGAAGACACCCGCGGCGGCGTTGAAAGCAACATTTCTGCTGACCGCGTCGAATCCGCGGGCGACCTATAACTGGGACGTCGGAACGATCGAGCGCGGCAACAACGATCCGAAAAAATACGAGGTGCCATCGCACCAGTGGTTCGATCTCACCGATCGCGGCGGCACGTACGGCGTGACGATCCTCTCCGACTGCAAGTACGGATCGGACAAGCCGGACGACAACACGCTCCGCCTCACGCTCGTCTACACGCCAGGACTGGGCGACGGCAACGGCCGTTCGTACAGCGATCAGGCCACGCAGGATTGGGGCCGTCATCGCTTCGTCTACGGTCTGGCCAGCCACGCCGGCGACTGGCGGAAGGAGCAGACCGACTGGCAGGCGCAGCGGCTCAACCAACCGCTGATTGCATTCCAGGCGCCGAAGCATCCGGGCGCGCTCGGCAAGCAATTCTCGCTGCTGTCGATCAACAAACCTCGCGTGCGCGTTCTGGCGCTCAAGAAAGCGGAGGACAGCGACGACGTCGTTGTGCGTGTCGTATCGCTCGACGACAAACGCGCTGACAACGTGAAGATTCACTTCGCGTCGCCGGTCACCGCCGCGCGCGAGCTGAACGGGCAGGAGTTGACGATCGGCAAGGCGAAGACATTGCACGGAGATCTCGTCAGCACCCTGGGTCCATACGCGATCCGGACGTTTGCCGTGCGCCTGGCACCGCCGCACACGCCGCAGCGGATGCCGAAGTATCAGACCGTGCGGCTTCCATTGGACCGCAAGGTGGCCAGCCTGGACGGCGCGAAGTCCTCTCCCGGTTTTGACGACAACGGCTTCGCTCTCCCGGCCGAGATGCTGCCGGAGGACGTCGCCTTCGCCGGCATCCACTTCAAGCTCGGAAACGAAGCGCTCGTTCCGCATGGTCAGACGATCGCTTTGCCGCCCGGACGCCGGCTCTACATCCTTGCCGCATCAACCGACCGCGATCGCCAGACGACGTTAGCCGGACAATCGATCACCATCCAACAATGGAGCGGTTACGTCGGGCAATGGGACAACCGCATCTGGACGCGCAAGGAAGAGGACGTTCCGCCGCGTGCCGATGCGCCGCCCGGCGCACCGCTGCGTCGCCGCGTCTCGCTCGACTTCAGCGGCCTCACGCCCGGCTTCATCAAAGCCGCGCCGGTGGCATGGTTCGCTTCCCATCGCCACAGCGCGGAAGGCGCGAACGAGCCGTACGCATACTCGTATCTCTTCGCGTACGCATTGCAGCTCCCGCCCGGCGCGCGCAGCGTCACTCTTCCGGATGACGATCATCTCCGCATCATGGCCATGACCGTCTCCGA